>Ga0315543_1000060_pt1 | contig 129760 bp, 127 predicted proteins | sample SalMarSW160210MG_2_FD_203098 | JGI IMG/M metagenome (GOLD analysis project Ga0315543, IMG submission 203098) | Salt marsh sediment microbial communities from the Plum Island Ecosystem LTER, Massachusetts, United States - Salt Marsh Sediment SW1601-210 ...
GACAAACAATGTGATACAAAATCAGAGTTTTATTATGCCGTTTCAGAATATGTTCACTCATAAAGACATTTATATCACAAAAACGGCAACCCCGCAGCAGAGCTGCCAGGAATTCTTTTGATTAAAATTCCAATGCGATAGAATTCAAGTATCATTATACTTTGCTTGAACTTTCACCGACCTGCAAAATCCAACACCATCAGATGTAGGCTATACTTTCCGGAAAATCCAGGCTCCCGATATTAGGGTTCGATGTATGACCCCTTTTCCCTTTCCCATTTAAATTTGCAATCTATCCCCATCTCGGTTATAATTCTTCAAACGGTTCTTGCAAGCTATCAACAACTTTAGTCCGGGTGATTCTATCATTTTAGATAGACGCTATTCCATTAATCACGTTACCATTTTTAAAAGGAGGGAGAGACATGAACAAAGGGGATCTGATCAACGAGTTGGCAAAGGTTGTTAATACTAAGAAAGCGGCTCAGGAAGCGGTGGATTGTATTTTCTCAACTATTATTAGAACATTGAAAAAGAAGAACACCGTCACATTGGTGGGCTTTGGTACGTTCAAGGTTGATAAAAGGAAGGCCAGAACTGGAAGGAATCCCCAGACTGGGGAAGAAATTAAAATCAAGGCGAAGAATGTCCCCAAATTTGTTGCGGGGAAGGCATTAAAGGATGCTCTGAATTAGTATTCAAGAAGGTTGAATAAATAAAAGCCTTTAATGTAAATGGTCTATATCCACAGGTCGATTTCGCTTTGAAGAAAGGTCTCCGATGCCGATGATTGAGATGAAAGATTTGATTGCTAATATTGCAAAGGCTCTAGTGGATAAACCTACGGAAGTCGTGGTTACAGAAATAAAGGGACAGAATATCTCAGTGATTGAATTAAAAGTCGCTAAGGAAGATATTGGAAAAATCATTGGTAAGCGTGGACGCAATGCCGATGCCATGAGATACATCCTCATCGCGGCTTCCAAAAAATTAGGAAAGCGATTTACTCTGGAGATACTGGGATAATATTCATCAAACCCAAAACTCTCGGGCTTCGTTAAATCCTAATCAACAAATGAGGTTTTTATTACGGTATCAAACTTTCAATAAAATTAAATTTTGTCCGATTATCAACTTTTACAAGTAAATCTAAAGTTTTAAATCCGTCTAATTTTGGGCTGATTCCATTGGATATCACAGCTTTTCCCCCGTATGCAGTCTTCTCAAGTTATCAGTAGTTGAAACAGTGGCCATTTAATGGTAAGCGCTAAAAATTAGGACATAAAGGCGGATTAATATATGTTCAATCCGACAGTTTTTTCAGTGAAATAAAACCTCAAAAGATGGTCAAAGGATAAAGACTCAGCCTTTTATGAATGACAATTTCAATCAACTTAATTTTTCATTAACTCAATATTACAGATAGGCCTGTTGAAAATAAAAACATCTGAAAAAGATAATGGAACAAGCGTTGGGCCATCAATGTTTTTAATTGTATATATAAGGAGGATGCATTTGTGAATATCTTTTTAGTATATGTTCGAGACGAAGATTACTATAAATTTTTACCAGAAAAACTTGGAGGTTCAAAGCCAGGCGACAAAAGGGTCAAGGTTATAGCGTTTCCGCCTTTGGGAATTGAAACTCTTGCTCCTGTGGTGCGTCAACATGGTTACCGAGTAAGAATGCTTGACACATGTCATCCGCAGATGAAGCCCCAGCATATCGCTCAAGCAGTCAAGGAGGAGCAGCCCGAGGTCATTGCTCTTTCATTCCTATCTACGACCGCCTATCCCCCGGTTAAGAACTTGGCAAAACGACTCAAGATGGTTGCACCGAACACGCCGATCATTTTGGGAGGTGTTTTCGCTTCCATGAATGCAATGCATATCTTGAAGGATTGCCTCTATGCGGACTGTGTGGGAGTCGGAGAAGGTGAGGAACTTTTTCCGGATTACCTCAACAATCTCAATAACCCCGGCAGTGTGGCAGGGTTGGTTTGGCGCAAGGGTGACGACATTATACAAAATGAGCCTCGCCCTCTTATCCGTGACCTGAACAAATTTCCCTATCCTGATCGGGAGAGTCTACCGATCGATTATATTGAATCACTTCCTCTGGATGTTCCCGCGGTTTTGTCGCTCGATAAATTCTGTACGATGCAGACGTCAAGAGGCTGCCCATATGGCTGTATTTTCTGCGATATACCTTCTCTATTTAATGGCAAATGGCGTCACCGCTCAGCTGAACACGTTCTGGGAGAGATGCAGAAACTCAACGATGCGGGCTACCGTTCAATCTATCTTACGGATGACCATTTCCTGCTCAAACGCAAGCGCATCACTGAAATTTGCAATGGCATAATCGAACGTGGTCTTGAGTTCCGCTGGGGTTGCGAGGGCCGGGTCGATTCAGTGGCCGTTGATCAACTGCCACTCATGAGCAAGGCAAACTGCACCTTTCTGGCCTATGGCATCGAAGCCGGTACCCAAAAGATTCTCGATCGACTTAATAAAAGTCAGACATTAGAGCAAATCGAATATGCAGTCAGCGAAGCCAAGCGCAATAGGATTGAGAGAACCCACGGCTTTTTCCTGGTGGGTTCTCCCGGCGAAACCGAAGCAGAAATAATGGAAAGCTTTCGTTTTGCAGCCCGGCTGGATCTGGATACATTTAGTTTTAATCGCCTGTGTGTATACAGAGGTACTCCCCTGTGGCAGGAATACATTAACCGCGGGATCATCGATGATGAGCGAGATTGGCATAAATGGTTCAAGTGCTCTGACATCGACCCAGCTATATTGCCGAGTGAAGTGGTGAACCGGGCACGGATGAAGGGGATTGCATTGCTCTTCCTTCATCGTATCTTTGGGCGTCCAATTCAAACTTATCGACTTGTACGTACCTTTAGCCGATATATGAAAAAATACGACATCTGGAAATTGATCTCTGCCCCCTTTCGCCGGCGAACACTTTCACGCCAACCCGAACTTCCTGCCAAAATGATCGATCGTGGCATCAAAGAACCAGATAGGCAGGCTGTCTCTGTTATGTGATTCGGAGCACTTGAAAAAAAGCCAAGTTGTCATCTTAGGTGTTGGTTTGTTGCGTATTAAAGCAACGACAAGCAGTGGTAGCTATTTATTCGCCTTCGCCGGAATACACTGTGGCTTGCCGCAGGGATGAATGGCGAGGTGAACCACGGCGAAGCTCGTGAGAGCGCAGCCGGGTAGGCTATGGCGGAATTCCGCTTGACACCACACCGCAAGCGGTGGGGAGCTTCATTGGTGCCTAGGGCGGGAATCGAACCCGCACAGTACATTGTACCGAGGGATTTTAAGTCCCTTGCGTCTACCTATTCCGCCACCCAGGCATAAACATAAAGCGTTTTTAAATCCCCCAGGATTTTATGTCAAGATCATAATTTTTCGTTTAATCACCAGCACCTCAGATATATTGGATTGGTAAAGATCCAGGGACACCAGCCAAAGGGAAAGGCCCGGCGATAAACTTCGGCCCTGTAAACACCCGGGGCGGTTACACGATACACTGCCTCTAAGCCCCGCTGCCTTTTCACCCCCTTACCGTCCCTGAATATCCTTATTTCCCCTTTGAATGGAAGCTCGACTATCAGGTTTCCTTCGTCAAAAAACCCCTCCTCGCCCATAAACACGTCGGATCCGTCATCCGCGACGAAATAGAAATTGAATCCCCTGGCCGGGCAGAGTTTGTCATTGGCAATGAATAGACGGCCTTCTTTCATGGCCTCATAAATATCCTGCTTGGCATTTTTAAAGTCTTTTAATATGGCTCTCTTGGACAAGATATGTATATTAATGGTTTTTAGGACAAAATCATAGGAGAGAGGCACCATACTTATGGGGCCCTTCCTGAATGTTGTGCCATGGGCATCCGAACCTCCCACCGCAACCACTCTCCTGTCCAGGCAGAGCTTGTCCCAGAAACTCAGGGTCTCTATGCTGGGTCCTTTAAGGGACTGGTTCTTGAAGGCCAGGAAGAATAACCCGTGAAATAGTGTTTTGACACGCTCTTTCCATCTCGAACTAAAATTCCAGATGCATATCCCCGTAAAATCCCTGACAGATAGATCATTCCATGTATAAGCGACAGATTTTTCATGGAAAAGCATTCCTTTTTCAAAGGGGTGGGCAAGAAATCCAAAACCGCCCTGTTGGTTGACCTCATCAATCACGGCCTGGGGCCCCAGGTTATCAGATCTGGTCATATGCTTGAGGTCAAAGCCCAGATAATGATGATATCGTCGCCCTATTTCAAGACCTATAAGAACCAGTACCTTTCCATAAAAACCCTCATCTTTGAGGCTCAAAGAACGCTCTAAATAATCATGATCATTAAAGATTATAAAATCAAGTCCTGCCCTGGCGGCTATACCCGCTATTTCAGCATAACCTTTGGTGCCATCTGAATGGACGGAATGGATATGGATGTTTCCCGTATATTCATATTTGAACATACCGCACCTGCATATATTAAAAATAAGGACTCTAGGATTCAAGGGGTCAATGGTTCAAGGAGTCGAACACACGAATCCTTGAATCCTCTGCTACTCATATCGTTCAAGGGCCTCCAGACCCAGCTTCATGGGTTCATATACGGCAAAACAGATGATAATAAAGGCTATGGAAAAGGCAATAATAATCTGAAACCATTGGAACACTGTTACTGTCGATCCCCTTACATCGGCCATGAACAAGAGATATACCGGCCCTGCCTCCAGGATGATAATAACGGCCATAAATGCGGCACTGAAGATCATATACAACAAACCTCCAAATCCCGTAGCCACCTGAGAGATGTTTTCATATTTGAAATCAGGGTAAAGCGCTCCAAAACCGATCCCCATGGCAATAATGGCAAAGACCGTTAAAAGCATGGTAGCCAAAGTGAGAATCATCATAAATGTGGTTACATGCAGGAGGTAATTTGTCACGATAATCAGTATCCCTCCCAGAACAAGCATGGGAGGTGCGTAGATAAAAAACTTGCCCCACAGGAGACGTTTCATGGAAACAGGAGAGGCCTGGATAATCCAGAAGGATTTGCCTTCGGAGCTTATGGCGGGGAAAATAAAGCGGACGGAAACAGCGGCAAGGACAAATCCGGCCAGTCCCAGATTGAGAAATGCAATAACATTCTGCAGAAATTCCAGTCTTATGGGGCTTCTTTCCAGGGGCAGCACGCTGAAATTATAGATATAGACGACCACCAGGGCTCCCAGGAGAAGCAACTGGGACCACTGGGTATTATCACGAAAGAAGGTTCGAATGTCTTTGTCCATTATGGATGCCAGATCGGGTCCCATGGGTTTTTTAACATATTTGATAAGCAGGTTCAGTAACCCCTTGCCGCCCCTTCGCCGCCGGGCTTCCTGGGATTTGGAATATCCCTTTAGATATATGCCTCCCGCCACCCAGATGTTGATCACCATCATGGCCGCGGCGGAGCTCCACAGGAGGATGACCTCAAACACCTCGCTTCTCCCCTCCTGCCCGTCCAAGAACCCCCACAAGTGTTCGGTTACCCAATGGGTCGGTAGGAAGGGATGATCCGGCCCCTGTAATGAGGTTACGTATTGCGTGATACTGAAAAAGGCGTCGGGATTCACAAGCCTTTCAGGCCGGAGGAAACGGAACATCAGATACAGGGCTACAATCATGAAGATCATTAACAGCATTATGATATCCCGCGTCCTCTGGGCCGGGAAAATGCTTACCATTATCATAATAAAAAGGATGCCTATTCCGCTGGAGATAATGCAAATAGCCAGCCCTGAATGAAAAAGTGCGAAATAGAATCCCGGTGCCGGCCTGTAAACGTACGCGTATGCCATCATAATCGGCATCCCGAATATGATTACCATCCAGGAACTGTCTATCAACGTGTAAACCGCTTTGCTGATAAAAACCTCTTCCAGAGAGGATGGCAAGGAATGACAGAGTTCAAGATCTTCTGAAAGGTATAGATTTGAAAGGGCTGTGATAATATTACTAAAAATCAGGAGGGAGAAAAAGGTTAAAAACACCATTGCAAGAAGATAATGCGCAAGTATATCCCCTATAACCTCCACGGACTGGAAATAGATCAGCATGCGGCTGGAAACAACGAACATCAGTCCCCAGAAAACCAGACCGGCAATAACCATGATTAATGGTTTCTTTCTATTTCCGTAAGAAGCGCTGAGCAGGCTGTTTTTCAGGCCCAGTATTCTGGGGCTAAGAAGCAGATAGAGATCTTTCATGAGCGATTCTCTTCCCTTCGGTGAGTTTAAGAAACACATTCTCAAGATTACCGTCCACCCCCGTCTTCTCCCTGAGCACTTTGGGCGACCCGGTCGCGATAATCCTGCCCTCCTGTATTATGGCCACTTCCTGACAAACCTCCTGGGCCACGTCAAGGGAATGGGTGGATATAAACACAGTCTTCCCCTCTTGGGCCAGATCTCTGAATATATCCTTTACCAACCTCGCCCCTCTGGGGTCGAGACCCACCATAGGTTCATCAACAATCAGGACCAGGGGGTCATGCAGCAGGGCTCCGCACATCACCAGCCGCTGTTTCATGCCGTGAGAATAGCTCTCGATCAATTCATCAGCCCAGTGGCTCAAATCAAAGAGCTCGAGGAGTTCCGCCAGTCGCGCGTTAAGAGAAGAGAGATGATCCAGGTTGTAAAGCCCGGCAAGGAAACGAAGAAACTCCCTGCCTGTCAGTTTTTCGTACAGAAAGGGCCGGTCAGGTATAAAACCGGTGCATCCCTTTACCTCGGAAGGTTGCTTGGATATCTCCATTCCGTTTATCATTACCTCCCCTTTGGTGGGCATTAATACGCCGGCCATCATCTTGATGGTGGTGGTCTTGCCCGCTCCGTTGGGACCCAAAAAACCGTAGACAACCCCTTTTCGCACCTTTAGGTTTATGTCATCAACGGCCTTGAGGCCTTTAAAAACCTTGGTCAGGGCTATTAGTTCTATCATATTCAAAATCAAGCACCTCTATGTTTAATTTGCCTATTAATCCCATAATCTCCACCTGTTTATCAAGATTACCGCTTATCAAGCGGATATGACTCACGTCGGCAGGCATCTGATTCAGTGTGGCGTCCATTGATATCCATTCACCCACATAGGCCTCGTTCCAGGCATGATAAAAAAACCTTTTTTGATTATATACAAGCCCGATACTCAGCCTGGCAGGTATTCCCGATGCCCTGAGCAGGGCCGTAAGAAGGACTGCGTGCTCATTACAGTCTCCCATCCTGGTTTCCAATACCTCCAGGGCGCTGGGAACATTTACAACGGGTCTTTTATCCAGATTATAATAAACCCAGTTTAAAAGTTTATGGGATGCATTGACAGGGTCTTTTTCTTCTCCCAGGATATCGCGAGCCTTTTGCCTGATCTCATCCACGTCACTCTCAATATTGAATTCGGATGCCAGAAAAGGAGTCAATTCGTGGTCATGCTGGTCATAGGGTATTGAATAGGAACCCATGAGGGGTTTTTCTTCAAGCCATACCTCAATAATATCTCCGTCGCTGAGCCCTTGGCGCCCGCCTGCCCATGCATCCCTGGTAATATCTAAATCGTCGACTCCATCCAGATTCAGCTTCAGATAACTTAACCTCTCAGGAGCAGGCAACGCCCGGTCCACGGGCACCGCCGTCATTTCATAAAAATCGGTATCCTCATCGCCTTCGATACCCAGGGGCGCATTGGCGGCGCTCGATTTTATCATGACCAAACCCATGAATCCCTCCTCCTTTAAAACATTCCCTTCCTCGTCGAGCCAGAAGGTGAGACGATTGCCCCACATCTCTGTCTCCACCCGGAAGGCACTGTAGGTTAAGTCCTTTATCTTTAAAGGCTCCTGCGCCATAACCTTGAATACAGCCTCATTCTGGCTCATTGTGGAAGGATCGAAAAAAGGAATCTTGTAAGAATCACCCACATGCATCCCTAATGTCTTAAACATATATTCCATACCGGCGCCGATTGTCGGCGGTTCAGACAAATGGATACTCTGACTCCTGCGCCTTCTTCCTTCTCCGGTCATGACTAGAAGCTCATCACCTTCCACCCTCCCCGATATATTGTAGCTGATAACACCCGAATTCATCTTAAAATTGAAGTTTTTCAGGATAAAATCCTCGTCCACTCCGCTTTGGGTAATGGTATATAAGCCCCTCTCCAGCCCCATAAGGTTAAGCCTCAAAAATATTTCCTCCTGAATATAATAGCCATCCCCAAAAGGTTGGATTATGTTAATAGAATATCCGACCTTCTTTCCGTTAAGGAATATCTCCTTCCATTCCCGTTCTTTTGAGTCAATCAGCGGCTTGGCGATACCATTATTAACCCCTTCTGATAGGTGTTTCAAATCTTCCTTTCTCACCATCAGCGCCATCATAATTACCCAGAATGCGACCACAACTACGCCTAGAATATTCAAAACATGTTTTCTCTTTACTGATTTCATCATTTTAGAAGAATTCTCCCCACCATAAGGTTCTTTTCACCCAACACACCAAGAATATACGAATAATAGATGTAATACAAGGAATGTTCGATCTGGGGGCGGACTACCGCGGGCTTTCGCCCTTAAAGGATCTCATTGCCGGACATGGGATCAAATAATGAAATATAAAGTTCTAACCGGAGATCGCCGGCATAAACCCGAATTGGTACGATACTAGATTCTCAAACAGGATATCCGACCTTTTCCAATAATTGGCGGGCATTAGATTGTAGACTGGAAAATGATTCTGAAGGCAGCCCAGCCCCTTCCACTATCTCTCGAGCTAATTTGCCGCTCATCAGGTCATGGGGAGAGTGGGCATCTGAATTCAGGATAAGTCCTGCCCCGGCCTTTTTGGCCATATTTGCCACATGGCCGTTGGTAAGGCTGTGTCCGGCTCTCGCCGATATCTCCAGCAAAACGCCTTTTTCAGCAGCCAGGCTGGCATCCTCGTGATTTATCAGACCGGGATGGGCCAGTATATCCACACCGGCTTCAATCGCCGCCCTGTTCGTTCCCGGCGCCACAGGTTCTATAATACTCTCGCCATGGACCACAATGATGGCAGCTCCCATTTCCCGTGCCCCTGCAACCATTCTGCCCAACAATCCCGGGGGAATGTGAGTTAGTTCCGTACCAGGAATTACCTTGACTGGTTGGGATTCGTTCAGTTCATTGGCGATTTTAATAATCCTTGGAAGAATAAAATCAAGGTTTGAGGAATCGGTATGATCAGTAATGGCTATCGCCTGATAGCCAAGAGATTCAGCCCTTCTTACCAACTCGGATGGGATCAACTCTCCGTCACTGAATAACGAATGTGTGTGTAGGTCTATCATTATCAATCAGATATCTGTACTTGTTGTATGCTTGATCAACCATCATTAGGAGATACTCACATCTTATATTTCCCAAAATCCTCCGGGCTCAGGTTTTCCAGGATCTCCTGCCATCTCTTTCCTTCTTCTGATTTATCCTCAGGTACCGCCTTAAGGTCTATCTGTTTTGATTTTTCAATAACCTCTTCGGACACAAAAACAGGTGCATCTACCCTTAGAGAAAGCGCCAGTGCATCACTCGGCCTTGCATCGATGGTCATGCCCCTGCCTTTGTGGGATATGTGTATAAGGGCGAAATATGTATTGTTTTTCAGATCGCATACTTCAATCTTTTCTACCTTGACATCCACCGTTTCCAGTATGTTTTTAAGAAGGTCATGGGTCATGGGTCTTGAAAACTCAATCCCCTCCAGCTCGCTGGCTATAGCGGTAGCCTCCAGCAGGCCTATCCATATGGGCAATGTTTCATCACCGTCGATCTCCTTAAGTATTACAATAGGGCTGTTTGTCAGAGGATCGACCGTTAATCCTGATATTATCATGGGTTTTAACATACTTGCCTCCCTTAAAATCTGTGTTACAATATCTTTTGATTATATTCTTAAATATACTGCTATATTTGTCAACACAACTTTCTTCATGCTTTAGAATATGACTATTCAGTTCTGAAGTGAAGCTCCCCGCGCTTCCGCGCGGGACATCAGTGGTAAAACCGGGCGGAACTCCGCCGAAGCCACCCGACTTTCCATCCTTTGTAGCCCGTCCTCCGCAGTGGCCTGCTACGGAGGATGGACAGGCTACTGCGGAGGACGGGCGCCCAGTGGGCTACGTCGCGGTCGCCTCACGCCATCTTGTCGAGCCGTAGCCTTTGGCGAAGGCTGATCCTTCCCGTGCTCCCGCACGGGGCATCCTGGCGAAGGCGAGTAAATACAATCTCTCTGTTTAGCCTGCCCAAAGCCTGCAGCAGCCTTACTTTCAAGAGTTTGGGAAAATTTTTATGGAATTTTTATCAGATAAAAGCTATATAAAATAAACATGACAAAGAAAGATAAAGAAATAATACACTATCCCTATGTCCTTGATCATAAGCCCGGACTCTTCCTGAACTGGCTTTTGTACAAACTTTTTCTAAAGGTGCGCCTCAACGAAAATGTGAAAACAGCGTTGAAAGAGATGCAGAAGAAAGGGACAGTAGTTTACGCAATCAAGTACAGAGGCCTGCTTGATTATCTCCTCTATCATTACACCTTCCGGAGACGCCGGCTTCCTTATCCCAAGATTGCATTCGACTTGAATGTTTCCATGGTTCTGCCTCTAGGGAGGCTTTTTGATGTCTTAATTTCACAGGTATCCTGCCTCTTCAAATATGGAAAGATTCCCAGTCCTTATAAGACAGGATTCTACAGCAGGGCGATCAAACAAGGAACTTCCGCCCTAATATCTCTTGTGGATCCCACGGATTTTACCAGGTCTTTTATCCACTCGGAGCATGATCACCTGCGCTTTTTACTTGAAACCCAGAAAGAGATAAATGAACCCATATTTATTGTGCCGCAATTGATACTGTTCAAGCAGAGTTCTGAAAAGAAGCGCTCCGGTTTTGCAGAGACACTTTTCGGATACAAAGACAATGTCGGCCTTATTAGAAAAATAATACTTTTCTTCAGGCATTATCGAACTACCTTCATTGATTTCGGCAGCCCCATAGATCTTCATGCCTATATGGATAACCAGCCTTCTACAAGGCCTCTTGATGAGATAGCAACAGAGATCAAGCAGGAACTTATAGAAAGGATCGACAGCCAGAAACGGATTATCCTGGGCCCTATCATGAAATCAATGCAACAATTCAAAGAGATTGTCCTGAAAGACAAAAAAATAAATGAACTGATTGAAAAACTGGCCTCCGGTGACGCTAATGAGCTGAGAGAGCAGCGAAAAAAGGCCGGCGAGTATTTTGACGAGATAGCCGCCGATTACAATAATACATATGTCGATCTATTTCGCATGAGCTTAAAATGGTTGTGGAAAAGGTTATTTGAAGGGATTGAAACCGATCTGCCAGGTATCGCAAAGATAAGGGAATCCGCCAGAAAAGGGCCTTTGATATTCATCCCCTCTCATAAGAGCCATATTGATTATCTGGCCCTAAATTATGTGTTATATGAGAATCACATCCATATTCCCAGGATTGCCGCGGGACAGAATCTGGCCTTCTGGCCGATGGGACACGTATTCAGAAAATCCGGTGCCTTTTTCATCCGTAGATCCTTCAAGGGAGCAAAATTGTATTCAGGGATTTTTGCCAGGTATATCAAGGCATTAGTAGAGGAAGGACATCCTATTGAATTTTACATAGAAGGGGGCAGAAGCAGAAACGGAAAAATGGGTTTCCCCAGGACCGGATTCCTGTCGATATTACTTCAGGCGTATGATGAAGGATATTGCAAGGACCTAATATTCGTGCCCGCCTCCATAATCTATGACCGGATCATTGAGGGGAAGACATACATTAAAGAGGTTGGAGGTCACAACAAGGAAAGGGAGAATCTGAGACAATTCATAGGAGCCAGAAGATTTCTCAAAAGGAGATACGGAAAAATCTATATCCGTTTTAATGAACCTTTTTCACTGAAGGAATACATTTCAGGAAAGGCTCCAGAAGTAAAGGACTTTCAACGGGATCTGGCTGTTTACATTACAAATGCCATCAACGAGATCACTCTTGTCACCCCCCTTTCCCTGGTAAGCACTGCTATTCTGGCCAATCATCGAAGGGGATTCCTTATCTCGGAACTCCGGGAATCGGTTAATATCCTTATGAAATTCCTTTACAAATATGATATTCCCCTTTCCAACACACTGCATGACCCTTCAAAAGCCGTGCTTGAGACTATCTCTCTTCTAATCAACTGGAAGGTGGCCGATTCTCTGGAGGACGCTTCCGGAGAGGAAGAGACTTTTTACTTCGTGGAAGATGATAAGAAGGTGGAACTTGAATATTACAAAAACAACATTATCCATTTTCTTATCCATCACTCCTTTGTAGCCCTTTCTTTTTTAACAGGGACCGAAGAAATGAAAAGCACGGAATCTGTGATCTCTGACTATGTTTTTCTAAAAGAACTGTTAAGTATGGAGTTTTTTGTTGATGAGAATGATATCCGGGGAAAAGTTCTTTCCATAATCGAATATTTCCTTGAGGAAGGCTTCCTGATTGGGTCTGGTAACGGGAGCGGGTACAAGATTACCAAACAGGGTTATGATAAGCTTCCCATGTGGGCCTCACTGACAAAGACCTTCATTGAATCCTACTGGATAACCGCCAAGGTCATGGGTCAGAAAAAAGACGGAAACGGGACAACTGAAGGGCTTTTAAAAAATATTAATTATCTCTCCAAGCGATACCATAAGATGGGAATAATAGAACATGCAGGCGCGATCTCGCGTATAACTTTTCAAAATGCCGTTGCCTTAATACAAAAAAATATAATTCAAGCTCCTGAAAAGCCTGAAACAAAGCTGGGAAATGAGTTTGACACTATTTCAAAACTCAGCAAAAAATTATATAATTTCTGCCATTACCGGCAATAAGGCTTTCACCCACTGTCTCTCTTTCCGGTGTATTCGAACAAATAGGCCAGCACAATCATTATCAACGCCAATAGGGATGTCTTAAACAGGTGTATCCCATTAAAGAAGAAGATACTTATGATGCATGCTATAATAGAGGATGTTGCAAGGCGTAAAAGAAATATAAACAGATATCTCATATCAACACCCCGGTTATTCGGGGGTATTTTTAAAGGGAATAACCTTTCCCCTTTTCCCTTTGGCCTTTATACCCTTCTGTTGTGAAGCGCCGGCCGGCATTCCTTTGGTTTGAACCCTTTCTGCCTTTTTTAGCATCATTGCCTTTTCTCCCATGGTAAAAGGGGCACCGTTAATATATTCCTCGCGGAGGATCCAGGTGACTATTTGTTGAGGGATCGTTAGCAACAACAGCGTCACCTGATACCAGCCCTTCTTGATATCCGGCTCTATTGACTCAATGCGGGCATACATGGCCGGCCGATCCTGGTAATGAATAAGAACAATATCTCCCTCAGTACTCATGTGTGCATACCTGTTTGAACGATAGATAAACCCTGCACCTTGTACCTTATGCCCTGTACTTTTCTGTGATACTTCGGTTATGGAGAAATCGCTGAGCCCCTTAATAGAATCTCTCTTTATAATGACGACACACATAGTTGGGCGGAACCGGACAGGCCCTTTCTACCCAACTCCTTTTATCGTCTTCATCTTCGCTGTACACGCAGACATTTGACATGGCACTACTTAAGATGGCGGGTTCATTATCTCCCTTGGCAATATAATATCTGCAATTCCAGCAGCAATCTTTGGCCATTTTCCCCTACGATTCATTAATCATTGACATAATTTGTGATGTCTCAAAACCCTTTAGTCTTATAGCCCCTGAGCGGCAGGAGGCCACGCAAAGCCCGCAGCCCTTGCACAAAATGGGCTCTATCCTGGCCTTTCCGGTCTCCTCATCAAATGCCGGAGCCGAATAGGGGCAGATCGAGACACAGACCCCGCAGCTGCTGCAAACCGAGGAATCTACGGCGGCGACCGTTCCGCTTACCGATATCGTCTTTGCGGAAAGCAGGGTTACCGCCCTTGCAGAGGCTGCCTGTGCCTGGGCTATTGATTCATCCAGTGGTTTCGGCGAATGGGCGAGCCCGCACAGAAATACCCCATCGGTGGCAAAATCAACAGGCCTTAGCTTGACATGGGCCTCCATAAAAAAACCGTCATCATTCTGGGATAATTTATATAATCTGGCCAATGGATTATCTTTTTCAGGCACAATGGCGGAGGCCAACACAAGGAGATCCGGCCTTAACCTTATACGCCTCCTGAGAGCAACCTCCGTGAAGGTCACCTCAATGTCCTTATCTACCTTTGAAACATCAAGATCCCTGTCAAAATCGTAATTTATAAAGATAATCCCCCTGGAACGCGCCTCACGGTAGAGGTCCTCTCTCAGGCCATAGGGTCGCATATCCCTGTAAAGTATATAGACATTCATGCGCGGATTGATCTGCTTGAGGCTCATGGCGCTTTTTATGGAAGAGGTGCAACAGACCTTGGAGCAATATGGCCGCTCCGGTATACGGGATCCCACACATTGTATAAAGACAACATTATTGACTTGGTCCATCCCGGGATCATTGTTAATAAGTCTATGCTGTAATTCCAGTCCGGTGACCACACGAGGATCTTTACCATAGAGGTACTGGTCGGGCTTCAGTTCGGAGGCACCTGACGCTATTATGGTTACACCATGTTCAAGGTCCCTGCCCTCTCCGTCCTGCTCGATAGTTGTCTTGAAATTGCCCACAAAGCCCTCCACACCGGTTATCCTGGAATTGAGGAATATCTCGATATTATTGTGCGCCTTTATCGCTTCTCCAAGATCCGTAAGGTATTGTTGAACATCCTCTCCCTTCCATGTTTCATGGATAAAAAGCGCATTACCTCCCAGGGATTCGCTCTTCTCTATGAGTAAAGTCCTGTACCCCTGATCAGCCATATTCTTGGCCGCAGTCATTCCGGCCACACCCCCGCCTATGACCAGGGCGGTCTGATTAACCTCCAGGACCGGTTCGGTAAGAGGTTCAACCAGGGCCACCTTTGCCACCGCCATCCTGACCAAGTCCTTGGCCTTTTCGGTAGCAGCTTCCTGCTCATCCTTGTGCACCCAGGAACATTGATTCCTTATATTGGCCATCTCGAACAGGTATTTATTTACACCCACATCCATCAGGGTTTCCTGGAAGAGTGGTTCATGGGTCTTTGGAGTACATGCCGCAACAACCACCCTGTTCAACCCATGCTCCTTGATCTTTCCGGCTATCTTCACTTGAGAATCCTGGGAGCAGCTGAACATGTTTTGCTCCGCGTATGACACTCCCGGAAGATTCCGGGCAAACGCCACGACCGATTCAACATCCACGACACCGGCGATATTTGTCCCGCAACAGCATATAAACACACCGATCCGGACAGGCTCTCCGCGCATATCCTTCTCGGGTGGTATAATCTTTTCCTTGGTAAGGCTCCATCTGGCTTCGGATAATCTGCTCCCGGCAACACCTGCGGCCGCGCTCGAATCTATCACCGAGGAAGGTATATCCTTGGGCGCCTGAAACAGGCCGCATACATAGATCCCCGGTATTGAACTCTCCACAGGCCTGAAACTGCCGGTAGAGGCATATCCGTAATGATCAACCTCGACCCCCAACTTTTCGGCCAATGCCGCCCCTTGCTTTGTGATCCCAAGACCGACGGACAGAACGACCATGTCGAATTCTTCTTCCATTCTCCTGCCGCTATCGTCCACATAGCTGATAAGGTGACTTTCCTTCTCTTTCAACGGATGTATGTTGGTGATCCTGGCTTTTACAAACCTTATGCCCAGGTCATCTTTGGCCCTGTTGTAATATCTTTCAAAGTCCTTGCCGCTGGTTCGAATATCAATATAAAAGATGGCAGCGTCCAGCCCGTTCTGGCTGTGTTCCTTGGCCAGCATGGCCTCCTTGACCGCATAGGTGCAACAAACCGCGGAGCAATAACCCCTGGCGCCCAAGTGCTCATCCCTGGACCCTATGCATTGAATCCAGGCGATCTTCTCGGGATCTTTACGGTTCGAAGGCTTTACCATATGACCTCTGTAGGGACCGGAGGCCGATAGAATCCTCTCGAATTCAAGGCTGGTAACAATATTGGGATATTTTGCGTAGCCATAGGTATCATGGGTCCCGGGATCAAAGACCTCTCCACCCTGAGACAGGACAACAGCCCCTACCTTTAGGGTAAATTCCTTTTCCTGTTCTTCAAAATCTATGGCGCCGGTAGGACAAAATTTTTCACAGGCCCTGCACTTTCCTTTGGTAAAATAGATGCATTCTTGCGCATCAATGGCGTACTTTAATGGGACAGCCTGTTCATATTTTACATAGACGGCCTTGCGCTTGACAAGCCCCGCATCATAGTCGTTTAAGACCTTTTTGGGGCACTTTTCAGCACACATCCCGCATGCCAGACATTTGTCCATATCCACGTAACGGGGATGTTGCGTGACATTCACGGTAAAATTTCCCTCCTCTCCGGAGATACCTGTGACCTCGGAGAGGGTAAGAAGCTCTATATTTACGTGCCGGCCGACCTCGACCAGTTTAGGCGAGATAATTCACATGGCACAATCATTGGTGGGAAAGGTCTTATCCAGCTGAGACATCATCCCGCCGATGGAGCTTGTCTTCTCTATCAGGTAAACGTAAAAACCGGAATCCGCAAGATCAAGGGCCGCCTGCATTCCGGAGATTCCACCGCCTACAACCATTACCGAGCCGATCTTTTCCTTCGGCATTTTCTAAGCCTCACTTAAATAGGATCTGATATCATTTATATCTATCCTGTTCATATTGATTCCCAATATCCCAGGCTCTATGTCCATGGAAAGGCCGAGGAGCTGCGGGTATATGATAGAGCCGATGCTTTTTCTCTCCCCGTTACCGGAAAGGATCATCTCTTGAACATTGTCGAACTGGATCTGGCAGTAGGGACAGCCCGTGCATAGATAATCGGCGCCTCCTTCCATACCACTGTCCAGCTTCTTTACGGTCAAACTCAGGGCAAGATCATCCTTTATCCCCATTGCGTGGGAGCCGCAGCATTCCAGTTTTCTGTCCCAATCCACGCTTTTGGCGCCGGTTATCTCCACCAGCTTATCAAAGATAGTAGGCGCAACCGGATCATCAAACTGGGTAATACTGCTAGGCCTGAGGATGTGACATCCATAATGTACAGCGATTTTGAGGTCCTTGTAAGGCCTTGAAACCCTGGACCTCAGGGTCTCCAACCCTATATCATGATAAAGGACCGAAAGCAGGTGATTGATCCTGGTCTTGCCTTCATAGGCTAGACCTTCTTCCCCCAGTTTTTCTCTTATCTCATCCTGGAGCTTGCCGTCTTCGTTCATAAGGCTTTCCGCCTTTTTAAGGCTGCCGAAACAGCATTTGCACATTATCAGCATCGGAAGATCCAACCTCTCAGCCAGTGCCAGATTCCTTACCGATGACAGGAGAAAGGCCTTGGGATCACTATCGCGCATAGGATAGCCGCAACAATTAAACTGCCGCTCATCAACCAGCTCCAAGTCCAGTTTCTCCAGCACCGCACGAGTGGAGGACTCATAATGAGGCACCCGGGCCGGAATCTGGCATCCTATAAAAAATGCATATTTCATAGCCGACTCTCCAGCGCAACATAATCCATAATCAACACCAAATCGAACATGTATTTCCCCTGCTTAGCTGTTATCCATCATATTTCTAACCGCCGTGTTTTTAAGGTCATAAAGGATATCAGCGACCTTTACCTGCTGGGGACAGTGCTCCTGGCATTGATAACACGTCACGCATTCCCACAGCATATTGGGTCCCGAGGCCATCTGGTAAAGCCCCAGGCCAAGACAGCGCATAATCTGATGGGGTAATAATCCCAGGACCTCCTGGGGGTTTTCATAATTGTCCACAACCGGACAGACGTTTGTACAATTCCTGCACTCGAAACAATAGGAATAGGTATTGTCTACGATTTCTGGCCCTGGGGAATAATCACTTCCGCCATCCGGAAGCGATATAATTTTTTCCGGTTCATTAAGCAGGTCAAAGGAACCTGCAAGCGCCTTTCTTGCCCTGTCAAGGGGCAGGAGATATTCATCCGCAGGCAAGGCCTCCCTATTCAGGCCCCTTGCCAGGGATAAGGGAGATAACATCAAGGGCTCGGGCTCCCCCTCCTGAATGATGCCTTCCCTTACATTCATCCATAGATCTTTTAGGTTTATCCCCGCCGGGCACACTACTGTGCAGCGATCACAATTGGTGCACAGGTAAACCCCCTCCTGAACAGCCCTTAAAACTTCTTTACCCAGCTTCTTTCCCTTTGAAAGGTCTTTCAGCAATACCATCTTTTCCGAAGGAAGGATATACGGGTTATCTTTTGCCTCATAGCCCATGATGGCGGAACAGAAACGGCTGCATGTCCCGCAATGCACGCATGCGTCCAGTTCCATGACCTGCCTGGTTGCTATATTCTCGGGAAGAGAGGTCTCCTTGTCCATGACTGAATTGGCAAGGAGGCTGATAGGAGTGGATATAATATGAAACATCTTGGTGAACGGGATAAGGGCGAGCCCTATAAAGCAGGCCAAGATATGGATATAGTACAAAACCCCCGGGACTCCTGCCACATCCAAAAAAAGGGCTACCGGGCCTATAATCTTGGCACTCACATAACCGGTAAAGGCCCATTTCGGCGAAGAATGGCAACCCATGCAATTCATTTCATGATTTTCCATCCCCCGCTCCACGGTATCCCTGTCAAAGGGGCCTGAGACGTTCGGGGATACCAGGCCGAATTCCTTGACCCAAACACTTTCCAGGGCCGTTAAATCCTCCTCTTCCTCTAAAAAGGAATAATCTTCCACCATCCGAGTAAAATCAGAATATGAAGTGATCTTCATCCCTTCAAGCACTATCCCAGAGATTATAATCAGTGCTATCAGGAGAACGCCATAAAGATCCATCTTATTGGACCTGAAACGCGGAATCTTTAAGATATATCGCCGGAACACGGCTATTCCTATCCCCAGGATCACCATCAGTCCAAACAGGTCTCTCAGGAAGAAAAAGGGGTTCAAAGTAGAGTAATAATAACTGAATACAGAAGCCGTGATAATCTCACCCAGGGCATGCATCAGGACCAGCAGCATAAACCCGCAGTAAATCAACATATGCATTACCCAGCGAAGCCAGTCTTCTTTCAATATCCTCCACTGCAAAATCACATCCAGGATAAATGCCTTAACAAGAGTGAAGAGCCTGGCACTGAAAAAAACGCCTATAACACCTCTTACAAAGGCGCAAAACCTGCCCCAGGAGGTAAATCCTTCTGCCGAGATCCCGACCGGCCTTATGAACCATTGGGAGACCTTGAAGATTAAACCAAAGATAAAAACAATCAGGCTTACATAAAGAGATATCCTGAAAAACATCTAATCTACCCCATCTCATGCAGTTTTGGTAAAAAGACAAATTATTGATTTTTTATTACTTAAAATCAACCAGTTAGTTTACATTGTTAAACCATTCTTTCCAAAAAAAATCGTCTTGTAGCAAGACTGACGTTATATGTAATTCGATTTTCAGTGTTTTATATAACCTTCGGCATAAATTTGTCAAAAACAAATATGTCATTAGGGCTACTCTCCTTATTATTTACTCAGCCTAATACCTTGCCCTAATATTCTTTGGTTCATCCGGTTAATGACCTCGCTAGTTATGCATGAAAAGATTGAGGAATATATAGTAAGTCTGGTTTAGGCATCCCGGAAACCGGGAAATTATGGTCTGGATATCGGGCAATATATTCGTTACGGAGCCTCGCCCAGGGCATCTATCTTCCTGGCCATGGCATCAAAGGCCAACGCCTTGAACGGGGTAACTGGCTGCACGTTGAATTGCCCGATTCCCGCACATGCTGGTTTCCTTCAAAGGATGTAGAGATGGTAAGATAAGCCGCAGCAAAGTACTAGCACAAATCTGTCCAACTATCACAGCTTGGGCAAATACCTGTCCAGTTCAAACTTGCTTACATGAGTCCTGTATTGATCCCATTCGATCTTCTTGTTTTCTATGAACTTCCTAAATACGTGTTCTCCTAAAATCTTTTTTACCAGTTGGCTCTTCTCCGCCTCCAACGTGGCCGCATAGAGATTACCCGGTAGGTCCTTGATTCCATGAGCCTTTCTCTCCTCCGGATTCATCTCAAAGATATCTTCTTCAATAGGATCAGGCAATTCGTATTTATTATCTATTCCCTCAAGCCCGGCACCCAGCATCATTGCAAATGCCAGATATGGATTGCATGAAGGATCAGGGGATCTGAATTCTATTCTGGTGGCCGGCTCTTTCCCGGGCTTATACATGGGGACCCTGATCATGGCAGACCGATTTCGCCTTGCCCATGACACATAGACGGGAGCCTCGTAACCCGGTACAAGGCGCTTGTATGAATTGACCCACTGATTGGTTACAGCAGTTATCTCTGGCGCATGTCGCATTAAACCGGCTATATACTGCTTTGCAATATTAGAGAGCTGATACTTGTCTTTCGCATCATAAAAGGCGTTTCGATCTTCCTTAAAAAGTGACTGGTGGACATGCATTCCGCTCCCGTTCTCACCGAAGATTGGCTTAGGCATGAAGGTGGCGTAGACGCCGTTCTGCCTGGCTACCTCTTTCACTACCAGCCTGTACGTCATAGTCTTGTCCGCCATTCTCAAACCCTCGTCATAGCGAAGATCTATCTCGTGCTGGCTTGGAGCGACTTCGTGGTGGCTATATTCCACCTGGATACCGATATTCTGCAAGGCAAATATAGTCTCTCTCCTGAGGCTACTTCCCAAATCAAGGGGCCGGGAGTCGAAATACCCCCCTCTGTCGATTATGTCCGTACACTGTTCGTTTTTAAAATAGAAATATTCCAGTTCAGGCCCCACGTAAAATGTATAGCCCCTTTCAGCTATTCTTGTCAGGAGTCGTTTGAAAACATAACGCGTATCGCCTTCATAGGGTGTCCCGCCCGGATTAAGGATATCACAAAACATTCTCGCAACAGGTCTTTCTGCATTCCACCAAGGTACAAGTTGAAAGGTGGTAGGATCCGGTTTCGCGATCATGTCACTCTCATGAATCCTGGCAAAACCTTCAATAGATGACCCGTCAAATCCCATTCCCTCTGTCAAACCCTCTTCTAACTCGGAAGGAGTGATAGCAAAACTCTTCAAAACCCCTAACACGTCGGTAAACCAGAACTGTATGAAGCTGACTTCCTTCTCTTTCACCTCTTTCAACACATCATCAATGCTCCGGCAATTCATGTCTATTCCTCCTTTTTGAATTGATTACAAATATTCATTCATGAAGACTGACTATATTATCTCAGATTGCTTCGGCCTAAACACCTATAAGCTGATTCTAAAGCAAACATTGTGCCAAGATGACCAGGGATGATTATAAAGAAAATATATTGCATATTCAATTAATTAGATGTTAATAAAAACATTAATTAAATATCCCGGGTTACATTTTTGTGAAAGCATAGGCATCCTATTAACAAAAATGTTTCATCCGGTTAATGAGTACGCTAGTTAATGATATCTAAATATTTTGCGCTATATGGCCCACGGGGTTCTCTTTTAAGCAGCGAACTCGTTTATGTGCAATGAACCTGCACAAAACAAGACGAGGCGGGCGGGTAGTCTTTTCCAGATCTGGCCGGACTCGACAATTTTCTATTATCTCATAAGTATTCCGCCCGCCTAGGTGGCACCTTACGTAATTAGCATGCTGTTAATGTTTTCGCCACTTAAAAGAGAGCCCCATGGGCCATTAAGGTACTTATAATGGAGCCTCACGGGTAAACCCGTGGTCCCATTAAAATACCCGTCTTTCCATCCTCCGTAGCCCGTCCTCCGCAGTGGCCTGCTACGGAGGATGGACAGGCTACTGCGGAGGACGGGCGCCTCCGGCTACGACGCGGTTATCCGCCTAAACTGGGGGCGACATCGCGCCGTAGCAAGCGATCATTTGCGCATTCAACCACGGGCAAGCACATGGTCTTCTGCGAAGGCGGATAAGGTTTAATCTTTTACTTCTTTACGTACTCATTAACCGGATGAACCACAAAAATGTGGGTCCCGGATTGGTTGAATTACAGTAATATAAATTGTGATTTGAAAAAATTGCAAGAATTACCTTAATATATCTGAACAAATTATGATCAAGGTCTTGCACATTCATACATTGCCTATTATCAGCGGTTCGGGCATAAACACCTTCCTTTCCATGAAGGGAATGGACAGGGAGGTGTTCAAGGTTGATCTGGCTTGTGCCCCTGGTGGCCCGCTTATAGAATTGGTTCAAAAGAATCATATGAGGGTCCATACCTTCAAGAATCTGGTTCAACCAATCCATCCCGTAAAAGATCTTCTTTCAGTTGTTGACCTGGCCTCTTTTTTGAGAAGAAATCATTATCATATAGTACATACCCATAACTCCAAGGCCGGATTCGTGGGCCGTCTAGCAGCCCGGATCGCTGGGGTGCCGGTCGTTATTCATACCGTCCATGGATTTGCCTTTCATGGCCAGGAACCCGCTTGGAGACAACTTTTGTACCGGAATCTTGAAAAACTGGCCTCCCATTTATGTGACAGGATGATCTTTATCTCTCAACCCCTTATAGACTGGGCCTTGAAAGAGGGTGTGACAACAAAAGATAAGATAGTTAAGATATATAGTGGAATAGATCTAAATAGATTCCAGCCCGCGACCTTTGACGAAGAGCAAAGGGCAAGAGAGAAATGGGGTATCGGACCCAACGATCCTGTTATGGGGATAGTATCCAAATTATGGGAAGGTAAAGGCCATGAAGTCCTGATCAAGGCCCTTAAAGATGTTAAAAAAGATATAAATAAGGCAAAACTTGTGATTGTGGGCGAAGGTTATCTTGAAGACAAACTACGTTCCCTTACGGACAACCTTGGTCTCACCGACTCGGTCATATTTACCGGATTTCAGACAGATGTCTCGGAGGTTATAAGGGTCTTTAATGTTGCTGTTCTGCCTTCCTTTTTCGAAGGCTTGGGCAGAGTACTGCTGGAGGCCATGGCAATGGAAAAGCCTGTTGTTGCTAGCCGGGTTGGTGGTATCCCGGACATTGTAAAAGACGGGATAAATGGTTTTCTTACAACCCCAGGGGATACAAAGGAGCTTGGCGATGCCCTGAAAAAACTGTTGAATGATAAAAGGCTTGCTACTAGGATGGGAAAAGATGGACGAAAGGGAGTCACTGCGGAATTAAGCGCGGATGTGATGGTCAACACTATCAAGGACGTATATAAAGCATCTCTTGAAAGAAAAGGGATCAAACTTGACGTTTAGAATAATACACCAATCCATAGCAGGCGCCCTGGTGGTGCTTCTGGCGCTTCCCCCGATTAAGTATTTCTATTTTAACTCGGGTGTTAGGTGGCTTTACATATTGGTCTTCTCCTTTATAGCCAGTTATTTCATAACTCCTTTTTGCCGCATGGCGGCGCTAAAATTAAATGTCCTTGATATACCAGACTGGCGTAAGATACATCTAAAACCCACCCCCCTCTTAGGAGGACTGGGTGTTTATCTGGCTTTCCTCTTATCTCTTTTATTCAATAACGTGTTTTATCCCGGTATGAAGATCCTTTTAGTTGGCTCCACCCTTATCTTAATTATGGGGCTATTGGATGATTTCCGACCTTTACCTGCTTTTCTGAAATTCATCTTTCAGATACTTATATCTCTTATAGTAATACTTTTTGGAGATATTCAACTTACTTTCTTTTACCATACACCCTGGGGGCCCTTTGTTAATATCCCTTTGACGGTAGTATGGATGATAGGGATCACAAATGCCCTGAATTTTTTTGACGGGGTAGACGGCCTGGCCTCGGGAATGGCCATCATAATTGCCGCCTTTTTGGGAATAATAGCCTTTAAAACCGCTCACCCTGCCCTCGGCTGGTTCTCCGTAGCCCTAGCCGGCTCATGCCTGGGATTCATGCCGTATAACTTCAGGATTGGAGAATCAGCCCTGCTTTTTTTAGGAGATGCCGGCAGCACATTCTTAGGGTTTACCCTGGCGGGACTTGCCGTTCTGGGGAAATGGTCCAATACCAGCCATTTTGTTTCTCTAACCGCGCCTATCCTTATATTCAGCGTATTGATCTTCGACATGATCTATGTGAATCTTTCACGGATAAAAAACCGTATGGCAGGTAACCTTTTAGAATTACTCACCTGTGTTAATAAAGATCATCTGCATCACCGCCTTCTTTTCATGGGTTTTAATAAGAAAGAGACGGTTTCTATCATAGCCCTCCTATCCCTCTCTCTGGGTGTAAGCTCGCTGATTATCATGAACCAAGCCCTTTTTGGGGCGCTTCTGGGCCTTACCCAGGCCTTAATGATCCTGGGGCTTATAGTTATTTTGATGCTTAAAGGCAGAGCGACCATCCCTAAGGAAGGAGATCGTAGAGTATATAAAAGGCGGCTAGAGGACCGAGAGCCTCAATCTCATAAAACCACCTCGCCCCGTTAACCCTTATGAAATAATAAATATCAAAAAGGGCACCCTGGAGCGAGTCCAGGAGAAATCTCGAGGGAATATACTCAAGCCTTCCGAATCCTTGAACCAAAATAGTCCTTCACGTTCTTAAGCAATATCCTTTCTTTCGTATTAATGAACTTGGATTTTACCGCCATAATCCTTTCCAGCGATTGAGATAATCTTTCAGTGGGTATTTGATCGCGCAATGTCTTTTCCCTTATCAGGGCAAGGCCTTCCAAGAAATATTTTTGATTCTCACATATGAGCAGGATATCCGCCCCTGCCCTGAAGGAAGAAAGGGCGCCTTCTGATACGCCCCATCTTTTTCTGATAGCACCCATCTCCAGATCATCGGTAATGATTAATCCATTGAAACCCAACTTGTCCCTCAAGAACCCTTTCAGGATAGTCGAAGACAGTGTGGCAGGACATTTGGGATCCAGGGCGGAATAAACCGCATGGGAGGTCATAACACCGGAAACCCCTGCTTTTATGGCAGCCTTGAAGGGAGGGATATCGACTTCATTAATCTTACTGACATCCAGGTCTATCTTCGGCAGATTAAGATGTGGATCAATGCGGGCTCCACCAAGACCCGGAAAATGCTTGGCTACGGCCATTACACCATTTTGCTGGAGCGCCTTTACCACCGTTTCCCCCAAAAGGGCTACCGCTTTATGGTCTTCACCGAATATTCTCCCCTTCAGATGCTTTTCCGGCTTACCTATGCACACATCAATTACAGGCGCGAGATTCATATTTAGCCCCACAGTTTTCATTTCCGTGGCAGTAACCATCCCGAATTCTCTTGCCCTACCAACAGATTCTTCATCCATCCCGATGGACTCATTTCCGGGAAAAACAGTAAAAGGGTTTTTTAACCGGGCCACCCTGCCCCCCTCTTGATCTACTGCAAGAAAAAGGGGATTGCCGTGATATTTCATAGAGGTCTTCTGCAGGTCACGGCAAAGCCTGGCCAGTTGTAAAGGGTCACTAATATTCCGCGAAAAAAGGATTATACCCCCTGGATTGTAATCACCAATAAGGCGTTTTGTATCTTCATCCAGAGATTTGCCGGGCATTCCAATCATAAACAGCTGCCCTATTTTCCGGTTGATCTCCGAAAGGTCTAATAAGGTGTTCAAGGGTATATCCTTTAATATGTTTGGATTGGAAATTCTATCATAAACAAGATTTGGGGATTACCGTCAAGTTGCGATATTTGTGAACCCTATTGTTGACTTCATAAATCAACATGTATAATTATTAAAACGTAATTGCAACAGATATGTTTGGAAAGGCTAAAAACAAATGAAAGCCATAATACTAGCTGCCGGTCTGGGTACAAGATTGCGGTCCCTGACAGAAAACAAACCAAAGGCCCTGATACCGGTGGCAAACAGGCCCATTATATCCAGGAATATCGATTATCTTAAATTCTCCGGCGTTCAAAAGATCATGGTAAACACTCATCATCATTATCAGCAACTACTGGATTATCTTGATAAAAAAAGATCTTTCGGAATAGAGATAGCCGTACGCGTGGAGCCTGAGATCCTTGGTACCGGCGGAGGGATAAGAAACTGCATGGATTTAGCGCATAGTGGACCCTTTATAGTAATGAATGGCGACGTGCTCACAAATATAGATCTGGCCAGGGCCCGTGATCATCATAAAAAAGCCGGTCATATAGCTACCCTGGTACTGCATTACCGGGAACCCTATAATTCTGTCCTTATAGATAATAGGAATCAAATCATTGAGATTGGCCTGCGAAACAACCCTGCCGGATTGGCCTTTACCGGAATACATATTCTTGAGCCAGAAGTCTTACAAAATATACCTGAACAGGGATATTCCGACATAATTGATTGCTATAAGGGTATGATTAATTCCGGTGAATCCATAGGCGTTTATATCTCAGAAAACCATTACTGGCATGATATCGGGACCCCAGACGGATATATCTGTGCCAATAAAGAGATACTGGCCAGGAACAAAACCCCTTTTGCCGTCGCCCCCGGTTCGGTTCTAGACCCTTCCGCCAGGCTTGAGGACTGGGCCGTTATCGGCGAGGCTTCATGTCTGGAGAAGGGTGTATGGATAGAAAGATCCATCCTGTGGGATAATGTGACTGTTCGAGCAGATAAAAGGATTCGAGACAGTATTCTTACTTCAGGCAAGAAAGTTGATACTGATCTTATTAACCAGATTCATTAGGATTATCTTGATTCTAGGGTAAGTATTTCAGTTTCAGGATGGAAAGAGTTAGGAGGGTAAACCTTAAAACAGAATGTCATAATACAGAAAGGGTTATTTTGATCAGCAACTCGTTAAATGCTTTCATTAAGGCCTTTTTAAAGGAGATGGGTCTACCCTCAAAAGGACTTAATTCCCATTCACTTACAGGTGACGGCTCAAGAAGGCTTTTTATAAGGATTATACCATTAAATAATCACCCTAGCTTCGTTGTCATGGAAAACCACCCCGACGATGAACATCAAAGGAAAGAAAACTTAGCTTATCTCATGATCGGCAAGCATCTGTTCAAAAAAGGCCTCCCGGTTCCCCGGATATACCGGTCCGACCTTGCCAATGGCTGGTTTATCCTTGAAGACATGGGAGACAAAAGCCTCCAGGATTATTCATCACAACATAAGGATCGAGTAGCCCTGTATGAAAGAACAGTAGAAAATCTGTTTCGTATGCAGATTGAAGGGGCAAAGGATTTTGATACGGAATGGTGCTGCCAGACAAAAACATATAATAATTTCGTCATGCGGCGGCAAGAAGCTGATTATTTCAGGGATTCTTTTTTATCAAACTACCTCGGAATCAAAAGCAAATGGCCGGAACTGGAAGATCCCTTTGACTATTTAGGTTCAATGGCGTCCAGGGCGGATAACCACCACTTTATGCACAGGGATTTTCAGTCCAGGAACATAATGATCAATAACCATAAAATAGGAGTACTTGACTGGCAGGGCGCCCGTCTCGGCCCCCTTCCCTATGATCTGGCCTCCCTTCTAATCGACCCCTATGTGGATATGTCTGCTGCTGAGAAAGAACACCTGTACCGGCATTATCTCGTTCTGCTTAAAGACACTCGGTCGGAATGGCTGGATCCTTTTGAACAATATTTCCCCTACCTGGCTGTGCAGAGGAATCTCCAGATACTGGGCGCCTTTTCTTTCCTTTCCATGGTCCGGGGCAAGACCTATTTTGAGAACTATATATCTCCGGCCTTGAACTCTCTTTATCACTTGCTTGACGATCTGGCGGATCCCGGGCTATCATCCCTTACAAATATTGTTCATTCGCTGGTAATTGGCAGCATTCAACGGTAAAACTCCACCAGCATGAGGTAGTGGCTTATTCATATGCTTGGGAGGGTTCCGCTTCGAACGGTGCCCTCTTCGCTTTTCATCCCCAGAAATCGAGGGCCTTTGCGAAGGAAGGTAATGGGGGGCTGGTATAATTTCAGGAGACCCCACCTCATTCCTCCCCTAAAAGGGGAGGAGGGTGTAAAAAACAGAGGGAACCTATTTTATTCCTCCCCCTCTTAGGGGGAGGTCAGGAGGGGGTTCTTGGAATAGTCTAAGCAGACGCCTTCTCAACCCTCTCCTTTCTTTGTCATTCTGCGGCTTGCCCGCCCTGGTGCGATTTTCGGGGGAAACAGCAATTGCATAACTCTATGTACATACGAAAGTTTAAACCGAACGTTGTTTAATTACGGTCTGGGCCAGGGACCGCAGAATCCAAAAAAGTTAGCCTTCCTCAATATAGACTTTTGCCCGACTTAATCCGGGGTTTTGTGTTCGATATTCATCGTTTTAGGTTCTCAGGGTTCTAGGGTTCAAGTGAAAACCATTTAAAAACCTTTTTAGCTCTTGACCCCCTTGAACCCTTCTTGAATAACAAACCAACTGAAGTTTTCCCATAAAGGTGAAGGTTATGATATCTATCCCCCAATGGGACAAGAAAGGAGACTTAATATGGAAGACTGTATTTTCTGTAAGATCATAAAGGGCGACATACCTTGTTTCAAGGTCTATGAAGATGATAAGTGTCTGGCCTTTGAGGATATAAATCCCGTTGCCGAAGGCCACACTCTTATTATTCCCAAAAAACATGCTGAGAATCTCTGGGACATAACCGAAGAATACCTCACGGCTGTCCATCTGGCATCAAAAAAGGTCATTCAAGCCATAAAAGCTATCCTAAACCCCATAGGCGTAGCGGCCTTACAACTTAACGGCCGGGGAGTAAACCAGGTGGTAATGCACTATCATCTCCATCTAATCCCCCGAACAAGCGGTAGTCCTGAGCTTACCATGACATCGTGGGAATTGAAGGAAGGGGATATGGAAGCCATCAGAAAAACTGCTGAAAAAATAGCTGCTGCCATCAACTGAGATGGGCGGACGGAGATATGGAAAGGGCCTGATGATATCCGGTACTTTTTCAGTTATCTCCTGATGGGCCTTCTCCGGAAATCGGTCTCACCGAGAGGACCGCGCACGGTGCATTGCGTATGACCCGTTCCGTGGTTGATCCAACGAATAAGGATTCCACCAGGCCATGACCGGTTACACCTAAAACGAGCAGATCAATGTTCTGGATATCGGCATATTTGAACAATTCTTCATGCGGAAATCCTGCCAAAAGGGTGGTCTTGGGCTTGCACCAGTTACGGGCCTCAGAGGGAACCATTGTTTCGAGCTTCTCGGTCATTTGAGTGTGCAGACTTTTTCGTATTATTTCTCTGGCCCCTTCAACGGATTTGGGCATGTCTTTGTAAACCGGAGGCTCTATTACGTGCACCAGATGCAGCTCGGATTGAAATTCCTGTGCCAGACTCAACCCGTATTGAAATGCGAGGTTTGAGTCCTCTGAAAAATCGCAACCCACAAGTATTCGATTGAGCTCGATCTTCTTATGTGTAGAAACACCCGGTGCCTGTTCACATCCGCGCACCGTAAGTAAAGGGCAATGGAGGGTCCTCATCAAGTGCTCGGTGACCGAGCCGAGGATAAGCCGTTTTAAACCGGACCTGCCGCGGGTTGCCGTAACGGCAATATCCGCCCCCTTCTCTTCGGCCAGTCGGGCCACCTCATCGGCAGCACTGCCTGTGGCGACTAATGGTTCCCAGTCAATAGAACGTTCGGGTATCATTTGCCTTAACCTGGCACGGGCATAATCTTCCATCTGCATCAGCTGGGGCTCAAACCCAAAGGCGGCTTCACCGTACATGGTAGCGGAAGAAAGATCAATCACATGACATAGGTATAATTTTGCCTTGAATTCACCGGCGAGAAACACACCGTAACTGACGGCATGATTTGAAAGACTTGAAAAATCAGTCGCACAAATAATTTTTCTTATCTGCATCCGCATGGCCCGCACATCCTTTCTCTTGCAAGCACTAACTCTATTAAGGCATTTAATAACCTCGACTGAAAGAACCCTTATGGATTGAATTCCGTACTCAAGTCTCAGAGCGACGAAAGCAGAAACAATATATCAGATCGCGAGCGTCATACCTTCCCGCGCCCAGAATAAATCCATTCTTCTATTGCCTGAGCAGTATTTGGACCTGTTTTCTACCCACAGATGGTCCAGAAACTTGTCCGAATGCTGGGGATCATGATGGAAGATTGCCAGCTGTTTAACACGGGATCGAAAGGCCGTATCCAGTAGGACAGGAATGGAGGTATGGCCCCACCCTATTTTATGGGGATATTCCTCCCCTGTATACTGGGCATCGCCGATAAGGAGATCGGCATCCCGGATAAAATCCAGGTAATCCTGCGCCCGGGCCTTGCTTTCATCATTTTTCTCTTCCTCCTCGGAATTAAAAATGGCGTCCAGCTCGATGTCAGTAGCATATACCACTTTCTTCCCGTTAAGATTCACCCTGTACCTGACCGAGCCCCCCGGATGATGTACCTGCTCCTGCCACTCGACTGTTAATTCATCCAGTGTAACACTCTCTTCTCCCATCTCCTTTATACTTATATTAGCCGGAAAAGCGGACATGGAAACAGGAAAATACTCATAATTCATCTGTTCCTTTAAAATAGAGGCCAGAAAACGCTCTTTACGCGGGCTCCCATAGATTGTCAACCTGGTGTCTTTATGATAGGAAGGCATAAAAAACGGGAGCCCCTGTATGTGATCCCAGTGGGTATGGCTTAGAAACAGATGCAGTGAAGTCGGATTTTCACCTTTTTTAATCTCCTCCATAAGCTCCATGCCCAGATTGCGGATTCCTGTACCCGCATCAAAAATGATCTGCGTATTCCGGCAGCGTACCGATACGCATGGAGTGTTCCCGCCATATTTTTCCGTAATCCGACCGGGCGTTGAAACAGACCCCCGGGTTCCCCAAAACCCCACAAGCATTTTTAGCTCATCATTCCCACTCATGATCCTGTCTTATCTTCTCCTCGATAAAAAGCATCTTCACATCCCCGATCTCAATAACATCATGATCCCTTAAGATGCATTTCTGGATCTTTATTCCGTTGACATATATGCCGTTGGTACTGCCCAAATCTTCGATCTGATATTCCTCATTACGATAAAAGATCCGCGCATGTTTACGAGAAACATCTTCGGCCTGGAGTTGGATATCACAATCAGGGATACGGCCTATAAGGGCATCATCTTCGCCTAACAGGACCCTCTCCTCTCCCCCCATAATCTCTAAATAGGCATGTTGTGAGGTCGATATCTTTCCCATAAAACTCTTCCGTGACATCTTCAGCGTACTTGAAAAGCCTGGTTGCTCTTCATTAACAGCATGAACATCAAAGACGCCCGTGCGTGTGGTCTTTTCATTATCTTCAGTCATATTTATTCTGACCTCTTACTCCTTGAACCCTGGAATCCTTGAATCCTGCACTAATACAATATATCCTTATCAAGACTTTCAGTCAACAGGAAGAATCTATGCTACCAGTAAGGCTGATGCTAGGACGGGAACCCCTAAAAAGGCATGGTATTAATGATAATTTTAGACAGTATTAACAGAATAATTTGGGGTTTTATTTGTCTTTTTTGTTAGTTATTTCCAGCAGGATTTCCAGATCTGCCCGGTCCTGACTACGATTAGCCGCCTTTTTACTCTTAATGAAGTCATTTAATCCGATAAAAAAAACAGGTGTTTCACCGAACTGCCCTGCAGATCGATTGTTCCATATTTCCTTAAAGTCCATGCCCTCAATCGAAGTAATAAGGTCGATGCGTACGGGTTCATAACCCAATTGAATAATCTGCCCGGGTTTCATAAAATCCTGTTCCGATAACTGAAGAGAACCAAAACCAAAATCATTCAGTGCGTCCAGGATCCTTTGAGCGTTTTGGGATGAAGGTTCTACAAGGATATCCAGATCCTTTGTGTACCGGGGCCTGGCATGAAAGGCCAAGGCGAAAGATCCTACTATGCAGCATCTGACGTTATGCCTGTTGAACAATCCTAACAGTTCTTCGTAATCCTTTTCCACTTTCATCGGGACTAATTCCATTGAATTTAAGATACTGTTCGCGCAAAAACTGAACCGTTTCCAGCCTTTCCTGAGCGCTCATGTTAAGGTAATATTCCAGATCCTGATCCTGGGCCTCTGAAAAAGAGCCTATCTTTTTTACCCAAACCTTCTGGTACATTTTAAAACCCCTGTCTGCAGCAGGCATTATTCCATATTTACATTATTTGAGCTTCGACTAATGAATTAATAATCCTTCCTTTTCTGCCGCTTTCTACATCTTTATAACCCTGCTCAAGTTATGAGGAAGTTCTTTTATACCTACACTTTCCCCGATAATGCCTTATTTATGTACATAATTTTTATATTATAACCATAATTCTATACACGATCAATCAAAACAGAGACATTCTCACAAGATTTCATAAAGGACCATGAATCTATCAGCAGTAGCAATGCGGAATTTCACAAGCTCTGGATAATCTCTTTGCAACCAGAAGTTGTGATACCATTGTATATTGCTATAAAGCTCTAACTCACCTGCTACGCTTGGGGTATACACAATCAAAAGCCAGTGAACACCAGTTTTTTCCCCATAACTTGCTACCTTATTGAGGGAGTCATCGGGAAGTATGCGAAAGGAACCACCGGCGATATAAGAATAATAAGGTGCCAAGCTAAAAACCGGAGCCCCATTTATATATTCTTTAAAATAATCATATTCATTCTCCATCCCTTCCACCTTTGGAATAACTTCAAAAGCTGTAAAGAAATTAGGAGTTGTTAATAAGATAATGGAAAAGATAGATACTGGCAGGATAAGGTTGGAAAATCGCTTTAATCTTAAAGTATTCATAAGGGCATTAAGGCAGACAAAAAGCTCAATAGATATATGCATCAGACAGAAAGGAAAAAGTATATAGATGTACCTGGAAATCTCAGCCGTAAAAAATGATATTGCGAGCAGATACAATAGAACAAAAAAAGGCAGCAGTACTCTGGCACTAAACCTGATTCTATGATTTTTGATTGAAAAAGATGAAAGACACGCCAAAAAGAACAGGATTAGGGTGATATTGCTTAGCGATAATCCAAGGTGAGTAATATTCTTATAAAACTTAATGAAGTAATCCTTCAAATTTTTGATATTTGATAATACTTTATCTATATATCCTGGACTTTCGCCTTCCTCCGTATATATATAAGCGTACATCTCGGAGGCATCCGGCAGCAATTTTCTCATCCGGCGTCTCTCAGAATAAATCAGTTCATAAGCGCTATCTGGTGTGTCTCCATTCTGTTTCAACATATCATCCGGCAAGGTCTTCTTTTTTTCTATTTCGTTTAGAATTACAGGATCTTTTACGGTGATCGTATATTTATTCTCTCGAAACCCCTGCGTAAGGGGGTGCTGTCCTGTCTGGAAATAGAGGCCTATTGTATAGGGCACAAACAAAAGCAGCCATCCCAGCAATATGAGTATGAGGTTTTTATTTAATATTTTTCTTTCCATCCCGGAAATAGTGAGCCATCCTATAAGGCAAATAATTGCCACGAATACGGATACTACTATCCCTATCTGCCTTGCTAGAAACAATAGACAGCACACCAAACCTGTTAGGAAAGCCGTTAATCTTCTTTTCTCCTCAGGATTATTAAGCATCAATAGCATCAGATAGAGGGCAAGGCTTAGGGTAAGTAAAAAAGTCGCCTCTGACAAAGGTGTCATCCCAGTGACAAAATAATAAAGATTTATCTGTAAAGGTATAAGTGTAAGAACTGATATAATCCTATTCGTCATCTTTTTTAGATACAGGAATATTACAACAGAGCATATCAGCACACATAGAGAACTGACATATTCAGCTACATTCAAGGTTTCAGGTGAAAAGATCCGACCACATGCTATAAGAAAAGGATAGAGAGGCGGCAGGATAAGGCCGGTATCAATATGTCCCCAGGAAGGAATATACAACAGCCCTTTGGTAAAAAGATCCCTTGCCATGGTCACATAGGCAATTGTATCTGATCCAAAAATGAAGGGACTAAAGGTAATAAAATGGGAGAGCGGATTCAGAGCTATTATTATGACAATACAAAAAAGATCTAAATACAAAGGCTTAATATGGGATTCCATTCTAATATTCTTGACCATTGATCCACAATCCATATTATGCATATATCAGAATTTTATTTCAATTGGGCAGAGACATAGAAGAATATTCAAAGACATAGAAAATTAGAAATCTTGAATATATTTACAATTATGATATTCATTTTGCCCATTGATTTATGGTTCTGATAAAGATAAATTAGTTCTAAAAAACCTCTAACAACCTTCAGATGAAAGGGCTATCCAGGAACGCAAGAATGAATATATTTTTTAATATAAGCCATCCCGCGCACGTACATCTCTTCAAAAATTCCATCAAAACAATGTCCCGAAATGGGCATAATGTAATTGTAGCAGCCAGGAACAAGGAGTTTACAATTAAACTACTAACCGCCTATAATATCAAGCATATTGTACTTACAAATAAAAGAAAAGGGTTAGCTGGACTAATAAGAGAATTGCTTGAACAAGAAATAAAAATATCAAATATTATCAAAAAACAATCTATTGATATAATGCTGCAAATGAACGGTATATTCAACGCCCCTGTTGGACGATATTATAATATACCTACTCTTGCCTTTTCTGACACTGAAAATGACAAATGGGCGAATAGCTTTTCTTTTCCATTGAGTACAAGTGTTTTTTTACCGACGTGTTTCAATCATCAAATTGGAGGCTCTTGGAAAAACCAAATCCATTACCCAGGGTACCACGAACTTGCATATTTAAGTCCCAAATATGTGCCTAGAAATTTCAAAACTGAGAACAGATTCCTTATAAGATTCGTAGGATGGGGTGCCGGCCATGATATAGGTGAAAAGGGCCTGTCCGATAAGCAAAAGATAGAACTCGTAAATGTCTTACAGAATTACGGCACAGTCCATATCTCTTCCGAAGGTCCCTTGCCTGAGGAATTGGTATCATTCAAATACATTCTTCATCCATCCGAAGTTCACGAATTCATGATGGGATGCCGCCTGATAGTGGGAGAATCCGCAACCATGGCATCGGAAGCAGCTTGTCTTGGAATTCCCGCAATATTCATTTCAAATACAGGGAGGGGCTATACGACCGAGCAGGATAAGAAATATGGTTTAATAAAACACTTCAGAATAAATCAGTGGCAACAAATAATTGACCAACTTAAACAATGGGCATCTCAAGATTTAACAGATCAATGGCAGAAAAAACGGCTTAGTATGCTCAAGGATAAAATAGACGTTACATCTTGGATGGTGGATCTCGTTGAACAATACCCTGAAAGCATCCATGATAGCCTGCAGGGAAATTTCGAAAGGTATTATATAAAGTGTGCGGAATAGCAGGAATCTTCAGGTACAATAACATTGGCCACCCGGATATTGATCTAATTAAAAACATGAACAATATACAGAAGCATCGTGGCCCTGATGATGAAGGTATCTACTCAGATAACAATTGTGTTTTGGGACATCGTCGCCTTGCCATTATCGATCTGTCAAAAGACGGGCACCAGCCTTTTATCTCTGATAACGGCCGATTTCAACTCGTTTACAATGGCGAAATTTATAATTATATCGAACTCAGGGCTGAACTGGAACTCCTTGGCTTCCGTTTTAAAACAAAAACCGATACAGAGGTATTGCTCAAAGCCTATCAAGCTTACGGAGAGTCATGTCTTGAAAAATTCAATGGAATGTTTGCATTTGCCCTTTATGATTCTTTACAGCAAAATATCTTTTTAGCTAGGGACCGTATTGGCATAAAGCCTTTATATTATACAATCATGGATTCTACCCTCTATTTTGCATCGGAGATAAAAGCCCTTTCCGCTGTTCCAGCTTTAAACCTTTCTTTAAATTATCAGAGTCTATTTGACTATCTCGTCTTCAACAGGACTGATATTTTCGATGAAACTTTTTTTACCGAAATAAAGCGTATTCCTAATGGTTACTACGCAACATTCGGCGCAAACGGATTAAAATTATTCCAATGGTGGAATCCTGCGGTTTTTATCAATGAGTTGAGTGAAGATGACAAAACCCGGATAAAAAGTAAAATTCACGATATACTTGTCTCTGCTGTAAAATTAAGAATGCGAAGTGATGTTCCTGTAGGATCCTGCCTAAGCGGCGGATTGGATTCTTCAATCTTACTGGGAATCCTTTTCGATTGGAATCAAGTTCCTGATGGATATCCAACTTTTACGGCTTGTTTTCCCACACATGCTATCGATGAGACTGTCTATGTTGACAAACTAAACAAAAGATATCCCTTTAAAAACTACAGAGCCTATCCTACAGCAGAATCCGCTTTTAATAAACTTAGAGACTTTGTATACACAAATGATGAACCAACAACCAATTACTCATTCTTTTCACAATATGAAGTGATGCAGCTCGCTAAAGATAATGGCGTTACAGTCCTATTGGATGGTCAGGGCGGTGATGAGAGCTTCGCAGGTTACCACTACTTACATGGTTTTAATATGTATGGTATGCTAAAAGATCAAAAGTTAATGCAATTATCTTCGGAAATTTTAAAAAGTCTATTACGAAATCAGCACAAGTCTGCTTATCAGACATTTCTATTTCAAATCCTGCCGGATTCGTTTAGAAAAAGGGCTTTGCTTGGAACCGTGTCTTATCTTAACACAGATTTTTTTCATAATTATATCAAAACCAGCCGTATCTATAATGAGTTCTTTGATGCCGACAACCTGAATCAAAGCCTTGTAAGACACATACAGTATAAACTTGAACATCTACTTCGGATGGAAGACAGAAATTCAATGTGCTTTTCACTTGAAGCGCGGGTTCCATACCTCGATTATCGGCTTATCGAATACGTCCTCGGTGTTCCGGGGACCTTAAAAATTCATAATGGAGAAACAAAATACCTGCAAAAAATTTCTGTGGGGAGATATACTATCCCGGAGATTATAAACAGAACAGATAAAATAGGTTTCGGGACACCCGGTGAAGAATGGATGCTTACAGATGACTGGCAATGCTTGACAGCACAAAATTACGCATATTTGATTAAAACATTTCCCGATGTTTTTAAAAAAAATGTTCATTTGTCAAATACTGGTTTCGATCGCTGGAAGATCAATCAGCTTGCCACGTGGAGAAATATTTTTTTCGATTAACTTTGCTATCAAAGGGATATTAGTTTTTATGCAAGACAGACAAAATTTATTGATAGATATCCTTACCGCAGCTGAAAATAACGGATATATTGGCTACAGCAAATTTGATGCACTGAACAGTGATTTTCTGAAAACGATTACCTTTAACAACAAATGCTTAAGACTTTTATATACACAGTTTGTAAAGGAGATGCCATTTCATATCCGTCCCCTGCTCAATATAAAAAAATCGAAAAATCCAAAGGGAATCGCCTTATTTGCAAAAGCATATCTTTTCCTTTATCAAAAGACTTCTGATCCAGCCTTTCTGAAGAAAGCGGAATCATTAATTCAATGGTTACTCGAAAATCCAAGTCCTGGTTACAATCATCTCTGCTGGGGATATAATTTTATCTGGCAGAACACAATTTTTCTTCAAGACGCGTTTGAACCTAACATCGTGGTCACTATATTTGTCGGAGAAGCACTTATACACGCATACAGAATTACGGAAAATAAAAAATATCTAAATGCTGCCTGTTCCGTTTCAGCATTTATTCTAAATGATTTACCTGTATTACATGATACAAATGATGAAATCGCCATTGCATATGTTGTAAAAAAAGTAGATGCAGTGGTTTTAAATAATCAGGTCCTTGCCGGTGCTTTTCTTATCAAAGTCTGGAGGCACCTAAAAGAGCAATATTTATTAGAGACTGCTTCAAAACTAATAAACTTTACAGTCAACAGAGCAACAGATTATCATGCATGGTATTATACTTATCCTAAAGAAAAATCACCTATCAGCCATGATAATTACCACACAGGAGGAATACTGGACGGACTCATAGAGTATTTTGAAGAAACTGATGATAATAGGTACATGGAAATCTACTGGAACGGATTGGAATACTACAGGAACAATCTGTTTGAAATTAACGGTGCACCAAAATGGATGCACAACACAAAATATCCTTATGATATACATGGTTCAGCGCAGGGGATAATAACTTTCACCAAGGCATCACGGCATGACTCCAAATTCCTCAGTCAGGCAGATATTATTTTAGAATGGGCGGTAAATAATCTCTATCGCAGAAGACACCATGATTTTGCTTACAGGCAGGGTCGGTGGTTGAAATGGAATTATTCCTTAATGAGATGGTGTAATGCATGGATGGCCAGGGCTCTTGCTGAGTTTATTTTATCAGAATAAAGAACAGAGATGAGATATGACTTGTTTAGGTCGTGAACAGAGATATAATTCCCAACATTCTTTCCTGGAAAAATGTTATATTTATATATTTGGCATGCCCATAGTGGGTCTACGTATCAGAGCACGCAATGTTTTCAGTTTGATTCCGAAGGGTAAGACTTACAACCGAATCTTGGACGCCGGATCGGGAACAGGCGTGTTTTCTTTCGAACTCTCACGTCGTTTCCCTAACGCTTCGATTTTAGGAATCGATTTAGATAAACAAGCCATTGAGATTTCTGAAATAATAGCCAAAAAATTGGAATATACAAATATCAATTTCCGGCAACAACCTATAGAAGAACTACACGAAGAGAATGCTTTTAATCTGGTACTTTGTGTTGATATATTGGAACATATTAAAAACGAACAGGATTCATTAGACAGTATTTATAAGGCTACTGCGCCCGAGGGCATATTGATTTTACATGTTCCCGCCCTTTACAGGCGCTATCCCGTATTTAAAAAAAGCTTAAATTTTGATGTGCCCTCCCATTTCAGGGTCGGATATAAACTTGAAGAAATTCGAGATAAAGTTTTTAACATTGGTTTTTCGATTCAAAAAATCGGATATACATATGGCTTCTGGGAAACATTGTCAAATAATTTGAGTTATTTAATTACCCGTGCCAGGATGGAAAACAGGTTTTTTTATTCTATTGCTTTCCCTCTCCTAAACCTTATATCGCTACTTGGCATCAGGGCACGACCTGAAAAATTAGGCGCGGGCATATTTATCATAGCAAAAAAGGAAGCTTCAATTGAACAGTGAAAAGAAGAAAGAGATGAATATTTTTCAAGAAATCGCGGATTTCTGGTCATTTCAACTTAACAATGAAATTTATTTGCGTGGTCATCCTGAAATTGAACGGGGTAGTGAAGAATATTTTAATATTATCCTCGCTGCAAGAAAAAAATTTATTTATTATTTTCCTTCAATGCTTTCGTTTTTGAGAAATTCTCCATCAAAGAACTTTTTGGAAATAGGGTATGGAATGGGGACCGATAGCCTTTTATTTGCTAAAGAAGGCTTCCATATAACAGGTATTGATTTGGCTCCATCGCATCTGGCCCTGGCAAAAAAATTATTTGGATACTTCAATTTAATTGGTAACTTCATGGAAGCTAATGCGGAAAAATTACCTTTTAAAGATAGTACATTCGGGAGTATTTTCTCGTACGGAGTTTTACACCATACACCAAATACGGAAAAAGCGTTAAAAGAGATTTACAGGGTGCTTATCACTAAGGGGCATGCTGTGATCATGCTTTATAATAAACGGTCATTGAACAATTTAGTCCATTGGTTAACTAGAAGGGGATTTGAAAATGTTAAAGATATGAGGGACACACCGATAACGTATCGCTTTAGCAAGGGGAAAGTTAAAAAAATGTGCTCACAGTTTAATACTTGCAAAATTCATACGGAGTATCTATTCGGTGCGGGATGGGGACGAATATATGACATGACGCCAGTTCCCATTTATCGATTGCTAAGTAAACTGTTTGGTTGGCATTTGATTGTTTATCTTCAAAAATGAGATCTCAATTCATTAATTAAGTGAGATACAAAGTTATGCGGAAATGACCAAGCCTGTCTTGACCTAAGGAAGCTATAATTAAATACTCTCTGACAGTTGATAACGTATTTAAAGAAGGGTGATAAAAATTGAAACAGCTCGTTCAAAATTTTAAAACCGGAGTCGTCTATTTAGAAGATGTCCCGATTCCTAAGTTGAATGACGGTTGCTTGCTTGTTAGAAATATGGCATCCCTTATTAGTGTTGGAACTGAGGGCGGGACGGTTAGACTTGGGAAAATGGGGCTGCTTGGAAAAGCTAGAGCCAGGCCTGGACAAGTCAAGAAGGTTCTTCAAGCATTAAGGTCAGAGGGCATTTTATCAACTATCAATGCCGTTAACCGGACACTTGATCTTCCAGTCCCCCTGGGATATAGCTCAGCGGGCATTGTAGAGACTACGACAATCGGGGCCAGAGACATCCCTGTGGGAACCAGGGTAGCTTGTGGAGGTGCAGGGAGAGCCAATCATGCGGATTACATTGTCGTTCCCCGCAATCTCTGCGTTCCAATCCCTGAAGGATTAAGCTTTTTCAACGCAGCTTTTACCACTGTCGGTTCTATAGCCATGCAAAGTGTGCGTATCGCAGATGTCCGGTTTGGTGAAAATATAGTGGTTATCGGACTTGGTCTTATAGGGTTACTGGTTGTGCAAATACTTAAAGCGAGCGGTTGCAACGTCCTTGGAATTGACGCCAACCCTGAACGTGTTGCATGGGTCGATAAACACGGTATCTGCCCTGTAGTGGCGCGCAATTCTGAAAATATGCACGATAGAATTCTAGATTTTTCTGAAGGGTACGGCGCGGATGCCGTTATCATCACTGCTGCGGGAAAGGATAATGACCCGGTTATTCTTGCCGGCAATGTAGCTCGTCACAAAGGAAGGGTTGTCGTGGTCGGAAGAACTGAAATGAAAGCACCGCGTGAAACCTATTTGTTTAAAGAACTAGAGCTGCGGACTTCTTATGCTTACGGCCCAGGGACCGGGGATGAGAGTTATGAACTGGAGGGATATGATTATCCTATAGGATATGTCCGTTGGACCGAAAATCGAAACATGCAATTATTTCTCAAGTTATTGAATGAAAAAAAGATTGATATTGAGAGGTTAATCACACACACTTTTCCGTTTCATGATGCGCCATCGGCTTTTGATTTAATTAATAACCCGAAAGATCAAGTAATTGGCGTTATACTTGATTATGACAATACCACCAAACAAGAATATTCTTCTTTGATAGAACATATAACGCCAAAAAAGCTTCATCTAAAATCATCGGGGGACAAAATAAGAGTTGGGATCATCGGTGCGGGAAGTTTTGCTACTAATGTCATGGTTCCTATTCTAGCGAAGAGGAAAGATATTGTGCTTCAATCCATTGCGTCTGCCAGCGGACTAAATGCTGCCACACTGGCTAAAAAATATGCGATCCCTTTTTATACATCAGACGCAAATAATATTATTGAGTCACCAGACATAGATTGTGTCTTTATTTTAACCAGACACGGATCTCACGCCCCGCTTGCTGAACAGGCCTTGATTGCAAATAAAGACGTCTTCGTGGAAAAACCTCTTTCTTTAACGGAAGAAAGCCTTAATAAAGTTATATGCGCTCAAAAAAAATCCGGAATGTTATTGATGGTTGGCTTTAACCGCCGTTTTTCACCTTTGGCTGAGAAGCTAAAAAACTTCTTTTATGGTCGATGTCAGCCCATGATGCTTGAGTTTCGTGGGAATGTCGGGTATAGATCTCCTGAACATTGGCTTCACGATCCTGTTGAGGGCGGTGGCGTAATTCTTGGCGAAGCATGCCATTACATCGATTTTTGTCGATGGATTGTGGATTCAGCAATTACTGATGTAGATGCTACATGCGTTGGTACAAGCAATACATCTGTAATACCAGAGGATAATGTAATAATAAATTTACATTTCAAGGACGGTTCATTGGCAACTATATTATATCTCTCCAACGGCGCGAGAGGGTTTAACAGAGAACGTTGTGAAATTCATGCGGAAGGTCGATCTGCAGTTTGGGAAGATTTCAGACATGTGCGGATGGTCAAGGGGCTTGGGTTTCCAAGAACTTATCGTCACAGACTTTTCCCGAAGAAAGGGTATAAGGAAGAGTTGGATGCATTTTTCAAATCAATTATTAAGGGTGATCCCCACAAAATTGAATGGTTGACCGGACAAACCGATGCATCATTAGCCGCGATTAAAGCATCCAGATGCATCATGGATAAGTAATGTCGATGTTATTACGGACTATTCCGGCAACATTTCCACAGTGTTAAAAGATATAATCTATTTCGGGCCTCTCCAGGTATTATGATGGAATCTGAGAATAATAGAAAAAATACTTCTAATCCATACGAGGAAGCTTTCTCCTCTTTTATTAATCGTTCAACAAATAGATTAAAAAGGCAACCCTCTTTAATATTACCGGCTCTCTTTGCATATATTCGAGGATTATACTATAGGGGGAAATTCCTGTTGCTGCTTAAAAAAATTAAAATCGGTGCACATTTTCGTGTTTATGGAAGGCTCACCATAACAGGCCCTGGTAGGGTGATCTTTGGAAAAGACTGTCTTATCCTATCCCAGATGACTAAACCGGTTTGCATTACAACACAACTGCCTGACTCAAAGGTTATTATCGGAAATCATGTCGGATTGAACGGAACATCCATCGTTTGTTTTGACGAGATAGTTATCGATAATTACTCTAATGTTGCTGATGCCTATATAACAGACAGTTCTTCCCATCCCTTGAGTCCCGACAGAAGGTTATATTCTGCCTTAGACATTCCTGTGGAAAAGGTCTATATAGGGAAAAACGTTTGGATCAGCACCCATGTAGTAATCCTGAAAGGGGTTCAGATCGGTGAAAATTCTGTTATTGGTGCTTTTTCTTTAGTGAAAAAAAGTCTTCCGGCAGACATCCTGGCTGCCGGTATCCCGGCAAAACCCATAAAAGAATTGCCTGACGAAGCTTTGCTGAAGCAAGATGGATAAAGAGATTAAAGTATGGATCCTAAAACACAGAGGCTTTTGTTGCTTTCAGCAAGAATCAGCATCGCTGCAATCCTTATCATCTTTCTAATACGGCTTGCCAGGGTGGAGGAGATACTTAATTCTCTTTCACGGATTACATGGCCTTCCCTGTCACTGGCAACACTTTTCCTCTATGCATCCATTCTACTAGGATCTTTCAACCAATATCTTCTCTTCCAACCTCTTCTGATAATATCTTTTAAACAATTTATACGATCCTACTTTAAAGCATATATTGCAGGATTGTTCTTTCCCGGTCAGGTTGGAGATGCCAGCATTATCTTTTTCCTAAGACATAGCGGTCCGCGTTACAGTCAGAATTTCTCTATTTATTTATGGGACAAGTACATAACGCTTCTGCTTTACGCTGGTATATTATTCCTGTTTCTATCCGATATAACGGGCTATTCGATATTTTTCATTCCAGTTATTCTGGTAATATTTTTAGGCTTTTCAGCCGGTATGTTGTATTTTGTTTCAATGCTGGGAAATTACCGATCCCTTGAAGGATGGTTAGGACGCTTCAGTACCTTTCTAAAGAATATGACATCTGAAATATTGCATTATGCCGCAAGATATCCCTTGCGGCTGCTGATTAATCTCAGTCTCACATGCATAAAGATCCTCCTTGTAATGTCTTGTTATTATTTTATATTCTCAGCATTGGGATATGTGATTTCTCTCTGGAAAATCGGAATCTCCAGCATAGCATCAGGCATCATTGCATATCTTCCCGTTTCAATACAGGGAATCGGAACTGTTGAAGCTGCTGCTGTCTGGATCTTCGGGCACCTTAATATAAGTCCGGCCGACGTACTTTCCGGATTCCTGTTGCTAAGGGCATGCGGTTATATTCTTAACATTGCTGTTTTCAGCCTAATATGTTTGATAAAAATTGAAGACAAAACCATTGAAAGGGACTGATTTTGGCATCCCATAACAATAAAAACATCCGCCCGTCTTCCTTCGAATACGACAATAAATGGATCAGAGATACCTGGGGGTGGGATACGCCTGAAGAATTTATACGTTCCAAAGGCGGGAACTTAAGACCACGAGTTCGATATTGTCTGGAAATAGCTAATCTTCATCAGGGCATGAGGATTTTGGACATTGGATGCGGTAGAGGTGAAGTTGTTTTGCATTGTGCCCGACAAGGTATTTATGCTGTTGGAGTAGATTACTCACAAGAAGTTCTTTCTATCGCGCAGGCGGCCTTAGATACTCACACACCTGAGGAACGTAAGTTCATGAAATTTATTTGTGATGATGTGAAGAACCTTGTTACGGAAGGACCTTTTGACCGCATTTTTATGTTGGATTTGGTTGAGCACCTCCATGACAGGGAACTAAATGAACTGTTTCAACATTGTAAAGACCTTTTAAAAACAGATGGTCAGATTATTATCCACACTTTACCCAATCGATGGCTTTATGAAATTACCTACCGAAGACTATTAAGGCTGGCCATGCCATGGCTTCCAAGGGATCCAAGGAACGATAAAGAAAAGGCTATCCATGTGAACGAAATGAGTATAACGCATTTATACAAAATATTGACAAACAACGGGTTCAACTGTCTGATCTGGCTTCATGATATGATTATCAATCAGGCAAAATGGCATACCCCAAAAAATTTATCAGATCGACGCGCCAGTCTTTACAGTTGGATGAGAAAGCCTTTGGTAGCTGCAATATTTCGATTTCTATCTAAAACCCCCCTACGTCTTTTGATAATAAACGATATTTTTGCAGTTGCAGTTCCCGAAGGACAATCAATATTGCTTCACCAATCCATGCATCACAACTGGATGGAATCCTTGATATGTCGTTTATCAACTAACCGAGGATAAAAATACGATGGATTTCAAGGATCATTTGAAAATTACCAAGCTCGTTCAGCGTTCATTGGTCTTTATAGGATCACTAATCATTATTATTACTTTCTCTATTTTTCACGGTATTTCAGGAGGAAAAAAAACAACTGAAATGAATGATCAAATGCTTGCGAGACCGGCAACCTTACAGGGAAATTTTGGAGAATTACCGAGGTTAAACCTAATCGAATTACAGTAACCAAGTATCAAAAATATGTGACCCTAATTTACAAATCAACACAACAAGTCAAAAAAGGAGATAACATCAGTTTTATTGCTGAATCCGATAGGCATAATGATCCGAAAAGGGATCTTCTTTGGTATCCTATCAAAATAAAGATACATGGAAGAAGCTCCTTCAAATTCTATCTTTCCTTTATCTCTGTATTAATCGTTTTAATTATAGGCTTAAGATCTATCCGATTTGACAAAAAAACACTCAGCCTAACATTCAGGAATTGACAAGACTGATGCCGGATGGATTAACACATATTATATGCGGATATTTTTGCGGCGAAAGGTGGCTTAAAAGAGGGCGTCTTGCTCTTTTTCTATTGGGTTGCCTGATACCCGACATATTTTTAAGAGGAGGCAGACTGTTTTTTACAGGTTCTCCCAACAGGGATTTTATTGAATTGTTTTTAACACCATTACATACCCCAATTACCGGACTGTTTATATGCCTAGCTATAACTCAATTCTTTCATGCTAGAATTCAAAAAGGAGTGTTTTTAATAATTTATTCGGGATGCTTATGTCATTTTATTCTAGACTTAATGCAGCGTATTATCAATGGATATGGCTTTTCTGTCGAACCTATAGACGGCTATCATTGGTTTTTTCCCCTAAGCTGGTTCGATTTTCAGATTGGGATTTTTTGGCCGGAAAACGCACCCTATGGTTTATTTATTCTTATCCCCGCTGCGCTCTGGCTTCTTCGTTATAGAAAAAAGGCCAATGAAAAGATTTGAATTATAGTTTTAGGATCGTGTTTTTAAGAGGAAATGTTTTTTTAATTCAATCAATTACTTTTAAAAATATCTATCTTTTTCACTCCTTTCAAACCTCATCTGGCAGATCTGCTCTGAGACAAGGCCCATCATAAAAATAATAATGGATGTTGAAAAGAGCAGGGCACTCATATTCGTGAATCGCCCCATGGTAATGTAGGTAAAGAGATAATAAGACAATCCGAGGAGAAACAATATGAGGCTTAGCGGAAGGAAGATCCTCAAGGGCGAATAAAGGGCGCATATCTTGGCTATGATCAAAAAGAAACGGATACCGTCCTGAAAAACCCTGATATTACTTTTGCCCTTCCTGCGAATATCGGCATTGATGGGCACGTATTTTATGCTTCTTCCGCCCCTTAAAACAGCAAGCGTTAATGTCGTTGGATATGAATATGTGTTGGGAAGGAGATGCAACAGGTTATGGACAATGCTTGATTTTACAACACGAAAACCTGATGTAAGATCCTCGATCCTGCTTTTCGTTACATATGCCGCCAACCGGTTTAATACCTTGTTGCCAAACGCCCTGAACATGGAGGCCTGACCGCCCATGGACCTGGTTCCCACAACCATGTCATAGTCAGGGAAATATTCCAGAAATCTCCCGATATCATGGGGATCATGCTGGCCGTCACCGTCCATGAATACAAGGACCTCCCCTGACGCGATTCGGATACCGGTCTTTACAGCAGCACCGTTACCGATATTGTAGGGATGGCTATAGACGATTGCACCGGCTTCCTTGGCTACTGATCCGGTATCATCGGTAGATGCGTCATTTACAACAATGATCTCTGCATCGGGATATAATGACCTAATCCTTTTAATTATATCACCTATAGTCGCAGATTCATTGTATGCAGGTATTATTACTGACATATCGGGTTTATTCATTTGATTGAAATTCCTTTAATGCCTTTTCCAGCAATTCAAGCACACCCCTTTGCCGTGCCCCTTTTATAAGATAGGAATGATCAAGCCGTTCAGATTGAACCTGTAATACTCCAAGGACATCATTCCATTGCCGCTCAGATACACAACCCCCTTTTTGATACCAATGAAGCTTATGAAGTATCACATCTTCCGCGCTGGCTAAATAAAGACTTTCCGAGGAATCATTGGATATGGGATATTGTTCTCTGCGATCTATTTCTTCTCTGGATATGTTATCTCCTTTTAAAATAAAAATGTCCACCTTAAACATGGTAACAAGATGAAACACATTGAAGGAGGTACTGCGCTGTATGGCTTCCATTACCATATCCGCGTCAATATAGAATTCATCTTTTAGTGCCGTAATAAGAGGGTCAATATGTTCCTTCCGTATATCCGCTACGATGTCAACATCCTGTGTCGCCCTGGGGACGCCATGCAAAGAACTCGCTAAAGAACCACCGATAAAATAATATATCCCTAACCTTTCAAATACTCTGGTTATATGCTGTGTAATCCGAACCGGCTCAGCAAGGACCATCTTAATATCCCTCCTGTTTAGGGTCCCAGTGGAACACCCGCGTCATTGTTTTCCTGTCGAGCCATAGTGAAGCAAGTCTTAGCCGTTGTTCCTTTTCTGAGATATTTCCGTATTGTTTGTGAATACGGGCAAGGGCAAGTTCTTGTACGGCCTTTGTCATTTCATCCACTCGCTTGAGCTTTTCTTGTGGAGACATGTCGCGATATCCGGCTATTAGCTTTTTGTGAATTACCGGATGTGTATCGGAAACGGAAAGGCTCATTTATTATCCTCTTGAGAGAGGTTAAAATATACGGACCAATATCTTCGTGTCATAGAATGAAGCCCCCTCCTGTTTCTAATGACATCAACGAATCTCTCGTCCGGATATAGTGCCCTCAATTTTCTAAGATCCTCTTCATCTCCAAAATCAAGTATCCGGGCAATGATATACTCCGCGTGACGTTTAATATCTATCTCTCCCGCGTCCCAGAATAAAACCGGGCCAAGAATTGCTTTTGGATTATTGGCGGTTTCATATTTTCTACACAAAATCCAGGTAATAATATATTTCGAAATAATATATATTCTCTAAGGTGGTGTCAATCCACTTCCAGGAGCTATCTTCCGGGATTTAATGATAACTTCCCGCTATACTTACAACCCCGAACCCGTTTTTATAAAACATAAGCTCCACATATTTCCTGAAGAATTGTCTTACCAGGGCCTGTTTATCCTCCCCAAAATTGTGTTTTACCCATCTTTCAAAAAAGCGATCATTTACCAGCAGATGGGTTATTCCCAGGTCCCTGAGGCCAGTTAATATACCACCCGGCCTCTTTGAATCATTGATCAGGAATTTTAACCTTTCCATGTCAAACATATACTCCCTGTCACAATAATATCCGCGTTTACCCAGAAAGACAAAAAGCAGCCTCGCATGCGGATCAAGGTTATCATTGATATATTGCAGGGCGGGATACTCCGGGATATATCTTGATATGTATTTATCACGGTCAACTTCCCCTTTAATAAACGGCAAGGGATCAACATACCTATACTGACCCATAATATATGAGGCATTGAGCCCCAGACATAAGGCCACCACAACCGCAATGAAGGCCTTGCCCGCGACTCCGGCAAAACGGGTCCTAAAACGAACAAGGATATCGAAGATATTTTTAATCCCGAACACAGACAGTACCACCAGGGGCGGTATCATGGGCCCCAAGTACCGGATCCTCAAGACAGTACTGAAAAAGGCAAATCCCAAGAACAGCAGGCAGAATGCCAGCATTATCCTTTTTTCTCTTTTTATCTCTAGTGCATCTTCCCTCATTCGGGAAAAAGCAAAAAATGGTAAAATAAGCAGGAATGGGCTAAGCCTCCCGTCAAAATATTGAGGATCACCGTCCTCTCCCTGGAAAAAAATCCGCAGGGGCAAAAGGGCGATCTCCCACCCTGTTTCATTATAGATCACGCTCCGATAGGTAAAAAACCGGGTGTTCATATCTGGTAATTCTTCATCCGGGTCATATGATGTCACATTATTTGTTGTATTCTCCCGCGGATTGAATAATTCATCGTATAGGGGATACACGGGGTTGCTTTTCCAGCGATAATTGCGTATCATCCAGGGCGAAAAAACAAGCAGAGAGATAAACAAGAATATCATACCCTGCTTGACAGGCCGAATAAAACCTGAACCTTCTTTCGCACCATATCTGGAGTAAAGGAAAGGGACAAAAAGAGTAAGTATAACCAGGGTGACTAGGCCGTTATATTTAGTCCCAAGGGCCAGGCCGCACATGATCCCTGAATAGACTAAAAACTTTATTTTAAAATCCCTTTTCAGCCATTCCAGGATCAAGACAATGGCGGCAAAGGAAAAGAATATTTCACCCAGGTCCGCGTAAACCGTTACTGATAATTTCACTATAATGGGTATGGACAAAAAGAATACTGCTCCTATAAGCCCATAAACACTGTTTGTCCTGCGTCTCAAATAATAAAAGATCAGCCAGGCGGTCAGGATGGCAAAGGTAAAATGCATGAACTTGGGAGCAATATCATTTCCGAAATAAAGCGGGATCATATATAACAGGTCCAGGTTCATGGGGTAATAGGAAAAATCCATGAAGGGGATTTCATATATTCCTCCATGCTTTAAATAGAGCTTTGGCACCGCAAGATGATGCACGAGGGCGTCCTTGCTCACGGGCGGGACCAGAGATAACAGGATGATGGAGATGATCAATATTGCCAGAGAGATAATTAATAAGCCCTTGATGTAGGATGTGGTATTCTTTTGTGTCATGGGTTGAATTGTAATTTCAGGGTCATTTGTAAATTAGCAGATTGATGATTAGGATTCAAGGATTCGAGTGAAATAGTTAATAATTTCAAGATCACCCTCTCCTCCCCTTTTAGGGGAGGATTGAGGTGGGGTCTCCCTTAGACAATTCCAAGACCCCCTCCTAACCTCCCCCTAAGAGGGGGAAGGATAAAAATATGTCCCTCCTGAGGAGGGGGGGAATAATAGGAGGAAGGATTGAAAATAATTACCACACTTATCCGGAGGCGAAAAATGCATTCAGGCAATGAGTCCTTTATAGACCATGAGCCTCAAACACTCACCTACTGCCGGAAGGTCGTATTTGCCTTTATTACCCTGGGCATAATAACCTTCATGATATATAGTAACTCCTTCAATTGCTCATGGCATTTCGATGACGAGCACACTATTACCGACAACCCCAATATCCATATGAAAGACCTTTCATGTGATAATATCAAGAAGGCCTTTCATTCGGACCAGAACCATCCGGACAGGATCTACAGGCCCGTATCCTGCCTCAGCTTTGCCCTGAATTACTATTTGGGTGAACTCAATGTCTCCGGCTATCACCTCGTAAACATATCCATCCACCTTATCACGGCCGTGTTTCTTTTCCTGTTCATCTATCACACCCTTAACCTGCCATTGCTGAGAGACAGATTCGCAAAAAAGGCATATTTCATCGCTCTTCTTTCAACCGCGCTGTGGGCCATAAACCCCGTGCAGGGCCAAGCCGTGACCTATATAGTCCAGCGAATGGCGAGCATGGCAGGCATGTTTTACATTATTACCATGTACCTCTACCTCAAGGCCAGGACCGTCCAAACAGGTCATAACAGATTTATATTCTACTTCCTGGCAATATCCACCTTTTTGCTTGCCCTGGGCTCAAAAGAAAATGCCGTAATGGTCCCATTCAGCCTGGCTCTTTATGAGATATTACTCCTCCAGGAAAACCCGTGGCTGAATATAAAGAGACACCTTAAAATATACCTGCTCATAATAGCCTTATTCCTGATAGCAGGGGTTCTTTTTTTTCACCTGAAGGACCTTAATATATTTGAATATCTCTCAACGGGCTATGAGAACAGGCCCTTTACTCCAGGTCAGAGGCTGCTGACCGAACCGCGGATCATAATCTTCTACATCTCCCTGCTCCTCTACCCTGTATCCACCAGGCTAAATATCGCCCATGACATAGATATATCGACCTCATTATTTACGCCTCTATCAACTATTATTTCAATAACACTTATCCTTGGGGTTATTGCTATCGCAATATACAAATGGAAAAAATATCCCATAATCGCATTCAGCGTATGCTTCTTTTTCTTGAACCACATAGTGGAATCTTCCTTCCTGCCCCTTGAATTGGTCTTCGAACACCGCAACTATATACCTTCCATGTTTTTCTTCCTGCCTATTGTTATAGGCTTCAGGGCGGTTCTTGATTATTATGAATTCAAAAGGACCATGCAATCTATCTTATTGGCCTTCATAATCTTATATCTGGTAGGAATCGGGCATTCCACATTTATAAGAAACTTCACATGGAAACATGAGGAGAGCCTGTGGATAGATGCTATGGAAAAATCACCCGATATTGCCAGGCCGCACCATAACCTGGGCAGGTATTACCAGGATAAAGGGTATAAGGACGAGGCCCTTTCAGAATACCAAAAGGCACTCAGCGGCCTCAGGATTCATAGAATAAATCTTATTTTTGCGACCTATTACAATCTCGGAAAGCTTTATGCCGATAATAAGGATTATGAAAAGGCGGAGGCCTATTATAAAAAGGCATTGCAGATTCACCCCGCCTTCCCCGCGATACTGAATAACCTAGCGACCCTTTATGACCGGAAAGGAGAAATTCAAAGGGCATATCACTACCTGGAAAGATCGTTCAGGCTTTTTCCTTATAATGCACTCACAAACCTGAATTTCGGGCTCTATTATCTTAAAAAGAATCTGCCTGAAAAGGCCATCTCACATCTGGAAAGGGCAACGGCCCCGGAAACATCAGGCAGGCAGGAGGCATACCTGGGAATTGCTTATAAACAAAAAGGCCTGTCAGGAAGGGCAATCATTCAATTCAATGAGGCAGTTAGAACAAATCCATCCGATATTATGTCCTATCTGCATATGGCAGAGATATATTCTAAAAAGGGGCATCATGATAAGGCCATGAAAGCAGCAGAAAATGCCCTTTCATTGATGATAAAGGACAAGGTAAGCTTTCATAACACCATGAATAATCTTCTGAAAAGAACGGATATGGAAAATATCAAACCATCTCCCGCCATAGTGCTGTCCCTTTTGAAAAGAGCAATCAGCGACAGTACAGATACACTGGATACCTATATGGATTTGGTGGATATGAACAAAGGAGAGGAAACACGATAGATATCTAAAAAGGGTAGCCGGGAGGGTCATAATTCAGCCAACCCTCCCGTAATGCTATTGATCAGTGTTACAATATTATGGTTTTGTAGCTATACTCCCACCAGGCCCTGTAACTGTAAAACTTGAACTGCCGGAAGCGTGCCATGAATCCATGGTATAACCATTCCTATCAGTAGATGCATTTATTACAAATGTAACGTTGTCAGAGAGGTAAAGGCCATAAGTTCCACCAGTTAAGGCGTCTGTGCTATCAGTATATGTGGCCCAATCCACGTAATAAGCTTCCTGAGCAGTGGTGGCGTTTCTCAAATCCGACTGGGCCGCCGAGTTATATGACCTGGCCCTGTAAGCGCTGAACTGAGGGATGGCGATGGCCGCCAGGATACCGATGATGGCAATAACGATCATCAGCTCGATCAGGGTAAAACCTTCCTTCTTGTGTAATCTTGATAACATGTTGTCCTCCTTTGCTTTGGTTAAACGGTTGATTAGTTAATTGGTTAAACGGTTAAATGGTTGATTCGGTTATTGGTTAATGGTTAATGGTTAAATAGTTAATTCGGTAATTGTTTAAATAGTTGATTGGTTAGGGATCAAGCCGACGAATGACGATTAAAATCCGGCGACTTCATTTCTACCTAGTTACACACTCAAATACCATGCCATGGGCCCGTTATTTTATATTATTTTTTTCTGTAACATTTTCAGGTAATTAGACTCGATATATTTGTTTAAAAATCCTCGTCTATTCCCCTGGGTTGCGGTACTTGCCACTCCTGACAATCTTTGTCATTTTTGTTACAATTTTCGGCATGAATAGAATGAGTGACTTTTTTCTTGATTCTATATAGAAAGCCATATAATATGTAAGATTATATGGTTAAGGAGGTATAACTAACGGCCAGGATAGTCAAAAAGACAATTGAGTTAAATCAAGACTATATTGACATGGCAAGGTTGATTTTTCACGTACGAACAGAAAAAGAGGCCGTCAACAAGGCGCTGGAGATGGCCGTCATCGATAATAATATCATCGAGGCACATGAACAGGTTGGCGGAGCAGGAGATATAATAGATGAGGTCTTCAAGTGAAGGTAATGTTCGACACGAACATCTATATCTCATTTATCCGAAATCGCTCTCATGCCAGTAGACTTTTGCAACGCGGAACAATAAAATACATTTCCGCTATTGTCCTGATGCAGCTTTGGGCCGGGGCTAAAACCAGAAAAGCAGAGAGACTACTTTATCAATTGCAAAAACCCTATATGGATAGCGGTCGAGTCGTCACATTGCAGTCTTATCACTATATAACAATCGGCAATATTTACTCTGATCTCCCTGCAAAATACAAGGAACTGACCAAAAGAGCAGACTTTATGAATGATCTCCAGATTGCCATAACAGCCCTATCAATCGGATCGACTCTGTATACGGAAAATATAACCCATTTCGATATCATCCGATCAATGGTAAAACAACTTAAGATTGAATATCTTATTCCTTAAGAGAACCATCTTATTGCTGCTTTTCTGCCAATTTCTCCAGCCTGTACCTCAAAGACCGCTCGCTAATGCCCAGCAACTCCGCCGCCTTCTGTCTTGACCCGTGTGTAATCTCCAGTGCCTTCAGTATATAATCCCTCTCAACTTTGGCCATGGCCTGGTCAAGGTCGATGCCCTTATGACTCAGGTCCGTACTTCGCCTGTCCACTGTTTCCGTTCTCCCGTGTTTCTGAAAATTGGAGAGGGTCAGGCTTTCCGGCAATACTATGCTGGAGGTCTCCAGGGCAACACTCCGTTCTATGATGTTTTCAAGCTCCCTTACATTGCCCGGGAACGAGTACTGACTCAGGATGTCCATGGCATAGGCTGATATCTTTTTAACATCCTTTCCAAGCTCACGGGAATACTTTTCAATAAAATACTGGCTCAGAATAGGAAGATCTCCCTCCCTCTCCCTTAAAGGGGGCATTGAGATGTGGATTACGTTCAGCCGGAAATAAAGGTCTTCCCTGAATCTCTTTTCCATAACCTCGCCTTCAAGGTCCTTGTTGGTGGCTGATATAAACCGGACATCCACCTTCTTCTCTTCCGTACCTCCCACCGCGGTGAAAGTGCGCTCCTGAATCACCCGCAAAAGCTTTATCTGTATGGCCGGGGTCAGATCTCCAATCTCATCCAGAAACACGGTCCCGTCTTCGGCCGTATCAAAAAGACCTTCTTTATCCGCCGCCGCTCCGGTAAACGCCCCTTTCTTGTAGCCGAACAGCTCACTTTCTATCAGGGTCTCGGGAAGGCCCGCGCAGCTAATGACAACAAAGGGGTTATCCCCCCGGGGGCTCTGCCGGTGTATGGCCCTTGCCGCCAGCTCCTTGCCGGTGCCGCTCTCTCCTGAAATAAGTATATTGCTCTTTGTCTGCGAAACGCGTTCAATAAGATCATATACCTTTCGCATCTGAGGGCTTTCACCTATCAGGCAATCAAAGTGATAACAATAACCGCCAACATCTTTTTCTTTTTTAGCGGCTGACTTTTTCCTCGATTTGAGGGTATCGCTGACCAGCCTTTTGAACTCTCTCACCTTGAATGGCTTTGGAATATAATCGTACGCGCCCTCCTTCATGGCCTCAACGGCCGTGTCCGCCGTGGCAAAGGCGGAGATCATAACCACCATGGTATCCGGACTTACCTGTTTTGCCTTTTTCAATACCCCGATACCGTCAATGTCCTTCATCCTTATATCTGTAATGACCAAATCAAAGGGATGATCCTCTAAGATCTCGCAGGCCCTTTCGCCGGAGTCCGCCAGGGAGACCTGGTAACCCTCCTTTGTCAGAAGGATCTCCAGGAACTCTCTCATGCTCCTGTCGTCGTCAACTATTAAGATATTCTGATTCACTTGACCAGACAATATGTCCCTCTACCATGGTAAGGATGTTTCTGCCCTTGAGTTTCTTGCCTATAAAAGGCGAGTTTTTGCTCCTGGAGATAATGTCGGCTTCTTTTAGCACATATTCCTTTTCCGGATCTATTACTGCAAGGTCCGCAGCCATCCCTTCCTTAAGTAACCCGCCGCCCACGCCCAAAATGGAGGCGGGTGTGTATGTCATTTTCTTAACAGCCTCTGGCAGGCTAAGCACCCCTTCTTTTACTAGCTGCAGGGTTAGGGGAACAGCCGTCTCCAGCCCTATAATCCCAAAGGCCGCCTGATCGAACTCTACCTGCTTTTCAAGGGGACTATGGGGGGCGTGATCCGTAGCGATAACATCAAGCACGTTCTCCGCCAGGCCTTTTTTGACAGCCTCCACATCCTCAACTGTTCTGAGGGGGGGATACATCTTTGCATTGGTACTATAACCTATAACAGCGGTATGGTCGAGACTGAAATAATGTGGCGCGGTTTCGGCGGTGACCGGGACACCGTCTCCCTTTGCCCTCCTGATCGCCTCAACCGAACCGGCAGTACTTATATGTGCAATATGCACAGGGCAATTGGTGAGCCGGGCTAAAGAGATATCCCTTTCCACCATAACCTCTTCACTTGCTGATGGAATCCCGCTGAGACCGATCCGGACGGACACGGAGCCTTCGTGCATTACTCCTCCGGCGGACAGATCCGTGTCTTCGCAGTGAGAAATAACCGCTAGGTTATGATACCTGGCGTACTCCAGGGCCCTTCTCATTACCTGGCTGTTGCGTACGGGAGATCCGTCATCCGAGACACCCACTGCCCCAGCCAGGCGCAGATCACCGAATTCAGTAAGGATCTCCCCTTTTCTTCCCATGGTGATGGCCGCTATGGGATAAACCTTTAATATATTGGCCTTTCTGGCCTGTTTCAATATGAATTCCGTTACTGAACTGTTATCATTCGGCGGCTCAGTGTTGGGCATACAGGCCAGGCCCGTGAAACCGCCTGCCGCCCCTGCCATGGCACCGGAGGATATTGTCTCTTTATACTCATGACCGGGTTCTCTCAGGTGGACGTGCATATCTATAAGGCCGGGGACCACGATCCTGCCGGATACATCAATAATCCTGGTTTCATGACCTGTTTTCTCCGCTTCGCCGCCGGAGGGAAAAAGCCCTGTTATTTTGCCGTCTTCGACAATGATATCCAGCTTTTCAACGGTTTCCCTCAGAGGGTCAACCACATCTCCACCCTTAATTAATACCCTCACCTCTAGTCCCCCCCATTAAAAGATAAAGTAAGGCCATACGCACCGCGACTCCATTGGTAACCTGGTTAAGGATTACTGAAAAAGGCGCGTCAGCCACGTCATATGCCAGTTCAACTCCCCTGTTTATGGGACCTGGATGCATAATAATAGCATCCGCCTTCGCGTTTTTTATGATCTCTTTGTTGATACCGAACCAGGTTGAATACTCCCTGATACTCGGAAACAAAATCTTGCTCTGTCTTTCCAGTTGAATCCTGAGCACAATTACAACATCCTTCTCTTTCACAGCCTCCGCCGGATTATATACCACCTTAACCCCGAGTTCATCGGCCTTCAGCGGAATCATGGTAGGAGGACCGGATATGGTTACATCAGCGCCCATCTTGGTAAGACCTATGATATCCGATCTGGCCACCCTGCTGTGTTCTATATCACCTATAATAGCCACACTTAAACCCTTTATTTTCCCTTTTTTCTCCCTGATGGTGTAAAGGTCGAGGAGTGCCTGGGTAGGATGTTCATTTATCCCGTCACCGGCATTTATGATACTTGCGGCTATTTCTTTTGCCAGGAGGTGAGGAGCACCGCTTGAGGAGTGTCTTAAGACGATCAGGTCCGGATTCATTGCCTGAAGGTTCTTTGCCGTGTCGATAAGGGTCTCCCCTTTTTCTATGCTGCTTCCTGTCGAGGAAATACTGATTGTATCGGCGCTGAGCATCTTTGCCGCCATTTCAAAAGATGTCTTGGTCCTCGTGCTGGGTTCATAAAAGAAAACCACCACGCTTTTTCCTCTCAGGACAGGAACTTTTTTGATCTCTCTTTGCGAAATCTCTTTCAAGGACTCCGCCGTGTCCAGGATCAATTCAATATCCTTGACTGATAATTGTCCCATTCCCAGCAGATCTTTATGACTGAATCCGTTCACATCTTCCTCCTGTCAAAAAAAACCTCCTTACCACGATTGGGGCAAGGAGGTCATTATCATTGTTTAATAGATGATCGGCCATATCCTGATGGTTTAAACGATTATATGATATTTGCATTTTATCTGATTATTCATCAATTTGCAAGTTATAAAATCCCCATGTAAAAATATTCTATGGTGTGATTTAAGGTTCATCCCGTTAATGAGTACGCTACTTAATGATATCTAAATATTTTGCACTATATGGCCCATGGGGTTCTCTTTGCAACGGAGAACTTGTTTATGTGCAGTGACCACGCACAAATCTGGAGGAGGCGGGCGGGTAGCCTTTTCCAGACTTGGCCGAACTCCAGAATTTTCTGTTATCTCACAACGATTCCGCCCGCCTGGGTGGCACCTTAAGTAATTAGCATACTGTTAACATTTTCGCCGTGTAAAAGAGAGCCCCACGGGCCATTAAGGTAATTATAATGGAGCCCCACGGGTAAACCCGTAGTCCCATTAAAATACCCGTTTTCGCCCCTCCGGCTACGACGCGGTTATCCGCCTAAACAGGGGGCGACATCGCGCCGTAGCAAGGGATCATTTGCGCATTCAACCACGGAAAAGCATGTGGTCTTCTGCGAAGGCGGATAAGATTTAATCTTCTACTTCTCCACGTACTCATTAACCGGATGAAACTGATTTAACATGCTCGGGTTTTTACCCGGTTTTGATCAATAGGATTTATGCCCCGGATTTAGACATGGGTTCCTTTTTCCCGGCGCCTTTCTTCTCCCTTTTCTTGCCTTTGTCTTCAACCGGTAAAAGTTGAATAACGGAAACAGGGGCGCAATCACCTTTACGAACACCCTTTTTCACAATCCTGGTATATCCACCCTGCCTGGAAATATAGCGCTCTCTTAATTCATTAAACAGCCTGTGTGTCACTGTTTTATCACGTATATAGCCCAGCGCCGTGCGTCTGGCATGAAGGTCCCCCCTTTTCCCCAGGGTGATCATCTTTTCTGCCACCTGTCTTAATTCCTTTGCCTTAGCCTCGGTAGTCTCTAATTGTTCATGCATTAGAAGCGAGGTTACCATATTTCTAAGCATAGCCTTCCGGTGACTCGAATCGCGACTGAGGTTCCTTCCTCTCTTTTTATGTCTCATTTGTCCGATTCCTCTTCTTTAGCTTCATCATCGCCCTGTTTTCCCGTTTCGACCGGAGGAAACCCTTCAAGCTTCATCCCCAGGGAAAGGCCCATCTCCGAGAGTATGGCCTTTATCTCATTCAAGGATTTTCTGCCAAAGTTTTTCGTCTTCAACATCTCGGACTCGGTCTTTTGGACAAGTTCTCCGATCAGGCTGATATCAGCATTCTTCAGGCAATTGGCCGAGCGAACCGACAGTTCGAGTTCGGATACCGGCCTGAAGAGGTTCTCATTAAGCTTTTCGCTCTCTTCCTCTTCTTCATCCTCTACAGGCTCGGGTTCCTCTTCAAAATTAATAAAAGGGGTCATCTGCTCCTTAAAAATCTTCGCTGAATAGGCAATGGCGTCTTCAGGGGATACGCTCCCGTTGGTCCAGACTTCGATGGTCAGCTTATCATAATCCGTAATCTGGCCTACCCTGGCATTGGTCACCACATAGTTTACTTTTTTAATAGGTGAATAGCTGGCATCCATGAGAATAACACCGATGGGATGATTGGATCTGGATGTCTTATCCGCTGGTACGTATCCCTTTCCCAGCTTGAGGACCATCTCCATATTCAACTTGCCTTTATTGCTCAGGGTTGCAATCGGTTGCTCCGGGTCTAATATCTCCACGGACTCGTTTTTCTCAATATCCCCCGCCTTAACTACCCCTTCCCCTTCCTTTTTCAACCTGATGACAGCCTCTTCGGCATCAATCAACTTCAGATCAATCTCTTTCAGGTTGAGTATAATTTCAGTAACATCTTCCATTACACCGGGAATTGCGGAAAATTCATGAACCACATCATCGAACCTTACTGAGACGATAGATGCCCCCTGCAATGAGGACAGGAGAATGCGTCTCAATGCATTTCCTATGGTTATTCCCAATCCTCTTTCCAGGGGTTCACACACAAACTTTCCGTAAAAAACCGAGCGGTTTTCGTCATCCATAATGATGCTTTTCGGTTTTATCAACTCGCGCCAGTTTCTTGATTTAAGATCTCCCAAAAAAAGTACCTCCACTATGTGCTATATGGTTTTAGATAAAACATCCTCAGACCCTATTTGGAATACAACTCGATTATAAGCTGCTCCTGTATAGGCATAGTCAGGTCTTCCCTGTTGGGAATGGCCGTTAAGGTTCCCCGGAATTTTTCTTTTTCTAAGTTTATCCAATTGGGGACACCTCTCCTCACCAGGGTTTCCATGGCATCCAGGATAGTCTTTATTTTTCGGCTGCCTTCCTTGACCTCGACAACATCTCCCGGCTTTACCTGATAAGAGGCGATATTTACCTTTTTGCCGTTCACTAAAAAATGATTTTGCCTGACAAGCTGTCTTGCCTGCCTCCTTGAAGACGCAAACCCCATTCTATAGGCCATATTATCAAGTCTGCATTCAAGTAACATGAGAAGGTTTGTCCCCGTAATCCCTTTCTGTTTCTCAGCCTGGTAATAGTAGCGTCTGAACTGTCCTTCCAATACCCCATAAATCCTTTTTACTTTTTGCTTTTCTCTCAGTTGAAGCTGATAATCAGAAATCCTCCCACTACGCCTCTGACCATGTTGCCCGGGGCCATAAGGCTTCCTCTCAAAAGCACATTTATCCCCGTAGCAACGGTCTCCTTTTAGAAACAGTTTCAGATTTTCCCTCCGGCATAGCCTGCATGATGAACCAGTATCTCTTGCCAAAACAGTGCCTCCTTTATTCTCATTGATCGATGTTCAATGATTATTGAATCAAACTCTTCGCCTTTTGGGAGGACGGCATCCGTTATGAGGGATGGGGGTAACGTCCCTGATTACACTGACTGTGAAACCCTCCACCTGGAGCGCTCTTAAAGCGGCTTCCCTGCCAACACCCGGGCCCTTGACCCTGACTTCAGCAGTCTTTAGACCATTTTCCATTGCCTGTTTCAACGCCCCCTGAGTCGCCAATTGCGCGGCAAAAGGGGTGCTTTTCCTTGATCCCTTAAAACCGTGTCTTCCCGCGCTGGATGAGGCAATTACATTTCCCTCATTATCAGTAATGGTTATGAGGGTGTTGTTAAAAGTAGCATGTATGTGAATAATTCCCGAAGGAACGTTCTTTCTCTCTTTTTTGGCTTTTTGCCTCTTTACCGCTCGTCTTGCCATAGTCCTCCATTCAGATATCTATTTTTTTCTTCTACCCATCACGGACCTTCTGGGTCCCTTCCTGGTCCTTGCGTTGGTGCTGGTCCTTTGACCTCTAACGGGTAATCCCCTTCTATGCCTTAATCCACGATACATGCCGAGATCCATTAATCTCTTAATATTCATGGATACCTCACGCCTTAAATCACCTTCCACCTTATATTTCTCATCAATTATGTTCCTGATGCTTGTTGTCTGGCTTTCGGTCAGCTGGTCTGATTTAATATCCCAGTCCACACCCGCATCGGTCAATATATGCTGAGCTCTGCTTCTTCCTATTCCATGGATATAGGTCAACGCAATCTCGATCCTTTTATTCCTTGGTAAATCCACGCCTGCTATTCTGGCCAATCTCTAACTCCTTTTTTCATATTTAGTCAGCCTTGTCTCTGCTTATGCCTGGGATTATCACAAATTACACGAGTAATACCCTTTCGTTTTATTATTTTGCATTTGTTGCACATCTTTTTAACTGAAGCCCTGACTTTCATTATAAAACCTCCCGCGTTCAAGAGCAGCGATTTACCGCACCCGCCCTAATCCCTTCTTCAAAAATCCCTCATAATTCCTTGTCAACATATGGGATTCGATCTGGCTGGCGGTATCCATTGCCACACCCACCACGATGAGCAGTCCGGTCCCCCCAAAATAGAAAGGCACATTGAGTTTATAGATCAGTATCTGAGGCAAAATACACACGGCGGACACATAAATTGCCCCACTGAAGGTTATCCGGGTCAAGACCCGATCGATATACTCAGCCGTATTCTTCCCCGGTCTGATGCCCGGAATAAACCCTCCATACTTTTTCATATTATCGGCCACATCCACAGGGTTAAAATGAACAGCCGTGTAGAAATAGCAAAAGAAGATAATAAACACAAGATAAACTAAATTATAAATAATATGTCCTGGGTTTAAAGCATTAACGATAAATTGAAGCCATGGTATCTCATTAACATTCAGAAAGCTTGCGATAGTAGTCGGAAACATGATGATGGATGATGCGAATATGGGAGGTATCACCCCGGAGGTATTAATCTTTAAAGGTAAATGTGTACTCTGTCCCCCATACATCCTTCTTCCTACTATCCTTTTCGCGTACTGAACCGGTATTCTCCTCTGTGCCCTTTCCATAAATACGATAAATCCGATTACGCTTATCATAAAGACAACCAGAATAATGATAAAAAAGATGCTAATCTCGCCGACCCTTATCAGTTCAAGCGTTTCTACAACACCCGGGAAAAAGCGTGCCACTATGCCCGCAAATATGATAAGTGATATTCCGTTGCCTATTCCCCTTTCAGTGATCTGTTCACCCAGCCACATTAAAAAAGCAGTACCTGCGGTAAGGGTAATAACAGCAAGCAGCCTGAAACTCCATCCCGGCACAGGAACTATCATGGCCCCTTCGGGGCCTGTCATCCTTTCCAATCCTATAGCAATTCCAAATCCTTGGATAATGCTCAATATAACGGTCCCGTAACGTGTATACTGAATGATCTTCTTCCTGCCCTGTTCACCTTCCTTTTTCAACTTCTCAAGATACGGCACCACAACGCTCAGGAGCTCCAGGATAATTGAAGCACTGATATACGGCATGATTCCCAGCGCCATCACGGACATGTTGCTTAATGCGCCGCCTGAAAACATATCGAAAAGGCCAAAAAGACTTCCCTGCCTTTCACTGAAATAGGCAGATAACGCTGAGCTGTCAATTCCGGGCGTAGGGATATGGCACCCCAATCTGTAAACAGCCAGCATACAGAGAGTGAAAATGATTCTTTTTTTCAGTTCCGGAATCTTCGGGATATTTTGAAAACCGCCGATCAACTTTTGCTTGTCTCCTTGCCGTCTAAAAAACCAATTATAGCCCTGTCAACTCTACTTTTCCGCCCGCGGCCTCAACCTTCTCTTTGGCCTTCTTGCTCGCCCTGTCGATTCTTATCTTAAGGGGATGGGATATCTCTCCAAGGCCTAGAAGTTTTACACCATCCTTTGTCCCCTTTATTATACCTGCGTCTTTGAGAACACCTGCATCCAGGTTGGTACCGGAATCAAATACGTTTAAATCTCTGATATTTATCAGATCGTATTCTTTTTTAAATATATTCCTAAAACCCCTCTTGGGAAGCCTCCTCTGCATGGGCATTTGGCCGCCCTCAAATCCGGGTCGAATTCTTCCTCCTGATCGACATTTCTGTCCTTTATGCCCCCGGCATGCGGTCTTTCCATGCCCGGAAGCAGGACCTCTGCCGACCGTTTTCTTTTTCTTTATCGAACCTTTCATCGGGGAAAGGTCATTAAGTCTCATTGTTATCCCCCTACATCATATATCAACCTTGACCATAAAGGAGACTTTATTAATCATTCCCCTTATGGAAGGCGTATTATTCAGAATTACTGTCTTGTTTAATTTGGTCAGACCCAGACACCTCAAGGTTTGACGAATCTTTTGATTCTTCCCTATACTGCTCTTTACAAGGGTTACTTTTATGGTCTCAGACATATGCATAACTCTTCGGTAACGTCATACTATCATCTAGTCGAATAATTCTTTGACACTTCTTCCCCTGCGCTTCGCAATCTCTTGGGGATTCCGCAGGGAACGTAATCCTATAAGGGTGGCCTTAACAAGATTATGAGGATTATGGGAGCCGAGGCACTTTGTTAAGATATTTTGAATACCGGCTGCCTCCAATACGGCCCTTACAGCCCCACCCGCTATAACGCCCGTTCCAGGGCCTGCCGGCTTTAGAAGCACACGACCTGACCCACATTTTCCTATGACTTCATATGGTATCGTGCCGTCAATAACACTGATCGGTCCCATGGTCTTTCTGGCTCTCTCAACTCCTTTTCTTATAGCTTCCGGAACTTCCTTAGCCTTTCCCAACCCGCCACCTACCATACCTTTTCCGTCTCCCACAATAACAATAGCGCTGAAACTGAATCTGCGGCCACCTTTAACTACTTTGGCAACACGGTTGATATGAACAACCTTTTCAATTAATTCGACCTCTGGCTCTTCTTTATACAACGCACATCTCCTTGATAATCTGATTTCGGTAACGCTTCAAAGTGAAGCTTCCCGCGCTTCCGCGCGGGGCATCAGTGATAAAATCAAGCGGAACTCCGCCGAAGCCACCCGACTTTCCATCCTCCGTAGCAGGCTACTGCGGAGGCCGGGCGCCCAGTGGGCTACGTCGCGGTCGCCTCACGCCATCTTGTCGTGCCGTAGCCTTTGGCGAAGGCTGATCCTCCCCGTGCTCCCGCACGGAGCATCTTGGCGAAGGCGAGTCAAAAAAGCCAACTAAAATTCCAGGCCTTGCTCTCTCGCCGCATCGGCAAGTATCTTCACCCGGCCATGATACAAAAAGCCGTTTCTATCAAAAACAACCCTTTTAACCCCTTCTTCCAGAGCCCTTTTCGCTATAAGTTTCCCCACTATCGAAGCCCCTTCCCTGTTGCCGCCTTTTCCGCTGATTTCAGGTCTGATATCCTTTGATAATGAGGATGCCTCTACCAGGGTTCTTGAAGCATTGTCGTCGATGATTTGAGCATATATGTTTCTGGAACTCCTGAAGACGGTTAGTCTTGGCCTTTCAGACGTGCCATTGAGTTTTTTCCCTACCCTCTTTTTTCTCTTTCTTCTTGTCTCTGCCCTGCTTATGGTTCCCATGATTTTAACCCTGCCGAAACTTAATGTTCCGGCTATTATTTTAAACCTGCCTTATTCTCTTGCTCCTGCTTTGCCAGCCTTACGTTTGACCACCTCTTCCGCATATCTAACGCCTTTTCCTTTGTAAGGCTCCGGTTTTCTGAAACCCCTGATTTTGGCGGCTGTCCTGCCAAGCAGTTCCTTATCTATACCTTTTAACGTAATCTTTGTCTTCTCGATCTCCGCATCTATACCGTCAGGCAACTCAAAAACAATTGGATGAGAATACCCCAGGTAAAAACTAGCCTTTCTGCCGGATAATACCGCCCTGTAGCCGACACCTACTATCTCAAGGCCCACCTCAAAACCCTTGCTTACCCCTGTAACCATATTGGCTAGTAAAACCCTGAAAAGTCCATGGAGAGATCTTGCCTCTTTGTCCCCATCATCTATGGAAAGCAGGATATGATCATCCTCCATACTCATCTTTATCTTTGGATGGATATTTCGCCTAAGTTCACCCTTGGGACCCTTAACTGTTATAAGGTCATCCTTGAGGTCAACCTTAACATCTTTTGGGACAGGTATAGGCCTTTTACCCGTTCGTGACATCTAAAACCTCCAATTCCTGAGATCGGATGACATTCTACTGGTGTATTAATAATTCTCCATGTACCGGTAACTGACTTTTCTACCAAACTGAACAGACGATTTCGCCTCCGATCCCTATCTTTCTTGCCTGTCTGTCGGTCATTATGCCTTTTGATGTTGAAAGGATATTTATCCCGTATCCGTGTAAAACCTGCGGGATTTTATCACCCTTTGTATAGACCCTTCGGCCCGGCTTGCTGACCCTTTTAAGACCTCCTATCACGGATTCTCCGTTCTCATCATATTTAAAAAAGATCCTTATAATGCCTTGACGCTTATCGCCCATAATTTTGAAATCTTTAATAAAGCCTTCCGATTTTAGGACCTTTGCAATATCGATTTTTTGTCTGGAACCGGGGATATCCACCGTGCTGTAAAAAGCCCTCTGCGCGTTCCTTATCCTGGTCAGCATATCAGCAATTGGATCTGTCATAGTCATCTGAACTACTCCTTAAAACCTTTCACCATTTTGATTTCACCCATGTTTTCTATCATGAATGATTCATAAAGACTATTCTACCAGCTTGACTTTATCACCCCGGGGATCTCTCCTTTTAAAGCCATGGCACGAAAACATATACGACAAATACCAAACTTTCTCAAAAAGCCCCTTGACCTACCACAAATGGGACATCTCCTATAATAGCGGGTTGAATATTTCATTTTTTTCTGCGATTTAGCTATCAGGGACTTTTTTGCCAAACCAACCTCCTTGTTAATTTCTGAAAGGCATTCCCAGAAGTTTCAATAATAAATGACCTTCGACATCAGTTCCGGCTGTTGTCACAATGGTAACGTTTAATCCTTGTGTCTTTTCAATATTATCGTATTCGATTTCAGGGAATATGATCTGTTCCTTTATACCAAGAGTACAGTTCGCCCTGCCGTCAAAGATCTTCTCCGATAAACCTCTAAAATCCCTGACTCTGGGAAGGGCGACATTAAACAGTTTATCCAGAAAATCATACATTCTGTCACGCCGCAGAGTTACCATGCATCCGATAGGCATCCCTTCACGGAGCTTAAACCCCGCTATAGACCTTTTTGCCTTCTTTATAACAGGCTTTTGCCCCGCTATGAGCGCCAACTCTTCAGCACCTTTATCAAGGGCTTTTATATTATAGATAGCTTCGCCGATCCCCATATTCAGATTTACTTTCTCCAGACGCGGCACTGCCATGATACTTTTATATTCAAACTCTTTCATCATGGCAGGTACGACTTCGTTTACATATTTATCTCTCAATCGGGACAATTGCACCTCCTTGACATCGGCTTATCCCCAACTCTATCTCTGGAAAGAAATCCTTCCAGGACTCATATACCGAATATTTGTCACGCAAAGTCATAGACGGAGATTGTTAAACTAAGACACTTTAATCGTCTAATAATTCACCGCACTTCTTACAGATTCGCATCCTTGATCCATCCTCCAGAATGCGTTTACCCACCCGTGTTGGTTCAGCGCACTTATTACAAATCAGCATAAGGTTGGATATATCGACCGGAGCTTCTTTTTCTATTATTCCGCCTCTGGATCCTTTAACTCCGGATTTGGAATGTCTCTTCAGCATATTAATCTTTTCCACCACAGCGCGCCCGTTTTCGGAATCCACCTTTATAACGTTACCGATCTTTCCTTTTTCTTTCCCCGCCAGGACTATAACTTTATCATTCTTTTTTATGAACACCTTTTTCTTGGCCACTTACTTACTCCAATAATCATAACCGATTTATAATACCTCTGGCGCCAAAGATATTATCTTCATAAACCGTTTGGCCCTCAATTCTCTTGCTACCGGGCCGAAAATTCTTGTTCCGATAGGTTCATTCTGCTGATTAATGAGCACTGCCGAGTTGTCATCAAATTTAATATAAGAACCGTCTGGCCTGCGGATCTCTTTTGCTGTCCTAACTATAACTGCTCTCATGACACTGCCCTTATTTACCTTTGAATTGGGGATAGCCTCTTTGACAGAAACGACAACAACGTCTCCAACGCTCGCGTACCTCCTCCTTGATCCGCCCAGCACCTTAACACATAACAATAATTTGGCTCCGGAGTTATCTGCCACCTTCAATTTGCTTTCGGCCTGTATCATTTTGCCTGCTCCAATGTCCGGTCACCCTCATCCCCAGCCAGGTTTACTGTCTCGGCTTTTTCGATAATCTCAACAAGCTGCCATCTCTTTCTTTTACTTATAGGCCTGGATTCTATAATTCTCACCTTATCTCCTATCTGGCACCTGTTTTGGGGATCATGCACCAGATATTTGGACCGTTGTTTTATATACTTCCCGTATGTCTTATGTTTTTTAAGACGATTCACAAGGACTACCGCGGTCTTTTGCATGGCGATCCCTACAACAACCCCGCTAAGTTTCTTCCTTACTCCGCGCTCTCTCATCTTAATCTCTTTCAACCTCACCGGAATCTTCCAACTCTCTTAAAAGGGTCTTAACCCTAGCCATATCCCTTTTGGTTTTTTTTAGCATGGCGGTATTCCCAAGTTGCCCCGTTGCCTTCTGGAACCGTAGGTTAAAAAGTTCCTGAACAAACGATATTTCTTTTTCCTGTAACTCCGACTTACTTAACTCCCTTAATTCCTTTGCCTTCACTTTTTTATCTCCTGCTGACGAATCTGGTAGATAATGGAAGTTTATGTCCCGCCAGCCTTAAGGCCTCTTCAGCGATATTTTCCGCTACGCCCTCCATCTCATAAAGGATCCTTCCTGGCCGCACTACAGCTACCCAACCCTCCGTGGTTCCTTTGCCTTTTCCCATCCTCGTCTCTGCCGGTTTCTTGGTAATCGGTTTATCCGGGAATATCCTGATCCAGATCTTTCCTCCCCTTTTTACATGTCTATTTATGGCTATACGGGCCGCTTCGATCTGTTGCGAACTGATCTTACCGCACTCAAGGGCCTGGAGACCAAAATCTCCAAACTCCAGTGTACTCCCCTTCAGGGCCTTACCTGTCATTCTCCCCTTCTGTCTTCTCCTGTATTTAACCTTCTTCGGGCTAAGCATGGTAGATTCTAATCCTTTTTATAGGGCAATATCTCGCCGTTAAATATGGTTACTTTAATACCAATTACGCCGTAAGTGGTAAAGGCCTCCGAAAAGCCATAATCGATATTAGCCCTTATAGTGTGTAAAGGCACCCGGCCTACTCTGTACCATTCCCTTCGGGCCATCTCCGCGCCCCCAAGCCTCCCGCTGCAGGCCACCTTGATACCTTGTACGCCGAACCTTATCGCCGAACTCACGCCTTTTTTCATTGCCCTCCTGAAGGAGACCCTCCTTACCAGCTGTAAGGCAATGTTTTCAGCAAGCAGCTGAGCATCTACTTCGGGCTTCCTGACCTCTTGTATATCGATGAAAAATTCCTTCTTAATCCTTTGTTCAAGTTCCCTTTTCAGGTTCTGGATATCAATTCCCTTCTTTCCTATCACCAGCCCCGGTCTGGCGGTATGTATCTTTAGCCTTACTTTATTAGAAGCTCTTTCGATTTCGATCTTCGAGACACCGGCCTGCTCTAATTTCTTCTTTAAAAACTTTCTGATATTGTAATCCTCAAGCACGAAACTGCTGTATTCTTTCCCCGCAAACCACTTTGAATCCCAATCCCTGTTTATTCCTAATCTAAAACCGACTGGATTAACTTTTTGTCCCAATTGTTGCCTCCCTAAAATCCATTAACAGCGCCGGGCTATTTCCGGTTAATCACCTTGTTCCGCCTCCAGGATAACTGTCAGATGACTCGTTCTCTTTAGTATCCTTGTGGCACGTCCCATGGCTCGGGGACGAAATCTTTTCAGTATAGGCCCGTTGTCAGCAAAGATCTTTCCTATATATAGATTATCAATATCAATATCTGAATTCTGCTGAGCATTCGCCACAGCGGAGTTTAGCAGTTTCTTTACTATACCGGCTCCCCTTTGAGGGGTAAAGGAGAGTAACCTCATGGCCTCTTCAACCTTCTTCCCTCTTATCTGATCCATAACCAATCGTACTTTTCTTGGTGATATCCTTACGTATTTTGCTACCGCTGTCGCTTCCATTACTTTTTCGTGCCTTTTAATCGGGATTTCTTATCTCCTGCATGCCCATGAAATGTCCTGGTAGGGGCGAACTCACCCAGTTTATTCCCTACCATGTCTTCCGTTACAAAGACAGGCAGAAATTTCTTGCCATTATGGACTGCGAATGTCAGGCCGACAAATTCGGGCAGGATAGTGGACCTCCTGGACCACGTCTTAATGATATTCCTGCTCCTGGTTTCTTGGGCATTCAAGGCCTTTCTTAATAGATGATCATCAACAAACGGCCCTTTTTTTAGTGACCTCGGCAATCTATCCCTCCATTTTAAAAAACTTCAGGTTACTGTGTCCTTCTCTTTATGATCAACTTGTCACTGGACTTTTTGGCTCTTGTTTTATATCCCTTGGTAGGCACTCCCCAAGGCGTTACAGGATTACGACCCCCTGAAGACTTGCCTTCACCGCCTCCATGGGGATGATCGACGGGATTCATTGCCACTCCTCTTACCTGGGGCCTTCTTCCCTTCCAGGCGCCTCTTCCCGCCTTCCCGAGGCTGATTCCAATATGTCCTATATTGCTTACCTGACCTATGGTGGCCTTGCAGTCCAGGGGAATCAAACGCACTTCGCCTGAGGGCAATTTAACTTGACCGTATCCGCCTTCTTTCGCCATCAATTGCGCATAACTTCCCGCGCTCCGTACAATCTGTCCTCCGTAACCGCTATTCAATTCAATATTATGTATCTGAGTTCCTAAAGGTATATCTCTCAAAGGCAGGGCGTTGCCAGGTTTCACTTCCGATCCCGGACCCGACATCAATGTGTCCCCGACTTGAAGCCCTGATATCGCCAGTATGTATCTTTTCTCCCCGTCTGCATAGTGCAGCAGCGCCACATTGGCCGAACGATTAGGATCATATTCAATGGTTGCAACGCGTGCCTGTACTCCGTCTTTGTTGCGCTTAAAATCGATAAGTCTATATCGACGCTTATGGCCTCCCCCCCTATGCCTACTCGTTGTTCTTCCGTAGGAGTTTCTTCCACCTGTCTTCTTTAAAGCCCTTATAAGACTCCTTTCAGGCCCCTTACGGGAAATCTCTTCAGAACTTATGTTTTTATAGAACCTGCGTCCGGGCGACGTCGGCTTATGACTCTTGATGGCCATCTAAATCTCCGATACGTATCGATCTAAAATATCTGATAAATTTCCTATCTAAAGTCCTTCAAAGAATTCAACATTCTCTCCAGGGGCTAATCTGACAATTGCCTTTTTCCAATCAGGCCTTTTGCCGGTGTTTCTTCCCACCGTGCGTCTTTTTCCTTTCATATTCATGGTCTTTACTTCCAAGACCTTTGTTTTAAACATCTTTTCAACCGCTCTTTTTATCTCTACTTTATTCGCTCTTCTATCCACTTTGAGGGTTATCTGATTATATAACTCCTTCTGCAAATTCCCTTTCTCTGCTATATGGGGCTGCCTGATAACGTTATAAATATCCATCAGGAAATCAATGCCTCCTCGATTCTTGGAATCGCCGTCTGAGTTACGAAAAGGTGATCATGCTTTAAGATATCATGGGCATTTAGACCCTGATATCTCATGACCTTTATAAAAGGCACGTTTCTGGAAGATTTTTCCAGGTTTTCATTTTTGTCTTCAGTGACAATAAGGGCCTTATTAACTGAAAAATTCTTCATTACCTGTACAAAATTCCGGGTCTTTATCTCCGGTAAATTGAAATCCTTAACAACAACAAGTCGTTCAGATTGAAGCTTATCTGTCATAGCCATAAGCAAGGCGGTCCTTCTTACTTTTTTAGGGACTTTTTTTACATATTTACGGGGTTTTGGACCAAAGGCTACTCCTCCTCCTCTTCTTATAGGGGACGAAGCAGATCCTACCCTTGCCCGGCCGGTGCCCTTCTGTCGCCAAAGTTTAGTGCCTGAACTATTCGTTTCTGACCGGGTCTTGGTAGAGGCGGTTCCCGCCCTCTTTTCGTTCAATTGGCTTATGACGACTTGATGAATGATTTCTTTCCTTACGGGAACTCCGAAGATGCTGTCATTGAGTTCCATGCTGGAAATCTTTTCTGCCTCTAAATTATACACATCGATTACGGCCATTAGGTGCTTCCGTTGTTAAATTCCTATACCTTGCTGATCTCTATTATAGTGTTTGGGCTGCCCGGTAATGCTCCTTTCAGGGCTATAATATTCGTTTCCGGTCTTACATCCAGAATCCTTAGATTCTTTTGTGTTACCCTCTGGTATCCCATTCTGCCCGGCAACTTTTTGCCTTTTGCCACCCTCGAGGGGGTAGCGCTGGCCCCTATAGAACCGGGCACCCGGTGAGAGGTACAGCCGTGTGTGTTTTTACCTCCGGAAAAACCCCATCTCTTAACCACACCGGTAAATCCCCTTCCTTTGCTCTTGCCTGCCACTTTTACGAAATCACCGATTTGAAATATGTCGTTCTTAATCTCCTGTCCTAATTCAAACGGACCCGAATCATTCACCCTGATTTCTCTCAAATGCCTAAAAAACCTGTCCCCCGCCTTCTTAAAGTGGCCCCTCTTGGGTTTATTAAGTCTACTTTCTTTCTGTTCTTGGAAACCCACCTGTATTGCCTCATAACCGTCCCTGTCCAGAGTCTTCTTCTGGATAACCACGCACGGTTTAATCTCGACAATAGTCACGGAAACTGATTCACCCTCATCGAGGAAATATCGGGTCATACCCACTTTTTTACCGAATATCGTGTTGACCATCAGGTCCATATCTCCACTTATTACTTCTTGCTTTTACAGTTTAATCTCAACATCAACACCGCCTGCCAAATCCAGTTTCATCAGTGCGTCGACAGTCTGCTGGGTCGGCTCAAGGATATCCAAAAGACGTTTATGTGTCCGGATCTCAAATTGTTCTCTCGATTTCTTATCAACATGCGGCGATCTTAAAACACAATACTTATTGATAACAGTAGGGAGAGGTATCGGGCCTCCGATTTTGGCTCCGGTTTCACGAACTGTATCAACAATCTCCATAGCGGACTGGTCGAGGATCTTGTGATCATATGCCTTCAAGCGGATCCGGATTTTCTGGTTTGTCAATGCTTTTTCGATCATATCATTTCCTTTATCAAACCGACCTGTTCGTTTATTCTATGATGTCACTTATTACGCCGGCGCCAACCGTGTGTCCGCCTTCCCGTATGGCAAAGCGAAGCTCCTTCTCCATGGCTATGGGCGTTATCAAAGCACCCTCGAGCGTCACATTGTCCCCGGGCATGACCATCTCAACACCTTCGGGCAACGTTACAACTCCCGTAACATCCGTAGTCCTAAAATAAAACTGCGGCCTGTATCCATTAAAAAACGGCGTGTGACGACCTCCCTCTTCCTTCTTCAATATGTAAGCCTCAGCCTTGAATCTCGTGTGCGGCGTTATCGTCCCAGGCGCCGCCACTACCTGGCCTCGCTCCACTTCATCTCGCTTCGTACCCCTCAATAAAACTCCTATGTTGTCACCAGCCTGACCTTGATCCAGTATCTTCCTGAACATCTCAACACCCGTGCATACAGTCTTCATAGTATCCCTTATCCCTACAACCTCCACTTCCTGTCCAACACTTATTACTCCACGATCAACTCTACCAGTCACCACCGTCCCTCGACCCGATATGCTGAATACGTCCTCAATAGGCATCAAAAACGGCTTCTCAATATCTCGAACAGGCTCAGGAATGTTCGCGTCAATAGCATCCAATAACTCAAATACCGGCTTCACATCATCACTGGATACATCATCACTCTCCAGAGCCTTCAATGCACTCCCCCTTATTATAGGTATCTCATCACCCGGAAATTCATACTGCGTCAATAACTCCCTCAGCTCCAGTTCAACCAGCTCTATCAGCTCCTCATCATCCACCATGTCACACTTGTTCAAAAATACCACTATGCTCGGAACTCCAACCTGCCGCGCTAATAAAATATGCTCCCTCGTCTGCGGCATAGGCCCGTCATCTGCACCTACCACCAGAATGGCACCATCCATCTGCGCCGCTCCCGTTATCATGTTCTTTATATAGTCCGCATGCCCCGGACAATCCACATGCGCATAATGCCTCTTCTCCGTCTCATATTCCACATGCGCAGTCGCTATCGTTATCCCTCGCGCCTTCTCCTCAGGCGCCTTGTCTATGGCATCAAAAGGCACATACTCCGATAAACCCTTCGTCGCAAGATGCTTCGTTATCGCCGCTGTCAACGTCGTCTTGCCATGATCTATATGCCCTATCGTCCCTACGTTTACATGAGGCTTCTTCCTCTCAAATTTCTTCTTAGACATCACTATCCCCCTTTTGAAACAATAGTTGAGTACCCTGATTCTTCTTACAATTCATTCTCTAAAACAAATATACGCACTTTCAGCGTTACCACCGATAATGAGCAAAGGCCTTATTCGCTTCAGCCATTCTATGGGTGTCCTCTTTCTTCTTTACAGCAGCACCTCTTCTATTGGCGGCGTCGATTAATTCACCCGCCAATTTTGCTGGCATGCTCTTCTCTCCCCTCTGTCTGGCAAAAGAGATTATCCATCTGATAGCTAGGGCCTGACTTCTTCCCGATCTCACTTCTGTCGGTACCTGATAAGTAGAGCCGCCGACGCGTCGTGACTTAACCTCAACAAGAGGCTTAACATTATTAATAGCCTTCTGAAAGACAGCTAACGGATCTTCCTTGATTTTCCCGGTGATAATCTCGAATGCGTCATACAGAATAGACTGGGCCAGGCTCTTTTTCCCTTTTATCATCATGCTATTAATAAACTTGGCAATAAACTGATTCTTATATCTCGGGTCGAGCAAAGTCTCCCTTTTAATAACCATTTTTTTCCTGGGCATAAAAACTCCTTAAATAGCCTTGGGTTTTTTTGCTCCATACTTGGAGCGACCCTGTCTTCTATCATCTACACCCGAAGTATCCATGGCTCCTCTCAGGATGTGATATCGAACACCGGGCAAATCTTTTACACGCCCACCCCTGATTAAAACAACCGAATGCTCTTGAAGATTGTGGCCAACTCCCGGGATATAAGAGGTAACTTCGATTCCGTTTGTGAGTCTTACCCTCGCGACTTTTCTCAAGGCTGAGTTGGGTTTTTTAGGGGTTTGAGTATAGACCCTGACGCACACGCCTCTCTTCTGAGGGCTTCCTTGCAAAGCCGGTGTCTTAATCTTTTTCCTGGACTTTTCGCGCCCTCTCCTAATTAGTTGATTAATCGTAGGCATTTATCCTTATTCCTTTTCTTGCCGTCCGTGTTATTATCTATAAATCTTCCCACTTAATCCCGTGAGGCTCCGCTGGGCTCTGAAAAAATATAAACTTTTCTTATATTTTTATCACCTATAATTGTCAAGGTATTTTGAAAGTTATTATGATAAATCCTTACTAACAACCTCTATATCCAAATCCCTATATTTTCTAACTCCCGTGCCCGCCGGAATCAATCGTCCCATAATAACATTCTCCTTTAATCCCTTAAGCCTATCTACCTTTCCGGCGATACTGGCGTCCGATAATACCTTGGTCGTCTCCTGAAATGAGGCGGCGGATATGAAGCTCTCGGTGCTCAAAGAGGCCTTCGTTATTCCGAGAAGCAAGGCCTCTGCGGAAGCCGGTTTCCCTCCCTGTTCAATAACCTTCTGATTTTCTTCCTCAAAACGCCATTTTTCAACCTGTTCTCCCAGCAAGAAACCTGAATCTCCCGCATCCTTGACCACAACCTGCCGCAACATCTGTCTTACTATCACTTCGATATGTTTATCATTAATGCCTACACCCTGAAGCCTGTAAACTTCTTGAACTTCATTTACTAGGTATTTTGCCAGTTCCTTGGGCCCTCTGATCTTCAGAATATCATGAGGATTGGCAGACCCATCCATCAATGGCTCTCCCGCCCTTATGTAATCCCCTTCAAGCACACTCACATGTTTGCCTTTGCTTATAAAGTAATCCACCGGATCGCCTTCATCTGGTGTAATAATAACTCTTCTTCTGCCTTTGCTGTATTGCCCGAATGACACTGTCCCATCTATCTCACTCAGAATTGCATTCTCCTTAGGCTTTCTAACCTCGAATAATTCCGCCACCCTAGGCAGACCGCCCGTAATATCTTTGGTTTTGGTTGTTTCTCTCGGGATCTTCGCGAGGACGGTTCCAGCGTTAACCACGTCTCCCTCATTTACCATAATTATAGCCCCGATAGGCAGATGATAGCGTGCTTTTGCCTTTGAAAAACCCGGAAGATTTGCCGTCTTTTTATCTTTATCCTTTATGGAAATCCTAGGCCTCATATCCGCCTGGTGTGATTCAACAATGACCCTGCTTATCTTACCCGTAACATTGTCCCTTTTTTCCTGCATGGTAAGTCCGTCGGCTATATCACCGAATTTCACTGTGCCCTCAACTTCGGTAAGAATAGGAATATTAAAAGGGTCCCATTCCGCAAGAATCTGGTTGGCTTGAATCTTATGACCATTCTCGACCCTTATGATAGTGCCGTATATGACCGGATACCGTTCGATTTCTCTGCCGCCCTTCCCCAGGATAGCTATCTCACCGTTACGGTTCATGGCCACATGATTACCATCAACGTTTTTAACTGTCTTTAAATTGATAAAACTGACCTTACCTCTGTTTCTGGAATGTACGGTAGTCTGCTCCACCCTCCTGCTTGCTGTTCCGCCTATGTGAAAAGTCCGCATTGTTAACTGGGTGCCCGGCTCGCCAATTGACTGGGCCGCAATAATTCCAACAGCCTCTCCGATATTAACCTCATGACCATAGGCAAGGTCCCGTCCATAGCATTTTTTACATATTCCTCCTTTGGCCTGACACGTCAAAATCGACCTGATTTTGACTCTCTCCAGGCCAGCATGCTCAATAATCTCAACCTTTTCTTCGTCAATCAGTTCGTTGGCCGAGATCAAAAGTTCATTCGTAATGGGATCATAGACATCATCTAGAACGGTTCTTCCTAGAATCCTGTCACCAACCCTCTGAATAATCTCGCCTCCTTCCATTAGGGAACTTACCCATAGTCCATCAACGCTGCCGCAGTCCTCTTCTGTAATCACACAATCCTGGGCTACATCAACGAGTCTCCTGGTCAGGTATCCCGAATTTGCGGTTTTAAGGGCCGTATCGGCCAAGCCTTTTCTTGCACCGTGAGTGGAAATAAAATACTGCAAAACCGTAAGCCCTTCTCTGAAATTGGATGTAATGGGGGTCTCTATAATCTCCCCCGACGGCTTGGCCATAAGACCTCTCATCCCGGCCAGCTGGCGCATCTGGTCTTTGCTTCCACGTGACCCGGAATCCGACATCATATAAATAGGGTTAAAACTTTCGATCTTTGTCTTGTTGCCGTCCGGGGCATCTCTCTCCTCAACTCCCATCTCTTTCATCATCTCCGAGGCGATTTGTTCGGTCGATTGCGCCCAGATATCAACAACTTTATTATACTTTTCACCATCCGTTATTAATCCGTTTCTGTATTGAACATCGATCTTTTTTACTTCACTTTCAGCACTTTCGATAATCTTGGCTTTCTGGGTCGGTATAGTCATATCATTAATGGAGATTGATATACCTGAATTAGTAGCATACTTGTATCCCATATCCTTTAATCGGTCGGATAGTATAACAGTTGCCTTAATCCCGGCCCTCCGATAACATTCATTAATAAGGGAACGTAATTTCTTTTTGTTCATCACTTCATTTATTAGTGAGAAAGGAAGTTCCACAGGCAAAATCTCGTATAAAAGAATGCGCCCTGTTGTCGTCTCTTCGATCTTGCCGTTTATTCTTACCTTGATATATGCTTGCAATTCCAATTGGCCGGCATCATAGGCCATTCTGACCTCTTCAGGGTTCGAGAAAATCATTCCCTCACCCTTGCTGTAAACTTTACCCCTGGTCATATAGTAAATCCCCAGGACAATATCCTGACTGGGCACAATTATAGGCTCTCCATTGGCGGGAGAAAGGATATTGTTTGTGGACATCATTAAAACCCTCGCCTCCACCTGAGCCTCTATTGAAAGAGGCACATGAACGGCCATCTGATCGCCGTCAAAGTCGGCGTTGAAGGCATTGCATACAAGGGGATGCAGCTGAATAGCCTTGCCTTCTATTAAGATAGGTTCGAATGCCTGGATACCTAAACGATGCAATGTTGGAGCCCTGTTCAACAAAATGCAATATTCCTTTACAACTTCTTCCAGGGCGTCCCAAACCTCCGGCGGCTCTTTTTCTACCATCTTTTTAGCAGATTTTATAGTTGTTGCGAGACCCTTCTCATCGAGTTTGTTATAGATAAACGGTTTAAACAGCTCTAAAGCCATCTTCTTGGGAAGACCACATTGATGCAGCCTCAGATCAGGGCCGACCACTATTACCGACCGCCCGGAGTAATCCACTCTTTTCCCAAGCAGATTCTGCCGAAACCTCCCCTGCTTTCCCTTAAGCATATCACTCAATGATTTAAAGGGTCTTTTATTGGCTCCTGTGACTACTTTTCCCCTTCTTCCATTGTCGAACAGTACGTCAACTGCTTCCTGAAGCATCCTTTTTTCATTACGTACAATAATCTCTGGTGCCTTGAGTTCCAACAGCCTTTTTAATCTGTTATTCCGATTTATGACACGCCTGTAAAGATCATTAAGGTCGGAGGTAGCGAACCTTCCTCCATCCAGAGGCACAAGAGGTCTTAGATCAGGGGGCAGCACGGGAATAACATCCATGATCATCCATTCAGGTCTGTTCTTTGAATCTCTGAAAGAGTCGATAATCTTAAGCCTCTTGGCCAATTTCTTTCTCTTTGCTTCGGATCTTGTCTTTAACATATCCGCCCTCAGGGTAGCTGAAGTTTCCTCCAGATCAAGCTCTTTAAGCATGCCCTGGATAGCTTCAGCTCCCACTCCGACGTCAAACCTGTTGCCATATTCCTCCCTGGCCCGAAATAGCTGTTCATCCGTAAGCAATGTGCCCCTTGCTAAAGGAGCATCCTTGGGGTCTGTCACAATATAATTTTCAAAATAGAGAACTCTTTCCAGGTCTCTCAAGGTAATGTCGAGTAAATTCCCAATCTTTGAAGGAAGGCATTTTAAGAACCATATATGAGCCACGGGTGCAGCCAACTTAATATGGCCCATCCTTTCACGTCGGACCTTGGACTGTATCACTTCCACACCGCATTTTTCACATACAATTCCACGGTGTTTCATCCTTTTATACTTGCCGCAATTACACTCGTAGTCCTTTATAGGTCCGAAGATCCTGGAGCAGAAAAGCCCGTCTCTTTCGGGCTTAAAGGTCCTGTAGTTAATGGTTTCAGGTTTCTTGACTTCACCGTAGGACCTCTCCATAATCATTTCAGGGGATGACAAAGAGATCTGAACAGCATTATAGCTGGACGGATCCTTCGGCTTCGTAAAGAAATTGTATAGCTCTTCCAATGTCTTCTCCTTTTACTTTTGTTTATCTTCTATACAAGCCTTAAACCTCTGTGTCTTCCAGCAGTTGGAACTCGAGGCCTAGGCTCAATAATTCCTTGATGAGGACTTTGAAAGATTCGGGTAACCCTGCTTCAAGGATATTATTACCTTTGACAATCCTCTCATACATGCGGGTCCTGCCCGCGACATCATCGGATTTAACCGTCAAAAACTCCTGAAGCGAATAGGCCGCTCCGTAAGCCTCCATAGCCCATACTTCCATTTCTCCCAGCCTCTGGCCTCCGAATTGAGCCTTTCCGCCCAAAGGCTGCTGTGTCACTAGAGAATAAGGTCCGATAGAACGTGCATGTATTTTGTCATCAACAAGGTGATGAAGTTTCATTATGTACATAATACCGACAGTTACTGGCTGCTCAAACGGTTCACCGGTCCTCCCGTCATACAGGGTAGTCTGACCTGTTAAAGGCAATTTGGCTTTTGACAGGCTTTTCCGAATCTCTTCTTCTTCAACCCCGTCAAAAACAGGGGAAGCCATATGAATACCGTCCCTTAAGACTTTTGCTCTTTCCACCATATCTTCATCGTTGAGACTCTTAAAATACTTGTTGTATTCCCTTGTTGTATAGACGCTCCTGAGTTTCTTTCTAAGCTGGTTCATGTCCTTAACATTATCCAAAATATTCCCAACTTGTCTTCCTAGTTCACGTGAAGCCCAGCCTAAATGAGCCTCCAGCACCTGCCCTACATTCATCCTTGAAGGTACCCCTAAGGGATTAAGAATAATATCAACAGGGGTGCCATCTGCAAAATATGGCATATCCTCCACAGGAAGTACCCTTGAAAGAACCCCTTTATTTCCGTGACGGCCGGCCATTTTATCTCCTACCGACAGTTTCCGCTTCACCGCCACATACACTTTCACCATCTTTATAACCCCGGGGGCAAGTTCATCGCCTAGGCTTAGTTTCTCGATCTTGTCATCAAAAAGTCTATTAATCTGGCTCATCCTTATATTGTATTTCTCTATAACAGATTCCATCTTTTCAATAACATTCATCGATGCACTAATATCTGCACCTGACCAGACATCAATGGGGATAGAATCGATTAGTTCATCCGTTATCGGTTTTCCTTTGTTAAGAAGAATCTTTCTCGATGTTTTCCTGCGCAAATTAGTCTTTAACTTTTTACCAGTCAGGATCTCCTTTAATCTTCTGCGGATACTTTTCTCAACTATATCGATTTCATCCGCCTTGTCCTTCTCCAGCCTTTCCCTATCCCTAAGTTCAATCGAGCGACTTCTAAAATCTTTTTCCACTCCTCTTCTGGAAAAGACTTTCGCATCGATCACCGTACCTTCAACACCGGGAGGCACCCTCAATGAGCTATCCTTAACATCACCAGCCTTGTCTCCGAATATAGCCCGTAATAATTTTTCTTCAGGTGAAAGCTGAGTTTCTCCTTTCGGAGTAATCTTTCCTACCAGAACATCCCCTACTTCAACCTCTGCACCAATTTTAACTATACCGCTTTCATCAAGGTTCTTTAAGGCTTCTTCGCCCACATTTGGAATATCCTTTGTAATTTCCTCCTTACCAAGTTTTGTGTCCCTTGAAACTACCTCGAATTCCTCAATATGTATTGAGGTATAAACATCCTCCTTCACGACTCTTTCACTGACAATAATGGAGTCTTCAAAGTTATATCCTCCCCATGACATAAACGCGACCATTACATTCTGACCTAGAGCCAATTCTCCTAATTCAGTCGCAGGTCCGTCGGCAATAATCTGACCTTTCTTGACAATATCACCTTTCATCACAATAGATCTCTGATTATAACTGGTATTCTGGTTCGATTTTTTATATTTCGTTAATTTATGGATATATACCTCTTCATCATGATCCTCCCCCCCTATTGACCTTATCACTATACGAGAGGCATCCACGTCTTCAACAACCCCTTCGTTTTCCGCTATCACAGAGACTCCCGAATCATGGGCAACTACCCCTTCGATACCGGTACCTATCAAGGGCGCCTTTGCTTTAAGCAAAGGCACGGCCTGACGCTGCATATTTGAACCCATTAAAGCCCTGTTAGCGTCATCATGTTCCAGAAACGGGATCAAGGAAGCAGATACGCTGACCAGTTGGTCAGGCGATACGTCCATGTATTCTACATCCGTAACAGGGGCTCTACTTGCTTCGCCCGCTATTCGTACCTCTGCTAAGTCAATGATAAAGGCGCCTCTCTTGTCGATAGGAGAATTCGCCTGAGCAATAGGATGTTCTCTTTCATCAAGAGCAGAGAGATAGGAGATATTCTTTGTAACCTTTCCATTATATACATGACGGTAGGGCGTCTCAATAAAACCATATTCGTTTACCCTTGCAAAAGTACTGAGAGATACGATCAAACCTATATTCGGGCCTTCAGGGGTTTCAATAGGACATATGCGGCCGTAGTGCGTAGGATGAACGTCACGTACTTCAAATCCTGCTCTTTCTCTAGTCAGCCCTCCGGGCCCGAGTGCACTAAGCCTTCTTTTATGCGTGATTTCCGATAGGGGATTGGTTTGATCCATGAACTGGGAAAGCTGACTTGTCCCGAAAAACTCCTTTACGACAGCGGAAACCGGTTTGGAATTAATCAGGTCATGGGGCATCAATGTTTCGATCTCTTGAAGACTCATCCTCTCCTTGATAGCCCTTTCCATTCTCACAAGCCCTATTCTGTATTGATTCTCAAGCAGTTCCCCTACAGTCCTTACCCTCCTGTTCCCCAGGCTATCAATATCATCCACTGAGGCTTCGGAATTCTTGAGCCGTATCAGTTCTTTTAAGGTGGCTATGATATTTTCTTTTGTCAATATCCTGCAATCAAGAGGTGTATCAGTGATGTTGAGCCTGTAATTAAGCTTTAATCTTCCCACCGGAGATAGATCAAAAGAAGAAAGGTTGAAGAACAGGTTATTAAAAAAATTATTGGCTACTTCCTGTGTTGGAGGACTGCTGGGCCTCATTTTTCGATAGATCTCCAGCCTGGCCTCGTCATAAGCGTCTATCTTATCCAACAACATTGTGTCTCTTATGGTGGTGCTTACATCAGGAGCATCCAGGACAAGACATTCTATTTCAGTGATGCCTTTTTCCATAATAACTTCCAGAATCTCAGTGGTAATAACTTGATTCTGTGAAGCTATGACTTCGCCGGTTGAGGTGTCCACAAGATCATCCGCCAGGACCTTCCCTTCAACATCCGTGATGTTAATGGGGATCCTGTCTATCTTTCGGGACTCTAGGAGCTTAATGAGTCTTTTGGTATATCTCTCCCCTTTTTTGGCAAGTACCTTTTTGGTCTTTGGATCGACTATATTCTCCGTAACCTTTTGCCTGTAAAGATTCCCTAATTTTACAAACCTGAAACACCTTTTTTTACTTATGGTTATCTTTTCTGTTTCATAGAATTCGGCCAGGAGCTCTTTCGAAGAATAACCCAGGGCCTTGAGAAAGGTTGTAGCAGGAAATTTTCTCCTTCTATCTATGCGCACATGAAGCATATCCTTGGGATCAAATTCGAAATCAAGCCAAGAACCTCTGAGAGGTATGATACGTGCGGAATAAAGCAATTTTCCGCTTGAATGGGTTTTTCCCTTATCATGATCAAAAAATACTCCGGGAGATCTATGAAGCTGGCTCACAATCACTCTCTCTGTCCCGTTGATGATAAATGTCCCTTTTTGGGTCATCATAGGGATGGTCCCGAAATATATCTCCTGTTCCTTAATATCCCTAATATTCTTAGTCCCCTTCTCCACGTCAGTGTCAAAAACCAATAATCGGACTGTCAATCTCAGCGGCGCCTCATAGGTCATCCCCTTATTGAGACATTCATCCTCATCATATTTTGGTTCCTCAAGGCTATATTTGACGAATTCAAGTGAGGAAGTACCGCTGAAGTCACGAATCGGAAAAACACTCTGGAATGGGCTCTGAAGACCAAAATCCTTACGTTCCTCCGGCGGAACATCCTTCTGAAGAAAACGATCATAGGAATGTTTCTGCACTTCGATAAGGTTCGGGATATCCATGGTCTTTCCAATCTGCCCGAAATTTCTCCTTACACGATCTCTCGCACCTTCTATTTCTTTCATTGATTCTCCTCTGATTTCAAATTCGGTTGCTTCTTTCTTTATTATTTAATCTCAACCTTTGCCCCCACCTCTTCCAACTGGGCCTTAATCCCTTGGGCCTCATCCGTGGGAACACCTTCCTTGACTGCCGCAGGGACTCCATCAACCAAGGCCTTCGCTTCCTTTAAACCTAGTCCGGTAATAGCGCGGACAACCTTGATTACCTGAATCTTTTGATCACCAACTTCATTTAAAATAACATTAAATTCGGTCTGCTCTTCAGCGGACTCCGCTTGCTCAGCCGGAGCGCCCGCCGAAACTACCTGGGGAGCCGCGGCGGTTACACCAAATTTCTCTTCCAGTTCTTTCACAAAATCTGAAAGCTCCAATACAGTCATCTTCGAGATGAATTCAATAACATCTTCTTTACTAATTTTAGCTGCCATATCTATTAATTATCCTCCTGAATACAATTATTTCGATTATGATTTTATGTACCTTGGCTATTCGTTCCTTTTGCCGACTTCAATAGCTTTCAACACATATATCATATTCAATAAAATACCGTTTAACACCCTGACCAAGGATTCCGGAACAGCGTTCATGGCAGACAAAACCTGCGCCAAAAGCTGGTCCCTTCCGGGGAGTGAGGCTAGTTTTTTAAGAGACCCTAAGTCCAGAGGATTACCGGATACCTGACCCGCTTTTAAATTCAGATCTTTTATATCCTCACCGAGATTCACAAGGGCCTTAGCCGGTCCTATGACGTCATCGTAGGTAATAGCAAGCGCGCACGGCCCCACAAACTGTTCCTGAATGGATTCGGTCTCCGTATCCCGGCTCGCCAGCTTGAGTAGCCTGTTCTTGATCACCTTAAATTCCGTGCCGATATTCTGAAGTTCTTTTCTCACCCTGGTCAAAGACTCCACATCAAGACCCTGATAGTCCACCAGAAAAGTGGCCCGGGCCTTTTTCAACCGGCTGTTCATTTCTGATATAAAAAGTCCCTTTTCCTGCTTGTCCAAATATCAATCACCTCCTCTTCTTTTGATAATTTGCCAAAGACAGAGGCCTTAAGCATGAATATATTCCACAGTCTCGATAGGCCAAAAAAACCTAATTAAGCTCTTTACGATCCTAGTTAAGATATAATTCCGGTCGTTTGAAAGAGCGCCCATTGTCTTTGACTGTTCTAAACATCTTGAAATTAGAGATTAAACAGATCCTTAGTATATGCCGGGTCGATCTTTATTCCGGGACCCATGGTTGTAGAGATAGCGATACTCTTAAGGTAGGTACCTTTGCTCGCTGAAGGTTTTAGCCTGAGAATCGTCTCCATAAAGGCGCCAATATTAGACATTAATTTTTCCAAACCAAATGAAACCTTGCCCATTGGTGCGTGCACTATACCTGCTTTTTCTACTCTAAAATCTATTTTCCCCGCCTTGATCTCTTCAACGGCTTTGGCGACATCAAAAGTGACCGTTCCGAGTTTGGCGTTAGGCATCATTCCCCTCGGCCCCAGGATCCGTCCCAGCTTGCTGACAGACCCCATCATATCCGGGGTGGCAATAGTTTTGTCCAATTCAAGCCAGCCGCCCTGAATCTTTTCTATATATTCATCGGAACCGGCATAATCGGCCCCTGCCTCAAGTGCCTCTTTCTCTTTTTCTCCTTTTGCGAATACCAGCAATCGCACCTTTTTTCCAACCCCGTGGGGCAATACAACCGTACCACGGACCATCTGATCAGCATGTCTGGGATCCACTCCCAGTCTTACAGCTATGTCAACCGTCTCATCAAACTTTACGTAGGTGCTGTCCAGGACCATTTGAAGGGCCTTTTTGTAGTCATACCTCTTTAATCTATCAATTTTTTCGCTTTTTTCTCTGTATTTCTTTCCGTTTGAACCCATATTATCTTCTCTCTATTCAAGTCTAAAATTGTAAGAGATCCCGTAACGGTTTAATCCCGAATATTATCAAGTTATAGTTATACCCATGCTCCTGGCCGTGCCTTCTATTATCTTGGCAGCGCTCTTTAGGTCATAGGCGTTTAGATCTTCAAATTTAGTTTTGGCTATCTCCGTCAACTGTTCCCTTGATATTTCGCCTACCTTTACCCGGTTAGGTTCACCTGAACCTTTTGCTATCTTGGCCGCCTGTTTTAGCAGTACTGAAGCAGGGGGTGTCTTGGTAATAAACGAAAAGCTCCTGTCCGCATATATAGTTATAACAACGGGAATAACCGTCCCTACCCGGTCTTGAGTCCTTGCATTGAACGCCTTACAGAATTCAGCTATATTTACTCCATGTTGTCCCAGTGCCGGACCGATCGGAGGCGAAGGATTAGCCTGTCCTCCTTTCACCTGTAATTTGACATTCCCAATAACCTTTTTTGCCATTATTTACCCTTCATAAAAGATTTGAGCTAAAATATTACCTCAATTTCGTAATTTCCGTTTATTTAGAAGTATTCCTCTTTTTGAGAATCCGTTTCCTTAGATCTTACTAACCTGTATGAAATCCAGTTCAACCGGGGTAGCTCTTCCAAAAATAGTAATTAACACCTTGACCTTCTCTTTATCGTGTTTGACTTCTTCAACAGTTCCTTGAAAGTTGTTAAAAGGCCCATCAACAACCCTTATCTCATCACCTTCCTCGAAAGAATACCTGGGTTTCGGTTTGCTGATACCATCTTCCATCTGTCGAATAATTCGATCAGCCTCTTCATCGGGAACAGGAATCGGCCTGCTGCCTCCGCCAAGAAAACCTGTCACCTTGGCGGTATTCTTCACCGTATGCCAAGTCTCTTCATTTAATGCCATCTGGACCATTATATAGCCTGGATAGAATTTTCTGGAAGAGGTCTTTTTTTCCCCTTTCTTTAACTCTACAACCTGCTCTATGGGAACAAGTATCTTACCAAAAGAATCTTGTTGATTTAAGGTCTTAATCCTCCCTTCCAGGTTAGCCTTGACTTTATGTTCAAACCCGGAATATGTATGCACTATATACCACCTTAACTGATTTTCGTTTTCTTCTGCCATAATGCTTATTTCTCCGGGCTCACCCCACAATCATTGAAATTACCTTTACCAGACCCAAGTCTATCAATCCAAGAAAAAGGGCGATCGCTATAGCAAAAATAATCACCATCGTGGTGGTAGCTAGGAGCTCCTTCCGGTTGGGCCATTTTACCTTCCTAAGCTCTGTTTTGGAGTCTTTCAGAAATTGTATAGCAATATTGATGTAATTGAGAATTAGGTTTCCTGCTTTTACATCTCTTTCCTGCCCGGATTTTGAAATCACCTGCCGTTCCTTTGGTTTAACTGTTTCCTCTACTATAGTCGGCTTTGATTCCTCTTTGGAAACGCTCTCGGGGTTTGGTCGCGAATGAGCCGTCTTTTGCGATCCTTTCTTTTTCCTTTTTTTATGACTCTTTTTCATTCTTCTCCATCAAGATCCAAAATAGAGTTATCCAATTCTGTGATAAACATTTATCAACAAAACTTGCATAAATTGGCAGGCCAGGAGGGATTTGAACCCCCAACACCCGGATTTGGAGTCCGGTGCTCTAGCCGTTAGAGCTACTGGCCTGCATTTTTTTGTTTACTTGGTTTCTTTGTGTACCGTATGGGTTTTGCAGAATGAACAATATTTCTTAAACGTCAGCTTATCAGAACTTTTTCTCTTGTTCTTCGTAGTTGTGTAATTTCTGTTTTTGCATTGTTCGCAGGCCAAAGTTATTATATCTCGCATCTAAAAATATCTCCCTATTGTTAAGAACCGACCTGTTCGTTTATTCTATGATGTCACTTATTACGCCGGCGCCAACCGTGTGTCCGCCTTCCCGTATGGCAAAGCGAAGCTCCTTCTCCATGGCTATGGGCGTTATCAAAGCACCCTCGAGCGTCACATTGTCCCCGGGCATGACCATCTCAACACCTTCGGGCAACGTTACAACTCCCGTAACATCCGTAGTCCTAAAATAAAACTGCGGCCTGTATCCATTAAAAAACGGCGTGTGACGACCTCCCTCTTCCTTCTTCAATATGTAAGCCTCAGCCTTGAATCTCGTGTGCGGCGTTATCGTCCCAGGCGCCGCCACTACCTGGCCTCGCTCCACTTCATCTCGCTTCGTACCCCTCAATAAAACTCCTATGTTGTCACCAGCCTGACCTTGATCCAGTATCTTCCTGAACATCTCAACACCCGTGCATACAGTCTTCATAGTATCCCTTATCCCTACAACCTCCACTTCCTGTCCAACACTTATTACTCCACGATCAACTCTACCAGTCACCACCGTCCCTCGACCCGATATGCTGAATACGTCCTCAATAGGCATCAAAAACGGCTTCTCAATATCTCGAACAGGCTCAGGAATGTTCGCGTCAATAGCATCCAATAACTCAAATACCGGCTTCACATCATCACTGGATACATCATCACTCTCCAGAGCCTTCAATGCACTCCCCCTTATTATAGGTATCTCATCACCCGGAAATTCATACTGCGTCAATAACTCCCTCAGCTCCAGTTCAACCAGCTCTATCAGCTCCTCATCATCCACCATGTCACACTTGTTCAAAAATACCACTATGCTCGGAACTCCAACCTGCCGCGCTAATAAAATATGCTCCCTCGTCTGCGGCATAGGCCCGTCATCTGCACCTACCACCAGAATGGCACCATCCATCTGCGCCGCTCCCGTTATCATGTTCTTTATATAGTCCGCATGCCCCGGACAATCCACATGCGCATAATGCCTCTTCTCCGTCTCATATTCCACATGCGCAGTCGCTATCGTTATCCCTCGCGCCTTCTCCTCAGGCGCCTTGTCTATGGCATCAAAAGGCACATACTCCGATAAACCCTTCGTCGCAAGATGCTTCGTTATCGCCGCTGTCAACGTCGTCTTGCCATGATCTATATGCCCTATCGTCCCTACGTTTACATGAGGCTTCTTCCTCTCAAATTTCTTCTTAGACATCACTATCCCCCTGTTATCAAATAAGAACTTTTATAACCGGATAATTATCTGACTATAATTAGATAAGCGGGCTATCATTTTTACATGAAGCCCACGACCGGGATCGAACCGGTGAACCTCATCCTTACCAAGGATGTGCTCTACCTACTGAGCTACGTGGGCGTGGAGCGGGAAACGGGATTCGAACCCGCGACCCTCAGCTTGGAAGGCTGACGCTCTAGCCAGCTGAGCTATTCCCGCTTATTCTTTGTTAATAGATTGTAACATCTCCCCAAGTAAGCATTAACCGGAAGGTTCATATTTCCCGAAAAACCACAATATCTCATAATGGTGGAGAGGGGAGGATTCGAACCTCCGAAGGCTGCGCCGGCAGATTTACAGTCTGCTCCCTTTAACCACTCGGGAACCTCTCCTTATTCAATCCCTGGAGCCAGCGAAGGGAATCGAACCCCCGACCCACTGATTACAAATCAGTTGCTCTGCCTTCTGAGCTACGCTGGCGGTGGTTATAAAAATTTAATTTTTTAGTTTAAGTCTATTTTTGCTATTTAGCAATGCTAATTATGCCCTTTTTATGGTAAAAAATGGCAGAAAATCCACCTTTTCTTCAATATTCTTTCTATTCCTCCATAATAATGCCAATTTGCCGTTTATCCTTCTTTTAAACTATTGAACCCCTCCATTTTCTCCGATCAGATTGTGATCCTTGCTCAAGCCGTATATCCAAATACTGCGCATAATGACCCAAATTATACATAAATGCAATAATTTTTAATATCAGTATCTCTTAGGGCTAACTTAAAAAAATTGCAACAAAAAATTAGTGAAGATTTTCCCCTCCGGCATTATAATTATATTTGACTTTTCTAAAATATCTATTAATCTCTTGAAAAGGGCTTACCTTTATGATAACAGGATCATCGGTCTTATAAAGAACTAAAGTAGCATCAGTCCGTGTCTAACTATATTTGAGGAGGTAACTACTATGGTATCATTAGTTGGCGGAATAATAGCATTGATCTTGGGAATTCTCGGTATTATAAAATGGTTTGGCCTTTTTATAAAAGGTCTAATGGCTACTTTGCCGGCACTGTTCATCCTGGGCGGTGCTCTGGCTGCATACCTGGGTATCGAGGAGTTAAGGGAAAAATCCTCCTCGGAAAGTTTTCAGGATGAATCCAGTGAACTGAAGAGCGAAGTGGAAAACCTAAAAGAAGAAATCAAGGTGTTGAGGGAAGAAAAAAAGGCAATGGAAAAAGAAAAGGAGAAAAAATAGAACAGTCTATTACCATATCTTTCTTCAACTAGATAACGCTCCCTCGCTATTCTGAGCCTGGCCATCTTGTGTGCCGGGTTCAGATAGGAATATACCATTTCAATCTCCGACTATCTCAAGCTCACTGAAAAAGTATCTAATTTCAAAACTTGCCGTTTCAGGCGAATCAGAACCATGAACCACGTTTTTCTCTATATCCGTGGCAAAGTCCCTTCTGATGGTCCCCTCCGCAGCATCTTTATAATCAGTCGCTCCCATTAAGGTTCTGTATCTGCTTATGACATCATCCCCCTCCAGTACCATAACAACGCACGGTCCTGATGACATAAAATCCGTCACGCTATCAAAAAAAGGTTTTCCCTCATGCACCGCGTAAAAACCCTGAGCCTGTTCTTTACTCATAAGAATCATTTTCATCGCAACGATTCTTATATCCTGAGTTTCAATCCTTTTAATAACCTCTCCTATCAGGTTTTTTGAAACAGCGTCGGGCTTGATGATCGATAGAGTCCTTTCCTTCATAGAGATACAACCCCCTGAATTAATTCGTGTTGAACCGTGTGACCTATATCTCTTATAGAGCCCATTTATAGAATAGTCAATGACCAGTCAAGGTATTTCTGCAAAAGATGGGGGCAAAATTGATAGTTCTATGGAAGGTTTCTTAGTTTTTTATGGATTATCCCTGTAAATAAGTACAGTAGGTAACCTTGCCTTCCCCAGGTCTATAAAAACTGTCTAGGACAGATTCCACGTGATAACCGCTGTTTTCATAGAAGGCCCGGGTGCTTGCATACTGCTCTCTCTGGGAGGTTTCAACATAAATTCTGGTCCCCTTCGCCTCCATAATCAACCGTTCTGTTTCTTCTAAGAGGCTCTTTCCGATTCCCCTTCCCTGAAAATCCGGATGAACGGCGATCCAGTAAAGATCAAAACTGGATGTAGTACAAGCAATCGGACCGTAGCAAGCATATCCGACCATACCTCCGTCATACTCAGCCATAACAAAACAATAGCCGCTCTTTTTAGCCTTTAAAATACACTCACGAACCAGTTCCCCTGCCACCTCCACTTCAGGAGGGGTAAAGAATCCGGTTATCTCCACTAGTTTTCGTATCCTGTCCACGTCTTCAGGCACAATATTATACCGAAATTTAACGCCATGGAGCTTTTCTTTGCATTCTTTGTCTAAAATAGTCTGCCTTCTATTTTTCCCGGATACCAGGCCTTTAAAGAAATAAAGGACGTTTTTTCCCAACGTCTTGTTTCTGTACCCACCTTCCTGTATAACTAAGACAGGAAGTCCTAATTTCCCTATAATCCGGCCGTTTTCCTCAAAATCTCCGGGCGATAGTGACCACGTTCCCGTAGGATCACCCTTAGCGGTATCCAAACCCAGAGCGACTACCAGAAAGGCCGGATTAAATGACTCGATTCTATTTACAACCCTGTAAAGCGACCTCCTATATCTATGGCCGTCCAGGGATTCGGGCAAGGGTATATTAAGATTGAACCCCTCTCCCTCTCCCTCCCCATTTTCATCCTCAAAACCGGAAAAATACGGATAAGCGAACCTGGGATGGCCGTGGAGGGAAATCGTCAGTACGTCCGGCCTGTGATAGAAGATATCCTGCTGTCCATTTCCGTGATGGTAGTCTATATCGAGAATAGCCACCTTTCCATATTCGCTCAGATACTGGGCGACTATTGCACAGTTATTGAAATAACAAAACCCGCCAAACGACTGTCGTTCCGCATGATGCCCCGGCGGCCTTACCAGTGCATAGCTGATTCTTCGACCCCCAAGCATCTCCTGAGCAGCCGTAAGGGAACAATCCACTGCTCGACGCGCCGCCGGATATGCGTTACGGTTGATGGGAGTAAAGGTGTCGATACAATAATAGCCGGCAAGTATCCACGGCACTCTTGGGGGACGAGTCTTATTACGGATCGGAAAAACATATGGATACAGGGATTTGCCTTCAGGCGTCTCCTCACAGGCGTTTCGCAGATAATCCTCAAAACGGGCATCATGAACTGCATGTATATGCCGCTTGGGAAAGGATCGAGGAGAAATTTCAACAAAGAGGCTTGATTTCCGCAATTCTCTTAAGATACTGCCGACCCTGACAGGGGATTCCACATAACCCCTTTCACGCACATGGTGGATGGAATGACGGTCATTGACAACCAAGGCTATTTTTTCAATGGATTGACTGTCGACCCTTCCTCTCGCCGCATCCGGCTTCACGTATCGATAAGCCCTCAATTGAATGGGGTCGTCTTTGAAGGTTCTGACCACCTTTTTTATGTAATCTTCAGGACAATACCCGGCGTATTTCCTCTCCAAAATCGCACGCACTACCCTGCGCATAAACCTGGAACCGGGCAGCATGGTCTTATCCAGCCCGTCATAGACAAGATAAGGCATGCAGGTGTCTTCAGGGTTCACCGGCGTTTCATAGGCGGTATTGACAACTGGACGTGCACCGTACCTTTCATAGAACCGCAGTCTCCAACGATTCTGTTTAAGCAGATCTTCATCAGGGCAAGCATTCCTGTCGTCGGGTAGACATTCAAAAAAAAGCCCTTTAGCCCCCAGGTCCACGCTCTCCCTTCTAACTGTTTCATACAGTGCGCTACCCAGTCCTCCCCCGGTTTTTCCGCTAGCTGCCGCGATCCAGTCCAGAAAGCAAAATTTTATTTCAGGTTCATGCAGAAGAAACGCAAAACCCATAACACGATTATGGAGACTTTCCGCCACGAAAAGCACGGAACGGAAACGCTGCTTAAATGGATTACGCAATTTTTCTCCTAATTGTTCAATCTCCTCCTCAGATACGTCGGTAAAACGGGTCCTCAATATTTCCTTGACCTGCCTTATCGTTTCCTTGTTTAAGGGAAGAATATCATCATAAACTCGGCGTATCCGAAACATGGCGTTATCTCCTGTGGGATGGATACCCTTTCAATATTATCCCCTTGATCGTATCTTCAAAGTTCAAACCCCCTTTCATGGCCGCGGCCATAAATCCCGCATCCGGGCTGAGGCAGGGATTGGAGTTGACTTCCAGGATCCATGGCTGTCCCTTATCATCAACACGAAAATCCACCCTGGCATACCCTTCAAGCCCGAATACCTCCCAGCAACGAAGGGCTAATGATTGAACCATGGAAAGGATAGGCCGGTCATCGGGAGAAAAATCAAACCTCCTGGGCGTGTGATGATATTCATAGGAAGCCGTATCCCACTTTGCTCGATATCCCACTATAGGAGTTTTTCCCTTCTTGAAATTCTCAAAGATTATCTCCGCCGGAGGCAATACCCGCGGTCCCCGCGGTGTGCCCAGAATAGAGACATTAAATTCACGGCCCTGGATAAATAGTTCACCAAAGCAGGTCCCGCCAAGTACCGGGGCGCGCCTCAAGATGATCTCTTCTAATTCATCCTTATTCGTAGCCGAGATGAGCTCATTATCATCAAGCCCCAGTGAACCATGCTCCCAAAGTGATTTGATAATCCACAGGTCTTCCTTTACTACAACAGGAAGATGATGGAGAGAAGGAACGCCCATAGGAAATGGCCCCATCCATTGCGGTGTGGGAAGACCAGCGAGGGACATCCTCTCCTTGGCCAGTATCTTATGAGATGTTAGAAAGAGAGCCTCGGAACAGGAGCCGGTGTACGGAAGCCCCACCACATCAAGGAGCGCCGGGAAAAGATATATCAATCTACCCTTCCCTTCCAGAGATTCCACCAGGTTAAAGACCATATCCGGTCCCAAGTGCTCCAACCGGGTTCTAATGGATGATAGATCAATATTACAGGCTAGGGACACAGTCTCATGACCAAGGGCCGTCAAGGCTTCCGAGACTGCAGTCGCCTGGACAAGAACGTCCTTTTCGTCGGCCCTATCTTCTTTTTTGACTTCATTATGTACAATAGCAACAAGCATTACTCTTTTTAACTCTATATTAAAGGTTGAACCTTTTCCCGGCGGATAGCAATATCCGCTCGATCAATGAATCATAGGACAGATTTACACCTTTACAGATAATAGGCAGGTCTGAATGCTCCGGGTGCAACCCGGCCAAGGGATTTACCTCCAGAAAATAGGGGTTATCCATCTCATCGCATCGGATATCCACCCGCCCTGCATCACGACAGCCCAGTATCCGCCATGCGGAAAGCGCAATCTGTTCGGATCTCTTTACCGTCGGATCATCATATGAACTCACTATGCTATACTCCACAAACTCTTCACATTTCTCCTTGTTTATATAGGAATAGGCCCCTTGTTCTGCCCCCGGCAGCAGACGCACCTCCATGGTGCCTATTACAACGGCATCCTGACCTGTTCCGATTATCCCTATGGTAAATTCACGTCCGGAAAGATATCTTTCCACCAGTACGGGCTGTTGATAGGCATATAACATGGCCTCACATGAAGGTGCCAGGTCATCCAACCGCCGGACTATAGAATTGGAACTCACCCCTTTCCCGGTACCTTCGGCAATGGGTTTTATAAAGAAAGGAGGCTGGAAAATAATATCTCTGTCTTCAACCTTTTTTTCCACAATAAAGAAATCCGATGTTGGAATACCGGCATCCCTTACCACGCGCTTCGCCATTCCCTTATGTAACGTTAGGCTCATTACCAGAGGGTCCGAGAAGGTATAAGGAATGCCGTAGAGATCAAGGATAGCGGGAACCTGGGCCTCGCGGCCTATTTCGTAAAGACCTTCCGCGATATTGAAAACAAGTTCCCATCGAACGCCTGCAACCAGCTTTTCAACGAGCTGAAAGGCGTTCCCTATACGTTCAGGGTCATGATGCAATACCCTTAGACTGTGCTCAAGGGCCATGATGGTATCTTCCCGGTCAAACTCCGCTGTTTCCATTTCATCATAGCCTTCAGCCAGATAATCGGACCGCAGATCATAGGTTAAACCGATTTTCATGGGAACCTTTCCTCCATACAATCTGAAATATGTAGAAACATCAAAGTGAAGGACCTTCCTGAGTTATTAGACCCGGGAAAGGATATTTCATATTGACATATTCTGTTTATAGAAGTCTCTATGCCTCGGCGTGGGGAACCGGCATGAAAATGCCGGGAATAGCCTCCTGCCTCCTGCGGTCCGGATATCGAAATATCGCCCCTTCATGGTTGCGAAGCAGCAGATCATTGCCATTACGGCCCTCCCTGTAATCAGGCATAACCGGAATCTTGCCTCCTCCTCCGGGCGCATCTATTACATACGTGGGAATCCCGTAACCGCTTGTGAATCCCCTCAAGCCCCTGATGATCTCCAGCCCCTTTTTCACGGTTGTGCGGAAATGGGAAGAACCTGATATAGGATCGCATTGATAGAGGTAATAAGGCCTGACACGCATCTTTAGAAGATGATGCACCAATTCCTTCATAGTCTCCACACTGTCGTTGATCCCTGAAAGCAGGACGGTCTGGGATCCTAGAGGGATGCCCGCGTCCGCGAGCATGGAACATGCCTTGTAGGCCTCCGGAGTGCATTCCTCCGGATGTGTGAAATGAAGACTCATGTATAGAGGGTGATGTCTCCGCAGCATTCGGACCAGCCCTGGGGTGATGCGCTGCGGCAATACCGCCGGTATCTTTGTCCCTATCCGCAGTATCTCCACATGGGGAATACTGCGCAGACCTGTGAGGATCCAGTTAAGTCGATCATCCCCCATTGTCAGGGGATCACCCCCCGAGAGGAGCACGTCCCGGATTTCACTATTGGCCCGAATATAATCCATGGCCTTTTCTAGCCGCGATCTGGTGGGATGGAGAGTGCCGTTTCCCACGACCCTGGACCGTGTACAATAGCGGCAATAGGTAGAGCAGAAATCCAGTGCCAGCAAAAGAACCCTATCAGGATAACGATGGACCAAGCCCGGAACCGGGCTTTGCTTTTCCTCGCATAGAGGGTCATCAGACTCTTCCGGCATGATCACAAATTCATGGATGGTCGGGACAACGGTTCGTCGCAACGGAGCAGCGGGGTCTTCCGGCGATATAAGACTCATATAATAGGGCGTTATCCCCACAGGGAGCCTGGACATAAAGGTATCCAGGGCGGCAGACTCCTGTGCTGAAAAAGTAAGAAAACGTTGCAGATGGAGGGGTGACCTTATCCTGTTGCTTATCTGCCAGTGCCAGTCATTCCATTGTTTGTCCGATACATCAGGAAAGAATTTCCGTCTAAATCTCCTTGTTTTGGTTGAAGTTCGCAGCGACCTTTTCCCTGTGAAAGGGAAAACAATCGGCGAATTGAGGGTAGGAACCTGGACACTATGAGCCCAGGGAGAGAGTTTATCCAGAGGTAAGAAACTACCACCCGGAGGTTCATCATCTTGATCCAGAGGAATCTCCCGGTCCTTTCGGTCCGGGGATCTCTGTATTAGCGGACTTTCTTCTTTCATCTGCCGATCCTCCTTTCTGAAAACAGGTATTTAAAAGATGGAGTAACATATACATTTCTGATAAAAAATCAAGTTTTTTTAGTTCATGGACTATAAAAAAAGACCCTCAGGGAGCTTCTCCTGAAGGTCAATTATAGTAACCCGCCCCATCCAAAAAGATAGGTACAATCTTATAGTCTCCTGTCACCGCAAAACAACGGTTCATCCGGTCAATGAGTACGTAAAGAAGCAAATGAGGGTCCGAGGGTTCTAGGATTCAAGGAGTCAAGTGTTATGTTTTTGTTTTTGATTCTTTCCCTTGACCCCTCGAACCCTTGAATCCTTGAATCCTGATATTTGTCCTCTTGAAAAGAACTGCCGTGACCGGATATTAGCGATAATGTTAAAATAAACGGATAAAGATTGTCCCTCTAAACATACCAGTCATCACATCATGGTGTATTTCGGACCTCCGCCACCCTCAGGCGGCACCCACTCGATATTCCCATAGGGATCCTTGATGTCGCACGTCTTGCAATGCACGCAATTGGAAAAATTCAGCTTCATAGTCTGTTTCCCCGTCTCTTCATCCACTTCCATCTCATAAACCCCGGCCGGACAGAATCTGACACAGGGGTTCTGGAATTCTTCCTTGCACCGTGTGTAACATATATCAAGGTCTTTTATCTTTAAATGTGCCGGCTGGTCTTCCTCATGGGTTGCCCCTGAATAGTAGACATCGGTCTCCTTGTCAAAGCTAAGTTTCCCATCATACTTTATATCGCCCTTCTTTTCTTCCGGTGGGCTATCCGTCCCAAAGAAGTCCGCTACCTTTTTCATATGTAAATGATCGGATATGGCCTCAAGGCGTGATTTAAAAATGCTCCCTCCCAATACAAACTGGAATCCGGCCATTGTCATGCCTTTAAAAAATCCCTTTTCCATGGCTTGGTGAAAATTGCGCACCTTGTACAGATCTTTCATCTCTTTGCTTTCGGCTATGGCGGTTCCGTATTGCCCAAGCCGATCCGCACCAAAATCATCATTCAACAGGCAATCAAAGATGGCCCCGGCAGCCAGCATCCCCGATCTAACCGCAAGATGAATGCCCTTGATCTTCTGACTGTTAAACAGGTTGGCTGAATCACCTATGATAAGACCGCCCTGGACAGCCAGTTTAGGTACTGAGAAATATCCGGCCACAGGTACTGTCTTGGCTCCGTATTGAATCAGTTTCCCGTCCTGCAACAGGTCCTTTACCAGAGGATGGAGCTTGAATTTCTGGAATTCCCTGTGGGGGTCGGTAAAGGGGTCCTTATAATCAAGGCTGGTTAATTGCCCAATACTGACCATATTATTCTTCATACCATAGATAAAGCCCCCTCCAAAGGTGTCCCTCTTCAGTGGATACCCCATGGTATGGATGATTTCCCCGGCTTCAATTAAGCCTTCAGGGATCTCCCATACTTCCTTTACACCCACCTCAAAGCCGGCAGGGTTTTTGCCCTCATCAAGATTAAAGCGTTCGAGGAGGTTTTTTGTGAGGTTGCCCCTGGATCCTTCCCCGAACACGGTAACCTTTGAGTGGAGGTCAATGCCCGGTTCAAAATTGGATTTCTTGTCGCCGTCAGCGCCAATACCCTTATCCCCGGTACGGACACCTATAACCCTTTCACCCTCGTACAGGACCTCTGTCCCGGCAAAACCCGGAAAGATGTCTACTCCGTTCTCCTCAACCAGCCCGGCCAGCCATTCATTCAGGCGGGAAAGAGATACAACGTAATTGCCGTGATTATCAAGGGGATTGAGTGCGCTGGGCAGCATATTAAAAGGCAGTTTTATCTTGCAGTTCTTTGTTAAAAAATACACGGATTCTTTTTTAACCTCTCCTTCCAGGGGGGCCCCTTTTTCCGTAAAATCCGGGATAAGCTCTTTTAGCGGCCCGGGATCCATTACCGCCCCAGAGATTCCATGTGATCCCGGAAATGCTGCTTTCTCAAGGACGGCAATCATAACCTCGCCCAGTAATTTAACATCTTCACCCCTGGCTTTCTTCTCCTCATTCTCTTTGATAAGGTTTGAAAGGTGGAGCGCCCCGCTAAGAGAGGCAATCCCGCCACCCACAAAAAGAACATCCACATCCATTACTTCTCTATTCTCCGCCATGGATCTTTTATCCTCCTTTTGTTAAGTCTAAACTCTAAAAACACATACTAAGAAGCGCCTTATTTTTAACATAATTTATGCGCATTCATCCGGTTAATGAGTACGCTAGTTAATGATATCTAAATATTTTGCTATATGGCCCATGGGGTTCTCTTTTAAGCGGCGAACCTGTTTATGTGCTATGACTCCGCAAAAAAACCAAACGAGGCGGGCGGGTAGCCTTTTCCAGCCGTAGTCGGACTCGAGAATTTTCTATTATCTCATAAGTATTCCGCCCGCCTGGGTGGCACCTTACGTAATTAGCACACTGTTAATGTTTTCGCCGTTTAAAAGAGAACCCCATGGGCCATTAAGGTACTTATAATAAGGTTTAATCTTTTACTTCTTTACGTACTCATTAACCGGATGAGCCCTTATGGGTTGCTTATTAACACAACCTCCGGCATAAAAACAAGTATTTCTGTGAAATATCTCACAATCTAAAACCGGTTTGCGGGAGATTGGGGATTTTTTATACCTAAGGCCTGCCGTGGGTCTTAAAGTGTTGAGAGGCCTGATACATAAAGGTCCGTAAGGCCGCTTCCCTGCCTGGTTGAAAGGATCCATCGTAGGACACGTCGATGTAAGGCACATTATGCTTTCTCATCAAAGGCTTGGCGATGGACGCGGTGAGATTGCTGGGCATGCAGGTAAATGGAAATATATTTACGATACCGTTGTACCCATGGTGGGAGAGTACCAGGGCCGATGAGATGCTCAAACAGGCCTCGGTGCCTATCTCGAAGGAGAAGGTATTGTTCTTTTTGAGGGCCCTTTCCAGGGGAGCTATTCTGTGATCTTCTATGATATCAAGGTGTTTTCCTACCATCCGGTAGACCTTCCTCTGCTGCATGTATTGATAAAAAAGGATAAGGCTGTACTTCATATACTTCAAGAGGTCTTTCTTCATCTCTTTAAGCTGAAAGTTCCTAAGATGTAATCCAAGGTCTATCCTGGCCCGTCTTGCCTGATCATAGGTGGTATAATTGATCCATTCCGCTAGCGAGGCGTTAACGCCCTCCGCACCGTATTTCTCCAGCACTCTGATGGTATCCTGGTTGGATTTCACGTGGGTGCGCACATAGATCTCCCCCACCACCCCTATGAGCGCTTTTCGCGGAATATTGGGGTCGATTAGCTCCTTTGCCTCCTTGACGATTCCTTCCAGATCAAGCAGAATGGGAGTGAAGTCGCCTCTTGATGAGTGCTTCGCAAATGATTCGGCCAACCTTTCCCTTGCATTCATAATAAAGGTGTCGGTTATTCCCTCTGATCTCTCATATGGACGAATCCTCCACAGCATCCTGTCCAGTACATCCCCTACCACCACAGAGAGATATCCAGCCTTCCTGAAACCTTGCATACTGTCCCCCGGAATCAGACCCTGGATATCATATGCGTCATCTGCGCTGAGGGAGGTGATCTTCACCTTTTCCAGCCCGGGTATGGAATCGAGGATTATCCTGTGGTACTTGTTGTACATCCCGAACCTGCATGGGCCCCCTGCCTCTGGCATGAAATACATATATCTCTCAGGCTTAAATCTGTCTCCGAGCCTTTCCTTCTCCTTTTCCATATAATAGAGGATATCCCCCAAGGTTACCACACACGGAAAGCACTCCTTGCCCGAGGTATGTTTTTTCCCTAGATCAAGGCCTGTATAGGTCTCCATGACCTCTGCCGGTACGCCATAGCTCTGAAATACACCAGCGAGCAGATGACTGTTCACAGGATTCATCTCAGGAATAAGGAAACTCTTTCCCTGGACGCTAAATCGTCCAACACGCTCGGCCATGTCCCTGAATGAATCTAATTGAGCCACCTTTTTCATCTTCTATTTCCCCACTGCAGTAGCTTTTTTTGTTTCAGAGGCAATGGATTCCATTTTCTGCACCGAAATTATGACATTCTTAAAGGCCTCCAGCCGGGTCATTACTCCTGCCACCGCGCTGTGTTCATCAAGTTCCAAGATAAGGTAAGGCTTGTCTCCCATTATATATTTATAGAAATGTTCGTTGAAGGAGTCAGGGCCGCAACTGAAGTTGGTGAGATGGAGGCCGAAGAAATTAGGCGTAGACTTTATAACCTTGGCTGCCTGGAGTACCTGGTAGCCGTAGGCCCAGTACATGTTCGGAAAATCGGATAAATCCACACCCCTTAGATCGATGAAATCCATGGGTAGAGATGCTAGGCCGATCTTGGCCAGGTTCTGCCCGAGCCTTAGATTCAGCCGCTCATCAAATAGATTGTACGGCCGGCCGGTTACCAGAACCAAGGGCTCTTTTTCACCAAGGGCTGAGGTGATCCTTGCCCCATGGGAGTAAAGTTCCTCCTCAAACTCTTGCTGCCTGGCCAAGGCAATGTCCATTGCCTCCCTGATCTGGCGCAGGCCCTTACCCAGCCTCCGGCCTATTTGGTTGTGTAATTCTATACTGAGCATCTCGGTGCTGTAAGTCAGGTGCACGGTGGGATTCAGGATATCACTTTCCTTCAAGTCCAACGCAGCCTTCACCATGTATTGATTCCCCTGAACCATGGGGCAATAAAAGTGGTTCTTTCCCTCTATGTCAGAGTGAAGATCAATGATGTTGGGAAGAAACAGGCACCTTGTCTTTCCGAGGAGATCTATGATATGCCCATGTGAAACCTTCACCGGAAAGCACGTTTCCGTGGTCATCGATTCAATGCCCAGCTTTGAGATCCGGTCGTTGGTCTTGGGCGTCATAACCACGCGATAGCCCAGTGCATCAAAAAAGCTCGCCCAGAGAAGGGCAAGCTGGTGATTATAGAGAGCCCTCTGTATCCCCACGGTAGGCCTATTATCAATCTCAAAAATCGCCCTGTTATCCTCCCCGGCATCCTTTTTGAGATCCCCCAGATCATGGTACATCCCCTTAAGGTGACTCTCCCAGATCGTATCCCTTAGCTTGAAGTAATCTTCCTTTTTCCCGCCATAATGTGTCCTTACTTCATACCTACCGCATTCGCCCCCCCACACGCTCTTTCTTCCGCTGAAATTGTAGATCTTTAGCTTACATTCATTGTGGCAATTGGGGTCCGCATGGCATATAGCCTCCTTGAACTCCAGCCTGTCATTAATCGCCTCATCTATATTCCTGGATGAAGATTCCTCCTTTTTCTCGTTTGCCATCTTTTCCTGCACGCTGATTGCAGCACCGAATCCTCCAAGCACTTCCCGGTGCTTCGGAATCAAGATACCCTTATCGAGCACTGCCTCAAACGCCGCCACTATGGCCTTGTTAAGGGAGGGGCCTCCCAGAAACATAATCCTTTCTCCTATCTTTTTATTTCCGACCACCCTGTGCAAATAATTGAAGACTATCGCATAGCAAAGGCCCGCAATAAGGTCGTTTCTATCGGCTCCCTTCTGAGCGTAGGATACGAGATCAGATTCCATAAACACGGTGCATCGTTCAGTCAACTTAATGGGCTGCTCAGAGAAGAGGGCTATATCCTGGAACTCCTCAACAATGTTTATGCCGTTCTTGTTTGCCAGCTCATGGAGAAAGCTCCCTGTTCCCGCTGCACATACCTTATTCATGTCAAAGTCAAGGGGGTGGGTGTTTGATATGGAGATGTATTTGCTGTCCTGCCCGCCTATTTCGAAGATGGTGTCTATGGAGGAATCAATCTCCACGGCGCCCCGTGCGTGGGCAGTGATCTCATCGATAATCAAGTCCGCGTTTAGGAAATCCCCGACTACCATTCGCCCCGAACCGGTAGTCGCCACTCCTTTTATATCTATCGAATCCCCGTATCTTTCCTTCAACACCCTCAACAGGCTTTGGGTGACCTCGATGGGCTTCCCCATTGTCTGGCGATATTCCTTGTCGATGATCTCCCTGTTTTGATCGATGAGCGCATATTTAGTGGTGGTAGAGCCTATATCAATCCCCAGGAACACGGGTATCTTTTTGCCCTGGGTGGGAAGCGTTTTCACTTCATTGTCCTGCGGAAAATCGGTTTTTATAAGCTCAAGCTTCGGGGCGGACAAGAATGAAAAAGCACCCTTTTCGGTAATGGATTTGAGTGCTTCTATTGTGGGTTTGGTGCTAATTCCCTGTTCCCTGGCATGCAAAGCCACACCCAAGGAACCGACGGAGGTAGGATAATCAGGGACGATCAACTCGGGAAAGTGATCCCGAAAGGCCCTCACCTGAAGCCTATTCAGAGTAAGGCCGCCTATAAACATTATGGGATGAGGGACCGCTCTATTAGAAACAATATTACTAAGGTAGTTGGACGCATTCCCTTCATGAAGGCCGGCGATGATATCTTCGAGTTTTTCCCCCTTGTTCTGAAGGTGTATCATGTCGGACTTAGTGAACACGGTACATCGGCACGCTACCCTTGCAGGGCTATTGCTCTTGAGGCCCAGGGAAATGAAATCCTCCAGGATCTTATTGATGTGCGCATCTGAGGCATTGAAGTCCTTTCCGTAGATCGATGAGGCCAATCGCTCTGCCTGTTGATCGATAAAGGAACCCGTACCCGAGGCGCAGGGACTGTTCGTGTTGAAATCATCCAGCTCCCACCTGCCCTCGTGGTGACTCAGGATAAAAAGGGCGGTATCCTGGCCTCCCATAGCGATAATAGAGCGTACACTGGGCAGCAAGTACACGGAGCCCAGGATCTGGGCAATGGATTCGAACTCATAGAATCCGCCTAACCCTTCACTGATAATCCTTCCGTGATTCCCGGTAAAGGCTACAGCCTTGATATTCGCAAAGCCGAACCGGTCGTAGAGGTTGTGTATGATTTCAAAGACTGAGTTATTTACCCCACCGAAATGCCTTATGTAGGGATACTCGAAGATCAGTTTTCCCTTCTCATTCAATACCGTCGCGTTAACACTCACCGAACCGACATCAACACCGATATAATACCTTTCCATAATAGACCTCTTTTTCAGTTCTTCTCCCTACATTCTGTTATATCAATTTAAATCTATTTTACGTTGGTTTTCAAGGATAAACTCTTTTCATGTTATTTTAACAATACGGCGTTTTTTATTCTTATGTCAAGCAGGTAACTTGCGCTAAATTTGCCGTATAATTTTTGGGTTATCAATGAGCACAGGAAGTGTTTACCTTCTCCTGCAGAGGCAGGGGTGATACTGCGCTGTGTTCTTGCTTTTGTCCTTGACCCGGGGGCCGTTTAATACTATTGAATCTGTATTATCCTGAATAGAGTCAGCTTAATTCTATTCGGGTCCACATTCTTTCTTAGAAGGGGCGCAACAAAACACCCCCGTCCTTTGCCACATTCATCCACAGGAGTAAACACAAATTGGGTGGACTAGGTTTAATACTGGCTCTGGGCCTTTTACTTTCTGTGGGATTCGCCCTGTCTCGCATCGCTAGGCTGGCGCATCTCCCCTCCATAACGGGATACCTGGTCGCAGGCATCTCCTTCGGTCCTGCGGGCTTCGGGTTGTTACCTACCGACTCCCCCGAGTGCCGCCTGGAAATTTTCACCCACATAGCCCTCATGCTCGTGGCCTTCGGTATCGGCGAACGCTTCGATCTCCGCGAGCTGCGTGCCTTTGCCCGGACCCTGGTGCGAGTAAGCGCAATCGAGATCACAGCAACCTTTGTCCTGGTGGCTGCGGGGGTAAGTATTTCGGCATATATGCTGGGTGTAGGAGATGAAACACCCGAAGTACAACATGTAGTGGCTATAGGCCTGATATGCGCGTCTATCGCGGTGGCCACGGCCCCGGCATCCACGCTTGCAGTTATGAGAGAGACAAAGGCGCGAGGACCGGTTTCTAGGCTGGTGCTTTCCGATGTGGTTGTGAACAATGCGCTGAGCATTATACTGTTCGGGATAATGGTAACGGCGGCGCAGGTCCTTTTGGGAACAAGGGGAGACGCCGGGATCGCCCAGGTCCTGTCTCCCTTCAGTAATGCCATTATGTCACTTGCCTTAGGGATCGCCGTCGGTCTAGCGTGTGACTATATTGTTCACCGCCTTACCGGTAAAGACGAGGTGCTTGTAGTTTCACTGGCCACCGTGCTCCTGGTAGGCGGTCTGGCTTCTGCTTTCGGGCTGTCTTCGCTCCTGGCCGGGGTAGCAGCCGGTTTTACCATAGTTAATCGAGATCGCCGTGATGTAAGGGCATTTCGGGCGCTTAACGACTTCGAGCCACCCATCTACGGCATCTTCTTCGCACTCGCCGGAGCGGAGCTTCGCTTACAAGGACTTCTCGCCGCGGGCATCCTTGGCGGAGTATTTGTGATCATGCGCGCCGCGGGCAAATATTTCGGCGCCCTGGTCGGCGGATATACGGCGGAAATGCCGCCTCTCCAGGCAAGACTATTGGGGCTCAGCCTCCTCCCGCAGGCAGGGCTCGCCGTCGGCCTCGCATATCTGGTTCAACAGGACATCTCCCTGGCCCCCATCCAGACAATCGTCATCGATATGGTTATGCTAAGCGTACTTATAAATGAGATGATAGGGGCGCCGCTGGTTAGATTCGCCATGGTCAAGGCGGGCGAAACAACACAGCCCGATCAGAGAACCAGCCAAGACGCGATAACGGACGAAGTGGAGGGCACTAACCGAGAAACAGGAAAAGGGATCGGCTTGGAGCCATGGCCCCAGAAACCCCTGAAACCTCCCAAGGCGACCAACGGCCACGTCCTTATTTGCGTCTCCCACCCCGCAACCGTCAGGGCCCTCACGCGCCTCGGCACGCTCATCGCACACCATTACGGTGCAAGGCCCATGGCCGTGCATGTGGCCAGACCGGAGGAATACGATTACTGGGGCAAGGCAGCCGACGAGCAGGTCATCGAGATGTTCTCAACAGCAGCGGATGAGGCCCAAACCCTGGGCTATAAACTTCACACCGAGGTGGAACTTACCAGCGACCCGGCTGCCGGCATTCTCCGCACCGCTTCAGACCACGACGCCCGTGCGATCATGTTGGGATATCCCAAGGTCGCCGGGTCGCAGCACCCCGGCCGGATCATCAGGGACCTGGTGGACGGCGCCCCCTGTCCGGTAATCGTTACAATGTTTAGAGGACCCATGATCGGTTCCCGCATCCTGGTGCCTTTCACTGAACTGGAGGAGGTGGATATTGTTCCCCCGCTGGTGGGCGCGCTCGGCATTGTCTCCAAGCATACCATAACCCTACTGAGATTGATGCCTCCTGAGAGCAGTGAAGACGAATTACGGCAAGCAGAGGTGATGACACATCAGGTGTTGAATGCCCGACAAATGGCGGGAACCCTGTATATCCGAGCCGTTGCCGCTGAATCCAGGGTTCATAAGATACTAGAGGCCTCCGGTGATCACAACCTGCTTATCATGGCCATTCGCCGTCAGGGAACATTAAGCAGGGCCTTCTTTGGCTCTCTCCCCCAGGATGTAGCCGAGCACGTGGATTGCAATGTGGTTTTCGTTTACGGCTAGTCAGGGCTTTGCATTCCGGACGGCAGGCGTGATAAAAAACTAGAGATCCCACCTGCCCGGGATGGGGGTCTGACAATATTGGCACTTGCCATCTTTTATGTTGAACTGTTTCAGGATATATCCTTCCCTTTCTATTAAAATCTTCCTGCAATTATGACAATAGGTATGGCACCCTTCATGCCCCGGTACATTGCCCAGATATACATAATGAATCCCTTCCTTCATGGCAATGTCTCTGAATTGCTCAAGGGTTGAAATTGGTGTCGGAGGCAATCTATCCAGCTTATAATGAGGGAAAAACCTTAAAAAATGTAAGGGATAATCAGGACCCAACTCTCTCAATATCCATCCGCACATCCTCTTTACCATATCCGGATCATCCACATATGTCGGTACTACAAGATTTGTCATCTCAAACCACACACCCTCCTCATGTAGTGTTTTAAAAGTATTCAGAACCGGCTGGAGGGTACCTCCGTTCAAGGATCGATATATCCCGTCGTCGAATGCCTTTAGATTGATATTAGCGCCATCAATATATCTGGTCAGTTCCAGAAGGGGGGCTTCATTTATATAGCCGTTGGAGACCATAACATTCTTGATCCCGGCCTCTCTCGCTGTTTTGGAGGTATCATACATATATTCGTAATAGGATATAGGCTCTGAATATGTGTAGGCGATCGAGGGGATTTTCCTTCTTTTTGTCTCCCTTACAGCATCTGCCGGAAAAAGCTCTATATACTCAAGATCCTCAGGCCTTCTCTGAGAAATCTCCCAGTTTTGACAGTTAAGACACCTGAAATTACAGCCGGCAGCGGCAATGGAAAAGATAGATGTCCCGGGAAAAAAGTGGTTAAGGGGCTTTTTTTCTATGGGATCGATGCTTACGGAACATGGATTGCCATATGCAAGGGAATAAAGCGTCCCCCCTATATTCACCTTGGATCTGCATACGCTCCTGTCACCAGGCGAAAGGCGGCAACGATTGGGGCATACCTGACATTGGACGTTGTCCCCCTGGGACTCATAGTGAAACCCCTCAATCGACCATTTCCAGGGCCGCGATGGAGCGTCATTCTTAAAAATAGTGCCCTTAACGCTCTTTTCTGTGTTGTCTGCGGGCCATAGGCAATACCCCGGTCCCGCCCATAGAAGCGCGGAGGCGCCTATGCCGATGGATTTCAGGAACTCTTTTCTTGTAATCTTTTTAGACATAATAGCTCACCTCAATTGAATGAACCAATTTTTATCGGGACCTCTTTGCACCTGATAATACTATAATCATAGTGCTGGTCATTTTCATCAATATTAAGAATATAATCGCTGGTATCACACCCAGCAGGGGTATCAGCAATGTTCCCACCATAATGGTGCCGAAGGCGGCTCCCGTGAGATCAGCCCCCAGGCAACCTGCCGCTGGGCTCATCTGCTCACCGATCATCCTGGTGGCAATAGGAAACTGAAAGCCACAGAAAAAAGAAAATACAAACGAATATGCTAGGAAATAGCCCTGACCCAGTTCGACCGGGAAAAACATACTCCATACAAAAAATAGCAATAACAGACAAATAAGAACAATATCCGCCAGTATAAACATTCTAGTATCTTTACCTTTAGAAACATTCCCAGCCACGGATCCTGGCAAAAGCCCCAGGAGAAAAACAGTCACAACAGCCCCTATCTTTAAATAGATATAGCCGTGAATTACCTGAAATGTAAAGATGACGAGCATCTCTACTCCCATGGTGGCCGCACCCGTGGAAAAGAGGACATATTCCTCCTTTTTGATGGAAATTAAATAGATTAAGATAAGGACCACCGATACAGCCAAAAAGGTGTTGGGTGAATTGCCATGTTTCAAGAACCATTCTTTAAATATAATGTTGATCATTCTCGGCTTGAAATCGGTATTAATGCTTTCTTCTCTGTCGATATTCGCCCGCAGGTATCCTATCCTCTCGCTGGTTATATTGCCATGATAAAAACCTTCGATATACTTCGTTGAGATTGATTTCTTCTTCAATCTGGCAGGTATGTCCGTGGATATCTCTCCGTCACTGCACAAAAAATAGGCCTCTTCCCCAGGAAGAACCATGATATTCTCAAAATGGGATGAAACAGTATTGAATATGGTGGAAAGTTTTTGCTTGGTAACACCGCCCACATAGTTTTGATAATAGCCCATTCCAAACGACAGAATACCCTCGCTATTGAGAACCTCTTTGGCAAGGGCGAAAAACTCATCAGTAAAAAACCTGTTCAACTGAAAGGTATCAGGATCGGGCAGGCTCATAATAATCGCGTCATATCTCCTGTCCGTCTCTTTTATGAAGCTCCTGGCGTCACTATTAATGATCCTGAGTGAGGGTCTGCTTTCCAAAAAACCCAGTTCCTGGGCAGCTCCGGTGAGATATGGATCCAGTTCCACATAATCAATGTGTTCCGGCTGATATTTCAAGATTTCATCGATGGTTTCACCCAGTCCGCCTGAAATCAACAATACGTTTCCCACACTCTTAACCTGACTCATGGGATAATGAACCTTCTCCTCACTCTTTATGATATCCGCATCAGAGTATAAGGGAATGCCGGATTCCCAGAAGGTATGCTGGGACCCTTCCTCGGAAATGACCATCCTACCGAACGGTGATTCCAGATATTTAACAATATCCCCGTATTGTCCCGATAATAAGGACCTCTCGAAAGGGGAATTCAGTGCGTATCCATAGAACAGAGAGGTTAATATTATTGACAGGATCAACAGGCAGTATCTCCTCGAGGAGACCAGCAGAAGAAAGGCGATTAAGATAGTAAAGCTGGAAGTAACAGCGATTATCTTAAATGGTTTAAGCAGGTAGACCAGAATGAAACTGAATATCACTCCGCCTGAAATATCCCCTATATTATCCGTAATATAGAGATCACCGGAAGTGAATCTATAATTATTTGCTTTTAAAACATCCAAGGCATTGGGCAGTATAAAACCAACCAGAAAGCAGTAGATGGCTGTGGTGGCCGCTATATAGAAAAAGATATGATAGAATCCCGGAGAAGCGCCGTGTATAAACACTGCTTCCCTGAAGTATCTTATTATAATGATTTGGGGGAGAGGCCACAGTACGATCAAAAGGATAAGCAGAGAATATACGGTAAGTGATGTCGGCTTGAAGAATTTTGCTATGAAACTCCCTATTCCGGTAAACATCAACCAGCAAAACATTACAAGCGATATGGTTATTTCGTTGCCGTTGAACTGGGTCAGGAATTCCCGGACTGTGACAAGCTGGACCGTAATTGAAGATATGCCGATGCCGATCACGGACCATATTATCAGGCGTTTATTATTCGGCATTTCAAAACTTCTATAACAAGTAAGGTCATGTGATTAATCAAGGGCTCAATGCTCTTCAAATGCCTGCACTTGGTAGGTCATGATCTCCAGTTTTTCCTTTTTCCATGAGTAAGCGTCCAGTCCCGCCTTAACACACAGATGAGTCAAGAATTCCTCTTTATCAGGAAGCTGATCCCATACCTGGGGAAGGAAAGTAGCTTGAAGGTATCCTTTTTTTAATATCACTCCATCTACTCCGGGTCTCAGCTTTTTAAGGAGATCATCCACATCGGAATATTCAAGAGGTCTTGGTTCGGTTAATATGCTGACCTCGATCTGTATACTGTCCCATTCCTCTTTGGAAAGAGGATTAAAACGCGGATCACGAAAGGCTGCGTTTATAGCGTTCTCCCGTATCCCGTCTATTAGGGCTTCCTGCGGCAGGATATGTCCAATACAGCCGCGAAGATTTCCATCCTTGTTCAGGGTAACAAACGTCCCCCTTTTTTCCAGATATTTAGGCGAAAGATCAGAATCTTCCAGATCCTGCTCAGCACGGTCAAAAAGCCTTTTCTCGATTGTCTTGCGAGCTACATCAAGAAGGTAAAGCCCCTCTTCCTCTGTTAATTTCGCTGTTTCCGTCATTTCTACCTCCTTTACGCCCTCCTCATCCGTTAATTTGACTCCTGCTGATCCATGGGTTTCCAACCCTTTCGCCTCTATGGGCGCAGGTAGATAAAACAGGGATAACAAAAAGATACCGGCCGCGGACCAGAGGATTAATAAATGCCTTAATACTTTACCATGTCTTCCTATTATCATTCTTTTTACTCACTGTTCTTTTTATCTATCTATAACGACTTGACAGACCCGCCCCTGCTTGATACACGGAAAGGCATAGCTCTTCTGGCTTCCTGTGTCCGCCCAGCATCCAGGATCATGATCAGCTTAACACAGGGCCCGATGGGTCAAACAAGGCAAAACAGTTCCCTATTATTAAATATCATATTCATCAACCGGATCAACCATGTCGTCTATATATAATTTGCCTCAATATCCGTTTTTTGTCAAAGTGAATTGAATGAGAATTGAGATATATTCCTAAAATATCACACAGGAATGATCCCATGGAAAGCCTGAAAAAGAGAAAACAGAGAGCGAATATCATCTTTAAAACACTTGATTCCCTTTATCCCCAGGAAAAAACCGCGCTTGAATACAAAACACCGTTTCAACTTCTCATATCCACAATTCTCTCAGCCCAATGCACCGACAAGCAGGTAAACCAGGTTACCAAAGAACTCTTCAAGAAATATAAACGACCGGAAGACTATCTAAAGACGTCGATTTCCGAACTTGAAGAGGATATAAGGCCCACTGGATTCTTCAGGAATAAAACCAGATCCATTAGAGGCTGTTGCGAGGGACTGTTGCATTTATACGGGGGAGAGGTTCCATCTTCCATGGAAGAGATGCTTAGGTTGCCGGGCGTGGGGAGGAAAACTGCGAATTGCGTACTGGGAGCTGCCTTCGATATCCCCGGCGTGGTGGTGGATACGCACGTGAAGAGACTCGCCCTGAGGCTGGGGCTTACTCAAAATCATAACGCGGATAAGATAGAAAAGGATATTGAAGAATTGCTTCCAAGCGACAGGTGGCGACGTTTTTCAGATATTCTCATATATCATGGAAGAGAGATCTGCAAGGCGAAAAAACCGGAGCATGCTCAATGCCCTATCCTGAGTTATTGTCCTTCAAATACTATTTAGTGCTCCTCCATAAACTAACGTTTTTGGATTTGCGTTACCAGCAATCAGCATTCAGCTATCAGCAAAAAACATTGAAAACAAAAGGTTGGCTCACGGCTGACCGCTGACAGCTGAAAGCTCCATCCGCAAATAACCGATCCCTGGATGAACATTAGATATCAAATTCCGTAACAAGGAAGGTGTGATCGGAAGGCCTTTGTGATGACCTAGGTTCAGTATCTATCCACACCGTTTTTACCTTTTCCGCCAGGGGTCGAGTGGCCAGGATATAATCTATGCGCCATCCCATCTTCCGTTTGAAGGCATTCGGGATCCTGTAATCCCAGAATGTATAATGCCCTCCCTCTGGGTGATGATACCGGAAGACATCCGAAAAACCCCAATCCAGAATCTTCTCCATAAGGGCTTGCTCGTCCGGATGAAAACCAGCGGATCCCCGAAGTCCTTCCGGGTCGTATATATCCAGCGGCCCACGGGCCACGTTAAAATCCCCTGCCAAGACAAGCGGGACAGCCGGGTCATAGTTTTCCCCTATATATAACAAAACATCATTCATCCACTTTAATTTGTATTTAAACTTATCAGTGCCTGGAGCAAAACCCTGGGGTACGTATACATTGATTATGGTAAAATCATGGGTCACGGCGCGCAGGAATCGCGCCTGCTCATCATCCTTGTAAAGATTAAGGCGTATATCACTCAGGGGCATTTTAGAAGCAATAGCCACCCCGTTATAAGATTTCTGTCCCTTGAAAACCACATTGAAACCGAGATCATCAAAGGGTTTCGCCGGAAAATCTTCGTCCTGGACCTTGGTCTCCTGAATGCAAAGCACATCCGGATTCTCTTTCTTCATCCATCCCAGGATTACTTCCATCCTGCTGCGGATGGAGTTGGCGTTAAAAGTAGCTACCTTCATGTGCCAAATCACTTCCCCTAGATAAAAAAGGTTCCCTCCGGTTAATGAGTACGCTAGTTAATGATATCTAAATATTTTGCGCTATGTGCCCCATGGGCAAGCACGTGGTCCCCTGCGAAGGCGGATAAAAAAGGGCACCTTGTATAAAAAACAAGATGCCCTTAACACAGTCTTGCAATCACCTGTTGCAATTAAAACTTTTTAACATTCTTTGCTACAGGACCCCTTTCTCCATCTTCTACATCAAAGCTTACGTGCTCGCCCTCAACAAGGGTCTTAAAACCCTCACCTTCAATGGATGAAAAGTGCACAAAAATATCCTTACCTTCTTCCTGCGCAATAAAGCCATACCCTTTTTTGTCACTAAACCATTTTACTGTCCCTTCTGCCAAAGCCTTGACCTCCTTGAAAAATATTCTCCTTTATGCTCCAAATCACCAGGTCGCCACTCCGGCACAGGACATGATCCTTAAGAGTGATACCGACCCACGAAAAGAGCCGGGCCAATAATAATATCTAACGATAGGATAAAGATATATCAAATGTCAAGAAAAGATCAGTTCTCTCCAATGTGCCATCGAACCGCTTCATAATCAATGTGGTCAACACATCTTTGTCTGTCACTGGAAAGGTAGGGATAATACATTGATAATGAGTCAGGGATTTAGGTAATAAACTACTTGATCCTGCTTCCCGGCACAGTCTGCACATCCGGTACTAACAGGTGAACGCCGGAGCTATCTTCTGCGGCAAGCACCATTCCCATGGATTCTACCCCCATCAATCTTATGGGCTCCAGATTGGCCACAAGCACTACCTGTTTTCCTACAAGGGTTCCTTCATCATAGTAATCTGAAATACCGGTTACGACCGTTCTCTCTTCCCCTATATCAACGGTAAGCTTAAGGAGCTTCTTGCTGCCGGGTATGGCCTCTACGGTCTTGATCGTCCCCACCCTCAAATCCATTTTCTGGAATTCCTGAAATGATATCTTGCCTTCCGTGTTTTCAATCTTTTTCTTCACAGTTTTTCCCTCTCTGTTTTTCTCGATCCTGGGGAACAATTGAATGGCCTTGGAGACTGGTTCAACCGCCACAACTTTACCCCATTCCCCGACATCTGGCAATCTGAGATCCTTTCCGGTCCTGGGTAGTCCAAGGAGATTCTGTATCTTTTCGGCTGTCTTCGGCATAAACGGCCATAGAAGCACGGAAACGATCTTAAGTGTTTCCATGATATTAGACATGACGATCTTAAGCCTGTTCATATCGGACTTGGCCAATACCCAAGGCGCCATGGAATCTATATACTTGTTGACACGTCCTATGATCTCCCACACCGCTATGAGCGCCTTATGGAAGGCCAGCTCCGCCATATAACCGGGATAGGCATCCATAATTTCAGCCACGGTTTTCTTAAGTTCCCTGTCCGGGTCCTCCTCCGGGCCGTTATCGGTCGGTATATTACCTTCAAAGTATTTCCAGACCATGGTCAGGCTTCGACTTACCAGATTTCCCAGGTCATTTGCCAAGTCCGCATTTATCCTTGCCACGAGCCTTTCTTCGCTGAATTCCGAATCAAGTCCGAAGACCATATCCCTCAACAGAAAATACCTGAAGGAATCAACACCATACAGACCCGCCAGTTCAAGAGGTCTGATCACGTTCCCCAGGCTTTTGGACATCTTTCCTTGGTCAATCTTCCAGTATCCATGAACATTAAGATGCCTGTACGGTTCGATGCCCGCGGATTTCAGCATGCACGGCCAGTAGATGGCATGCGGCTTGAGTATATCTTTGGCAATAATGTGCTCGGCCGCGGGCCAGAACTTCTTGAATAACTCACCTTCTGGGTAATCAAGGGCAGATATATAATTTATAAGGGCGTCAAACCAAACATAGGTAACATAGTCATTATCAAAAGGGAGAGTGATTCCCCACTCGAGCCTTGATTTGGGTCGGGAAATACACAGGTCCTCAAGCGGTTCCTTCAAAAAGGATAGAACCTCGTTTTTATATCTCTCCGGCCTTATGAAATCAGGATGCCTTTTTATATGATCGACCAGCCACTCCTGATATTTGCTCATACGGAAAAAATAATTCGCCTCCTTTATAATCTCAGGCTTGACCTGATGATCGGGGCATTTGCCGTCAACCAATTCTCTTTCCGTGTAAAAACGTTCACACCCGAAACAATAATGGCCCGTGTACTCACTGAAGTATATGTCACCGTTATCATTTACTCTGTTCAGAATTTCCTTAACGGTCTCTATGTGGGCCCGATCAGTGGTACGTATAAAATAATCATGGGAAATATTCAATTCAGACCACAGATCCCTGAAAAGTTGGCTTATCTTATCGGCGTATTCCTTGGGGGACCGACCCGCCTCCCGGGCGGCCTTCACAATCTTGTCCCCGTGTTCGTCCGTTCCGGTAACAAAAAAGGTCTCTGAACCAGAAAGTATATAAAACCTGTTCAATACGTCTGCCACTATAGTGGAATAGGCATGCCCGATGTGAGGTTCAGCATTCACATAATAGATAGGTGTAGTAACATATAGTTTTCCGATCAATTTGGGTATCGATTATTCCTTTCTTCGTTATTTCCTAAAATCCTCTCCTCCCCCTTCAGATTTCTGACCTCTTGACTCCCAGGATCCTGACAAATTAGCCCAAATCCCTATAGCCCATTCAACTTTTTAGTTAATCTCAATCATCAACAATATCATCATATAACACTTCTATCTCTTCCTTGGCCTCCGTCAAAATAGTGATGGATTCTCTCAATACATTCTGACGGATTATTTTCCCTTCTCCTTTTGTGGTAGTAACCCTTTTTCCAACCTTAGGGATATCTCTTGCGGCGTCATTGTAATAATCGTATTCATATGAAAGACAGCACATCAGCCTCCCGCACATTCCTGATATCTTGGATGGATTAAGGGAAAGATTCTGTTTTTTGGCCATTTTGATGGACACAGGATCGAAGTTGTTCAGAAAAGAAGAGCAGCACAGATGTCTCCCGCATGGCCCCAGGCCACCGATCATCTTGGCCTGATGGCGGACACCTATCTGTTTCATTTCTACCCTGGTATGAAACCTTTGAACCAGGTCCTTTATCAATTCACGGAAATCCACACGCCCCTCAGCGGAGAAATATATTATGATTTTGCTTCCGTCAAAAAGGCGTTCTGTAGCCACAAGACACATGGGCAGAGACTTCTCTTTGATCTGATCGTAACAGCACGAAAATACTTCTTTTTCCAAATCGCAATTCTTTTCATACCTTTCAATATCTTTCTTGTTGGCCATCCTGTATACCTTTTTTAGAGGTAGTTCAGATCTCCTGTCGGTCATATTTCTCGGCTCAACACAGGCTATCCCCAGGGTTTTGCCTTGTTCCGTATTAACCACGACTCTATCACCCTTCTTGAGAACAAAATGTCCGGAGTCAAAGTCATAGATCTTACCGTCTTTTCTTAATCGTATACCCACTATTTTACCCATAGCTCCTATATATCCCCATATACAGCCCTTCACACACGTTTAAGGCCGTAAGATTTATGTCAAGTACTATATACCCTAATTGCTCAGTCTTTTCAGGTTCAGAAGGGTATTTTCCATTATCAGTCCCGCATTAAGATTCCTGCTTAAATCCCTCTGAGCCTGATCCAGTATCATAAAACCTTCAATCAGATTATCTATTGTTATCTTCTTTGATGCGTTTTTCAACTCTCTGGAAAAGTCTGCGTTTATAACCATGGTGTGTGTACTATTCATCTTCATCATTATCAGATCTCTATACCAGGTTTTCCATATACCAAACAATTCGGAAAGGTCCGCGGTCTTTGATACTTCCCTGTCCGTTTTCTTTGTTTTCCCGGCATACTCCTGGGCCATTACCAGGAGCTGGTATTTGGAGATCCCCGGAAGTTGTGCTATATCAGCGATCCTCTCCTCTCGCTCTTCCAGAAAATTGGTTTCAGCTATCTTAACGGCTCTACCCAGGCTTCCTTCGGACAACCTGGCAACTAACCAGGCCGTTTCCTTATCCATATGCATTTCTTTGATGAGCCACTCTTTTATAACTTGAAATAACAGGGGCTGAAAAGGGATCCTCTGACACCTTGATACAACAGTAGATAACAGATCCCGAGGTTCTACCGTTTTCAGGATAAGGATATTCCCCGGTGGCGGCTCCTCCAGTGTCTTCAGAAGTGAATTGGCGGCATCTTCCGTCATGGTTTCGGCCTGATTGATGATGGTCACCCTGTATTTACCTGCGAGAGGCTTAAAACTCAAGCTTCGGTTCAGTTCCCTGATCTGCTCTATCTTTATATTCTGCCCATCCGGTTCAAAAGAAATAAGATCAGGAAAATTTCCACTGTTTATCTGCCGGCATATCAGGCACTTGCCGCAACCGTTATTTTCCACCGGTTCCAGGCAGTTTATTGCCTGAGTGAAGGCTGTTGCGGTTGTAGTTTTTCCCACACCTGAAATACCGGTAAACAGAAACGCGTGTGGAATCCTTCCCGAGGCTATAGCCTTCTTAAGAAAACCGATAGCCCTTTCCTGTCCTATTATCTCTGAGAATGTCTTCATATCTGAATATTTGTCCTTGTCTCTCCTCCCCTGAAATCATTAACCCTTGGTCACTGCAAAAACGGCTCAAGGACTTCATATATATGCCGTTCCACTTCGTCCTCAGGCAATGCCGCATCAATCACTATAAAACGCTTTTTGTCATTATCCGCAAGCTCAAGGTATCCTCTTCTCACAATCCTGTGAAAATCCGCCTCTTCATTCTCAAACCTGCCCTGATCATCCGCGGAAAGTTCTTTATTGCGTTGCACGGCTCTGGCAAGACCGATCTCTGCCCGACAATCAAGCAAAAAGGTAATATCAGGCCTGATACCTCCTGTTACTCTGTCATTTAAAAGCCTGATCAGTTCCATATCCTGTCTCCGGGCCACGCCCTGGTATATTACCGTCGCATCGAAAAACCGGTCACAAATAACCCACTTGCCTTGGTCCAGAGCCGGTCTGATAACCTCCTCGACGTGCTGAGCCCTGTCGGCCTCATATAAAGCCAGTTCCGCGAGAGGGGTCATGCCCATATTACGCGAGTCCAAAAGCACCTTTCTTATGGCTAAGCCTATCTCTGTGCCTCCCGGCTCAAAAGTGCTGATAAATCTAATTCCATGCTGGGCCAACCTGTTAACAAGACGTTTTACCTGAGTGGTCTTGCCGCAACCCTCTATGCCTTCAAAGGTTATGAACAATGCCGATCCCTCTTTATATTTATATAAGGTCCTCCTCCATATTTCGCTTCATCTTTCCAAGCCTTTTATCCTGATTCCTGAAATGACGAATATCAAAAATGGAATCAGTCTCCTCCCCTTTTAGGAAAGGATTAAGGTGGGATCTCCTTAGACTGTTACACACAAGACCCCCTCCTCGCCTCCTCTAAGAGGATAAGAAAGACATGTTTACATTATTACATGATGCTATCAACCTTTATTTAACCGAATTATATAGAAAAATCAATCAATGATCAAGAATGGTTTACCCAAACCCATCATCCAACTTATGTATTGGCCATAGGGATAGTTTCTGTCGCGTTGCTTACTCATGTATCAGGGAAAGCTATGGCAATTGACCAGACTTTATGTTAGCTTAGATGTTAAAAGAAAAACTCTAATAGCGATTTACCCAACAAGTAGGAGGTTGCTGAATGACAGCTAGGGACATGGGTATAGGGATAGCAATGATTATTCCCGCCTTTATCGGGAGCGGGGCCATCTGGGAGATATTTAAGAGTTGGCCGGCCGTTATAGCGTGGCTAATAATAACGGCCTGTGCCTACGGGGGAATCTTATTCGCAAGGCATAAAAGAAGGGTTCAAGGGGTCGAGGATTCCAGGATTCAAGTGAAATGATTGAAAACGACAAAGGCAACGCTCGAACCTTTGCATCCTGGACCCCTTCTCCTTCTCCCCCTCTCAGGGGGAGGCATGGAGGGGGTCTTGGAATAGTCTCAGCAGACCCCACCTTAATCCTCCCCTGAGAGGAGAGGAAAAGAGGGTAGTTAAGCTCCCCTAAAGGTGGGGAAATAATGTCGAACAGGTAATTATGAATGTCGAAGGAAAGGAACCTTTAAACGGATCTGTCATTCTTAGACTTGCCCGAAGAATCCATGGTGATTAACCTTCCAAATTCATAATTCCCTGCTCCACATTCGATATTTCATGCAGGGGCCGATGATCCCAAGGCCCCGGTGATTTGGAAAAATAATCATGAGTCTTGTCACTGTTACCGATCTATGCCTGGCCTTCCCCGGCAAGGATCTCTTCAATAATATAGGTTTTCAGGTCGAACCAGGTGATCGGGTCGGCCTTGTCGGACTAAACGGCTCGGGTAAGACCAGCCTCCTCAGATTACTGGCAGGAGAGATACGTCCTGATAGGGGGAAGGTCGGGATAAAAAGCGGCTGCCGTGCAGGTTACCTCCCCCAAGACATGGAAGAGAGGTTGTCGGGTCCCCTGCTCCAATCGGTTATTGATTCAATTCCCGGCCGCGTTCATATCAGAGAAGAAATCGAAAACATTAAACAGGCGCTGAAAGAGGATCGGCGCCAATGTGAGCTGGAAACCTTTGCCGCAGGATTGGCGGAAGCCCACCAGGAAATGCTCAACCTGGACATGCGTTTTCCGTCCCACAAGGCTGAAAAGATATTGGAGGGTCTGGGATTTAGATCCAGCGATTTTAATATGCCTGTTTCATCCCTTAGCGGGGGCTGGAAGATGAGGGCTTCACTGGCAAGCCTCCTGTTTCAGGATCCTGACCTGCTGCTCCTTGATGAGCCTACCAATTACCTGGATATTCCTTCGGTACGCTGGCTTGAACATTTTCTCGGTTATTTTAAGGGGGCCATAATACTTGTCTGTCATGACAGGATCTTCCTTAACAGGCACATACAACGCGTTATCAGCCTTGAACCGGAAGGCATGAAAACCTACAAAGGTAATTACGAACAGTATCTGAATGCGCGGGAGGAAGAGATGAGGAGCTTGGAGGCCATGGCGAAGAATCAGGAGCAAAAGGTGAAGGAGGCAAAAAGGTTTATAGAAAGGTTCCGAGCCAAGGCGACAAAGGCCAGGCAGGCCCAGAGCAAGATCAAGCTTCTCAAAAAAATGCAAACAATAAAGTCGCATCAAAAGGTAAAAAGCATCGGTTTCTCTTTTCCCATGGTGCCCCAGAGCGGCAGGGTCGTTGTCAATATAAAGGGTCTTTCAAAGAGTTTTGATGGGAATGTCCTCTTCAATGATATAGACCTTGCCATCCTCAGGCGCGAAAGGATAGCCCTTATTGGTGCTAACGGCCTCGGTAAGACCACCATGCTCAGGATGATAGCCGGAGAGATTAAACCTGATGATGGCTCCATATCACCGGGCCATAACGTAAACATGAGTTATTACGCACAACATCACTCGGAGATGCTTGACCCTGAGAAAAGCGTGATGGATGAGGTCTATCAGGTCGTGCCTGATGAAAGCGTGAGTTTCGTGAGAAACACCTGCGGTTCCTTCCTGTTTTCAGGCGAAGATGTGGATAAACCAATAAAGGTACTGTCCGGAGGGGAAAATGCCCGGGTATCTCTGGCAAAAATACTGGTCAAACCGGGGAACCTGCTGGTGATGGATGAACCGACCAATCATCTTGACCTCATATCTTCGGAGATACTGATCGAGGCCTTGGCCCGTTTCAACGGCAGCCTCCTTTTTGTATCCCATAATCAATCCTTCATCAACCGGCTGGCCACAAAGATATGGGATATCAGGGAAGCAAGGATCATTGAATATCCGGGAAGCCTGTATGAATATTACGATCATCTGGAAAGGCTTGATGATGATTCTTTAGGACTTGACCCGAAAAAGGCTGCGGAAGAAGAAAAAGAAGAGACTAAGATTTCTGATAAGACTAAAGATAGCAAAAAATTATTAAGAAAGATAAAGGCCGACCAGAGGAATGTTATCAGCAACGCACTTAAGCCTGTCCTGGACCGCTTATCCGGGCTTGAAAACAGAATCGCGGACATGGAAAAGAGAGAAAAGGAGATATCCGGACTCCTGGCGGACCCCGACCTCTTCAAAGACAAGGACAGAACCCTTCCACTCTTGAATGAGTATGATAGAATAAGGAAGGCGCTGGAAGAATCCATGCTTGAATGGGAAGAGAGTCAGGTCCGGCTGAAAGAGATGAAACAAAGGCTGGGGGCGCCGGATCAATCCTGAAGAATAATCATACCTTTGGGCTCATCAACAAACTCTCCTATTATGGACGCATCCTTTACCCCTTTTTCCCTCAATGCCTGCTCCAGGATTCCCCCCTCCTCTCTTCTAACTGCTATAAGCAGGCCGCCGGATGTCTGAGGATCAAACAGCACATCCATAAAGGCCGGTTTTGTGGTCTCATACCCCTTCAGGCACCCTCGCCGGAAATCCCGGTTCCTGTGGGTGCCGGCCGGCACAATCCCCATATTAGCAAAATCCATTGCCTTTTCTATCAGGGGTATTTTATGTGTATCTATTCTAAGACCGATATCTTGATTCTCGATCATCTCGCAGGCATGCCCCAAAAGCCCAAATCCTGTAACATCTGTGCACGCGCTTATATCAAACCTGATACTTTCGTCTTTTGCGGCGCCATTAAGACATGACATTATTTCTGTTACTTCATTAATAAGTCTCTTATCGGCAAGGTTTCCTTTTATAGCGGTATTGATAATCCCGGTCCCTATAGGCTTGGTGAGTATCAGAATATCGCCTGGCCTGGCGCCCCTGTTGGTTAACACTTGTTCCGGGTGAACGGTGCCTGTCACCGAAAGGCCATATTTGAATTCATTATCCTCTACACTGTGGCCCCCCACCAACAAGGCCCCGGCCTCCTTTATCTTATCCAGTCCCCCTTTCAATGTCTCTTGAAGCACGGAAATATCCATTGTATTAACGGGAAAACATATAATGTTCATGGCGGTAAGAGGGTCCCCTCCCATGGCGTAGATATCGCTCATGGCATTGGCCGCAGCTATCTGACCGAAGGAGTAGGGATCATCCACGATAGGAGTAAAAAAATCCAGGGTCTGTATGATTGCCAGGTCGTCATTTAACCTGTAAACTCCGGCATCATCAGGACTCTCCAGACCCACCAGAAGATCAGGGTGTATGGGCACATCCAGGCCGCATAGGGCCTTTTGCAGGTCCCCCGGACCCAGCTTTGAAGCTCACCCCGAGCCTTTGACGCTCTCTGTAAGACGCCTCTTGTCCTCTACCATTTAAGTCTCTAACCCTCACTAAATTGACAAATACTGAACAGGGAATATCGAATGTCGAAGCTTTTTCTACTTCGATATTTTGCATTCCATCTTCATAATTTGAGATTGTTTATTCTGACTTCTGACCTCTGACTCCTGGCCGTTCGACAAGCCGTTCGACAAGCTCACGGTCCTGAGCCATTCGGCCTCGAGCTCATGGCCGAGAGGCAAAGTCGAAGGACTCACGGTCCTGAGCAAAGTCGAAGGGCTTCTGGCTCCTGACTCCCTACCACCTAATCATCGCGCTGCCCCATGTGATGCCGCCGCCGAAAGTCGGCATACATATCACATCACCTCTCTTTATACTTCCGTCCCTTACGGCCTCATCCAGCGCAATGGCGCAGGACGCTGAAGAGGAATTGCCGTATTTATCGATGGTTACATAAAATCTTTCCATGGGGACTTTAAGAGTCCTGGCCATAGACTGAAACATCCTGAGGTTTGCCTGGTGGGGTATAAACCAGTTGATATCCCCAATAGCCACATTATTGAATTCCGCCGCCTCTCTGATGGATTCCACAAAGTGTCTTACAGCAACCCTGAAGCTGGCATTGGCCCCTATCATAGTTAAGTAGTGAGCTTTTTGATCTACGCTCTCGTGGGTTATAGGTGTTACCTTAGACCCGCCGCCGGGTACTAGAAGGTCCTGTCCGTTGGCTCCATCCGTGTGAATGTGAGACGAGAGTAGTTCATGCCCTTCGTCACCTCTTGTCAAGACGGCCGCGCCTGCCCCGTCGCCCCAAAGGATACAGGTTGTCCTGTCCGTCCAGTCCACTACCCTTGACATAACCTCCGCTCCCACCACAAGGATGGTCTTGTATGAATCCGAATTTAAAAAGTGGGAGGCAGCGTGCAGCGCGTAAACATAGCCGGAACAGGCAGCCGTAATATCGAAATTTGCGGCCTGGGGGGCGTTTAGTTTTGCCTGTAACCAGTTTGCCGCGGCCGGACAGTTGGTATCAGGCGTTATTGTACCGACTATAATAAGATCAAGGTCTTTCGCCTCCAGTCCGGCCATCTCAAGCGCCTTTAAACACGCCTGGAGCGCCAAATCAGAGGTATTCACATCCCTTTCAGCTATTCTCCTTTCTTTTATGCCGGTGCGCTGGACTATCCATTCATCCGTGGTATCTATACCCATGTTCCGCAGATCGATATTTGTTAGAACTTTGGGGGGCACATATGAGCCGGTACCCAGGATTCTTACAGGTTCCATCCCTTATTCATTTCCTCTCTTTTCATCGCCGTTTGTTATTCGGCCTTCTCAACACGACGCATTGCTACTACCAAAGCAACAGGAATGTCAAGAAATTATCGGTTTCTTAGGGTCTCTACTTTTCATGCGGCATTTCTAAGAGCCATTTTAGCCACCGCCTCAATATGATATGTATGTGGAAACAGATCCACGGGCTGAATCTCTTTTATGACATATTTCTCCGACATCCTGGCGATATCCCTTGCCATGGTAGCCGGGTTACATGACACATAGACTATACGTTCCACGGCCATACTCATTATATGCTTCATGATATCTTTATGTATTCCCGCCCTGGGAGGATCAATAATAATGACATCCGGATTAGGTTCTATCCCTAAAAGTTTTTCTCTTATATCTCCCAGCACAAAATGGCAGTTCCATGCGTTATTCAGTTCGCGGTTCCTGTTCGCATCAAGCACAGCACTCTCCACGATTTCCATGCCGATCACCTCTCTTGCCTTTCCCGAAAGGAATATAGGGATTGTTCCTATACCGCAGTAAAGGTCAAGGACAGTTTCAGAACCTTCCAGCTCCGCAAACTCAAGTATCTTCCCGTAAATAATCCCCGCACCTATCGTGTTTGTCTGTAAAAATGAATTGGCGGAAACCTGCAATTCATAAGGCCCTATCCTCTCCCTTATAAACCCATCACCGCTAAGGATTATCTCCCTTTCCCCTGATGCTACAGCCGCCTTCCTTGTGTTTATATTATTGACTACAGTCCTGATCCTCTCGAACCTGTGGTAAAGGGCCTGGGCAAGGGGAATGACCAATCCCCTGTTCTCTTCGGCGGTGACCAGGTTTACCAGCCATTCATCGTATGTTGTTGAGTAACGCAGGACCAGAAAGCGCCAGAACCCCTTGTGGTTTTTAATGTCATAAACAGGCACCCCGCTGTCTCTGACATATCTCTTTATCTCCCGCAATATAAGGTTTCCGGTATCCTGCTGAAGTAGGCAGGCATCCATATCAATGATCTTGTAAAAGCTGCCTCCTACATGCAGGCCGAGACCGATACCACCCATATCTTTGCCTTTCGCGTATTCCTCGGGCAACAGCCAGGGACGATTTGAAAAGGAGAATTCCATCTTGTTTCTATAGCCGTATATCCTTTCGGAAGGGATAACGTCATGGATGGGAATACCCGCAAGTGACCCGATTCGTTCCATTGATTCCTTGATTTGCTCTTTCTTGTATTCAAGCTGCCTCTCATACTTCAAGGCCTGAAAATCACACCCGCCGCAATAGCCGCTATAAGGGCATGGCGCACTAACCCTGTCAGGTGAAGGGTCAATGACTTCCAGCAGATCTGCGAGGGCATAATCCTTTTTCTTCTTCACGATGCGGGCCATAACCCTGTCGCCCGGGAACGCCCCCCTAACGAATATCACCAATCCGTCCAGACGTGCTAAACCCAAGCCACCATAGGCCATCTTATCCACCCACAATTCAACCACATCTGTTTTACGAATCCTCATGGCCGCATTCTAACACCTTGCAAACCTTTCCGCCATGCTAAAAAGCACTGATCTGTGTGCCGTCATGTATAGAAACCTGTTCAAATCAAATATGCCCTAAACGTATATCATGCTGTTTTTACGGCATATTTTGACTGGCTCAGCATTTGCAACAAGCATAAATAAGGGATTTGTTAGGGGGAGGCCAGGTGGAGGTCTTGGAATACTCTAAGCAGATCCCACCCCAATCCTCCCCTAAGAGGAGAGGAAAAAATGCCGAACAGGGGATGATATATGTCAAAGAAAGATAAAGAATATACGCTGGAAGACCGTCTAATAGATTTTGCGGTCAGAATAAGCCAGGTAGCTAGATCTTTACCAAGAACAAGAACCGGAAACCATATTGCCGGAGAACTTATTCGGTGTGGGACATCCCCTGCACCCAACTACGCTGAAGCACAGGGTGCTGAATCCCACTCTGACTTTATTCACAAGATACGCATATGCCTGAAAGAATTACAGGAAACAAAGGTCTGGTTAATAATGATAATAAGACTGAATCTAATAAAGTCGGCCGCACGCCTGTATCCTATGATTGATGAAAATAACCAACTAATTTCAATATGTATGACGAGTATCAAGACTGCCAAAGAAAATTACCTCGATACTTCGTAAATCTGAATCCCGTGTTCGATATTCTCCCTTTTTTGGTTAATCCGGATTAACCCTTCTTTTTGACACAGGCATATGAGAGACAGCATCCTACAAGGAAAAGGCTCTTCAGGTTTCACCCTCCTGGAATTGATTATTACCCTTTCCATACTGGGAATCCTGGCCGCCTTTGCCGTCCCGGCCTTTTCGGCGTGGCTGCCCGAATACAAGTTGAAACGCGCGGTGCGTGAACTCTACAGCAACATGCAATTTGCCAGAATGACAGCCATAAGGCAACACCAGAAATACAGACTGATCTTTAATCTCGCGGTAAACGGCTCCTATATACTCCAGAAACCTGATAACACAACTGAAAAGAGTATCAACTTCCTGGATTATGATGCCGGCGGAACCATAGGTTATGGTTGCGGAAATGCCACTAAAGCCGCGACCACGTCCGGCGGTCCTTTGCCCTCTGATTATATCAGTTATCGATATAATAAGGCTGTTTTCAACTCCAGGGGTACCGGATCAACAGGCTATGTTTATCTGTCCAATAACCTGGGCACCGCGTTTGCAGTCGGGACCTGGTCGGCAGGAATCATTGTGATAAAAAAATGGAATAACTCCACCGATTCTTGGGAGTAAGACGCCCTGAGACCCCACCTCAATCCCCCCTAAATAAGGAGAGGGAATAAATGAGACCCCACCTCAATCCTCCCCTAAAAGGGGAGGAAGAAATAGGGGGAACTCTCCTTTGTCCCTTCCCCTCTCAGGGGAAGGTTAGGAGGGGGTCTTGGAAGAGGACCCCACCTCAATCCTCCCCTAAAAGGGGAGGAAGAAATAGGAGGAACTCTCCTTTGTCCCTTCCCCTCTCAGGGGAAGGTTAGGATGGGCTCTTGGAAGAGGACCCCACCTCAATCCTCCCCTAAAAGGGGAGGAAGAATGTTGACCAGGGGAGGATGTACGGCGAAGAAAGATAAAGAATATAAGCTGGAAGATCGTCTAAAATAGGAAACATTCTTTATTCCTCCCCCTTCAAGGGGAACATTCTTTATTCCTCCCCCTCTTAGGGGGAGGTCAGGAGGGGGTCTCAAACAAAACATGAAAAAACATAGACACTTTCCTAATTACACTGCGTCCCTCACTCCCCATGCACGGCGCCTTCGTCAAAAAATGACTGAGGCAGAGAGGAAGCTCTGGAATTGTCTGCGGGGCAAGCAGATGCAATTTCGTTTCAGCCGTCAAATACCATTTGGTCAATATATCCTCGATTTCTATTGCCCAAAAGCAAACCTGGTAATAGAGGTGGATGGAAGTCATCATTTCACTGAACAAGGAATGAAAAAAGACCATAGGCGTGACTTATACCTTCAACAGCAAGGTTTAAAGGTGTTGCGATTTTCTGATCGGGATGTTTTGATGAATATCTCCGGTGTTCAGCAAAAGATATATGAAGAGATTGAGAGATGTTTGAAAATCGATGAGACCCCACCTCAATCCTCCCCTAAGAGGGGAGGAAGAAATAATGAGAGGGGGAGGCTGGGTGGCTGGGTGGGGGTCTTAAAGAAACATAAATGACCATAGATTCAAACTGTAAAAATATTTTACAACTGTTAAAAAACCTGACAATAATATCCCCTCCCAAGACTATCTTGACTGTCGGGCGACAATTCTATATCCTATGTATTATTAATAAGATACCATAAATCATCCACCTCATGGCACAGTATTTGCGTAATATATAATTCGACGTGTCATCTTATGCCATAAACTACCCTTTAATAAGGAGTAAATATGCGGAGTGGACCACGAACAAGAAGAGATGAGACAGGTTTTACCATAATAGAGGTAATGATTGTCATCGGCATCATTGCCATCCTTGCCGGAGCAGCTATCCCTAGTTTTTCCGCCTGGATCCCTAATTACCGGTTTAGATCGGCAGGTCAGAATCTCTATTCTAATTTTCAGTTAGCCAAGATTACCGCAGTCAAAAGAAATAGAAACTGCACCGTCACCTTCAGCGTACCCGAGTCAAACAAATACATCACTATCAACGGCATAGACTATGATTATGTTGTGTATGTAGAAAACTTTCCCGCAAATCTGGAATATGACGCAGGCGAGGATATTATCGCCGGAAGAAGCTGGGCAGAATACAATAATGATGTTTCATTTGATACCACTCAAGGCGGCGGAGACGGCCTCGATTTTATTTCAAATGACAATGGTCTCCCTTCCATATCTTTTCGGCCCAACGGCATGCCGATTGACAATGAAGGCGATATAAGTTCCGGAGATGTTCATATTAAAAGTATCAAAGACAGGACCATGAGAATCCATCTAAGTGCGGCAGGGAGTGTCAGTATAGATTGATGTAAAGCTATGCCTCCGGGAGGATATTATAGATGATTAACCTAAGAACCAGGAATGAGGGATTTACGCTTGTGGAGCTTTTAGTGGCGACGGCCATCGGCTTGATTGTCTTGAGCGCTGTTTATTCCACCTATACAACACAACAAAGGTCTTATATTTTACAGGAACAAATAGCCACCATGCAGCAGAATCTACGGGCCGCAATGTACTTCATGGTCAGAGAGATACGTATGGCAGGATGTGACCCGACCGGCGATGCGCTCGCCGGGATCACAGGTGCGGGCCCGACTTCCATCAGCTTCACCAGAGATATCAGGTCAACAGATGATCTGACAGACCATACCGCTGACGGAGATACCGACGATACCGGGGAGTCAATAACTTATCAATTCGTGGATTCCGACGGTGATGGGGTAAATGATCGCATTACCAGAAACAATCAAGCCCTGGCGGAAAACATCGATGCCCTTGATTTTGTGTATCTGAATGCGAGTGACACTGAACTGGACGATGACGGAAGCGGGAATGTAACCACAAGTATCCCGAACATTGTCTCCGTGCAGGTAACGGTGGTGGCCAGAACCGGCAGGGGAGACCAGGGATATACCAACCAACAAACTTTTTCCAATCGCCAGGGTAGGACTATACTGGCCGCACAAAACGACAATTCCCACCGAAAAGATCTTACATCCTTGATTAGATGCCGCAACCTTTAAAAAAAGGGGGTTACAGGATTGCTATGAATATCAAATTAAAAGAAGAGAGTGGATTCACCCTGTTAGAGGTCATTATTGCAATTTCCATCCTGACCATAGGCATGCTGGCTGTAGCCTCCATGCAGGCCGCCGCGCTGAGGGGGGATTCATTTGCCTACAGCCGGACAGAGGCCTCTACCTGGGCGCAGGATAAGATGGAAGACCTGATGGCCGATCCATATACTACTGCAGGGAATGGCACCGAACCACATGGCAACTTTGATATTAATTGGACTGTAGCACCCCATCCAACCGTTGCCAACGTCAGCACTATAAGAGTGACGGTAGAGTATTATGACGATGTGATAGTACAGCTTACAGGCAGCAGGTCACAACTTTTTACCTGATCTATCAGGGATAATCAAATAACCAGTTTTTTGAGGTTAATTATGAAACAAAGCATACTTATTAAAGAAAACGGATCCGTTTTGATCGTTGCCTTGGTTCTGCTGGTACTGCTTACCCTCATGGGCATATCAGCTACCATGAATACGGATATCGAGCTCCGGATCGCTGGGAACGAGTTGACCTCCAGAATGAACTTCTATAGAGCTGAAGCAGCGGCCATGGAAAACATTCAACGGTTGGATAATGAAGGGGATCAAATCATCGAACTAGGAAACTATGATTGGCTTCACCTAGAGGGGGACCTGCCTAATCCTGACGATATCATCGATCCAGCCAATTGGACCGGCGACTATTCACAACCTTCGGCCACCGCCGATAGCGCCAATGACCAGAGGTATCTGACTGTATTTGAAGGAGTAATCGCGGGAGATTCTCTGGATATGACAAGAAGCCGGATCTATACATACCGCATTGTGGGCAGTAACCGGAATAACGGGATCTCAGTGGTAGAGATGGGTTTCAAGAAGCCATTTTGATCCATTAAGACAGGATGAACCCCGGTGGAATACCCCATAGGGGCCTCTATTCCATAGGGCAGGCAGGATTTTCAGGATTATCTTTAAAAGCTGAGAGCTGACAGACTTATAGCTTAATATTTAAGCATTTTAATCCTGTCAAAAAAACGTGAAAAGAGTGAAGGAGGAATTTGTAAATGACTACCAGTCAGGATATCACCCTCGAAGCTATTTACGAAAAGGTTATTGATCTACAACATGATGTTGCTCTTATCAAAAAAAGTCTCATGGAAGATCCTGAACTGCGTGATGACTTTATTTTGCGAATGAAAGACATTGAACTCGAAAAATCAATCCCCGTTAAAGACTTCGGGGAAAGATATCAACTAGCTGACTTCCGAGAGTATATGTGAGGAGGTAGGAGATGGGTGAAGTACTAAGAAAAGAGATAACAGTTAAAGACAGAGTTGTGCAATTTGAGGTTCCTGATGAATTTGAAGGGAAATCTGTAGAAGCAATAGTCAGATTGAAAAGAGATATAGAAAAAGAGATATCAGCGGATAAAATTAAAATAGACACAACGAAATGGAAGTTTAATAGAGAGGAAACCCGTAAAAGATTTGCGGAACTATGAAGTATGCCGGTTATAAGCAGATTTCTTGGTATCATTATTGCCATGTATTGGGACGATCATTTGCCGCCGCATTTCCATGCTAAGTATGGAGAATATGAGATCACCGTAAACATTCATACAGGTGCCATAGAAGGAAAATTCCCAAAACGGGCATTACAGCATGTCATAGAATGGCATGAGTTGCATAGAAATGAATTGCTGGAAGATTGGGAGTTATGTCGAGAAAAAGAGATCCCGAAACAAATTGAACCGCTGGAGTAACGAAATGTTATTACATATAAAAGACGCCAGGTATATCGGAGAATACAAAATAGAGGTGATTTTCAATAATGGCCGTAAAGGGGTGGCTGATTTATCCTGCGCATTAAATGGGCCAATATTCGAGCCGTTAAGGGATAAAACCATATTCTCACAGATGAGAGTTCATGAAGAGCTAGAAACAATTACCTGGCCGAATGGCGCGGATTTGGCGCCGGAGTATATCTATTTTCAGGCATTTAAGAATGAGCCGGAATTGCAATCAAAGTTTAAAGAATGGGGTTACCTTAAAAGTCCCTCTTCGGATGAACACTAATTAATTTTTAGACAGGATGAACCCCAATGAAATAGGCTCCGCGTTTCATGGGGCAGGCAAGATTTTCAGGATTATCTTTAAAAGCTGAACACTGACAGCTGATAGCTGAAGGCTTACACATAATCCCATTCCTTTAAGAGAGGAAGAAAAGATGAAAATTAAGAAATTTACTATATTAACGGTTTTCGTTACAGCCTTTGCGTTAATCTGCTTGTGGGGACAAACATCGTTTGCTGCTGGTCCTATTGCTGGTGATGATGGTCCTATAATTACTAATGAAGACACAAATGTGGGTATTAATGTATTGGCCAATGATGTTCCAGGCGATGCAGACCCCATTGATCCAGCTTCCGTAACAGTTAAAAGTGGACCGAGTAACGGCTCTACTAGTGTTGCTCCTAGCGGTGTTGTGACATACACACCTGACCCAGACTATAATGGTCCTGATTCTTTCACATATTCCGTGTGGGATAGTGGAGCTATTCCTGAAGAATCCAATGACGCCACGGTGACAGTGACCGTGACCGCGGTGGCTGATATTGCTGATGACACTGATACCACACTTGAAGACACGGCGGTTGAGACCGATGTGCTGGACAACGACGGCTTTGAAGGC
>Ga0315543_1000061_pt1 | contig 128468 bp, 85 predicted proteins | sample SalMarSW160210MG_2_FD_203098 | JGI IMG/M metagenome (GOLD analysis project Ga0315543, IMG submission 203098) | Salt marsh sediment microbial communities from the Plum Island Ecosystem LTER, Massachusetts, United States - Salt Marsh Sediment SW1601-210 ...
GGCCGATGATCTTGCCGGTGCTGTCGGCGACAACGCTGTGCCCCTCGAAGGTTTTTCCTTTCCAGGGGCCGGTTGTTATCTCGCCAAGCATGTTCGAGCCGACGGTCGCGGCGCCAACGCTGCCGGCGACGCGTCTCACTGTTTGTTCAAGGCTCTTGCCGTGAGCCGGCCACTCTCTCTTATCCGCCGCCCAGCCGTATGGAATCAAAAGGAGGTGAGGCTTCCTGGATGCCATGATTTCATGGTGCTCATCAACGAAACTGTCGGCACAGACCATGATACCGATTTTCCCGAGGCGGGTATCAACCGCCGACAGGTCTGTCTTGTTTCCCCGAAGGTACGGCGGCGTCAGCAACTCGACGAGGGTGTTGATCTTCCTGTGCTTGAGGAGAATCTCGCCGTTGCTATCCACGAGGATCATCGAATCGTAGATGCCTCTCGCGACCTTTTCCGTCAGCCCGATGGAGATGATGACCTTATGATTTCTGGCAAGCCTGCAAACGGCATCGCTGAACCTCCCCGGAATGGGCTCGGCGAGCTTATGAGCATCGGTATTGACCCAACCGATGAAAGCGGTCTCCGGGAAAGCGGCAATCTGCGCTCCCTTCGCCGCCGCCCGTTCAACCGCTTCGGCTATCCTGTGCGTATTGCCGTTTACGTCGCTGTCCACGCACCGTATCTGGCAAACAGCAACCTTGACGCTCCGAGCCTGTCCGTCAAGGCGACGGTTATCGAACGCGGGGGTCAAGGCGCGCCCTGCGGCCCGTACCGCGCCAACCTCAAAGGCAACCATCAAGCGTTTCTCCATAGGGTCAACTCGCTCCGCCTTCGCCTCAAATCTCGCAAAAGCGCCTTTTCCCGGCGTCTGCCATCTCGTATCGTAACCGCTCACGGCGGAGTCGCGAGGAAAGTGTAGCGTGTTCGGGGCGGCGCGGCAAGCGGGTCTAAAAGATTCGGGCGCAATGCTGGATGGTCGTTTTCGCCGAGACGCCATCGTTGGCAAAGAATGGCGGCCGCCTCTCCCTGGCTTGGCCGTCCGAGCAAGGGGGTAGCTATCGCATACAGAGGTCAAAGGACTTCGGCAGCAGGTGGGAGTATGTGGGAACGCTATTTTCGGACACGGGAGAGATCCTGACGCAAGAAATTGATTGGGGTGATATGAAACAGGCGTGGTTTCGTTTGTTTGGCTTCAGGAAATAGAGAACAGGCCTTTGAACAACCGCATCCAGGCGGCGTTGGAGAAGGCGCCTTACAGGTTGCGAAGTTGCCTTGTGCGCCTCTGGCGAATAACCGCCGTCAAGGCTGCCAAGCTTGATCCAGTTCGAGCGGACGACCTGTCCCGGCCGGGCGTCATAGTCTCGGACCAATGGGAAATGATACAGGAAGCGAAGCTATTGCTCGCGAAACTGACCACGAGGAACGCTAATGTTTTCTACGAATTGGGCCTTGCGGCCGGGGAAGGGTAATGACCCTTTGCAAGGATTGCGATGTGAGGCAATGCGGACTGGAGAAAAAGCTCGAAAACTGTGCTTGTTGTGGTGAGTATCCCTGTGAGAAACTCGATAGGGTATTGGATAAGTCGCCTCGGGCGAGGGCGACTCTTGACGGAATAAGGAAATGTCGTTGAACTTGATGTGTGGCGGGCTTCGCGCAGCAAGGGGATGCACCCGACGGCGAGAACGTCCGCCGGTCTGCAAAGGTGGCTCGTCGGCAGGTAACCGGCGACGTTAGGCTCAACCGGCAAAAACAGGGCTGAGAAACGGAGACAGCTATGACTCTTTCCCCATCTCGTTTGCACTACGCCTGGGTGGTACTCATCATCGGAACGCTGGTCGTGTTCGGATCGCTGGGGCTGGCGCGCTTTGGCTACACAGTGGTGTTGCCCGCTATGCAGGACGGTCTTGGGATGGACAACACCCAGGCAGGTGCGCTGGCGACGGCCAATCTGGTTGGCTACCTGGCCTTGTCTGTGATTGGCGGCGCGCTGGCGGCGCGCTACGGGCCGCGAGCGGTGATTGCAGCAGGGCTTGGACTCGCCGGGGTGAGCATGCTGCTTACCGGTTTGGCGAACGGACTTTTGGCAGCGGCCGCCTGGCGTGCGCTGACGGGCATTGGCAGCGGGGCCAGCAACGTGCCGGTGATGGCGCTGCTGGCGGCGTGGTTCGCACCGCGGCGTCGTGGGCTGGCTTCGGGCATCGCTGTGGCGGGTTCATCGTTGGGGCTAATCGTTGTCGGCCCCCTTGTCCCTGCCATCGTATCTGCCCATGGCGAGAGCGGCTGGCGAATATGCTGGTTCATCTTTGGCGGGGCGACGATGCTGCTATCAGTTATTGCCTTCCTCTTCTTGCGTAATCGCCCCTCGGAAATGGGACTGAGGCCCCTGGGTGCGGATGTGAGTGATCCAGCCCCCACTCCCCGAGCGGAGGCACTTCACTGGGGACGTGTGTACCGTTCGCCTATCGTGTGGCACGTGGGCCTCGTGTACGTTGCCTTCGGGTTTTCCTACATTATCTACATGACCTTTTTCACAAAATGCCTGATTGCCGAAGGTGGGTACACGCAGAAAGCCGCTGGCAGGCTGTTCATGACTATGGGTTGGTTCAGCCTGCTGTGCGGGTTGATCTGGGGCACGCTCTCAGACGTCATCGGACGTAAACGCGCTCTGATTATTGTGTACCTGATCCATGCGACGGCATTCAGTGTGTTCGCACTGTGGCCCGCGCCGCCCGGTTTCACGCTCTCGGCAATTCTATTCGGCCTGTCGGCCTGGAGCATCCCGGCGATCATGGCTGCCACCTGCGGCGACATGCTCGGTCCGAGGCTGGCTCCGGCGGCCCTGGGTTTCATCACTCTTTTCTTCGGCATTGGGCAGGCTATCGGCCCGAGCGTTGCCGGCGCCATGGCGGACGCCGCTGGCTCAATCTTGCCGGCCATACTGCTTGCCGGGGGCGTGGCTCTTTTGGGCGCCTTTGGCGCCTCGCTGCTTCGCCAGCCCTCTCTAAGAAGCCAGTCGCTTCTTCAGCATGAAGTCAAATCGCGTGAGCGAGATGAGGAAGGGTAATGGAAGGGTGTGAGGAGGAATTTCAGGCGCTTGCGCTTGACAAAGCGCTGCGCGTGAGCGCAGCAGCACAACGATAGTGGCCGGAGCCTGGTCTTGGAAGCATTCGCCCGCAAGCCACACTCCCGATGCTGTCGGCCGGGACGGCGGCAAAAATCCCTTGACTTGCGACTGGGAAGGGGGGAAAAGGGGGAAGTTAGGAGCAGGATGCCTCAGTCTTCGGCGCTGTTTTGCGACCCATGCGCCGAAAGACGCTTGTGCTATGCGGCCCTTGCAGGAACAGGTCGGCCATAACGGTGTCACGACAAGAAAGGTCTACGCGCGGCTCTTAAACCATGGCGGAAAGGGAGTTCCAAGCCCGGTGCATTCCGTGTCAATTGGCCTAGAAACGTCAGGGGCGTATGCGGACCGATATGACACCCTTAGCCAAGGGAGGGCACTGGGTCCAAGGGCTCGAAAAGAAGCAGTTATAGCCGGTTCCACCGGAGGAAAAGCATGCGTCTCATACGGCAAGAATCGGCTTCCGGAGAGTGTTATACTGGATGATGTAGGCGGTACCTAGGCATGGAGGGGGAGGTTGTTTGATGTGCTGCAGATTATCGTCAAGGTAGCTATCATAGCGGGGATTTTGCTGGTTGCGGGGTTCGGCGTGTTTCGGGTCTGGCGAGCGGATCTCGACCTGGGCCGACTGTTGAACCCCAAGAGAGCGGTCCAATCGTCGGTCGAGAAGAAGCTCTCTTGGCTTCCCACACGGGACCGGGATGCCCTATATCAGGACGGCCAGATCGTAGCGCGCGTCCGGGGCGCCAGGGTGGAGGAGAGCGAGTCAGAGGTCCGCTTTGAGAAGGTCTATAAGTCGAATGACCTGGATCTCGAGGCGGAGTTCCAGTTTCAGAAATGGCGGCTCCGATTTCGCTCGGCCGATACGCTGACTATGCTTAACACAGCCGCACCCCAGGAAGGGCGAACGATAACGAAAGCGGTTTGCGAGATCACTGGCGACCGACCGGCGATCTAAGGACGCTCCTACCCGGTCAACGCGTGAAGCCCAGGGTCACCTATCTCGGCCGGGGGCGCAGAGCCTACGAGCCGGCCGCGAAGTTACGATGCCAGATGGTCAAGACCGACGGAGATCCCCCTGCGAAGCCAACTCTTCTAACCTTTGCCCTGCCGGGCGGCCATATTGGGTTTTGGGACAGGCGACGCTATCACAAGATGGACCTACTGACCTCGGCTGGCCGGCACCAATCCTTTTTTACGGGTGATTGACGCCGAGGAAAAGGCTCCGGGGCTGTGCCTGCTGTGGCGTGTTTGGCTATGCGAGACTCGATCACATTTTCAATGAAGCCACAGAGGCAAAAGCGAGTCTTGAAGAAACAGGAAGCAGCGGTTAAATATGGTATGCGTCGAATGTCGGCTGACAGGGGGATTCGCCCGAGGGGCTCAGGCCCCCGGGTGATGCCCGGCCCGTTGCGTTGGGAGAGAAAAATGAAACGAGATATGGATTTGGTGCGAAAGATCCTTTTCGCGGTCGAAAAACACCCTTCCGGCTTTGCGCCGAACAAACTGGAAATACCTGGCCATACGGAAGAGGAGATCGCGTACCACGCGTATATCATGAAGGAGGCTGGGCTCGTCGGTGCCATTGAAACAACGCCTTGGGGAAGTTCCAGCCCACAAGCACAGATTGCGCGCCTGACTTGGCAAGGGCACGAGTTCTTGGATGCTGCACGTCAGGACCGCATATGGCAGAAGGCAAAATTGATCGTCAAGAAGGTTGGGGGAGCCACTATCCAAATTTGGATGGCGGTTCTGAGAGACCTTGTGAAGCAAAAGCTCGGATTATCAAACACCCAATGAATCGAGCGAGCGGGACGTCCAAAGCGGTACCGCTTTGATCTGTGCCCGTTGTGCCCCTGTGCTCGACCCCTCAGCTCGACGGCCATTCCACTTGAGCAATGTGTAGTCTCGTGGTGAACTCTTATTCCGCGGTAGGGCTACGATAGGCGCAAATGGCGGTGTAAGCATACGGCTCAGCCATAGGTAACTTCCACTTCCTCCAGCTCCTTGATCTGGTCGCGGAGGCGGGCGGCGTCCTCGAAGCGAAGCTCTTTTGCGGCGCGGACCATCTCTTTTCGAAACTGCCGGATGTTTCTCCTGATGTCATCAGGTGAGGAATATTTCAGCACCTCTTCGGCGACAAGGGGCACGGTGAAGTAATCCGCTTCATAAACGGAGCTCAGGACATCCGTGATCTCTTTGCGGACGCTCTCCGGAGTGATGTGGTTTGTGCGGTTGTACTCCTCCTGAACTTCCCTTCTGCGGTTGGTCTCATCAACGGTCTGTTTGACGGAATTGGTGACGACGTCGCAGTACATGATGACTTTTCCGTCGAGGTTTCTGGATGCTCTGCCGCAGGTCTGGATGAGCGAAGTTCTCGACCGGAGGAAACCCTCCTTGTCGGCGTCGAGGATGGCCACGAGAGAAACTTCCGGAATATCCAGCCCCTCCCTGAGCAGGTTTATCCCGATTAGGACGTCGAACACGCCCCGGCGGAGGTCGCGTATTATCTCGACGCGTTTGAGTGTCTCGACATCGGCGTGCAGGTACTTGACCTTCAGGCCGAGCTCAAGATAGTATTCGGTGAGGTCTTCGGCCATCCTCTTGGTGAGGGTTGTGACGAGGACTCTCTGGCGTTTTTCGACCCGTTTGCGAATTTCTTCGAGGAGGTCGTCCACCTGCTGGGAGGCAGGTCGCAGCTCGATTTCCGGGTCAATCAGGCCCGTGGGACGGACAAGCTGCTCGGTGACTATCCCGCCAGCCTCCTCGATCTCGAACTCGCAGGGAGTCGCCGAGACGAAGATGACCTGGTTGAGAAGCTTATCGAACTCCTCGTGGCGGAGAGGGCGGTTGTCCATAGCGGAGGGAAGACGAAAGCCGTGCTCGACGAGTGTCCGCTTGCGAGACCTGTCGCCTCGGTACATCCCCTTGAGCTGAGGGACGGTGACGTGGCTTTCGTCAATGAACAGGAGGAAATCGCGAGGAAAATAGTCGAGGAGCGTGGGGGGAGGTTCGCCCGGCTTTCGTCCGGTGAAGTGGCGGGAATAGTTCTCGATTCCGGGGCAGTAGCCGATTTCCCTGAGAAGCTCGAGGTCGTAGTTCGTTCTCTGCTCGAGCCTCTGCATTTCGAGGAGGCTGTTGTGCTCGCGAAAAAAATCGAGCCGTTCCTTGAGCTCCTCGCGGATGCTGTCGAGTGCTTCCTGCATGGTTCGCTCGGAGGTGACGTAGTGGCTTCCGGGGTAGATGGTGACGTTGTCCAACCTCCGGAGAGCTTTTCCTCGGAGCGGGTCTATCTCGGAGAGGGACTCGATTTCGTCACCGAAGAATTCGATACGGACAGCCCTGTCTTCTTCGTAAGCGGGGAAAACCTCGACGACGTCGCCCCTGACGCGAAAGGTCCCGCGGTGGAAGTCAACATCGTTTCGCTGGTACTGGATGGCGACGAGCCTGCCGAGAACTTCATCGCGGGAGATGGTCTCGCGCTGTTTCAGGGGAATGGTCATGGCGCGGTACGTTTCCGGGGAGCCGAGGGCGAAGATGCAGGAGACGCTGGCGACGATGATGACGTCCTCTCTCTCCAGGAGCGAGCGTGTCGCGGAGTGCCGGAGCTTGTCAATGTTCTCGTTGATGGAGGCGTCTTTGGCAATATAAGTGTCGGTCTGAGGGAGATAGGCTTCCGGCTGGTAATAGTCGTAGTAGCTGACGAAGTATTCGACGGCGTTGTGCGGAAAAAGCTGCTTGAACTCGCTGTAAAGCTGGGCGGCGAGAGTCTTGTTGTGCGCGATGATGAGGGTTGCCTTCTGGACGTTGGCGATGACGTGGGCCATCGTGAACGTTTTGCCGGAACCGGTCACCCCGAGGAGAACTTGCGCTCTTCTTCGGGCGAGAATGCCTTCAGTCAGTTCGCCGATTGCCTTGGGCTGATCGCCTTTCGGAGTGAAATCGGTTACAATCTCAAAATCGCCCATTGGGTATGAACACCTCTCTCGCTCGAAATCGCTGGCCGGCGCCGGTTCGAACCGCAAGTCAGGGAGAGCAATGCAGACGCCGTCCGTTTTTTACGTTATCATAAGCATCAGTTACCGTCAACAGTGGGCGGGAAGGCGTGAAGTGGAGGACAGGATGAACGGGATTTCCAGGGTCGCGGCTATCCCGTTATTGTGTCGGAACAAATGCGGGAGGTTGAGATGACATCTGATGAGCGGTCGGTTGGGCGTGACGACGAGTGCGTTGTGGTGATGGATTGTGGGTCCACGACCACGCGGGCTGTGGCGGTGGACACGCGGGGGAATCTGGTGGCTGTCGAAAGCAGACCGAGTTCCCCTGCATCGCAGCCGGGCGGTGAGTCGGATTGGAGGATATGGAACCTCGACGAGGTTTGGGGCAAGCTGTGCGACGCGAGCCGCGAGGTGTGCCGCCGGCTCGCAGCAGACAGGATTAAGGCGGTGACCGTTGTCACCTTTGGCGCCGACGGGGCGCCGCTGAAGAAGGACGGGACTCTTGCCTACCCGGTCATCTCCTGGCAATGCCAGCGGACGAAAGAATTCATCAAGAAGGTGCAGGAAGCTGTCAGCCCACAGGAGATTTACGAGACGACGGGCTATCAGGTGATTGGCTTCAACACGCTTCTGAAATGGATGTGGTTGAGGGAGCACGCCCCGGAAGTCTTTGGCGAAAGCAACAGGTGGCTGATGATGTCGGGACTGCTTTCCTTCAAGCTCTCCGGGGAGATGATGATCGAGCCGACAGCAGCCAGCACGACGATGGCCATGGACGCGAAGCGGCGGGACTGGTCGCAGAAAATGCTTTCCCTGGCGGGCGTGGATGGCAGCTTCTTCCCGAGCTGGTCGCAGCCGGGCGATGTGATCGGGACGGTCACCCGGAAGGCGAGCGAGGAGACGGGCCTCCCGGAGGGGATTCCGGTCATTGCCGGCGGGCACGATACTCAGTTTGCGCCCTTTGGCTCAGGCGCGAAACCGAACGACGCGATTTTGAGCACAGGGACGTGGGAGATCGCTATGGTTCGGACGCAGAGCTCTCGCCCGCTGCAGCATCCGTATGAGGAGGGGTTGATAGTCGAGGCGGACGCCGAGCCCGGGTGGTGGAACCCACAGGTGCTGATGATTGCGTCGGGGGTGCTCGAGTGGGTGCGGAGGAATTTCTTTGCGGCGGAAGCTGACCGGGACGACATTCACGAATTGATGATTCAAGAAGGCGCGAGTGCGGGCGTCGGTGCGGGAGGAGTGATGGTGCTGCCCTGCTTCGTGGAGGGGACTGGACCGGCCAAGAAATATGGGATGCCCGGGTGCATCAGCGGACTGACTCTTTCGACGAGCAGAGGGCAAGTTTACCGAGCGGTTATCGAGGGCCTCTCGTACCAACTGCGGCAGGCGCTCGATATTCTGTGCGAAGCGACAGGGTTCAAGCCGACGGGAATTCGCGTCGTGGGAGGCGGCGGGAAAAACAACCTCTGGAATCAGACGCGAGCGGATGTGACGGGCCTTCCTGCGGCGGTGGCAACGACCAAGGAAGCAACCGTTCTCGGGGCAGCGGCGTTCGCCTTCAAAGGAGCGGGCATTTTCCCCTCTCCGGAAGATTTCATCGCAGGCGTTGACCTCGGCGAGAAGGTCTTCGAGCCATCCGAAAACGCCGATTTCTACCGCCAGGGTTATGGGGATTACCAGCGCGCCCTTGAGGTGTGGCGCCAATGAGGAAAACGCGGTGCTCCTGGGTCGGCTTCGGGCTAAGGGAAAATCTATCGTTGTCATGCGGTGCTGCGCCGTCTAAACTTGAGGGGTATTCCCATAGTGACAACTTTGGCCAGATGACCAGGTGGAAGGAGGCAGGAGATGGCTTCGCAAAGGGAAATGATAAGGGACAAAGCCGTTGAGCTTCTAAGGGACAATCCGGAGGGATTAAGGTTTGGCCAACTTCGGGATGCCGTGCGGCAGAATTTTCCCGCTACCTCGGTAGGAAGTATCTCGCGCGTCGTTTCCAGGCTGCACACGACACGCAGCAGCGAGGTTGATAAGCCGAGCCGAGGGTTTTTCAAGTATAGGTTTGCGGGGGAGGGGCCGATTAAGCCAGTGGAACAAGGGGTACCCAAGCAGTCGAAAAAGCGGTTGGTCAGGGACAAGGCGGTCGAGCTCCTAAAAGCCAGACCGGAGGGGTTGAGGTTTGCCGAACTGCGCAATGCGCTGGGCGGTCTTTTCCCCGGGTCGACGCCTGGCACGATCGCGAGTTATATCTGGAATCTCGACGTTAGTCGCAGCGGTCAGGTAGAGAAGCCGAGCAAAGGGCTTTTCAAGTATAGTCTCCCCCCCGAGTCCGCCACGGTTATCGAAAAACCAAAGGTAAAGACGTTTCAAGAGCCAGCGGAGCAGGACTTTTACGGGCGGTTCGCTGGCTGGATCCGCGACGATCTTGGAGAATGCACCGAGGCCGTTGCCTTTGGAGGGCACTATTTGGGCAAGAAATGGGGCACACCTGATGTTATTGGCATATACAAACCATCACTTAGAGACGTTGTTAAGTTCGAGCCGGAGATAATCTCTGCGGAGGTTAAAATAAACCCATCCGATCCGGTGACTGCTTTTGGTCAAGCGATAGCGTATAGGCTGTTCAGCTCAAAGGTGTATTTGGTTGAGCCCAAAACTATGCTTCCCGAGGACCAAGACAGGGTAGAGGGCTTGTGCATTTTGTTTGGGGTCGGTTTGGTTTTGTTCGATGTGGATGTGGAAAACCCCAACTTTGCGATACGGGTGCGGGCTCAAAGCTACTCTCCGGACATGTTCTATGTAAACGAATTCGCAGATAGGCTGTACAAGGCAAAGAAGGAGGTCTTTCGTAAGCTTTTTGGGTAAGGGGCCCCGCCGGTCTCGCGGAGGGCTCCGTTCGGCGGCGAGCTTTTGGACTTCGCGCGAGGCTCGTTGGCCCAGCCGATGCAAGAGGTATTGCTGGTCCGGGGGAACCGGCTTCGCGCGGCGGGCGTCGGCCTGGTTGGATATGACGCAAGCACGTGATTACAGAAATGAGCGGAAGCGTGTTGGAGTTGCGAAAGCTCGGCGAAATCAGCGTATCCCGTTACCGGGGATTTGATTGTCCGCGACGAAGGCAGAGTTGGGCGCAATTCGGCATTTCCCTCCGAGAAGATTATCCACGATCATATTCCCCCGGCCGTTGGTCAGCGTCAGTGAAAGTAGGTCTTTCCCTTCCGGACGGTTGTCGTGAATCAAGCAATCCGAGACGCGCACGCATTGCACATCGTCCATCCACAACCCGCCGTGGTCGCAATCGAGAATAGTGCAGTTCGTTATGTTGAACCTCCGGCATCGTCGGAGGATCAACCCGCCGTTGGGCTGCGTCGTGTTGTTGATGTGGAGGCCGGTGAGAGTGCAGTCGCTGGAATCGCGGAACAACAGACCATTCAGAGACTTAGAGCGACTGTAATCCGGATTTCTGTCAAAGAGGTTGGAGCTGACGACGATGTTTGAACATCCCTCGACCAACAGATTGTGGGCAAACCCCATCCAGAGTGTGTTTTCGGCGATGACCACACCCCGCGCGTGCTGCAGATGAACGTTGACGGCAACGTCGCTCAACGCGTTGTTTGATATAAGAAAGTGGCCCACCTTCTGCGGTTGCTCCGCGCTTTGTCCGACGAAGCGGATGTTGGCTGAATTCGGCGCCGAGTGGCTGTGCTGGATGGTACAGCCGACAATGGCGCCCTCACGGACGGAACCGCTGGAGGTGTCAATCAGCACGTTTGCGGTGGACGGCCCCTCGGGGTCCATATTGCCCTCGATGTCGCAGACGCCAATTTGCAGGTTGCGCACCTCGCTCTCACGAATCACAATGCCGCCGCCTCTATTGTAGCTGATGTGGCAATTTGTGATGTTAATCTGGTGCAGGTTCACCCGGTCGAGAAAAATCCCCGCCCCACGGTTTTCGTAAAGATGACAGTCGGAGATAATGACGTTGCGATTCCGCGTGGTAAGGTGAATTCCGTGCAGCGCTCGACGAATCGTGACGCGGGTGATAATTGCCTGCATGGTTCCCACGACGGTCATTCCAATCGCCTGAGGGTGCGCGCCCAATATCTCCAGGCCAATTACCATTGGCGTTCGCTGCCGCTCCCAGACGTTCGGTTTCACAGTATTCGGAGCGGCGGTTCCCTCGTGCGTGCCGACCCATTTCAAAGCGGGTCCGGGGCCAGCCATGAGCAGCGTCGCGGGGCCATCCGCGATGACCGAAGTGGGCCCGACCCGGTCAAGCTCGATCACAATGGGACTGGCGATTCGATACACACCGCGAGGGAAGCGAATCTCCCCGGTGCGGGCATCAACCGCCCGCTGTATGGCGGCTGTATCATCGGCTCGCCCGTCGCCCACCGCCCCGAAATCGCGAACTGTCTTCACGCTGGCTGCATCGGCTTTGCTTGAAGCGCTCTTTTTCGGAACGCTTTCAGCCCAGGACCGGAAGCCGCCCGGCCCGACGAGCAATAAGGAACAGACGGCCCACAAGAACAACGCTGCACGCTGGGAGGTAGTAAATGTTCTCATCATCAAGCGACCTCCTTTTTCCTGGCGTTATTTGATGGTAGTTTGTAAATAATCCTAAAACAAGCGAATGTGCTGAAGACGGTTGATTTCTCGATAGGTGGCAGCTTTTCCGGTTATCATTTTTTGGGGGGCGCATGACGGGGGACGGGATGCATTCGCCCGCACCTGGGACACCTGACCTGGGAGGATTTGAAGGAAGGAGGCACCTTGAGGCGCGCTCCGCAGGCGCAACTGACGAAGGCATACTTGTTGAGCTTCCAGAGGAGGTCGGCGGTTTCTCTCGCCTTGTGCCGAGCGTCCGGTTCAGGCTTCTTCTTTTCCTCTTTCCAGGGCGGTCGGACGCCGACGGAGCGTGACGCTTTCAACGCGCTTTTAGGAATGATGGATTGCTTCTTCGTTCCCGCGAAGGCGGCTTCGTAATCGGTGAGGGATGCCCCGGCCATGGAACGAAGGATACGGACGCGCTCTCTGGTAGGCGGATGGGTGGAACTGAGTCCTCCGGAGGCGGCTGCCTGAAGGGGATTGACGATGTACATCGGCGCCATTACGCGGTTTTTCTTTTCCTTGAGGCCGGGGTTGGCGGAAATCTTTTCGAGAGCCGAGGCAAGACCTTCCGGGTATCGCGTAAACAGGGCGCCGCTGGCGTCGGCGAGGTACTCTCGCCTTCGGGAAAGGGCGAAGTAAAGAAGCTGTACGGCGATGGGGCCGAGTATGGCAAAAAGGATGGCGATGACGAGCAGCACGAGCTGCGCCTGGTTACCGCCCTTGCTGCTTCGGCTTCGGCGGCCGCCCGTGAACCATGTGTAGCGGAGGAAGACATGAGCCATGAGCGCGATGACGCCGACCATTATTGCGGCGACCATCACGTAGAGAGTGTCGCGATTCTTGATGTGCGCCAGCTCGTGTGCCACGACGCCCTGCACCTCGTCGCGGTTGAGGCGGTTCAGAAGGCCCGCCGTCACGGCGACCGAGGCGTGCTCCGGGTCCCGCCCCACGGCAAAAGCGTTCGGGCGGTTGTCGTCAACAATGTAGATCTTCGGCATATTGGGCAAGCCGGAGGCAATACGCATCTCCTCGACGATGTTGTAGAGCGTGGGATGATCTTTTTTCTGTATCTGTCGGGCGCCGGCGCTTGCCAGGAAGATGGAGCCGCCTCCGAAATAGCTGGTCAGCGAAAGTATCGCCCAGAGAATGAGCGCAAAAACTCCCCCCACCATGTAGGCGCCAGGCGACATGACGTGGGCGATGAGCATCCCCGCGCCGATCATGAAGGCGCCCATCACTGAGATGATCGCGAACGACTTGCGTTTATTAGCTGCGATCGCTTCCCACATGGCTACTAAGTGCTCTGATTCATAAGTTCCGGCACGTATTCTTTTCTTGACAGGATAATCACGCCATCGGCGTGAACGGGATTCTTGGAATCCTGCTTATCCCTGCGAAAGGCTTTTGAGCTATACCAGGTTGTCCTTTACTGGATACCTCACATTCCTCGAACGATGCCCCGCCGGAGGCGGGGTTATCCTGTCAAAGGATTCCTTTCACCCCGCACTATACGTGACGCTACTTCTGAACGCGCGTACTAAGATACTGGTTTCTCGCCGCCAGGGGCAGACGCGAGGTCCACGGCTGGGCGGAAATTGGCGACAGACCAACGCCTGGCGCCGAGCATCCGAATTGGCTCGCCGGGAACGACAACGGCCTTCAGAACTGAACCTTCGGGGCTTCTCTCGCCGCTTCGTCTTTCAACTCAAAGAATTCGGCCTGCTTGAAGTTGAACACGCCGGCGACGATGTTCGTGGGGAACATCTGGATTCTGTTGTTGAACTTCATCACGCTATCGTTGTAGAACTGGCGCGAGAAGCCAATCTTGTTCTCGGTGGAGGTCAGCTCCTCCTGCAAAGCCAAATAGTTCTGGTTGGCTTTCAGGTCGGGGTACGCTTCGACGACAACCATCAGCCGCTGCAAGGCGCCGGAGAGCATAGACTCCGCCTCCGCCTGTTTGGCGACACCCTTGCCCGCCGAGCCCTGGGCGATGTTGCGCGCCTCGGTAACTTTCTGGAGCGTCTCCGCTTCGTGTTTAGTGTAGCCCTTGACCGTTTCGACGAGATTGGGGATCAGGTCCCACCTCCGCCTGAGCTGCACGTCAATCTGCGCCCAGGCGTTTTTGAACTGGTTGCGAAGTCGGACAAGGCGGTTGTATGCGCCGATCAGCCAAAGGATCAATAGCGCGCCTACGACAATTAGCACGACAGTGAACGGCCTCATTCTTGTCCTCCCTTTTCAATTTCGCCCTGGTCGGCGAGAAGCACGTCCGCGAGGAACGAGCCGACCTGTTGTCCCGCCTTTCCCGGAGAGGCTGTACCCGCTGCGGCCTCCGAGGGAACGGCAGGCTTCTTCAAAGCATTAACGACTGCATCAAGCTCCCCGCCGTCGAACCAGAGCCCGTGCCCCTTTCTGCAACGGTCTATGAGCTGACCGTCGCCGGGTCCGATAAGCACTTTCTCCATCTTTCGGCGGCAGTAGGGACATTTGCGGACTTCCTCGGCTGACTTCTTCTCCAAAGGACGAATGAGTTGTTCTGCCGGAAGATGGAGCGATTCCAGCAGGAGCTCCAGCTCGTCCGCATCGAACCAAACGCCGTTGCACGAGGCACACACGTCCAGCTCGATTTGCTTGTATTCGACAACGATCATTTCTTCGCGGCAAGCAGGGCAAATCATTTAGGTTTCTCCATAGGACTTGCTCGATTATCCCCAAAAGAGCCGAGTTGTCAAGGGGAAACGCGGATGTAAGCGTGGCTGGGTCTAAGTAGTAGAAAAGCGGAAAGCCTTGTTTCAAGTGCGTGTCAGATACAGTGACACGCGCGGCGCCGGAGGCTGCGGTTGTGACGTTTCTGAGCACAAAAAGTGCGCAAAATCTGAGCGCAAGACGTTGGGGCAGAGGAAAATGCTGAAGCTGCTTTAACCCCAGAAAGCGCTTAAAATTCCAGTAGTTTCCAGTAATTTCTCGACGAGAAGGCATACTGGAATGGGTCATGATTTGCGGTCGTTCGCTGCGTTAGTGTTTTTCTGCCATTTTTGAGGGTATTATAGCGGATTTGTTGTCAGTTGGCAAGGGCGGATTGGGGAAAGAGCTTCACGCAAAGACGCCAAGACGCAAGGAGGAAGCAAATAGAAGAGGCCGGGGCATCCTGTCAAGGCGGTGAGGGATTTTTTGACGGGATAACAGGATATACAAGATACGCAGAATCCTGTTCATCCTGTAAATCCTGTCAAAAGCTGCTACCCCTCCTTTCCATCCTGTCAGGGATTTTTTGACGGGATAACAGGATACACAGGATTAGACCAAAAGCCGTGAAAGGATTGATTTAACGCAGAGGCGCAGAGGCGCGGAGGGAAAGCAAATAGGAGAGAGAGCTTCAAGCAAAGATGCCAAGACGCAAAGAGGAAGCAAAGAGAAGAGGCCGGGGCATCCTGTCAAGGCGCTGGGGGATTTTTTAGACGGGATAACAGGATACACAAGATACCCAGAATCCTGTTCATCCTGTAAATCCTGTCAAAAGCTGTTCTTCCTTCTGTCCATCCTGTCAGGAATTTTTCTGACGGGATAACAGGATATACAGGATTAGACCAAAAGCCGTGAAAGGATTGATTTAACGCAGAGGCGCAGAGGCGCGGAGGGAAAGATGAGAAGAATGGCGTTGTCGCGTGGCGTGGGATGGGCCCGCCTGCCGTCGGACAGGCATGTTGCCGATGATTCCCACGGGTCCCGCCTCCAGCGGGATGCCACGTTGGGGACGGCCGTTCTTTTTGCCCGGAAAGTGAGGCATTGCGACGAGAAGCCAAGAGGTATCGGACCGAACTTTTTGAGGACTTCGCGCGAGGCAGAATGAGTGCCCACCGGTAAAGAGGCGTGCTATTGCTTCATAAGAATCTCCGGGTTGTCAACCCAGATGGCGAGGTAGGGGAGCTTGGCCTGCTTCTCTTTGAGGTAAAGCAGAAACGGGCCATCAAATGCCAGCTTATTCATACCCTGCGATTCAAGCTGTATTTCGGCCTGCGACTTCAGCATCGCACCTTTCTCGTTGAGCCGGAAACGAACATCCTGCCTGGCCTTGTAGATGTAATAGGTTGTGAAGCCTGCGTTCAGAAGGAACTTGCCGAGCAGTTGTGAGTAAGAATGCCTGATGTCAAAGTCCAGCTTGGGTATCTGCAAGGTGTCATCGTGATGCAAGGGTTGCGACTGTCCGCCCTCGATCATCCTCTGAAGGGAACGAATGGTCTCCATAAGTGTTTGGCGAGCATCGACCCTTGCCAGGACGATTTCGTCATGAGGTGATTTGGAGGCGAGCCTGACAACGCACTCGTCAGTGTTGTAGTCGTAGGCAAGGATGCGCACCTGCTTCGCCATCTTCGCGCGGGTCCGTGTACGCGGGCTATGTTCCTCTATCCCGAACGCCCTCACGTCGATGGGGCCGGACGGACATCGGAAACGCACCGGCTTCTTAAGCCTCTCGAAGGGGGTTGCAAATCTCAGGTTCTTCAGTAGAAATCCGTATGCATAAATGCTGTCCGGGCGAAGCCTCGCCGTGACCGTGGGGGCATCGTGGCGAAATTTTGCCTTCAGGGCCTGGTTTATCTTGCGGAGAATATCGTCCTTGCCGAAGCCTGCCATGGCGATGTAGCAGTCCTGGGAGATGTCTGCCTTGGTGGTGAGCTTTTTGTTCAGGATTGCGACCATGGGCGGCTCGTCCTCAAGGCGGATGTCCTCTTTGATGATGTCGTCGCGGAGCTCGTTCCAGGCGAGTTGGAAGGTGGAACAGTAGATGATGTTTTTGCCGGGGACGATCTTCTCTTCGAGATGGGCGGTGATGATGGTGTTCTTGAGGTCCTTCGAATCAACTTGCAGAACCTTTTCTTCCTTCTCTTCTTTCTTCCTTCGCCCCAAGCAGCCAGAAATGGCTGCAAAGGCCAACAATAACGTTAAACACCTCAGAAACCGGCGATTGTTCATGGCATTCCCCTCCGTTACAATTGCGCTGGCGTATGATTGACTCAACGCAGCTTTGCGCCCGCTCTCCCATTCAGCGGGAGCTTAGTGCTCCGATTCATAAATTCGGCGACGTATTCTTCCTCTGACAGGATAACAGGATGGACATGATTCTTAGAATCCTGTCTATCCTTGCGAAAGGTTGTTCACCTTTCGCTTTACCTCAACTTCCCGCTGACATACTGGCTTGCCGCTGGCGACGACATGGTTAGCGAGTTGTATCTCCTGAGCCGCCACAATGACCGGCTCGAGCCCGCCATGACCGAGCTGCAAGGTCTCGGACAACCTCTCCGTCAATTGTTTGCGCTTCGTGGTCTTTCACCCAGCGGCCACGGGCTTGTGATTTACTGGATTGCTCACGTGCCTGGAACTATCCCGTTCACGCCGATGGCGTGATTATCCGGTCAAAATAGTTGCTTTCGCAGCACCATTATATGTCACGGTATTTGCGAATTCATGTACTTAGGATACAACTCTATACTATCAGCGAGGTTTCGTCAGCCTCCTTCGCGGACGATTTCGATGCCGTTGATAATAGGCGCCTGCGCTTTCGTGGGAGATTCAGCTTCGGGGACAAGCTCTACGGCAAGGTTGGCAGTTACGCGGACGCCTTTGAACTCCTTGACGACGGCTTTCTGGGGGGCGCCGGCTTCTCGGACGATGTCGAAGCCTTTGGCGACAAGTTTGCCCTGGAGCTTGATGTCGAAGACACGCTGTCCGGGTAGGTCGCCGGGAGGGGCGGCGAAGTACAGGCGGACGGTGTAGGAGGCGGGGAGGTCGGCTGCGCCCAACAAGGGGACATCGCACTTGGTCATGCCGCAGCACTCGGAGGCGAAGACCCAGGGCTTGTGCGTTTCCTCGATTCGCACGCCGCGGAAGTTGCGGGAGAAGTAGCCCATGTCCGGGAGGATTTTCTCGCTGAGATTGAGTGGCATGATCCAATCAACTTGTAAGTTCGCAAGTCGGGGTCGGGGATAGGCGAACCAGACCGTTCCGTTTTTGTCCTTCCTCTCGCCGGGGGCGCCGAAGTTGATGGCAAGATGCTTGACGGGGGTCAATCTGTCATGGCCGGGCGTCTGGCCGCCTCTTCTTGGAAATAGTGACCAGGGTCGGTTTTCATCTATGGGTTTAGTGGGAGCGAGGACGACTGTGGAGCGTATGGGGAAGGAGCAGCGGCAGCCGGAGCTTGCCTCGGGGTAAAGCACCAGCCCGTTAGCAGAGATGATGTTAATCCAGCAGCCGGGTCGAACGGCGCCGAATGGGAGCATTCCTCGGTCCTGGTTCAGGTCATAGTAAGTTGTGCTGTAGGATCGCAGGAAGAAGCAGTTGGGTGTGGCAGTAGTTACGCCGCAACTGTGGCCGCCACGGATGAACTCCCATGTCACCTCTTTTCCGGTGACGGGATGGATGCGGGTTTTGAGCTTGCCGGTACGGATATCACACATCCACGGCTCTATGATGAGCGCGTCGTCCATGACCACCGGGCGGCGGAGATAACCAAGCTCGCGTGACCATATCACGCTGCCGTCCGAGACGGAAAGAGCCGTGACTCGCCGCCACTTGAAGGCGCCGGAACGGAACATCCCGCGATCGTGGTCGCTGAAGGCGCCGAAGAAAAACAGCTTGCCATCGCGATATGCGCTGCCCATTCTGTCACCGCCGCACCCGGTCAGGTCGAGGACTTTTTCCCAACGTTTCTCACCTGTGGCGGCATCCCGTGCGACGACGAGGCGGACGTCGGCATATTTAATTTCTCGCTCGAGCTTGGTGGCGGCGGCCCCTTTGAGTTGCTTGAGCTGAGCCTGTTTTTTCTCGAGGGCCTGTTCCCTCTGTTCATCGGAAATGGAACACTCTGCAAAAAAGACCGTTCCGGCGCCGACGGAGATGGTTGGGTGGCCGATCTTGCTGCCTCGGTGAATCCATCGGCGCTTCCCGGTGTCGGTATCCACGGCGAAGATGGAATCGCTTGTCACCATCCCTGAGGACACTGCGCCTTGAGGGTTTCTCACGGCGCCCCATATCGGGAAACGGCCCATGTAGTGCCACATTCCACCCTCGTACTGGAAATCCGAGTAGGCTCTCTCACCCGGCGAGGGATATTTCGACACGTAGCTGGCGTAGGCGCGTCTCGTCTCGGAGCTGGCGCCTTCCGGCAAGGGTCGCCACGTTCCGTCGGGCTGCACCATTGCCTCCCACATCAGGCCGTATTTCCTCCACGGCTGCGACGTGGAGCCGAAAAGCGTTTTGCCGTCGCAAGCGACATAGCCCCAGCGGCGGGGCGCATCACTGCTCGCCGGAGGCAGCTCGTAAATCCGCAGCGTTTCTCCCGTTGCGGGATCGAGGTGGTAGCACTTGTCGCCGGCAGCGACGAAAACGCCGTCATCGGAGGCGGCGAGATTGCCTCCGTCGGCATCCACGCGGATTCGGACTGCGCCCGGTATCTTTCTCTCCCAGAGGGGAAAGCCGTTGTAAGCATCGTAAGCCATGACGACGTTCTCGCCCTGCACGAAGAGACGGCCGTTGAGGGAAAGGGGGCCGGCAGGCCTCGCGTGGCGCTCAACCATCTTCTCCGGCCCCGGCTCGCCGAACCAGAGCACGCCGAGGGGGCACTTCACCAGTTGGTCGTCAGAGCACGCTGTGTTTCCGGCGTCGCCGTAAAGGTGCGTCCACTTTCCGGCGCCCTTCAGGGGCGCGCGAACGATTTTTGCCCAGAGACCGCCGCTTTGACTGACCTGTGAGTCGGGGACGCCGGAGTCCTTTAGCCATTCCCGGAGCGCCGCCGAGTCAAGAGCGCTGGCTGCGCCTGACGCTCCGGCAGGCTGGCCGAAGTATGCCACGCCGCCGCCCGGCCTCAGGACGCGGAACATCTCCGCCGATGAGCCCTGCGGCTTGCCCGAGAGAAGCATTTTGTCGGAAACGATTAGGTTTGCGAAATAGTCGGAATAAGGCAGCTTCGAGAGCGAGCCCCGGTCAATGCTGACGCGAGAGCCGTACAGGCCCGCCGCATCGAGCTTTCTTCTCGCCACCTCTACGTTCTGCTCGTCGGGGTCAATCCCGATAATCCTCAAGTCCGTGCGCTTGGCAAGCTCGAGCGCGAGACGGCCTGTGCCGCAGCCGAGAACCAGGCAGTAGCCCTTCTTGACGCCTGTCGCTTTGACGATGGATTCCGCGGCAGCGGCGTAGAGGGAGGTCAGTTCATCTTTCGGATAGGGCTGCGGAGAGACGGCGAGCTTAACCTCCTTCGCTTCCGCGACAGCCTTTTGCCCGAAACAGTGAATCGTGCCTTTATCGGTGCTGACAAACAATCGTCCGTCCGACACGGCAAGGCCGCTTGCGTTGCCGTTGACTTTGCCGGTCCATAACTCTTTGCCAGTGGCCGACTCGAAGCCGACGACGCGGCCCTTTCCTCCGACGAATAATACGCTGCCGGCGAGGACTACGGAGCACGGCTGCTCGAATGGCTTTCGCCATTTCACGAGGGAATCCTCCAACGCCTTCCGCTTTTCACTCAGGGCTGCGATCTGGCGGCTCAGCTCACTAATCTGCTTGTCAATAGCGGAGCGAGCATCCCCGCGCGCCCTTTCTCTTTTCTTCCTGAGGTCCTCGACCCGCGATGACAATCTCTTACGGGTATCCAAGACGCCTTTCCGCTCTTTCATTACCGACGGGTAGGCTTTTCGGTCTATCGCGGAGATGTCCCGGAAGGTGAGCAGATAGGAGCGGTCGCGTCCTGCGAGCAAGCGAATTCCGGGAAACCAGGCGTATCGGTCGCTGCCAATTCTTTTTCCTGTGTTCCTATCGTAGGAGACTTTGAGGTTGACGCCGGCGACGAGGTCCTGGTCGGTCAGGAGCGCCCAAGTGCCGCCGAACTTCCCGCCGGGGGAAGAATAGTACCGGAATCGCCCATCCTTCCGGTCAAAGGCGACGGGCATGGCTCGCCCCGAGGGCACATAGAGTTTTTTCTCGGAGGCGAGGAGGTATCCCTGGGGTGTTACGCCGCCGTATTCCTGCTGGGGGCCAAGCTCGCCGCATGAGTCATTTTTCCAAATGAGCGTGCCGTCGTCCGCTCTCACGGCGCAGATGAAAAGACTCTCCGCGGGAAAGATGCCCGCCGCGAAATAAGCCACGCCTTCGGCGCCGTCAACCAACACACCCGTCCGGACCGGCCACAGCGATATCATCCTGCCGTTGCCGAGCACTTTCCGGTCGCTGAGCGCGGCTCTGAACTTCCACAGCACCCTGCCGTCGTTCGCCGCCAGACAGTACGCACAGCCGTCATCGGAGCCAGCCAGCACCCGGTCGCCCCAGATTGCGGGGGAAAGCCGGACGGGCCCTCCCGTGAAGGTGGACCAGCGAACTTCGCCCGTCGCTGCATCGAGAGAGTAAACTTTGTCGTCACCTGACGAGCCGAAATAAACTGCCCCGTCAGAGACAGCCACGTGGTAAGCGTCATCGAAGCGAACTCTCGGCAGTTCCTTGACTGGCTTGGGCCAGGAGGGCTGTGGAGCGTGCTGCGAAACGAAAACCCATTGCTCGTGGAGGGGGGTCGTCAGTTGTTCCTCCGCTATGCCGCTGCGTGCGTTGTCGTGCATGTACGTCGGCCAGTTCGCAGCGCTTGCGGTTACACAAAAGACCGCAACAATGAGGCACACCAGAACCCCGGTGTACGCGGCGAGCCTCGGCCGAAAGCCGGGCGTTCTCCTGCTGCGAGCGACGGCAGCATCGCCCGCGGCAAAGCACTCGGTTTTTCTCTTTTTGCGCGACGGGACTCGAATGGTCATGACGTTTCTCCTATCAAGGAAGTTCTTCCGGCGAAAGCCGAGAAACAATTATTTCCTGTCGCCGCCGAGGTCTGAGGTCCCCGGGGACGGGTAATCCCTATCTTCACTATGGGGTCTCCCATGGCAAATGCCGCAAGGAATACCACCGAGGGGGAAAAGCCCTTGGCATTCTGGAAAACGTGACGAAATCTCACGGCGGGGCTTTTCTGCGTCCCGCTCGCAAGAAAAAGAAAGTGCCTCCGGCCAAAACGAGCAAGCCCATGCCGAAGACGACGAACAGCACCACCTTGCCGATGCGCTTCTCCAACGTTGAGGGATTCTCAGGGAGAGAGGCAAGCGTCGTGGCAGAGCAGGCGGTGAGACCTGCCTCGCGGGGCGCGGCATGGGAGCCATGCCCACGATTCGTCACCGGCGGGGCGCCAGCGCCACCTTCTTGCACCTGCCGATATTTCGCCCAGTCCACTATTTCGCCCTCGCTATAGGCAAAGGCCTCCGCGATTCCCTCTTCAGCTCCGCCAACCCCCTCGTGGGCAACCAGGGCGCCGCTTATTTCCATTTTTACCATGGGATTGTCGGGGTCGAAGCCGAGGTCTTTTGCGACCTTGGCGCGAAGCTTTCGTCCCCATCTGCGAGGAATTGATGTGCCCGAGGCCACCATGACGGGGTCCAGGCCAACATCGCAGCCGCAACTCATGCCGATCACGCTAAGAACCTGAAAGAGGTTCCGCTGCGTAAGGTTTTCGCCCTCCAGGACAGGCCCGAACTGCCGTCCGCGCCCGTAGAGGAGTGCCACACGCGGTCCGCGAGAGCCGTAATCCTCCAGGCGGAGACTCCACAGAAGTATCTCTTCGTCGGCGAAACAGTCGGCGGACAAAAGGATTAAGTGAGGAGCCTCCTCGACGGTTTTTCCAGCCTGATTCATTGTTCGGGTTATGTCCTCAATGGCGTCCGCGACGATTTTCCTCGCTTTCGCATTCTCGGCGCTGTCTTTCCCTTCGACCAGCAATACCACGCACCACGCTCGGACAATCCTGTCCATCGCCTCCTCTCTCCGGGGCGACCCAACAACCCTCTCGAGCGCCGGCCAGACCGTTTCCTTGAAGGGTTTTTTCGGGTCGAAAATCGTCCGAATCTCCATCGAATGTCCCCGGGGCGAAAGGAGAATGGCTGCGGGGAACGTTTTGACCTCCCAAAAGCGGAGATACTCCATTGCGGGGTGGTCCCTTTGTTGGTCAACGTTGACGATCTCCGCCTCGACGTTGCTATCCATCAGGACAACCCCCGCAGCCTGCTTGAAGGTGGATGCGAGCTTCTCCTTCTGCGGCGTGTCATCTTTCACGAAGAAATATAAACGGTAGGGCAAAGAGTTGAGGTCAACGAACGCCACATCGCGGATGGAATAGGGGCAGCCAAATGCGACAGGAGGCAAGAGCATCAAGATACAAACCGTGGAGGACAAAATGCCCAAAATGCGGCGCGGCCGTCCGGAGCCGAGTATCGCCGATTTCGGACGAATATCCGGCTGCTTAAGCCCGTGGAGCATTGTCCCTCCTCATTGCGTTCTCGATTTCATTGCTGGCATCCAAAATGATGTGGCATGATAGCATATCTTATTGCCGGAGGGGTAGAGCCTTTTTTGGATAGGGTGTATGGCCTCACTCTCGGGCGCATATCCCGCCGAGGCGGAGGAGGCAAGAAGGGAACAGCAGATTAACGCAAAGGCGCAAAGTCGCAGAGAGTAAGGTGAGAAGGACACCCCGCCATGGCGGGGCGGCAGTCCCGAGGGCGTCTCGCCCTGGGCGGGGGCAGGATGCCACCAGCACAAGGGCTAGTCTGCGTCCTATGAGATGCGAACCTCAGCCGCCGGTAACTGAGGCATTACCCGTAACAAAGAATACTTTCAGCACCCGGCTTGTCGCTCAAACCGTGGGGCCGGGCGCTCCGCGGTCAAATGGTCCTGTTCACAGCTTCAGCGATACGTTGGAGGTTTTGCATGAGCCTGGCGAATTCCTCCGGGTGAAGGGATTGCTCGCCATCGCTGAGGGCTCTTTCGGGGTTATGATGAACCTCGACCAAAAGGCCGTCGGCGCCGGCAGCGACGGCAGCTTTGGACATCGCTTCGACGTATTCTCTTCGCCCCGTGCCGTGGCTCGGGTCAACGAACACCGGCAGGTGCGTCGTGTCCTTAAGGGCAGGGATGGCGCTAAGGTCGAGAGTGTTTCTTGTGCCGTTTTCGAAGGTGCGGATGCCCCTCTCGCAAAGGATCACGTTCATATTGCCGCCGGAAAGTACGTACTCGGCGGACATGAGGAGCTCGGAGACGGTGGATGCCCTTCCCCGCTTGAGGAGAACCGGCTTGGGCTGTTTGCCAAGCTCTTTGAGGAGACTGAAGTTGCTCATATTTCTCGTCCCGACCTGCAAAATATCGGCATATTCGGCGACGAGAGGGATGTCTTTGGTGTCCATGACTTCGGTTACGACGGGAAGCCCTGTGACCTCTCTGGCACGCGCCAGATACTTCAAAGCCGCTTCGCCATAGCCCTGAAAGCTGTAAGGCGAGGTCCTCGGCTTGAAGGCTCCTCCCCTCAAGAGTGCGGCGCCCGATTCCTTGGCGCTGTTGGCGACCGCGAGGAGAGATTCCTCGCTCTCCACGGAGCAGGGGCCGGCGGCGACGATGATTTGATCCCCCCCGATTCGGACACCGTTGACGGCGATGATAGTATCAGCCTTCTTGAGCTCGCGGCTGGCAAGCTTATAGGGTTTAAGGATCGGGATGACTTTCTCGACCCCGGGCAGGACTTCCAACTGCACTCGTGCGGTGTCGGACCGCGTGCCGATGACACCGATGACGGTTCTTTCGACACCTTCTATGGCCTGGTATCTCAGTCCCGCCTGGCGAATTTCCCTGTACACTCGCTGCTTTTGTTCCGGCGCTGCATTGCGTTTCATGACCACGATCATCGCACACCTCCTTGAAATCCAGCGCTTCCGAACCATGCGTGCGCTGTAGGTTTTCGTTCGTCAACAAAAAAACAGCCTCGGAACTGCTGGAGTCCCGAGGCTGGCTGAAATCTCTATGTCAAGCTATCTCAGGGACTCCCTCTCGAGAGGCTGCTAAAGTAAAAATACCAGTACCAGGTCGCGCTCAGAGGGCTGCGGCCGCCAAGCCTGAGATAATTGCTCGCCCTGTCTTTATCTATTGCCTGCATTTGTGTTGACCTGATGCTGGATACGGTTGCCAGTTTTCTTATTCTGAAGGTTATATAGTCTTTTACGCATCGGTTGTCAATTGTTTTTTCAAGCTTAATGCAATCCCTCAGTCTCGGGCGGATAGCTGTCCGAGGCGGAGGCGGCAAGAAGGGAACAGCAGATTAACGCAAAGGCGCAGAGAATAAGGTGAGAAGGACACCCCGCCATGGCGGGGCTTTCGTTCCATGGGCGCCTCGCCCTCGGCGGGGGCAGGATGCCACCGGCACAAGGGTTACTCTGCGTCCTATGAGATGCGAACCGCAGCCGCCGGTAACTGAGGGGTTACAGCTTGATGTAATGTCGCTGCTGCGGGGCCTCACGATTTGCCGCTGGTTGTCAGCACCACGGCGGTGGTTGTCACTTTTTTTCCGCCCCGCATGGCTTTCACCTCTTTAATCGTCGCTTCGGTCAACTTTTCGAAAAGCTCTTGATCGCTCTTCAGGTCGCGTAGGATGTTCTTGCAGTGAAACTTCATCAAGAAGGAGGGATAAGGGAGCTTCCCTATGTTGGCGAAGGTGGTTGGGGAAAACTTGACGTGGCCGTCCTTGTTCTCCAGCTTGCCGAACATCTGAAATAGCATTTTCTTCCCGAAGACCCGCACGTACATCCGGATGGCAATCTGGTCCTTATCGTCATGGTTTCCGAGGGCGAGCTGGAGATAGTCGAATTTGACGACTTTGCCGTCCTTGATGTCCGGGAGCAGCCCGGCGAGGTATGAATTAATCTCCCTGGTCGTGATGGTCGCGGAATTGCCTCCACGGAGTCTCCTTTTTTTCTCGAGAAAACTCTTCCGGCTGCCGTCCGAGGTGGGAATCGCGGAGAGAGAGGGCGTCTGCTGGGTCAGGTAAACAGCAAATCCGACCAGGAGGATGACGACGATGCGAATGGCATTGACGATGATGTTCCGTTGCCGGAGCTGCTTGGGAGTTAACTCTGATTTGTCCTTTCTGCGTTTCCGTTTTTTCCCTCCTGTCTTCTCGTGAATGTTCTCGACGGTAAGCTCGTCAATGATATCGAGCTTCTTGCCGCACACCCGACAGAAGATAGCTCCGTACCTGTTCTCAGTTCCGCAATTGGGACACGTCAGCATTTCTCGATTCCTCAAAAAACGTTGTTCATTGTGGGCGTCATGCTTTTGTTTCAATATACCCGCTTGCCCTCGGTTTGTCAACAAGCAAAAGGGGTGCGGCGTATAGCCTCAGTTACGGGCGGTTGAGGGTGGAACCGCATAGTGCGCAGAGGGCGCGGAGAGAATATTTACCCATCTCCGATGGGCGCACGGGACAGTCCCACGGGCGGCTGACGAGCCTCGCGGGGCGTTCCGTTTTCCTGTTTCGCCAGCGCCCGTCACCGTGTGCTCTGAAAGCACAACGATAGCGCGGGCTCGGATCTGACGAAGCGCCCTCGTGGCATCCCGGTGGAGGGAGGGGACCCGCGAACACTCATGGGCAAGATGCCCATGCTACGGCAGGCCACGACGGGGTCCCTCTGCTCCTCCTCTTTGCGACTCTGCGCCTTTGCGTTAGCCTCCTTTTCCCTTGTTCTCTCCCCCGCCCAGGCGGGGTATCCGCCCGAGACTGAGAGCTTACGTGAGATGCGGCTTCGGCGGGTGCTGATTGGAGGCGCCATGTCTCGCGGCAAAACTTTGCCGGGGGACGCACGAGGCAAGAATCGGGTTGCGCACGGGGCGAACCGGTCATTCCGCGAACCCTTTTTCGCGCGGCTGTTGTGCGTATATGTTTATCGAGCGGCCGACGATGGCTGCAATGTGACGGCGGAGTTTCTGGACGGCTCCTGCCTCCAAGTGGGTGCGGTTTGAGAGAATGATGAAAAAGGTCTGGCTCTTCTTGTCTATCCAGAGGGAGCCCCCGGTGAAGCCGGTGTGGCCGAAGGACTCTGTGACGGGGATGATATCGCCGCGTGCCTGTCCGGCGTAAGGGGAGTCAATGTCCCACCCCAGCCCTCTTTTTGGGAGGCCGGGCGGGGTCTGAGCCGTGGTGAGAAGACCCACGGTGTCCGGTTTCAGGATTTTCTTGCCTCCGTAGCTGCCGCGATTCAAGAGCGTTTGTGCGAAGATGGCGAGGTCGCGGGCCGTCGAGAACAACCCGGCGTTGCCTGAAAAATGCCGGCGGGTCGCGTAGTAACGGGCGAGAGGGTCGTGAACCCTGCCACAGTGCCCGGTGGAGCCGTCGGGAAGCGTGGGTGCGGCTCTCTTTCGCTGCGGCTCGGTGAGGAAGAAGCCGGTATCTTTCATTCCCAGAGGCTGCCAGACTCGGCTATTGAGAAAAGCGTTCATCGGCTCGCCGGAGACTTCCTCCACGACCCTCGCCAGAACTACGAAGTTCAAACAGCTATAGACGCACGCCTTGCCCGTCTCGTACGATTTCGGAAGAGAACAGATTTGGGCAATGACAGCGTCAGGGTTCGGGGCGGGGCCGTATTTCTTCTGGAGCAGGCTTACGTCAAGGTATGGCTTGAGACCTGAGACGTGGGTGAGGAGGTGAGCGATGGTTACATCCGACTTGCGGTTCTGAGCGAAGGCAGGGAGATAGTCCACAACCCTATCCTTGAGACTGAGCCTGCCGTCTTCGAGCAGAAGGGCAACGGCTGTCGCGGTGGCGAGGGGCTTTGTCAGGGAAGCGAGGTCGTAGATCGTGGATGGCGAGTTGGGGATTTTTTGCGGACGAAGCGAGCGGCTGCCGTAAGCCTTCTCCCAGACGATAACGCCCTTGCGAGCGACGAGCACGACGCAGCCGGGGATTTTGCCAGCTTCCATTGCTTCTTCAACTGCGCGGTCAATTTCCCTCAGAAGGCTCGCGTTCATCCCGACGAGTTCCGGCTTGCCGCTGCGTAACTGCTTCACCTGCGGGGCGCACGAAAAGAGGGCCGCAAGCGATAGCCAGACGACAGCGCGAATGACTACTCCTCGCCGGCAAGCCGGCACAATCCAGCCAGTGCAACTGTGAATAGTAACTCCCATGATTTCTTTCGCTGCCTCTCGGCGGAACTTTCGCAAAAGCGTTGCGGATTCCTTTCTGCCAGATAGACGCTGACGCGCCCGACAATTATCACGAGGAAGACTCCCGTCCGCAAGTGATTTTTCGGATGTGGCGGCATCTCGGTGGCATGCCCTGACGCCTGTGCGGCCTCTCAAGGCAAGATGATAGCGTGTCGCTCAGATCTCATCAGGCGCCCTCGTGGCATCTCGGCGGAGGCGGGATGCGTGGGAATCATGGGCAAGATGCCGATGCCAGGTCCCTCTGCGTGCTCTGGGGTTTCACCCATAGCCACCCGTAAGTGAGAGCTTACTCTTTTATGTAGATTTTGCTTTGAGATATTCCCTTATTGCAGTAAACTTGCGTTTGCTATGGCTTCTCTGGTGAGGCGAGCGTTTCTGAGGCAATGAAATGGCCCGCTTTGATTCAGGCCCGGCGGTGGGTAACCGTCTAAATGACCGCCCCGGAAGGAGGATGTTGTCATGACCAGGTTCGGCGCGTATCTCCTACAGAAGCTCAGAGAGAAAGGAATGTCTCAAAGCCAGCTCTCGCGGGAATCGGGGATTTCGGACGCGCACATATCGAGGCTGTCAAAGGAGGAGAGAGGATTACCGAAGGTGGAGACCCTGGCAAAGATCGGGGCCGCGCTGCGGATGTCGCTCCTCCAGATACTCAAAGACCTCGGATACATCTCCCCGCGAATGGAGTCTTTGCCGGAGAACCTCCGGACTTTCCTGAAATCCGGCCTCAAGCCTGGAGACATTACCCCCGATGAAATCGAGACGCTCGGTTCCTTTTCCTTTTATGAAGGCGAGGTAATCAAGCCGGAAGGGTATGCTCAACTTCTTAAAGAGCAAAGGAACCGTCCACTGGAGCGTATCGCGAGAGTGTTTCGCAATCAGACGCCCCAGGTGTGCGAGGATTGTGCGAAAATGGTGGAGACTTTCGTCGCACTTTTCGGGTCACGCGAAGAGAAAAAACGCCGCCGCAGGCGCACGACATCGCGAAAGTCGGGCTGAGCTCCGGCTCTTAGAGCGGCGCGTCGGCGGTGTGGAACGCGTCGTGGTCAGTACACTTCGATCCTGTAAAACCTTTTGCCGTTGGAGGCGCCTTCCTGGTCCGTGAAGCTCTCCGGCTGCCCCGTTCCGACCAATCCCTCCGCAATCGCTGTCCAGGGCCCATTTGGAATGTCGGCAGCGAGGACTGTGTAATGCCTCTGTTCCACAGTCTGCCAGGAGATAGTGATAGAAACAGGATCGCTGTTGACGGATAGGACCGCAAAAACCGACGTCGGCGATTGCGGGTCCGTCCCCGCGAGCATTTCCTCGATGTTGATGCTGCCGTCGTTATCGGGGTCACCGTCCGGTCCGTCGTCGCCCTCGGAGCTCGTTGGGCTGAGGCCGGTTCTGATTTCCCACAGGTCGCGCATGCCGTCTTCATCGGTATCGTTGTTGGCCGTGAAGGGGTCCAGCCCGTACTCGTATTCCTGTAGATTGGTTATGCCGTCGGCGTCCGGGTCTCCATCGGGCCCATCGTCGCCGGTGGAGGTGATCGGGTCGAGCCCGTTTTCCAGCTCCCATAGATCATCCATTCCGTCGTCATCGCTGTCGGCGCTGGTGGGATTCGTGACGTTCTGGTATTCTTCGAGATTGGATAACCCGTCGCCGTCGGGGTCTCCGTACGTGCCATCATCTCCCTCGCCGCTGGTCGGGTCGAGGCCGTTCTCCCTCTCCCATCGGTCATCCATGCGGTCTCCGTCAGTGTCGTTGCTGCTGGGGTTTGTGCCGTAGAGATACTCTTCCGCATTTGTTAACCTGTCGCCGTCGGGGTCTCCATCGGCGCCATCATTGCCGTCGGCGCTGGTGGGATCGAGGTTGTTGTGCAGTTCCCAGAAGTCATCGAGCGTGTCGCCGTCCGTGTCGCTGCTGTTGGGATTGGTGCCGTGCTGGTATTCGTCAAGGTTCGTTAGCCCGTCCTCGTCGGGGTCTTCTTCGGGCCCGTCCGCTCCTGTGGCGAGTTTCGGGTTCAATCCCCACAGGACTTCCCAGGAGTCGGACATCCCGTCATCGTCGGTGTCGGGATTGTGAGGGTCGGTCTGGTTCTGATATTCGTCCGAGTTCGGCAGTCCGTCCCCGTCCGGGTCACCGCCGCCTCCATTATCGCCCTCGGCGACCATAGGATCGAGGCCGTTCTCGATTTCCCACCCGTCGGGGAGGGTGTCAGAGTCGGTGTCTTGTCTGGTGGGGTCTGTCAGATAGAGGTGCACCTCCTCGCCATCTTTCAGTCCGTCGCCATCCGTGTCCTCGTTCAAGCGGTCGGTATGATAAACCTCGGTTTCTTCCTTGTCGTTGAGTCCGTCGCCATCCGTGTCCACCAAAGGGCTAAGGGTCCAGATGACAGTGATGGTACCGGCGCCCACAGACTTGTCGTCGAGGTCCAGCCCCTTAATGCGGAGGCGGTTTTCAAAGTCCTCCAATTGAAATGTCGCCCGCCAGGTCTTGACATCCGTCCAGGTCGGCTCAAACGGCTCATCCGGCCGGTCGTTTACGCTTACCACCATAGTCCTGGCGGTAAAGGGCGCCGTTCCCTCGATGACGACCGTCGGGTCCTCGACCTCGAAGCTCTGCCCGGAGTTTGTTGTAATTCCGAATTTCGGCTGGGAGGGAATTTTCGAGCGAACAATCGGAATCCGGCTGGTGATGAAGTTCTTAATACCGCTGGGGTTGCCCGGTCTGCCCGACTCCCCCTCAAGCGCGTTGTAGGTTCTGTCCAGAATCGGGTCTATCTCCTCACGAGTGAAGGGACCGTTGAGAAGAGTCAAATAGTCGAGGTAATACCACCGCTGGAATTTGGGCCTCTCCAGCATCCTCTTGATCGAGGGAAACTTGCTGCTGACGATCGGGGCGCTGGCGTTCCCGAAAGTCAGGTCGCTATCCCACGCGAGGAGCACCCATTTCCCATATCTCGCGGGGTCATCGGGCGTGCCATCGCCTCTATGATAGGGCCTGTAGATATAGGCATTCTTCCCTCGGTCGTATCCCAGGGTATCCCAGTCATCTACCAGGAACCTCACGCTCAAGACCCTCAGCCATTCGTCCACGTTGAGAACGTCTTCAGCCTGGGCGTCGAAGGTCGAGTTGCTCGTCCTGTAACGGTCCATAAAGTTCACGAAATCGAGAAACTCCGTATAATCGTCCTCCTTTTCGTTCGTCCGCAGTTCCCAGTTCCAGCGATACTCTTCCTTATCGGACCCCTCCCACTTGAGATAGGCGTCCCAATGGTTGTGTGACCAACCGTCGTTCCATTCGAAGTGGTCGTCCACCTTGAAGAGAGTTCCCTGAGCGTCGTCGGGCCAGTAGAATCGAACATAGTCGCCATCCAGCTTCCAGACGTCTTCGGCCAGAGCCCTGAAGGAATCGTTGAACATCACGTGCACGTACCTGTGGTAGGAGGTGGGAACACGCCCCAGTTCTCGCATGAGATGGTGGACGATGCGGTCATGCTGTTTGGTGCCGTCGGCGTGAGCGTCGAGGTTGATCTCTCTTTGCACTCCCCGCAGCGGTTGGTCAGCGGGAAACCGAATCCGATACTGGTTTGACGGATGATTCTGTCGCGTCCAGCCGCTGCCGCGTGTGCGGATGCCGCAGTTGTAATATATTTGGGTCTCGTTGACAACAAAGGTGCAGTCCTCGAGCTCGTTGCTGAATCGGTTGCGGCTGCGAAGCTTCTGATCCGTCTCGTGCGTGAGCAGAAAGCGGTAAATCGGAAGTTTGGTGGAGGGGGGCGAATCCACGATTTGATAGAGGCAGAACGTCGTACTGTCGTCAGGGAAGCGCTGCCCCGCAGAGAGGGTATCTTTGGCGGCGATGTAAAACCGCATCAGGTCCCTGCTCCCGCGGGCAGGGATTTCTCCGACGTATAGCCCGTCGTTCGCCCTCCGGTCGCCGTGCAGCCCGTCGTCGAACATCTCCGCACTGCTATAGGAACCATCGTAATCACCCTTGTAATACAGGGTCGCAGAGGCGACGCCATCGCAATCGCTGATGCGTGCGCTGACCGTCACAGGGTCGCTGGACTTCGGCGCAACCGGGTTCTGCTCGACGTCCCAGATGACGGGGCCGACTTTCTGGGAAAAGACGCTGTTGGGCTTGCCGGGGGTGCCGCGGGCATCCGGCATCGGAAACCTCGACGCCCTCGCCACGCCCTGATTGTGGGTTCGGGTGTAAATGAGGTTGATGCCCCGCTGCCATTTCACCCAGAAGGAGACTGTGTAAGTCTGCCCTGAGGAGAGGGTGCTGCTCGTATCGCATTCTATCCTGTTGGCGCCGGTGTCGCCGCGGCCCGTAGCGATGATCTTCAGGCACTTCGAGCCGCCGTGGGCTTCTGCGGTATAAATCTTAGACTGGATATGGCTGCCCTCGATTTTCCAGGTGGCGGTGCCCGACTCGAAGGAGCCGTTGGGGATGTATTCCTGCGCCCCTCGCTTCATGCTGATGTCGTCAATCAGACATTCCCCGCGATGCATCAGGAAAAAGTGGAATTCCGACTCTCCTCCGTTAAAGGCGCCGCTATACTCCACGTGAGACCATTCCGCCGTACTGCGATCATCGCTCGGCGCCCACGCCAATGCCGCGCGGTTGTCCTGCCTGGGGTCAACTAACTCGAGGCTCGAGCCCCATCCCGCGGCCCAGATCGGCCATCGTCCTCCGCCCGCGTAACGCACCTCGTCCACGATGTTCCCGATAGCATCAACAAGCTCGATCTTCTCTCTGTCGTTATCAAGATTGCCACCGTAATCGCCGATGACGTTTGTGATGCCGTACTTGTCGGCAATCGCCTCGCGGTCCTTCGCCACCACCAGATACTCGTCCGGCTGGAGAGTCGTCCCCGGAGGGAACGAGAAATCCACTCCCTTACTGAAGCTCCATCCGGAAATATCCACCACGCCGTCGGCGTGGTTGTACAGCTCGATGTATTCCAATTCGCCCTCGGACTCGTAGGGCTGGTACATGATCTCGTTTATGACGATGGAGGTATTAACCAACAGCTGATTTGGCTCCCCCGCCGTCTGCACCGGCATGTTATACCATTGTTCCTCTCCGTCGGGGTAGCGGCCACGACCTACCCCCGGCAGCGGCGCCGCGTAAGCGTAAGCGTCAGTAATCCTCTTTTCGTCCGAGGTGGTGAAGTAAATGGCGCCGTTTACCGCCGGCAATTGAAAGCCCATCTGCGTGCCCGTAAAGGCGACGCATTGCCACGGCTCCAGAACCGTGCCCGCCGGAATGCGGTACTTCGTGAGGGCATCCGGGTCGTCGCTGAGATAGGTCAGTCCGACATCCACTGCGGAGGGACCATTGTTCAAAAGCTCCACAAAAGTATCCCCCGTGCAGTTCGCCAAAAACTCGTTGATGACCACCGGCATCGGCGTCACCCCACCGGTGGTGTTGACCGTGCGGCTCATCAAGGAGGGAATCATGGAGAGGTCGCTGCTGGTAGGGCTGCTATTGTGAATCTGAATTGCAAGGACATTGACTCCGTCGCGGATTATGGATTGCGGAATGGGGATTTCGGCGGATTCCGGAAGGTCGCCCACCGTCGCGGTAGCGGGGGTGTCGTAGCTGAAAACCTCGCCCACGTCCCCCATATTCTTTCTGCCGACTTCCTCGCCGTTGAGGTAGGCTATGAACCCATCGTCGTAATCCACCCGGAGTAAGAGATTGTCTATGGAGAAGACGTTTGTCACCTCGAAGCTTTTCCGGCAGAAGACCGACAGATAGTTGCCGCTCATATCATCGAGGACTGTCGCATCGTCGTCATCCCCGTATCCGATACCCGTCTCGCCGGAAAGCCAGCTCGAATCATCGAAGTCGGGCTCGATCCATGCATCTGCGGGGTCGGAGGGTTCCTCAGTGCCCTTGAAGTACTTCCATTGTTCTCCCACGTCCAAAAGGAGAGTGTCCGTGACAGTCGTCTCCACCTTAAATCCGTTCGGCTCGCCCGGGCTGCCCGCCGGCTGGGGACTGACCGCCCAGCTCTCGCTCTCGTCGTTTTCCATGTCCGGGTTTATCAGCGATAACGAATGCCCCGTCCCATCCGCTCCGGCGGACCAGGGTTCCCTATCCTTGTACCGCACCTGCGCCATGACGGCGCCGTACTTATCCACCAGGGCGATTCTCTCCCCGCCGTTGTCCAGCCGCCCTTCAAAAGGACCCATAAGCTTACTCTTAGAGATTCCGTACATTCCTTGCACAGCCGCCTTGTCCGCGCAAACCACAAGGTAGGAGTAACCCTGCATCACGGTCCCACTCGGAAACGTGAAGCTGATTCCTTTCGAGAAAGACCACCCGCCGATGCCAAGCGGCACCGCGTAGTCGTTATACAGTTCCACCCATTCGTAAGGCGCCTCGTCGGCCGCTTTCGGATGGTACATGATCTCATTGATTACCATTCCTTTCGCGTGTACCAAAACCGCGAACGACGCCACAATTCCCAGGAGAACCTTTCTAAGTGCGCTCCTTCCTGGACCAGCTTTGCGGCCTCGCGTCAACATCGCAGGCGGCCCTGCGACGATGCCCAGCTTAAAAGATTTCATCACGTTCCCTCTAACAAGGTCTTTTCACCTGTCACATCAATCTGGCGCTAAACGCTTCGAATATTCATCACGGCCACGCCGGCTCGCCTACCCGCCCGCGCTCGCCGTTACGACGCAATGACTGCCTTCCGCCTCGCGGACCCATAACGATCCGGAATCCTTTGTTTGCCTTTTGGAATAGAGGTTTTCGCCTTCTGACCGCAGCCCGCCCGGTTTCGACCGGCAATAACAAAACGTGCGAGCTCACTGTTAGAAAGCCCGCGGCCACCTGTCTTGGGGCATTCTCCTCCCATTGACAGCATACACTATACCAGAACGCGCCCTGAAGGAAAAGGGGTGCGGCTGCGTTTGAGTGGTATTTCAGGCCGCTTTCCTCCGCTGCTGTCCGGCCCGGCGTTTTTGGCAAAAGGGTGATGGATTCTCTTCGATGCTCCCAGAGGGGATGGAAGCTCCCGTTCCTCAAGGCGCAGCGTGCCCGCCGGAGCTGCTCTGCTCCCCTCTTGCTCCACGGCATGCCTGAATGCTTGCAGCGGGCTTGCGCCAGAACCTTACAGTCCGCCTCCACCTCCCCGCTGCCAATGGGCAAGCCCAACTGCCTGCTTCGCTCCGCCACTTCCTCCACAAACATCTTCTTTGACCCAAAAGGAAAATCCGATGTACTGTGTCCCGCCGAAGGCGGGATTCTCTAAGTATGGGGGGTGCACTCTCCTTTCAGTAAACCTTAACCCACTTCTTTGGTTTTCCAGGGAGAATACGTCCATCTCTTTCCCTCTGTCCAAAGTTCCACACTTTTGATTGCACTACCGCTCAAAACGAATTGAGGCCCTGACCGGATGCACTCCGATGCTCAACGCCCTCCCTGCCGCCGGGTCTGGATGAGACGCCGCTTGGCGTGTCCCCCGCCTGAAAAAACTCCTGAGGGTAATTGGGCAGTGGCTCTCCATGCAAAGTTGCGTACTGGCCAGAGCGATGTTCCCAGAGGCCAGGGCCCACCCCAACCTTGCTTGACATTGACCGAGATTGACCGGCTCATCGAGGCTGCCAAAGGAGAAGAGAAGATTGCATTCGCACTGATGGCTTATGCGCGTCTGCGGATCGGCGAGGTCGGGCGGCTCCGCTGGAGGATGTGCGTGAAGAAGACGGGCGTTTCAAGAAACGACCGCGTGTCGCAATCTCCTGCGGTTAAGTACATTGTGGAGCGCATAATGCCTGAATTGATGGCGGAGAGGGTGGGATTCGAACCCACGTCCCGCTTTCGCGGGAACACGATTTCCAATCGTGCTCCTTAGGCCTCTCGGACACCTCTCCATGAGATGGGAGCCTGCATTTTCAACTGGTTTCGGTGTTGTTCTGCTCGCTGTCCAGGTCGGCGAGGATTTGGTTGGCTTTCTCGAGGTCATCCTCGAAGACCCGCAGTTCGCCCCAATAGCCCTCGGACCAAACCTGGGATATGCCGTCGAGCGCCCTGTCGTGGAAGGAAACGACCTGACATTCTATCCCCGCTCCTGCAAGGAAATCCCTGATGCGTATGGCTTCGATTTCATCGAGAACCTTCTTGAGAAGGACGACCTTTCTATCATCACCCATTGTGAAGTCCTTTCGAGTTGCGTTTCAAGTCCGTGGACATTCCTGTTCGCTGCCTTTGTTTGGGGCAATGACGTGTCAGCCCCGGGAGCTCCCAGAATCCGGCATTCGGTCTGTGGCCACGAATATGGTTATGTAATCCTGGCCACCAATCGGCGAGGGCTACCTCAGGGTCTTCCCTCGACACAGTTACGGTAGCACGACCGCTGACCTCTGTCAACGCGTACTCGCGGAGGGGATGCGGCTACGTTTCAGTCCGTAAGGTTGCTTAGAGTAACGCCGCCGTCCCGGCGGCAGTCGCGAGGACCGGGTTCTTCTCATGTTCCTCTCTGCGCCTTTGCGTTGTCCTCCTGTTCCTTTCTTCCATCCCACAACTCGGCGCCCGCGCAAGAGTGAGGCATTACTCCCCTCGCCTCAATTTCCCTTGCGGGGACCGGCCTGGTCATGTATTTTGCCTGTGAAACCTTCAGGAAAAGTCTCGTGAACATCCTGGGCTTTGCGATGAGGCTATGAGATGGGGTTATTGGGACTTTATTTTCCGCTGCTATGCAGTTTGTTGTTGAGAGCGGCGCCGATTATCCTCGGTTCGCCGGACGAACAAGCCGACCAAAATGACGGCGGCATAGACCGCGAAATATCGAAACTGGAACAGAAAAGGGCGGCGGAACTTCTCTTCTCGTTGGAGTTGCTGGCTCAGAAGAAGGACTACGCCCGCGCTGCCGATGAAGCGTCCCGCATATTTATCACGCCGCCGAGCGGCGCCGATGATTTGGCGAGGCTGAAACAAGTGCTGCACGAGGTGGCGCTCGGGTTGCTACGTGCCGAAAAGGCGCCGGCAAAGGCTGCGGAGATATGCGATAAGTCGGCGGAGATACTCGGGGACGACGCCATCTCTTTTGCCATAGCGAGCCTGGCGTACGAGGAGCTGGGGATGAAAGCGAAGCAAAAGGAATACGAGGAAAAGGCAAGAGCGGTCAGGAGCGACGAGCAAGCGTACTGGTTCGAGGCCGGTTCCTTCTTTGCCGGAAAGGGAGAAGCGAGGATGGCGCTGGAAGCATTCGAGCTTACGGCGGCTATTTCGCCGGACAAGCCGACGCATTTCAACGCCGACAGCGAATCCGCGATGGCTTCGCTCTACTGCCGCTCAGGAGATTACGAGGAGGCTCTGCGGCATTGCAAAAAGCTACAGGAGATTGCCAGAAAAATCGTGGTCTCCCGTCCGGAGATGGCGATGCTGACAGCGAGAGTCTATGCGCAAGAAGCTCGGGACGCGGAGACTGATGAAAAGTACGAGGAAGCTGTCGCGGACTACACGAAGTCAGCGGAGTTCAGCCCGCAACCGGGCGGCGCCTATTACTCTATCGGCGGAATCTATCTGAAGTTAAAGAAATACGGGGAAGCGGAAGAGTGGTTCAACCGAGCGGCGAAGGAGGGCTTGCCGGTGGCTCACGCAGGGCTTGGCGACGTCCGAAAAGCCCTCGGCAAGCTCGACGAGGCGGAAAAGGAGTATGCGAAATGCGAGAAGGCGCTTGCGGAGGTGATTAAGAATCACCCGGACGATGCCGACGGTTACAACACCCTGGCGTGGTTCTATGCAACACACGAAAGGAAGCTCGAGACGGGGATTGAACTTGCGAAAAGGGCGCTCGAGCTTTCCCCTGATTCGGCGGAATACCTCGACACTCTCGCCGAACTTTACTATCGCAGGGGGGACAAGCAAGCCGCAATCCGCGAGATAAAAAAGGCGATAGCCCTCAACCCCCCGCATCTGAAATACTACCGGAAGCAGCTCCAGAAGTTCCAAAAGGAAAAGGACGGGCAAAACAAACGCGAGGAGCCTAAGGATAGTGCGGCTCTGCGTTAAAGATTATGAGAGTGAAAAACATACAGTCGCGGAGGCGCGGAGAGTGAGCAACACGCCCGGGATGCCGCCCAGCCATTCCGCCACTGCGTCGCGAGGTTGGGCGGTCACCTCCGCTCAACGAGCTTCAGCACGCCGAGCTTCCAGGGGATTTCGCCGTACTTCTTGCCAGCAGCATCCTTCGCCAGGACACCCTGTATGACAAACCGCAAGTTCGCGGGATTGACGGTCAGAGACTCCTCGTAGCCCGCTCGGATGAGCTCGCCGTGGCTGATGTTGTCTGTCCAACGCGGCTTGGGTTGGGAAACATTATCCCCGCTGGCGAACGGTTTTTGGATGGACGCAGCGAGGGGTTTCCACGTCCCGTCAAGCCTATCGGCGATATACGCGACGTAGAACCGGCGGCCGCGCCAGAGAGCTGGCGGGGCTTTGCGAATGGCTTCCACTATCGTCAGATACTTGTCCGTGCCGCCGAGCTTGTAGGTGCAACTCGCTTCGTGCAGACGCCAATCCGGCTCATTCGCCGTCAGCACAACCTCACAGCGGCCAAAACCGGAGGGGAAATCCTTCAGGCTCGTCGAGGACCGCCAGAATCGCCCGTCGAGAGAAGAGAAGAATAAATAAGCGTTTTGGTCGTCGCAGATCACCCAGAAGTCAATCCATCGGATGACACCCTTCGGCTGTTCGGGGAAAATAAGTTTTGCTGGCGACCACGAGTCCGGCTCCTCGATATTCTCCGTGGTGGAATACGCCGGCTGAAGCGCGGGCTTCCGGTCCTTCTCGATGACCTGATAAATCAAATACCATTTTTTCTGCGGCCGAAAATAAAACACCTGCGGCGCGGCGATGTAATTTTCCCCTCGGCACTTGAGCGTATATCGCGTACTCGCGTTGGCGTCTTCCCATTGCCGGAAGGAGACGTACTCTATTCGGTGACTGCGGACGGCACTGCGAGTCGTATGAAACACGTGCCACCGGCCCCTGTAGAAAACCACCGAGGGGTCCTTCACCGAGTAGCAACGATCCTTCCTCGCCCCCTCCGCCGCCAGCACCGGCGCCGACGAAGACCATGAGAATCTTCCGCTCAAGAAAGTCTCAACACCCTGGCCAGATTGTGACTTTTCAACCGCGAAAACCTCGGAGGCGCATAGAAGGCAAATAAACGACATCAGCATCTTGTGCATTTCTCGGTCCCCCCTTGTGGCTGCAAGCGAATGACCCGCGTAGTTTCTACTGGCTCGCGCCTGAGAATTTCTCCTACGCCGGAACTGCGATTGAGCAAGTATAGCACGAACCGCAAAAACATTAGCGTGCTATCCGGTTGAATGCAGCTCGGGCGTCAGCCGTGCCGTCTTGAATCATGAAGCCGTCCAGACCACGAGTAAAGTCTTCCGTGCCATCAAGGGTGACGACGGACCCGGATGCGCCGCCGTCAATGATAGTGTTGGCGACAACAGCGGGATCCGCAAAGCCCCCGGTTAACTAACGAGGCTTGGCGGTGGATTCGGGAGCGACCTGTGAAAGTCGAAAAACTGTTGCAAGGACGCCTTGCGGGCATGCGCCTATCAAAACCCGAAAACTGGTTTGGGCAATGTTCCGGTCAGACCATCGCAGCGGGTGTCCAGTGAGCCGGGGGGAGGCTTGACAGCCTTCACGTGTCCGTCGCAGAACACGACGTTCGCCCTCCCGCCGTGCCGGAAATGGGCGGTCTTCTCATAAGCGTTGACGTAGTAGAACTCCTCCAGAAGAGGATTCGACGGCGACGCCGGGGGCTGAAATGTGTTGACCTGGGCACAATCCGCGAAAAGGGCAACCTCCGAATCGTTCTGCCTCGGAAACGGCTTGTTGAGAAGGTAGAAGTTTATCCCGTACCCGTAACTCGCGCCTTGAAACTTCAGCTTGAAATAGCCCGAGCGATAGTCCAGCGACGGACAAACCTCAATCCCCCCCACGGAGCGTATGTACGGATAGAGGCGGGCGCGGGTCTTGTCGAGGCGGCGAGTCCCTTCCGCCTCTCCAACCGTGTATCCGCTCTCCAGCCCGAAATACCACAGCCTGCCTTCCGGAGCGTTTTGCGCAAACGGAAACATCCTCCAATCGTTCTCCGTCAGGTACATGACCGTGGCGAGCTGGAGTTGCCTGAGATTGGAGGCGCAATGCGCCTCCTTCGCTCTTCGCCTCGCCTTCCGGATCGCCGGAAGGATCATCGCCGATAGAACGCCAATTATCGCCGTGACCACAAGCAGTTCTATCAGCGTGAAAGCGCGAGCGCGCCCCTTGGCGCAGCCTTTTCGGCCGCCGACAGTAAAAACGCCCACGGCTTTTCTCCCTTATTGTACCGCTTGGACTCTGTAAAACCTCTTTTTGACAAATGGGAGACTGGGTGACCGTCTGCCCCCTTGCTCGTCGCCGGTGTCCAGCACGATTATGGGCTTCCCTGCGCCCGTGACGACGTCGCCGACCGTTTGCCATCCGCTGCCATTGGTCAGTCCGTCGCACGAGTAAACCTGATACTGTTTCTCCGCTTCTGTGGGAAAAGCGACCCTCACTGCGTCCGGCGATGGTCTTAACGAAATCACCCGGAACTCCGGGAAAGGCGTTACATGCACGAGCCTGAAGAACGACCCGAAATCCGACTCTAAAAAAGTCAGCGTGCCCCCCTCCTGATAGTACGGCTCAAACGCCCTCTGTCCCGGTAGAAATCGCACGACCGTGGCGCCGAGGGCGTCGGGCGAGACCGATGCGAACCGCCCGCTGATGACTTCTTCTCCCTCCAGGGAAAGCTGCACGATTTCCCCCGAGCTTGTGATTCCGAAAAGGTCGTCATCATCGTCGAAAACCATGTCGGAGAAACCGAATACGCCCGATAGGTAGCTCTGCGCATCGGACTGGGTCAAGTGGCTCTCCCCAATGGCTCCATCAATTTTATCCGTCGAAAAGAAGATCACAGACTCAACCGCCTCCGGTGGATAAGCGGTCGAAGTGCAGTAGAACAGGTTTCCCTCTTCATCGAACGCCAGCGGGCCCGAATAGCCATCCAGGATGGCGATGAGGTCCGTTTCGCCGCTGTCCAACTCCAAAAGGAGCAGCCGGTTAGGCTGCCACGTCCCCGGAGTCGCCGCCGAAACGAAAGCCCTACCCCAGGGATCAAACTCCATATCATAATTGAGCTCCACAACAGCTACGACAGATTCTGTGTCCGGACCGATGGCCCCGATACCACCCGCATTAAGGTCGAATCCCGAAATCGTGCCGACCGAGGATTCTCCCACATACACCGTATGCCCGTCCGGCGCGACTTTCACAAACGAGCCGAACAATCCCGGCGTTTCGAAATGGCCGACAACTGTGCGCGTGCCCTCACCGTCAAGGATAAAAACGTCCTCGTTGTCCGAGACGAGCAATCTGCCGTCCGGGAGGTAGTCGAATCCCCCGGTCCACGCGGAACCCGGCGCCTCCGTCCGCGACGATTTGTATCCCTCCGGCGCTAAGACGGCGTCCACAACGTTCCCCGCTGGCAACAACATCGCCAGAACAACTCCCATGAGCCGCAAATCCCGACCCATTTCTCCCTCCTTTCCCGCGCCACCCGCCGGAAGTGGGCGGCGCGATTGCCCCTTTGTTTATGTACCTCGGGCTGCGGAGGGTGAAAGCCCCCGGGCGCCCCAAACAAAAAACCCTCGAACCCGCATTTCGCGGCGTTCAAGGGCTGCACCCGTCTTCTTCACCCTTCTCTCGCTCGAAGAAAAAGTGAACTATCACAACACAGGCAGGTTTTCTGACTCTCGGATCATTCTCCGCCCGCGCCTTCCCGGCAGAAACCAGTGGCGTCGTTGCGAGCTTCGTCCCCGATCACAGCGGCGGGACCGTGACGGCCTTCAACCGTCTTCCCTTTTAACCCGTTGCGGGGTCACCTGTATCACCTAATTGTCATGCTGTTTCTACCGCTTTGCCGCGCGCCTGTCAATCTTTTTTTATACAGGAGTTTCCCAAAAGAATTGGCTATATTTACAACATGAGCTGCGGCTCGGCGCGCGGTTGGGCCTTTCCTGGCAGAAGGTGGAGTTGCTGCGTCGAGTCCTTCGGGACGAGGCCCTTGTCCCCGTGGGAGAGGCTTTCGCCACGGAACGCTGTCTTCCTCACGGTCATGTGGAGGCGGTGCTGGGGACCATCCGGAAGCTGGAATTGGACAAGTTGATTTCGTCGAAGCGCTGCAGGGAACGTGACCTGGCGGTTGCCAGGGTTGCCGAGCAGTTGATTCACCCCTGCTCGAAACTTGCTACCACCCGGCTGTGGCACACCACGACGCTGGCGTAAGTGAGAAGTCACACCCCCGCCTAAAAAGCCCTTGACAGAGAAGGCGGAACAGTGCATTATTAACGCCGCAATAAAGCGGCTGTAACTCAGTTGGTAGAGTCCTTGCTTCCCAAGCAAGATGTCGTGGGTTCGAATCCCATCAGCCGCTCTTTTCTGTTGCGCCGCAGCGGCTTATGGCGTGAATGCTGATGTAATGTGTGATGCTTACCTCGAACGCCTGTCGGCACTCTCCTCTTTCCTCGGACGATCTTATTCGCGGTTTGAAGTACTCTGTGGGGACTCTGTCTTGTTGGCATGATGGAGGACGGCGGCTCAACCAGCTTGCACTTTGATGATGACGAGGGTTGCGTCGTCGAATTGCCTGGGGCCCGAGAGGGAAGTTACTTCGCGGACGATTCGGTTGGCAATCTCCTCGGCGGGGAGACTCCGGTATTCGGCGAGCCTTTCGGTGAGCTTTTCGCAGCCGAACTGAGCGCGGGCGAAGTCCCTCGCCTCGGAGACACCGTCCGTGTACAGGGCAAGGAGGTCGTTGCTGGCGAGGCTGGCGAGCTCCTCGCCGATGGCCAGGTCGGGCGAGATTCCGAGGAGATTTCCAGTGGAGCTGAGGGAGGAGCAGACGCCATCGCTTCGCAGCAGCAGGGGAGGGTTATGTCCCGCGGAGGCGTAGCGGAGAGTTCGGGCCTCGGTGTCTATTACCGCGTAGAAGGCGGAGAGAAACATATCGGCTCGCGAGTAGTCGTCATAGACAAGCGAATTGGCTTTGTGCAGGACCTCTGCGGGACTCGCGTTGTCCCTGGCGAGGGCGCGGATGACGTTTCTCGATTGAAGAGTCAGCAATGCCGCCGCGAGACCCTTTCCGGAAACGTCGGCGATAGCCGTTCCCAACAAGTCGCTCCCGAGGCGGATGTAGTCGAAAAAATCTCCGCCGACCTCTCTTGCGGGGACGCTTACTCCGGCGATGTCGAGGCCGGGAAAGCGAGGCGGAGCCGGTGGCAGAATGCTTTTTTGGACCTGGGCTGCGATCTCCAATTCCCTGTGCAATCGCACCTTCTCTGCTGTTGTGAGCTTTATCTCCTCGGCGAGATAGGCGTTCTTGAGCGCCACGGCAATCTGGGCGGCGATTCCGGAAATCATGCTGAAATCGTCCGGCCCGAACTCCGCGTGGCGTCCGCAGGCGGACAGCGATAGCGCGCCGAGCACTTCGCTTTCAAGGATGATGGGCACGAGCATGGTTGATTGGATATCAAGCTGGCGGACGCTTTCGGCGGCGCTGAGTTGGGGTTGCGAGGCGATGTCCCGGACGAATAGGCCGCGCTTCAGCTCGATTGCTCTGGTGAGAGCGGTGCGGCTGAAGGTGGCGCCGCTGGCGTCGCGGAAACCTTCCTTGCCCCAGCAGAGAAAGGGCCGGTATTCCTCCGGCCCCTTGAGCAATATTACACCGCTGTCCGAGGGTATGAGTTTCATGATTCGGCGGGCGACATTTGTGAGGAGCTGGTCAACGTCGAGGATATTGCCGACGTACCTCCCGAAATCGTAGAAGAGGGATAGGCGTTCATGTGCCTTTCTCAGTTCTCGGAATCCGGCTTCGGAAAAAGGTTTCTTGCCCGTGTCGTAGAGGGGTGCATCGAGGTCGAAGGAGACGACTGTACTTTCGGAGAGAGACCTGCCGGAAGCGGGAGTTTCGATGCTTTCGAGCTCCGCTGACTCGGCGGCTGCACTCTGCGGGTCGAAAAAAATCAATGTGCTGCGGCCGAGGATGAGGCGGTCGCCGTGCAAAAGGTCGGTGGACTGCCCCTCCCTGAGACAGGATTGGTTGACGAAGCTATGGTTTGTGCTTCCGAGGTCCGTCACGGATGCGCCCCGTTCGGACAAGGCTATGGTGCAATGTCTCTTGGAGACGGAGGGGTCGTCGAGCCGGAGGTCGCAAGACGGGTCCCTGCCGATGACGGTGCAACCCGGCTTTAACGGGAAGACCGTGCCGTCGGCACTCCGAAGACGGGGTTGTCCGGGTATGGGGTTGTTTAGTGTCGCATTCATCCCTATTGCCAGCAGTGCCTCTTAGGGTAGAATAACAGAAGATGACCGCTTCTTCCAGAAGATTGGGGGAGCGGCTAAGCCCTCAGTCTCGTGCGGATAGCCGGCCGAGGCGGAGGAAGCGAGAAGGGAACAGGAGATTAACGCAAAGGCGCAGAGTCGCAGAGAATAAGGTGAGAAGGACACCCCGCCATGGCGGGGCTGCCGTGGCATGGGCATCCTGCCCAGGGAGGCCCAGTTATGGAAGAGCGCAGCGACGGCTTGAACGGTCTCGCGGGGAATGAAGTGGAGGACGAATCGGATGCTTAGGAACAAGCCCGGACGGAGCAAGGATGCCACCGGCGTGGCGATGCTGGTGGGGCTGATGCTGCTTATCGGCATCGTCGGGCTGGTCTTCACCGTCGCCACGAAGGACTGCACGCTTGTAAAAAAAGTGCTTTTCTGCTGGCTGGTGTCGGTGATGTTTCTGGCATTGCTGGCAACATACTTGTTCAAAGGAGAGGTGTTGATTCCTCGCTCGAAGATGATGCTTCCTCTTGCGGTGTACGTTTGCTTATCTGTGGTTTGGGTGGCGCTATCTCGCTACAGATATGCAAGCGCTCAAGAGCTGGTTTGGTTAGTGTGCTGTGGAATGCTCCTCTTTGTGACCGTGAGGGCTGTGACAAGTGAGCGGGCGCTTCTGTTGGTCGCCGGAATGCTCGCTGCCGTGGCGGCATTGAGCTGCCTCTACGGGATATTGCAGCATTACGGCGTGGACCCCGCCTTTGGCGATGACGTGCTCGGATTCGAGGCGCAACGTTCGTTTTCAGCGATGGGACACCCGAATTTTTTCGCTTCGTTCTTGGTTCTTGCTATGCCCGTTTTCCTGAGCCTGTTTTACTCCAGCGAGAGTCGGCTTGCGAAAGGGCTGCTCCTCCCTTTGATTTGTGCCGTTCTGTTGTCTCTGTTCTATACCGAATCGAGGGGGGCGTGGTTAGGGTATCTCGGAGCGTTGCCGCTATGGTTCTTCTTTTCCCTGAGCAGCAAAAAATGGAGGTTGATTTTTTTAGGGCCGATGCTTGCTGTCGCCGGCGGGATGCTTCTACTCCTTCTTCTGGAAGGAGCGAGAGGATACGTAATTGTCTGGGCGCTTCCGTTCTGGTTGGCAGCGGTGCTTGTGCTTCAGCTCGCCGGTCGGGGACGAAAGCTGCGTTTTCCGACTAAGCCGACATGGGGCGCGCTGCTTCTCGCGGCAGTCGTTTTGGTTTCCAATCTCTTCGTGAATTATAAACGGATTGGCGGAAGGATGGAGACCACGTTCGAAGCGGAAAAAGGTTCCGTTCGCACCAGGAGAATAATCTGGGCAGCCACATTGAAAATGTTGATGGCGAGGCCGGTTTTCGGATGGGGCCCCGGCGCCTTCGGCATTTATTTTCCGAGGTTTCGCGACCCGTCCACCGCCGCGAAGATAGCGCCAAACACTCTTCACGCTCATTGTGAGTACCTCGAGACAGCCGCTGAGACGGGCTTGGTTGGGCTGGCGGTGTTCTTGTGGATGCTGACGGCGTTCGTGCGGGAAAGCGTTCGGAGAATCGCGCAGGCGAGGGAGGGTTTGCAGACGATGGCGATTGTGGGGCTGCTGGCGGGCTGCACAGCAATCCTGCTTCAGGGCGCGGTGAGCGTCACGACCCGTTGGGTTGTGGGGCGATTTTTCCTGTGGGTGGGTATCGGGCTGGCAATCGCCGCCGGAAGAATGAGTGCGCCCGTGGGCGCGGGCCGGAAAAGCGGCAAGAAGAAACGCACATCGTCGCAGCAGCCGGAGAGCTTCTACCGGGTCGCCATTAAGCCGATCCGTGGCCTGGCACGAGCTGTTTTTATTCTCTTCGCCATCGGCGTGGCAGCGCTCGCTGGCTGGTGGGGAGGACGCGTACTCAAATCGGCTGTCTTGACGACGAAAGCCGAACGCTATCTGGTTGGGACGGACAGGCTCGCGGAAAAAGGGTTAAAAGCGGCGGGGATTCTGGAAACTCTCCGCCAGAAAAAGGGGCTGCGGGAAACGGCGATAGAGCTTTACGAAGGGGCGAGCGAACTGAATCCGTACAATCTAACTGCTTACTACAAGCTCGGCCATTGCTATAATCTTCAGGGAAAGTTTGAGAATTCGCTTCGGACATATCGGCGAATGGCGGCGCTGTCACCGGACGGTTCCGACATTCATTTCAATCTCGGCGTCGTGTACGCGAACATGCGCAGATGGGAGGATAGTAGGGCGGAGCTGGAAACCGCTTTGAGCATGAAGGTCGGGCTTTTGACGCGGCTGGCACTGGCGAGGGCGTATGAGAATCTTCGCCTCTTCGGCAAGGCGGAGGAGCAATATGAGGCGCTGCGGAAGGCTCATCCGAATGATGTGCGGGCGCTGAACGGGCTGGCGGGTCTTCATCTCCGGCGGGGTGAAAATAGTAAGGCTTTGGAATTATACAACAAAGCTCTGGAAATTGACCCCGAGGACGCGGACGCGCGTTTGGGCGCGGGCTTGCTTTACCATGTCGTCGGAGATTATCAGAGGCAGCGAGGGGATAATGCTCGGGCGTCCGCTTGTTACGAGAAGAGCATCGTCGAGTTGGAGGCCGCGGTTGAGAAAAGACCGGACAGCGTGCCAACTCGTGCGGCGCTCGGGTTAGTTTACGCCCGGGTTCGTCGGTTCCAGGAGGCGCTGGCTCAACTGCGAACCGCAGCGAATATCAGACGCGGTGACCCTCTGGTTCATCTGAACCTCGGGAAGGTCTATCGCGAAATGGGCGACAGCCAAAAGGCAAGGCAAGAGTTTCTCCGCACGAGAGAGATTGACCCCCATGGCCCCTGGGGGAAGCAGGCCACCGCGGAACTGAGAACGATGAAAGAAAAATGATGGGCTCGACGACGGCCGCACGCCGGTTCGCCTTGTTCATAGAAGCGCGAGCTGGCGCGACAGGAGGAGAAGGAAGATGGGTTATCCAACGGTTCGCATGAGGAGGATGAGGGTCAGCGAAAAGCTCAGGTTGATGCTTCGGGAAACGAGGTTGTCTGCGAGCGATTTCGTGATGCCGCTATTCGTTTCGGAGAAGGTCTCTGAGAGACGCCCCATAGGGTCAATGCCGGGCTGTTTCCAAATCCCGGTGAGCGCTGTCGCGGAGGATGCCAAGAAGGTCGCGCAAGCAGGAGTCCCTGCGGTGCTTTTTTTCGGCATTCCGGAGAGAAAAGACGAGAAAGGCTCGGAGGCATACAACAGAGACGGTGTCGTTCAGAGAGCGGTCAGGGAGGTCAAAGAGAGCGGACTGGAGCTTGTGGTGATTACGGACGTCTGCCTCTGCGAGTACATGAGCCACGGGCACTGCGGGGTGCTCCGCGGGGAGCGGAAAGCCGCGACGGTTGATAACGATGCCTCGTTGGAACTTTTGGCGAGAACCGCAGTTTCACACGCGGCGGCAGGCGCCGATATTGTCGCCCCGAGCGCAATGATGGACGGCGCCGTCGCCGCCATCAGGAGGGCCCTTGATGGTGAGGATTTTGTAATGACGGCTATCATGTCGTACTCGGCGAAATACGCTTCCTGCTTCTACGGGCCCTTCCGGGAAGCCGCGGAATCTCCTCCGGCATTCGGCGACCGCAGGAGCTACCAGATGGATACGCCCAACTGGCGCGAGGCGATGAGGGAAATAGAACTCGACATTGACGAAGGCGCAGACATCGTTATGGTGAAGCCCGCCCTTGCGTATCTGGACGTAATCTGCCGGGCGAAGGCGAAGTTTGATTCGCCGATGGCCGCTTATAATGTCAGCGGGGAATATGGTATGGTTAAGGCGGCAGCACAACGCGGGTGGCTTGACGAAAAACTTGCCGTCCTGGAGATACTCACCAGCATAAAAAGAGCTGGGGCCGACCTCATCATCTCCTACTGGGCTGCCGAAGTGGCAAGCTATCTCGGCGAAGCGTAGAAGATGTTTTGGAGCATCACCTCATCATGCTTGGTAAGCCGGAGGAACTCCATCTGGGCCTCGAAGACCGTTTTGCCGTGGTACAGAATACAGTCCGCGCTCGTGACTTTTGCGCACAGAATCCTGTCGGTGTCGCTGTCGGGGTCTCTGAAGGTAAGGGAAATATGACAGTTTTCCTTGAGCGCCTCGGTTGTGAGGAGCCGTCCGCCGTGGATATTGATGTCCTGGACGTAACCCTTATGCGGCGAACTCTTCCCCAACAGCTTCTTTCTCTGGACGATCACCGCCAGGTGCTTGTGAAACGTGCGGCCGGTTTGCACAGTACCCATTTCAACCACCTCCTTGTCAAAGCGGAGATGCAACACGACGCAAGAAATAGCATAGGGAAGGGAAATTTGTCAAGCCATTTCTTCCGCAGGCCGTAATCCCACAGTCTCGGGTGGATAGGTGGCCGAGGCGGAGGAGGCAAGAAGGGAACAGCAGATTAACGCAGAGGCGCAAAGGCGCAGAGGGCAAGATGATAATAACCCCCTCCTCGCCTTTTGTGGCATGGGCGTCTCGCCCTCGGCGGGCGCAGGATGCCACCGGTACAAAGGTCGCTCTGCGTCCTTTGGGGTTCCAACCTTGCTCGCGCGGAACTGAGGGATTGCGAAGAAATGAAAGCAACTCTCGAGAAAAGTTGCGAAATGCGTTTGGCCTGGGAGGGTTGCGCGTAGAGGAGAAAGATATGTATGCCGACCTGAGAGACCTTTTGCAGTTAGTTGTGAAAAAGAATGCTTCCGATCTTCACCTGACGGATGGGGAACCTCCGATTCTGCGAATTGACGGAGAGCTTATGCCCGCCGACAGCCCTCGGTTGACAGCGGATGACATCAAGCGATTGCTCTACGGCGTGCTGACGGACAAGCAGAAAGTGACGTTTGAGGAGGAGCTGGAACTCGATTTTTCACTCTACATTCCCAACATCAGCAGGTTTCGCGTGAACGTTCACCAGCAGAGAGGGTGCGTCGAGGCGGCGTTTCGCGTCGTGATATTGAACATCCGAAGCTTGGAGGAGCTCGGCTTGCCAACGATTGTGAGCAAGCTCGCGATGAAACCGAACGGATTGGTCGTTATCACGGGACCGACAGGGATGGGAAAAACAACTACGCTGGCGGCGATGGTTGACCTGATCAATTCCCAGAGGCGGTGCTTGATTGTCACGATTGAGGACCCGATTGAGTACCTTTTCAAGAACAAGAAGAGCATCATCAAACAGAGGGAGGTCGGGTCGGACACTCATTCCTTTGCATCCGCGTTGAAGCACGTTTTGCGCCAGGACCCCGACGTGATATTGGTCGGGGAGATGCGAGACCTGGAGACCATCTCCACGGCTGTCACCGCTGCGGAGACAGGGCATCTGGTTCTCAGCACGCTTCATACGCCGGACGCACCGCAGACCGTGGACAGGATAATAGACGTCTTCCCACCGCACCAGCAGCAGCAAATCATGATCCAACTCGCGGGCTGCATTCAGGGCATCGTCGCTCAGCAGCTTCTCCCTCGAAAGGACGGCAAAGGAAGGATTGTCGCCACGGAGGTCATGGTGGGGACGGACGCCGTTCGCTCGTGCATCCGGGAGCACAGGACGCAGCAGCTCGCAACGATTATTCAAACGGGGATGCAGTACGGCATGCAGACAATGGACAAGTCCCTCAAGGAGCTATACTTGAAGGGCATCATCACTTACGAAGCGGCAATTGCCCGGGCCAAAAACGTCAACGAGTTCAGGAATCTGTAAGTATGCGTGCAGCAGACATTGTCAGTTTGCTGATTGGGGCGGCGATGATCGTCTTCTACTTCACCGATGTCCTGCCGAGGCTGGGCCCGGCGCTCACTTCCCCGCCGCTCGTAGCCTTTTACTGGGTGCTGATAGCTGTATTCATAGCGCCGCCCATAGCGAGATTGTTCAGCGAGAAGCTGCTGGGGTCCGTGTTCGGCGGGAAGGCGGGCAAGCTAACGAGGGAATATTCCAGGGCCAAAAGCCTCGCTGCGCGGGGAAGGTTTGAAGAAGCCATTGCGGAATATCGTCGGGGACTCGAGAATGAGCCGGAGAATCAGTCGCTACGGCTGGAGCTCGCCGAGATTTACAGTCAGCACCTGCACGACTACTCGAAGGCCATCAAGGAATACGAGGGAGCGCTTAAAATGGAGCTCAGGGATTTTGAGCGAGCTTCTATCCTGAACAGGATAGCTGACGTGTACGAAAGCGGCCTCGAGGATGAGGAGATGGCGGTGCGGACCCTTTCGCGGATAGTGGACGCGTTGCCCGGAACGAAGTTCGCTGAAAAAGCCGAGGAAAGAATAGAAAGGACCAAGAGAGGACAGCCGCCCGGAAAGGACACGGCTTAGTGCTCTGATTCATAAGTTGGGTGACGTATTCTTCTTTTGACGGGATAACAGGATGGACGGGATTCTCGGAATCGTGTTTATCCCTGCGAAAGGTCAGAAGACCTTTCGCCTTACTTCAACTTTCCCTTCACCGAAATTCAGGAGTAGGCCTACCCCGCGAAACGCGGGGTGGTCAGGCCCTCGGCGTGATTGACGAGCTGTATCTCACGAGGGGGAACAGCCCGCCTCACGGCCTTCAGCTCCACCGTGTTATCTTGGCCAACAAGCTGCTTGATTCGGCGACGTATTCTTCTTTTGACGGGATAACACGATATGACAACCTTCTCCGTCAACTCTCTCTCCTTCACGGTCTTTGACGAACATGACATTGTGATTTACTGGATACCTCGGATGCCTCGAACGATCCCCGCCGGAGGCGGGGTTATCCTGTCAAAGGAGTTCCTTTCACACAGCGCTGCAGATCGCCGAATTCTGCAAATTCGCGTACTTAGAAAAGCGGTTTGAGCACATCGAGGACGTGGGAGACGTGAGTGCCCTGCCAGTAGATTTTCTCGCACCTCGGGCAGCGGACAAATTTTTCCTGAGTCTGGAACACGAAGGGCGGGACACGCTCCCTGACGTCGGCTTTCGGTATTGGTTGAAGCCGCGAATTGCACAGCAGGCACCGCGAGAAAAGCTCGTTCGGGTCGAGCTTCAGTCCGAATTGAGCGACGAGCTGTCGCAATTGTTCAATCCAGTTATCGCTCTCGATAAAAATGCAATCTGCCTCGCCGGGCTTCTCGGTGATAGCGGTATCACGGGTGAGAAGAATCCTCTTCTCCTCGACGGCTTTTCTGATGAGCTCCCGGTCGTCAATCTCGCGAAAGTAAAGCGTGTCGAAGCCGAGGATTCTCAGCCACCTGGCGAGCTTACCGAGCTGGTCATCGGCGATAAAAGATGGGGTAGGTATCCTCTCGGAGTCGCCAAATTGCCGGAGAGCTTGTTGTGCGGTCATCGGTTCAGCGCATGCCGCGCGATACGGTAAGGACAAACGGCCCGCCGCCGAATCGCATAATTCGCCCTCAGAGACATGCCGTTCGCCTTGCTTCTTTTTCTCTTTACTATCTCATTTCGAGGCGATAAAACTTCGTTCGCCCCAGGGCTCTCGTATCGGTCCAGGAGGTGGTGGCCCCTTCGCCGGGTATTGTTTCTTCCTCGGTCCATTCGCCTGCCACGAGGTCCACACACGACCAAATGGCGTAGTTCCACCCCGGGTTGCTCGTCCAGACAATCTGCACGCCGGTAGCGCCCACCTTTCTCACGTCTATGATGCGAGAAGGAAAATACTCGTATGCCCCCATGTCAACCGTCAACGAGGAAATCGCGTAGCGGATGCGAGACTCGCCATCCAGGTCAAGCGCCTCCGACATCCAGTCCTCATTCTTGCCCGTATCAATGCAGGGCGATCCCGGCGCCAAACGGTAGTCGTTATCTTCGTAAGTTTCAAGATCGTCGTCGGGGCCGTCCGCATCAACGAATAGCGGGTCTTCGGCAGTGTTGCCTTCGCCGGGTCCCGCCCAGCCGTGAACACATGAATAGGTCGGTTCCTTGCTCCCCGAAAGCTGAGCGTCAGAGAAGGCCGTGTTTCCCCAGATGACGCAGTTCTGGATCGTCCCCCGGCACAGACGAAGCCCCCCGCCGAAAACTCTCGCCGCGTTCCCTGAGATGGTGTTGCTCTCAATAGTGCCGCCGCAATCGTAAAGCCCGCCGCCACTCCCGGCCGAGTTGCCGGCGATGAGGTTGTTCCGAACGGTCCCGCCGCAGTCATAAAGCCCACCGCCGAAATTGGCCGAGTTGCCTGCGATGGTGTTGTACTCGATCCTCCCATAGCAATAAGCCAACCCGCCTCCAGTATCAGTAACCGAATTCTGAACGATGACGTTGCGCCGAATCGTCGCCTGAGTGCTGCTCCCCGCCGCGCCGCCGCAGATTCCGCCGCCGACCGCAGCCTGGCCGTTCGTAATCGTGAAGCCGGAAAGGACGCAGGATTCGTCTTCCGTGCCGGAGAAGGTGACGACGGAGCCGGACAGGTTGCCGTCAATGATGGTCTCAGCGACGACATCGGGATCGAGGGGATCGGTGCTGGTGAGCGTGATGTTTTTGCCGCCGAACTGAATGTTCTCGAGGTATGTTTCCTGCGCGACGATGACCGTATCGCTGTCCGTCGCTTTGCCTATTCCCTCCTGGATCGTTCTTAGCGCGGTTTCCGCCGAAGTTCCATCTCCGGACGCAGAAACCGACCCATCCACGTACCATGTTTCGCTAAAAGCTCCCTCGGAAACGCAAATCATCAACACAATGCTTGCCAAACTAAGCGTCTTACGCATTTCTGGCCCCCTTACGGTTCAAGAGTTTGCCTTTTTTGTCCTCGATAGTTTTGAAGCTCGCCGCCTCCGCTACGGTGTCAGTTGATTCTGGAACAGAAGCATCCACGTGCCATCCCTCCGCTGCGGCTGCTCCCGGTTGGAAAAGTCAGGGAAAAGCTGCAATATAGAAAGAAAGGCTTCAATAAACATCTCTCGCACCTCTGCCAGATGATTCGGGCATGACATCCTGTGCCGTTGCCCTCCCGACCAACAGAATATTGCCACGCGCAGAACGGACCTGTCAACCCCGCAGTTGGCGGGGCATCGCTACATCTTCGTGGCACGGGCGTCCCGCCCGTGAACAGTCATGGGCAAGATGCCCATGCCACCGAGCACACTGCTCGCCCTCTTTTTCCCCGCACCGAGACACGCGCGTGAGAGCCAATGGAACGGCATTATTCTTCGCAAGTTTTGCGGCTGACATACAGCAACAGCCCTTTCAACCCGCGGAAAGAAAGGTTTCCGTGAGGTGATACTCCGCTGCCGGACAAAATCTTATCTTCTCCCACTCGCTCGTGAAGGAGCTTCACCGCAGAACTCCCTGAGGTCGCCGGAGACAGCCCTTTCGCTTTACCTCAACTTTTCGTTCACCGAAATTGAGGAATAGACCTACCGGCTTACCGGCGGCCACCGGATAGTTGAAGAGCTGTATCTCAAGAGAAAAAACAATCCGCCTCACGGACTTCAGCTCTATGCTGTTATCCCGTCAACAACGCTCCTTTCACAGAACACTATACGTCAGCGTATTTGCGAGCTCACGGCCTTAGCTTCCGTTTAGCCGGCGAGGGGTTCCTTTGTGGCGAGACCTTCCTTAACGATGTCAAGAACCTCTTGATTCGAAAACGGCTTGTAGAGGCAGCCGAAAACGTCGAGGCCGGCGTCATCTTTTTGTGAGCTGTCAAGGCGGCCGGTCATAATCACCTTCAGCGGCCTTTTCTCAGGCGGGATATGATTGATTCTCTCCATGACGTCCACACCTTCCATCTCCGGCATCTGGAGGTCAATGAAAGCGAGAGAGTATTGCTCTCGCCGAAGCGCTTTGACAGCTTCTCTGGGATTTGTGAAACCGTCAGCCGCGTATCCGGCACGGTCCAACACCTGCACGAGAAGGTCCGTGATCTCTTTCTCATCGTCAACGACCATGATGCGTGGGTTATCTTCTTTTGGCACGCGCTTAGCTCGTTGTCGTGCGCGCTCGCTCTCAGAGGCAGCGGCAAGATAGACGGTCAAAGTCGTGCCCTTGCCAACTTGACTGCTAACCTTGATCTCCCCGCCGTGCCCATCGATGATGCCGTGGCAGACGCTCAACCCCAGCCCCGTCCCGTGAGCTTTCCCGTCGTAAATCCCTCCGCTCGCCAACGACCCTTTCGTGGTGAAGAAAGGCTCGAAAATCCTCGGGACGTCCTCTTTCGGTATCCCACACCCGGTGTCCTTGACCCTGATGAAAGGTCTTCCGCTCTTCGTTCCGGTCTCAACGCTCAACTTCTTCACTGGCGACTTGAGCATGGCGTGTCTGGCATTTACCACCAGGTTCATCACTACCTGCGATAGCAGGCTGCCGTCCCCCGACACCGGCCGCACCTTCATCGAATGCCTCACGCTCACCTCTATCCCCTCGCTGGTAAACTCCTTTTTCGTAAGCCTCAGGGCCTTATCCACAACTTCTCGCAGGTTGAGAGGTTTTCTCTTTCCGACATCCTTGCTGGAAAACGCCAGAAGGTTTTTCGTCAGCTCACCCCCGCGAACCACCGACGAACGCACGACCTCCAGATTCCGGCGCGCGGTAGTGGAAAGCTCCTCGGTCTGCAATGTGAAATCAATGTATCCGATAATCACGGCGTTGATGTTGTTGAACTCGTGGGCGATTCCTCCGGCGAGCGTGCCCACAGCCTCCATCTTCTGGGCATGCGCCAGTTGCTCCTGGAGGCACCGTTTCTCGTCCTCCGCCGTCTTTAGCTGGGTGATGTCGCGACCCGTGCCCACCAGCCCCACGATCTTGCCGTCTTTATCTCGCAAAGGCACCTTGCTCGTCAGGTTTGTCCTCTTGCGCGTTTGCTCCATCACGACTTCTTCTCGGTTGAGCAAGGGCTGGCCCGAGCGCACGACCTCCTGCTCGTCAGCGTCGTATTGCGCCGCCAGCTCGTCAGGGTGAAAATCGAAATCTGTTTTCCCAGCAACCGCGTCCGGGGTTGTCGCGCCCACGCGACGCGCAGCCTCCGTATTGCAGATTAGAAAACGGCCCGCGGTGTCTTTGACGTAGATTGAATCCGGCAAGTTGTCTATGACGGTGCGCAGCAGATTGCGTTCTTCCGCAAGCGCCTCCCTCGCTTGCCTTCGCTGCAATGCTACTGCCGCTTGACTTATGAATGTCTGGATGATGCTCCGGTCTCTCAACTGAGCTCCCTTCCGCATCAAGATGATGGTATTGCCAAACAACTTCCCTTTCGCCGTGAAACCCATGACGTACATATCGCCCAAACCGAGGAGCTTCTCCAAAGCCCGGCAAACGGGCTTGGGGACATCACCCAAAAAAAGTTCGTATAAGCCCCCGGGGACCTTCCTCAGCTCACCTGCAATAAGATTCCTCTTCGCTTCCTCGTCTATTGTGAAGGACATTCCGCAGGGGTCCCTCCCGAGAATGTGAAGGAGACTCTCCATCTGTCTTCCGATTCCCAGGACCGCGCGGAGGTAAACGCTGTCAGATGCGGGGTCGAACGAACTGACGACAACAATAGGGTTGCCGATGAGCTCTCGAAGCTTTTCCCCTATGAGGTGGTGGATGTCTGCCTCGGGCGAAAGGTTAACCAGAGCCATCGCCGCCTCTGACAGAAATGTCAGATCGGCGATGTGCTGTTTATCTCTTTCTCCCGCGCGCCTCCGCTCGGTGATGTCCATTCCCGCGAAAAGAATGCTGGCAGGCCGGTCTTGTTTGTACGACAGCACCCGTGCGGGCGAGAGCCGGAGTGTGTGGATTGTTTTGTCTTTGGCAAAAACGTCAAGGTCAACTTCGGGCGTATATTCCCCCTTGAAGATTTTCTCGAACTGCGCAGCGATTCCTTCTCTTTTTTCCCGAGGAACAAAGTCCAGGGCGCACTTGCCGATAACCTTATCTCTCGTGTATCCCAGTTTCCTCAGGGTTGACGCATTAGCATCCTTGAGTATCCCCCCCGCGCCAATTATCATGCTCAGCGACTGACTCTCTTCACAGAGAAACGCGTTCTTCTCGTCGGACTTTCGCGATGATCCCTCCGCCCGAATTTGTTCGGCCTCCAGGGACCCCAATTGCGCAATCCGTCTGCGAATTTCCGCCAGTTCCTTCAAGAGTTCAGGTTTTGTTTTGCGCTGACCTCTGATTTTGGTTGCCTCCCCAAACAGCCGACAACTCCGCCAAACGCCTGAGCCCGCGCTCAACCTTCTGCTCGGCGGCCTTGCACCGACGACCTTGTTATACCTGCTCACCCAACGCGTCTGAGCCTCTCATGGTTCAGACCGTGCGCCTCCTTCCGACAAACCCAGCTCGGTACGCCCACGGGATAAACAACACCGCCCGGAACCCGCCGCATAACGGCCTGCTTCTACGAGTTCATCTTGAAAGCAACTATCGTACCAGATAGATAAAAGGCACGTCAATGACATGCCGCGGCTGGGGGTGTGGCCCGATTTCAGGGGATAAGTTTGCGAAGAGTAACCCCGCCGTCCCGGCGCCTCGTTTTGAACATTTCCCGCCCCACGTTGACGCCGTCCATTTGTCCAGTCTGTCGCTCTATCGTACAACACAAAACGCCACGGCTTCCTTTTCGCCTGCCCTCAGCCCCGCCGCGGCGGGGCTTCTCACCAGAGGGTTCATCCGAATTCTGCCATGCGAATACAGCCGCAACCCTTTGGAAATCAAAGCCTTCGGATTGATACAAGGGGGAGATAGCGCTCTACTTCCTTTTTGGACAGGGCAGCGATGGGCCACACCGCTGCGTTGGCACAACCGGCGGCCGCCCCCCATCGCAAGCACTCTTCGACGGGCAGATTGCGAGTAAGTCCATAGACGATTCCCGCGATAAGGCAGTCACCGGAACCTACCGCCATGATTTCCTTGATTCTGGGAGGCTTGACGAGGAAGGTCTCTCCTTCGAAGGATGCTCGCAGTCCCTTCTCCCCGAGGGAGATGACGACGAGTTCAATGCCCTTGCTGTGGAAATGCTCGAAGGCGGCGAGGTAATCGCTGGCGGTTCGCAGCGGTTTCCCCGTCGAGGACTCGTATTCGCCGCGGTTAGGCTTGACCATGTACGGAGACGCCTCCACGCCGCGAACAAAAGCCTCCCCGTAGGTATCGAGGATGGCCAGCGTCTTGTTCTTGTGGGCTTCCCGGATGACGTCGCGGTAGAAGGAGGCGAGGTTTGCGCCGGGGGCGCTCCCGGACAGAACGAGGATTTTCGCTTTACGAACAGCGGCAATAGCCTTTTCCCTGAGGCGACGGACCTCCTCGCGGCTTATGGCGCCGCCTTCCTTGATGAGCGTTGTGCTCATCTCGCGGGAGGTTTCGTGGATGCGGATAGAGGCACGGCTGGGGCTTTCGACCCAGAAAGGGATAAGCGCGATGGAATCTTGCCGAATCAGCTCGGCGAGGAGTTTTCCGGTGTGGCCGCCGAGCATGACGAACGCTTTGACCGGCACACCAAAGTGCTTCAGGACACGCGCCACGTTGACCCCTTTGCCACCGGCGACGATTTCTTTGCGGTTCGTCCGGGAGATGACTCCTTTCCGAAGACGGTCAACGAAGAGAGTTCTATCAACGAGGGGATTGAGAGTTATCGTCACAATCATCTCAGGCGCCTCCTCTCCCGAAACACGGCGGGGTTTCCGATAAGGTACTGACAACAGGCGGGATTGTCAATGCCCGACACACGCCGGCGAGTGATACCGGCATGGGCGTCCACCGGTCACGCCTCGGGCGACATGCCACAAGGGAGCGGTGTAATGCCTCACTTACGGGCGGGAATGGCTGTATTCCGGTGGGCCAGGTTGCCGAGGGTAACGCCGCCGTCCCGGCGGCAGTCCCGAGGGCGTCCCGCCCTCGGCGGGGGCAGGATGCCCTCCCGCGTTCCGCGGGACAAGATGCCAGCGTTACGGGCCCTGTGTGCGCATTCTACGGTTCCACCTTCAGCCACCCATAAGTGAGGGATTACGGGAGCGGTCTGCTCTTGCTATCTACTCCCGCTCCGCGCCTCTGCGTCTTTGCGTTAACCTCTCTCCCCCTCCTTTCCTTGCCACCGATGTACAGCCACACCCTCGAGAAGAGCCTCACGAGTTTCTCTCCATTTTGCTTGGATGTTTTGCGGAATCTGCGTTACTATCCGTGCGAAAGCAGAACGAGAGCCTGGAGCAAAGAGCTGCGCGCAGCTAATCGGCGCGACAGCAAGACGGATTGTCGTGCAACACTTCTGCTTGGCAGACCAAGATGCAGGTCTTTCGCCACCGGCGCTCGAGAGGCGCCTTTTCTCCGCTCCTGCCTGCGGCCAACTCGCCCTGGCAAAGAATGAGCTCGCGGGCAATCCGCCTGCCTGCGTCAAACGAACCCAATCTCGGAGGATGCTCATGAGCAAACTCAAGACCGCTTCTATTGCGACGACGACAGTCATGGCTCTTTTTGTCGTGTTTGCGCCTTTCCTCAACTCGTGTGGGGGAGTGGCGAGCGACGGTCCGACCACGTGGCCGACCTTGCACAACGACTACCAGCGCTCCGGCTACACGGATGAAGTCATCAACGGCCCCTATGAGCGCAAGTGGTATCGCGACTTCCACGAGGAGATGACCGCGACACGCGTCGAGGCCATCGTCGCCGAGGGGAAGTGCTTCGTTGGAACCTTCGCCGGCAACCTCTACGCGCTCGATGTGCACAACGGCAATACCATCTGGAAGTTCCATGTTGAAGGGCCCATCGGCCATTCTCCTTGCTATGACCGCGGCAAGCTCTACTTCGGCGCCGATGGCGGCTTTGATAAAGGGCATCTCTACTGCCTCCGCGCGAAAGACGGCAGGCTGACCTGGAAGTACGACGCCGGCGCCGGCATCTGGGTCTCCCCCGCCTCCGACGGCGAAAAGATTTATTTTGGCGACCGAGCAGGCATTTTCCACGCGGTGCACGTCGAGAACGGTGAGCGGGCTTGGACTTTCAAAACGGGCAACATGATTCTTTCGCCCGCCTCGCTCTCACTGGACAACAAGAAGATCGTATTTTGCAGCGAGGACATGCGAGTGTATTGCCTGAATCCCTCCGGCAAGCTGCTTTGGAAGTCGAGCAAGCTTCACGGCCTCTCGCTGCGAGACCACGCCCCGACAATCTGGAAGGGGCTGGCGATCGTCCGGACGAACCCGGCCGATGGATTCCATACGGTTTTGAACCGCAACGGCGACTTGCTGAAGAGAATCCAGCAGGCGATTCCTCTCGGGCCCGAAGACGAAGTGCTGTTCGACAAGTGGAACGACATACTCATGAAGGAGACACCAAGTCGGCGGGCGGCAGAGCGGCAAGGCGTGGTCAAATACTTAAAGGAAAATCCGTACGACCAGACGTTCTACGCATTTCAGCTCAAAGACGGCACTGAGCCCTGGGTCGCCCAGATCCTCTACACCTGCGGGTTGCACAATCCCCCGACACCGCCGACATTCAATCCCAAAACGGGAGACATGTACGTTTACTACCGCACCGCGCTGACGAATTACCTACGCGGTATTCGGCGGTATTCGGCGTTGGGACGACTCAACCGGGACACCGGTCTCATTGACTTCTCCTACCCCGAGAGCCGACACCCCAAAGAGGAATGGTACGGGTTTCCGATGATAGGGGACGAGACCCAGGCACTCTCCCTGATGGGCGACATCCTCCTCGGCACACACCAGGGGGAGCTGGCCGGACTCGACCTGAAGAAAGTCAAGGCTGCGCGAATCTGGCTCGGCCGAGATACCTACGGGGGAATCTTCGGCCCCGCGACGGTCAGGGGCAAGTTCGAGGGCGCTCGCGACCTCGCCGCTAAGGGTTATCTCACAGGGATGCCGAACGAATGGCACGGACCGGACCGTGGGATTCTCGCCATCGCCGAGGGACGAATGTTCTGGGTGGTTGGCTCGCAGGTCGTCTGTCTCGCGGGGCCCGGCGTGCCAAGAACGGCGACCGGTGGGATAAAACCGCCGCCCACACCGCGCCCGAAGGCGCGGCTGACCATCGTCGCAGGTGGAAACGTCACACGAGGCGTGGGCTCTTACGACGACACCGTACAGAGAATCGTCATCCGCCCCGAAGACCTCGAGGAGCTTCTCAACGAGTCGCCGCCCCGCCGTGTCAAGCAGGCCGCCACTTCTCTTGCGAGAAAGCTAAGGGCGATGTTGAATGCCGAAGTCACCGAGCTCGTTGAGGAGGGCCCTTGGGCGCCCTTCATTGTTGAACTCGGGATTGTCAATGAGCAGCGATATTTCCGGCGCACCGCCGAAACCATGCAGATTCTCTCCCTTGCGCTCCCTCATCTCTCACCGCCCGTCAAAGCAAAAGCGAAGGTCTTTCTGGACGACATGTTTGACTCAGGCATGCCGCTGAGGGCGCCGGTCCACACCAGCGTCGGGGCCCGAAGGCGAGAATACTATGACTTCGGCCCCGGCATGAAGAACTTCGCCAGGCAGCGTGTCAGGTACACCGCAAACGTGGAGGACCTTTATGCGGTGTGGGCTTATGCCCACTACGCCGATGCCTGGGATAGGGTATTAGCTCAAGAAAATGTGATTCGGGAAGTCTTTGCCCGATTCGCAGGCGAGCCCTTCCGGTTCGACCACGGCGACAACCGAAACGACGCAGCAGAGCATCTCAACGCCCAGATCGCCGGCGACCTCGCCTTCGCGCGCATCATGGAGAAGCTCGGCCGCCGAGGCGAGCTGAAGAAAGCCATGGCCCGCCTCGCAGAGCTCGTCACCGAGCGCGTTCACCACGAGCGGGCGGACTCGAGATTGCTTCGTCAGTCGGGCCCTCCCCACAGCACCAAGGCGCCTCGCTGCGTCCGGCTTGTACCGGAGGTGTCCGGCATCCTGCGCAGGTTCGCAACCGAAAAGTTCACATATTACGTGCGAGGACTCGCCAGACAATTGCCTGTCTGGTATCAGGCTTTCGGGGAGCGGATGATTGGCGGCGAGAATTACATCAGTCCCCCACACCTCGCGAGGGGATTGTTCGCCGCGCTTGCGGACGGCGTTCAGCTCCCGCCCGACAAGCTCGCGATGTACCTTGACCACCCCTGGTGCAAAGCGGACCTCTATTATATCGAAAAACTCACCGCGCTTCTTCGCAGGTTGGACCCTGAAGAATAGCTGCCAGCTCACCATCAAAAGCGCGCAAGTAGGGCGATAATGGGGCGAAGATGCCTCCAAGAACAGCCATCCCCCACGTGGCACGGGCGTCCCGCCCGTGGGGATCATGGGCAAGATGCCCATGCCACGGCAGGCGACGGCGGAGTACTTCTCACCTCCACCTCTGCGCCTTTGCGTTACACTCTTCCTCCTGCCCTTTTCCCTCACGCGACGGTAGCCACCCGTAGCTGAGGCATTACCCTTTGACCTCTTATCAAACTTCTTGCAATGGCCTTGAGCTTAGCGTTCACAGCGTTTGCGGGACCCCGGACGTCCTCTCTCAAACTTCGCGCCGACGGCCGAGACAGCCGACTCCTCAGCGATAACCTCGCCCACGCGGTTTTTCTGGCTCAACCTGCGGCCGAGCCGCCGTACGGCACGTCCTCAGATACGCCTCGATCTTACCCACGATGTCCGGGTGCTGTGCCGCGACGTTGTTCTTTTCGCCGATGTCCTTGCTCAAGTCGTACAGCTCCAGCGGCGTCTCCGCCTTCGGCAACACCGCCTTCCATTTACCCATGCGCACTGCCCTCGTCAGCCCGTCGGGGACGTTCTGCCGCTTACTCCAATTGTACCGGGCCCACTCCCAGTACAGAAACTCGTGCTTCGGCTGCTTGCGAGCGACGGCGTCTTCGCCCAGCAGCGTCGGCGTGACCGAAATCCCGTCAATGCCCTTCGGGCACGCCGCTCCGGCAAGCTCCGCGAACGTCGGCATGACATCCGCAAAATACCACACGTGGTCGCTGACCGCGCCCGCTTTTATCGTCCCCGGCCAGCGGACGATCATCGGCACACGGATGCCGCCTTCGTACAGTGAGCGTTTGAAACCTCGCAGGGGGCCGCACGAGTTCAAGACCCCTTCAAAACGCCTCCCCGCTCCGTTGTCCGAGCAGAAGAAGACCACCGTGCGGTCGGCGATCTTCAGCTCCTCGAGCAACGCCAGCATCTCGCCGACCTGGCGGTCTATCATCGCGGCCATGGCTGCCACCACCTTCGCATCTCGCGGCCACGGTTTGTCTTTATACATCTGCCACGCCGGGTCCTCGGAGGGAATCTCATACTCACCGTGTGGGGGCGTCCACGGCGCGTAACAGAAAAACGGGCGACCTCTGTTCTCGCGAATGAACTTCATCGTCTCCTCAAAAATCAGGTAGTGCGAGTAGCTCTGGCGCTTTCCGTCAGCATTGCCCGGCAGAGGCAGCTTCTTGCTGTTGCGCCACAGGTATGAGGGGTAGTAGTCGTGCGCATGAACCTGGTGGTAGTAGCCGAAAAACGTGTCAAAACCGTGCTCCTCCGGCACGCCGGGCGTCCTCACGTCGCCGAGACCCCACTTGCCGAAGCCGCCGCAAACGTAACCCGCGCGCTGAAGCGCCTCTGCCACCGTCACGTCTTCATCCCTCAGCGGGATGCCGCCGGTGTTGCCCCGCACGGAGGTATGCCCCATGTGGTAGCCGGTCATCAGCACACTTCGTGCGGGCGCGCACACAGTGCAGCCGGAGTAAACATCCGTGAACCGCATCCCCTCCGCCGCCATGCGGTCGAGGTTCGGCGTCTTGATGTGCTTCTGCCCGTAACAGCCCAGGTCCGCGTAGCCGAGGTCGTCAACCATGATAAAGATGATGTTCGTGTGCTTGCGCTTACGCATCCCGGAAACACTGAACACACTCTCCGGCAAAACCGTTGCCATCGCTGCGCCGGTCATCATCCGCAAAAAGTCTCGCCTTTTCATCGTGCAATCGCATCCAGACCTCGGTCTCCTCTCACTTGTTTTCATCGTTCACCTTTCCCGTTGGCCGGCTACGCGTCTGGGTTGGGTTCAGAGAAGCAACTCCGCTTTTCCTTTCTGACTCATCGTTTAGCGCTCGAGCTTCGGCGATATTTCAGACCAGCGATAGGCGGCGCCAAACCTCAACCTGCTCGCCGCCGAACTCGGCCTAACCGCTCTGCTTCGATTCGCCTTCCAAACGCCGGAGTGTGTAACCCGTGACTCGCACTACGTACCCGTACGGGTCCTTCATCGCGGCCTTGAGCTGCGGTAAGGCGGGTCGCGCCTTCTCGCCGATTCGCCCCAGGGCGATTGCCGCGTTGAGCCGGACGGTATCCGATTCGTGCGTCAACGCCTTAACCAGCACCGGCAGCGCCACCTTCTCCTCTCCCCAATCGCACATCGCCTCGCCAGCCGCGACGCGAACGATCGGCGAGGAGTCTTTCAACAGCTTTGCTATCGCCCTCCTCGCTCTCTCAACAGCTTCCGGATTCTGGCAGGCGTTTCGCAGCCCAACCACAGCCCAGTAGCGCACCGAGCCGTATGGATCCCTGAGGGCTTCGAGATACTTCGGTATTGCCTCCGCGCCCGCTCCGTCCAACGCCTTAATCGCACGCAGACGCTCGAGCAGGTCAGTCTTGTCGAGCCTCTCTCGCCAGTGGGGGGTAGCTTTCTCCGATGGCACAATCTGTTTGAGCGCCGCCGCGCCCTCGACTACCTTGAACGAGACCTCCTGGCTGTCGCGGAAACCGATGCGGCAGCCTTTCGCGTGAATCACCTGCCCACCCGTGGGTCTGAGCGGCTGCGTGTAAAGTCTCCACCCTCTCTTGTTGCCTTTGCCGATTTTGTACGCGATTGACGCGCCGGGCGTCGCGCACGCGATCGTGAGCGTAACCTTGCCGGAAGCGGTGTCGAGACTCGTGACGAACGTCGGCGCCGCCGTCTTCTCCCATTTCCCGCCCGGGCGTTTCAGTTCATCAAACTCCGGCTCGGGGATCAATCCCACATCGCCGGTCCGTTTCTCCCACCGCTGATGCACTTTTCGCATTCGCTCAAGAATCTGCTTGTACTGTGTGTCGGCGGCGAGGTTGTGGACCTCGTGCGGGTCATTTAGTGTGTCGTAGAGCTCTTCGATAGGCTTGGTCTTCAGGAAGTAGAGTTTCTGTGGTCCCACGAGCTTGCCTTCCGCGTTGAGTCGGCGCATCTCCTGCATCGTGGGCATCTGGTTCATATAGTCAATGTTCTGCCCGTAGGTGACGTACGGCATGTAGTTATGGAAATACTCGTATCGCTTGTCGCGAACGGCGCGAATCAGGTCGTACGCCTCATCCATGCGGTCGCGGGCGCCGAAGATGTACTTTCGCGGCGGAGCTTTCTGGGCGCCGAGGAACGGCCTGCCTTGCATGTACCGCGGCGCCTTCACGCCCGCCACTGACAGAACCGTCGGGCCGAAGTCAAGAAAGGCGATAAGGTCATCGTTCACGGCGCCGGGCTTGAGCGCATCGGGGTTACCCGGCACGACGAGCTCTCGGAACTTTTCCGGCACACGGATTATCAGCGGAACGTGCAGTCCCGAGTCGTAAATCCATCGCTTCGCACGAGGCAATCCTCGCCCGTGGTCTGACCAGAACCACACGATGGTGTTATCCGCCAGCCCGTCGTCCTCGAGCTGCTGAAGGATGCCGGCGACCTGCTTGTCCATCAAGGTGATGATGTCGTAGTACTGCGCCCAATCCCTGCGAACCACGGGCGTATCCGGGTAGTACGGCGGCAGAACCCCTTTCGCTGGGTCGTGTTTCTCCTGGGGTGTGAGTCCCGCGATACGTTGCAGCATCCTCCTTGACCTGTTGCGTATCTGGCTCTCGTGCGTCGTCGTCAGGTTGATAACCGCGAAGAACGGCTGGCCCTCACCCCGGCCTCGCCAGTGCGCCTGGCGGCTATTTTCGTCCCAGGCGGTCAGCGGCGAAGCGAACTGGTAATCGGTCTTGACGTTATTCGTACAATAATAACCTGCTGCCCGCAGATATTCGGGGAAACATTTCACGTACGGCGGCGGCACGCCCAGGCAGCGCATGTGATGGGTGCCGATGGTAGTCGGGTACATTCCGGTAATGATGCCCGACCGCGTCGGAGCGCAAACGCCGGCATGTGAGAAAACGTTGGCGTACCGGACACCCTGCGTTGCGAGCCGGTCGAGGTTAGGCGTGACCGCATACTTGTCACCATAGCAGCCGAGGTCGGGGCTGATGTCCTCCACACTGATCCACAGGATGTTGGGCCGCCTGCCCCCGCGTCTTTCATCCGCGCCAGAGGACGTTCGCGGCAGAGCCGTAGCCATCCCCGCGCCCGCCATCATCTGCAAGAAGTCTCTTCTTTTCATCGTCTTGCTGTTCCCTCTTTTGACTTTACAGCACTTGCCTTTATCGTTCACACTTCTTCGCTTGAGTGAGACTCAAAAGCTCACCAGACACCCCGACGAATCACAGATGAATCCGCCCCCAAAGCCCTTTCAGCCAAGCCGCACCACCTCAATTTTGCCCAGATCGGAGACACCAAGGCCAAGTTCCGCTGCGTGGGTGATATGGATTAAGGAGGGACGAATCGGACCTGACAATCCCATCGCCCGGCGCCTCTTCAAAATCTCGTCGGCGCCAACCGCATCTGCGGCGACGCTGTCGGTACCGACGATGAGTCCCGCGTACTCCCAAACGAACGGCGCGCTGAAGCCCGGTCCTCGGTTATACTGGGCTCGCACGCCGTCTATAACAATCAGACGGGTTTTCTTTCTCACGGGGTCGAGAGCGCTGACCTCTGCGATACGCGGGCAGCCGTCTCCATGCGTATCGCCCGCGTTGGGGATGCAGCCCAGGAGATTCTTCAGGGAAAGAGTGACCCCGGAACGCCAGTGGGTCTTCAGAGAAGGCACGTTGATGATGGCATCCGCATCGTCCGTTATTGTTTTGCACAGCCTCGTCCGGAAAAGCCCCGGCGCCGCTTGCATCCAATCAGACCGGGCGCGAGTCCCCCGGCAGCGAACTCCTTTTGAAGACTCGTTAATCGTGAACCGCCCTCTAACGAGCTCACTATTCTCGCGGTCGTGAACGATGATATTGTTCTCCTTGAGACCTGCGTCCTTCAGTCCGTTCGCAATTGCCCGGACAACCTCAGGATTGGAGGTCACGGGAGGGAAAAGAGTGTTGACCTTGATGACAACTTTTTCACCTGCAGAAAACAGAGAGCGCCACGCCTTCGTGGAAGAAGATTTGCCGGTCAGCGAGCAGAGGGCGCGGTTCAGCATCTTCCCTGCCATGTCGGCATTGACTTTGCCAGAAGCCATGAGCCCGGGATTCCGAACGATGACCACCCGCTTCTTCTTGAGCTCATCGGCACATTGAGCCTTTCCGAGAAGAGATGTCGCGGCGATTCCTGCCGAACTTCCGAGCACTCCCTTGAAAAAATCCCTACGCGACATCGGCGGCGTGCGGCTGATGTCATCCAGGAGAGAAGCATTGAGCCACTCACGTCTTACCTTCATGTTCATCCTCGGCCCTCCTCAGCTCATCGCTCTTTGGCAATTTCAGTTGGCGCAACCGCCAACGGGTTCCAAGGGAGCACTGGCCCCCCTTACTGAGCTGAAATAATAGCTGGCATGGCGCGTTTGGTCAAGGCGACACTGCCCGCGGATGCGGCCGCGGCTGTCACGTTGGTGGTGTTTGGCGATTGGTGACGGTTACTGTTGTCCGGTGACCTCGATGACCTTTGCGGAAACGAGCGTCAGCAGCGTTACCTGCTTCTCCGGATTGCTCGCTTCTTCGGGGTCAATGACCTGGGAGCAAAACGGAGGGGTGACGGGCGACTCCTTGAGGACGAAGGTCAACCCGTCGGGCACGTGAATAACTGTTGTCGTATTCCACGTCTTGAATATGGGCTGGGTCACGTCGGAGCCGTCATATTTCTGCCATCCGGCAAATGTGGTAACCTCCGGCATCATTACCAGGGTAATCACTCCGTCTTTACTAACGACCGGCGTCACATTGAAGATCGCGCCAACATCTCTTTTCTCCCAATTCCCGGGGATGCCCTTTCCGTCCTTGTATTCCCACTCTGTGGGATAGGTCATCTCCTCCACGTGCTCGCTCTGTGCCTGTTGCCCGGGCACGGTCAGAATAACCAGGGAGGCGATGATCCTCGCGTCTTCCATCTGTTCGATGGCGGCGATTATCTTCTCCTTTTCCTCTGCGTTCAGCAGCGCCTTCCCGTCCGGCGGGCTGAGCTTGAATCCGATGGTTTTCTCGAATTGGCGGGAGATTCGCCTCTCCATCTGAACGAAAGTCGCCTCGATCCACACGTTCACGCCGTATTGTCCCTCGGGCATTTCCGGCGCTTCCATCAGGCGGACTACCGAATCTTCGGGCGCAACCATGATCACCTTGTAGCCCTTTGGGACGGTGATGTTCTTCACCTCTCCCTCGGTTTTGCCCGGTCTCATGGAGCCGGGCAGCGTCGGTCGCTCCACGATGCCGAGCTGTGAACTCGCATCGAGACCGTACGACACCGCCCCCAAACAGAGCAGCAAGGCGGTGCAAAGGCGCAGTGACGGAAAAGCGGCAATCCTTTTCATCTTGTGTCCCTCCCTCATGTCGCGTGTGTTGTTGGTTGATGGGTGGAACGTGGTTCCGGCAAAGCAATTTTCCCTCTGGCAGGATAGACGAAGGGTCGGGGCACTTTATTCATAAATTGCGCTCGTCTTTGCACGTGGGTTTGCCGTTGAGCAGCTTAGGGACATGAAAGGGCGTAATCCCTCAGTCTCGGGCGGATAGCCGGCCGAGGCGGAGGAGGCAAGAAGGGAACAGCAGATTAACGCAAAGGCGCAAAGTCGCAGAGAATAAGGTAAGAAGGACACCCCGCGTCTCGCGGGGCTGTCGTGGCATGGGCATCTTGCCCATGATTCCCACGGGTCCCGCCTCCGGCGGGATGCCACGTGGGGGATGGCGTTTTTCGCCGTGAAGGGTACAGCCCGAGCCCGTCGAGGGCAAGGGAGCCCCTCGACATCCCCCGCGGAACGCGGGGCGGGACAGGACGCCGGCGATGCGTAAAGCCCATCTGCGTGCTCTGCGCACTCTGCGGTTCCACCCTCAGCCGCCCGTAACTGAGGCATTACGAAACTGCTTTGTTTTCTCTGGCACGTCCGAGGAAGAGGACGGCGAGGCAAACGCCACACGACTTGAAAGATTCCCCAAGGCCAGTCCCAGTAGGCGGGCGCTCTTGTCTTCCTCCTGAAGGGGGCGTGGGCGCGGGGCCAAGATTCCCTCACGGGTTGGCTCCGAGGCAAACTGTGCCATTCAAATGCAGCGACACGCGCTCGAGGGGGCGAGCTTTGCGAAGAGGCGCAGGACAAGGCGTCGGATAATTGCGGGGCGTTGACTAGAATTGCTGATGCTCGGTTCTCTTGATAATCTCATTTTGAAGGTCAACGCCGAGGCCGACGAAATAATCGCTATAGCCCGCAACTCGCACTATCAGATTTCGGTGCTTCTCCGGATGCTTTTGTGCGTCCCGCAGCGTTTCGGCAGTGACCACATTGAACTGGACGTGATGGCCGTCCATCCTGAAGTAGGTCCTGATAAGATGCGCCAGCTTGTTAATCCCCTCCTCATCTGAAAGGAGCTGGGGGGAGAACTTCTGGTTGAGGAGTGTCCCGCCCGTTCTGATGTGATCCATTTTCGCCGCCGATTTGAAAACGGAGGTGGGGCCGTTTCGGTCCGCCCCCTGAACAGGTGATATTCCCTCCGAGAGCGGCTCGGTAGCTTTCCTTCCGTCAGGGAGCGCTCCGACCACGCTGCCAAAGTAAATGTGTACAGTAGTGGGAAGAAGATTGATTCTGTGTACACCGCCCCTGGCAATGGGCCGGCCATCCACAGCGCTGTAATACACATTGAATATCTGCTTCATGATATTATCAGCGTAATCATCATCGTTCCCGTATTTCGGAGTTTCATTGAGAAAGCGTTCCCTGAGCCGCCCCTCTTCGCTGTAATCAGTTTGCAGCGCTTGCAGCAATTCGTTCATCGTCACGTGCTTCTTGTCAAAAACATTGTATTTGATTGATGTTACAGAATCCGTTACGCTGCCGATTCCGACGCCTTGAATGTAGCTTGTATTGTATCGAGCGCCACCGTTGTGGTAGTCCTTCCCTTTCTGTATGCAATCGTCAATAAGGAGGGATAAGAATGGCACAGGTATGTATCGGGCGTAAAGCCGATCTATGAGATTGTTTCCCTTTATCTTGATGTCAATAAAATGGTGCAGTTGTGTTTTGAAGGCCGCGAAGAACTCACCAAATGTCCGGAACGTGGTCGGGTCGCCGGTCTCGACGCCGATTCTCTTGCCAGTCCGAGGGTCTATTCCGTTATGCAACGCGACCTCCAAGACCTTCGGGAGATTGAAGTAGCCGGTCAAAATGTATGCTTCTTTTCCGAAGGCGCCGCTCTCCACACATCCACTGGCGCCGCCGCATCGGGCATCTTCTATGGATTTTCCCTGTCGCACCAACTCCTGCACGATAGCATCAGTATTGAATACGGAGGGCTGCCCGAAACCTGTCCTGATAATGCGGATGGCACGCTTCAGGAAACGGTCCGGGTTTCTCTTGCTGAGTTGAAGCATCGAACTGGGCTGGACAAGCCGCATCTCCTCTACGATGTCGAGAAGGAGATAGGAGAGTTCGTTCACCGCGTCTGAGCCATCCTCCTTGACACCGCCGAGGTTGATAAGAGCAAAATCTGTGTAAGTGCAGCTTTCCTCGGCGGTCACACCCACTTTCGGTGGCGCCGGCTGGTTGTTGAACTTGATCCAGAACGCCTGCAACAATTCCCTGGCTTTTTCCTCCGTCAAAATCCCACTCTCGAGGTCCCTTTTGTAGAACGGGTACAAATGCTGGTCGAGTCTTCCGGGGTTGAATGAATCCCAGGGATTGACTTCTGTGATGACGCCGACATGTACGAACCAGTAATACTGAAGGGCTTCCCAAAACGTTTCCGGAGCATGTGCAGGAACCCGCCGGCATATCTGAGCCATTGTCTCGAGCTCGGCCTTTCTTTTCGCGTCCTTTTCGTTTTCGGCCAGTTGTTGCAGACTCTCCGAATGGCGGCTCGCAAGAAGAATGAGCGCGTCGGCGGCGATGTCCATCGCTTTGAGCTCTTCGTTTTTGTCATAGGCTTCCGGGTCATTGTAGTAATCCAGTCGCTCCATGCTTCTCCGAATGTCCTCCTTCAGATCGAGGAACCCTTTTGTGTATATCTTGTTGCCCAGAACCGTATGCCCAGGAGCGCGCTGTTCCATGAACTCCGTGAAAACTCCTGCTTCAAACGCCGCTTTCCACTGCTCCGACATTTCCTGAAAAATACGGTCTCTAATGGCCCGCCCCCTCCAGTAGGGAATGATGTCAGTTTCATATACCTGTCTTGTTTCATCATCCACGAGGTAGGGAATTTTCTGCCGCGAATGTAGAACGTCAAGGTCGTTCAATGTGTGAGTACATATTTCAGGGTAGGTCGGCGTTGCCTTAGGCGCCGGCCCTCTCTCGCCGACGATAAGTTCTCCGTCGGCAATATAAAGGCGCTTTTTCTCCATCAGGCGCTTGAATGCCAGTGCTCTCTTGACGGGAACAGAAACCTTTTCCGCCATATCGCTCTTGTAGAATTCGGTGACCAGAATTGCGCGCTCCGAGGAAATACATGGTTTTGTATTTACGCTATGTTCTTTTAGATTGTGTATCCTTTCATTCATTCTTATCCTCCTACGGTGACCCTAAAACCGTAGCGTTGGAATCTCTTCTTTAATGAGGCCATTCTCTGCGGCGTGGGAGGGGAAACGCCCTCCATGTCGTTTTTGCGTCTCAGCCGCTTGTACTTCTCGCCTGCAATTCTATGATACGGAAGAAGAGAGACGTCGGCTATACTTTTCAATGAAGCGAGAAAATCCAAAGTGTCGCTCACGTTCTCTTCCGTGTCCGTTATTTCTGGAACAATGAGAAAACGAATGATAACTTGTTTTCGGCGCTCCTCAAGCGCTTTCAAGTTCTGAAGGACTGGGCGATTCGACTCGCCTGTGTACTTCTGATGCTCTGTATCGTCCATGAGTTTGAGGTCGTAAAGGAAGAGGTCCGCGCGGCCCACAATAGGGGTGAATATTTCGGGAGGAGCATATCCGGATGTGTCGAGAGTAGTATGAACCTCCTTCTCTTTACATGCGAGAAGAAGTGATTCGAGGAATTCCGGCTGCGCTAAGGGTTCGCCCCCCGAAAATGTGACCCCGCCGCCGGATTCGTCGAAGAAAAGGATGTCCTTTTCGATTTCATCCATGACATCGTTGACGGACACCACCCTCCCGACTTTTTCGACTACATCAGTATCAGTGGGGCCTTCACGGGGAAGCACGGGGACCATGGTTTCGGGATTAGGGTCCTGACCCTCAGGATTGTGACACCACGCGCAGCGAAGAGGACAACCTTTCAGAAACACCGTTGTCCGGATGCCGGGGCCGTCATGAAGAGCGTATCGTTTGATGTCGAATATTGTTCCTGAAATCATGAGTTATCTCTTGCTTCAAGAGCGCACTTGTCGCGGACTTTACCTTTATCGTGTTATCCTGCCGAAGAAGCCCCCTGATTCGGGAACGTATTGTTTTTTTGACGAGATAACAGGATGAACGGGATGTTCTGAATCCTGTTCATGGTGTCAAAGAAGCTCCTTTTACACAGCGCCATACGGCGCCGAATTTACGAATCACGCGCCCGAGCTCAACAGTTTATGAAGAGTTCGCCTGGTTATTGAATGTTAAACGGGCATTGTCTTGCCCGGCACCGCCACCGGTCTGACGGGCAAATCGCCAAACTCGTAATTGGGCGGGGAAAGGTCCAACTTGGAGTCATTCATCGCCCAGCTCCACGTTAACTCCTTGCCAGTATAGGTGCTCATTCTGCCGAGGATTGCGGTCAGAGTACTTTCGGCAACGTTTCTACCCTCGTTGAGGGGCTCGCCGCTGCGTATGCTCTTTATCAGATCGGCATGTTCCACAACGTAGGGGTTGTGGTCGGGGCCGGCGTACTTGTAAGCTCTTGCCCCTTCGATTATGCCGCCGCCGCTGCTGGTGTATGCCAATCCTTTTGTGCCGATAACCCGTTCCGCGACCTCGTTTGCGCAGCCCGGTATCTGCCTGCACATGCTCATAAGCCTTACGCCGTTTGCGTACTCGTACTCGACGGCGAAGTGGTCGTAGATATTGCCGCTCCTTGGGCCTATGCGCACCTGACGACCGCCCATGCCCATCGCCTTTACCGGATGAGCGCCCATCGCCCAATTGATGACGTCGAGGTTGTGGACGTGCTGTTCGACGATGTGGTCGCCCGAAAGCCACGTGAAGACGCTCCAGTTACGGCACTGCCATTCCACGTCAGACAAGCCGTCCTTTTCATAGTACTTCCAGTAATCCCCCATTCCGCCCTGGTTCCAGTAGCACTGGGCGCACTTAATCTCGCCGAGGTCGCCGTTATGAATCCGCCTGATAATCTCAAGGTAATGCGCCTGATGGCGACGTTGGGTGCCAGCGACAATCGCAAGGTTGTTTTTCTTCGCCAGTTCAGCCGATGCGATAATCGAACGCACGCCAGTCGGGTCCACCGCCACGGGCTTTTCCATGAAGACGTTCATGCCCGCCTCGATAGCGGCTTTGAGCTGGATAGGCCTGAAGCCCGGCGGAGTCGCAAGGATGACCATATTCACATCGCTGGCGATTACCTTCTTGTACGCGTCAAAACCCACAAAGGACGTCTCAGGCGTAACCTTGACCTTGCCCTTGAATCGGCTCTTAAGCCTCCTGAGCGAACCTTCCAAACGATCCCTGAAAAAGTCGCCCATAGCCACAATCTCAACGCCTTTGGACGACTCAAGACAATCCTTTGCCGCTCCCGTGCCGCGCCCGCCGCAGCCAATCAGGCCCACGCGTATGGTGTCGGAGCCTGCGCAAAAAACGTTGCCGCCGCTCGAAAGCATCGCCGCCAGCGATGCCCCTGCCGATGTTTTGATGAAATCCCGTCGTGAAATCCTGCCGTCCTTCTTTTGCGTTTTCTCCTTCGGCATGATTGATTCCTCCTTTCAGAGTGTTTCCTCAGCAAATTGATTCGGAAACGCCGGGGCTATTGAAAACTCCCACCGGCGACCATCACACGGCACGAACTCGTGCCTCGCCTCTCGCATAGCACGAGAGCGTATCCCTGCTGACTCCTTCTTCACAAGGGGGCACGAAGAAAGGAAGAGACGGCTAACTCCTCCTCCCATGCGTTATAATGTCGCAGGTTGCCATTCTTTTCAAGCGTGAATTGGCTGCGGCTGCGTGTGCGTGGCAAGGAAAAGAGGGAAAGAGAGCTTAACGGCAGAGTAGGGAGGGCCGTGGCCCTCCCCCTCATTAGACCGGACGTGCCCAATTCACGCTCAACCAGCACGACCTCAGTTTTAGCCTCGAGTGAAGCTGCTTTCAAAGGGCTTTTCAGAAGGCTTCCGATGAAGCAGCTACACGATATTCATCGTCAAGTAGTGTGGCGAGAGGAAGGGCTCGGAGGTTGTGGCCTGGCTGATAAAACCTTCCTGTCCTTCCGAGGAAGCCCTTGCATCCCTCCCCGGCCAAGCGCAAAATGAGGGCCGCACGACCCACATGATATGAGGGAGCAGAATGCCGAGTCCAGAAGGGCCGGAACAAAAGCCAAAGAACATCTTCCGTCTTCCAGCCCCCAGGGAGCCGTGGGCAAGAGTTATCGGATGGCGGCCGCTGCTTCTTTGGCTCCTCTGCGGTTCGCTGTCCACGAGTCCGAGCCAGGCAATATCGGGCGAGATGAAAGGGGCGAGAGTCTCCGAGAATCAACGCGCATTCATTCTCGAAGACTCGGGTAGCACGTTTGTGCCGTGGGGATTCAACTACGACCACGATGAACAAGGCCGCTTGCTGGAAGACTATTGGGACGCGGAATGGCCCAAGGTAGAGGAAGACTTCCGAGAAATGAAGGAACTCGGCGCCAATGTCGTCCGCATCCATCTTCAGCTTGGCAGGTTCATGCGGGGGCCTGACAACCCGAATGATGCCTCGTTGGATAAACTCACCCGTCTGATTGAGCTGGCTGAACGACTGCGTTTATATCTCGATGTCACTGGGCTTGGGTGCTACCACAAAAAAGATGTTCCCCGCTGGTATGATGATCTATCAGAAAAGGACCGTTGGGATGTGCAGGCACGGTTTTGGGAGGCGATCGCGAGCCGATGTGCCAGCAGTCCCGTCATCTTTTGCTACGATCTGATGAACGAGCCGGTGGTTCCCGGCGGTCCAAGAAAGCCTCGGGAGTGGCTTGGGCCCCCGTTTGCCGGGAAACACTTCGTTCAGTTCATCACGCTGAACAAGGGAGACCGCCTACGGCCGACTATTGCTCGGCAATGGGTTCAACGCCTGACAACCGCGATCCGCAAGCACGATCGCCACCATCTAATCACGGTTGGCCTCGTTTCGTGGAGTCTTGATCGCCCCGGTCTGACATCCGGGTTCGTGCCAGAAGAGATCGTCGCACAACTCGATTTCCTCAGCGTCCATATCTATCCTCAAAAGTCGGGGCTTGATAAAGCGATGAAGACCTTGAAAGGTTTTTCTTTGGGGAAGCCGCTCGTTGTTGAAGAGACGTTTCCGCTCAAATGTCCGCTCTCAGAGTTCAAGCGATTTGTTGAGGAGTCACAAGCAATCGCATCTGGATGGATTGGTTTCTATTGGGGCAAGACGCCCGAGGAGTGTCGCCGCTCGGGACAACTGCCGGATGCCTTGATGCTTGGCTGGTTGGAATTCTTCAAGGAGAAGGCGCACACGATGAAGGGGCAGCACCTAAACGCAGACACCGCGCGTCCAAGCGGACGGTCTTTCGCGGGAGATCAACGACGGCGCCGGCGCCACGGTGAAAAAGGGAGATGATGATGGCTTGTTACATGTATATGATTCGGACGACTCTTTTTCTGGTGCTGGTTGCGGCGGTTGCGCCGCGAGTGTGCGCAAGTGAACCCGCCATTCCGTTCCCGGAAGCCCTCGACGCCGCCGAGGTCTCGCAGGCGAGAATAGACAGCGTCACCGAACGCGCGCTGCTCCTCGGCAACGGCGACATCAATGCGCTGCTGTACTCCGACTCCGGCAACGTGCTCCTCCGGTTGACGAAAAACGACGTGTGGGACGCGAGGCTCGATACTTCCGAGGACCCGCCCCTGCTGCCGATAAAACGAATCAAGGAACTTGCCGAAGGAGAGTGGCTCAAGGGCGGCAGCTTCGGCGGCGGGTGGCTCAATCCCGATGGCACGCCCCGGCGGGGGCCGAACAGTTGGAGCCGCGAGTATCCATGCCCACGACCGTGCGCGGTCGTGAAACTGGGCGAGCATCCGAACAGGCCGACGTGGCGGCAGATCCGCGAAGAGGGAGAGCACAACGCGTGGCAACGTCACCGGAACGTCACCGTCATGAGCATCCGAGGACGCAAGGGCGCCTCCAACGGTTACGCCTACGGACCGCTGGATTTCACAACCGAGGAGTATTCCAGCGTTCGAGTGCGACTCTCCGGAAGCGGAAATGCCCGCTATTTCGTTGACGTTATGGGCCCCGGTAACGGGGTGATTGTGGGCAGCAAATGGATCGAGTCGCCGACGCAGCCCGCCGAGCGAGTTTTCCAACTGCCCCCCGACCGGAAGGTCAATCGCCTCATCTTCTACACGTGGACAGAGGACGGCAAGCGCGCGGAGAATCGTTTCGAGGCAGTCACGTTCGAGGGACCCAAAGGCAAGCTCGCTGTTGACCTGACTGCAACGCCCTCGCCAAGTTGCGCTGCCCGCCTCGACATCCGTCGCGCTGTAGCGCGCGTCATCGGCGGCACGCCCCAGGCGGAGGTGCGAGCGCTCGCGCAGCGAAACGTGTTCCTCATCGAATCACCGGCGCCCGCGCTTCTGTCGCCCGTGCGCTCAAGCGTGATTCCTCCCGCGACATTGGGCCGGCGAGATGGAGTCGAGTATCTGCACCAGAAGTTGCCCGCTGACGCCGACTGGCCCGGGATGAGCTTTGCCGTTGCCCTCGCCCAAGATGGCAAGCGGAAAGCTGTGGCGATTGTAACGTCGCATGAGTCTAAGGAGGTCATTTTCGACGCCGTGAGGCTCGCGCAGTCAACGCTCCGGGCGAATCTCGCGGAATTGGTTCGTGAACACGAGGCGGCATGGGAGCGCTTCTGGTCCGCAAGCGGGATTGACATCGAAGATGCGCTTCTGCGAGACGCATGGTATCGCAACCTGTATTTCCTTCGTTGCGTGAGCAAAGCGGGCGTGCAATGTGTGGGGCTGTATGCCGGGCTTGTGCACGATGGTCTTCCCGCGTGGCATGGCGGCCACACGACCAACTACAACGCCGAGCAGACTTTCTGGAGCGGCTTCCCGACCAACCACACTGAACTGACGGAGCCTTATGAACGACTGGTGAGCGAGTATCTGCCGAGGGCGCGGTGGCTCTGCCGCCAGTTATTCGACTGCGAGGGGGCATACTATCCCCACAATCTGTTCAACTACGAGCCGCCTCATCCGGAAAAGTGCCGCAGCCGCATCGGACGCCAGCAGTTTTATGTCACATGGAGCTACACCATCGGCGTATCGGGCTTTACCGTACAGAACCTCTGGCTTCGATACAAGTATCAGCCCGACCGGGAGTATCTGGAGAGAATCGCTTACCCTGCCGTGCGCGATGTGGCTACCTTTTATGCGAACTACATCAATCAGTGCGAAGCCGCCGACAACGGGAAGGTGGTGCTGGCTCCGAGCGTCTCTCCTGAACATTGGGGATGGACACACAAGTTCGCTCGCAACCGCAATTGCGCGTTTGACATCGCCTTCGCACGCTACACGCTGCAGGCGGCGATTGAGGGGGCAACGACGCTTCGCACGGACGCCAAGCTGGTCGCGCGCTTCAGAGAGGCGCTCGAGCGTCTCCCTGCGTACCCGACGACGAAGGATGCTCCGCCGATTGTGGTGGACGTCGCGGATGCCCTTCCGATAACATACAACATCGCTGTCCCGGCTGTGCCGGTGTTCCCGGGGGATGTGGTCACGTGGTGGTCGCCCCCGGAGGAAAAGGAGCTTTTCGCCCGCACGATAAGCCAAATCCGATGGAACGGGAACAACTCCACCTTCATCCTGTCCGTGGCGCGGGCGCGGCTGAGCATGGCGGACAGCTATCAATGGCTGCGCGACGAGGTAAAGCACCGGCTTCGTCCCAACGGCACCTTGACGCTGAACCGTCTCGGCAACACAATCAACAACCACGGCCATTACACCGAGCAGTTCGCGGCTTCAATGGCGGTCTCGGAGCTTCTCATCCAGAGCGTGGGGGATATTATTCGGCTCTTCCCGGCGTGGCCTAAGGAGAAGGGAGCGCGGTTCAGGAGCCTCCGGACGCAGGGCGGCTTCCTCGTTTCGGCAGAGCAGAAGGAGGGGAAGATCAACCTTGTGAAGGTCACCGCGACTGTCGGCGGGCGGCTACGGTTGCTCAGCCCGTGGCCGGGAATCGCCGTCCGCCTCCGTGATGGCAAGCAAGCGGAACTCAAACCCGATGCCCGTGGCATTGTCGAACTGGACACACGACCCGGTGAGCAAATGGTGTTCCAGCGTCAACAAGAAAACCGCGCCCGGTAGCCGTCAGCTTATCATGGATGTCGAAGAAGTTCCTTTTGCACAACACCATAGACCACCGTCTTTGCGAACTCGCGTAGTTAGCCGACCAGATCGAGCTCAAGCTCCCTGCGAATTACGTCAATTGTCCTGAGCTTCACTTTCACAACCTGCCCCTCGCGGAAGCTTCTTCGTGTCCGCACCCCCACCAGCCTTCGCCTTTTTGGGTCAAACCTGTAAAAATCTCCCACCAGAAACCTCAGTCGAACGCTCCCGTCAATCGTAAAGTCGGGGAGAAAAACGACGATCTCATATCGGGAGATGCCAGTGATGAGCCCCCGAAAAACCCGACCCGGTTTTCGCCAAGACAACCATTGCAGATACCTCAGCGTTCCCGCTCGCACCACTTGCCTCTCCGCATTATCCGCCTGCCGTTCAGTCTCAGAACAGAGCGCCGCGATCTTCGCCAGTTCCTCCGTCCCCGGCAACGTTTCCTTTTTCCCCTCGTTCTTCAACACGTCCAAACAGCGATGAACCACCAGGTCAGGGTAGCGGCGTATCGGCGACGTGAAGTGAAGATAATTCTTCGAGGCAAGACCGTAATGCCCACGATTCTTCACGGAATATTCCGCCATCTTCAATGTGCGAAGAAAAGCCAGGTTGATAAGATAGGATTCCGGCTTCCCCTGCGCCTCCGACAAGACTCTGTTGATCTCCGTTCTCGGCGGCGAATCCGCAACCGCGTAGCCAAATGCCCGGGCGGTCAGGCAGAACTCCACCACTTCCTCGCTGTCCGGCTCGTTGTGCACACGGTATATCGTGGGCACTTTGTGCTTCCGCAGGTGCTTTGCCACCGTCTCATTCGCCGCCAGCATGAACTCCTCCACCAAACTCTCCGCGAGCCCCTCCCTCACCTTCTCCACCCCCGCGATATTTCCATCAGCGTCGAAGACGACCTTCGCCTCCGCCATGTCGAAAACCAACGCCCCTCGCCGAACCCTCCTCTTCAGAAGAAGCCGCGAAAGCTCCGCCATCTCCTCGAGCTTTTGTTTGAGCGGTGACTTCCTTTCGCCCGCGAGAATCTCGTTCACTTCCTTGAAGCTGAACCGTCGGCTGGAGTTGATTACTGAGTCAACGATCTCGCAACTTTTGACGACGCCGTTCCTGCTGAAACTGATGAACACGGTTTTCGTCAGCCGGTCGCAACCTTCCTTCAAGCTGCACAGGTCGCTCGATAATCTCTTCGGCAGCATCGGAACGACATCGTCAAGCAGATAGACGCTGTTCCCTCTCTGGCGCGCCTCTGAATCAACATTAGAACCTTCCTTGACATAATGGGCAACATCCGCGATGTGAACGCCGAGAACCCAGCCCCCTCCTTCCGCCTTCGTCAAAGAAATCGCGTCGTCAAAATCCTTCGCATCCTCGGGGTCTATGGTGAAAGTCTGCTCCTCGCGAATGTCCCTTCTTCCTGTCAGCTCGGCCCTTTTTATCCCATCGGGAAAGGCCGCCGCTTCCGAGGTCGCCGCCGACGGGAAACCTCGCCGATAGCCGAACCTCACCATCACTGACGCCACATCCGTCCGCCAATCCTCGCTCCCTCCGAGTACCCTGACGATCTTCCCTTCCGGATTTAGGTGCTTCGACTCCCATTCGATAATCCTCGCCACAACCCGGTCGCCAACCTTCGCCCCTTTCAGATTCTCCTTGCTGACATAAATATCCTGAAAAATGCCTCTGTTCTCCGGCATTACGTAGTAGAAATGACCGCTTTGCCTCACCTCGCCGACGACCTGCCGCTTTGCTCGCTCGATAACTCGAACGATTTCCCCTTCCAATCCTCTTTTCCCCCCGCGTAACCTCTTCGCAGTCGGAAAAGAGCGCACCAGCACCTTATCCCCATCCAGTGCCGTGGACATATTTTCGCGGTGGACGTATATGTCGTCGAGGGACTTATCCTCCGGTATCACAAAGCCGAAACCCCTCGGATGCCCTTGCAGGACCCCTGCCACGAGGTTCATCGGCGCCGCCAGGGCATACCTCCGCCGGTCAATCCGCACCACTTTCCCTTCCGCACCGAGCTCCTTCAGAGCCCGCCGCAGCTCCAGACGCTCCCCCTTTTTCAGCGAAAGCGCCGCGGCGATGTGGTTTCTTGACATCGGCACATAGCCCTGCGAAGACAGCAGCCCAATTATTCTCTCCTTCATGGGAACTCCCTGAATATGACCTTCTTGACGTCCTCCCGCCGCAGGTCAACGGCGCCTGCCAGCTCCGATTTTATTCTCACAGTTTCTTCCTTCAAAGACAATTGCTCCCCCGAAATTCTGTCGCCGTTGCGCATCATAAGGACGACTGTATCACCCTTTGCTCTGGGCAACTTCTGCGACTTGCGCCCGAAACGCACGAAAAGCAGCTTCTCCCTGGCTATCTTCCTGACCTCATCGGAGTTGTCCTCCGTGAACGACACGGAGCTTTGAGAGACTCCCTGCACCTTGCCCGTAATCTCATCGCCGTTGACCAGCGTCAGGAGCTCGCCTTCGCCCTCGTACGGCATCGGGTTGATGCGCGCCGCTCCTGCTGTCCGCACAACACTCAGGTCATCGAAAGCCGCCCTTCCGTCCGCCCTCAGAACAACATATTTCCCTATCTTGATCGGCACCGAAGAGTCCCAGCTCCCAACTTCCGCCCCGTCAATCCACATCTCGATTCTTCCTCTGCCCGAATCGCATCTCAGCCGCACGACATTCCTGTTCCTGTACGGGGAAACCCGATAGCTGCCGCAGTAAACTTCTTCCCCATTCATGCACATGTACACGTAAACATATTTTCTCAGAACCCGCAGAGAATATGCTCTTTCCTGCGATAGCCCCGGGTCGCTCGCCATGAAATAGATGCCTGTGCTGGGCCCCGCTGTGGTGTTGACGCACCACTCGTAAACAAGCTCCCCGGTCTGCGTCACCGGCAGAGACGCGTAACACTCCGCCGCCCGGGAATCGCTTTGCAGAAGCCAGCCTTTCTCCGTGCGCCACCGCCCGCCCTCGAAGTCCATTTCCTTCGGCAATCCCGAATCGAAACTCTCTTCTGCGAGAACTTCCCTTCTCTTGTAAAAGGACATTGCCGCAACATCTTGCACGTCCAGCTCAATTTTCTGCGAGGACGGCATCGAAAGTACAACCTTTCCGTCGGTCATTCCCTCTATTTTGCAGCTCAATGATTCACCGTTTGTCAAAACCAGGTCATCAGCAGAAAATGAGCTCGCTTCTTCCGTATCTTTGAAAACCACCTCCTTCACTGCCTCCACCGGAATCGCCAGCGTTCCCTCCGCCATTTCCGGCTTCATCTCGATAACGCCCTCCACAATCCCTTCAACTCTTCCCGACAGCACATCGCCGTTCGTGAACCGGACAAAATCCTCCGAAACCGGCGCTTCTTTCGCGACCGGTTTGATTATCCTGCCGCTCCTGCCCCAAGGTTGCCCACAGCTTCTTGCCAGAGTCAAGCACAATGCCGCAAGAACCAATAACGGCACATATAAGAATCTCACCTGCCCTCGATAACTCACTGGGCGTACTCCTGGAACACCATTGCCTTACTGCTCCGACAGGATAACAGGATGAACATGATTCTTGGAATCCTGTTTATCCTTGCGAAAGGTTCTCGGCCTTTCGGCTTACCTCAACTCCTCACCTGCTGGGTTACGAGTGGCAACGAGCTTCTTAACAAGTAGTATCTCCTGAGCCGCCACGACAACCCCCTTGACCCACTTCTGCTCGACGATGAACGTGTCTCCTTCGGCCCCGCCATGACTGGGCAGGAAGGTCTCGAACAACGTCTCCGCCAATTCCTTGCCCTTCGTGGTCTTTCACCCAGCAGCCCGCCCGCCTGTGATTTACTGGATGCCTGACGTCTCCGGGACAATCCCGTCCATCCTGTTATCCCGTCGAAATAGCTCCTTTCACGACACCATTATACGTCACCGTATTTGCGAATCCATGTACTTAGATCGCGGCACATCGAAGTTGAGACCGCCAACCGGCTCATTTCCAGTCACCGGCACAGTCCTGTCTAACGACCGACACTAAGCCGCATGGAGCGCCCTGCTTCCCCTTCGCCCAACCATTGCAGCCGCTGCTTGTAACTTGAACCAAATCAACCTCGGCGAGAAACCGTTCGTATCTCCGTCCTCGAAATCCGCCTCTCGTCCCCGCGCCGTCAGCTCCTCTCACCGTTGATAAATCGGCAGCAGCTTCCACTCCACCTCGAGCGCCAGAATTGCCATCGCCACCGCGTACGTCTGCCCCCCGGAACTCCCTCGCTTGGGCCAGCTCCCATCATCCTCCGTCTGGAGCGCCAGCACCGTCTCGAGCATGTTTTTTCGCCAGAGCTGCCAGTGTTCCCCGCCCTTCTGGAACATCGCCTGCGTGCAATAGTAGAGGCCGTAGTAGAAATAGTTCTCCCCTTCGCGTGGAGGGCTTTTGAGAAGATAATCCGCTCCCTTCGCCACGAGCTCCGAATCGCTTTCCCCGAGCAACTGCAACAGCAAAACGCCTATGCCCGTCCGGGCCTTTCCGGAGGCTCCTCCGGGCTGGTACGCGAACCCACCGTCCGGGCGAGCGCAGCTCCTGATGTAATCCAGCCCTTTGCGAATGACGAGGCTTTGCACATTGACTCCCGCGTTCCTCGCCGCGCGCAACGCCATCAACTGACAACCTGTTACTGTGATGTCAGCGTCCGCAGGTCTGGGCTGATAGCGCCATCCGCCTTGCCGGTTCTGTACCCTCTCGATCAGCCTCACGGCCATAAGCAGAGCCCGCTCGAGATCCTTCCTCTTCGACATCCCGTAAACCTCCGCCAGAGCCAGCGTTGCAAAGCCGTGGTCATACATCGGCTGACTCCCCACCCTGGCGATTAAGCCATTTTGCTGGGCATTCGAGAGTATATAATCAATCGCCTTGTTTGTGGTGTCTTTGTACTTTCCCCTCCCCGGCGCCTCCCCATGCGCCATAAAAGCCATAAGAGCTAACCCCACCACGGCGGGGCTTTTGCCGTAATTGTCCGGCCACGACCCATTGGACAACTGGGTTTTTGCCAGATAATCGAGGCCTTTCCCCATAGCTTTCTCGACCCGCACCGGGATAGCCGCCCACACCGCTCGCGGAGCCGCTAATTGAGCCACACAAGCGACGCTCACAACCGCAGCAAAATGCCTCCATCGGACCGTTGTCATCATTTTCCTCCGCGGCTCCAGTTGTTCCTTCAACGCGGGACCTCTTCTCCCGAGAGCCGCTTGTAATAGAGAGCGATCAGCTCACGAAACTCCGGAGCAAACTTCTCCGTCCAGGCCTCCAGCAGCTCCTGCTTCATTCGCGGCGGCAGCTTTGCCCATTGGTCATCCAATCCTCCCGGACCTGGCCCCAAAATCGGCTCGGTAACGGTGCCGCCATGCGCTCCGGTGCCGCTTGTCCCCGGCAGGCCCATCGTTTGAGCGGCGGCGTTGGCTTGAGCCTGCAACTTCACCAACATCTGCGCGAGCAACTCGAGGATCTGCGATTGAAGCTGCTGCGTCTGCTGCCCCGTCTGCTTCGCTTTGAGCCTTTTCGCCGACTGCCCCATCATCTCTCCCGTCTTCACCATCGCTTTGAGGTAGTCTTTCATGGATAGGGCCGTGTTGCTCAACGCAACCTGCTGATTGGCAAGCTGCCGAAGAGCCTCCAGCATAGGGTCGCTCATCGCTTTATTTCCCGAAGCCTTCTTGTCCAGAGCGGATGTTCCCTCGTTCACCTTTTTCTGTTTCTGAATCATTTTTTCCACCGCCGACATCGCCTGCATTGCCTGCTGCAGGTTCGCGCTGGACATCATCTTCGCCAGAGCCTTCGCCAGTTCGTCCCGAGCCTTCTCAAGGTTTTTGAGCGAGTTCCTCTCCTCCGTCAGCGCCTCTGCCGCTGTCAGCTTTTCGAGGTTCCCGCTCGCCTTGCCCATCGCCTGCTCAGCCCCCTTCAACGGCGCCACGGGGTCAATTCCCATCAGGACCAGGTTCCCAAAAACTTCCTCGAGTATAGCCCGATAATTCGAGGTCCTCCTCAAGAGGTCCTTCTGCGACTGCGAAACCTTCTCGAACTTCCCCCGTTCCGCCCACTGAACTCCCTCGCCGCCTGTTTGGCGGGGAAGGCGCTCCGTCTCCGCAATTACGGCCTTCTGAATCTCGATGAGCTTGTCTATCTCCGACTCCTGAAGTTCCAGCGCCTGCGCCGTGTTGGAAAACTCTCCCTGGAGCATGGCCATTTGCGCCTTCTGAAACTCTTTCGACATTTTCAGCAAAGATTCATAGACTTGAGACTGGAAGTTCATCCCCTTGTGGAGGTGGTTTGCCCGCAACGCCTCGATTGCGCCGTTGACGTCCCGCGGAATGCTCGCCGAGCTTGCCCCATTTCCCTGCTCGAAGAATTTCAGAGCCGACGCGAGCATCTGCGAGTTTGCGGAATTTGCTTGTTCCGACCGCTTCAGAAGCCTTCGCAGCCTCTCCTCAAACGCCGAGAGCCCCTCCTTCAGCTTCTCTTGCGCATCCACCAGCTTCTTCAGCCCTCTTTTCTGTTTTTCAGTAAGCTTCTCAGGGAAGAGCCCCGCCAGCTCGGGCAGAGCTGCCCCCGTCTGCGCTCGCGCCGCCAGTTGCTCCTCGGCGAGCCTCGAGGCAGCCTCGGCAAGACTCAGCACCCTCTGCTTCTCCTGGAGCTGCGAGAATCCCTTGCTGAGCTCCTCGAGCGCCTCAATGATTTTCTTCTGGAGACCGGATGTCTCCGCCAGCTTTCTCTGTCGTTCGCTACGTTCCTTGCTCCTCGTGGCTTCGGTCGCTTTTTGCGTCGCCTCCGGCATTTCGTTGCGAGACAGGCGAGTCAGCGCCTCTGTCACCTCGGCCATCTCAATAATCGTCCTTGGCCGTATCATCGGGTTCAGCCGCATCTTCTTCAACATTGCCGCGAAATCCTCTGATAGCTGGCGGCCAGCTTCCTCGATCCGCCGCTGAACCGACTTCGCCTGTTCCATGTCACTCTTTTCACTTTCCGACAGAGACGCCGCGGCCGCAAGGGCCTCCCTCAGCTTTTCCACGAGCCCCCTGTTTTCCTTCTGCTGCTTGACCAACCGCAAGAGACGCCTGGTGAGGTCCTGTTGCTCCTGCTCGATCTTTCGGAAAGAAGTCTGGTCCGAGATAATCCTTATGGTATGGTCCGACGACGAACCTTTGCTCGGGCCGCTGAGGACGTTGTTGTCCTCCGCCACAATCCGAAAGACGACGATCTCACCCTCCTTCACCTTCAAATCTGGCAGCGACAGTGCATACTCCCCCTCCAGTGCGGATTGCAGATTGCGGATTGCAGATTGCGGAATCGGAATTCGGAAATCCGAAATCCCAAATCCCAAATCTGACGGCTCCCCGCTCTTGACCGTGTACTCTAACCAAACCTTCTCGATCCCGAAGTCATCCACCGCTCGAAAAGTAACCGGAACAATCTCATCCGGTCTGGCGTGCGAATAGGTGTCCGGGCGTCTAATCCCCACCTCCGGGGCTTTATCCTCCAGCGCCCGAATGCGGTGCGTGATTGCCTCCGCACTCGAGAAACCATCCGTGTCCAACAGGTCAAACGAATAGCTTTCGTCCTCGTTCACGTCGAACTCCTGCGACTGAACAACTGAACCACGGATAAAAACGAGGCTTTCGGTCTCGTCGCCGAACTTCAGCTTCGCCCTCTTCAGCCTCTTGTTCGCCCTCGCCGTTATCTTTACCTTGCTCCCCTTAACCGCCACGATGTCCCCGCCATCGCTGCTTTTCGTTTCCGCAGCCCGGCCGGTGTATTCAGGATACCGATAAGCGACCTCAATCCCTACTATCACCGGCCTATCTGAAACCGAAATCGCAAACGTCTCCGACCTCGCGTCCCCCGCCCTCACTTTATAGAGGAGCGGATTGAGCAGACCCTTCAACGCATACCGAAACTCTCGCCCCTTCTCCCTCGGCAGGGATACCTTATCCCACCGAGCGCCCTTCTTGTTGAGGTACAGGATTGCCTTCTCAGGGACCTTTCCTTTCGCAATCGCTTTGATCTCGATGTCCGTCCCCGTTGCAACCAACACGTTCCCCGGCAAAACCTTTAGCTCCGTGAACGTCAGCGGCTCCGGGCCGGAGTATGGGTATAAGAGCCTCCGGAGGACATTTGCCGCGATCATCGGCCGGAGATAGCAGTACGCACCCAAGACGCACACAACCCCCAACGTTATCAGCAGAGACTTGCCGAGCGCCGAAAAGGGAACCACCGACCGGAAATCAATTTTCCTCGTTTTCCTCACCGTCTCTCGGGAGACCGCGCCTATCAGCTCCTTCGATGTGTAGGTCTCGCCACGAGCTACCTGCTGCGTAAGCTCGACAGCGCTCAGCAGCAGGTCCTCGAGCTCCGGGTGCTTATCTTCCACGGAGCGCGCGATCCGCCTCGCGGAAATCTTCCTCAGGAGCGGCACGAGAAGACAGCCCACTATGAAACTTGCCATCGCCCCCACGCACGCCGCGAAAAGCACCAGCCTGTAGGATGACTTCAGAAACAGAAGCCTGTCCAGGAGGATGCTCACCCCGAAGCAGACGCACGCTGCGAGAATCACCAGCGTCCACCCCTTCGCAAAGATAACTTTCCTCACACGTCTCCTGGCTGCTGCGAATTTTCGGACGAGCTCCTGCGGCAACTCTCCCGTCCACGACTCGGCGCCGTCAGCCATTTCACTCCTCCTGTTCCTTATTCCTTTGCGCCTCTCCGCGTTTCATACTCTTAATACCTCTTAACGCAGAGTGCACAAGTGCGGATTGCCAATTGCGGAATGCCCGGCCATCTTCCGGGAGCCGCGTTCGCGGCAGGAAGTCCCAGATCCGAAATCCGAAATCGTTGTCAGGCATATCCCTTCCGTTTCCTCAAAATCCACTCCAGCGTCATGATTCCCACAAAGGCCAGCAGCGCGTAATAGCTATCCCACAGGCTTCTCCGCTTCACCTCGACGAACTGGCGGCGCGAATACGGAATCTCGTCCGGAATCGCGGACGCTGTTTCAGTCAAGTGAAACTTTCCGCCGCTCTTTGCAGAAATCCCTTCCAGAACATCCCTCTTCATCTGAAGGCTGTTTTGCTCGAGAGAAACCGTCTCCGCAGAGAACTTGATTGCCGCCTGAAAGCCCTCCTCCCCGAGGCTGGGCACAGCGCTCTGCATCCGATAGACGCCCGCCGCCCGGACCGGATATTTCAATTGGTACATCCCCTTCTTCGCGTCCGTCAATTCCATCGCCAATCTCTCGTTCCGCCCGTAAGTGTCCGTCACCTCCGCGAAAACCCCGCCCTGGGCGAGGCTGAACGGGAAGTATTCCTTATCCACGACCTTCGCGTAAATCGTGGCGGTCTCCCCCAGTTGATACTTCTCCTTATCGGATGAAATTGTCACATATTTGCTTTTACCCTCGAGGGGGGTGGCGATCATCCACCGCAATACGTTCCCCCAAAAGCGGTAATGCACAATATCTCCGTGCGCCAGCCGCCATCTCCACGTGCTGTCAATATTCACTATCAACGTTTTTCCGTTCCCGTAATGTTGAGTCGCAATCAGAGGAAGTTTTCCGTAGCTGTTCGATAGAAAAGGATGAACCGCCAGAACCGTCGCGCCAGCCTTAGCTCTCTCGACCGAAGCGCACCAGTAGGAACGCGGCATCTCCATCCAAACCCTATCGTTCTCCTCCGGCACATCGGAGAGCTGCATTATGGGGCTCTCCCAGCCGTCCGGCGTCAACTCGATATTGAAACCGTCCTTGAAGTAAACCCCCGTTTTCCCTTGCGGAGTCGGATCGAGAACCACCGGCAAAAGCTTTTTTACCGCCGTGCCCTCATAGCTCCACGGAGTGTACCTATCTCCAGCTATCAGGATGAACGGCGCCCCTCTCTCCTCGACGTAGGAAGCCAAAAGCTCAAGTTGCTGCGAATTGAACTCCGACGAGGGCACATCGCCGAAGATAATCACTTCAAACTCGTACAGTTCCTTCTTCGTGAAAGGGAAGGAGGTGATGTACATCTCGCCTTCCGAAGGGCGCCCCATCCCGTTGAACAAAAGGCACGTCAGGTCGAAGTCGGGGTCGCGCCGGATAGCATTTTTCAGGAAGCGCCACGTCCACCGAGGGAATTTCTCAACGAGAAGAACCTTCTTTTTGCTTCTGGTAACCTCCACCTCAAAGCTCTTGCGATTGTTGTCCGCCCTCACCTCGTCCGCCTCGGGGGCGATCTCCACCGTGCAGACCTGAATACCCACTTGCTTTGGAACGAATTGCAGCCCCACAGTCGCCGACCTCGCCCCTTTCCGCAACTCGATTTTCTTCTCCTGCAAAACGTCGTCGCCCCGCCGAAGAACTACCGCAACCGATTTCCCCTCATAGCCGCTCCATTTCACCTCTGCGGCTACCGCGACCGAGTCCTTCAAGTAAACGGACTTTTTCACTTTGAGGTCTGCGACCTCGATGTCCCGCACCTCGTCCGGGTTTCCCACCCCCACACAGAACACCGGAACTCCCTCCGCCCCAAGTCTGTCGGCTGCGATGAGAGGGTCGGCCCCTGAGTTCCAGTCTCCGTCCGTGAAAAGCACCGCTCCCACAACCCTCTCGCTGGAGGTCAGCTTCTCAACCTCTTTCAGGGCCATGGAAATATCTGTGACGCCGCCCCCTTCATCTTCCGGCATCAGTATCCTGGCATTCGGGCGCGGGTTACCGCCGGGCGACTTGACAGAGATGTCCTCCACCTTTCCCCCAAAGCGCAACGTTTTCAACCTGAACTTCTCACTCAACCTCCTCAGGAAACTCCCATCCTCCTCGCGCAGGAAATCCGTCAAGACCGCCATTCGCGTCAGCCCGTCAACGTCCTTGTTTTGCTGCGCCGTGAGGATTTCCTCCATTGACTTGCCCGGCGGGACGCGGGGCTGGAGTTGGTCGTCCGTCAACAGGTCGTGCCTCCTCGCTATCGCAAACCGCATTTCCGGGTCTCTGAGCTTGTCCTTCAGACTCATACTCGCCGAACTATCGAGCAGCACAACCACGCTCGCCTCGTCCCGAAACGTCTTCCTCCATGCCATCGTCGGTTCCAGCAGCACCATCGCGAGGCATGCCAGCCCCAGAACTCGCAATCCCCACAGCAGAATCTTCCACCTCGCACTCTTCGTTTTCAGGTCTCGCCCGTAAAAAAGTAAGACCACCGCCGCCGCCAGGCCCATCACCCCTACGAACGCAGCCGTGCCAATAGGTGTCCCGAGGACGAGCTCCTCCTCTCCCTGCCCGCCTACGGCGCCAAGACTCTCATGTAAAATAGACCAGCCCATCTTCTCCCAACGAACCATATTGAATATTCTGCGTCTCTGGGTTAATGAATATTGGGAATATGAAACGCAGAGGCGCAGAAAGTCGGAGCCACCTCATCCCTTGTCAATCTGGCGTGCCACGACCGACTCCACAACCAGAAAGCAAAGTACCCCCACTATCAAAAACCTCCAGATTTCCTTTCCCTGCCGGACCTCCTCGATTTCTTTAATCGCTCCCTCTTCAGCTTTCAGATATCGAAACTCCTTCCATACAATCTGCCTTTCTATCGCCTCCTTTTGCAGAGCTAAAAGGTCGCTTTCCCGAGTATCCACATTCACTGCGAAGTATCGTGTTCTCCCCCCATCGCCCTCGTTGGGCGCCTTCGCGACACCGCCCGCCGCCCTCAAAGTGTAAATGCCCGCACGGCTCGTCCTGTCGAAAAAAACAAAAGGCTCGCGTGCGTCTTCCTTTTGCCCGTTGTTGACTTCGCCTCCCCCGGCAATAACCTTGAACGTCGCCCCCGCAGGATTCGTGATGCTCGCCGGAGCGGACGCCGCTTCCCCCTCCATTCTCTCGGCAATCTTCTCTCCCACAGTCAGGTCATAACCCTCCTCCCGGCCGCTCGCTAAGTAATACGCCAGCCGGTGAAGGAGCGGAAGGAACACCGGCTTTAGCGGCAGGTTCGACCATTTCACGTCGCAGCTCGAGGTGAATAAAAGCGCCTTTCCCCGGCCGAACTTCTTCTCCACCAGATAGGGTGAACCGTCATCAAACCTCGCCAGAACATGCACGTCCGGGTCAGATTCATTCGGCTTAACGGAAAAGAACTTGTAGAACTTTGCGGTGCTCAGGTCGCCCCCCGAACCATCCTTGAAAACCGCCATCGCGCGAGAGCCGAAATCAACCCCCGACATCCGGTAAGCGGTCTGCCCCGTTTCCTTCCCATCCTCTTTGGGAATCCCGCCCTTGGCGGAGCCGACCTCGCACGGCAGGAACGATTTTCCTGACGACCCATACCTCTCCGAGTATTCCACCCGGTCCACGTTCTCTCCCAGAAAAATCATCAAGCCGCCGCCGTTCGCCACGAAATCGCTCAATTCCTCGTACATCCTTCCCGAAATCGCCCTCAGGTTGGACAGAACTATGACCTGGTACTGCCCGGGGTCTTCATCCCAGAATTGCTCGGCGGTGACAACTTTCGGGTCGAGGATGTTCAATACCGCTTGCGTCCCTTCCTCGCCCATGCCTTTCTCCGGAGCGAAAGCGTAAGCTAAGTAGGCGATCCCCCTTTCAAAACGGTTTGCCGATTCCTCCCCGTCAACGCACAGGATAGGCACCGAGCGCCTCGCCTCCAGGACGAAATAGCGGGCGTTATCCGCCTCCAGACAATCCGCCTGCACCTCAACTTTTCCCCAGTGGAAACCGGGCTCATTCACCGAGAAAACAAGTCGCGCAGTGGAAACCCCACCCTTGAGCTCGCTGCCCTGCGCTCTTCCAATTTCCTTCAGGTCGTCGTCCAGAAAGAGCGTGAAGACCGGCCGTGCCGCAGGTTTCCTCGCGGACGACCTCGCGCTCACCTCCACCAAATACCTTTTCCCCACGCCGCACGGATACCCCGGCAACCTAATCGAGCTGACCGTAATATTCTCGCCGGCGGTCCTCGACACGTCCAGCACGTAAATCCTCGGATGCACTTTTTCCGCTGACAACAGTTGGTTGACCTTCTCCCAGCCCCCACTGTTGCCCACACCCCAGGCGTTCTTCTGGCAATCCGTGACGAGAAAAAGTTCTTTGCGAGTGTTCTTCTCAGAAGCCAGAACCTCCAGCCCTCGCAAAAGCGCCGGAAGAATCTCCGTTCTCTCGTCACCCAGCTCCGAATTCTTAATCAGGCTTTTCACTCTCTCAGGGGACGGATTTCCCTCCGTCACCACTTTAGGGCTGGCGGCCATCAAGATGAGCGTCAGAGAATCTCCCCGACGAAAACTGGACACAACTTTCCCCGCCACTTCCTTCGCCACACGAAAAGTTGTCTCGTTCCCTTCTCTCAGGCCCATGCTGTACGAGTTGTCCAGGATGATAACCGCAGAGCTCTTCGATTGCGACAGCGCCCCTCCGAAAAAGCCACCCGCCAAAAACGGCCTCGCCAACCCCATCGCCAACAAGCTCACAATCCCCATCCTCGTCAAAAGGAGAAGCGCATGGAGAATCCTCAGCCGCCTCGCCGTCATCTTGCTCGACGACAAAAGGAAATCCATCGCCCCCCACGCGACCGTCCTGAACCGTCTCCTGTTGAACAGATGAATCAGAATGGGCATCGCGGCGCCGGCGAGGCCCCATAGGAGGTAGGGATTCAAGAAGCCTAAACCAAACATATCTTCATTTCTCGCGCCGAGCAAGACTGGCAGCCGGCACTCGGGCGCCGCTCCGTTTCAGCGCTGTACCAGACGGCATCCCTTCGCTCAGACCACAGACAACGGAGACGCCACACATCTGCCGAGTCTCGCGGCTGACATCGGAACCAGCAAAACAAGGGTAATATTCTTGCCGGACTTTAGCCGGCACCGGATTTAGCCACTGCCTTCAGCCGGTGGCCAACGGATACGCCATTTTTTCCCGAGAGCCGGCTTCAGCCGGGCTTCTCGGTCAACGGATTTATCCCAATTCCGCCGCCCAGATATAGGCACGTTTGCCTACTCCTGTCACGTCAACGGGGACGCTGTCCTTCGCACGTATTTCGCCCTACCGGCGTCTCGTCCCCAAATAGCGTGTCAGCGCACGGCCGAAATTCTCCTCGGTGTTTATCTGAAAGTAATCAATCCGGTTGTCCCGGCAGCCCTTCTTCAATTTCTCAACAAACGCCTTGACCTCTTTGAGGTACTTCTTCCTCAAAGCCGCCGGTTCCGTCAGGACACGCCGGTCGTCCTCCAGCCCACGAAACAACGTCACACGCTCGAACGGAAACGTCAGCTCGTACGGGTCCAGAAGATGAAACACTATCACCTCGTGCTTCTTATGCCGGAAATGCTGAAGGCTCACCAGAACGTCTCGCACATCGTCAAAGAGGTCCGAGATTACGATGATCAGCCCTCTTCGATGAACTCGCTCCGCCAGGTCGTGAAAAATGTTCGAGACCTTTGTCTTGCTTCCCGGCTTGAGGGATTCGAGCTCTTCGACAATAATTTTCAAATGCTGCGGGCTATTTCTCGGCGGAATATATCTCCGGATAGCCTCGTCAAATGTCACCAGTCCCACCGAGTCCTGCTGCCGGAGCATCAGGTAAGTCAGCGCCGCCGCCAGGTGAGCCCCATATTCCAGCTTTGACATCCCGTCCGACCGATACCCCATTGAGCCGCTCGAATCGAGAAGGATATAGCACCTCAGATTCGTCTCCTCCTCATAACGTTTCACATACAGCCTGTCCGATTTCCCGTAAACCTTCCAGTCAATGTGCTTGATTTCATCGCCCTGCGTGTATTCCCTGTGCTCCGCAAACTCCACGCTGAACCCGTGATACGGACTCTTGTGGAGACCCGACACCACTCCCTCCACCACAAGCCTCGCCTTCAGCTCCATCCCCGAAAGCGTCATCAAAATCTTCGGGTCAAGAAAACTCTCTTTATTTCTTTCTTCGCTCATACTATCCTGTTGGCCGGTAAACCGTTTTCAAGCCTGTTGTCATCGGATGTGGCTGCGTTTCCGGGGCATATCGGGCACGGCCCTGTCCTTCTCCTCGCGGTCGCCACCCCCCCCGTAAGCGTCGCCGCCGGGCTTCTCGATCCAGCGGATTCATCCAGACCTTGCCACGCAAATACAGCCGAACCCTTGTCATCCGCAGGGCAACGGCGGCGTGCCCCCTCAGTTCTTATGACCTCTGCACGGAGGTCTTGTTCCACAAATCCTTGCTGGAACTCTCCGAAGAGACGCAGCTAACGCCATCACAGATTGCGACCATTCACTATAGAATTATACCAGAAAATGACCTGCCGAGGAAGGACAGAAGATAGGCGGGTGCGGCTACGTTTAAGTGGTAGAGAACTCGCCCTTGGTTTGTTTGTTCCGCGTCGCAGAACTCGGAGTGAAGAACCGCAAGTCAAAAACAAGATGGACAGGACGCTTGGCTTCTTAGCGGGAGAAATGGGACGGGGGAGACCTCTCGCAAAGACGCGAAGACGCAAAGGATATAAGAAAGAATCGAGGGCGAGACGCCCTCGAGACCGCCCCGCCATGGCGGGGTGGCGTTGCACTTGGCAAGATCACCCACTCAAATGTAGCCACACCCAGATAGGCGGCTGCGGTTCTATTTCAGTGGCGGGCTCCGCCCGTACCCGGCCCATGCGGGAATCTCGACACCGTCCCCACGGCCCCATTCGCGACGGGGAGGGAAACGCTGGCGTACCTTCACCAGGAAAAAAGTCGAACTGGCCCTGCGGAAACTTTGGAGTCGTGAGGGGATTATGTCGCCCTTTCAGGGCTCATCATTCTTGAACCGGGGCCTTTCTCAGGGCGTTGCCCTGAGCTTCATTAAGTCTGCCCTTACAGGGCGACCCCAAAGCAATCTTCAGCCCTGAAAGGGCGCAATATTCCAGCCCAGGGCAACGCCCTGGGAAATAGCACGTGATGAAATACAAAAGCCCTGAAGGGGCGCAATAGGCTCATCCCCAATACACAGTTCGCTCCAGACACATGAGAGCGCACCCGCGTACCACTGAAATGTAGCCACACCCAGACAGGGGGCTGTAATACCTCGGTTACGGGCGGCTGACCGTGTAACCGCAGAGTGCGCAGAGAGGCTTACCTACCGCATGCATCCTCGACATCAAGGCGTGTCACATGCTCGGGCATCGGGCTTACAGAGCTATTTCCCTTTCCCCTCGTCGGCGGGAGCGAACTTCTCCCATGTAAGGTCCCCGGAATAGAAGACCACCGCCAGGTATTCCATCTCGTCGCCGCTCTTCACCGGGTACGGCGTCCGGCACAGAACGAGAATCACGTCATCCCCTTCCGGGTTTTTGGCGATGGCGATGACTGCCTCGCCCTTCGGCGCCGGTAGGGGCGGCGCTTTCGGCGTCTCCATTGTTCCGGCCTGCGCTACCGAGTTCTCGCCTGACACAATCAAGTCACACTTCAGGCGACGTCTTCTGTCCGCCGATACCTTAAGCGACCCGGCTCTGACCTCCTCGCCGTTTGAAATGAGCAGCACCGCCAGAGGGGGCGCCGCCTTCTGGAAATGCGACACAATGGGCACAGCGGTGAGGAAGTATTCCTTTTTATCCTTCGCGTTGAGGAACTTGGCGGTATATGCTCCTTCCGTGAGAAATCGCACAGCAATACGCTTCTCTTTGAACTCTTTCTGCAGTGTCTTGAACGCCGCCGACTCCAGAGCCGGCCGCGTCCGCTCGATGACATCCAGCGCCTTGACCTTGAAATCGCTCAGTTTCTCCGCCGCAAATACGCTTCCAGCCACAAAGACTCCGCACAATCCGACCAAAAACCACAATCTCCTCATCACTAATTTTCTCCCAATCGTCCGCTTTCGAGACTCCCAGTTTTTCCTGCCAAAAGGCTTGTTATTTCTCCTCCGGCGCATCGAAAAGCACGCGTCCCGCCACGGCGCGGCCGAGGGTGTTTGCATTCGTGGACTCTATCTCCCCTCCCACGGGAAGACCCGCCGCTAACCGCGTTATCCTCACGTTCAATGGCTTCAAAACCTTCGCGATATACAGACACGTCGCGTCCCCTTGCACAGATGAGCCTGTGGCGAGGACAACTTCCTCGAGACTGCCCGCCTTAATCCTTTTGACGAGTTCTCCTATCCGGAGCGACTCCGGCCCGATTCCGTCGAGGGGCGACACAAGCCCGCCCAGGACGTGATAGACGCCGGTGAATTGCCCTGTCTCCTCTATCCGATACACGTCCTTGAAGTTCTCCACGACGCAGACCGTCTTATGGTCTCGCTTTTCATCGGAGCAGATATTGCAGAGGGCGCCTTCCGAAAGCCCCCCGCACATCTCGCACCGCCGCATCCTCGTCGCCACCGCTCCAATCGCCTCCTGCATCTCCTTCATCTTCCGCTCGCCGGCGCCAAGAAGATAGAATGCGTACCTCCTGGCGCTCTTCTCGCCCACACCAGGCAGCTTCTTAAACTCGGCTATCAAAGCCTGCAAACTCTTCGGAAATTCCATAAGCTCCGCGCCTCAATTAGAGATTCAGCGAGCCGCTTATCCTTACCTCAATGGTCATTTGCCACTCCCGGTTGTTCCATCACCCGGCCCCCGTCCCCAGGCCCGGAAAACCCGGGAAGCCCACCTCCTGCGCAGTTTTACTTAGCTCACTCGTCTGATACTCCGTTGCCTTATACTGTGCCTGATTGACCGCTGCCAGAACCAGGTCTTCCAGCATCTCCACATCCCCCGAATTCACCACCTCCGGGCGGATCTTAATCGAAAGGAGCGTCCCCTTCCCGTCCGTAGAGACTTTCACCGCTCCTCCCCCCGCGGATCCCTCGAAGACTGCGTTTTTAAACTTCTCCTCGATCCTCACGAACTGCTGGCTCATCATCTTCAACTGCTTCATCATCTTGCCGAATCCTGTGCCCATCTGCCTATCTCCCTCACTTCACAACCTTTCCGCCGAAAATGTCCAAAGCTCTTTTCACGGCGGCGCTATCTCCTTCTTTCTCAGTAGAAACCGAAGTCGCACGTGATTGCGGGTCCTTAGAAGTCTCTTCGACCTCGACCCGCACCGCGTTCCCCAGTTTCTCGCTTACGACGCCTTCCACGACCTTTCTGTTCGCATCCGCCTCCACCCGGCTCCTATGAAACGAGTGGTTCGCGTCGAACCCGAGCGTCAGAACCCCGTTCTCGAAGCTCAGCACCCGCCCGTACGCCAGATTCTCCCTCAGGCTGGGCCGAACCTCGCCAAGCGCCTTCAGCGCCTTGTTCCACACGGAGGCGAAATCTTTCGCGTCCTTCTCCGAAAGGCTCGTCAAGCCCGGCTCCTTCACCATCCCTGCGTCAGATAGAGATGCGAAAAGGTCCGGTTGCTCCGGCGTTTTCTTACTGAAGCGCACGCCACCGATGCCCTCGAGCGGGAGACCCGAACCTTCTCCTTTCGGCTGCGCCTCATCTATCCTTTTTATCAGCTCGTCAATCGAAACGCGGTCCCTCGACCGGACCAGCCGAAGGAGAGCCACCTCCAGAACAACCTGCTGCGACCCGGGACTCGAGAACTTCCCTTTCGCTTCCGCGAGCACATCTATCGCATGGATAACCTGCCCTTCCGAGAAATTCCCCGCCATCTGCGAGAGCTTTTTCAACTCCTCCGGCGAGATTTCGAGAATCTTCTCCGGCTCCTTTGTCACCTTCGCAATCAACATTTCCCGGTAATGCTCTATCAGCTCGTCAACAAAATGGAGCACGTGTTTCCCTCGGCTGAAAACATCCGCCGCAACCCTCAGCACCGCCTCGGCATTTCCTTCCACAATCGCCTTATCAATCTCGTAAAACGTCTCCGTCCCCACAAGCCCCAGAAGCGAAGTCACGCTCTCCGCATCCACCGTCTTCCCGCAGTACGAAATCACCTGGTCGAGAATGGATTCCGCATCCCGCATCGCGCCCTCTGCTCTGCGGGCGATAGCGACAAGAGCGTCGTCTTCGATTTTCACCCCTTCCGACTTGGCAATTTTCTTCAGCCTCCCCACCATCTTCTCAACGGGAATCCGCCGCAGCTCGAACCGCTGACACCTCGAAAGGATCGTCGCCGGCATCTTGTGCGGCTCCGTCGTCGCAAAAATGAACTTCACGTGCCCCGGCGGCTCCTCCAACGTCTTCAAAAGAGCGTTGAAAGCCTCCCGCGAAAGCATGTGAACCTCGTCAATGATGTATATCTTGAATCGGCTGCCGCTTGGCATAAACCTGGTGTGCTCCCGAAGGCTTTTCACATCATCAATGCCCCGGTTCGACGCCCCGTCTATCTCCATAACATCCACACTCGTCCCCGCCGCAATCTCCCGGCACGACGTGCACTTCCCGCAGAAATCCGGCGTGGGACCCTTCTCGCAATTCAGCGCCTTTGACAGAAGACGCGCAATTGTCGTCTTTCCCGTTCCCCTCAGCCCGGAGAAAAGATACGCGTGCGCGATGCGCCCCATAGCAATCGCGTTCTTCAGCGCCTGGACAGTCCCCTCCTGACCGACCACCTCCTCAAAAGTCTGCGGCCGCCACTTCCTCGCCAGCACCTGATACGATTCGTTTCTTTCGACCACTTTCTCTCCTCTCTCCGCGCACTCTGCGCCCTCTTTGGGGAAACTTCACCATGCGCCACCACCAGTGGCATGGGCATCTTGCCCATGTTGTTCCACGGGCGGGACGCCCGTGCCACTCTCTCCCCCTCTGCGATCTCTGCGAACTCTGCGGTTTTCTCCCTTTCTTAGTATAAACGGCTGCGCACCCTCAATCGGCCCCGCTCACGAACGGTTTCCCGCGAGAGTCCACTCCTTCCGGGCGACCTCACGGCACATGGAGGAATTGCTTACCGCTGCTACCTTCCGGTCCTGACGGGGTTCACAACACTCCATTGCATGAGACCCGAAACTCAACGCTTTCCCTCGCGGTTCCCCGACCGAAGCCGCGAACCTCAATCGGGAATTCAGTCCTGCTATAGCGGATTGCAGGTTACAGGGCACCGCTAATTCCCCACCTAGCGCAGCCAAAATCCGCTGTGAATCGTCTGCGCCTTGTCATGTTAAGAGCGCAGGAAAAGCCTCCCATAGCGCGGCGCTCAGCCCCGCACCGCGGTAACTACCCTCTTAAATACTTCCAGAAGTTGCTCGCGCTGTCTCAAGACGTAATCCCGCGCTTCCACCAACGTTCCAAAAACACGCGCGCCTTTAATGGCGTTGCAGTAGCTGCAGCAAGTCACAAGGTTGCTCTCGTCATCTGTGCCACCGTGCTTCTTAGGCACGAAATGATCAATCGTGCAATCATGCCAGTTGTCCAGCGAGGCGAGCCCATCTTTCCCGCAGTATTGACATCTGTAGTCGTCGCGCCTCTGGACAGGATCGATCGGCGGCTTCTCGTTGCCTTCGTCTGCCATTCTGCCAGCTCCTTTGTCTTGTGCAACGACGTTGCGCATCTGCATCCGGAGGGCCCGCGCCCGCCCCGGTCCTCAAGGATCAGAGCGATGGCTTCTGCGAGACTCTCGCGTGCTTCCTCCTTGCTTTTGCCCTGGCCGTTTGCTCCAGGGATCTCCGGACAATAAGCAATGTACCAGTCGCCGTCGCGCTCAATGATCACCGTAAACTCGTTATGCATGCCCTCAGCTCCCTCTTTCCTTTATATCACCGCGCGAAGCGTTCGTCCACTGGTCAACGTACAAGGGAAAGGTCATCTCCGCCCCCGCATCCTCACCGCGGCCGCTTTCCGGGCGACCTCACGGCACATGGAGGAATTGCTTACCGCTGCTACCTTCCGGTCCTGACGGGGTTCACAACACTCCATTGCATGAGAGCCGAAACTCAACGCTTTCCCTCGCGGTTCCCCGACCGAAGCCGCGAACCTCAATCGGGAATTCAGTCCCGCTGCGGCGGGACTATAGCGGTTTGCAGGTTACAGGGCACCGCTAATTCCCCACCTAGCGCAGCCAAATGCCCTTAGGAGTCTGCCCACAGGGGGACCCCGTCGAACGCATGAACGGGGACAGGCCGTGCGACGCGCCCCTGCGGGCTTACGGCGGCGCGGGCCCTCCATCTCCCGGTGCGCCTAGCACTTCCTTCCGCAGCCTCTCCGACTCCTCGGGATGCTCCTGTCCAAACTCGACCCCTTTCAGGAACCAGTATAGACTGTAGGGGGACTCCTGTTCTACCTGATTCTCCTGCCACGTCCGCGGGTTCCGCTCCTTGTACTTATCCAAAAACACATGACATTCCCTGCTTCTCATAATCGGTTCCATGATCCGCGAAAACTCAATAGCGTAGTCGAGAGCCGGCTCTTCTCCTAATTCCTTGTAGACCAAAAAGAGAGCTAAGCCTCTGATTGACCTTGGCGGCTTCAGAATTGAAAACTGGTGACTGTCCTTATAGGCGACAAACTTGGCCCATTCTGGACCCTTGTCCTTAGCCTGGCGCGTAGAACCATATCTTCCTAACCACGTATTGGCTAAAACCCAGTGCTCGTCGCGGTCAGGATGGTTTTTCGCGAGTTCATAGTATGTCCGTTCTAATGATTGGATCAGGCTCTGGGCAGGCTCTTTTCTATCGGTTTCTTCCGCCGCCAAAATGTCATCAATGATCCGTCCCAAGCCAAGCGGGTCAGGCTCGGCCGGTTCCCGTTCGTCCAGGCTAACAATGTAGTCGCAAAGCTCATCAAATGAGCTTATGCTCTGCACCGCTTTATCTACGTCTTCGTCCGTCATCCCATAGTAGCCGGGGGCCGTTCGTACCCTCGAGGCCAGAACCATTCGCACCAACTCTTTCCCCGATGCCTCTGGACACTGCATCATCAAACCCTTAAGGCAATGCCTCTGGACCTTTCGCGTACTCGCCGCCGAACTCATGACGCGCATGGCCAGGGCCCGGTGCGCAATGCCAAACTCAACGCGTAGCTGGTCCAACTGACGTACTCGCTTTTCGTCGGGCCTCAAATGTGCTGGAAGAAGCGTAACCCACTTCGGTTTCATTACCACAGAAAACCCCTCCGGGAATACCCTCAGAATACACCTTTTGACGCCCTCCTACCCTTTAGCCTCGCACCCTCTCGTTCGCAGAGTCGGCAAGCTTCGACGGCCTCGTAAAGATTGCTGAGGAGTTCCTCAAACGTATCTCGCTGCGTTGCGCAGCCGGGGATGGAAGGAACCTCCGCCGAGTACCCTGCTTCTTCTGCTTCATGCACGACCACTTTCAGCTTCATCGCGCTTTTCCCTCCCGTTTGAGGAAACAACCATGCATACGAAGGCGCCTAAGCAAGGCGCGTCGCTTCACTTGATCGTAACCGTCTCGCGTACCGCGTCCTGCGGCACGCCGCGAAGCCCCTCCTCTCGCCGGTCCTCCAGGATCAGAGCTATGGCTTCCGCAAGACTCTCGCGAGCTTCCTCCTTACTTTTGCCCTGGCCGTTCGCTCCAGGGATCTCCGGACAATAAGCGATGTACCATCCACCGTCGCGCTCAATGATCGCCGTAAACTCATTGTGCACAAGCACACCTCCCCCTTTTGCTTACAGCATCCCGCGGCCCGCACGCGGACGCCGAGGCCTCAGCATCAGCGCCCAGTCGGAACGCCGCTCCCGGGCTCCAAGGCCTTCTTCGACTTCTCGTCCAGGACCTTCTTCAACTTTTTCAAATCAACCGTCTTCGCCAGTTTCACCAGAAGGCTCGTGTCCTCGATCCCTTTGCCCGCCACGTTCAACTGAATACGCTTCTCCAACACGGTGAAAACCACGCCCTGCTTCCTTTTCGTGTTGAAAACCTCCTGCGCGGCAAGCTTCCCCAGCATCAGTTTCTTGCTGTACCCCTGCGATGTTTTCTTCTGCACTATCTTGAGCGGTTCCTTCATGGAGAAGTACGGATTGTGCGGACCGAGGTCCTCCAGGATGAAAGTAATCTGCTCGTTGCCCTTCTTGAACACCCGTCTGACGCGTGTGGAAGCAAAGGCGCCCGCCCTACCCGTTTTGCCGGACGGCTTCTCCGCCTTCCATCCCTTCGGCGGAGCGGGAATAAACGGAAGAAGATCGCTCTTGGCCAGAACCTTCCCCTTAGACAAAGGCGCTCTCAGGGGGGGCTTAAGTGGTTTGAACCTGACAGCCGGTTTCGGCCCTATCACCTTGGGCTTGGCGGGCGGTTTCCCCGCCTCCTCGGCGCAGAACACCAAGCCACTCACGCTTAACCCAATAACCGCGACACCAATCCATTTCCTCATGGCCTATCTCCTGTTATTTGGCTCTTCCTTTTTTGAAGTAACGATGCCCACTCGGCTCCCTTTGAGCCTGCCTGATTCCGCCTCCCCAAAATAGTCCAATGCCTCCGCACAATCAAGGAGTTTTTGCTGAAACACCCTCGCGGGCGGACCCTCATCCCGCCGTGGCCATGCGCCATTCGGCGCATCAGTACCGTGTCCCGGCGGGCGCCGCAGTTAGCCACCGGCTTTAGTCGGTGGTATCGCATACGAGATTCTTCTCGTGACAGCCTGCTTCTCGACCAAAGGATTCATCCGAAATATGCCCAGCAAATACGGCCGCACCCATATGAAGATGTATGCTGCATGGCGAGACTATGGGAACGACCTCGGGGTTGTCGGCCGATTGCAATCGCTCGCAAAGTCAGCGTCGGTTCCCAATCGGATGCCGGCGCCGGTTAGTTGCCCAATTGAGGTTCATGTCTCGCTCTACCGCTCGGCTCATTTGCCCTCGGTCCGTAACGAGCGGTAAGCCGTACGGCGGGTGAGACCGCAAAAGCCTCCACCGCAGTTTACGCGTGTGGAACCGGACCCGGCGCCGTGCTTCCCCTTTACAGGAGGCGCTGGAGGACGGTGTCTTCGAGGCGCCCGTCGCTTTTGTTCGGATAGTCGAGGCTGTAATGGAGACCGCGGCTTTCTTTCCTTGAGATGGCGGAGTCTATGATTAGCTCGGCGACGGTCGCGACATCTCTGAGCTCGACGAGCTCGGGAGTGAGGAGAAAATCCCAGTAGTACTGCTTGATCTCCTCGTTGAGGTTGGTGATTCTTCGCTTGGCGCGTGAAAGGCGCTTGTTGCTTCGGACGATGCCGACGTAATCCCACATGAGGTGCCGGATTTCCTTGAGGTTGTGAACGACGACGACCGCTTCGTCGCTATCCCTGGCGTCGCCGGGGTTCCACGGCTCGATTCGCCTGAACGCCTTTTCTTGCTCCAGGATTTCGTGAGCTTTGTCGGCGGCTTTGTCTCCCACGACCAGGGCTTCGAGTATCGAGTTGCTGGCGAGCCTGTTTGCGCCGTGAAGACCCGTGCACGCCACCTCTCCGACCGCGAAGAGATTGCGGATGCTCGACTGCCCGGAGATGTTGGTCTTCACCCCTCCGCAACTGTAGTGCGCCGCGGGGACGACCGGCAGCAGTTCCTTCTCCATGTCAATCCCGAAGGAAAGGCACTTCGCGTAAATGTTTGGGAATCTGCTCTTCGTAAACCCACGCGGTTTGTGAGTGGTCTCCGGTCTCGAGTCGAGATAGACGCATTCGTCTCCGCTCTTTTTCATCTCGTGGTCAAGAGCGCGGGCGACGATATCCCTCGGGGCGAGCGATTTCAGCTCGTGGTACTTATCCATGAACGCCCTTCCGCGCAGGTCTATCAGGACGGCCCCCTCTCCCCTGACGGCTTCCGAAATGAGGAAGGAGTTTGCCAGAGGGTGGTAGAGACACGTGGGGTGGAACTGGATGAACTCCATGTTGGCTATTTTGGCCCCTGCCCGGTAGGCCATAGCCACTCCATCCCCGGTAGCGATGTCGGGGTTCGTCGTGTGAAGGTACACTCGCCCAACCCCTCCCGTGGCAAGAACAATTATCTTCGCAGAGTAGGAGATGATGCTGCCAGTCTCCTTGTCGAGGACGTACGCCCCGAAGCACTTGTTCTCCTTCCACCCGACGACTAAGTTGACGGCTATTTGGTTTTCGTAAACCGTAATGTTGCTCTTTTCGGATACTGCCCTGAGAAGAGCGGTTTCGACAGCCCTTCCCGTGAGGTCCTCGGCGTGGATTACCCTTCTGCGGCTGTGCCCACCCTCTCGACCGAAGTGATACGAGCCATCCTCCGCGCGAGAGAACTTCACGCCCAACTTCACCAACTCCCTCACCCTCTCGGGGCCCGCCGTTACGATCTCCCGCACGACTTTCTCATCGCAAAACCCGTCACCCGCTGTCAGGGTATCGCTGACGTGCGACTCGAAAGTGTCCGCTTTCGTCAGAACGCAAGCGATGCCTCCCTGAGCATAGTTGGTGTTCGATTCGGCCTTTTCCTTTTTGGTTATGATGGAGACCGAGCCATACGCGCTTGCCTTCAGGGCGAAACTCAGCCCCCCCACCCCGCTTCCGAGAACCAGAATATCCGTTTCTATCACAATCTCACCTCTTTGAAGTCTCTCCCGGCGTATCGCCGCAGGTTATACGTAGTCTGCTCATTCGAGGGCGCAGATCGTACTCTATACAAGACGCTTTGTCATGTCCAAATCTTCCACGGCTGTGGCTGCGTCTCCGTGGCGTGCCCTCACGCGTCGTTTTGAACCTCTGCCGTCGCACGTTGACGCCCTGGATACGTGCCTTCTGTTCCTCTATCATAGAACGGAAAAGGCCGCCGCCTCCTTTTCGCGCGCGCTCGGCGGGCGCCTCAGTTAGCCACCGGCTTTAGTCGGTGGTATCGGATAGGAGATTCTTCTCGTGATAGCCGGCTTCAGCCCCGCCGAGGCGGGGCTTCTCGACCAAAGGATTCATCCCAAGTATGCCACGCAAATACGGCCGCACCCTCTTCCACGGCTGTCAGGCCAAGAGTGTGCCAATCCTCGATGACATCCAGGCGTATCCCGAACGCGAGCATGACTGAAAATCAGATGGGGAACACTCCTGGCGTCTTAGTATCTCGGCGGAGGTACCGCGGAACGCGGGATGAACACTCATGGGCAAGATGCCCATGCTACGGCAGACGACGACGGTGTCCTTCTCACCTTATTCTCTGGGACTCTGCGCCTTTGCGTTACCCTTCTCTTCTCTTTTTCCCTCCGCCGCCTTCGCGGGCTACCAGCCCGAGACTGAGGCATTACGACTTCCCGCGATTTTTCATCGAATCTTTCGAGCTTATAGATTACAATGCCGGTGGGAGGATAGGAAACAATGGAAGAATTGCCTGTCAGTTTCGAGGAGGTTGTCGCCGCCAGGGACAGGATTGCCAAGTATCTTCCTCGCACGCCGCTGTACGAGTATCCCGGGCTTTCAAAATTGCTCGGCTTGTCGTTCTACGTGAAGCATGAGAACCACCAGCCGGTGGGGGCGTTCAAGGTGCGAGGCGGCGTGAACCTCATTTCTCAACTCAGCGACGAAGAGAAGCAGCGCGGCGTAATGTGCGCCACGCGGGGCAATCACGGGCTGTCGGTCGCCTACGCGGCGAGGTTGTTCGGGGCGAGAGCGGTTATCGTCGTGCCGGAGGGCAATAATCCTGAAAAGAACGCGGCGATGGAAGACCTCGGTGCGGAGCTGGTGGTACATGGGAGAGATTTTGATGAGGCCGTGGTGAAGGCGGACGAGTTGAAAAGCGAGCGGGGGTATCGCTACATTCACAGCGCAAACGAGCCGCTGCTGATCGCCGGCGTGGGGACGTATGCGCTGGAGGTATTTGAGGCGATTCCGAGGATAGATGCGATAATTGTGCCAATCGGACTGGGCAGCGGCATCAGCGGCGTTTCAATCGTGGCAAAGAAGCTCAGCCCCGCCACGCGAATCATCGGCGTGCAGGCGGAAAGGGCTCCGGCGGTTTGCCTGTCGTGGCGGAAGAAGACGGTCGTTACCACGGAATCGGCTGACACCATTGCGGACGGTCTCGCGACGAGGGTGCCGGCGCCGTTCACCCTGGAGATTATCAACAAGTGCGTGGATGACATCGTGCTTGTGAGCGAGCAGGAGATTATTGACGGCGTGGGGCTTCTCCTGCGGGAGACGCATAACCTGGCGGAGGGCGCCGGAGCGGCCTCGACCGCGGCGGCTTACAAGCTTCGGGAGGAGCTGCGAGGGAAGACGGTGGTCGGCGTTTTATCCGGCGGGAATATAGACCGCCCGACATTGAGGACTGTTCTGGAAAAATCCCGCTTTTAATGGTAAGTTTGAGCGTTTCTCCCTCAACGGGATAACAGGACGGACGGTGCTTCGAGGAATCGTGTTGAGCCTGTCGGACTTCCTCCGGGCGGAACGGTTGCAAATGAACTTCGTGGACTTAATGGAGAAAGGGAGTTCAGATGTCTGAAGAAATGGAAAAGTTGTATCAGGAAAGGCTGACCAGATATGTTACGGCGATGCGGAATGAGAAGCCGGACCGGGTCCCAATTCGGCCATTCGCTGCGGAGTTTGCGGCCAAGTACGCGGGCTACACTTGTCAGGAGGTGACCCATGACATTGATCTGGCCTTTGCTGCCATGAGAAAATGCGCCGCGGATTTCAACTGGGACGCCACTGTCGGCAACATGGTGTACGTCTGGACGGGACTTGTGGATGCCTTCGGAATGAAGTACTACACAATTCCCGGCATAGATGCCTCGCCGGACAGTGCTTTTCAGTACCTCGAGCCGCCTGACGAGGAAAACGCCTTCATGAAGGAGGACGAGTACGACGAGCTTATAGCGGACCCGACGGCTTTTCTCGCGAACGTCTGGATGCCCCGCATCTCTCGCTACGTCGGGGCGAAGGGGGAACCCACCTCCTACCGAAACAATCTGGCCTGGCTGAAGGGTGGCATGGCGATGCTGACGTACTTCCAAAAGTTCGGTGAGCAGAACTCGCTGTTGAGGACCGAATCGGGGACCGTTTCCGCCATAGCGGGTATTTTCAAGGCGCCTTTCGACATCATCGCGGACAAGCTTCGCGGCTATCGGCCGCTGTGCGTTGACATTCATCGCCAGCCCGAGAAGGTCATCGCCGCAACCGAGGCTTTGATGCCGCACATGTTGTTCCATGCGATGGCTACCGCCGACCCGGAGAAGAAAGTTCCAATCACCGTTTGGCTTCATCGTGGATGCGCTCCTTTTCTGTCCCCCGATGCGTTTGAGAAGTTCCAGTGGCCGACGTTGAAGAAGATAATCGAGGATCTATGGGCGCAGGGGCACCAAATCCTCTTTTACGCTGAAGGTAACTGGAACGGGAACTTGAAGTACATCTCAGAGCTTCCGGAGAAAAGTATTATCTTTCAGGTGGACAAAACCGACATCTTCGCGGCGCACAGAGAGTTCGGCGACAAGTTCTGCCTGAGCGGCGGCATACCGAATGACCTTTTGGCTTTTGGAACACCCGACGAAGTTCGTAGCTACTGCAAGAAGGTCATTGACGGCGTAGCAAGGGACGGCGGATACATCATGGACGCGGGAGCAATTTTTCAGGATGACGCAAAGATAGAAAACGTCAAAGCCATGACTGAGTTCACGGTGGAATATGGTGTGTACTGAGAGTTTTTCGTTTGACCGGGCTAACCCCGCGGAACGCGGGGTTCATCCTGTCAGCCCTCGTCGGATTGAAAGGAGCGATAGAAATGGCGGAGCAAGAAGGAGCGATAAAGCCGGGCGTCTGCATCCCCTGGCAAGAACAGCGTAAGGAATATCCCCAAATTATGGGTGACGAGAAGATAGTCCGGAAAGTCTGGGAGGAAGTTGACACGCTGGCCTATCTCTACATCTGGGCTTGTCTAATTCAATTTTGAAAGGAGGTTGGCGAATGGATAAAGAAGGCGACCTGGCACAAGCCATGGCCAACTTGAAGGAGGCGGACGTCCACGCTCTCGTTAAGCAGAAGCTTGCGGCAGACGTCCCCGCGACTGAGATTCTCGCTCAATGCCGCGAGGGCTTGGCGGAGGTGGGCAGACGGTTCGAGGTGGGAGAATGCTACATCCCGGAATTGATGTACGCGGGCGTTGTCATGAAAGAGGTGGTCGAGGGGCTCGAGCCTATGCTGGAGGGGTCGCCCACGTCTGAGGGAGAGGCCGGGACTGTTGTGGTTGGAACCGTTCGCAGCGACATCCACGACATCGGCAAGGATATTGTCGTGCTGATGCTTCGCGGGTCCGGCTTTCGCGTCATTGACCTGGGTGTGAACGTGCCTCCCGAGAAATTCGTCGAGGCCATCAAGGAAGATAATGCAGCCGTAGTTGGAATGAGCGTGTTTCTGACCTCCTGCTGCAAATTCATTACGGAAACAGTTGAAGCTATCAGGAACGCGGGCTTGCGGGAAAAGGTCTCCGTTATGATCGGTGGAGCCGCAGCCAGCGATATGGTCTCCGAACGAACCGGCTGCGACTACTATGGAGAAACTGCGGTTGACGCCGTCGGTCATGCGTCACAGGTGACTGGCGCGGCGTAGGGTGGCCCAATGCGCCGAGTTCGTGTCCGCGCTGCGCTGCCCAGCGGGCCAATTGAGCGCGCACAGAAGGGCCGGGCAAGCGTGTTGCCACTTGCCCCGAAAGCCTGACTCGCGACGCACGATCAGCTTTTTCTGCGCCAGGGTCTGGGGAGCAGGCATGGCTCAGACCGCTTTCACCTCAACGGGGAGGGTGCGCTATGACAGAAGAGTATGCGATGCGAAGCACGTCGAGGCAATCGGCCACAGTCAGTCAGAAGGTGTTGAGCCGGACGGAGACCACCCAGCTTGTGGTAAAATCCAAGATCGTCGAGAACCCCCGCGAGCCTGAAGCCGGGGTGGGTATCGCGCTCGTGCATGAACGCAAATCCAAAACTCAGTCTTGGACTGACCCTTGGCAGGGTACGTTAATCAACCTCGCGACACTCAAAGCCGGGGAAGGGGTAAGACTCCGCCTGGACTGCTCAACGACACTCGCGCTGTACAAGCAACTCCGGAACCTGTATGCCATCGCGCGACAAATGGGAGTAAGAGGAGGCCATACGCACATCACCGTTGCGGAACAAACAACGGAAGAAAGATCAGTACTGGAAGACCCCGCACGTGCGAAGGCGATGAGCAGATTGCTCGCTCAGCACCTGCCCGAGCAGGTTTGGAAGGCGCTCGCCCAGGCGAAGCCCGATGTGATTTCCACTCTATCCCACCACACCATCTATTCGGAACGGGAGCAGGCGCTGAAGGAGTTCGAGGCCGCGATCCGTTCCGACAAGAACGAAGGGTACTGGCAGAACTTCTTTTCGCGGAATAAGTGGGTTTTTGGCTATGGCCTGGACTACAGGATTCTTAGCAGCGTGCGGGATCAGCCCAACTACGGTGGGGCCGATGTAACGGGACGCGGGGCACAAAAAGGGGATTTCCTTCTGCACACGGAAGGCCATGTCAAATTTACCGTCTTGGTCGAGATCAAAAGACCCGGCACCCCGCTCCTGGGGCCGGGCCCATACCGGAGCGGGGCCTGGAAACTCGGCGCAGAACTGGTGGCCGGCATCTCGCAACTCCAGGCTGACCGCCGCCAATGGGAGACCCAGGGCTCCACGTCGGAGAAAAGCAGAGAGGCTTTGAACTCGCGAGCAATTTATACGATTCAACCGAAGGGAATACTTGTAATAGGGGACACAAGTCAGCTCGACGCGATCAAGCAGCGCAACACCTTCGAGCTGTTCAGGAGGAATATCGTCAACCCCGAGATTATCACCTACGACGAGCTGTTGGAAAGAGCCAAGTTTATCGTAGGAGAGGAGGATGAACAGCCACCTTCGGCCGGCCTTCCTAAGGCGCCTCAGAAGCCCTCCGCCCCCTCGGTGGACGATTTTCCGTTTTGAGATTACATAATCGGAGCCTATGCGTGATGCGCAGGGCTTGATTTCGGGCCCCAGATCTGCGTCCTCGTGCCAGGAAGGGAGCTTCGATGATGACACTACCGCGTCTTGTGGTGATCCCAGCGCTTTTATGCGCCGCGGGCAACTCGGTCTTCGCTGCGCAACGCCCTGTCCCAAATCTCGCCCGCGGCGCCAGGGGCGACTACCCCTATCGCTGGGTTTACGTCTCCCGAGGTCTGGGGAGAGATAGCGATGTCGAGGAGCTCCGGCAGATCGTCCGCACCGCCGCAAAGCATGGGTTGAACGGCATGGTCCTCGCCAGCGGTCTCGACAGAATCAGCCTCCGGTCCCCCGACTACATCCGCCGCCTGCATGAGGTCAAGTCGCTCTGCGAGAAGAATCGCGTGGAGATAATTCCCCTCATCTTCTCGGTCGGCTACGGCGGTTCCGTACTTGCGCACAATAGAAACCTCGCTGCGGGGATTCCTGTCAAAGACGCTCTTTTCGTCGTGAAAGGAAGGGAGGCGAGGCTCGTCCCCGATCCGCCGGTTCAGGTGGTCAACGGCGGATTTGAAGAGTTTCGGGGTAACCGCCTGAAGGGGTACGGCTTTCACGACAAGCCCGGTCAGATCACCTTTGTTGACACTGAGACCGTCAAGGAGGGGAAAGCTTCCCTTCGCTTAGAGCACTTCGGTGAGCTTGATCCCCACGGCCATGCTCGAATTATGCAGGAGCTGAAGGTGCGCCCCTACCGATATTACCGGATATCGTGTTGGGTAAAGACGGAGGGGCTGACGCCGGCAAATGCCTTCCGAATACAGGTTCTTGCCGAGGGGCGCGCGTTGGCGCCGTACGGCCCCGGCGTCCCCGCGACTACGGATTGGCGGCATGTCGCGATGGTTTTCAACAGCCTGCATTACGACCGAGTCCGCCTCTACGCGGGCTTATGGGGAGGAAAGGGCGGACGCGTCTGGTTGGACGGATTGCGAATCGAGGAAATCGGGCTGATGAACGTCCTCCGCCGCCCCGGCACGCCCATCACCGTCCGCAGCGAGGACGGGCGAATGCTTTATCGGGAGAACTTCGATTACGAGCCAATCGTTGACCCCCACCTTAATCCCTCCCGACCATACGGGCGGGCTGTGCCCATCCGCCTCACGGGAAACAGCCGCATCCGCGACGGGCAGCGGCTCAGAGTGAGCTTCTATCACGGGATGTGCGTCAATCGCGGGCAGGTCTCGGTCTGCATGTCTGAGCCGGAGGTTTATGCGATATGGCGAAAGGAAGCGAGGCTCATCTACCGGCATCTTCAGCCGAAGAAATACCTCCTGAGCATGGACGAGATACGGGCGGGCGGCTCGTGCGCTGCCTGCAAAGCGAGAAAGATCACCGTGGCGAAAATCCTCGCCGATTGCATTACCAAGCAGGTCGCGATACTGCGAGGGCTCAATCCGAAGGCGGAGATTTTCATCTGGTCGGACATGCTCGACCCCAATCACAACGCCCACGGCAACTATTACCTCGTCGAGGGCGACTACACTGGGTCGTGGAAATATGTGCCGAAGGACCTCGTCATCGTCTGCTGGTACTACAATAAGCGAGATGCCAGCCTGAAGTTTTTCTCCGACCTCGGCTTTCGGACGCTGGCGGGCGCCTATTACGACGGGGACACGCTGGAGAACCCTCGCGGCTGGCTGGAAAGCCTCGATAGAACGCCCGCCGCCTGCGGAATCATGTACACCACCTGGCAGAACAAATACAAGCTCTTGGCCCCCTTCGGCGACCTTGTCTCAGGGCAGTAGAAACTCAGGGAGCGCATGCCGTTAGAGAATGAGAGATAGCCCCTTTCGGGAAGCGGCGATTAACTCTGCCCGATAGCGCGCGAGGTAACGTCTCGTCGTTGGCGGCGTCCTTTGCTTCAGCGGCTCGCTCGACGACCCAGACGTCGCGGCTTCCGCTTCGGTCGGAGTCAAAGGCGATTTTCCTGGCGTCGGGCTGAAGACCAACCTCAGGCGGTCAACGGTCATTTTCTATATGCTTTCACCAGCGGAAGGCCTTCCTTGTTTATGTCCGGACCGAAGAACTTGAGCAACATTAAGGGTTCGGAGCCGGTGTTCACTATCTCTAACGGTTTCGTTGCTCTTTCGTGAGTTACGAGCAATTCGTTCTGCTTGTGGTCGCGGACTCTGCTGGCTGTGCCTTTGATTGGCAATCCTCCGAGTGTGCCCTCCCCATCCCAGACGAATACCGCATACACGCCCTTGTCCTGGGTGACAAACGTCTTCCCGGGCTCAACGGTTATCTTCGTTCCGGTGAATTTCGGATGGACGCTGCCGTAGTAAATCCACTCCTCTTTTCCCACTCCGTCGTGTTCGTGCCTTACAACGGGGACAATTCTGTAATTCTCCGCGAAATTTGCATCTGCCGTGAGCTCCCAGTCCACCTGTTCTACGACGGCATTGACTCCGAGTGCCGCCTTATCGTCGGGATGAACGTCCTTCCAGAGAGCGTCGGCGGGGATTTGAGTTCCATCGGACAGCACCCCCTGCATCATGGCGAATACGTCGGAGTCCTCCTGCAATTCGAGAGTTACCGCGGAACCGGGAGCGTGGAGCCCACCCGCTGGCAACAAATATCCAACTTCGGGTTCAAGTTTCTGCTCGACGGAGTAGTGTAGAATCCAGTCCTGCGCATACGTCTGAATCTTGCCCTCCTGCCACTCATTCAAGTACTGCGCAAGCAATCGCTTATGCACGCCCGCTCTTATCAGTTCCTGTCGCATCCCAAAAAATGTCGAATCATCGTCGAGCATGGAGACGCCCGGCGGGAAATAATACGCCTCCTCCTTTGAGTTTCTTCCGAGCTTTGCCGCATCGTGCTGCATCTGGTGAAGATGATACGGAAGCCGCACTTTGAAATCGTAAACCTTTGCCAATCGCCCGAGGCTTCCCCTTTGGACCATCTCTTTGTGGGAAGCGGCGTATTCTTCTCCAACAAGTAGTTCCGGGGCAGCCATGACAGCGTCCTTCAACAACAATCTCTCGCCGCCGACCGCATCTGTCCTTATGTGACTCAATCCCTCGTCATCCGGCCCCACGGCGTTATCGGCTTTCGTCGTTGACGCTAACCATCTTTCGCAGATTTCTCCTCTTTTCGCATCCTCTACGGTATAGGTTTCCAATCCCAACCTATGCCCCGCCGGCAAGAAGTCCCTGCACACCCACGCTGGCTCTAATGGAACTATCCCATCGTACTTCTCGATGACTTTTTTCAAGAGAGTTCTTTTTTCGTCTGCCATTTTGGTTCCTCCGTTCGATCTTCGGGTTTAGTGCTCCGATTCATAAGTTCGGTGACGTATTTGCCTCGACAGGATAACAGGATGGACATGATTCTTGGAATCCTGTTTATCCTTGCGAAAGGTTCTTGGCCTTTCGCTTTACCCCAACTTCTCACGTACTCGCTTACCGATGGCAACGAGCATGTTAACGAGTTGTATCTCCTGAGCTGCCACAACAACCCGGTTGACACACTTCCGCTCGACGACGTTGTGACTTTCGACCCCGTTATGACCGGCAGAAAGGTCTCGAACAGCTTCTCCGGCGATTCCTTGCGCTTCACGGTCCCTGGCCCAGCCGCCCGCCTCTGATTTACCGGATGCTTCACCTCTCTGGAACAATCCCGTCTATCCTGTTATCCCGTCAAAATAGCTCCTTGAGGATACCATTATACGTCACCGCATTTGCGAATCCATGTACTTAGCGTTTGGGCGTTTGGACCCACGATTTCGCAATCTGCAATCCGCAATTGAGCGCGGCACGATTACGGGAAACCCTCCCTTGACCACCTCGAAATCCATGGGCAGTTTCCCTACAACATCTCCATCGTTCTGCACGGTCCCTTCCTCGCGCGAGCTGATTTTCACGTGGCGCGCTTTGAAAGTCAACAAGTTGCGTCGAGGAACGCCCCACCGATAGATTACCGACAGGGCGATTTTCAACGGGTCGAGTCGCGACTTCCCCGTTATGACGCATACGTCGAAAAGCCCATCCGTGATGGAGATACTTCGCTTCAACCTATAGCCGCCGTAACTGCAAGAATTGCAGATGGCGACCTCAATCGCGTTGACTTTCCGCGAGAAACCATTCGCCTCCACAAGGTAATCTTTCGGCTTGAACTTCAGAAGATGCTTCACTCCGGCATAGATATACGCCAGATTTTTGACCTTCGACTTCAGTTCCAGGTTGGTCTGAGCGATAACCTCCACGTCGAAGCCCACGCCAGCCGCCAGGATGAAGTGATTCTCTCCGCAGCGTCCGATATCTATCCGCCGGACAGCGCCCTCCAGAATTGTTCGGCAAGCCTTCATCGGGTCCCTCGGAATACCCAGGTCTGTGGCGAAAACGTTTCCGGTCCCCAACGGGATGATGCCCATCCTGACTCCCGAGCCTACCAGGCCGCACACGACTTCCCTGAGCGTCCCGTCTCCCCCGCACGCCACCACGATGTCATATCCGTCCCCTGCCGCTCGCCTTGCCGCCTCGATTCCGCAGCCCGGGCGGGGCATCACCTCTATGTCCACAACGTTTCCTGCGCGCGAAAGATACTCTTTCGCCGTGGCGAGAGTTCGCCCTCGACGGTATCTCCCGGAACCGGGGTTTGCGATGAGTTTTACTCTCATCCTTTCGCCTCAAACAGGTTGCGTAGCCGAACGCTTCGTATCGAGAAAGCTCCCATCCGATAAAGCGAACAGGTCCCACAACCCTCCTGAGTGGACAGCGGCAAGGCCTTCCGAAAAAGGCGCCTTGTTCTATCGCGGTCTCTGTGCCGCAGCAATGGCTTTCTGGACAGCATCTGCCGGGTCCCTTGCGGTGACGTAAAGGTCGGCATCTACCTTCCCCGCCTCCGGCAGACGCCAGCTTCCCAGTTGCACCACCGTCTTCTTGAGGTTCAGCGCGATAGCAATCTCAGAGAGAGTGCCGTACGAGCCATCCACCGCGATTAGAACATCGGCTGTTCGCACTATAATTGCGTTGCGGGCGATGCCCATGCCGGTCGCCACGGGGAAGGCGACGTAAGCATTCGCCGCCGCAGTGTCGCTCCCCGGCAGAATCCCGACCGTCGCCCCGCCAGCAGCGGAGGCGCCTTTGCACGCCGCTTCCATCACGCCGCCCAGTCCACCGCAGACAAGAATTGCGCCATTCTCCGCAATCCGTTTGCCGACCTCGAAAGCCTGCGCGCGAGCGCGCGAGTCCGCGCTCGCCCCGCCAATCACGCCGATGATCATATACCTTTCCTGCACGCAGCTTGCCAACATCTTCCGTTTCGCTCGACGTGGACAACAGCAAGCCGGCCGTTCGCCCCACGTCCAATCCAGGCTACCGCGCTCTACAACCGCTGTCAAGCTCTCGTGTCTCGGCTGGTGTTGCCGCGTCTCCGTGGCGTGTCCTCACGCCTCGTTTTGAACCTCTCCCGTCGCACGTTGACGCCGTGGATCTGTGCCCTCTGTCCCTCTATCATAGAACGGAAAGGGCCACCGCCTCCTTTTCGCCCGCCCTCGGCGGGCGCCCCAGTTAGCCACCTGCTTCAGCTGGTGGTCATCCGATAGGCCGTCTCCGTCGTGAGAGCCGGCTTTAGCCGGGCTTCTCGAACAAGGGATTCATCCATAACTTGCCACGCAAATACGGCCGCACCCTTCCGGCCCGGGTGCGGCTACATTTGAGTGTTGAGAGAGTTCGCTTTCGCTTGCTTGTCGCAGGCTGCGTGTTTCCGAGGGACGAACCGGGAGGCTGACGCAAATCCCGTCCCTCACCTGTCTGTGTGCGGATAGGCGTGGCACGGGCGTCCCGACCGTGAAGCATCATGTGCAAATTGAACGGGTTGATGGTCGCCGCGGCCTTCTTTGTGGCCCATTGCGTTGTACCGCCGGCATCTTGCCCCCGCCATCGAGAGCCGGACACCCTCGGGACAGCCACACCCTCTGGCGGAAAAGTAGTTGCAGCGTCGGGGGCGGCGGGGTAAACTTCAGATTCAGGCTTTTTCAGGTTTTGGCGACTCCGGGTTGCCTCGCAAATGCAAAATCTCGGTTGAATTCAACAGGAGGAGGACCAAGTGAAAACGATTCGTTTTAGAGTGTTGTTGTTATTGCCTGCCGCACTGTTTTTCGCCTGCGGAACGGCCGGCGCCGACGTGCAGCTCCCAAGAATCTTCAGCGATAACATGCTTTTGCAACGAGGCGTGGAGGCGCCGATATGGGGCAAAGCGGACCCGGGGGAGAAGGTCACCGTCACTCTGGGCGATGAACGGGCAAGCGCGACCGCCGACGAAAATGGGCGGTGGATGGCGAAGCTTGCCCCGCTCGAGGCCGGCGGGCCGTTCCAGTTGACGGTCGAGGGCAAAAACACCGTGACGCTCGAGAATGTCCTGGTCGGCGAAGTGTGGGTTTGCTCGGGACAGTCAAACATGCAGTTCGCACTGAGGCAATCGGCGAACGCGGACGCCGAGATCGGCCAGGCGAACTTCCCTAAGATTCGCCTCTTTACGGTCAAGCGAACCGTCGCCGAGACGCCGCAGGACGACGTGGTCGGGGCGTGGGTGGAATGCAGCCCGCAGACGGCGCCCGACTTCTCTGCGGTGGGTTACTTTTTTGGCTGGGAACTGCACAAGGCGTCGGGGGGTATGCCAATCGGTCTCATCCACACCTCCTGGGGCGGCACGGCCTCCGAAGCATGGACAAGCCTCCCGGCCCTCGAAGCAGAGTCCGAGATCAAGCCGTTCCTCGACTATTGGAAAGAGCAAGTCGCAAACTCCGATGCTCGCCTCGCAGAATACGAGAAGAAAATGGCGCAATGGAAGCAGGCGGCCAAGAACGCCAAGGTGCAAGGCAAGCAGCCGCCCGCCCCTCCAAGGCGACCGGGAGACCTCCGCAATAACCCCAACCGCCCCGCGAACCTCTACAACGCTATGATCGCCCCGCTTGTCCCTTATGCGATGCGAGGCGCCATCTGGTATCAGGGCGAGAGCAACGCGAGCCGAGCCTACCAGTACCGAAAGCTTTTCCCGATGATGATTCTGGACTGGCGGCGAGCCTGGGGGGAGAGCGATTTTCCGTTCCTCTTCGTGCAGCTCGCCAACTTCCGGAGTGGTTGGACCGACCCGAGGGCTTGGGCGGAACTCCGGGAAGCCCAGCTTATGTCGCTCTCGCTCCCCAACACGGGCATGGCCGTCGCGATTGACATCGGCGAAGCATACGACATCCATCCCAAGAACAAGCAGGCAGTCGGCAGACGCCTCGCTCTCCCAGCGTTGGCGATCGCCTATGACCAAAAGGTCGTCTTTTCCGGTCCTATCTACGAATCAATGATCATTGAGGGAAAAAGTATCCGACTGCGGTTCAAACATGTCGGCGGCGGTCTCGTGGCGAAAGGTGGCCCGCTCAAGGGCTTCGTCATCGCCGGCGAGAACCGCAGATTCGTCCGGGCGGATGCGAAGGTTAAGGGCGACACGGTAGTCGTCCGTAGCGACGCAATCAAACATCCGGTGGCTGTTCGCTACGCGTGGTGGGACGACCCGGCGGGATGCAACCTCTACAACGTAGAAGGTCTCCCTGCTTCACCGTTTCGCACAGACACCTGGCCGGGTGTTACCGCTAATGTTCGCACACCAAGAGACCCCCAGTCCCAACGAGCGCTATGCCGGGTGCCGGAAGACCCCTCGCTGCCCCGTGTCTTGTTGATTGGCGACTCCATCTCCATCGGCTACACCGAGCCGACACGGGAGCTGCTCGAAGAGAGAGCCAATGTCCAGCGTATTCCCTGGAATGGCGGCGACACCAACCTCGGACTGGAGAAACTCAACGAAGCCGTCGGCGGCGTCGGGTGGGATGTCATCCACTTCAATTTCGGGCTCCACGATCTCCGATATGTTGGCGGCAAATATCAGGTGCCCCTGGACCTGTACGAGAAGAACTTACGCGAGCTGGTGAGAAGACTGAAGTTCAGCGGCGCCAAGCTTATCTGGGCAAGCACCACCCCGGTCCCGGAGGGAGCCGGCGGCCGCCGTGCTGGCGACGAGGTGAAGTACAACGCTGTCGCCAAAACGGTCATGGAGGAAAACGGGATACCGATAGATGACCTCTGCGCCCTCGCCCGGCCGAGGCTCAAGGAACTCCAGCAGCCGAGGAACGTCCATTTCCAGGGCAAGGGCTACCAAACTCTGGCCAGGCAGGTCGCCGCGAGTATTTTGACCGTGCTTGGGCAGCCGCTGCCGGAGTCGCTTCAGAAATAGGAACGGGATTATCGAGCCTTTGTCAGACTCGAAGCGGACCAGCAGAGGAACAAGCGCCGCTCAGGACGAGACGAATTGGGCGCATGACCCAGAGGCACACGCTGTTCCCTGTTCGCGGGATTCAGGGCAGAGCATAAGAACAATCGTTCTTGTGAAGGAAAAGAGCGATGATGAAGAAGCTGATGATTCTCGCGGCGATGTTGATGACAGGCACGGCGTTTTTTTTCGCCAGGTCTGTCACGCAGAGGCGGCAGTTCATTAGCGAGCCGGCTGAAAAGGCACCGGTTCCGCTGCCCCGTGCCCATTCCCATAACGACTACGAGCATCGTCGTCCACTCCTCGACGCCCTCGAGCACGGTTTCTGCAGCGTCGAGGCGGACATCCATCTTGTTGACGGCGAACTTTTCGTCGCCCACGACCGCGACAAGGTCGAGCCAACCCGCACGCTTGAGTCGCTCTACCTTGCCCCCCTCCGTCGGCGAGTGCGGAAAAACGGCGGTCGGGTGTACCGCAATGGCCCGGGGTTCACGCTGCTGATAGATGTCAAATCGGATGCCCAGCCCACCTATGCGACGCTTGGCAAGGTTCTCAAAAAGTACGCCGGTATCCTCACCGTCTTCAGCCCCGGCCGGATTCAGACGCAAGCCGTCACTGTCATCATCTCGGGCAACCGAGCCAGGGAGACCATGGCGGCGCAGGCAGTCCGGTACTGCGCTATGGACGGCAGACTCAGCGACATGGATTCCGATGCGCCCGTCCACCTGATTCCGCTCATCAGCGATTCCTGGGGAAAAGTTTTTCAGTGGCGAGGGAGAGGTGCAATGCCGGAAGCCGAGCGCCGGAAGCTAAAAGGGATTGTCGAGAAGGCGCACAGGCGGGGTTGTCGCGTACGATTCTGGGGGACGCCAGATACTCCAGCAGTGTGGCGCGAAACGATGGCCGCCGGAGTTGACCTCGTTAATACGGACGATTTGCCAGGCTTGCAACAATTTCTACTCAGCTTTTGACGGGATAACAGGATACACTCGATGTTCTGAATCCTGTTCATCCTGTCAGAGGAAGAATACGTCGCCGAATTTACGAACCAGAGCACTTAGAACGCGGCGGCCAAACCGACTTTGAAGGTGCGATATTGGGCTTGAAACTCCTGTTTAAGTTGATATTCTGTCAAGGGCAATCTGCGTTTGGCAAAGGAGTTTCCATCGAGCCTCGTGTGCCACAACACGAATAGGAGGGACGGCGGTATGGAAAAGAAAAGACATTTTAGCAGAAGAGATTTCCTGAGGACGGCGGCTCTGACCACGGCTGCCACCGCGGTGCCTTTCATCCGGGTTGGGAAGGCTGAGGAAGCAGAGCCTTTGAAGTTCGCGCTCATCGGCTGCGGAGGCCGTGGGAGGGGGGCGGCTCTACAGGCGATGGAGGTCGCCAAGAACGTTACGGTCACAGTGCTCGCGGATGCGTTCCAGGAGCGAGCGAAAGGCTTCCAGAAGCAGCTACGCAGCGAGAAAGGATTAGAAATCCCGGACGAGATGGTCTTCGTGGGAGTGGATGCCTATAAAAAGGCCCTGGCAACCGATGTGGATTACGTGATGCTGGCGACGCCTCCCTGCTGGCGCCCGATTCACTTCGAGGCAGCCGTCAACGCGAAAAAACACGTTTTCGCGGAGAAGCCCGTCGCCACAGACGTCGTCGGGGTCCGCAAGTTCATCGCGGCGGCAAAAAAGGCCGGTCAGTTGAAGCTGTCCGTCGTGGCAGGCACGCAGCGGCGTCACGACAGTTCGTACATCGAGACCATAAAAAAAATTCACGACGGCGACATCGGTAAAATCCGGGCAGCGCGCTCCCACTGCTTTACCGCGGAAATCATCCTCATGAGCTCCCGGCCCGAGGGAATGTCCGATCTGGAGTGGCAGTTGAGGAACTGGTACGGTTTCGCCTGGACTTGTGGCGACCGCAACGTCTCCAACCACGTGCATGAGCTCGACGTCATCAACTGGGCCCTCGGGAGCCACCCCATCAGCGTCGTCGCGGGCGGCGGGCGCGCCTGGAAAACGCCGGAGGAGCGGCTGGGGAATATCTGGGACAGCATCTGCTGCGATTACGAATACCCTAACGGCGTCCATTTGTGCAGTCTGACCCGGCAGTGGTTCAACGTCCCCGAGGGGCGCGGCGCGTACGTCGTCGGCGCAAAGAGGGAAAGCGATTGCTGCGACATGGGGCGCCAAGGCCGGAATCCTTACCACCAGGAGCAAGCGAACCTCATCGCCAGCATCCGCGGCGCCGGCCCCTACTATAATGAAGGCGTGCAAATCGCCGAAAGCACTATGACCGCGATCATCGGCAGAGAGGCAGCGTACACCGGCAAAAGGCTCAACTGGGACGAATTCATGAAGTCCGATCTCGACCTCATGCCCAAGAACCTTAGTTTCGATTTAGATGCGAAGAACCCTGTGCGACCGATCCCCAGGCCGGGCATGCCCGCCATCCCGGTTCCGACGAGCAGCAAGTAGGCTTTTACTCCTTCGCCTTCGCGGCGTCCTCTGCGGTGAGTTCGTCTCTCCCTGAGCCTGAGGGGAATACAGATTTGCTGCGGTTGCGCTTGACAATCCCCTTGGGGTGGGCGACACTTCCCTCTGCGCATGACACAGGCGCTCGCCTGAATGCGCATAAACAGACCGAGATGACCGGCGGGGAAGAAAAGGGAGATTTCATATGCCGAGACGGGATGACATCAAAAAGGTGATGATTATCGGCTCGGGCCCCATTGTCATCGGGCAGGCGTGCGAGTTTGACTATTCCGGAACTCAGGCGTGCAAAGCGCTCCGCGGGCTCGGGTACGAGATTCTGCTGGTCAACTCCAACCCAGCCACGATCATGACCGACCCCGGCATGGCTGACGTAACGTACATCGAGCCGCTCAACCTCAATACAATGACGGAAATCATCAAGAAAGAGCGACCGGACGCATTGCTCCCGAATCTGGGAGGACAGTCGGCGCTGAATCTCTCCTCAGAACTGGCGCGGGCGGGCGTGCTCGATGAATACGGGGTGAAAGTGATCGGCGTACAGGTGGACGCCATCAAGCGGGGCGAGGATCGGATTGCCTTCAAGGAAACGATGAACAGCCTCGGTATCGGGATGCCCCGGAGCGATCCTGCCTTCAACGTGGAAGAAGCGGAGAAGATTGCTGCCCGGCTCGGATACCCTGTCGTCATTCGCCCCGCCTACTGTTTGGGGGGGACTGGGGGCGGCGCCGTTTTCAACGTGGAAGAGCTGCGCACAGTGGCCGCTCGGGGCATCTCGGCAAGCCTCGTGGGACAGATTCTTGTGGAAGAATCTGTGCTTGGCTGGGAAGAGCTGGAACTCGAGGTCGTGCGGGATGCCAACAACCGGATGATTACCGTCTGCTTCATTGAGAACGTGGACGCCATGGGTGTGCACACGGGCGATTCCTATTGTACCGCTCCCATGTTGACGATTTCGCCCGACCTACAGAAACGACTACAAGACTATTCTTATTCTATCGTCGAAGCTATTGAGGTAATCGGCGGAACGAATATTCAGTTCGCGCACGATCCGGAGACGGGGCGGGTCGTGGTCATTGAGATCAACCCGAGAACCTCGCGCTCGTCGGCTCTGGCTTCCAAGGCGACCGGTTTCCCCATCGCCCTTATCTCCTCGAAGCTGGCAGCAGGTGTCACGCTGGATGAAATCCCCTACTGGCGGGAGGGCACGCTGGAGAAATATACGCCGTCCGGGGACTACGTGGTCGTCAAGTTTGCCAGGTGGGCCTTCGAGAAATTCAAGGACGCCCAGGACAAACTCGGCACGCAGATGCGCGCGGTGGGAGAGGTCATGGCCATCGGTAAGACCTATAAGGAAGCGTTCCAGAAATCCATCCGGTCTCTCGAAATCGGTCGGTACGGGTTGGGATTTGCGAAGGACTTCAATCGCCGCCCTCTTGAGCAACTTCTCGCGATGCTGGGCGAGCCGAGCAGCGAGCGGCAGTTTATCATGTACGAGGCGCTGAGAAAGGGAGCCACAGTGGAGCAACTTTACGACCGGACAAAAATCAAGCGGTGGTTCGTCCAGCAGATGAAAGAGCTGGTGGAGATGGAGGAAAAAATCCTTCGCTACCGGGGCAAACAGCTTCCGGACGAGCTTCTCGTCCGGGCTAAGAAGGACGGTTTTGCGGACAAATACCTCGCCCAGCTTCTCGGAATTTCGGAAGAGTCCGTTCGGCAGCGGAGGATTTCGCTGGGTGTTGTCGAAGGCTGGGAGGCCGTGCCTGTCAGCGGCGTGGAAAACGCCGCATATTACTTTTCCACCTACAACGCGCCCGACTCCACCCCGGCCTCCAAAAGGCGCAAGGTCATGATACTCGGAGGGGGTCCAAACCGGATCGGGCAGGGGATCGAATTCGATTACTGCTGTGTTCACGCAGCGTTCGCCCTCCGCGACGAGGGCCTGGAAAGCATCATGGTCAACTGCAATCCGGAGACCGTGTCCACGGACTACGATACTTCGGACAAACTCTATTTTGAGCCGCTTACGGTCGAGGACGTGTTAAGCATATACGAGAAGGAAAAGCCGGAAGGCGTGATAGTTCAGTTTGGCGGACAGACGCCGCTCAATATCGCCAGCGACCTCGCCGAGGCGGGCGTCCGCATTCTCGGCACTTCCCCCGACACAATTGACCTCGCCGAGGACCGGGACAGGTTCCGTCAGATGATGGCCAAGCTGGGCATCCCCATGCCGGAATCAGGGATGGCCAGCACTTTGGCGGACGCTTTGAAGGTCGCGGAGCGAATCGGGTACCCGCTTATGGTGCGGCCGTCGTATGTTCTCGGCGGGCGGGGAATGGAGGTGGTTTACGACGAGGAAATGCTGGAGGAGTACGTTGCGGCCGCCGTTGACGTGACGCCGGAACGCCCGATTCTCATTGACAAATTCCTGGAAAACGCCATTGAAGCCGAGGCGGACGCCCTCTCGGACGGCGCCGACACCTTCGTGCCCGCGGTGATGGAGCACATCGAGCTTGCCGGGGTGCATTCGGGGGATTCGGCTTGTGTCATTCCCCCCGTCACTATTCCCGCCCGTCACGTTGAGACCATTTGCGAGTACACCCGGAGGATTGCGCGCGAGCTCAACGTCGTGGGTCTGATGAACATGCAGTACGCCATAGCCGAGGAGGTGGTGTACGTCCTCGAGGCAAACCCTCGCGCTTCCCGCACCGTGCCGCTTGTGTCCAAGGTTTGCGGCATCTCCATGGCGCACATCGCCACCCAGCTCATGCTCGGCAAAAAGCTATCCGAGCTTCACATCCGACACCGCAACATTCCCCATTTCGGCGTGAAGGAAGCCGTTTTCCCGTTCCCGATGTTCCCAGAAGTTGACCCGCTGCTTGGCCCGGAAATGCGCTCCACGGGCGAAGTGCTGGGGCTTGCGGACTCTTTCGGACTGGCCTTCTTCAAGGCGGAGGAAGCGGCGTCACAATACCTCCCTACCCGCGGAACCGTGCTCATCACCGTCTGCGAGCGAGACCGCCCCGCTGTGCTCGACGTTGCCAAACATTTCCGCGACCTCGACTTTCGGATAAAGGCGACACGGGGGACTCACGCGTTTCTGGCGGAGAACGGCGTCGAGTCCGAGCTTATCCTCAAGTTTCATGAAGGACGCCCGAACATCGTTGACGCTATCGCGAACGGCGAAATTCAGTTGCTCATCAACACGCCGGTCGGGAAGTTCGGACAACATGACGACTCGTACATCCGAAAGGCGGCGATCAAGTACAAGATCCCGTATATCACCACCTTGACCGCAGCAGCAGCCGTCGCCAAAGGCATCGCCTCTCGCCGCGACGGCGCCCCCGGGGTGAAATCTCTTCAGGAGTATCACGCCGGTATCGGTCAATGACGCGACGCAGCCCGGCCCGAGCTACACGGCCTCGATAGTGGAAGGGGGTTTTTTCGTGATGTTGTATGTCACGCTGACGACGCCGGGGACCTCGGACGTGATGCGGTCCGCCATTTTTTCGAGAACCTCCAATGGCAGCCGCGTGGGGGAGGCAGTGACCGCGTCCTCGCTGTCCCAGCATCGGATTTCGACTTGCAGCCCGTAGTCCCGCTTTCCATCCCGCATTCCGGTAACCCTGTCTTCATGGAGGATGGCCATGTACTGGAACGCCCCCGTTTCCGACAATGTTTCCTCCACGATCTTTGTCGCCTTCCGGACGAGTTGCACGCGAGCTGGCGTGGCTTCCCCGATTACACGGGCAGTGAGGGCGGGTCCGGGGAACGGTGGGCGGTTGTAAATCTCCTCGGGGAGACCGAGTGCTCTGGCGACGGCGCGCACCGCCGGCTTGCGTAGCCGGATGAGCGGTTCCAGGACGGTGTACCCATAGGCCTCCTCCGTGTCTATCCCCAGTTGCGCCAGGATATTGTGCTGCCTCTTGATTCCAGCGACGGTCTCCTCCACGTCGGTATAATTGGTTCCCTGGAGGAGAAATCTCGCCCCGCATTCCCGAACCAGCCGGCCGAAGACCGTTTTGTAAAACGTGTCAGTAATCGCTTCTCTCTTTTCTTCCGGGTCGCTCTTGCCCTTCAGGGCGGCGAAGAACTCGTCCTGTGCGTCGAGGACGGCCACCGCCAGGCCCATGTCTCGGAAAAGCGAGACCACCCGCTGCGGCTCGCCCTCCCGCATGAGCCCGTTATCAATAAAATACGTTTTCAGGCGTTCTCCGAGGGCGCGGTGCCCCAGGAGGGTCACAGCGGACGAGTCAACTCCGCCGGAAAGAGCGTTGATTGCTGTCCCTCCACCGACCGTGGCAACGAGTTCCGAGGTTCTCTCCTTGACAAAAGCTTCCGGATCGAGTTCTTGGAGCTTGAGTTCTTCTATATTCATTCCTTCCTCCTCCTTGAGCTTCAACATACACTACTCGGCGCCCGGCTCGCAACACCCAAAACACAATGGGTATAGCTGTATTTGAGTGGCGGAGTTTGCCTCTGACCCAGCCCGTGAGGGGATCCCCACTCCCTTGCCACGCCCTTCCTTACGAAGACGACAAAACGCCGGGCTGTTCGAGCTCGCCTTGAGGAACCTTTGGAGTCGTGAAGCGTTTATGCCGCCCTTTCAGGGCTTCATGACTCTCCAACCGGGACTTTTTCTCAGGGCGTTGGCCTGAGCTTTATTAAGTCTGCCCTTACAGGGCGACCGGAAAGCAACCTTCAGCCCTGAAAGGGCGCAATACTGCAGCCCAGGGCAACGGCCTGGGAATAGCTGAAACGCAGCCCCGCCTATTCCGAGACGGCCCTTGAAAAAGTCCGAAAAATGAGGTAAATCACAAAGAGCGATGTCGTTGCTCCGAAGAGTCAGCCCGAACCTTGCGTAAAAACGCCGGATTTTTGGAACATGGCGGAACTATCTGTGTCTAACTTAACGGATGCACAAGAGATGCCGGCGGACCGCGGCTCCCCGAAAGGGGAGAGCGATTCGGACCTCATCGAACGCTATCTCGCCGGGAGCGATGAGGCGTTCAACCGGCTAGCCTTGAGACACCAGCGGTGGACTATCAATCTGGCTTATCGCTTCCTCGGCAATTACGAAGACGCTTGCGACGTCGCTCAGGAAGCTTTCGTCCGCGTCCACAAGCATATGAGCCGGTTTAAGGGCGACTGCTCTTTCAAAACCTGGTTGTATAAGATCGTTTTGAACCTCTCCCGCAACAGGTATCGGCGGAAAGAAGCGAGAGGCGAGTTTCGGAAAATCTCCTTAGACAATCCGGGAGGCGACGACTCCCGCAACCCGATGGAGATTCCGGACACAACTCTCTCGGTGGGACGAGAAGTCAGGCGAAAGGAAATTCAATGCAGAATCGAGGAATCTCTAAGCCGCCTCCCCAGAAAATATCGGGAGATACTCGTTCTGCGACACATGGAAGGATTGTCCTATTCCGAAATCTCCAAAATGCTCGGTTGTGCCGAAGGAAGCGTAAAATCGAGGTTGCACCGAGCGAGAATAGAAATCAGGAAGTTACTGGCAGACCTCGTGGAGGCCTGAACGGTAAAGGGCGCCGGGTGTAATTCCGCTTTCATTTTTCTGCTCGAGCCCGGTTCGCCCGTAATCAATGGCAACTGGAGGAGTTTTACGACATGGAATGCAAGAAGATAAGACCTTTTCTCGACGATTTGGCCGAGGGCGAGCTGAAATCGCCTCAGACGGAAATTGTCGAGGAGCATCTCAAGGCTTGTCCCTTGTGCCAGAGGGAGTTGTCGGCAACGCGCCAGACGATTCGGCTCCTCGCGGAGTTCCGCGAGGTGGACGAGCCGCCCGATTTCGTTCAGCAGGTCATGCAGAGGATCGAGAAACGACAAAAACGCTCCGTTCTGGACCGATTGTTCCCGCGACCTTCGGTGGCGAGGGTTCTCGCTTCTGTTTCCTGCGTCGCAATCGCGGCGTTGGGGGCGTGGTTGGTTTATAAGCAGTTCGCTCCCACTCCTCCCCCGCCGCGCGGCGGGGTGGCGAAGGGCCGAGGCGTGGGTCGTTCCAAACCCGTAAGACTCGCTCGCGCCTCCCGCGGTGGGACAGAACTCTCCCTGGAGGAGTCCAGAAAGCGGGGTCGAGCTTTCTCCAAAGCCGTAGGGAAACGCGAAGGACTCGCAGAGGCCGAGGAAGTAGAAAAGGCACATCCCGTCGAGGAATTTGGTCGTCGCCTGGGATACCCCATAGCAGCAGACGAACGGGTCGAAACCCGGAGCGCTGGTTTGCGCGGCGCATTCGCGCGAAAGACTGGCGATAAAAAAGGAGACAAGTCCTTTCCGGCGGGAACGACCGGCGCGATGCAACACGGAGCCGAGAGGTCAAATGTCGTCGCCGGAGAGCCAGTCGCCCTGAGTTATGCTTTTCGCACGCAGCAAAAAGCTAAAAAAGCCACGGCGCTTCAACCGCGCGATACGATTCTTACCCTCTCTGCAGAAAGACCCTCCAAGTCCTCGACAGCGCTTGTGGGGACCGTTCTCGAGAAAGCAGCATCTGACCGGCCTACGCAGGCGGCGACGAGCGAGCTCGCCAATGTTCCCGTCGCACAAGCCCCCGTCGAAACCGCAGCTTCCGCAGGACGGCCGGCTCTCGCGCAAGGCGTTTCAGACAGCGGGGAGGGGCAGGAGAAGAATCTCTTGGCCCGGAGCGCTCCAGACGAAGCCAAGCGGCTCGAAATAGACAGTGACTGGTACGGGCATCGCCACTTGGGCACGTTGGAAAAGGCGCCTGAGGCACAGGATGCGCTCTCTACAGCGCTACTGAAGCCGCCAAACCCCTCTCAGCCGGAGAAGAAGGAAGGCGACTTTTCTTCACAAGAGAAAGGGGCGACCGGCCAGGAACAAATGCCGGCTCTTGACGCCAATGATAGCCGCCAAATACAGTCGCTTTTCGGCGAAGCTCTGAGCGCAGAACATTACTATGCGCTCGCAGGAGCCGTGCCCGAGTTCGTTTTTGTGGTAAAGGACCGCGAGAAAGCTCTGGCAGAAATAAAGAAACTCGTTACCGCTCTCGGCGGCGAGACCGAGTCTGCGGCTCTGGGGGACAAAAAGCTCACTCTTGGCGTCGGCGCCTCGCTGGCCGAGTGGATTATCGTCAAGCTCAAGACCAGTGCTTACGAGCAGTTCCGCGAAAAGTTGATGGTTCGTCTGACTTCGCGGGGTCTGTCCGCTTCCACGCCAGAATTGCGCCGCGCCGGACGAGCGACACACCTCAGCGACCGAGACGAAGCTACCGTAACCTTCTGCATCCGTCTGGTCGAAATCCGAGAGCAAGAGCAGACTCAGCAGCCTCCCGAAAGGTAGATTCCCCAGATTCTCGAACGCCGCACGACAGTGTGGTTGACCATCACTTCCGGACCGCTCTTCCGGCAAAGCTTCCCGTCCTCAAGTTTTTGTCCGAAGGAAATCCACTCAATCATACATAAGCCAGAATCGCCCGCGAACGTGCGCGAGGACACGACAAACTCTCCTCGCGGCCCTCAGCGAGAGGGGGACACGATATTGATTGACACGACGAGCGTGTGAGCTCATCACCGGACGTCGCGGTTGCGACACGCCAGCTTGTGCCCAAAGCCTACCACGGCTCGTGTGTCAGGACGCTTGTGGGAATCGTCTGCTGGGGGATGCCCGGGCCCTGATACTGGAGTTGCATGACAGCGCTGCCTTCGTTCTCATGAAACTCCAAGAGAAGGGGCTGGGCGCCTTGGGACAGGTTGATGCTTCCCCAGTCCATCGTCGCGCTGTGGTCGGTCCAGTTTTCGATGACTTTTTCATCAGCCACCGTCAGGCGAACGCCATCGTCGGAATTTGTCCAGAAAGTGTACAAGCCCGGAGTTCCGATGATAACGAAGCCCGTCCAGCGGGCGGAGAAGAGGTCTGAGCTGATTTGAGGGTCGGGAGAGCCTGTCCCCCAATCGAAGTCCACGGCCACATCCACTCGGGTGAGCGCGAGGTCATCGAAATTCATGCCATTGAAGTATTCTGCCTTCAAGCCGGGCGCCAGGGATGGGTTTTCGAGTTCGACTCGATAGAACCGTCTTTGGAAAAGCGGAGCATCTTTGTCAGCAAAGAAAGTTGTCTCTCCCAGGGCCTCGAGACCGGTCTCGATGGGTGTGTAGCCGGAGGGGGTCTCGCCGGTGATGACACTGTAACTCTGTCCCGGGGTGCTGTACCACCCGAGCAAGACTCCGTAAGGAGAAGACATCAGCGTATGAACGATGAACGGATTCACAGTAATCGTGATCTGGGCGGCGCCGAGGCTCACGCCGCTGCTATCGAAAAGTTCAATCGTTAAGTCGTTCACACCCTCGGACAGAACGCCGGAAAGAGCCCAACTTGTCGGGCTGGTCCAAATCGGCTCTGCCGGTTCCCCGTTAACCGTCATGCTCGCCGCCCCATAGGGCGCGGTTCCCGTGATGACCAGGTGCCGGTCGCTGGTAACAAGAGGCTCCCCGTCGTTTGTGGTGACCGCCACCGGGCGATCGAGGCGTTGGAAAATAAAGCTCCGGCGAGAGGCGAGGTACGACTTAATGCCGCTCGGGCTTTGAACGCCGATGCCTTCCTGCGACAGCAGTTGGTAGGTGCGATCCATGTACCCATCGGCCTCGCCCGGCGACAGCGGTCCCTGAGCGATCTCCCACAAGACGCGGTCGTAGTCCTCCCCGAATTCGGAATACAACTTGCTAAAGCCGTACAATCCGCTCGATGTGAGGGAAGTCGTGGGGCCGTCACCGCTGCCGAGCACAAAGTCAATGTCCCAGGGGATAAGCACAAAACGCCCGTCCGAAGGGCGTCTGTAAAGGAGATTGTTCTTGCCGCGATTGTATCCCCAGCTATCCCAGTCGCCGACGATGTGCCGGACCGCAATCTCCTTGAGCACTTCCTCGACATCCATAACTGAACTGACGGCATTCTTATAGCTCGTGCCCGAGGTGTTGAACGCTGCCATGAGGTCAATGATGGGCTGGAGATTGTCTTCGTCATCCCGGCTGCGAATGCGGTAGTTCCAGCGGTACAATTCCTTATCCTCGCCCCACCACTTCAGGTCTGCATCGCGGTTGCTGAAGCTGCCGCTGTCGGTGAA
>Ga0315543_1000063_pt1 | contig 127725 bp, 93 predicted proteins | sample SalMarSW160210MG_2_FD_203098 | JGI IMG/M metagenome (GOLD analysis project Ga0315543, IMG submission 203098) | Salt marsh sediment microbial communities from the Plum Island Ecosystem LTER, Massachusetts, United States - Salt Marsh Sediment SW1601-210 ...
CAGGGCGTGGATGCTGATGCGCCGGAGTATAGCACCGCCGCTCTGGACGGGAGGTGCTCCTTGTCAACGAGAGGACCGCTGTCCGGATTCGCCTGGGTTCAGACGGGAGGACCAACCGTGGCCATCAGCGGAGCCGACCAAGCCCTTGCGACCTTCACAGCTCCCGGCGTGGACGCCGATATCGTTTTGACTTTCGAGCTCACGGCCGGAGATGGGACGGAGACGGATACCGATGAAGTTTCCATCACCATCAAGAATCAGGTCACCACCGCGGTTGCCGGTCCCGATCAATGGCTTTACGACGGAGCCGATGTGACCCTGGATGGAACCGGCTCCCTCAGCACCTCCGAGCAGACCCTGTACACGTGGACTCAGACGGAGGGGACGCCTGCAACCCTCACGGGCGCCGACACGGCGACGCCCTCCTTCACCGCGCCGGCGTTATGGGGTGACAGCGACGATCTGGTGTTCAGCCTCGAGGTGCATGACGGAGTGGGCGGCCAGAGCAGCGATGAAGTGACGGTCACTGTGCAAAACAGCCTGTTCTTTATTGCTGCTCGGGTAGGGGAGGGGGATCTCCCTGATGACCCCTGGGCCTTCACCACCAGGGACATCCCCGATACCATAACGGCGGGCAGCGCTACCTATGATGCTGCCACCGAGACTTACACCATAACCGCCGCCGGGGCCGATATCTGGGGCACGGCGGACCAGTTCCGATTCGTGTACATTGAAGCCGAAGGCGATTTCTCCATGTCCGCGTGCGTCAAGGAGGATCGTTTCCAGGGAGGAAGTAACGAGTGGTCCAAGGCCGGCATCATGGTGCGGGATAACGATACCGCCGGCTCCTCCGACGTCTTTCAGGTGGCCACGCGGAATCCAAGCCAGGACCACTTTTGCGCCTGGCAGTGGAGAGACTTCCAGGGTATTGACTGCGGTTGGACCCTCGGGGGACCCGCCGCCCCGTATTCGGGCCCCTTCTGGCTCAGAATCAGGCGTGAAGGCCAGACCTTTTACGCCGATTACTCCCTCGATGGTGAAACCTGGTTGAACGACCCCGACGCGGTGCGAACGCCGATGATGACCGATCCGGTCCTGATAGGGTTGTGCCTCACGAGCCACGAGTCAGGCGTCCTCACTACAGTTGAGTTCACCCATTTCAAGGTCAACGACTCGGTACCCTTTGTCATAGCCGATGCCTACGCCTCCAGGACTCTGCCCGCAGGTTATGAGGCGGGGCGCACCGCTGACATATCGTTATCGCTCAGGGCCAATCCCGACAATCCGCCGCCGACCGTCGTGGTGACGGAGACCATTCCCGCGGGTCTCACCGTGGCAGACGCCGGAGAGGGCCTTGTGTCCGGCAGAAACATCATCTGGAACCTCAGCGGAGCAGAGGTAGGAATGAAGACGTTAAGCTATACGCTCAACGTCCCGGGCGACACTACGGCAAGGTTGGAGTTTTCAGGCGATGTTGACGGAGTGCACATTTTAGGAGACAAGGTGGTGTACGCGGCTCCCACGGCCCCGCTGTACGTGACTCTGGATACCACGCTTGGGATAAGGCTGACCTGGTGTACGCCGGTGGAAGAAGGCGCTGATGCCTACCGGGTCTATCGCAGCGTGAACGGTGGCGACTGGGAGGAGGTAGCGTTTACGAGGCAGACCTCTTACTCGGAAGGCGTCGTCGAGGGGAGCACGTACAGCTACAAGGTCATGGCGGTCAACAAGAACGGCGTGGAAGGCCCCTTCTCCGACGCGACGGAAGCCGCGACGGTAATCGTGCCGACAGCCGTGGAGGCGGAGAACTACAACTACGGCGGAGGGCAATATCCCGGATCCGAAAACTGCCCCGCCGCCAATGAGGCGCCGGACTCCGACACAGTTGGCACACCGCAAGAATACGACTTCTATTTCAACAACACCTGGCCCGTGGGCGACCCGGCGCGCGCCTACCGACCGGAGGATGATGTATTCACGGAGCTTCGAGAGGCTACCCCGAACATTGGAGGGATGACCGTGGGCGACTGGCTGCGGTACACCTTTGATGTTCCTGCGCCGGGAGCCGGGGAGCCCACGGACGGCTGGGCCATGATAGGAATTAAGGCAGCCTCGCCGAGCGGCGGGACGGCTGAGCTGTACTGGGATGAAGGCCTCCTCGGGACTGTCAGCCTCAACACGGGCGATTGGGCAGTGTTCGGCTGGTACGCCCTCGAGGACCACTTCCGGACCACCCCGGGAGAGCATACCCTGAGGGTGAAGATGGTCTCCGGAGGCATGAACTTTGACAGCATCGGCGTCGGCTTCAACCAGAAAATAAGTCGCGAGGCCATCTTCGAGGACGACTTCGAGGGCTATACCAACCTCTACGACTGGAACGATCTGGAGACTGTGGGCAATTGGGACGTGACCAACGGCTCCGGCGAGCCGGATGTCGGGTGGCGTCTGTGGAACACCGCTGGCAACTATCTGGGCGATGAGACGGAGGACCGACATCCCGCCATTGCAGGCATGACCGGCAACTACGTGATTTCCGACAGCGACCTCGTCGGGACGGCAAACCTCAACGAGGAACTCGTCACCCCGGATATAGACTGCACCGAGTACATAAGGCTGAAGCTCGACTTCAGCAAGAACTTCAGGGTATATCCGGACGACTATGACCACACCCAGATTGCGGAGGTGGACATCCGGGAGATCGGCGGCGACTGGGTCAACCTGCTGTCCTACAATGTCAACTCGATTGACCCCAGCCTCGACCCGGCGGTTGACAGTACCCCGGAGAAGCTGGACCTGTCGGCTTACGACGGAAAGACATTCCAGCTCAGGTGGCACTTCTACGACGCCACATGGGACTGGTGGTGGGCCATTGATAACGTCATGGTCTCCGGCGAGAAGAAGGAGGAGCCACCGCCTCCGAAGCCAGTTATCCTGTCGGTCGGTATCGCTGCGGGCAAGCTGAGTGTCACGTGGAGCGTGTTCGGCACCGAGACCTACTACATTGACTACACTACAGACCTGACAAGCGGCGTGTGGGATGAAGTAGCGGGTCCGCTCACAGGGACCGTCTCGACCCTGCCGGTCCCGTTACCTGACCCTGCCGGATTCTATCGCGTCCGCGCGGAATGATCTCGCAGCGAGCGTAAAGACAAACGGCCCCGCCCTCCCGGCGGGGCTGTTCTTTGTTCAGCCAGCGCTCGCTCAGAAACAATGAAGGAAGGTCTCGCACATGACCCCGAAACACGGGCGCACCTGCGGGCGGGACTTATTTTGAGGACATCTACTCATAGGTAAGTGCTTCGCAGGGGTCGAGCCTCGCGGCCTTCACTGCAGGATAAAGCCCGAAGAAAAGTCCCGTCAACAAGGCGAACCCGAAGGATACGAGGACAGACTGGAGGGAGATGGGAGCTTGCCACTTGTACTGCGCCTGCCGAAGATGTACATTCAGCAGCCCGCATATTGAGTTGCCGGCGGCGATGCCCACAGCTATCCCGATAAGGCCGCCGCTGACCGTCAACAGCAGCGACTCCCATACAAACTGCATCAAGACGTCGAGGGGGCTTGCGCCTACCGCTTTTCTTATTCCGACCTCCCTGATGCGCTCGCTGACGGAAGCCAGTAACACGTTCATGATACCGATTCCGGCAATGACCAGCGCAATGATAGCGATCGCCCCGAGAGCCTTCTGGAGGGTCTCCGCAACCTTTCTTTGCCTCTCGAGGAGCTCATCCTGAGCCCAGAGAACGAAATCCTTGTTCCCTCCGTGAAAAACTGTCAAAAGGCGTGACACCTCCTCCTTTGCCCTGTGGACAAGGTCGGAGTTCCATCCCTGAACGAGAATCCTGGATAGGCTTCCACGGTTGTCAGACATTTCTCGGGTGACCGAGATCGGGGCGAAGATGCAGACGTCCGGATTGATGATTCTGGTTAGCCCTTTTCTCTTGACGATTCCGACGACGAGGAATCCCTGCCCATTCAGCGTGACGAGCTTGTTGACAAGGTCCTCCTTAACCCCCAACCGTTTGGGAACATCCGCTCCCAGAACGCACACCTTCGCGGATTCCTGAACGTCCCTCGGGGAAAGGAACCTGCCCCTCGCGATGTCGAGGTTGGCGATTTGAGGAAGTTCCGCAGTAGTCCCCTGACCGATGAAAGATAAAGTTTCTCCGCCGTAGGAGAACTTCATAAGGAGCATTTTCAATGGAGCAGTTGCCTTCGCGAGGTGACAATGTTTCCTGAGCAGCTCGACATCACGGAGGTTCAGTCCGACGGTTTCCCTCCTTATCGAGGCCTTGCGGGGGCGGTTCTCGATGACGATAAGGTTCGATCCCATCGCCTGCACGCTGCGGACAATTTGCTGCTTCGTTCCCTCCCCGATGGAGATCATGACCACGAGCGTGCCGACGCCTATGACGACGCCCAGAATGCTGAGCAAGGATCGCAGCCAGCTCGAAACAAGACTTTTGATTCCGGTTCTTACTCCATCGAGAATTCTCATGGTACAACGACGCCGTCCCGCAGTTTGACGATTCTGGGCATTCTCTCGACGATGGATTGCTCGTGAGTCACGATAATCACGGTTTTCCCGGTGCGATTCAAGTCCGTTAGAGTGTTCAGGACGCTTGCCCCGGATTCGGAGTCGAGGTTTCCGGTCGGCTCATCGGCGAGGATTACCGAAGGATTCGTCACGAGCGCCCTTGCTATGGCAACTCTTTGCTGCTCCCCCCCGGAGAGCTCTCCCGGCCTGTGATGCGAGCGATTCGACAGCCCCACCTGGTCGAGCGCCTGCCGCGCCATCTCCCGGCGCCGCCGCGAGGAAGTGCTGTTGTAGATGAGAGGCAACAACACGTTCTCAAGGGCAGACATTCTCGGCAAAAGATTGAAAGCCTGAAACACGAAGCCCAAGTTCCTGTTGCGGAGGGCCGCAAGCTGGAATTCGTTCAAGGTCTCGACAGGTCGAGCCATGAACAGGTAACGGCCGCTGGTCGGCTTCAGGAGGCAACCGATGATGTGCAGAAGGGTGCTTTTCCCCGAGCCTGAGGGGCCGCTGATGGCGAGAAGCTCTCCCTCGCTAACGCAGAGGTTTACACCGTTGAGCGCCTTGACAGGGACAACTTTCCGTTTGCGAACAGCACCATGCTGGTACGAACCGGCGCTTCGGCTGATGTTGAAGACCTTGGAGACGTTCTCGATCTGGATTGCCGGTTGATTCTCTTTCATAGCATCTGCGGGGCCCCGCGCGTTTTCCAAGTGTCACATCCTGCCGGAAGAGCCGCTCGCGCGGCGGGTCCTTATTGTTCCCCTGCGTCCCATCGGATTGTATCTCCTTCCTTCAACCCTGCTGTCACCTCATAGAAGCTCTCGCTGGAGATTCCGACCTCAATGGGAACCCGCGTCACCTTTTTGCCCGCTACCAGCTTGACCCGGTGGCGCTCGCCTTCGACCTCAACGTATTGGATCGGGACAGCAAGCACGTTGCTCTTTTTCTCAACGATAATCCTGAAATTGACGGCTCTGCCCTCGTTTACGCCGGAGGGGGGATTCTCAAAATCGAGTTGGGTCTCGTACCTCCCCCCATCAGAGCTCATGCTGGGGATGAGGGAAAGACGCGTTACTTTCGCGAGGAATTCCTTCCTCCCGCACTGAACCATAACCGCATCTCCTCGCTGAACCTTGGTCCTGTCGCTCTCGAGAATCGTTCCGTAAACGGCAAGGCTATTCAGGTCTCCGACGACGAAAAGAGGCGTTCCCTCGGGATATTCTTTGTCGGGGTCAATGTCCATATCGGCCGGCTTCAAATGGCTCTTCAGAACCCTTCCGGACAGAGGAGACGTGACGGTCAGATAACCGACCTTCTCCTTGAGCGTATCCACAGCTTCCTTCGCCTTTTGGAGGTCGAGTTCCTTGTTCCGGAGCTCCACCTTGAGCCGGTTCAGTTGTTTTTCGCTTGACTCGCCGAATTGCTCGTAATGCTTTCTCTTGTTCTGGTATTCTTCCTCGGAATCGTCGTAGTGAAACTGTGCTATTTCGAGTTTTGTTTGAGCTTCGTTAAGCTCTTTCTGGAGGTCCTCATTGGTGATTTTGCAGAGAACCTGTGAGGATTTGACCGCGTCCCCCTCCTTCACGAGCACGTTCTCCAGGCGAATCTTGCCCGCGACCCGGGAAGCAATCTCCGCTCTCCTCGAGCACCGGAGCGTGGCGGAACCGTAAACCGATTGTTCGATGTCCATTCTTTTGACTTTATAGTAGCTCGGCGGCACACTCTGTGGCTTTTCCTTCTTCAGAAGCGAGCTCGCCGCAAGGACTATCACCGCTATCAAAGCGAGGAGCACCACTATTTTGAATGGAAGATTCATTTTTCCTCTTCGACCCCCTTATCGGCGTAAGCTTTTATCTCTTCGGTGAAACTGACACCGATGCTCTGGAGCAACTTGGCCCGGGCCAGGAGCGCGTCCAGTCGAAGGCCCTCGATTTGCCGCACCGACTGAAGGTGCTGCAAGCGGATGCGCGCCATCTCCAGATTGCCTATCGTTTCCTCCTTGAAATCCTCCTGAGCTATGGCAAAATCAGTCTCAACCTTCTGATGTCTCTTTTCTGCGAGGTGCAAAAGGTCAAGCTGATTTGACACCGCGGAATAGCTATCGGTTACCTTTTGCTCCATCTGGTCCTGGGCCTGCAACTGTTCCATCCGCGCCTGGCGCAGCCCCGATCTCGCGGTTTCGATCCGCGATTTTCTATCTCCCGCATCGTAAAGAGGATAGCTGAGAATAACCCCGACCCGGAACCCGAAGTCTCTCGTGGTTCCGGAGGGAGCGAAGGCGTAGTCTGTCCCCGTCAGGAATCGAACGCTCGGCCATCGTCTCAGTTTAGCATATTTCACCCCGAGCTTGGCCAATTCGACATTGGCCTTGGGAATCAAAACATCTGGCTGATGGTCAAGGGCCGTTCGGATGGCGTCCTCGAGGGCAAAGTCCACCGCCCAGGTAATTCCCCGTGGCAAGTCCTCAACGCTGACAATGCTCTCGTCGCCAGTGCGCTGCCGCAACGTGAGGATGGCTTTCTGGAAGTCCTGCCTGGCGCGAGTTAACGTCAGTCGCGATTCAAACACTTTCGCCTCCGCGTCTCCGAGCTCGGACCGCGTTCTTCTCCCCTCCGAAAACCAGGACCGCACTATGTCCAATTGCAGTTCGTCCAACTTGAGAGTCCCCTCGGCAAACTCGATCTGGCGCTTGGCCTTGAGCGTGTCATAAAAAAGGTTTGTGGTAGCGGTTATCTCCTCCGAGACCGCCCGCTGCCGCGTGAAGAGGGCGGACGCCAGATTCGCCCAACTCTGCGCCACTTGCTGCATCATGGCGCCGTTCTGGTAGAAATCCCAATCGAGTGTGAGGTAGGTCCCTATGTTATTGTCGCTCCATTGGTCAATCCTGAACACGTCCCCGCTCAACCAGGTCTGCACACTCAGCCGTGGGAGACGACGGCGCTTGGCATTGCGCAGGGCCCTCGCCGCGAAATCAACGCGTTCATCCGCGAGGGCAATTCTAAAGGAGTTTTTCAGTATCAGGTCCAAAACCCGTTCGTAGGCAATGGGCTGGCCGCCTTCCCTCTCGTCGGAGCTCGCCTCCACAGAGCTCATAGTCCCCGGCGAAGCAACCAGGACCATCAGCCCCATCAACAAACGCATCGTCATATTTCCCATCCTTCCCTTTCTGGTTGAAGTAACGTACAGAGCGACCGCCGAGTTCCCCGCATGAAGTCCGCGACGCAAGGTAATCCCTTAGTGTTCCAATTCATAAATTCGGCGACGTATTCTTCCTCTGACAGGATAACAGGATGCCTGGGATTTCGCATTTGAGATTTCGGACTGCGGATTCCGCCTCTGCTATTTTAGATTTCGGATTCCGCAATCTGCAATCTGCAATCCGCAATCCGCAATGGACCAGTTGTATCTCCTGAGCCCCCACAACAACCCCCTTGACCCCGCGGCATGCGGGGCTCGACGATGACCGTATCTCTTTCGACCTCGCCATGACCGGGCTGCAAGGTCTCGGACAACTCCTCCGTCAATCGTTTGCGGTTCGTGATCTTTCACCCGCCGGCCTGCCGGCCTGTGATTTACTGGATGCTTCACGCCTTTGGGACAATCCAGTTTATCCTGTTGTCCCGTCAAAATACCTCCCTTCACGACACCATTATACGTCACCGTATTTGCGAATCCATGTACTTAGTTACTCGTGAGATAGACGGACTTCGTTGCAAGAGCAATGCGAAAGCCCCCACATCCCGCGAGACGCGGGACCCCGGGTCGCGCTGTGCCCTTGAGTGCGAAAAGAACAGGCCTCCCCCTCGTGGCATCCCCCTCCGCCTCTGGCGGGGGACCCGTGGGGCAATCTTGGGCGAAATGTCCATGCCACGGCAGGCGTGGACGGGGTCCTTCTCATCCTTCTCTCTCCGACTCTGCGCCTTTGCGTTACCCTCCTCCTCCTCCTCCTCCTCCTCCTCCCTTCTTACCTATCTCAATCCGGTATCCGCCCGACACGGAGCCATTACAACGCAAGCGATAAGGATGTCCCATGTCCCGAGGGAAGCAGGGAAAACCGGAAAGTGCGTCAGTTCCGTTATCACCCTCAGCCAGAAGTAGCAAAAACGTCCCAAGCCCCGAACAAAAAATGATATTGTCAATTCGCAAAACTGCTCTTATAATGGACGCACGTGGGTGAGCTTTTATTCTCCCCGTTTTTTCAAAGCAGGCGGTTTTCATCTGTGACCCAGTACATATAAGGCCAGACTTATGCTCGAAATAGAAATCGAGGACGGTTTTCTCGATTGTCCGAAGTACGGAATCATCGGGGAACTCAGGTGTCTTGCCTCATGCAAATGGTTCGTCTCGAATGAAGGCGACCATGTGCAGTGTAAGTTCGACGAGGACACCGAAATAGAATAGCCTCCCGCGGTGAGTTGTGCCGTGGCAATAGCCGCCCGTTGCGATTTTTCCTGCAAGCCCGACATGTCAGCAGTGCACCGTTCGCACCTGCTGGCGGGAACTTCCCTATGCTTCACTGTAAAAGCAATCCCTTATCAGGTAGATAAAAGCAGTTATGGCGATGATTTCTGCCGGTAGCAGCAGCCACCAGGGATAGGAGGAAGGCACGCTTCCGGCCAACACTCGCGTGCAGTTCCATGCGAAGGACCCGAAAATCATCAGCGTCGCGACGGCTTCGATGACCCAGAACCTCAGGTCCGGCTTTATGCGAGCACCTCGGCGCTCCGCGAGAGTGAGCGTCACCGCGAACAATACCATTGTCGCCGCGACGAGCATGGGAGCGTAAATCGGGCCGGTCCAGGGGAGGGGTATGAGAAAAAGGATGTCCCATGTCCCGAGGGAAGCTGGGAAAACCGGAAAGTGCGTCAGTTCCGTTATCACCCTCAGCCAGAAGTAGTAAAAAACGTCCCATGTCCCGAACAAGAAGAGAAAAGAGGCGGCCCTCTGAACCCTCGTTCGACCCGCCGCGAGCGCGCACCCCGCCAGCATCACCATTGTCGCCAGTTCTCTACCAAACTCCACGCCTACCAGCCCCTCATACCGCTTTTCTACCAGAAGTAGAAGGGGAAATTTGAAGCCTTCCGGATAAAGAATCTCCCACAGGTAAACGACGCAGGCGGCTTCAACGTAAGCCATTCCAACGGCAAAAAGAGTCAGCGCAAGAAATCGCCCCGGGCCGAAAACCAGTGCCGGAACTCTGTAGGGACTCGGGGAAACTGCTCGAAGCCTCAAGCCTCCGCCCTCCGCAAAGATTCTCCCGAAAAAGCCGCGTCGCTTCTCCCGCGCCATGTCATGGTTCACGTTTGCCCTGCCAGAACGCATTCGTTTTCCTCGGACCCGTCACAGTCACGTCATTTTTTTTCCAGCCGGAAGGCTATCGGCATCGAAGACCCTCGGCAGGAAAAGTGCCGACCCCAAAACCCATTGATCCAGCCTCCAGCCGGGGAAATGCGAGTGTAGCCGAAGTCGAGGTCCCGGTCAACCCTCTTTGTTTTCGGGTGGTAATGCCTCAGTTACGGGCGGTTGAGGGTCGAACCGCAGAGTGCGCAGAGCACATAGAGAGGTTTACATATCGCCTGCATCCTGCCGGCCGTGTCGAGGGGCTCCGCTGTCCCGCCGAGGGCGAGACGCCCTCGGGACTGCCGCCCCGCCATGGCGGGGTATCCTTCTCACCTTATTCTCTGCGACTTTGCGCCTTTGCGTTAATCTGCTGTTCCCTTCTTACCCATCAGTGTTCACGGGTCCCCCGCCAGGGGCGGGGCGGGCGAGCCGCTTTTGCCAAAGACCGCTTCCCGAGGTGCCTCAAAACGCCGTTATCGCAACCAGAAACCGCGTTTTATTCTCTTGCCGCTCCCTGAGCCGCGCAAGCGCCGCTTCCGCCTCCTCAAGCCGACGGAAGATGCCGAGAAGGGTTGGCCCGCTCCCGCAGAGAACGGTCCCGACGCTGCCGAGCTCCTGCAACGTTCTTCTCAGTTCGCCCAGCTCCGGCGCCGCCCGCAGAGCAGCCCTTTCAAAACTATTGAACAGCCCCGAGCATACGCCTTTCAGGTCTCCGTCCTCGATTGAGCGAAGGATGGCATCCGGCTGCGGACCCCGGAAGTCTTCCGGCGCCAGTGACCCGTACATTTCCCCGGTTTTCAAACCGGAATCCGGCGCCGCCAGAATCCCGGCGAAGCGAGGAGCTTCGGCCAGCCGCTTGACAATCTCGCCCCTTCCCGTGCAGAGCGCCGTCCCACCCTCGACAAAGAACGGGGCGTCGCTGCCCAGCTCCGCTGCCAGAGACCTCATAGCTTCGACAGAAAGACCGGACCGAAAAAGCTCGTTCAACGCGAGGAGACAGCATGCGCCATCGCTGCTCCCGCCCCCGAGGCCCGCCGCCACAGGAACCCTTTTCTTGAGCTCCAGATTTACGCCGCCGCGTCCGTATCCCCCTTTGAAAAAGAGGTCCGCCGCTTTGAACGCCAGATTCTCCTCAGGATTCCTCGCAAGCTCCCGCTCCGAACAACTCAGACGCAGGCCGGACCATCGCTTCTCAACCTCCAAGTCATCAAACAACGTGACGGTCTGCATCACGTTTTCAACTTCATGGTAGCCATCGCTCCGTTTCCCCACCACCTTCAAAAAGAGGTTGACCTTCGCCGGACACCTGATACGCACCGATTCCTCCGTCCTGTTCAAAATCAATCGGTCAACGAATGTCATGGCTATTTCCTCAGAGTTATCATGGTCCGGGAGACGCCGCTTCAGCTTTTTCTTCTCTGAGGCGGAGACGAGACTCAAATCGCCGCAGACGGGCCAGACTACGACTGTTCCTCCGGCGGCACACCCTCCACCTGCCCGTATTTCTGAACCTGCCGCTTCTTGGACTGCTACGCCAGTTTAAGGACAATGAAAACCAAAAAAAGAGCGCCAAACACGATGGCCTCGTAAGCCAGCACCCCAAAATTGTGGAGGCTGAGCATCTCTGCATACGTGTCGCTGTGCAAACCCGGGAAGAACTTGATCGGAAGTGTGAACCTTTGCGGCACGAAAGGCCACAGCAAAGGAACGCCCGCTGGCGAGCGAGTGTCCTTCCCCGACATGTCAAGAAAAAGGTGCGACAGCCAGCAAAAGAAAAGCACTACGGAATATCGCCCCGCGCACGGGTTCCGAAGGAGCCTCAACACACCGTAAGCCACCGCCCACGTTCCTGCGACGAACAAGAGCGTGTGCGTTAGGTGTCGGTGGAGGCGCTTAGCGATGTTCAGCCTTCCGAAGAGCGCCGGAACAAAATCCACATCAGCCAGAGTCGCGAAAAGCACGCAGACAACCAGCCACTTCCACGATTTCAGGAGGTCCCTGCCGTTCGTCGAGAGAGTGTAAACAATCACCCCCACCAAACTATGTCCGAGGGGACTCGGCATATCCTCCTTCCTTCCAGAGCATTTTCATAGACCTCAACCTGTGCTCTAAGCAGTTCTACTTCGCTCGCCGCTCGCCTGCGGAGTATGCCCATGCCACTCGCGCGGATTCCACTGGACCGCCACGGGCTGTCGAGTTCCTCCCTAATTCCCCGGTCACCCAAACTAAGTATGCCTCCTCGTTCTCTGCCGATTCTCCCACGGCTTACATTCTTTCCCCCGTGCCGGGTCCGTCATCCTTCATTGAACCCCGACGGCGTAATACCTCGCTGGCTGCGAGAGTCCGTCCCAGTCATCCTCCGCAAGCACACCGCCGGTCCCCGTCTGAAGCTGCCCGAGCGGTAGCCACCCCGTCCCCGGACGGTCTTGGTAGTAAACGCGATACTTCTTGCCGAGAATCGTTCGCCAGCCGATCCTCACCCACCGCTCGTACCCCTCGCCGAGAAGCGAGACGTACGCCACCTTGAAAAGTGACTTGTCATCCGTCGGGTCGGTCCCCGCGACCACCTCCACCCCGTCGCTCTGACCATCGCCGTCGGTATCTGCAAGGCGCGGGTTGGTCTGGCTGTGGTACTCTTCGCTGTTGTCAAGCCCGTCTGCGTCCGCGTCGCCCCCGGCGCCGCTCTGCCCTGTCGCGTCGTAAGCGTCAAGCGACATCTCTATCTCCCACCAGTTCGGCAGGCCGTCCGCGTCGCTATCCCACCAAACCTTCAGCGGGAAATAACACTTCACATTGTTCGTTTCGGAGGCTTCCTGAATCTCTCCTTCGGCGTCCGCAACCGCGCAAACGTGATAATCTCGCTCCGCAATCACCGCCGGCAGCGATATTGAGACCTTCGCCTCGTACTCCTCCTCGCCCCCCAGCGACGGAATGACATCCTCTCCGAGAAGCGTATCGGTGACGTCAATCCCGGGGTTCAAAGAAAGATAGAACTCCACCTGACAGGAACTCGTCGCCCGCGTTCCCGCGTTACGAATCGTCACCGACAGCTCTATCCTCTCATGCTCCATCGCCGAGGATGGCCCGCGAACCTCCGACACCGCCAGATCACCCTTTTTCGGATAAATGAACGTTATCCCCGCAATGTCCCCCTCGCCGAGCGTTCTCCTCATCTCTCCGTTATGGATGTAGCCGTACATAACCTGGTCGGAGTAAGCCTTGTCGTAAACATCATCGAGCGAAAGGCTGTGCCCCGTCTCGTGAAGCAACGTAGTGTGCAGGTCATAAGCTGTGAACGGCGTAGGGCTCGCCGCCGACCAGTTCAGCGTTTTGTTCAGCACGATGTCCGATTCGAGCATGTAGCTGCCCAAAACCCAGTATTGATTAACGGCGATAGCGGAGCCCAGAGACTCGTTCGTCCATCCCACGACGTTCCGCCCATCAAGAGAATCGGGCGGATAACTCGCTGTCTCCCCCCGGTAGAAGAAAGCCATGTAACTGCTTGGCACGTCCTGCCATTTCTGAAACGCCCCCCTCACCGCATTCACATAAGTGTTGACCGAAATCCCACTTGGCGGAGCCAGACCGATGTACACGTAATAGCGCATCGGTATATCCTCATCCTGCCATTTTTCCCCTGAGTACCCGTAGCCCGCCGAGCCCCCGGCAGACGACGCCAGACATCCCGTAACAATCAAAGCCAGCCCGGCCGCCACTCCTTTCACTGCAACCCTCATTTCCCCAAGCCTTTCCCGCCTCGAATCTCGCCAATCATCGTCGCGAATTGCTCGACGCTCACTTTTTCCCCTCCGGCGAGGGCTTCCCCTTTGGCGGCCCCGTTCCTTCGCGCGACGTATCTGCGGCATTTCCCGAACCTGTCCAAAACCATCTTTCGCCCGGAAACCGCCTCAGTGACAACCTTGAACTTCCCCTGAATCCATCCCGCAATAGGGCAGAACAGACCCGGATCGTTTCGCAGGAAGAGCACCGCCTCCTCTCCAACCGCGAACATTGGGACTCCGGGGATGACCTGCCTCAAATCCTCCTCCGCTACGAAGCCTCCGGGCAGAGCGATGCTGAGCTTCTCACCATCGAAAGAGCCGAGAAAAACCCTTTGCACCTCCAGCGTCACTCGCGTACGGAGCCTCCTGTGAGCCTCGTCCCACCCCGATTCCACAGACCCCACTTTTGCCAAAACTATCAGGTCCGAAATCTTCGTCATCTCCTCCATTTCGAGAAACCGCAGAAGCGTCGCCTCCCCGCTGCCAGGCAATAGCGTGAAGATAGCAACCGCTGTCATCAAAAAAGCCGCTCTCAATAACCCGCGCACCATTGCCCTCCGCTGTTCGCTGAATGCGAAAAACAGCTTCCTTCCCTTGCTGCCGCGCATGACTTCATCTCACTTAGTGCTGCAATTCATAAACTCGGTGACCTATCTTTCTTGACAAGATAACAGGATGAACGGGATTCTTGGAATCCTGTTTATCCCTGCCCCTTTGCGCCTCTGCGTTAATCTCTTTTTCCCTTCTTGCTTCCCCGGCCTATTTCCCCCGCCGGATTGCTTCAAAAAGCGACCGGAAGCACCGCGCGCTCCCGGAAGCGCTGCTCCGAGCTTCCTTCTCGCCCTTTTCCAGGGCCTTGTACGCCTTGACGAACGAACCGAACCCGCACCACGTCGTCTGCACCATTCCGAGACCCCGGCCGCCAACCGCCTTGTCCTTGTCGCTGCGGATGGCCCGGATGCGCTCGAGTTGCGCCAGCGCCACCGATGAGCTCTTCCACGGGCAGGCGACAACTCGAAACCCCTTCTCCGCGAAAAAGCGAGGCGTCTCATACGCCTTCCCATAATGCCAGTCGCATATAACGATGTCCTTCGACGCCTTATCAACGGCGGGGTACGTGCCATTCTCGCTGGCGTCCCATTTTCCTATGCCTGTCTTCTTGCCGTCAATGAATCGGTCGCCCCACATCCACATGCGACATCCTATCTTCTTCAAATGGTCGTGAAGAACTTTCACCTCGCCCGCGAACAGCTCCGACGGGCTCTTTCCTCGGCATCGCGGGCAGTCCTTGTCGCCTATGATGAACACCTCGTCCATCCCGACGTGAAACGATTTCGCCTCGCACGCCTCCGTCAGCTCGTCAATCAGGTCGAAGAGAACCTTGTGAACCTCCGGGTGCAGAGGACAGTAACTTCGACAGTAGATGCCCTCATTCTCCGGATACTTTCCGGGGGTCTCATCGAACTCGGGATGCTTGGTTAAAAGGGCTCCCGTATGTCTCCCCCCGGACTGGTGCCCCAAACAGTTTATCTGCGGGATAAGCTCGATGCCCGCCTCTCGGCACGCCTTCACAATCTGCCGCACCTCCTTTTTCCCGAGCGCAGACGGATTCGCAAACTCGGGCCGCGACTTGTAATCGTACCCGTAATTGAACTCCAGAATCAGCGTGTTCACACCCTCCTTCGGAAGCGCTTCCCTGATGAACTCAATGCAAGCCGGAAGGTCCCTTTTCGAGGGAGCGGAGAAATGTATCCCCCGCACCGGCAGCGCTTCACTCCTTTTCTCCGAACCGACTTCACCGACAAACAGCGTCGCCACGCACAACAACGCACATGAGATAATGAATCTTGTCATCATTGTCCTCCCTTCTCCGAAGTCAAACCGCCTTTCCCGGAGCGTGTGTTCCTTCCCTTGATTCTATTAGAGTAGCACGGCTACACCCTTCACGCAAACATTCGAAAACCCGATCCTCCTACCGTGTTCCTTGACAACCGGCCCTACGCGCAGTAATCTACCGCCAAAACTCACACCGGGAGATTTGCGCACATGAGCCCAAAAACACCCGTTCTTCGCAGCCCGCTCGATGCTTTCCATCGCGCCCACGGCGCGCGGATGACCCAATTCGCCGGATGGGAGATGCCTCTCCAATTCACCGGCATCATCGCCGAGCATCTCGCCGTCCGGCGTGCGGCGGGGCTTTTCGACATCTCCCACATGGGGCAAATAGAAGTCTCCGGCAAAACCGCCCTCCGCGACCTCCAGAGAATCGCCACCAAGAACCTCGCCCCCATTAGTGTCGGCAGAGCGGTCTATTGTCTCCTCTGCAATCACGAGGGCGGAATTCTCGACGATATTATCGTTTACAGGAGAGGAGAGAACAGTTTTCTCATCATTGTTAACGCGGCGAATTCCACAAAAGATTTCGATTGGTTGAAGGAGCATTCCGGCGAAGCCACCGCCGTTGCAGACCTCAGCAGGAGTCGGGCGCTTTTCGCGGTCCAGGGGCCCGATTCAGCGAAAATCCTCGGGCAGCTCACCAGCCAATCGCTCAGTGACCTGTACTATTTTCGATTTCGAGATGATGTGCTGTCCGGCTTTCCGGTCATCGTGGCCAGGACCGGGTACACAGGCGAGGATGGGTTTGAGATCTCCGTCGAGCACGGGCATGCCGTTGGCCTATGGAACTCTCTCCTCGAAGCGGGCGACTCATTCGGGATGAAGCTGGCGGGTCTGGGAGCGAGGGATACGCTTCGCCTTGAGATGGCCTATTCTCTCTACGGGATGGAGATTTCCGAAAGCGTTTCGCCCTTCGAGGCTGACTTGCACAAAGCGGTATCTCTCGACAAAGGCGATTTCATAGGGAGGGATGCAATCATCCGCATAGGGAAGGAGTCTCGCAGGACCCTCGTCGGACTGGAGATGCTCGAGAAAGGCATCCCCAGGCCCCATTTCCCGGTGAAGTCGAGCGCGACAGTTGTCGGGCGGGTCGCCAGCGGCACGATGTCCCCCTCCCTCCGGCGTGGGATCGCGATGGCCTTTGTGCAGAAGGAGTTGTCCGAGGTGGGAACTGTTCTTGATGTGGAAATAAGGGGCTGCGACCGCTCCGCCATAGTTGTCAAGACGCCGTTTTGGACGCCCAGTGTGTACGTGCGCTCTCGCGTGACCGCTAAAGAATCCGAAACGCCCCCCTCGCCACCGCCACAGGATGGCTGAGACTGTCGCGAGAGGCAGAGGAAACCCAATGAACCATCGCCGGTATGTGGAGGAGCAAAATGGAAATCCCGAAGGAGTTGAAATACACCAAAACCCATGAGTGGGTCATGATTCGCGGCGGCAGGGCCGTCGTTGGAATAACCGATTTCGCTCAGCAGAAGTTGAGCGATGTGGTCTATGTCGAGCTGCCGGAGCCTGCAAAGGAGGTCAAAGCCGGAGGCGAATGTGCCGTCGTGGAATCGGTCAAAGCAGCCTCCGACATCTATTCTCCTCTCTCGGGAAAAATCGTGAAGGTCAACCAAAAGCTCAACGCCGAGCCGCAGTTACTCAATTCCGACCCCTACGGCGACGGCTGGATTGTCGAAATCGAGCCTGCCGACCTTTCCGAGTTGGACAAGCTGATGACTGCCGACGAGTATCAGAAAACCGTGGAGGAATCCTGAGGTGGACTTCGTTCCCCAGACCGAAGAGGAGCTTCAGGAAATGCTGCGGGCCATCGGCGTTGATTCGTTCGATGATCTGTTGACGCAGGTTCCGCCCGAGCTGAAATGCTCGCCCATGAAGCTCCCTCGGGGAATGTCCGAAAGCGAGCTTCTCGACCGCACGCGGCGATTGGCGGCCCGCAACGTCCCGGTTTCGCGCCGCAGTTCTTTCCTCGGCGCCGGCGCCTACGACCACTTCATCCCGGAGGTCGTCCGCGACCTTTCGTCGAGGTCGGAGTTCTACACCGCCTACACCCCGTACCAGCCGGAAGCCAGTCAGGGATTCCTCCAGGCGATGTTCGAATACCAGACCGCTATCTGCGAATTGACCGGCATGGACGTGTCCAACGCGTCGCTCTACGACGGAGCCTCCGCCCTCGCCGAAGCCGCGCTGATGGCTTTGAGAACGAGAGGAGATCGCTCGAAGATCGTCGTGTCTCGCGCGGTCCATCCTGAGTACCGGCAGGTGTTGCAGACCTATCTGAGAGGGGCGGGGGTCAGCGTTGACGAGCTTCCGTACGAGGATGGCGTGACGTCGCTTTCGGCAATCGAAGGGGAGGCAAACGAGCAGACCGCCGCCGTCGTCCTCCAGTCCCCGAACTTCTTCGGCTGCATCGAGGACATGGAGAGGGCTTCCGAGATTGCCCACGAGAAAGGCAGCCTCCTCATTGCCGTGGTGAATCCCATCTCCCTGGGCGTGCTTGCACCCCCCGGAGAATACGGCGCGGAGATAGCCGTCGGCGACGGGCAGCCTCTCGGCAATGACCTTTCGTACGGGGGGCCGCACCTGGGCTTCCTGGCCTGCACCGAAGCGCTCAGGAGGAAGATGCCCGGCCGGGTCGTTGGGATGACGGATGACGCCGACGGCAATCGAGGGTTCGTCCTGACGCTCCAGACCCGTGAGCAGCACATCCGCAGAGAGAAAGCGACCTCGAACATCTGCACTAACCACGCTCTCAACGCTCTCCGCGCCTGCATCTATCTGTGCTGTCTCGGAAAGGAGGGCATCCGCCGTCTTGGCGAGCTCAACGTTCACAAGAGCCATTACCTCCTCGAGCGCTTGAGTGAAATCGAAGGCTTGAATCCGACATTCTCATCTCCGTTCTTCAACGAGTTCGCCGTTCGTTTCCCGCAGCCTGTGGGGAAATTGAGCAGCCATCTTGCGAAATCCGGCGTAGTTGGAGGCGCCGGAGTCGAGTTGGGACGATGGTATCCTGAGCTGAAGGATTCCATGCTGATCTGCGTCACCGAAACGAAGAGCAGAGCGCAGCTTGACGATTTTGCCGCCGCACTCGAGGAGAAGCTGTGAGCGAGCCGCTGATATTTGAGCAAAGCCGTCCCGGGCGCACAGGGGTCTCCTTGCCTGAGATGGATGTCCCGAGGAGGCCTCTTTCCGAGCTTGTCCCCGAAAAGTTTCTCCGGCGGAAAGCACCGCAGTTGCCGGAGGTCTCGGAGATTCAGCTCGTCCGACATTTCACTCGCCTCTCGCAGCGGAATTTTTCCGTTGACACGCATTTCTATCCGCTCGGCTCGTGCACCATGAAGTACAGTCCGAAGATTAACGAGAAGGTTGCGGCTCTCGGCGGTTTCGCAAATCTTCATCCGTATCAGCGTGAAGAAGATGTACAGGGCATCCTCGAACTGATGTACGAGATGGAGCAGTTCCTCAAAGAGATTTGCGGGATGGACAGGTTCACACTCCAGCCGGCGGCAGGGGCGCACGGAGAGCTTCTGGGGATGATGCTCGTCAGGGCCTATCATGCAAGCAAGGGGCGTTCTCCAGCCCGCGTCATCGTGCCCGATACCAGTCACGGAACAAACCCCGCCAGCGCTGCTGTCAGCGGATTGAAAGTGCAGGTCATTTCCTCCGGCGGCGACGGCCTGATAGACGCCGATTCTCTGGCGGCGGTCATGGATGACGACGTCGCGGCGGTCATGAGTACGAATCCCAACACGCTGGGCTTGTTCGAGAGCGAGATTCGGAAAATCGCGGAGATGGCCCACGCGCACGACGCGCTGATGTATTACGACGGGGCGAACCTGAACGCCCTCATGGGGATATGTAAACCGGGGGAGACGGGCTTCGACATCGTGCATCTCAATCTGCACAAGACCTTCTCGACGCCACATGGCGGGGGCGGGCCGGGCGGCGGCCCCGTCGGTGTCAAGCAGAAGCTCGCTCCGTTCCTCCCCGTTCCGCTCGTGCAGAAGGAGGGGGAGCGATATTATCTCAACTACAGTTCGCCGCAATCGGTCGGGAAAATCCGCGCTTTCTACGGCAACGTCTCGGTCATCATCAAAGCCTACGCGTACATTCTTTCCCTTGGCGGGGAGGGATTGGCGCGCGCCAGTCGTGCAGCGGTCATCAACGCCAATTACCTTTTGAATAAACTGAAAGACGCGTTCCCTGCGCCGTATGGCGAGCGGTGCATGCACGAGTTCGTCCTGTCGGCATCGAACCTCAAAGAGCATGGTGTGCGGGCGCTCGACGTGGCAAAAGCTCTCATTGATAAGGGATTTCATCCGCCGACGATTTATTTCCCGCTGACGGTGCCGGAGGCGATGATGATCGAGCCGACGGAGACGGAGACGCGCGAGACGCTCGACGATTTCGCGGAGGCCATGATTGAGATTACCCGCGAAGCTCAGAGCAATCCTGAGGCGCTCCATGAATCGCCGAGAAGAGCTTTCTCGCGGCGGCTCGATGAAGTCAAAGCGGCTCGCAAGCCTCGGCTCAGGTGGAGAGAGAATCAATAAGATGGCATCTCGGAGGCTTAGGATGGTTGAGCGGCGTTTGGGAGGTGAACGATGAAGATATGCTATTTCGACTGCTTCTCCGGAATTAGCGGCGACATGACGGTGGGGGCGCTCCTGGACTGTGGAGCGGACTTCGGCGTGATTCGCGATGAAATGAGGAAGTTTAATCTGAAGGGCTACTCGCTTTCGCGGAGAAAGCAGAAGCGGTGCGGAATCACGGGGACGAAGTTCTCTGTCAAAATTGATCCGAAAAGCCGCCAGCCGCATCGCCACCTCCACGACATACTCGAGCTCATTCAGAACGCTGACCTCCCCGAAAAAGCGAGGACGGACGCGACGGCGATTTTCCGGAGGCTCGCGCGAGCCGAAGCGAAAATCCACAGGACGACCGCCGCCAAAATCCATTTCCACGAGGTCGGCGCCGTGGATTCCATCATAGACATCGTCGCGACAGCCGTCGCCATCAACTCGCTCGGCGTGGACAAATTCGTCAGCTCTCCCGTCGCCCTGGGCGGCGGCAGCGTCGTCTGCCACCACGGAATCCTCCCCGCGCCGGCGCCGGCGACGATGGAACTGCTGGGCGGGGCGAAGGTTTACGCTTCCGGACAGAAGCGGGAGCTGGTCACGCCGACGGGCGCCGCTATTGTGACTCACTATTGCAGTGATTTCAGCGGCATTCCGGAAATGAGCGTCAGGCGAGTCGGTTACGGGGCGGGCTCTTACGACGATCCGCGGCGGCCGAACCTTCTCCGAATCGTCATCGGCGAGACGGAGGATGCTTTCCTGCGAGACGCCATCCAGGTCATCGAAACGAACGTTGACGACATGAATCCGGAGTTCTACGACCACATTTTCCGCAGGCTTTTCGAGGCTGGGGCGCTCGACGTCTATCTTGTCCCCATCTACATGAAGAAAACTCGCCCGGGCAACATCCTCACCGTCCTGGCCGAGCCGAAAGACAAACGAAAGCTTGTCTCCATCATCCTCGATGAGACCACGACCTTCGGCGTGAGAACGTACGTGGCCGAGAAAATCATGCTCAGCCGCAAAACCGTGAAGGTCAGGACGAAATTCGGGGAAGTCAAAGTCAAAATTGGTTTCGCCGGGGAGAAGGTCAAGACCATCGCCCCCGAATACGACGATTGCCTGCGAGTCGCCGAGGAAAAAGGCGTGCCCGTCAAGGAGGTCTTCGGCGAGGCACTCGCGCTCGCCTCCAAGAAAGCGTAGCGCAGCGGGGCGCCCGTGGGCGGAGCGCGCGGCATGGGTTCCGACCGAAAGCGCTTGACGAGAGAGAACGCTGAGAGCGCAGAGGGGGGCTGTTTTTTGGCTTGGTAGTCCGGCGTTTCCCATGGTTCCCGTCCAGTCAGATGATGGCGAAGGTTTTGTCGAGGTCGCGTGTTGCATCGGGGTCCTGCTTCCGAAAGGCTTCGAGCTCGGCATCATACTCTTCGGCGTGCGCGTAGCTCCTTTTCTGCATGAAGGGATCGTATATGGGCAGAATGGATTCGCGGTCGAGCTCTTTGACAAAGAGAGAAAGGATTCTGACGGCGGCGGCGAGGTCTTTCTCGCAAACCTTGACTTTTCGGTAGATGATTTTGTCGTCGCTCGCACGGCGGAGAGGATACCAAAAGAGGCGCTTGAGGCGGGGGCGGAGAGCTTCGTGAAACATGGCTTCGAGGCGGCGGAGGCGCTCGTACTTGTTGGCGAGGGGGAAACGGTTCGCGAGGTCGTGGTTGAGCTGGTCGCGATAGGCGTGGATTCGAAGACGCCATTTCAGGGTGCGGTTGTCGCAGGCATAGTATTTGATTCGCTTGAGGACCTGCTCGAAGGTGAGGCAGGAGTCGGGGAACTCCTCGAGGAAAAGGGAGGCGACTTCCTTGTAGGTCTTGAAGGCGGCGATGTGCTTGCAGATGAAATCCTTCTGCTCAAAGGTGAGCTCCCTTCGCTCGGATTGGCTTTGCGGCGTTTCTGAAGGCGATTGACTGGCTTTCGCTGCAGTCTCTGGCGGTTGAGGTGTGGTTGCTGTTTGCTCAGTTTGCGGGGTAGATTGTGTGGTTTCGGTTGCGTTTTGTTGTGTTTTCATGGCGTTTTGTGCTCCTTTTTTCGATGTAATCAGCTCGAAATGCTGCGGTTGCGACTCTGCCTTTAACCCGGAAAAGGGGCTAAAATTCCAGTAGTTTCCAGTAGTTTCTCGACGAGAAGGCGTACTGGAATGGTATATGATTTCGGGTTCGAGTTATGGCGTTGTCCTTTGCCCAAGTTTTTGGTTGCAGTATAGCACATTTGTTGTCAGTTGTCAAGCAGGAGGCGCGGATGGGGTGGGGCCGCGTTTCAGTGGCACGCGGGTCCGCTCTCATGTGTCTGGAGGGAACCGTGTATTGAGGATGAGCCTATTACGCCCCTTCAGGGCTTTTGTATTTCATCACGTGCTATTTCCCCAGGGCGTTGCCCTGGGCTAGAATATTGCGCCCTTTCAGGGCTTTTTCATTTTATCACATGCTGTTCACAGGGCGCTGCCCTGGGCTGGAATATCGCGCCCTTTCAGGGCTGAAGGTCGCTTTCCCATCGCCCTGTAAGGGCAGACTTAATAAAGCTCAGGGCAATGCCCAGGGCGCCGGTCTAAGAAAAGGGGCGCGTTTTCGGATACTGCTCCGTTCCAGGCGCAAGTACATGGATTCGCAAATCGGGTGAAGTATGAATGGTGTCGTGAAAGGAGCTATTTTGACGGGATAATCACGCCATCGGCGTGAACGGGATTGTTCCAGAGACGTGAGCCATCCAGCAAATCACAGCCCGGCGGGCTTGAAGACTTTGGCGCCCTTAGCGTCTTGGCGAGAGAAAATGGAAAAAGGGGAGGCCTCTCGCAAAGACGCAAAGACGCAAAGACCTGTCCATTCTGTTATCCTGTTGTGGCGGCTCAGGAGATACAACTGGTCCATTGCAGATTGCAAATTGCAGATTGCAGATTGCGGAATCCGAAATCCGAAATCTAAAATAGCAGAGCCAGAATCCGCAGTTCGAAATCCCCAATCGAAATCCCAGGCATCCTGTTATCCCATCGTAGCAAATAGCTTGCCGAACTTATGAATCGGAGCACTAAACCACTGGCTTTGGTCGGTGGTATCGGATACGGGATTCTTCTCGTGAGAGCTGCCTTCAGCGGAACTTCTCGACCAGTGGATTCATCCGAATTGTACCATGCAAATGCAGCCGCACCCCACCTCATTCTTCGGATAAGGGAGGGCGTATCGCCCTATTCGGCAATAGGTGAATTAAAGGGCGTCACCATTTACAGAATGCGACAATAGCAGTAGAGTAAGATGCCTGCGGTCACTTGTGGATGCAAAGGGCTGAATGAAGGCAGGGAATGGACGGCAAAAAGCATTTCCAAAAACGGGTGGATAGAATAAGATGTCTGAACGTTGCTTCAATCATCGAATGAGTAGGTTTCCGGTTAAGCCACCCCTATGAGAAATATGGAGGGTATCAATTATGAAGAGAAATGATTTAGCTTTCTGTGGCCTGATTGTGTTGTGGTCGCTACTGTTCGCCTTCGCGGCCACCGGAAAAACCGATGCGCTTGGCGAAGAATCCAAGATGCTCTGGCAGATTGGAAAGGCGGACAACGATACCTCGGAGCTTGCGTTAGGTCGGAACGGATGGAGCCGCTTTCCGACTGATTTTGGAACTGAACCCACATTCATCGTTGGCCGCTCCGACTCCGGTCGCGACTGGCCCTATGCGCACCCCGGCCCGGAGGATAGCTGGGCGGGCAGTAGCAGGCATGCCTTTGCCATACTATTCGGTATCGGCAGGACGATTTCTGGGGGTAACTGTCGGCTGATCGTTGACCTGGTTGATACGCACGGCAGTAAACCGCCTAAGCTTCGGATTGATGTCAACGGCGAATCTTTCGAGAGGCAGATGCCGAGAGGAGGCACGGATGCCTCGGTACTTGGCAATCCTTCGGCTGGTCGCGAGCACCGTTTCTCGATTACTATTCCGGCGCGAGTCATAAAGCAGGGCATCAACGAAATTACGATTACAACGCTTTCTGGCAGTTGGATGCTCTACGATTGGGTCGGCTTCGAGTCGCCGCAAGCGCTGAAACTGGAGGCCCCGGGGGGCGCGCTCTTGCGGTCAGTACATCTGGACCCGTGGCTGAGCCGCAAAGAGGGAAAACTCTGTCAACTCATGTGGGTTGAGCTGACTCAAGTAGGTGAAGAGTCGGACACGACAATCCAGATGGCCGGGCTTGACCCGATGAAGCTCCAACTCAAACCGGGTACGCAAACTGTTGAGCTCGCTCTACCGCCGGTAAAAGCGCAGACGCGGACTACGGTCGAGGTCAAAAGTCGGGGCAAGACATTATTTACACGTCAGATCGTGCGCAAGCCAGCCGTCGAGCGGCAGCCGGTTGACTGGGTGGACGCGATGCTTGGGACATCGAGTTCGAGATGGATGCTGTATCCCGGGCCAAGTATGCCTTTTGGAATGGTAAAGCTTAGCCCTGATAATCAGGATCATTGCTGGAAGGCGGGATATGAGTATCTCATCGGGAACATCGCAGGGTTCAGTCATATTCATTCGTGGACGATGGGTGGTCTTCTCGTGATGCCCACCGTTGGAGAGCTCAAGACGGTCCCCGGGAGCCAGAACGACCCCGATAAAGGATACCGTTCCCGGTTCAGGCATGAGACGGAGGTTGCCTCGCCGGGATATTACGCGGTCACGCTCGACGATTATGGTATCAGGGCGGAACTGACAGCAACAACAAGGGCCGGCTTTCAACGGTACACGTTCCCTAAATCCGACAAGGCTCAAATCCTCTTCGATCTCTTGTTTCCGACGGAGTACAACTTTTCGGTACAGAATGCCCACATCAAGAAGGTAAGCAATACCGAAATCGAAGGCTATTCCAAACAGCGGGGAGAGGGAGGGGCAAGATGGAATGATTATACCGTCCATTTTGTCGCGAGGTTTAGTAAGCCTTTTGATTCTTTCGGGGGATGGGTAGGAGATAAGATTTACCGTGGGGCGACTGAGCTGTCCGGCAAAGGGGATATTGGAGCATTCGTCAATTATTCTACTTCTGAAAACGAAGTCATCAAGTTGCGGACCGGTATTTCGCTTGTCAGTATTGACCAGGGGCGCCTGAACCTTAAAACAGAAATGTCGGCTTTTGGGTGGGATTTCGATGTCGCGAGAAATCACGCGAGGCACACGTGGAACGACCTTCTGAGCAAAATTGAGGTTGAGGGAGGCACCCACGAGCAGAACGTAAAGTTCTATACGAATCTGTACCGGTCTTACTGCTCGCGGACCATCTGGAGCGATGTGAATGGAAAGTATGTAGATATGTATGAGAAAGTGCGGCAACTGGAGGACCCGGATTCTCCCGTTTACGGGTGCGACGCTTTCTGGAATACGTTCTGGAACTTGAATCAGCTCTGGACATTGGTAACGCCAGACATAGCGAATAAGTGGGTGAAATCTCTAATAGAAATCTACGACCGTGGAGGATGGTTGCCGAAGGGACCGACTGGTATAGAATACTCGAGTATAATGGTAGCGTCGCATGAGATTCCGCTGATGGTGTCGGCGTATCAGAAAGGAATTCGTCATTTCGACGTCGAGAAAGCGTATAGGGCGATGAGACATAATCAGATGGAACCGGGTCGGCCACATGAGGGGGGCGGTCATGTGGGTAATCGGCAGTTGAAATCCTATAAGGAGCTCGGATACGTCCCCGTTGAGAAGGGGCCGGTATCTAATACATTAGAGTACGCTTACGATGATTGGTGTGTTGGACAAATGGCTAAAGCGCTGGGCAAACAGGACGATTATGAATATTTCAATAAGAGAGCCGGGAACTACAGAAATGTTTTCGATTCTTCCATCGGATACATGCGTCAAAGGCACGAGAATGGTTCATGGGTGAAAAACTTTTCTGCCTTTTCTGGAAGAGGTTTCGTTGAGGGGAATTCAGAACAGTTTACATGGTTTGCTCCCCACGATGTGCAAGGATTAATCAATCTTATCGGGAAGGAAAGATTCAACAGGCGGTTGAATACAGACTTTGAGAAGTCGCGTCCAAACAACTTCAACGCGACAGGGGACCGCATGGCCGATTATCCCATTAACCACGGGAATCAGCCGAATATGGAGGCGGCGTATCTTTTCAATTATTCGGGTGTTCCCTGGTTGACGCAGTTGTGGGCAAGAGAGATCATGGCACGCTATTATGGAACGGGACCGATTGACGGTTATCCTGGCGACGAGGATCAGGGACAAATGGGCGCATGGTATGTAATGAGTGCTATGGGTCTCTTTGAGATGAATGGAGGAGCAGCGACCAAGCCGGTTTATGAAATCGGCAGCCCCATATTTGATAGGGTGACTATTCAATTGGATAGCGGGTATTATGGCGGAGGGACCTTCGTAATCGAGGCGAGGAACAACTCAAAGGATAATATGTACATCCAGTCTGCAACACTGGACGGAAAGCCGTTGACGAAGCCCTGGTTTTACCATTCGCAGCTTGTGGATGGCGGCAAGTTAGTTTTTCAGATGGGGCCTGAGCCAAACACGAACTGGGGGAGCAGACCACAGGATGCCCCGCCTTCCATGACATCTAAGGGGATGCAGTAGAGAATACAGTGCCAACTTTAAGGCGGCGTGTGGGGCCTGCCGCTCGCCTATGATTACAGTATCACGGCTGGGAACGCCGGTCAACGAACCTTGCATCCGACCTTCCGCTCGCAGACATAATACAAGTAAGAGAGAATGAATTGAGTTTGGAAAACGCAGGAGGGTTCCCATGTACAGATATACTTTCTACATAGCGGTTCTGTTCTGTTTGCTGACGGGAGCACTCGGTTTTGCGGAGGTGTCAGCGTACGAAGAAGAGGTGTTCATCCCGACCTGGGAGGTTGGCCCGCCAGAGGTCCATTCAGACTTTCCCGACGCGGGAAGCCACATTTATCCTTACACACTGAATGATGTTCTCACGGCGAATAGGGTTGATAAAACGTACAAAGGAGTAATCCTGGAAAACGAATACATCAGGCTTCTCATCCTTCCGGAGGTCGGTGGGCGACTGCACGGAGCGTTAGATAAGACAAATAATTATGTTTGGTTGTACTGGCAACGGACGATTAAACCCGGCTTAATCGGGATGACCGGCGCATGGATTTCCGGCGGTATCGAATGGAATTTTCCACACGGACATCGGCCTTCCTGCTTCATGCCAGTTGATCACCGCATCATCAAACATGAAGATGGCAGCGCGACGGTATGGGTCGGTGAGACCGAACCGATATATCGTATGCGCTGGCTTGTGGGAATGACTGTATTTCCGGGGCGGAGTTGCGTGCGTTGCGATTACATTTTCATCAATCCCACGAATCACAGGAATCCGTTCCAATTCTGGGCGACAGCGGCTACACACGCTAATGAATGGTGTCAGGCTCAGTTTCCCGGGGATATGGTCACCGGACACGGCAAACACCGGTTCTGGAATTGGCCCGTTCATGAGGGAGTGGACTTGACATGGTGGAAGAACTCACCGAACGCCAGCAGCTATTTTGCTTTCAATAACCCCTCGGATTGCTTTGGCACGTACGACCATCGGGCAGAGGCTGGGATGGTCCATGTAGCGAACCACTACTTGATGCCCGGCAAGAAGCTTTGGACATCGGGTTCCGGGCCGTCCGGTCGGATCTGGGAGGATATTCTCACCGAAGGAGGCGGCCCCTATTTTGAACCGCAAGCAGGCGCATGGAGTGACAATCAGCCGGATTACCACTGGATGGAGCCGAATGAGGTAAAAACCGTTCACGATTTCTGGTATCCCGTGCGCGATACGCGCGGCTTTCATAGCGCGAACGAAGACTTCGCAATCAATACTGACCTCGCCGGTGGAGTCGCATTTGGCGCGGTGTATTCGACGGGGCGTGTTCGGGAGGCCAGGGTGGTTCTTAAAAATGCAAAAAGCAACTCCATTCTCTCCGAGAGAGTGGCGAACATCACACCGGATAGACCTTACACGACTGAGGTAAAGGTGGAAGACAATGTGACTGTGTATGATGTTCATCTCGCCGTCTATGATGCGAAGGGGACTTTATGTATAGAACTGCAGCAACAAAAAGCAAGACAGGTTGAGCTTCCCGAAGGACACCGGGAGCCAGGCGACCCGAAAAAGATGAATCAGGACGAATTGTATCACTCGGGAGAATGGCTGGATAAATTCAGACGAACGAATCAGGCTTTATCCTATTATCGTGAAGCTTTGAGGAAAGACCCGCAAGACACGCGAGCAAACATCGAGATGGGCTTCCTCGCTCTAAAACAGGGGAAGTGGAACGAAGCGCTGGAGGCTCTCAATGGAGCATTGGAACGAGACCCCGATAACTCACAGATTTACTATGGACGAGGCTTAGCGTACATGGGATTGCAAGATTTCAGGGAAGCGTACGAGCAGTTGTATCGAGCGGCTTATGCGTATGCTTTGTCCTCGACGGCATATTACAATCTGGCGAGAATTGATTTGCGCCGGGGTGATTTTGAAAGCGCGGTCTTGAAGCTCAATGAAGCCGCAAGCCAGAACGGGAAGTTCGCGGATATTCCAGCTCTCCAGGCGACAGCCTTTCGGCATATACACGAACATAAAGAAGCGCTTGCGGCTGCGGAAAAGGCGCTTGACCGCGATCCCCTACATTTTATGGGCGGGTATGAAAAACTGATGGCTTTGAAGAATGTTGGGGCTGAATGGTCTTCCTGGGGAGAGGAATGGAAGTGCGTTATGCGTGATGGAGTTCAAAACTACTTGGAGTTGTCTGTGGCTTACGCCAATGCGGGGCGTTTCGAAGACGCAGATGCGGTCCTCGCCATCTTTTCTGATGTGAAGGATGATTCAGAAATCAATCCGATGGTGAATTATTTTCGCGGGCATTTTAGGGAATTGACTGGAGATGCGTCCGCCGCGTCCAAGTACTATGCAAAGGCAAGAAAGGGGCCGATTGATTACACAAACCCACACCGATTGGAAGGGAAAGCGGCGTTGGAGGCAGCAATTGTGCGGAACCCGGATGATGCTAACGCCCACTTATTCCTGGGGAATTTGCTATACGCGAGTGGCCAGCGGGAGGAAGGTTTTACACATTGGAAAAAGGCTGTCGAGCTAAGTGATGGCCTTGGGCACGCGTGGCGCAACGTGGCCTACGGTGAACGTCGTTTCAGAAATAACCTTCGCGCGTCGTACCAAGCATACAAGAAAAGCTTCGAGTTGAATCCTCGCGACGCGCGCGTTCTCCTGGAGTATGATCAGGTCGCCGAGGCAGTGAAGGTCCCGGCCGCAGAGCGGCTCGCCCTCCTGAAACAGCACGAGAAGGTTGTGGGAACAAGAGACGCTCTTCTATCACGGCTCGTTGACCTCTGCCTCGTCGTGGGGAATATGAAAGACTTGAATCGGGCATACAGTTTACTAAGCAGTCACCATTTTCATAGTTGGGAGGGCAAGTATGGCATCCACGATTGCTGGGTGGAGGTCAACCAAAAACTGGGCGACCGGGGATTTGAGAAAAAGGATTTTGAAACGGCCTTGCGGTACTATCAAGAGGCGTGCAAGTATCCGAAGAACTTGGAGGTGGCGCCTCGGACGCCAGATTTCCGCGCGCATGTCCATTGGAACCTGGCGAAAGTGTACATTGCTATGGATAAACAGGATATTGCGAAGGGCTACTTACAGAAAATCGTTTCCGAAAGATACACAAAAGCTCACCTCGGAACCTCTTATCAAGCGCTCGCGCAGAAGGCGCTGAACAACACAGGTCAATATCTGTCTCTGTTGGAGCGTCTGGAAAAGCGCGCAAGAAAACTAACTTCGGGGGAATTTGAATACCGCGGAACTCCGGAAACCATCGGGCATTACCTGTTGTCGTTTGTGCTGGAGGAGAAAGACAACAAGAGCGAGGCTGCTGCGGAGCGCAGGAAAGCGTTGGCTCGAAACCCTCGCGTTATTCGCGGCGCCATTCACGAAGCGCAGCTTGACATCGCAAAAGCCCACCAATGACAGCCTTCTGTGTGTCTGTCACAGGCCGACGCGGAGTGCTCAAAGAGAGCGAAGCACAGTGTTGCCTCGTTCTTTAAGCGGACAGCATTGGTCTCGGTTTTCTGTATGTTGAGTTATGAATTCCCCATGTGCAAAAGAGCCGAGTGGCAGCGGCGAGGCACCTTGATTGTCACTCGGCCAAGCCTCGAGCGGCCTCAGGGCCGGGTCTCCTGTGGTTTGAGAATGCGAACTCGGATGTTGCGATATGCCACGGGGCCGTGATCGCCCTGTAGCATGAGCGGCCCGGTGGGCTTCTCATCGTTGAACACGGCCGCGCGAGTCGGTCCGGTCACCTCCTGGTTTTCGTGGATGACCTTGCCGTTGTGCACAACGGTGACGAACACGGCGTTGGCAATTTTTTTGCCGCTCGCGTCAAATCGCGGCGCACGAAAGATAACATCGAAGGTCTGCCATTGGCCCGGTCTTCGCGAGGCATTCACCCGTGGCGAGCGGCCTTCATAACCCTTGTTGTCTTGCCACCTCTGGTAAATGCCGCCGCAGTCGGTGTACGTCGGTTTCTTTACGCCCCAACTGTCGAACACCTGGATCTCGTATCGGCCCTCGAAGTAAACGCCCGAATTGGAGCCTTTGGGAACCATGAACTCGATGTGGGCCTGAACGTCACCATGCTCCATCTTTGTGAAGAGGTGAGAAGTGCGACCCTTGGCGCCATTGACAACGGCGCCCGTGCCCGGTTTCCATGCCAGAAGCATCTCGTTGTCCGTGTTCTTGAACGCATCGCCGACAATTTTCCATTCGCCGGTGGGCTGGCGCCAACTGCTCAATGTGCGTCCTTCAAGCAAGTTAATCCAGTTTGCCGATTTCTGTTCGGCCATGCTGATGCCGCACACCGTAGCCGCAATCGCCACAGCGAGCACAACAGTTGAGGCAACACTCCGGCAGTAAATCATAGTTCTCGCATTCATTCCATTTCTCCCTTTTTCGAGGTTTCCAAGCATTGCGGCTCACGTAATCCACGGCTCTCGACACGAACAAGCCGCCTACGGCGTCGCGCATCCTCGTCGGGCAATACTCCTACGCAATCAACGGGCAACCTCTCTTCCGCTCCCGCGGCGCCTTGCGCAGTAGGATGGTGGGACCGGAATTTCGGTTGAGAGCAACTTCTATGCACATGGTAACAATTCGAGATGTTACTTGCAATGCCAAGCCCTTTTTGGGCAGCTCCGGTGAACAACGCGTCATCGGGGAGGCGGGAAAGCATTTGAGAGGGGGAGCGGCGTGGGGGGGGAACGGAGAGCATGCGGGCGTGCGGGAGTGTAGCGGTTGTAGTAGCAGCGGCTTGCGGATGATGACCAGACTGGCGGCCAGCACGGGACCGGTGGCCTTGAGCTCCTTGACTCTGGCCTGGCAGAGCCTTCGAACCAGGGTGGGATGTTCCGGTATGCTAATCTCTTCCTCCCGGTGGAAAGTGTGCGCTGTTTCGGAAACGTATTGGAACTTATCCGACAATGTAAGAAAAAAAGCCCGTGCGAAGGTAATGCCTCAGTTACCGGCGGCTGAGGCTGTAACCGCAGAGTGCGCAGAGTGCGCAGAGGGGCTTACGCATCGCCGGCGTCCTGTCCCGCCCCGCGTTCCGCGGGGGATATCAAGGGGCTCCCTTGCCCTTGACGGGCTCGGGCTGTACCCTTCACGGCAAAAAAAGGCCGTGCCCCACGTGGCATCCCGCTGGAGGCGGGACCCGTGGACGCCCATGCCGGTATCAATCCCCGGCGTCAAGAAAGGCCCTACGATGCGAGGGCCCCGTTTTCAAACAGGATGGCAACACAGGTGCGTAAGGGGCTCCTTTCAGGGACCGAGAGACATTTTCATGGTCCGAGGGTGAACGAGGTTCGTGATGGACTGCGGTGAAATCCGCTGTCTGAGGGCACTCTGTGGTTTTGTTCGCTTGCGTTGAGTCAATCCCACTACACTTCGAGACGCAGTTGGGCTTTCTGGCTGATGAGCAGTTTCTGAAGTGTCTTGACATCGAGCCTGCGGGGCGGGACCCTGCCAGTGGCGGCAAGCGCCGCGGCACAACCTGATGCGTGCCCGATGGCCATGGCGGGGGCCATGGAGCGAGCCGATTGAAACGGAGCTTGTTCGCAAGATATGCAGCGCCCCGTCAATATTAGCCCTTCGATTTTCTTTGGCACCAGCGAGCGATACGGAATATCGAAGCCCTCGTGGGCGAAGAAGAAACGCTTGCCGTGGTAGCTTGGCATCGGGTTGGAACTGATGGCGACCACGTCGGGAAAATGCTTGCCCCGAATGGCATCCTGTTCTGTGACGACGTATTCTCCGAGGATGCGGCGGGTTTCTCGCACACCGATGCCTGTGGCTGTCTGCATGAGATAGATTGACCCCATCCCCGGTTTCTTCTTCATTTCCAGGACCCGGTCCCAGAGCTTCAGGCGGGTCTCCACTTCGGCGCGCGTCAGGTTCTCGACGTCCAAGGCGTCACCGCCGAAGCCCGGCCCCCATCGCACAACCCTGTCGCCAATGCGAACACCGCCAAAGGGGCCTCTTACGCTCGACGGCACACCACCAATCCGGTACATGAGGCTCGTGCCCATGCGGTCACCCTTTTCCGCGGGCTTCATAAATGGAGCACCGGCTCGTGCCGCAACGTCACCATCGCCGGTGGCGTCAATGACAATGTCGGCAACGATGGCTTGCCTTCCCGACTTGGATTCCACAATTACGCCGGTGACCCGCGAGGCATCAAGCAACGGAGCGACAACCCAGCTATGCAACCGCAGCCTGACGCCTTCCTTTTTGGTCAGGTTCACACATGCGATTTTCGCGGCCTCAGGGTCAAACCCAACGCAATATGGGAGATTGCCCGAGACCACATCATGATGGGTCTTCGGATAAGGGTCCTCGTCTGCGATACCGCCCAAACGCACGAGTTCCGCTATGTATTCCGCAGGAATTCCTTTAACGGTCTGAAGCGCTTCCGGCTGGCGCTGATTCCGAAAGCCGTTGTAACAGGTCATCAAGCCAGCGGTGCCGTTGCCGCCGAGGAAAGGATAGCGCTCGATCAAAAGCGTATCGGCGCCGCTTCGTGCCGCTGCCACTGCCGCAATGATACCACTCGGCCCGGCGCCCCGCAATGCCGCACTTAGTGTTCCAATTCACAAATTCGCCGACGTATTCTCCCTCTGACAGGATAACAGGATGCACATGATTTTTAGAATCCTGTTTATCCCTGCGAAAGGTTGTTTACCTTTCGCTCTAACCCAACTTCCGGCTGACATAGTGGGTTGCCGGTGGCGACGACATTGTTAATGAGTTGTGTCTCCTGAGCCACCACAACAACCTCCTTGACACATTTTTGCTCGACGATGACCGTATCTCTTTCGACCTCGCCATGACCGGGCTGCAAGGTCTCGGACAACTTCTCCGTCAGTCGTTTGCGGTTCGTGATCTTTCACCCAGCGGCCCGCCGGCCTGTGATTTACTGGATGCTTCACGCCTCTGGGAGAATCCAGTCTATCCTGTTATCCCGTCAAAATAGCTCCTTTCACGACATCATTATACGTCACTGTATTTGCGAATCCCTGTACTTAGACACCCTCAAAACCCGCAAGCCGCCGTCTCGCTCATGCCATCAACTTCTCCAGCGATCACCGTTCACGCTCCTTTAGCGGCAAGTTGTCCCGTGCAGCATGGACATTGTCGGCCTCGGGAGGAACACCTTGAATGTAGTTGACACATGATGGAACGTCAACGTCTTTCCTTTCAAGCTGAAAAGGATGCAGGGCGCAATGCTTCACTTACCGCTGGCTGAGGGTGGAACCGCAGAGTGCGCAGAGCACGCAGAGAGGCTCTCGCATCGCCGGCGTCCTGTCCCGCCCCGCGTTCCGCGGGGGATATCAAGGGGCTCCCTTGCCCTTGACGGGCTCGGGCTGTACCCTTCACGGCAAAAAAAGGCCGTGCCCCACGTGGCATCCCGCTGGAGGCGGGACCCGTGGGAATCATGGGCAAGATGCCCATGCCACGACAGGGGAGGACGGGATTCTTCTCATACCCCTCCCTGCGACTCTGCGCCTTTGCGTTAACCTCCTTTTCCCTTCCTCCCTCCCCCGCCAAGGCGGGGTATCCGCCCGAGGCTGAGGTGTTACACACACCCGTGATTTTCGATTGGTGATGGGATTTGGGAGTGTGCTAAAATGAATGAGATGCGAGATTCGATTCTTTCGGAGACACGTGCAGGGAGAATTATGGCTATTGAATTGATGGGGTGAGCGAATGGCGAAGATATTGAAGCTGAGAGAGGGAAGAAAATTTCGGATGGGTGACGGCGAGACCACCAAGGTTGTCTATCCGGAAATGGGGGCGAAGAATATCACCCTCAATTACATCACCTTTGGTCCGGGGCAGGAGTTTCCGCAGCACGAGCACGGGGAGTCGGAGGATGTCTTCGTAATTCTGGAGGGTTCCGGGGTGCTCAAGCAGGGAGAAATGGAGCTGCGGATAGAGGCGGGCGACGTGGTCTATGTGCCCGCAGGAGAGATTCACGGAACCATCGCCGGACCGAACGGCATGGTCTGCATCAGTTGCCAGGCCCCGCCGGACACGAAGCTCTATTCCGGGGAAAGAGATAGAATTTAGCGCCGGTTCACCCTCGAAGCCGCCACGGAGCCGAACGAGCGCTCGCGCCTTGTCGGCAGTGCCGGCTAAGGGAAAGCTCCGCCCTTCGCCTGACAAGGAATGGCGGAGCCGAAACCCTTAGAATGACTCTTTCTGGCGCCCTCTCTCCACGGTTTCCTTCATTTTCTCGGCCCTCAACCACTCTACGTGGCCATCGGCGAACGCGACGTGTCCCCCTTCTCCGTCGTGATTGGAGGGATTCTCGTAGAGGACGACTGCGTCCGCAGGCCCCGCCTCCGTCAGCCCCGTGACGTAAATGTAGCTCGTCTTCGAGTCTATCTCTTCCTTCTTTGTAATCTTCGCTCCGCGCGCCGAGGGGCAGGTGAACAGTTTCACACTGTCCACATAGTCGGGGTAGAGGTCCGACAGCTTCTCAGCGAATTCGCCGTCGTGGTCGCTCGCCCACATCCTTACCGCTAACATGAGGGTTTTCAGGTTGTTTTTGCACGCATCGCCCCGCGCTTTCTCTCTCTGCTCTTCGGCTGCCTCCCTCTGGTCCTCGACTATTTCTTTCAGCCATTCAATCACTTCCTCGGTTGTCCGCAGCCTTGCTTCGGGATCGTCTCCCGCCATTTCAATCATCGCGTAAAGAGCGCTCCTCCTCTCCTCAGGGCTTTTGGAAGTCTCGACTATCTCTTTGAGCAGATCAATGGCGTCTTCGGTTTTCTTTTGCTCCTGGAGCACTTCGATGAGCGTCCATCTTGCCGCATTGGTCGTTTCCTCGCCCAGATTCTCCTCAATGATCTTCTCCAATTCGTCTTCGGCTTCGTCCAGTTTTCCCAGCTTGCGGCAGAGGTCCACTTTTTCCAAGCGGAGCTGCAAGAGCAGGCCGGCATCGTCCCCGGATAGGATGGCTTTCTCCAGCTTCTTTGTCTTTCGCTGGACCGCGTCTTGCTTGTAAACCTGAGCCAGCAACCGATCTCTCATCACCTCGGCGAACTGCTGGGGCGTTGTCTGGCGGAGCGCCTCCTCATACTTACTGAGTGCTTCGGCCAGCCTGTCCTTGGAAATCGCCTGTTTCTGCTTTGCCTTCCGGAAGTCTTCCAAAGCTTCCTTAGCGGTTCCCACATCGGGTTTGCGACCGTATGCGATGAACTCCTGTAACATCTTTTCTGCCTTTTCGGGCACTCGAAACTCGTCCAGAGCTTTCCTATACTGTCTCATCGCTCCCTGGGCGGCTTTGTATTTCTTTTCGGCCACCGCCTCCAGCCTCTTATCTTCTGTCACCCGAAGCAAATCCAGAGCCTTGAGGCCTTTCTCCATCGCCTGCAACCGATGTTCGAGCACCGCCAGCAGGTTTTGGTATTCATCCGCTTCAGGTGAAACTGGATATCCCTCCAGCGCTTGCTGGGTCTTCTTCAGTAGTTCCTCTTCGGCCTTCTTCTGCGTGTCTTCGATCTTTGTTTTGATCTTGGCTTGTGCGTCCAACATTTCCGCTCTCGTCTGCTCCAGCTCGCGGCGAAGGTTCTCTGCGAGCTTCTTCAGGTCCGCATTTTCCTTGAGAAGCTCCTTGACCCGGTTCACGCCCGTTTCTTCCTCGGCGGACATAGAGCGCGTGGCGAAATACAGCAGAAACACCGAGACAACACAGATTCTCAACAGCACGGTCGCAATGCGTTTCATGATTCATTCCTCCACACTAAATTGGTTCTTGACTGAGCTATCGCTCTGAGGGTTTTTTCGGATTCCAGAAGGCACTTCTCAAGCAATCGGGGAACGGCGGGACCGCCGGGAGATGCAGGCGGGCCACTGAGAAGCTTGGGGGGAGGGGCTTCATAGCGCTGCGCCACCTCCGCCAACTTCATCAGAGTGCGGGTGGAAGCGGCGGATGCCATCGCCCGAGTTATCGCCGGTTTTGAGCTGTCATGAACGATAACGACTTTCGGCTTACTGCCCCTTTCCCTCAGCAATAGCGCCGCGGCCACTGCGATGACTACAAGAAGAATCGCCGCTGCCCCTGCCCACATCGGACGCAAACGCCAGGCTCGTCTCGTCGGAAGCGGGGCAATCCCTTCCAGGACCCGGCTTTTGCTTATTGGGCTATGGCGCGCGAGCTCGTCGAGCCGCAGCCTGCTTCCGTTGAGGAGCTCCTCCATTTTTTGCAGATCGGCGTGGAAGCCTCGACATGCCTCGCATCCCGAAAGATGCTCGGAGACCAGACGCAGCGTCTTTTCGTCTCCGCCCTTCGGCATTCTCTGGAGCAACTTCCTAACCTTTTCGCACGGCACTTTCTTAGCCATTTTGGAGTCTCCCTCGAAGGGCATGATAAAGACGTTTTCGGGCATTGAAGACGCGAGATTTGACCGTTCCAAGGCGGCAGTGGAGAATCTGGGCTATCTCTTTCAGCGGCAGGTCATCGAAATAGTGCATGGCGACAACCGCTTGCAGCTTGAAGGGCAGCCTCTCCACCGCTTTCGTCAGCAACTCGCCCTCGTCGTGGTTTGCCAGTTGAGCTGCCAGTGAGGAACCCGAGGCCTCTACGTTCCTGGTCTCGCCCGGATTGGTATCCGCTCGCACAAAACCCAGCCGCCGAAGCAGCCTCTTCTTTCGGCAATGGCCGCGGTACTTGTTAAGCATGATTCCGTAAAGCCAGCTAAATGGCGACGACCTGCCGGAGAATCCATCATATTTCTTGAAAGCGAGCACAAACGTCTCCTGTACGATTTCCTCCGCAAGATGCCTGTCCCCCGTCAGAGATAGGGCTCCGCGGAATATCCGTTTGTAATTGGCATCCACGACCTCGGCAAAATCCTGACGATCTCGCTGCCCGGGCATTTCAGTTTGTCTCACATAGGTTGTTGGCGTGAGAAGCGGAAAAGGTTCATTTCTTTTGCTACTGGAACGTTTCCGAAGACATTTTCCCCCGCGGACTGCGCAGAGCGCGCGGAGGGGCTATGTACCGCCGGCATCCTGCCCTCGACGGGGGCGGGACGCGTCCCACTGGAGTTATGACGTTTTGCATACGGGGGTGATTTATTTTTAACATAGCTACGGGAGATATGGTAGTTATCCTCCCAGAATGTTCATACTTCAATAAGGGAGGAGATAAAAGATGTGTTTCTCGAGGCAATGGTTGCTTCTCTGAAGGCGGGACCGACCAACCCGGCGTCTTTTTGTCCCCGTGAAGGGAAGGTGTGGGAATGGGGACGGGATTTCTTCATAGCCCGAAGTCCGAGGACAATTCCGCCACTGAAATGGAGACATACCCTCGGCAATTGACAGGGTGCGGCCGTATTTGCGTGGCATACTTCGGATGAATCCTTTGGTCGAGAAGCCCGGCTGAAGCCGGCTGTCACGAGAAGAATCTCGTATCCGATGCCACCGACTAAAGCCGGTGGCTAACTGGGGCGCCCGCCGAGGGCGGACGAAAAGGAGGCGGTGGCCCTTTCCGTTCTATGATAGAGGGACAGAGGGGACAGATCCATGGCGTCAACGTGCGACGGGAGAGGTTCAAAACGAGGCGTGTGGGCACGCCACGGAGACGCGGCCACACCCAATTGACATGTCGCCTCCTGCGGTGCATCATGATGGGTGACAGTCGGGTGCGGCTGTATTTGCGTGGCACGGTCTGGATGAATCCGCTGGATCGAGAAGCCCGGCTAAAGCCGGCTGGGATCAGGGATGCAGGGTGTCCGATGACCACCAGCTAAAGCAGGTGTCTAAGAGTGGTGCCGGCTAAAGCCCGGCAACCCCGCCTGCGGCGGGGTGGCGACCGCCGTGAGAATGACAGGGCCATGCCCGATATGCCCCGGACACGCAGCCACACCCCGGCAGTCGAAAACATTGGAACCGCGATTGCCGGAAAGATAGGGTATCCATTTTGCGAAGAAGGAGACACCACCCGCGACATTCTCGCATAGGTGGGAGGTGAAGGGATTCTCGGAACCATCATCCTACAACAGAAAGGATTGGTGCTCATGAAGGGAAGAGGGCGAGTCTCACCGGTGGTTGCGAGTCTCTTGGGAATGTCCTGCATCTTGCTTGTGGCAAAGCCCTGGCAAGCGGCACAAGAGCGAGAGGCGAAACAGGTCCTGGAGGCGACGGGGGTCAAGGGAGGGCTGATCGTCCACGTCGGCTGCGGGGATGGCAAGCTGACGGCTGCGCTGCACGGGAATGACGGCTATCTGGTTCACGGCTTGGACGCAGATGCGTCCAACATCGAAAAGGCGCGCGCGCACATCCGCTCGCTGAACCTATACGGCGCGGTGTCGGTCGAACAATGGAGGAGCGAGTGCCTGCCCTACAGCGATGACCTCGTCAACCTGCTCGTGTCGGAGGAGCTCGGCAAAATCCCCATGGAAGAGGTGATGCGGGTGCTGGCTCCGCGCGGCGTGGCGTACGTCAAGAAGGACGGCAGGTGGACGAAAACGGTCAAGCCCCGGCCAAAGGAAATGGACGAATGGACGCACTATTTGCACGACGCAAGTGGCAACGCCGTCGCCAGGGACACGCTCGTGGGGCCGCCGAGGAACATGCAGTGGGTTGCGAAACCGCTTTACTGCCGAAGCCACGAGATTGATACGAGTGTGTGTGCTTTAGTATCCGCCCGCGGGCGCATTTTCTACATTCTTGATGAAGGTCTCACCGGAGTGACGGACGAACGACTGCCCGCCAATTGGTCTCTCGTTGCGCGGGACGCCTTCAACGGTGTGCTCCTGTGGAAGCGGCCGGTGCCTCGCTGGGGCTGGCGGGAATGGAAGAAGGAGCTGTTGGCGGGGAAGGACTGGACGAAGTTGCGAGGGCAGCGGACACGCTCGCCCATCGTGCTTCCGCGACGGCTGGTTGCGGACGGAGACCGAGTGTATGTCACGCTCGAGTACAACGCCCCGTTGACAGCTCTCGACGCCGCTACAGGCGAGATCGTGCGGACGTATGAAGGGACCAAGCACACGGACGAGGTCCTGTGCAGCCAGGGTATCTTGGTCGTTTGCATCAGAGAAATGCCGCCCGGGGCCCGCAGACAACGCTCTGGAGGAGCTGCCCCGGAACTCATACTCGCGGTCCGAGCCAACACAGGTGACGTCCTCTGGAAAAAACAGGCGGAGGGGATTGTCCCGTTGTCTCTGGCAATTGGAAGTGGTCGCGTCTTCTTCCACAATTACAAGGCAATCGTCTCTGTGAGTCTGAGAACTGGCGAGCGGTTGTGGCAGACGCCCAACAAAGCGGCGAAGGGCGGCGGATGGGGGACGCCTTACACACTCGTCGCATACAAAGAGATGGTGTTGTTCCTGGGACCGAAAGAACTGGTAGCGCTGTCAGCGGAGACCGGAGAACCTTTGTGGACGGGCCCCGGGGGGAGGGGAGCTGGCGTCTCGAATCCCCCTGACCTTTTCGTGGCCGATGGGCTGGTCTGGTGCGGAAGGCGCACGGTTGGACACGATCCCATGACCGGTGAAGTCAAGAGAACACTCGATCTTGAGAACGTTATCAGCCCGGGCCACCATTTTCGATGTTATAGAAGCAAAGCCACGGAACGTTACCTCTTGTGGCCCAAACGGGGCGTTGAATTCCTCGACCTGAGAGGGAGGAACCACATGCAGCACGACTGGCTGCGGGCGCCGTGCAAACTGGGGTTTATGCCGTGCAATGGGCTGCTCTATATGCCGCCCCACCAATGCTTTTGCTACCCCGGGGCAAAGGTGAACGGGTTCAACGCGCTGGCCGCTCGAGGGGACTCGCAGACCGAAGGTCGCAACCCGGGACCACGGCTTGAACGAGGCCCCGCCTACATGCAAATGCGCAATGCGCGATCCGCAATCGAGAAGTCGGATGATTGGCCGACATATCGCCACGATGCGAAGCGCAGCGGCTCAACAGTCTCTACGGTTTCCGCCATTGTGGAACATCTCTGGCAAACCGACCTGGGAGGCAAAATCACTCAGCCTGTGGTTGCGGGCGGGAGGCTTTTCGTGGCGTCAGTTGATGCGCACCGCGTCCGGTGCCTGGACGCCCGGGACGGTAAGGCGCTGTGGAGCTATGCCGCAGGCGGGCGCGTGGACTCACCGCCCACTATCTATAATGGCCTCGTCTTGTTCGGGTCGGCGGACGGGTGGGTGTATTGTCTTCGCGCCTCCGACGGGAAGTTGGTGTGGCGCTTTCGCGGCGCGCCCGAAGCGCGGCGGGTTGTGGCGTTCGGGCAGTTGGAGTCGGCTTGGCCAGTGCATGGAAGTGTGCTGGTCAAGGACGATGTGGCCTACTTCGCTGGAGGCCGGTCGTCTTACCTCGATGGCGGCATATACTTGTACGGCCTCGAGCCAACAACAGGAAAAAAGCTCCACGAAGGGCGTCTGGAGGGCCCTTATCCTGACCCAGCCAAAGACGTCGGCAGGCCGTTCGACATGGAGGGGTCGAAGTCGGACGTCCTCGTCGGCGACGGCGCCTTCGTTTACATGCGCCAGGTGAAGTTCGACAGGAACCTGGCAGAGCAAGAGGCCCCGCGAATCACTAACCTGGGCGATAGAAACGTCGGCCTGCATCTGTTCTCCACCGCGGGGCTGCTGGATGGTTCGTGGTGGGATCGGACGTTTTGGATGTATTCCGCGAGGTGGCCCGGCTACTACATCGCGAACCAATCCCCGAAGGCCGGACAGCTTCTCGTATTCGATGCCGGGTCAACCTATGGGGTGAAGGTTTACACCCAAAGAAATGTTCATAGCCCGATGTTCTTCCCGGGCAAGAAGGGGTATCTGCTTTTCGCCGACGACAACAATAACGAGCCTGTCCTCGTCGGCAAAGCCGTAAACAAAGACAAGGGCATTGGTTTCACCAGAGCCCGGCCTCCCAAATGGTCGGTACGGGCGCCGGTTCGGATTCGGGCGATGGTGCTTGCGGACAAGACGCTTTTTGTCGCCGGTCCGCCGGATGTTCTCGATCCGGATGACCCGCTGGGCGCCTTCGAGGGCCGAAAGGGCGCGTTGCTATGGGCTATGTCCGCTTCGGACGGAAAGGAGCTTGCGGAATACAAGCTGGACTCGCCGCCGGTCTTCGACGGGATGATTGCGGCCGGTGGCCGGCTCTACATCTCGACCAGAGACGGCCGTTTGATATGTATGGGAAAGAAGTAATGCAAACAGAGGCGGCCTTGTGGTTCTCGCGCGCTCCGGCGACGGGCGGGTGACGGCTGCGCCGTGCGCGAATGAGAGCCATCTGGTTCGCGGTCTCGATACGGATGCGGCCAGCTCTCAACCAGCCGCCTTCACCAACGGCGACTCACGCGAGCCGCTTCCTTGTCAGTTCTGCGACCTGCCGACGCGTCCAGCGGCGGCTGATGACCCACCACTCTTCGGGGTAGGCTGTGATGGCGCTCTCGAGGGTTTTGACAACGCGGGCGAGATTGACTGCCACGTCTTTTTGGCGATCACCGGTGCGGACGATTTCTATGGGCGGGCCTATCTCGATGACGTGCCTCGTAAGCCCTCGCCTGTGGATGGTTACCGGGAGAACCGCGGCGCCGGTCTTCAAGGCGAGGGTGACGGCGCCCGCGAACATCTCGGTGGGGATTCCGAAAAAAGGCACGACACATCCCCTTCCCCTCCCCGGCTTCTGGTCAATGAGGACGTAGAGAACATCGTTGGAGCGCAGACGAGCGAAGCATTCCCTGACGCAGCGGGGGTTGGGGCGGTCGGAAATCCAGTTCGCGCCGATGCGCTCTAAGGCCTCCCGGTAAAGACGAGAGACTCGCGGGTCGTGAGCGAAACGGAGGATCACCCATGTCGGATACCCTTCGCAGCTCAACCGGATGGCGACGAGTGTGAACACACCGAGGTGTCCTCCCGCCAACACCACGCCTCGGCCCGCTGAGGCGGCGGCGGAGAGGTGTTCCAAACCGCAAATCCTGACGCTCTTGATTAGCTCCTCGGGGGGCGCTAAGTAGCGCGCGGCGGTTTCAAGAGCCATTGCTGCCGCATTGGCGACTGCTCTACGGAAAATGCGGCGCTTTTGGCGGCGGCTCACGCTCTCACCCAGAGCCACATCGAGATTGAGGAAAGCGACAGATTTCCTGAGAATCAGCAGGTAGGAGGCTAACCAACCGAGAGAGCGGCCGAGGAGAACCACGCTGGCGAGGTCGAGGCGTTTAACTACTCCCACAAGCGAGCGGATAACAAGCCATCCCAGATCGCTCTTGAACCGCCGAAAATTTCCCATCAGCGCGCCTCTCTTCCAGCGGTTTTCAACGGTCACTCTGAGGGAATTATGGGCTTTCCGGTAGGAGTTCTTTGGATGCTCTCCACCGTTGTCAAGATGTGCGGAATTTGGTAATCGCCGAGTCTCGAGTGGCAAAAGTGTACCACACTCCGCCGGTCCACTGTGCGGCCCGGTTTGGGGACGACCAGTGCGCAAACCAGGTATCCACGGGGGCCGCCTTTTTTGCCATAGACCACCACATCGCGGATGTCGGGATGCTCTCGCAGAACTGCCTCCACCTCCGGCGGGTACACTTTCAGCCCTCCAGCGATGAATACGCTATCCTTCCGTCCCAGGTGATAGTAAAAGCCATCCTCATCAACCCGGGCGATATCTCCCGTCTTGAACCAGCCGTCCCGGATGACTTGCTCGGTGAGGTCGTCGCGACCGAGGTATCCCTTCATGACCTGCGGTCCCCGCACCAGTAGTTCTCCTGCCCCGCCCACGGGAACTTCCTTTCCGTCATCGTCCACCAGTTTTATCTCGGCGCCGGGCACGACTCGCCCCATGCTGGCTCGTTTGCCATCAGCCCACTCCAGAGCAGTGAGGGTGATGAGGGGAGAGGTTTCGGTCAACCCGTATCCCTGAAGAATCTTCGTGCCGGGAAACCGTTGGCCCAGGGCCTGCATCAGAGAAATGGGAACGGCCATCCCCATCATGGCGATGAACCGCAGGCTGGACGTATCGTACGGCCAGGGATAGGGCAATTGCAACATTGCGGCGATAATGGGCGGGACGGTATGGAACCAGTTTATGCGGTGTCTTTCCACATCGGCCAAGATGTCGTTGGGAGCGAGGCTCTTGAAAATAACCAAACTCGAGCTGTGAGCGGCGATGAGATTGCACAGGATAGGGCCGGAAATGTGCGACATGGGGAGAACCATCCCCCCGACGTCATCCGGGCGGGACTTCACCACTTCCACCATCGTTTCGGGGAAAAGGTCATGGTGAGCGTTGGTGAGGACGACGCCCTTGGGCCTCGCGGTGGTGCCGGAGGTGAAGAGGTACAGGGCATCCGCCGATTCGTCGTCTTCTGGAAGCTGCTGAACCGGCACGGCTTCCCGCAATGCCCTGTTGTATGGGTCGTCCGGGTCCTGTTGGGAGACTTCGATGACGTTCTCCTCAAGGGGCGTTCCACGAGCTGCCTCTCTGACGAATTCCGCTACCGAAGCGTCCACCACAGCCACGCGGCTGCCGGAATCGGCGAGAATGGACGCCAGAGACGGACCTCGCAGGCGAATGTCAATGGGCACCGAAACTCCCCCCAGAATGAATGTGCCGAAATAGACCTCCAGGAACTCTATTGAATTCGGCAAGATGACTGCAACCGACGTTCCCTTCCCGGCTCCCCGCGCGCGAAAGGCCCCTGCGGCCATCCGGCTGCGAGAAAGGAGCTCGGAAAACGTCTCGGTCCTTTCCCCCCACACCAGCGCGACCTTATCGGGCTGCTTCTCGGCTGTCTCTACAAGGCGTTTTGCGACGTTCATTTCTCTCCCCTCATTGCTGTGAAATAAAGGAGTTTGACGCTACGGTTTTTGAATGAGGTTCCGCCCCCGCCGTGCGGACGGTGCTAACATTAGTTGGCGATGAATCTTAGCGGGGTGGCGCGCAATAATCCAGAGTTTTTTTCAGGTTGATGGGGCGAGAACTCACCTCTTCGATTCTCGGGTCACTCATTTCGCTCGGGCGGGAAAGACCGTTTCCTTCCCTGAGGGCGAGTTGCCACATCCGGTTTTGAGCGGACAGCTTCTGTCGGGAGCGGCCACACGACATAGCTCAATCCTTGCGAGAGTCCGGGACACGGTCCGCCCCCTGACCTCACCAAGCCCCATTTAATCCGTACTCCTCGACTTTCTCCCGGACAGTTTCCTCCGGCAGGTCGAGCTCCTTGGCGGCGAGTGAAACATCTCCATGAGACGCCGCGAGAGCTTTTCGGATAGCCTCTTTGACAATCTCAGAGAGGGAGAGAATCGTCTCCTCCCGGCCAGACCGACGTGTGTTGTGAACCAGCTTGGACGGGAGATGGGCGAAGGTGACCGAGGGGCCGTCGTGGAGGACAACGATTCTCTCGATGACGTTCTCAAGCTCTCGCACGTTACCTGTCCAGGGATAGCGGAGCATGACGTTCATCGCTCCCCGAGAAAATCCGGTGAAGACCTTCTTGTTCTGCGCGGAGAATTCTTCCAGGAAGTGAGTGGCAAGGAGGGGAAGGTCCCCGACTCTTGCTCTCAGAGGGGGCAGCTCGACCGGCACAACCATCAATCGGTAATAAAAATCCTCCCTGAAGTTTCCCTCTTCCACCTGCTTAACCGGGTCTTTGTTTGTCGCAGCAAGCAGGCGGACGTCCGCAGTGAGGGTTTCGGTGCCGCCGACCCTTTGGAAGGTTCTGTCCTGGAGGAACCTCAGAAGCTTGGCCTGAAGGTCAAGGGCCATATCGCAAATCTCATCAAGGAAAATTGTTCCGCCGTTGGCAGCTTCGCAGCACCCGATGTGGCGGTTGATGGCGCCCGTGAAGGCGCCTTTCTCGTGACCGAAAAGCTCGCTCTCCAACAATTCCCTCGGGATGGCGGCGCAATTGACCGCAATAAAAGGCCCGCCCGCCCTTCTGCTCCGATTATGGATTGAGCGAGCCGCGAGCTCCTTGCCGGTCCCGCTCTCGCCGGTGATGAAAACGGTGGCGTCGGTTCTGGCTACGTTCGATATGATGCGATAGACCGACTGCATCTGCGGGCTGATGCCAATCATTTCGTCGAAGCTGTAACTCTGCGGAGAAGGACGGCGGTCGGCCTCCTCCTGCAACCTGTGCAGCACGAAGGCATTGCGAACCGCAATCTCCAGGCGAGTGAAGTCGGGCGGCTTGGTGAGGAAATCATAAGCCCCGTATTGCATACATTCGACCGCGTTATCAACCGTTCCAAAGCCGGTCATCACTATCACGGGAATGCTCTCGTACGCTCGCTTGATTTCCTTGAGGACGGCGATCCCATCCGCGTCCGGCAGCTTAATGTCAAGCAATATCACGTTGGGGCGATGGCGAGCTATAGCGGGCATAACCTCCGCGCCTGTGACGCATCTCGCGACACGGTAGCGCATGTGCTTGAGGCACTCCGCGAGCGCGGTCGCGGCCGTTTGATCGTCCTCGACAATAAGAACCGTCGCCAACTTCATAACTCTGCCCTACCTCCCAGCCCGCGAGCGCGCTGCGGCAACAGCTTCGACGAACTTTCGAGCTCTCTGCGTTATCTCGTCGAACATGCCGGCAGCGATTTCTTTCGCAGGAGCCAACTTCCCGCCAGCGGCGAGCATCTCCGCGCCCGCTTTGATAAACTCGCCGGCGTTCTCGAGCGAAACACCGCCCGTCGGAACGAGTTTCACCTGCGGGAGCGGTCCCTTGATCGCTTTGAGATAAGCGGGGCCGCCGACGCTCGCCGGAAAAACCTTCACGGCGTCCGCGCCAGCCTCCCACGCCTCTAAGATTTCCGTAGGCGTGAAGGCGCCTGGTATGACTACCTTGCCATAGCGGTTGACAAGAAGGATCATGTCAGGGTCGAGAATCGGGCTGACCACGAACTCCGCCCCCGCAAGGATGGCAGCGCGCGCGGTCTGGGTATCGAGCACGGAACCTGCGCCGATGATAGCTTTTCCTTTCAACTGCCCGACCGCCTCTCTCACGACGTCAAGGGCGCCGGGAGTGGTCATTGTGACCTCGACAGACCTGACACCCCCCTCCCACAGAGCCCTCGCGGTCGAGACGAGTTGAGAAGGCGAATCGGTTCTGAGCACGGCAATCACGCCGCAATCAACCATCGCATCAAATGTGGAATGAAAATCGTCCATCCCTTTCCTCTCGGTTTACGGGTGAGTCAAGCGACTGCACTCCCCGGTTCCGTCAACAATAAGGCAAAATGACCTTCGAGCATTGCCGAAGAACGCCGGGGAAGCAACTCTCACGGAAAAACATCAGTCAAGCTACTAAAAGTGGAAGGGAAAATCAACCCGCTTGTTGAATCGAGCGTGAGATCGCATGTTGACGCTCTCGCAAGGCGGGACTAATATCACGCTTGAAGCGAAGATGCAACTTCTTACGGCGACGCAGGAAGCTCGCGTACAATGAGATGAAAGGTGATGGCATGTGTCGGATGAAAATCACGTCGCGGAATGTGTTGAAGGCGGCAGGGATGGTCAGCGTTCTGCTTTTTGCGAACTGTTTTTTGCGCTCGGTCGTGGAAGCTGATGAAGCGTCGAACCTTCGCAGCGGCCACGGGAAACATCCCTTTCTGTTCGTCAGTCGGGAAGAAATCTCTACGGCGAAGGCGCGCCTTGGACGGGAGCCGTGGAGGTCTCTGCTTGCCGAGCTGAAAGAGCAGGTCGAGAAAGACCTTCGTTCTCCTCTTCCGGCTTTCGAAAGAGAGTGGTGGCAGGGCGCCAAAAAGCGCCCGTGGGGAGAAATCTACCCTCAGGTCGCTGAGCACACCGCTTTCGTTCCGTCGAGGCCGATGGCTGCGGCACACCGCATCAGCACCCTCTACCTCCTGACGGGAGATGAACGTCTGGCTCAGCATCTTTTGAAAGTCCTACGGCACTTCTCGACGTACACTTTTGAGTTTGACCATTACGACGTGGGGATGAATTACGCCGGTTGGGGGACGCTCTCGCTGGACGTTTACGAGCGCATCTACGACCGATGCGACGAAGCCGACCGCCGCAGCATCAACTCGTTCTTCGAGCGCATGGGCAAGGCCATCTGGAAAAACGACCACGAGTGGCTCAAGCACGGATGGGGCGGGAAACACAACAATCATTACGCCTGGCACAGGATGGCACTGTGCGCTCTGGGACTCTTTTTCGGAAAGGAGGAATACGTCCAGCATGCACTCTACGGCCCGGAAGGGGTCGTGGAGCTTCTCAACTGCGGGTTGATGGACGAGGGGCTGTGGCATGAGAGCAGTATCCACTATCATTTCACCGCTGTGTACGGGCTGGTCTCGATTGCAGAGATGCTGCGTCACGCGGGGCATCCTTTCGACCTGTATCATCAAAAGTTCGCGGGCGGGCGCTCCCTCAAGAACATGTTTGACGCGCCTCTTCTGACGCTTTTCCCCGATGGAACAATCCCCAACGTCGGCGATTCATACGGGCGAACGGCGCACATCTGGGAACTGCCGTGGTACGAGTACGCCTACGCCGTTTACGGCGACGCCGAGTATGCGTGGGTGCTGTCGCAGGGCGGGAGAAACGCGGAGGTTGCGCTCTTGCACGGGCGAGACCTCGGAGAGATCAAGGCGCCATCCGCCGCGTCGCATTTGTTCCGCGAGCACGGCTACGCCTTTCTCCGGGCGGAGGAAGGTGAGGAAAGCTGGGGAGGGAAAGGCGTGGTGGTGATGCTGAATTTCGACCGCAATGGCATCCATTGCCACCACGACCATCTGAGCTTAGTGCTCTTCGGGGGAGGGTATCTTCTGTCGCCTGACCCGGAGGCGAGGAGCTCCGGCCACGCTTTTTCTCGCCCGGTGCAGCGGGAGCTCAATCGCACGGTGATATGCCACAACACCGTCGCCGTGGATGGGCGAGCATATCAGGGTGTGCTCGCGGAGCCGCTGGAAATCGCCGGGTGGCATCTGTCCAAAGGAGAGAAATCGGTAAGCGTGGTTGACCGCAACGGCAAGGTCTATCCGGGTGTGGAGCTGGCTCGGACGATCACACTTTCCGGCAAGCGGGTGATAGACGAGTTCCGCGTCTCATCGAATGAGTCGCACACGTACGAGTGGCTGTTCCACGCTTACGACGAGAAAGGGATGGTTCGCAGGAGCCTCCCGTTCGAGCGTGGTTCACTTCCGGAGAAGGGGCCGTGGCGGTGGATCAAGAATCCGCGGGCCGCACGCACCGATGGCGACTGGGAGGCCTCCTGGCGACGGGGAAACGTCGAGCTGCGATTGAAAATGGCTGCCGCTCCCGGCACAGAAATCATCGCCTGCGACTTTCCGCAGGATGACCAATTCACTCCTCCGCCAATTTCTATGCTTGTTGTGCGACGAAAAGCGATGGAGACCACCTTCTCCGCCGTCTATGAGGTGCGGACCGTGCCCGGCCCCCATGCGCCACCCGGCACCACGCAGACATCGCTCACCGGGCGCTTTGGCCCTCATCGACCGTTGTTGCGCATAAGTGAGATTGACAAAAAGGCAAGACAATGGGAGTGAAGGAAGGCCCGGTCCCGTTTCGTCTCTGTGAGAAATCTACCCATACCCATAGTGGCAAGTCAGGAGGTTTCTGGCTTCTGTGGTATCCGTTTCGGAAATTCGTAGATGAATTTCAATAGCATTTCCAGAAACGCGAGCAAACCTTCGGCATCTTCCTTCGATAGTAAGACGATTTCGTGGTTTGCCTCATTCCCTTTCTTTCGGATATAGTCAACCCAACCTTTCCCGTTCGGGGGAAGATATCCCTCACCTGCCAGGTAATCCACATAGGCAAGGAATCCCTGATTTTCCTTTCCTCCTTTATCAACAGCAATGTGCATCAGAATTTTTCGACAACTCAAGACCGCGCTCGTGTACGAGCCCACAGCCGCACAATTTCTGGCTTCCTTGTAAAGCTTGCTGACGTCCTCAGGAAGGTGGTCGATCTCTGCTCCCGGCGCCACCCCTGGGGTTTGGGTTTCCCCCTCGAAGTAACTCGGCTTGCTGCAACCTGGACAGATGTAAATGAATATCTGCTTCGTCACTTCACGGCCGGCGAAATAGCCTTCTTTAGACGCAACGAACTTTCCGCAAAACCCGCAAGTGAAGTTGCGCTCGGGCAGCTCAAGTAGACCTGACCAATTCATCTTCAACCATGCCTCCTTTTTGAGCACCCCTATTCTTACCTCTCTGGTGTCTTATGCGGCCCGCTGAGCGGAAAGTCAAGCTCTTTATTCAATAGGATCCCCTTGCTCCTGGGCGAATCGTGTCGCCTGGTATTTTGACCGAGAGCGAAAAGCAGTTCTTACGGAAATTTTCAAAAAAAAGATGCTTCATATGTCAAGTGTCATAGCGTCCCAACTGTTCTGATTTCTTGCGGACCTTTTCAGAAAAAGCGAGGCTTGCCGATGTTCCCGGAGTGAGAATAACTCTGGCCGAGATAGTCGGCACAAAGGGTCAGCGTACCTCGCTTGATGGCGTCGAGGCGTTCTCTTCCGCTCGCTTCGTTGGCGAGAAGCAACCGGGGAATGTGATTGTCGAACATCTGCTCGGCGCACTTCGGCGGAACTCGCAACCGGCAGAACGCCCATGCGAGAGTCTTGACGTGCATGTCCGTGGCGGATGATTCGGTGAAGGTTGTCGTGGGTTGACCGTCGAAAGTCGTTCGATTCATCTCGCCGATGACCGCTCCCGCCAGGACCGCCTCGACGAGGGGAATCGGCTCGGCGCCGTGCCGCCAATAGTCCTTAGGCTCAAGGCAGAGGAATTGCGGATTTCTCCTGAACGCAAGCCGCGCCGTGGCGCGGCTGTACACCTTATAGCCGCTCTTGAAGTCCGGCACATCTCCGTAGGGCGAGTAGTATTGAGCCTTCAAAATCCGGTCTCGTTTTGCCAGCCGATACTTCATCGCGTCGAGGAGAACCCTGTTGCAGAGCTCCTCCATTTGCCCCCGACGAAAACCAAGCGGGCGGTGCCGGTCTATTCGCCTCCCGATTACCAGAACGCGGTCGGTTTTTTCCCGTGCCGAAATATGGTGCGCTGAGCGAACGAGGTTGGGCAAATCGCAAATGAAATGGTCTGCATCGCAGTCACGAACCACAAAATAGCCGATACTTTTCTTTTGCATGAGCCGGAGAATCCCTTCCGTGACGGCATAGTGTTTGCCCCTGTTCTCCTCGAGGTAGAGCAAAGGAAAACCGTCGCCACTGCCTTCCGAAGTCGCCTTTTGCACTCGCCGCGCGACCTTGAAGCTTCTCTCATCGCCGTCCACCACCAGGCAGACATTCTCGGACTGGACATATTGGCGGAAATTGTCGAGGGTGAGGGTGAGCAACTTCTCGGCGAGAGAAACTGATGCGCTTTTGGCAAACCATACCGGTACGACCATCCCGGCGATTTCCCTGACCCGACTCTCGGAGAGGTAAGTATCTTCCATGCGAATCTCCTTCTGAAGTTCCTTGGGGTGTTCGACAAATCGCTCGCCCGTTCGCGTTTGCCCCAATGGGTGTCGTTCTTTTTACCATTTTTCCGCCGGATGTGCAGCTTATCCTCGCGGGCTGTGGCTGCATTTCGGTGGCGGAAGGGCTGCTCTGTTTGGGGTGCGGCTACGTATGAGTGGGTGGATTTGCCAAGTGTAACGCCGCCGTCCCGGCGGCAGTCCCGAGGGCGTCCCGCCCTCGACAGGGGGGCAAGATGCCCCCCATACAGCCGGCAAGATGCCGGCGTTACAACCACAAGCCCCCCAATCAAACCTACAGGACGGGTCAATCCTCCCAATGCACAGGAGGTTTACCCGGGACAACCCGATGCCCGCTGAATGACAATTGCCGCTATCGCTGGCAAGCCCGTAGGCGTGGGAACGATTCACGAACGACACTGGCTAAATGTGCGTCAGCCAGCCGTGCTTATCCTCGACCTCGCCGTGGACGATTCGGAAAAAGAGCTCCTGTATTTTGAGAGAGATGGGGCCGGGTTTGCCATCGCCGACGGGAATCTTATCCACGCTGGTCACGGGGGTGATTTCGGCGGCGGTGCCGGATAAGAAGATTTCATCGGCGATATAGAGAGCTTCTCTGGGGAGAAGATGCTGCTCGATGCGGATGCCGAGGTCTCTTGCGATGAGGAAGACAGAGTGGCGGGTCATTCCCGCGAGGATCGAGGAGCTCGTCGGAGGAGTGAAAATCACGTCGTTTCTGATCATGAAGATGTTCTCCGCCGAGCCTTCTGACACGTAGCCGAAAACATCCAGCACTATCGCCTCATCGAAGCCATCTTCCACCGCTTCCATCTTGGCGAGCTGTGAGTTGAGGTAGTTTCCGCCCGCCTTGGCGAGCGAAGGGATTGTGTTGGGGCCGAACTTGTTCCAGGACGACACCTTCACGGCGACTCCCTTCTCCAGCGCTTCGTTCCCCAGATACCTACCCCAATCCCAGACAGCTATGGCAACGTGGAGGGGGTTATTTATAGGATTGACCCCCATGTTTCCGCATCCCCTGAAGGCCAACGGGCGGATGTAGCACCTATTGAGGTTGTTCACTCTGACCGTCTCGATGACGGCGTTACACAACTGTTGTTGTGTGAACGGCAGCGCCATGCGATAGATGCGGGCCGAATCGCAGAAGCGAGCCACGTGATCTTCGAGCCGAAAGATCGCAGAGCCTTTTTTGGTATCGTAACACCTCATGCTCTCGAACACCGACGAGCCGTAGTGGACTACGTGCGACATGATATGCGTCGTGGCATCATTCCACTCGACAAGTTTTCCGTCGTACCAGATTTTGCCCTCCCCAAAAGTCATCATTTTCCTCCTCGCATGACCGCGAAAACCGGCTCCGCGGAGAACTATGACGTATTTCCCTTTCCTCTCCTCGCGTGCCGACTTACGTGATTCTCCGCTATATGATATGATAAAAAAACGTGCTAGATTTTTGCAAATCGGCGAGACCGCGTCAACAACGAAAAATCTTGCGCTGACGGCGAATCGGAATGACAGGGCGCAGATTCCCTTCACTCGCCAGCGAACGACTCGCTGAGATTCAGGGACATAGCATAAGACGACAGAATAGGGAGAACGACGGCATGGAATGGAAAGAACACGCAAAAACGCTCAAGGAACTGCTGAAACTCAAGGGGAGTCCGGTGGCGGTGACTTACTCCATGAAAGCAGGGGAAAATTCTGGTGGGGACAAGGTCTGGGTTTGCCGCGCACTGCTGGACGCCAGAGACGGGCAAACCCTGTGCATGGGGAAGGCAAACTCCGGCTGTCCGGGGGGAGCGTGGCACCTTGGGCTGGCCCCCAAACCCACCGGCCCCGCCGACACAGCCCTCAAGGAGTTTCTCGTCCACGGGGAGAAACTTTTTTGCTCCTTTTCCACCTTTTACCGCCAGATGTCGCTGACAACGGATGCTCCTCTCGGTCTGGCGGATTACGTGATTTTCTCTCCGCTGGAAGAAGCGAAAGAAAAGCCCGACCTGGTGGTGTTCATTTGCAGCCCGGAACAGGGCTGCCGGCTTATCACCCTCGCCCAGTACGCCACCGGCATCCCGCCGCGAGCGGAAATGGGAGGCTCAACTTGCCACATGGCTATTGCCTATCCCATCGTTTCCGGGGAAATCAACGTCAGCCTGCTCGATTATACAAGCAGAAGAATCCAGCGATACGGCAAGGATGAGCTGATGGTTTCCGTGCCTTACCACTACATGAGCAACATAGTTGAGAGTATCGAAACATGCTCGGCTGGAAGAGCGAGAGTGGAAGGGCTAAAGGAGTTGCAGAAGGCAATGGAACAGAGATAGCGGCGGCGGCGGGCGATTTCGCCTTTTCCGAGCAGGTCTGTGTGGTTGACGCCGCAGGGCGAGTCGGATAGGCTATCAGGCTTGTTAAGGGAGACCGGTGGAATTGGAGACGGCCAGTATTGACATTGTGAAACTCTCTGCGTCCCTGCGCCTCTGCGTTGAATCCAACGAGAATCTGAAACGCAGAGACGCAAAGGCGCAGAGGAATACTCCAGGAGAAAGCTCGGAGAAGGAGGTTGTCCATGGCAGAAGCTGAAATAGGAATCATCGGCGGCAGCGGATTGTATGAGATGGAGGGTTTCACCGATACCGAGGAAGTGGCGGCGCCCACGCCTTTTGGTGAGCCGTCCGACCGATACATCGTCGGGCAGTTGGAGAGCCGGAAGGTGGCATTCCTGCCGAGGCACGGGCGGGGACACCGCTTTTCGCCTCACGAGCTAAACTTTCGCGCGAACATCTACGGATTCAAGAAGCTCGGCGTCAAGTGGCTGCTCTCCATGAGCGCCGTCGGCAGCCTCAAGGAAAAGCTCCGCCCGACGGATGTCGTCATTCCCAACCAGTTCTATGACCGCACCAAGTTGCGCAAGGACACATTCTTTGGCGAGGGCGTCGTGGCGCATGTGTCGTTCGGCGACCCGGTGTGCCCGAACTTGTTTGAGATACTCGTGGACTCTGGCGAAGAAGCCGGCGCCGTGGTTCATAAGGGGGGGACATACGTGAACATGGAGGGTCCCGCTTTTTCCACGCGAGCGGAATCGAACACCTATCGGCAACTCGGATTCGATATTATCGGCATGACGAATCTCTCCGAAGCAAAGCTCGCGCGGGAAGCTGAAATGTGTTACGGGACCATCGCCATGATCACCGATTACGATTGCTGGAAAGAAGATGCCGAGGAGGTCAGCGTCGAGACCATCGTCCGCATCCTCCAGCAGAACGCCGGTATGGCTCAGAAAATCATCAGGCTGGCCATCAAGAGAATCCCTTCCGAGCAGGATTGTGCCTGTGCGCACGCGATTGAAAAGGCTATCATCACCCGCCGCGAGTTCATCCCGGAAGAAGCCAAAAAGAGGCTGGAGGTTATCATCGGGAAATACGTTAAATAAGGGATGTCGTCAGCTCGGGTCCCGATTGGAGACTGCGGATTGCGTATTGCGGAATTCGAGGTCCGAAGAATCAAAATCCGAGATCCAAGCTCGCAAATGCGAAATGGGAATCGGGGCCCGTCGTAGGGGGAAAAGGTCGAATAATGGAAGCGGAAGAGGTTCTCCAGGGGACGGTCGAAAAGGTCATTTTTCTCAACGAAACCAACGGCTACACGGTTGCTCGTCTCAAGCCCGATCGCCTCGGGCGGATTCTGAGCTCGCTACGCGAAGGGGGAGATGCCGCCACGGCAGGCGGCGCGCTGTGGGAAATGGAGCGCACGGGTCTGGTGACGATAGTGGGAAATCTTATCGGCGTTTCCCCGGGGGAGATTCTTCGTTGCATCGGCCGGTGGGTCGTCAACCAGAAGTTCGGTTTGCAGTTCGCGGTGGAGAACTACGAGTCAGTGATCCCTTCGACCGAGGAGGGATTGCGCAAATATCTCTCCTCGGGGTTGATTCCGGGCATCGGGGAGAAGTACGCCGAGCGGCTCGTTGACCGGTTCGGAATGGAGACCATTGACGTTATCGAAAACGACCCCGAGCGCCTCAGAGAAGTGCCAGGCCTCGGGAAGAAAAGGATCGCCGCGCTCCGCAAAGGGTGGGGAGAGCAGCGGCAGATTCGGGGGGTAATGATATTCTTGCACAGCCACGGGATCGGCACTTCCATGGCCCTGAAGATTTACAAAAAGTACGGCAACGAATCCATACGCGTCGTCCAGGAGAACCCGTACGCGCTTGCGATAGAAGTTTCGGGCATAGGCTTTGTCAGAGCAGATAGGATAGCCAGAACGCTCGGCTTCAGCGCCGACTCCATAGAACGTGCCCAGGCGGGGATCGTTTATGTGCTCGAACAGGCGGCGGTTGGCGAGGGACACTGTTACCTCCCGGTGCGGGAGCTGGTTGGAAAAGCTTCGGAGCTGCTGGGAGTCGAAGCTGGAATCGTCGTTGACGCGCTCGAGAGGCTGCTCGAGACAAGGCTGGTGGTGTTGGAGAACGTTGACCAATGTAGGGAAGTCCAGCTCACACCGGGCGAGCAGAAAGGCGGTCGTTTGGCCCGCCTCATTGAGGAGGAGGAACTCGAATCGCCCGAACACGGGGTCTATCTCAGGTCGCTTCTCTGGCCGGAGCGGGATGTCGCGGCGAAGCTGACTCGCATGAGATCGGCTGCGTCTTCCATGCCGCCAGTCAAAATCAACCGAGCGATCCAGTGGGCCCAGCGCACCATCGGGATAACGCTGGCCGATGAGCAAAGGGAGGCTTTGCGTCTGGCTCTGAAGGAAAAGGTGCTTGTCATCACCGGCGGCCCGGGGACGGGCAAGACCACGCTCATCAACTGCATCTCCAAAATATGGATGTACAAGAAAATCGCCTTGTTCCTCGGCGCACCCACCGGAAGGGCGGCGAAACGAATGTCGGAGCTGACGGGGCTGGACGCGGCAACCATTCACCGCATGCTTGAGTTCAGCCCGAAGACCGGGCGGTTTCTACGCAACGAGGACAATCTCCTGGAATGCGACGCGATTGTTCTCGATGAGGCTTCGATGCTCGATATATCCCTCATGAGCAGCCTCCTGCGAGCCACTCCGCAGAATGCTACCCTTGTCCTTGTGGGAGATGTGGACCAACTTCCTCCCGTCGGGCCGGGCAACGCTTTGAAGGATATTATTCGCTCTCACGTTATCCCCGCCGTGAGACTGACGCAGATTTTTCGGCAGGCGAGACGAAGCCGCATCGTCATCAATGCGCACCGCGTCAACGCGGGGCTTTCGCCAGACCTCGACGCTCCCCCGCCGGGGCGGGGCGAGGAAAGCGACTTCTATTTCGTGGAATGTGACACGTTGTCCGGTGCCCTCGGAGCCGTAAAAACCCTCGTCGCGGAGAAGATTCCGCGAAAGTTCGGCTTCGACCCCATCGAGGACATCCAGGTTCTTTCGCCGATGCACAAAGGGCAGGTAGGCGTCGAGAACCTCAACTTCGAGCTTCAGGAACTCCTCAACCCGAACGGCGAGAGAATAGTTTTCGGCGGGAAGTCCTTTCGGAAAAAGGACAAGGTGATGCAAATTAAGAACAATTACTCCAAGGAGATCTTCAACGGCGACACCGGCACCATAGTCGAGGCCGACGACAATCAGGGCACGTTGACGGTTTGCTTCGGGGGAAAGCTCGTGGAGTATTCGCGGACCGACGTGGAGGAGCTGGTGCTCGCTTACGCGGCGTCGGTGCACAAGGCCCAGGGGTGCGAATACCCGGCTGTTGTCGTCCCGATAGTGACCCAGCATTACATGCTTTTGCAGAGGAACCTCCTCTACACTGCCATCAGTCGGGGGAAACGCCTCGTCGTCCTGGTGGGGTCAAGGAAAGCTATCGGGATGGCCGTCAACAACGACAGAGTCATGAAACGCTACACAAACCTGCAGAACCGCCTCCGGAGACTGTCGCCAGCGTCTTGAATCCTCTGCGCGCCTACACCGGGGTCCGGCTCTACTTTGTTGGGAAAATTCGGATGAATCCTTTGATCGAAAAGCCCGGCTGAAGCCGGCTCCGCAGGTGTAACATGGCGTACGCGATTCCACCGACTAAAGCCGGTGGCTAAAGCTGGTGCCGGCTAAAGCCCGGCAAAGAGGCAACCTTCCTCTCCCGAATTGTGCGATAAGGTGGGAAACTTGACATACGTATGACATGAATGCCGTCTGGGGGAAGCGCGAATCAACGCGCCAGGGCATGGCACCGAAACGCAGCCACACCGCTACAACTCCTTCTCGAAGCTGTACTCCTTTGTGCGCAGCGTAATAGCCGTCAACGCCAGAAACGCGACACAAATTGCGAGCAGCGTCCACACCGCGCGAGCCGGCGGCGTCGGCTCCACGAAAAACTCGAGGATTTCTCCTCTTGACTTCCAATGAGGGGAGAGAGAGAGCATATAGTGCATTATTGTCGCCTTCTTCAGGAAGACCGGAAGGTAGGGGAGAATGCTCTCCCACACAAAGCAATACACAAAGCCGGCGATTACCGGACGCTTCAGTCTCGCTCCAAAAAAGGTGAAAAGAGCCCCGTACGCCAACACTTCCAGTACGAGCACGCGCGCGTGCGTCAAAAAAGGAACGGCTTTCCGAAAAGCCGCCGCATCGCCATCCATCTCCGAAAGGATGGAGTAAGTCACCGCCAGCGACACCAAGAGCATCACATTGACGGTGACTGCGTAAGTCAGAAATTTCCCGACAACGAGCGCCTCCCGGGGCACCGGCCTCGTCAAAAGAAACGTGATTGTGCGGTCACCCCTCTCGTCCGCGAACAACGAAGCGCCGAAGAAAATCGTCGTCAGCACAATTACGAAGTAAACGTAAGGTCCGATGAACATGCCCGTGAAAAACTGGTGAGCGGTGGGGCGCCCTCCGCCTATGGGCAGCCAGTATCGCAGCGCCGCCGCAATCGCCACCGGCACGCACGCCAGAAGAACTATAAAGAGCGTGCGCTTCCTCAGAACCAGGTTCCGCAGCGTCAGCGACGCAACCGCCAACATTTGATACAGCCAGCGAGCAGCGCAATTGCCTATCGGCCCGGGCAAATCGGCAAGAGCTGTGTTTTCAGCAATATCGCTCATGTTTTCTTCTCTTCGACAAGATACTTGAACACCGCTTCCACATTGTCGTCGGGGGAAGTCAACGATTCGACCTCGATATTATTCGACACGATGAGCTTCGGGAGGCGGTTGAAAAAGGCGTCCGGCTTGATTGTCTCTATCAGAAGCCCTGGGGTATCCCGTTCAAGGCTCACGGAGACGACATCGTCGAATTCCACGAGCTTCGCCGAGAGGTGTCTCGGCTTGTCACACGTTATGTGAACCTTTCGGGGATACTTATCGAGCAGCTCCCGAACCTCGTGGACATTTCCTTCGGCGAGGATTTTGCCGTTGCTCATAACGACGATGGTGTTTGTCATAGCCTCAATCTCGTGGAGAATGTGGCTGGAGACGACAACGGTTTTCCCCTCCTTGCCCAGTTTCTTGATGAGGTCAATGCTGCGCCTTCGCCCGAGAGGGTCCATTCCGCCGAGAGGCTCGTCGAGCAGAAGGATCTCCGGGCTGTGCGCGATTGCCTGGGCAAGCTTCAGCCTCTGCCGCATTCCTTTGCTGTACGCCCCAATCTTCTTTTTCCTCGCCTCAACAAGGCCGACAGTTCGCAGCACCGCAGCCGCCCTTTGCCTCGCGGCTCTCGAACGAAATCCGGAAAGACGCAGCATCGCCACGACGAATTGATGCCCCGTCATCGCCCTGTAGAAGGAATCAATGTCGGGACAGTAACCGGCGAGGCGATGGATGGAGCAATCGCTCCACGGGCTATGTCCGCGCACGCTGACGTCTCCCTGGCTCGGCTTGAGCTGTCCGGCGATGAGGTTGAGGAGAGTGGTTTTCCCGGCGCCGTTCGGACCCAGAAGCCCTGTCACACCCGGCGCGATGGACAGGGTGATTTTGTTGACGGCGATGACCTCGCCGTACCACTTCGATAAATCCCTGGCTTCGATTGATTTCTCCGCTCGCTGCACGGCGCCCACCTCTGAAGTCATTTGACCACCTGGACCGCTCGAACTCTACGAACCAATGCCACTGCGCACAACGCCATTATCGCCATGACAATCAAAAAAGACCATCCCCACGAAACGTCCGTGGTCGCACTCAGCCCGAAAATCTTTTCGCCGGCACTTTTGCAATTGTGCAGGAACGAGATCAGGAGATACTTGTCGTTCCAGGTCCAACTCCGCAGCATCCTTGCGATCATGGGGGAAAACCAGAATAGCGCCGCCGCTCCAAAAGCGGCGCTACGGGCATTTCGCGAAAGCGCCGATAGCGCAAGAACGATAAGCGTGCTGCTGAAAATGACAAGGAGCGAATACCCACAGATGGCTCCCGTAACCCACCAGTAGTGCCGAAGGTAAAGAGAGTCGCCTACAAGTATCGCTTGAATAAGAAAAAGGAATAGCCCCGGCACAACCGTAACCATCACTGAAAAGAAAACCGCTATCCCCAATTTGCCCAGAATGTACTCCATCGCCGTGATTGGTTTCGCGAGGTAAATCTGGAGGGCGTTGAACTTCACGTCCTTGGAGATGAGCCCCGACCCCACCGCAAGCAAAAGGATAAACAAGAAAAGCAACTGCCTGTTCAGATATGCATTGTAGAAACTCGCCTTAACTCCCGGCGGGACAAGGCGGGTAATCTTCGTGCCGGTCCGCTTGGCGATGGCCCGGATACTCTTACTGTTTTCTCCATCGGGGACAGTTATCTTCAGCTCTGAGCCAGTGACTTCAGACCGAAGCCCTTGCTTCCGAAGCTCCTCAAAGAAGAATTCCGGAGCGCCTTCTATCTGCACGTGGTAAACTTTACCGCTCATTTCGCGGATAGCCCGGACCCCCTGAAGGGGCGGGAGGAACTTCGTCAGTGCTCCTTTCTGCGTCAGCCCATATACCCAAAAAGCGTGAAGGAGGAAAGGAAGCAAGGAGAAGACGAGGAGCCTCTTGACCCATTTCTTCTTCAAGGCCGTCTTGATCCCGTACTTCGAGATAACCCACCAGCGGAAGGAATGCGACTTGAAACTCCCTTCCCAGCGCTTGTAACTCTGGTCGTAAACGGGCATCTATTCCTCTTCCGCCTCTGTCACACTGTGCATGAAAACTTGCTCTAAGGAGCTCTTCTCGAAGACCAGATGCCGTATCTGGCTGCCGGTATCCTTGGCCGCGGAGAAAATCTTGGTTGCCCCCTCTTCCTCGGGAACGTAAACCTTAATCATGCCGTCTCTCCATTCCTTCCACTCATATCCGCAGCGGACAAGCTGCTCGCAAAACCGCTCCCTGTTTTCTCGCACCTTCACCTCGTACACCTTTCGGTTCTCGCCCTTCAGCTCGGCGATGTCTCCTTGAACCGCGACCTTCCCCTTATTTATCACCACTATCTCGTCGCAAACCGCCTCGACATCCGGCAGGAGATGTGTGGAGACCAGCACGCCAATCCCCTTCTCACGGGAGATGTTCTTGATGAGATACAGCATTTCCTCCCTTCCCGTGGGGTCCATGCCATTGGTCGGCTCATCGAGGAGAAGAAGTTTCGGGTCGTGAATCAGCGCCTGGGCGAGTTTGATTCGCTGCTTCATTCCCGCCGAAAACGTTTCCACGTTTCGGTATCTCGCCTCGCCCAATCCAACGTAGTGAAGAATCTCATGCGCTCGCTGCGTCGCATCGTCCTTCGGCATTCCACATAACTCGCCGAAGTATGCCAGGAATTTGACGGCGCTCATGTCCGGGATAATGCAGTCGTCTTCCGGAAGATAGCCGACAAGTTGCCGGACACGCAGCCGTTCCGTAAGAATCCCGTGGCCGAGGACTGTCCCCGTCCCTTTCACCGGCTTGAGAAAACCGAGCAGTCCCCTGATCAATGTCGTTTTTCCGGCGCCGTTCGGCCCGAGGAGGCCTATCGCGGGGCCCTTCACGGAGAAGCTCACTTCATCCAGAGCCACGCTGGAACCGTACCGGACTGTCAATCCTTCGATATCAATCATCTCTGCATCTCATAAGGTCTAAGTCGCTCACTCTCATGCGCACAAGAACTCCCCGCAGAGAGCGCAGAGAAAAGGGCTGGCCATTTCCAACGACGGGAAGGCACGGCGCCACATGGGAATGGCGACCCTCGTGGGACGAATCGTTTTGCCATAGAGCCAGCTCCCCGCCTCTGCGCACTCTGCGGTTCCACCCTCAGCCACAAACGGCCGAGGGGTCACCTTCAGTTCCACAAGTTTTGACGACTCCGCTCTTATTATATCATACTCCAGAGCAACTCGCGGTCCTCCACGAAGACCTCGTCGGCAACCGAGTGTATCCACCATTACACTATGAGGTCTGGGCGAGGAGCCTTCACAAAAAAGACGCTAAAATCGAGAAAATGTTCCGAAATACTTCCCCTCGCCGCGTCCTCGCCCCACGACTCGCCGTGCTGCGGGCGAGACAATGGGCAGGGCGCGCGCCCATAACAAGCGCCTCCTCACGATTCAACGCGTCGGAGGAAATGCGTCCTTGACAAGCTCAATTTCCGGCGGTCCCTTCTCAGCAAGAATGATGCCCACGAAATCAAACCTCCAATCGCGTTCTGTGAGCTTGTATCTATAAAGGTAGTGACGGGCAGCGCGGGTCAAACGGCGCCTTTTCGTGTGGGTAAGGGTTTCGAAAGGGGGGCCGTACTTCCCGGAAGAAAGCGTTCTGACCTCCACGAAGCAGATGGTGCTTCGCTGCTGCGCGATGATGTCAATTTCTCCGTAAGGGCAGCGGTAGTTCATCGCGCGTATTCGGTATCCCTGTCTGCGGAGAAAGTTGCGGGCGATTTTCTCTCCCTTTTTCCCGAGTTCACTGCGTTGGCTGGTCATGCTCAGCAAGGCTCCGCCAATTGAGGAGTTGGTCAATAGCAACAATTCACCGCCAGTATGACATCGCAGGCGGATCGAGGCAAGGAATAGAGGGAGTGCGGCTGTATTGGCGTGGCAAGCAGAGTAGGGAAGCGCCGCGGCGGCTCGCCCTCATCCGCCCCGCAACGCTTGATGTCGTCGGTGTAGAGGATAAGTTTCTATTTGGCGTCCTGAGCAAACAGCCCCACCGCCTCTTTTTCAGAGGGTCGTGCCCGCCAGGGAGGCATAGCCGAGCAGCCGCATGTATTCCTTCATCATCTCCTTCACCGTGGGGAAGAAGATTTCGTTTCGCCGGTGGACATCTGTGAGAAACTTCAGGCTCGGTCGGGCTGCCGGAATCCCCTTGAAAGCCTCCCCCAGCTTCCCCTCTTCTATCAAGGCATCAATATCCTCTTGCGTGAGAATGCCGGAGAGATTCTCGATTGTATCCTTCGCCAGGAGCTGCCCCGCCGTTCTCTCAAAGGTTGTCCAGATGTTCAACTTGACGATTCCGTCTCCGCCGACTCCCTTTACGTCCTCCTTGCCGAGGCTGGAGCTGCCGTGAAGAACCATTTTGGGCCCGATAGCGTCTCGAATGGCACGCGCCCGAGCGGCGTGATACTTCGCCCGAATGAAGGTTGATTGATGCTCCGTGCCGACATTGGGCACGATGAGGTCTGCTCCTGTCTCCTCTAAGTAAGCCTTTGCATTGGCGGGGTCCGTCAGCACGAGCGCTTCGGACCCGGACATGGCAATTTCGTCAACGATTGCCTCTATGAGGTAATGTTCGCGGTGCTCCTCCTTGAACTTTTTCGTGCGGGCCATATTCTCCTCGAGCGGAAACGCCGAGCAGTCGTACATCACCGACGATACAAACCCCTTCCCGAGCTCGAAAAGGTCGCTGTCGGCGTCCGGCTGACCGTGGTCGAGGTGAGCGAAGACCATCACGTTTTCGAACTTCCCCCCTTTTCTGGCGAGCCTCAGGGCATCGTCCCGCACGGCGAGAAAACCCTCCACGGGGTCCGAAAACGGCGTGTAGTTGATAAGCTGCTGCCGTTCCGGATACCTCGCCGTGAAAGAGAGAATCACGGGGACGTTTGTGATGTCGTACTCCCGCCCGATCTCCTCCGCCGCCGCAAAAGCCGCGTGGGTTGTGGCGAGGTTTTCCGTGCAGAAACACGGAACCGCCGCCTTTTTCTTTGCGCATACCTCGTAAACCTCCAACGATTTTTCGATGCTCGTTACAATAGACATGACCTCTCCTAATATTCTGTGCCGATTGATAGTTTTCGCATTCTTCTCACTAACCCGTTCTGCCCACACACCGTCTTCTCGCCTGGTTAACTCCAGGCCTCGAAAGGCGAATGGGGGCGACGCCTTCGCGTTGCGCTGTTCGACTCAGACTTACAGTTCTATCAGGTAACGACGGTGATGCCGTACAGTTGACAAAAAGCTCGCAGTTGCCCTGCGTAGTTCCCGTAGAATATCGTCTGGTGCATACCCTTCACGTCACACACATCGGCGACCTCGTTTATCGTCATTTCCACATTCGTGCGACATCCGCCCGCGGGCGGTGTGTTATAGCACCGTACGACCTTCCCCGAATAAATAATCATCTGCGGAGTTTTTCCGGCGAGGTAATCCGCCATCGTGACTTCCTGCCCGGCACGCCAGAGCACCTGAGGCGCCACCCCTATGCCTGACTCGGCGTGGTTTCTCAAGATATAAGGCTCGGGCGGCTCGCTCGTGCCCTTCAACTTCGAGGCGCAGGTGCAATGCGCGCCGAAATAATGGTTTCTCTCCGTCTCGCTCGAGGAGTTCTGCTGGAAGCCCGGTCTGTCGAAGAGATACTGCACCAGCATCATGGAAAGCGTCGCGTCGAGGTCGTTTTGACAGCCCGCTGCGATACCCTCGTCCCTCAAGCTCATGAAACCCATACAAGGCGGCGGGAACTGCCGGTCCCTGATTGCCCCCAAACAGTCCATCATGATGGCATCGCCCTCTTCAGCCTCCAGGATTCGTTTGCAGGCAACATAAGTCTTTGCCGCGTCAACTATATCCGCTTCGGAAGGCTCGACCACCTTTTTGGCGTTCTTGAGATATGCGCGAGCGATGTCCCGCACCTTCGCGGTGATTTCCGTGCGATTGAATTCCTCGGCGAACCTCGCCCGGGGGAGGACGCGAACCTCCGTCCCAAGCTTTTCCACCATCGTCTTTCTGTGCGCATTCCCCGCCAGACTAATAATGCGGCCTTCTTTCATCCGCCTGGCGGTTTTTATCATCCTCATGCCTTGTTCAAGGGCGTCAAAATTATCGAGCGAGCAGATCAGGTACACGCCGGGCTGCCGGTATAACTGGTTGATGTGTGGATTGAGAAGGATGCCGGTCGTCACAAAAAGGACAGCCGGAACTCTAACTTCCTTGACGATGCGGACGATGGACGCCCAGTCGCTTTTCTTAAATGGAATAAGGAGCAGCCCATCTGGCGGTCGCTCTTTGACCTCGTTGATGAATCGAGTGACGCTCGCGCCGTCGTGGAGCGGTTTGTCGTCCATAGAGATGCGCATACCCAGCTTCCGAGCGATCTTTTCGATTCGCCTTCCGTATTCCTTCTGATGTCCCTCCGCATCGAAACCTGCCCCCGGCCAGCTATAATATCCCGCCTTTCTGAGAGACTCTGTGGAGGGATACAAAAAAGCCCCGCGCACCGTGGCGATTCCCTTTTGCCGGGCTTTGCCGTCCCCAGCCCACGCGGCGCCAGCCAACCCTTTGGAGCTCAGCGCTATACCCGCCGCAGTGGCGCCCAGTGTTCGCAAAAAATCCCGTCGCGGCATCTTTGAGCGTTCCGCGTGCTGTAAGTTTTTCATCGCTCTTCCTCCCTTTTGATAGTGCCCTGAATCCGTGGAGCCGTTCCGGCCACGCACGGCATATAGAAGCGTTGACAACTTGCAGGGAGAATCCTAAATTGCCAAGTTAATTCACCATCGGTAGCCGGATATGTCAAATGTTTTTTAGGTGTGGCTGCGAAATCGTGTCATATCCGACAGCTTCCCTCCTGCGCCTCGGCCGCCTATCCGCCCGAGACTGACGGGTTACGCATGGGTTCGTTCTTTGCTGGCCTGCTCGCCGTAGAAATGGTAAACTACCGGTTGTCGGCGCCTTTTCTACCCGGAGGCAATACCGTAACTCTCCCAATGGAGGACACGCACATGCTGCATGGAACGCTCAACCGCCGAGATTTCCTGAGAAGGACAGCCGCGGGAATCGCAGGCCTTGCTCTCACAAGTGCACATCGTCTTTCCCACGAAGCCCCAAGCCGCCGGAACTCGATTATCTACTTCACCAAGTTCCTGCGAGGGCTTGGTCCGGAAGAGATTGCCCGTGTCGTGAAGCGAATGGGCATGGACGGTCTTGACCTTGCCGTCCGGCGGGGGCAATGCGTCAATCCCCAGAACGTTCGCGATGCCTTACCGAAGGCGATGAAGGTTTGGAAAAGAGCCGGTCTGTCCGTCCCCATGGTCTCGACCGAAACCGGTTTGACCGATCCGAAGGACCCGACGGTTGAGCCAATGTGGGCGGCCTGTGCGAAGGCGGGCATCCCCAACATCAAGGTCGGCTATTGGCGATGGAGGAAAGCCGGGAGCTATTGGAAAATGGTGGATCAGGCGAAGCGAGACCTGGGCGGATTTAGCAAATTGTCGGAGAAGTACGGCGTCCGCACCCTCGTTCACACCCATTCCGGACCTCACCTGGCGTGTAATGCCTCGGCTTCGATGGCGCTTTTGCGAGATTTCAATCCCGCTCATGTCGGCGTCTATATTGACCCGGCGCATCTCTCCATCAATGGTGAGCCTCTTCCGCTGGCTCTCGACATCATCGGCAGTCATCTCGCAATGGTCGCCGTCAAGAATGTCGCCTACGTTGCGACCAAGGGGCCCAACGCGACGAAGTGGGAAAGGAAATGGTGTTTGCTTCGCGACGGTTTCGTGGATTGGCCGAGCGCCATCGCTCTCCTCCGAAAGCGGGGATACGACGGTCCCCTGAGCCTGCACGGCGAATACTCCGGCCCGGGAACCCGTGATGCCATCCTGAAAAACGTCGCCGAAGACGCCAGCTATCTCATTTCTATTGTCCGATAAGAGCGTGGGATTAGCGACGCTTCCGGCTTTCGACGGCTGTGAGTGCAACTGCCGCCGGAGTAGTCGGGACGGCGCGGTTGGTTTCTATAACGATTAACGCACAGGAGAAATGACCAATGTCCGTCGCATCGCATTCTGCTTCCGAAAAGCGAAGGGCTGGAGCTACCGCGCAGACGCGGCGGTGGATTGTCCTCGCCACGGTCGGCGTCGCCTTTTGCGTGCTTCTTATGTCGTGCGTATCCGGGGATAACCCTCGCCCGCTCCGGCGCCCCACTGTCAAGACAGGGCTTGACGTTCTCGCCGAGAAAGGATACCGGACTTTGAAAGGGAGGCGAGTCGGGTTGATCTGCAACCATTCTGCAGTCAACTCGCGAGGCGAGCATATAATCGCGCTGTTTGGCGGCCAGAGCACCTTTCATCTCGTCGCTCTGTTCTCGCCGGAGCACGGGCTGAAGGGTGATGTGGACAAGCGAATCGCCTCCGCCGTCCATCCCGAGACAGGATTGAAGGTCTATAGCCTTTACGGCGAGACGCGGCGCCCGACGGAGAAAAGCCTCAATGGCATTGACACCCTCGTCTTCGACATTCAGGACATCGGCGCTCGCTTTTACACCTACATTTCGACCATGGCGATGTGCATGGAGGAAGCCGCCAAGCACAAGATAAACTTCCTCGTGCTCGACAGACCAAACCCCATCACCGGAACGAGGGTCGGAGGACCTCTCCTTCACAAAGATTACGAAGGCCGCTTCATATCCTATTTCCCTCTTCCGGTAATGCACGGTATGACCGTCGGCGAGCTCGCCCGCATGTTCAACAGCGAGTTTGGCATTCACTGCGAGCTCACGGTTGTGCGGGTGCGAGGATGGCGACGCCGGATGTGGTTCGATGAAACAGGTCTGCCCTGGGTCAACCCCTCTCCGAACATCCGCAATCTCGTCGCGGCGACGGTTTATCCGGGCTTCGGGATAATCGAGCAAAGCAATATCTCCGTCGGCAGGGGGACCTTGTCGCCGTTCGAGCTTTACGGGGCGCCGTGGATAGATGGGAAAAAGCTCGCCCAGCAGATGAGCGAGACCGGCTTGCCCGGCCTCCAATTCACGCCTGTCGAGTTCACGCCCGCAAGCAGCAAGTTTGCTGGCGAAAAATGTTCGGGTGTGAGGGTCGTCTTGACCGATAGGAGTAAGCTGGATTGCGTACGCGCAGGGCTTGCCTTTGTTGACGCAATTTACAGATTGCACGGAGACGCGCTCGAGACCGAGCGAATCGGGCCGATGATTGGCGACCCCGCGGTGGCGGATAAGATCAAGGCCGGTGTCCCGGTTGATAAAATTATCAGCGATTGGCAGCCTCGACTGCGGCGCTTCATAAGGCGCAGGGAACGGTACCTATTGTATCCGTGACAGCCCTCGGGACAAGACCATACACAGCATGCGCCGTGCATCTCAGTGGTCAGCCACATCTCTGGCTCTTTTTGGGCATGAAAAGACCTTGTGTCGGGCCCCGGCGAAAACGCGCGAAACGCAAAAAGCAAAGCCTACGGGCGACGGTGAAGACCGAAAATCGCAACTCATACTTAGTGTTCTGGTTCATAAGCTCGGTGACGCATTTGTTTCGATGGGATAACAGGATAAACTCGATGTTGTGAATTCTGTTCATCTTGTCGAAGAAGTTCTTTTCACACAGCATTACACGTTACTGTATTTGTGAATCTATGTGCTAAGGGAGGGTGAAGGATGGAGAATCGTTTGAGCAGGCGCCAGTTTTTGCGGCTGGGGATGGCCGCGGGAGTTGTTGCGGGAGTTCGGAACTCAGGACTCGCGAATGGCGATTCCGGGCCTACTCGCCTCGGCTTTATCGGTGTTGGAGGCCGAGGGACGTATTTGCTGAGGCTCGCGCTCGGCCTGAAGGAAGTGGAAGTCCGCGCCATTTGCGACATTAATGAAGCTCGTCTTCGTCGAGCACAGGACATCGTCCAACAAGCCCGGGGGAATACGCCGCACGGATACTCGGTGGGGCCGAAGGATTATCGGCGATTGCTGGACAGGGACGACGTTGACGCGGTGGTCATCGCCACGCCCATGCAGCTCCACGCGGAGATGTCGGTTGATTCGCTTCGTGCAGGCAAGCACACCTTCAGCGAGGTGGCAGCGGCCTGCACTCTCGACGAATGCTGGGGGCTGGTGGAAGCGGTTGAGCAAACGGGCAGGCTTTACATGCTCGCGGAAAACTGCTGCTACTATCGCTCAAACATGATGATTCTCAACATGGTCAAGGAGGGTGTGTTCGGAGACATCACCTACGCCGAATGTGGCTACGTCCACGACTGTAGGGCGATAAAATTCAAGCCAGACGGGACGTTGACATGGCGAGGGGAATTGTCTCGCGACAACCTGGGTAACCTCTATCCCACGCACTCGCTCGGTCCCGTCGCTCAGTGGATGGGAATCAATCGTGGAGACCGCCTTGTCTCTCTCGTGGCGATGACCACCCGGCAGGCGAGCATCGAGCGATATGCCACCACCCACTTCGGTAAGGAGAGTCCCGCTGCGAAAGTCAGGTTTGCGGTTGGCGATTCGACCACCACATTGATTCGAACCGCGAACGGCGCCGTCATAGACCTGCGGTACGACACCGCCTCAGCTCGCCCCCATCCGACCACGACCTACTATGCCCTGCAAGGGCTGAAAGCTTCGTACGAATCGAGAGGTGAGCAGATCTGGATCGAAGGAGCCAACAAGCGCCTGGCGTGGGAGCCGTTAAGCAAGTACGCGATGAAATACGATGACCCGAAATGGAAGACGTGGGAGGAAGAGGCGAAGAAAACCGGCCACGGCGGGGCCGATTTCTTCGTGATCAGGGACTTCATCGGGGCCATTCGTGTCCCGCCGAAAGGCGGGATTGACGTGTACGACGCAGTGACGTGGAGCTCGGTCGTGCCGCTTTCCGCCAAGTCCATACGCGCCGGCGGAAAGCCCGTCGAAATCCCGGACTTCACCCGCGGAAAATGGAGAAGGGGGAACGTTGAGCATCGGTTTAGAGTTTAGAATCTAAGTGGCGCGATATAAAGTAGTTGTATGCTTGCGCGTTAAAGAGATGATACCTCTCGCGTATCAAGCCTGCGAAGGGAACAGAACCTCAAAACGGAAAGGACTACCACAATGTTCAGGAGCGGATTTTCTCGCGCCGTCATCTTCATAACTGCGGGGCTGCTTCTCGGGATGGCATTGTCACCTGAAAAGGGGTTATCCCAAACTGAGTTGGCACGGCCGACCAAGCAGCAGCTCGAGTGGCAGGACATGGAGCTCGGGGTCTTCTGTCACTTCGGCATCAACAGCTTCCACGACAAGGAATGGAGCGACGGCACACTCGATCCGGCGAGCTTCAACCCGACGGAGCTGGACGCCGAGCAGTGGGTCAAAGCGGCACGCGACGCCGGGGCAAAGTACTTCATGCTGACGGCAAAACATCATGACGGATTCTGCCTCTGGCAAACTTCCACGACCGACTACAGCGTCAAGCGAAGCCCCTGGCGCGGCGGTAAGGGTGACGTGGTCAAGGAAGTTGCCGACGCTTGCAGGAAGTACGGCGTGAAGTTCGGTGTTTACCTCTCGCCGTGGGACCGCCATGAGCCGTGCTATAAGGATAAGAAAGCATACGATGAATTCTACAAGCGGCAGCTCGAGGAATTGCTGACCGGATACGGCAAGCTTGTGGAGGTGTGGTTCGACGGCGCCGGTTCGGCAGGACGGGAATACGACTGGCCGAGAATCATCGCCCTCGTGCGAAAGCATCAGCCGAACGCCATGATTTTCAACATGGGAGAGCCGACGATCCGCTGGGTTGGGAACGAGGACGGGGTGGCTCCATACCCATGCTGGAATACGGTGAGAAAAGAAGATGTCCTGAAGTTCAATCAAGGCAAAGGGAAAGCGGGACCCGAGGGAAGCGTGTGGTTGCCCGCGGAATGCGACGGGAGAATTCGCAGAAACTGGTTCTGGCATTCGGACGATGCAAGAACTCTCAAGTCAGTGAGCCAGCTCATGGGAATGTACTACCGCTCCGTGGGGCACGGCTGCAACCTTCTTCTCAACGTCGGCCCCGACCGGCGAGGGCTTTATCCTGAACAGGATGCTGCGCGGCTGCGGCAGTTTGGCAAGGAGATTGCCCGACGCTTTTCTAAGAGCCTCGCCAGCACAAGCGGCAAGGGCGACCAGCTCTCAATCTCCTTCCCGCAGCCGACCTGGGTGGACCACGCAATCACCCTGGAAGCGATTCAGAACGGCGAGCGAGTTCGCAAATACTTCATCGAAGTTCTTGTCGAGAACAAGTGGAGAACCGTCGCCGAAGGCACTGCCATCGGACACAAAAAGATTGACAGATTCCCTGCCGTTCAAACGAACTGCATCCAGTTGCGATGCGTTGAATCAAAGGGCGAGCCGCAGATCAGGCGGTTTGCCGTCTTCTTTCACGGCCGTTCCGCAAAGGAGGAAGGCAAGTAGATGGAGTAGGGGAGGGCGGGCGCCGCGATTGACGTCGCGGTCAGCGCAGCATCGTGATTTTGCCCCTTATACCAGAGGATTAGAATCGGGATGGCTATCTCTTGGGGCGGTGGCGCTTACGATTTCCCGTACTACACCTTTTTCTTCCGGGCACGCCCCTTTCTCACGTTGGAAGCCCGTTGTGCGTGACGGAGTTGAACTCAGGAGCGAGCAAAGGCCGATTGCCATGCGGATTTTTCCCCAGGAGCAACGTTTTTCCCTGGGGAAAACTGCGTCCTGACGCCAACGGCGCGCCCCTCACGGGTCTGTCTCCACCTGCGTATGTGGCCAGCCACCCTCCGGCGCTTAGTGTGGCACGGGAGTTGCTCCTCCGAAATATAGAGCTTGCGTCTTCGGAACTTGGAGACCGAGCTGACAGGACTGAGCACCAGAGCGTAGGAGGATGAATAGGCAAATGAGTTACGATTTACGCGACATCGAGAATGTACCAATCATAGCCGTCGCCAAAAAGTTGCGCATGAAACTTGGCTTTCGGGGCGAGAATATTCACGCAGAATGCCCTTTTCGCTCTCGGAGTGATACCGTTCACGAACCTCTGAGTTTGGTCTTTGACCGCGCCTCGAACACGTTCCGATGCACGTCGTGCGAGTTCCAGGGTTCAGTGTTGGAACTTGTCTGTTATGTCTCTGAGATCGGAGCTTCGCAGGCGATTGAATGGATTGGCGAGAACTTCTATTTGCCTGGTATCTCTTCGGCGAAACGAGACAAAACGCGGGACTCGGGGGGGGAAACGGCTGACAGCGATTCTCGGGCGGCATCCGGAACGCTGCTGAACAAGGCGTACGATGACTTTCTTCGGATTTTGGGCGACCCCTCCACGCACGCCACCGAATATATGCAGGGTCGAGGGATATCGGTCGCCGTTCTCAGTAAACACGGAGTCACGGATGTAAAGGGTTACCACGGCACGTCCAATTCGTTGAAGGAGAAATATCCGTCGGAGTTGTTGCGGCTCGCAGGACTTCTTGACCCAACAGGCAAGCTTCGGTTTCAGGAATACCCTCTGATCCTTCCCTATTTTGAGGATGGCAAGCCTATCTTTATTCAGGGCCACCGCATGGATTCGAAGGGCACTCCTCGCTACCTGCGCCCCCGCGACGCCATATCCTCCCTGTACAACGCGGACGTTCTTCGTAGGCTTGGCGATGGAGACCAGGTTTTTGTTGTCGAAGGCATCATAGACTGCCTCACGCTTGAGGAACACGGCCATCACGCTGTCGCCACGCCGAGCCTCAGCGATTTCAAGCCCGAGTGGGTGAATAAGTTCAAGGGACTGGAGACGTACCTCGTGCATAATGGGAACGACGATGCGGAGCGTGCCGTGCGAGCCATAGCCATTGTGTTTGCGAAATCGGATCTTGCGGTACATTCCATCAGACTTCCCAAAGGTCACGATGTCAACAGCTTCTTCGCCGAGAGCGGGACAGAACTGGATTTCGAGCACCTCGTTTGGATGGCGCCAAAAATCAGGACCAGCAAACCTATCCTCGAAGGCCAAACTCGTAGCGCCATGGCCGATTTCCTGGAGCAGCTCCGCGAGCGTCAGACGAAAGCTAAAGCAATCAAACGCCCTTTCCTTGGGCTGGACACCGGGTTCGGCGCCCTCAATCAGATTTGTGGGGGGCTGGACCCTCTCGGCTCCGGGCAAATGTGCGTCGCTACGGGTCCGCCGGGCGTGGGCAAGACCACGTTCTGCCTGCAGATGGCCTGGCGAATCCTCGAAAACAACGAGATTGCTGTACTTTATATCTCCTACAACGAGGGGAAGTTCTTGCTGAAATTGAAAACGCTCTGTCAGCTCAGCATGATGCCAGCGAGCTCCATCCTTCGCGGTGAGGTTCGAGCCGATTGGTTAGCTTCGGCTGTCGAGAAGATGTCCAGGTGGGGGAAAAAGTTCTTCGCTGTGGAAGGCAACAAGACTACTACCATTGACGTCATTCGGAACTATTGTCAAAGGATCAAATCCCTCACCGGAGAGGCGAGGGTCCTCGTCGTGGTTGACGACTTGGAAGCGGTTCCTTACCCGGAACGCGACCTGCACGGGAAAGCGAAAATCGAGGCGTGCGCTTCGCAGTTACATTTCCTGTCAAGAGAACTGGCAATTCCTATCGTTGTCATCTCCTCCGTGGACAAGGATCAGGAAGGCCAGGCCTGGTATAAGCTCAACGGGGACGACAAGATCAAATACGCTGAGGACTTGACGTTAGTGCTCCAGCCCGCTCCGGACGCTGCCGAAGAGGGATTCATCGAGAATAAGGGCCTCGCAATTAGAGCCTACGTCACGAAGAATCGCTTCGGCGGGGTCGGCGACGTGTTGTTCGATTTTCTGCCAGATTGCCATTATTTCGAAGAAACAGAGAAAGCACTTCCCTTCCGCGCAACGGAGTCGGAGCTTCCTCCTCGGAATATAAAACAAACGTCCGACATTGGCATTCCGGAGCCGGCCAGTCTCGCCTCCTGAGCTGGGGCGAGGCGGACTTCCAGATCGCTCGTACCTATTCTTCGCTCTTCGGCGGTGCTCAATACTTTCCTGAAAAGGTTATTGTCCCGGCGGGAGAGCTCACCCGAGCCGATTCGTTCCATCCCCCTGAACGATTGGACAAGGCAGCCAGAGTCAGCCGAGGCAAAGGAGATGGAATCCCACTTACGCCCGCCCGAGCTTTTTGACCATCATAGGAATGATCTCAAATAGGTCTCCGACAATCCCGTAAGTAGCGACCTGAAAAATCGGTGCGTAGGGGTCCTTATTGATGGCGACGATAACATCGGACGACTGCATTCCGACGAGATGCTGGATGGCGCCCGAAATGCCGCAGGCGATGTACAGCTTGGCCTGGACGGTCTTGCCGGTCTGGCCGACCTGATGCGAATACGGAATCCACCCGGCATCAACGGCAGCTCTTGAGGCGCCGACTGCGCCGCCTAACGCCAGGGCGAGCTCTTCCACAAGCGAGAAGTTTTCCGGCGCCTGCAACCCTCTCCCGCCGGAGACGATAACGTCCGCCTCGGCGATATTGGCGGTCTTCTCTTCTTCTTCCACGAAGTCAACCACCTTCGCCCGGACAAACTTGTCGCTTTCCTTGAGCTCGACGTGCACGACTTTTCCCTGCCTCGAAGCGTCGGAGGGAAGGGCCCTCATGACCTTGTGCCGGACGGTCGCCATTTGAGGGCGGTGTCGCGGTGTCAGAATAGTGGCCATAATATTCCCGCCGAAGGCAGGGCGCGTCTGAAGAAGCTGCCCGTCGTCGTCAATCGAAAGCCCCGTACAATCGGCGGTCAGCCCTGTTCCCACCATTACCGCGACGCGAGGGATCAGCGACCTCCCTATCGCCGTGGCCCCCGCCAGCACAATCTCCGGTTTCCATTTGACGATGAGGCGGGACAGAACCCTCGAGTAGGGTTCGTCCTGGAATTGCTCGAACACCGGGGAATCCACCACGTACACGTTGTCAGCTCCCCCGGCAATCAGCTCCCCCGCTGCGTCCGCCACGCGGCGACCGATTAGAATGGCGGAAAGTTCCGAGCCTCTGCGGTCAGCGAGCTCCCTCCCTGCGCCCAACAGCTCGAACGTGACGCTCTGGACCTTCCCCTTTTTCTGCTCTGCTACCGCCCACACGCCGCTATATTGGGAGAAGTCTATCTCCCTTGTTCTCTCGACCTCTATCTCAATCGCGCCGAACTCGCACGCTGAAACGCACGCCCCGCACAGAGTGCACCCGTCGCCAATGACCGCGAGCTTGCCCTCTACAGAGATCTCGCCGAACGGACAGGCTTTCACGCACAGCCGGCAGCCGGTACATTTTTCCTCAAGGACGAGTATGCTCATTTGGAACCAGGCTCCTGAGCTTTGGAACGTTGCGAGTTTTTCCCTCCGTCGTCATCAGACCAGTTTTCCGTCTCGGAGCTCGTGCAGCAACTGATCCACCACTTCCTCCGCGTCTCCCTGGAAAATTTTTCCGGACTTCCTTTGCGGAGGGGCGAAGATTCTCGAAACGTATGTGGGAGACCCTTTCAACCCGATACGGTCGGAGTCAACACCGAGCTCTTCGGGGCCCCAGACCTGAATATTCGCCTTTCTGGCTTTCATCTTTCCTCGTAGTGAAGGCAGGCGGGGCTCGTTGATTTCCTTGACCACCGTCAGAAGCACCGGCAACCGCGATTCCACAACTTGAAAACCCTCTTCCATCATTCGCTCGGCGCGAATTGACCCCGCCGGCGGCGGGGTGACTTCCTCAATCTTCTTCACAAAAGTTATCTGCGGGATGTTCAACTGCACCGCTACGCCCGGCCCAACCTGCGCGGTATCTCCGTCAATCGCTTGCTTGCCGCAGATGACAATGTCGTATTCCCCGATCTTCTGAATCGCCCTGGCGAGCGTGAACGAGGTCGCCAGCGTATCGGACCCGGCGAAAGCCCTGTTGCTGATGAGCACAGCCTCATCAACGCCGAGCGACAGCGCCTCTCTCAGCGCGCTTTCCGCCTGGGGTGGTCCCATGGTGACGGCTGTCACCTTACCTTCGCATCGTTCTTTCAAACGGAGAGCTTCTTCTATGGCATACATGTCAAAGGGGTTCACGATACACTCCACCCCTTCTCGCATGAGAGTGTTGGTCTCCGGGTTGATCTTGATATTGGTCGTATCGGGAACTTGCTTAATGCATACGATGATGTGCATCCTGTTCCTCTCGCGAGGGCCGAACACTCCGGAAGTTCTCAGGCATAACCCAGGCCCCCCGGCTCACGTCAAGCGGCTTCGCCTCTTTCCCGGTGTGGCAGGAACTGTGCGGAGGCTTTTGAGAACCGGCAGTGCGCGACGCGGCCTCCCTGCGAAATCTCCAATCAGCTTTCCTCTCCGCCGAAACGACGGATACGAGAGGCGAAATGGGGGGGCCTTGCGGCTGGCTACTTCTTCTTGCGGGCATACTCTTTTATGAGGTTCGCTGCAATAATCCCTCGCTGGATTTCATTCGTGCCTTCGTATATCTGCGTGATCTTGGCATCTCGCATCATTTTCTCGACGGGATAATCCTTCATGTACCCGTATCCGCCGAACACCTGAATGGCATTTACGGTGACTTTCATCGCCACGTCGGACGCAAATATCTTGCACATGGCTGATTCTTTGGCGATGTTCCTCTCGCCTGCGTCAATTGCCCGAGCCGTTTGGTAAACCAGCGCTCTGGCGGCTTCGACCTCGGTAGCCATATCCGCAAGCATGAACTGCACCCCTTGAAAGGAGGAAATCGGTTTTCCGAACTGGACTCTTCCCCGGGCGTAGGGCACCGCCTCATCGAGGGCGCCCTGTGCAATTCCCACAGCCTGAGCCGCCACCCCCGGACGGGATTGGTCGAAGGTTTTCATGGCAATCACGAATCCAAGCCCTTCGCGGCCAAGTACGTTTTCCTTCGGCGCCCTACAATCCTGAAGGATGATCTCCCCCGTCGTAGAAGCTCGCATGCCCAGCTTGTTTTCTTTTTTTCCGAAATCGAACCCGGGCATTCCTTTCTCGAGAAGGAAAGCCGTGGCGCCTCTGCTCCCCTTTGACCTGTCTGTAACCGCGAACACCGTGTAAACCTCGGCTTCCCCCGCGTTGGTTATCCACTGTTTCGTGCCGTTGAGCAGATAGGAATCGCCGTCTCTCACCGCCGTTGTTTGAATCGCCGCGGCATCGCTTCCCGCGTTGGGCTCCGTGAGGGCGAAAGCGGCCAGCTTCCTGCCCGCAGCAATGTCCGGCAGATACTTCTTCTTCTGCTCCTCCGTGCCGAAGAGAATAATGGGGAAAGACGCCAGTGCCGTGGCTGCGAGCGCCAACGCGATCCCACCGCAGGCTCTGCTGAGTTCTTCCACCGCGATGCACAACTCCATCACGCCGCCGCCGAGCCCGCCATACTCCTCGGGGATGAAGATGCCGAAGAGGTCGGACTCCGCCATGATTCTAACCATATCCCACGGGAATGTTTGCTCCTCGTCGTACCTGGCTGCCTCGGGCCGAATCTTCTCGTCAGCGATTCTCCGGCAAAGGTCCCTGATCATTTCCTGTTCTTCCGTGAGGAAATAGTTCATCTCAGCTCCTGTTCACAGCCGCCTCGCGACGAGGGCTGCGTTGTGTCCGCCAAACCCGAGGGAGTTGGAAAGGATTACATCAATCTTGCAGTCGCGCGCTACGTTGGGCACATAGTCCAGATCGCAGTCGGGATCGGGCGTCTCGTAGTTTATCGTCGGATGAATCACGTTGTTGCGAAGGCAAAGAGTCGCTGCAATCAACTCCACACCCCCCGCCGCCCCCAGGAGATGCCCGACCATTGATTTCGTGGAGCTGATGGGTACCCTGTAGGCGTAATCTCGAAAGACCTTCTTGATGGCAATTGTTTCGACCTTGTCGTTGAGGACGGTAGAGGTGCCGTGGGCGTTGATGTAGTCCACTTCTTCCAGATTGACGCCCGCGTCCTCCAATGCCAACCGCATACATCTCGCGGCGCCTTCGCCGTCAGGGCTGGGCGCCGTGATGTGGTGAGCATCCGCCGTCATGCCGTAGCCCGCGAGCTCGCAATAGATTCTCGCGCCCCTTTGCGTCGCATGTTCCAGCGATTCGAGGACCACCACGCCGGCCCCCTCGCCCATGATAAAACCATCCCTCTCCTTGTCGAAGGGGCGGCTTGACTTTTCAGGCTCATCGTTGCGAGTGGACAGCGCTCTCATCGCGCAGAAGCCGCCGTAACCCAGAGGAGTCAGCGGCGCTTCACTCCCACCGGCTATCATTACGTCGGCCTCCCCCCCCCGGATGATGTTTGTCGCCTCCCCGATAGCGTGGTTAGCTGTCGCGCACGCCGTAGCCACGCTCAGGTTTGGCCCCTTCACTTTCAGAATCATAGACACATACCCTGAGGCAATGTTAATGATCAGCATCGGAATCAAGAAAGGCGACAGATATTTCGGCCCCTTTTCCAGAAGCACCTGATGCTGGTCGGAGATTGTCTTGATTCCACCGATACCAGAGCCGATCAACACCCCTATTCTATTGGCATCCTCCTTTGACAACTCTATCCCGGAATCCTCAAAGGCAATCAGGGCGCAACTGGTGGCTAACTGAGCGAACCTGTCCATTCGCCTGACAAGTTTTGGCGGGAGATAATTGAGAGGGTCGAAATCCTTTATCTCCGCATCCATCTGGGAGATGAAGCCCGAACAGTCGAACGCCGTCACCCTGCCGACGGCGTTCCTCCCGTTCACGAGGGAATCCCAGAACGCCTCCAGGGTCAGACCATTGGGGGCCAGCACCCCCATTCCTGTCACGACGACCCGCCGTCTATCTGTGCGGTGTTTGCCCAATGCGTTCCTCCAACCCGCTCACAAGTCGCAAGAAGCCTTCCGCGGCGGACGACCGGCTTTTCGATGCCACCGCCACTTTCACAATTGGTAGTTACTCTATCTCTTCCGCTTCCTCTTCCTTCTGCTTGGTTTTCTCCTCGATATACTTTACCACCTCCCCCACCGTGCGAATGTCTTTGGAATCCTCGTCCGGTATCTCGATCCCGAAGTCCTTCTCCAGCTCCATGACAAACGTCACAGTATCCAGAGAGTCTGCACCCAGGTCATCCACGAAAGAAGCGTCGTCCGTGACCTCTTCGGGGTTGACCGCAAGCTGCTTGACGATAATATCTTTGACCTTTTCCGCTATGTCCATCCTTCCCTCCTATAAACAGGTTAACTCATTCAGAACCATAATCGTGTCCGCACGTTTTTATATCTCACATGACCATTCCCCCGTCAACCACTAACACCTGCCCGGTAATGTACTCGGACAACTCGCTTGCCAGAAAAAGTGCGCTTTTCGCTACATCTTCCGGCTCTCCGAGGCGGGCGAATGGAATCCGTTCCGTGAGCGCGGATTTCTGCCGCTCGGACAGGGACTCTGTCATTCTTGTTTTGATGAATCCGGGGGCTATGGCATTGACGTTTATCCCCCGGGGAGCCAGCTCTTTGGCCAGCGACTTCGTCAACCCGATGATGCCCGCTTTCGATGCGGCATAGTTGGCCTGGCCCGCGTTCCCCGTCATTCCCACCACCGACGCGATGGAGATGATCTTTCCCGCTCTTCGGCGAAGCATCCCCGGAACGAACGCCTTCGTGAAGTTGAAAACGCCTTTCAGGTTGACATCGAGCACCTCCTTCCATTCCTCGTCGCTCATCCGAATGATGAGGTTATCTCGCGTAATGCCCGCGTTATTCACGAGGATGTCAATCGCCCCGAAAGCCTCCACGATTTTTTCGGCGACCTCCTTGACCTCCCTCCAGTCGGAAACGTCCGTTCTGTACGCCCGTGCCACAGCGCCGTCTGACCGAAGTTCTGCGGCGGTCTTCTCGGCGACCTCGTAATCCACGTCGCATATCGCCACACCGGCTCCTTCGGCAACAAAGGCTCGTGCAATAGCCTTGCCAATCCCGGCCGCTCCTCCCGTCACAACTGCGTTCTTTCCTTCGAGGAGCTTAGCTTTCATAGGCAACTCCTGTTTTCTTCGAGAGCCTTCACCGTCCTCTCAAGGCTTGAGGGGTCTTCCACGCCCATCCTGACGGTCTGCGGGCGGATTCTTTTGACCAGTCCCCGCAGCACTTTTCCACACCCGACCTCGACGAACGTGTTGACTCCTCGGCTGATGAGAAGCTCCACAGATTTCTGCCACAGAACCGTGCCGGTTACCTGGCGAGCCAGGTTCTCGACGATCTCTTCCGGTTCCCTCTCTTCCTCACCGGTGACGTTCGCAACAACCGGCGCGCTCGCCCTTGTCAAGTTTACCTTTCTCAGTTCAGCCGATAAACGTCTTTCGGCGTCTTCCATCAGTTTCGAGTGGAATGCTCCGCTGACTTTAAGCCCGATGACCCTTTTCGCCCCCCGCTCCCTGGCAAACCTCGCAGCCTCTTCGACCGCCTCCCTTTCTCCGGAGATAACCACTTGACCGGGACAGTTTGCGTTCGCCACACTGACTATCCCGAATCGCCGAGCCGATGCGCACGCTGACCTCACCTCCTCCATCGTAAGCCCGATGACCGACGCCATTGTGCCGGAGCGGGAGACGGAGGCTTCTTCCATGTATTGGCCTCTCTTGCGGACGATGCTCAATCCTTCCTCAAAAGAAAACGCCCCGCCTGCCGCAAGAGCCGTGTATTCGCCCAGGCTCAAGCCGGCAAACGCTCGCGGCTTCAGCCATGGGGCGTGGGTCCTCAAAGCTCGCCACGCGGCGTAACTCATCACAAAAATCGCCGGTTGGCTATTGGCTGTCCTGGTGAGCGATTCCTTCGGGCCCTCGAACATTAATCCAGTGATGTCGAAACCCAGGACGCGATTCGCATCGTCGAAAACTCTCCTGGCCTCAGGGCACGTTTCGTACAATTCCTCACCCATGCCCACGTACTGAGCCCCTTGGCCGGGAAATAGGACAGCTACGTTGCTAATTTTCTCTACCATTCCAGCAGGACAGACCCCCAGGTGAACCCTCCTCCAAAAGCCACCACGAGAACCTTATCTCCCGGGACGAACTTGTTGCACCGAAACGCCTCGTCCATCCCCACGGAGGTCGTGGCTGCTGACATGTTTCCGTACTTCTGGACGTTTACGTAGATTCTCTCTTCGGGGATGCCGAGGTATCTTCCCACCGCCGTTATAATTCTCTTGTTGGCCTGGTGCGGAACGAGCAGTCGTATGTCATCCGCCGACAGGTTATGTCGTTCAAGCAGTTTCGAGGCAGCCTTCACCATGCAATTGACCGCATGCTTGAACACCTCTCTTCCCGACATCTTCACGAAATGCAATTTCGCGTCAACGCTCTCGTGGCTTGGCGGATGCAGACACCCTCCGCCGGGCATGAACAGCAGCTTGCTTATTGAACCGTCCGCCGCAAGGTACTCCCCCACGATCCTGGGCCCCCGCCGTTCGGAGCTGACCACAGCGGCGCCCGCGCCATCACCGAAGAGGACACAGGTGTTCCTATCGGTCCAGTCGGTGACCGATGACAGTTTCTCGGCCGCTATCACAAGGACATAATCGTAAAGCCCCGAGATGATGAGGTGCTTGGCGATGGATAGCCCATACACGAACCCGCTGCACGCCGCAGAGATGTCGAACGCCGCCGCAGGAAAGGCGCCGATGTTCTTCTGAACCAGGCACGCTGTGGCGGGCATGAGCATGTCGCCCGTGAACGTGGCGACGATTATCAGTTGGATGTTTTTGGAGGCGATTCCCGCGTCCTTAAGAGCCATCTCGGCGGCGCCTGTGGCAAGAAAAGAAGTCGTCTCCTCGCGAGTTGCGATCCGCCGTTCCTTGATTCCGGTGCGGGCAGTTATCCACTCATCGGAGGTATCAACCATCCTTTCGAGGTCCGCGTTAGTCAGTACCTTCTGCGGGAGGCAGGAACCTGTGCCGATGATGGATGCGCTCCTTTTTGACGCTGCCAACTAATGTCCTCCAAAGGCTTTGCCCGGTCGCTGTCGGGCCCGGGCCGAGCGTCTGAGAGCGGACAGCCGGTCAGCAACACGCCGTCGGATTCCGGGGCGATCCAATTTCTGCTGGGCTTGTGACGGAGAGTAGTCCGCGTCATGAATGGCCCGAACCAGGTGCTCGTTAACGTTTCGGCGTATGAACTTCGCCGCGACGGCGATGGCGTTGGCTACCGCCCCGGGCGAAGAACGGCCATGTCCTACGACGCAAACACCATTGACGCCGAGAAGAGGCGCCCCGCCATATTCCGCGTAATCAACTTTCTTTCTCAACCTTCTGAAGGCGGGCTTGACCAGATAGGCCCCGAACCTCCTGATGGGGCTTTTCATTATCTCGTCGCGGAACGTCCTGTCGAGTGCGTAGGCGAGGCTCTCGCTCACTTTAATTATGACGTTGCCGACGAACCCGTCGCAAATGATCACATCAACCGTGCCGTCGAAAACGTTTCTCCCTTCCACGTTGCCGATGAAGTTGAGGTTCTTCGTCTCCAGAAGCGTGAAAACTTCCCTTGTCAAATCATTTCCTTTGGTTGATTCCTCGCCGATATTCATCAAGCCCACTCTCGGATTCTCTATGCCCAGCACATCGCGCGCGAAGACGTTCCCCATGACTGCAAACTGCACGAGGTGCCTCGGCCGACAGTCGCTGTTGGCGCCCGCGTCCAGAAGCACCCCCGTCCCGACCAGGTTGGGAAGGGTCGTCGCCAGAGCTGGCCGCTCGATCCCTTCAAGAGGTTTGAGCTTTAGCCAAGCTCCCGCCGTGACTGCTCCCGTGCTGCCCGCCGAAAAAAAGCCGTCAGCGTCTCCGGTGCGAAGAAGGCCCATTGCCCTGACGATAGAAGAATCGGGTTTCTTCATGATCGCCGCAGCAGGCGGCTCGTCCATTTCCACCACCTGGGTCGTGTGGACGATTCTGATAGGTAAGCCGCTCGTATCGTACTTCGACAGCTCTGTCTTGATAGCTCCCGAGTCGCCGACGAAAAGGATTTCCCTCTCGCCCGGCATATCACGCAGGGCCTTGACTGCTCCTTCGATGATGTTTTCGGGGGCGTGATCGCCCCCCATTGCGTCAACGGCTATCCTGACCAAATCACGTCGCTCCTTCGGGGCTGACTATCGGCTCCTCCCCGTAGTACCCGCAATTGGGGCAAACCCTATGTGGCAAATGACTTGCTCCACAATGCGAGCAGGTCGCAAGCTGTATCTCTGAAAGACCTTGATGCGAGCGCTTTTTTCGCGTTCGCGCCTTCGAGTGTTTTCTTTTGGGAACGGGTGACATTCAACGTCTCCATGCGATGTTTCAGAGTTTAAGACCATCGAGCTGCGAAAAAGGACCGGGCGCCTCAGACTTCCTGCAATTGCATGCGGAAACGTTGCGGTCCCGACCACAAATGGGGCACAGTCCTTTGCAGTTCTGAGAGCATAGCCTCTTCATAGGCAGACTGAGTATAATATCTTCGCGGATGCTGTCTGTCAAGTCAACCGTTTCGTCGCCCTTGACCCCCACCGCAAAGCAGTAGTCGCCAACCTCCACCGGATAATCATATTTCTTCAAACACCGATTGCACTCAAGTACAGCCGTAGTACTCAATTTCCCCCGCACGACCAACGTGCGCCCGACAAGGTTTACCGAAATCCTTACCCGGATCGCCTCCTTGTACTCCACACGATCCAGGGCTTCGCCCATGATCAGGGGAGATTCCTCTTCCTCCAGCGTGAGTCCCAACTTCGGAATCTCGCCTACTTCGAGCTTCATTTCCCAAACTTCTCTCTCATTCTCTCGCGAACAAACGGAGGGACGAAAGCCGAGAGGTCGCCGCCAAGTCTCGCTATCTCCTTTATCATACTGGAGCTCAGATAAGAATAAGCCTCGCTCGGCATCATAAAGATGGTCTCTATCCGGTCACACAACTTCCTGTTTGTCAAAGCCATCTGAAACTCGTACTCGAAATCGGTCAAGGCTCTCAATCCCCTGATTATCGCTTGCGCACCAACCTTCAGCGTGTATTCAACCAGAAGCCCCTCGAAGAGACTCACACTCACGCCCTCGAGCCCCGCAGAAGCGTCTCTCACCATAGCTAACCGTTCCTCTGCGGAAAAGATCGTTTCCTTTGCCGGCTCCCTGGCAACAGCCACAAACAACGTCCCGACGATTCGCTTAGCTCGTTGAATGACGTCCACATGCCCGTACGTTAATGGATCAAAGCTTCCCGGATAGACCGCCGCCTGCATTTGTCCTCCTGCCCCTTTCGCTTTAGCCGCCTCTCTCGCAGCGTAGCCGGTTTATCAGCCGCATTCGCAGAAATCCGCCCGCTTTGGCTAACTCGGACACAATGTCGAGACTGATGTGTCCCCGTATTTTCTCACAGACAAAAGCCTCAATCCAGCCTCCCCTTTCAGGCAATTTCCCTTTCCCGAATGCTCCAGAATAACTAACGAATTCGCGCGGAGAATATCACTCTCAACGAGCGCTTTCAAGCTCTTTTGGGCAAGCGACGGTTTTCTTTCCGCGCCCTTTTGCGCCTCGTAAGGTGGGTCCGCTATTACGACGTCGAACTTTCGGTTTTCCCTACCGAGCCGCCGTATAACCCTGAGGGCGTCTCCTCGAAGCACTGTAGCTTTATCCGATAAGCCGGCCAGTTCGAGATTCTCTTTGATGATCCTCAAACAACTCGGCGAAATCTCCACGAAAACGGCTCTTGCAGCCTCCCGACTGAGGGATTCAATACCCATGGCGCCCGTGCCGGCGTACAAATCAAGCACGTAACTTCCGCCTATCTTCCCCGAGAGAGCCGAGAATATCGCTTGGCGAACCCTGGCACAGGTGGGTCGCACACTCACCCCTCGGGGACACTTTAGGGTTACCCCTTTGGCTGTGCCGGAACAAACCTTCAAAACCGTTACCTATCCTCGCTCGGGAAAGAAGTCTATGTCCTCCACCGTGGCAACGACGCTGGAGACGATGTTCCCCAAATGCCTTACCACACGCTTGAAGTACCTGGATAGGAGGGCAGTGGAGACCGCTTCACTGGTCGGTAAAGTGTCGCTGAGCACCTGGCTTATCAACATGTCGCATTTCTTGGCGAGCACCTCCTTTTCTCCCAGCACCTGCATGGCCAGGGCCTCATCCGATTCGGCGAACGCTTTGCCCCCTTTCTGGAAAAGGACTGCGGCCTGCTCGCCGACCTCCCGGAGGGGCCTGGCGTACCTGGCCTCGGAGTCCGGCAGTGAATAGAAGTTGGTAACTTCGAGGATATTCTTGCAATAGTCGCCGATGCGCTCCACGTCCTTGACGACGCTCATGAAAACCAGGCATGTCGGAGCGTCAACCATGCGACTCAAGACAAGATGTCCAACCAGTCGCCGGCGTATCTCCCGCTCTTTTCGGTTGACATCTCTGTCCTTGGCGTAAATCTCATCTTTCATTTTCACGAGCTCGACTTTTCCGAGAAGGATGCTCGTCACCGCCCGAAACATCTGTTCCGTGTTGCTCAGCATGGAGCAGAAATCGTCTTTCACGTCCTTCAGGGAACTCCCTGCCCGTAACGCCTGGAGCAAAGTCCGGATCACGTTGCTCACCCCCTTTCTGTGATGCTTTTTGTCAGTGGAGAACCAGCGGTTGCCGCGCCCTCTCACCTGCCGTTCGTTATTCTATCTTACACTTTTATCTCAAGAGTTCCGATATCAAAATCACGCTCCCCGGGATGAGAAAAAACATAATCCCAATATACAAGAAAGCGAGGCTTTTCTTCCGCGAGGCAATTTCCCCGAACCTTTTGGCAATGGTGATGGGGACGAATCGAAACGGGTAAATCACAACGATGCCGAAGATGTTGAAGAAGAAATGCGCGAACGCCACGGTCAATCCCACGGGAGTAGCCGTCCCCGGGACACTTTGCCCCGCTTTGACCAGTGCAGCGAGCATCGCCGAAAAGGTTGTCCCCACGTTGGCCCCCAGTGTATATGGAAATATCTGCTCCACGGTCAAAACCCCGGCGCCGACCAGAGGCACCACCAGCGATGTCGCAACGGAACTGCTGCGAACGATCACTGTCAGAATAATTCCGAAAAGAAAAGCCGCCGGGGCATTGCGGAACAGATACCTGTCGAAAAAAGCCTCCAGTCCTTTCAGGACTGTCTTTCTCATCAGACGGGCGATGAAAATGAGCGACCCGAACAGAAGACCAATCGCCAATGTCAAAAGGATTACGCCCCCCACGACTCTCGCAACGCCCAGCACCTCCGAAAGCAATCGCGACACCGCCACTGCCGCAGGGCTGACGATAAGGTCCATCACGTTCACAAGCTCAGCCCCACCTGCCCCTTGGAAGAGAGCTGCCGCCCGAACGGCCGACCAGCGAAGAAAACCAGTTGAGACCTCGAGCGGGAAGAATATCAACACGGCTATCAGGTTGAAAAAGTCGTGAACGATTGCGCCCGAAATCGCCCTTCTGAATTCGTGCAAACGGGTAATCATAGATAGGGAAACGAGAAGGTTGGTTACGCTCGTTCCGATGTTTGCTCCCATCATCATGGGGATGGCGCCTTCCAAAGGGAGCATTCCGGATTGCCCCCACACCACTATCATGGAGGTCACTGCCCCAGAGCTTTGCAGGATGCTTGTCCCCAAGATGCCTATGAACAGGCAAACAGAAGGGTTTCGTCCCAACCGACCAAGACCTTCCGTGAACCCTCGCCCGAACAGCTCAAGGGATAGGCCCATCAACTTGATACTGACGAGGAAAAGGTAGAACAGCGCAAGAAAGACTGCAAGCCTCGCGAGAGAGCGAGAAACTCCCTCCTTTTTTGGTTCCCCACCCTCAGTCAATTGTTCGATTGCTCTTTTCCTTGTTAGCTCACAAGCTTGCTGATGAGTATCATGACCGCAGGAATGATGAAGAAGATAACGAGAACGTACAAGAAACCGAAGATTTTCTTACCAGCGGCGATTTCGGCGAGCCTCTCGGCGACGGAAATGGGGATGATTCTCAACGGATAGAAGATGGCTGTCCCGGCGATGTTGAAGAACAAGTGGCAAAGGGCGACAGTCACTCCCGCGGGCCCGCCGCTCGCCGCGCCCTTGCCCGCCTCCACAAGGGCGGCAAGCATCGCTGTGACCGTCGTTCCGATGTTTGCGCCGAGTGTGTAAGGGTAAATCTGCCGGATGGTAAGAAGGCCCGCTCCCACCAGCGGCACCACCGCGGACGTGGTTACCGAACTGCTCTGAACCACCGATGTCAGCGCCGCCCCGAATAGAAACGCTACCGCGGCATTCCTGAAAAGATACCTCCGGAGGAAATGCTCTAACCGCGTCAGGACGGCCGCTCGCATAAGCCGCGTGATGAGAAATAGACCTGCGAAGAGAAGGAGCAGAGAAAAAACGATCAGGGTCACCGCCGCCAGCTTAGACTCCGCCCCGAGCAGGTCTTTCCAGACCTCCACGATCGTCCCCGAAACCGGCTTCACGGCGGCTTCGATTACCCCGGTGAACTTAAGCCCTCCCGCTCTGGCGAGGAGGGAGGTGCTGGCCTCAGCCATCTTGTGCAGGATGCCCGTCGCCAGCTCCAACGGAAATAGAACCGCCACCGAGCAGAGATTGAACAGGTCGTGAACTATCGCTCCGGCAAAAGCCCGCCTGAATTCCGGCCCCCGCGTGATGAGCGAAAAGGAAACCAGCAGGTTCGTTACGCTCGTGCCTATGTTGGCCCCCATCACGATAGGCACAGCGCCCACGATAGTCAAATTCCCCGCCTGGGCAGCGACCACAACCATAGACGTTACCGCTGAAGAACTCTGGATGACGCTTGTGGCAAGAATCCCTATGAATAGGCCCACGAACGGATTCGCCGTCAGAGTGATCATTCCCGCAGCGAATCCCTTTCCCAGCAATTTCAAAGAGCTTCCCATGAGCTGGATGCTCACGAGAAAGAGGTAAATCAGAACAAGCGCTATGAAAAACTTAACCAGCGCCGCGAACCATGTACCCGGCAGCCCCGCTTCCTTACCGTCGTCTATTATGACCGACCTCCTCCCTTACGGTAGTACGACGTTTCCACGTTGTAATCAGCGCTCAGCTTTCGGATTAGCGAGAGGATTTGCTCCGATTCTCCCCTTTGCACCATCTGCCCGACAAGGTAGTATGTTTTGCGAAAAGCCCACTGCCGAGCGACCGTCTTGTCCCCATTATCCTTGCCGGTGAGCTTTTGCTGGAGGACGTACTCTTTTGTCTGCCCATCGGCCTCCCCCAGCAATTGCATACTGAACTCCTCCTCGCTCTCGAACCGCCCGAACATCTCCAGCTTACTGTGCAGATAGAGGTCGGGGAGGATCTTGGGGTAAACTTCGGTGCTGTCGAGGCTGCCAAAGTTGAACCTCGGAGTCGTCAGAATCGGCGAACTGAATTGCCGGTAAAACCCGAACAGGGAGTCGGCGATCCTTTTGTTGTTCACCTCGAACATTCGCGCCCCCTTGTTCCTGTAAGAAATAAGGTCGAGAAGATAAGTGTTTATTTCCTCCCCGCCAGCGAACGAGAAGATGGAGGTCTTGAGGCTATTGAGCTTTGTGACCTCGTTGATGATCTCGCGGTCATGCCAAACCTGAGCCTGTGGACGCCCGTCGCTCACCAACAAAATAATCCGCGGCCGCCCCGGCGACGGCTCCGATGTCACAAGCTCTGTCAAAGCCTTGTACATGTCCGTCTTCCCTTCGGAGACCAACCCCGATAGGAACACTCCCGCCCTGGCAATCATCTCCGGACTCGCCGGCACCACGTCTTGCTCTGCGAGCTTGCGAGTATAGCCCTTGAACTCCACTACGTTAAACCTGTCTTGCGTACCGAGCGCCCTCAAGCAGAGCTTTGCACCTTCAACGTAAGACCTTAGCTTCTTCTGAGTTATGCTCTTTGAAGTATCCATAACGAAGATGATGTCCTTAGGTATTATTCTGAAGTCTCTCTTATCTCTTTTCGGCTCCACCACAAGTTCAAAATATCCCTTCGTTTCGCCCGGACGATGGTAGGTGGACAGACTGACCGTCAGAAGGTCGTCCAGGGGAAGATACCTTCGTATTCTCTCGTATTCCTCCGTAACCATGTCCACCAGGTCCACGGATTCAATCGCCTTCTCCGTCACGAGGGGAGGTGGCGGCGCGATAACCCCCGGAATTGTTCTGGTCTCGTTGGCCATCGCCAATCTGACCATTTTCTGCTTGTCCGCGGCGCTCGCCGGAGTTGTTGCTTCCCCAGATGTTTGCGTGGGGATCGTCGCTTCGAGAGGCGTTGTGGAAGCACCTGACTTCGTGAGGAAAATGAAGTCCGACGTAGCTGTTCCTCTTTTCACGGTTCCGTTTATCCTGGGGCGCGAGGGCGGAATATTCTCCTTGATCATCGTTTCTTCGACGGCGAGCACCTCCTGAGCGATTGTCTTCTCCACCGCGGGAGATGCTGGCGTTTCACCAGCCGTAGCAATGTCCCCAGCCTCGATAGCTTTCTCGACCATTTCCAGCAATGTCTCTTCCTTGACATCGGGCGAAATGAATTTCTCGGTTTTCAGCAGGTTCTTGTCTTCGTTCTCTTGCTTCACGGGCACTTCGTTCTTAGCCGCGCTCAGCATGGTTATGAGTTCTTCCGGCCGCAGCTTTGGCTTTCCCAAAGGAATTACAGGTGTGCGGTGAATGTCGAGGTCGCGTATTCGGAACAACTGATCCCCCGAAGCAGTGCTGAAAAGCCGCCACTTTATTGTCATATCAACCGCCCAGTCCACCAGAAAGACGTGCACAAGAAGTGACACGAGCAGAGCCATCACCAGAATTGGTCTCGGACCCTTTGCGTTTGTCATTGCTAACCTCCTTGAGCTTCATCGCTCGTCAGGGTGACTTGACTGAACTTTAGCCGCGCCCCAGTGCTCTTCCGGGATGAGCATCGCCGGGGATTTATTCCCCAGGCTGAGGCGGCGGCTCCGTCCCCAACTTCTTCAGAGCTTTCTTGGCAAACTCGTTGTCCGGGTAATCCCTTATCAGCTCCCGAAGCTGCTCTTTCGACTCCTGAAGCAGCTTTTCATCTTTCGAAAGCAGCCCCCCTTGCTCCAGGCACTCCGCAGCACGATACATGCACTCCGGTCTGACCTCCGAGTTGTTGTGAACAATCACAACCGTTATGTACTTCCTCAGGGCCTTGTTATACTGCGCGGCCTTGTCCTTCGGACTTTTCATCGCCCGCGCAAGCTCAAAGTCCATATTTCCCAGCCAGAAAATGGCTTTCGCCTCCAGTTCCGGTCTCCCCGACTCCTTCACCTCCAGAAGAAGTTGTTCTGCCTGCTTGTTTTGACCGAGCTTGACGTGCGCTATGCCGCTCTGTAACCTCGACAGCGAAATCCAGTCTCCCTTGAGCTCTATGGCCCTGGTGAAGTTGTCAATCGCCTTCTGCCACTTCCCCTGCTTGAAATAGCAATCGCCTAACCCGTAGTACGCTCTCTCAAGCAGCGGATTCCCCCTAAACTTCTTCAGAAAGAGCGCATACATCTCTATCGCGCGGTCGTAGTTCTCCTTTTCGAGGAGAAACTCGCCTGCCCAAAGGTGGGTCTCAGCGGCGACATCGCTTTGCGGATCGCTGCGAAGTATCTCCACGATGAGGCCGGCCGCCTTTTCTTTATCGTCCTTTTTGAAATAGACATCCGCCAGCCGGCGCTTCGCCCGTTGGGCATAGGCTCCCTTCGACTTGAGGTTGACCGAGCGCTCAAAGAAATCAATGGCATTATCGTACTCTTTCGCTTTCTCGCTCTCGGATGCCAGCCAGTAGTACGCCTCCGCGCAGTTATTGTTCTTCGGGTAAGATTTGACCAGTCCTTTGAAAGCCTTGGCCATCTCATCGTACTTGTCCAATTTCAGATAAGTAACCCCCAGCTTGTACAGCGTTTCACCGGCCAGCGGGGCCTTCGCGTCTTTCTTGACAAGAGCCTTGTAAAGAGCCTCGTAGTCGCGCGCCACCTCCCGGTATTGCGCCCGTTGAAGCTGGGGTTTTGGCTTTGCCTTGCGGACAAGCTCCAACCCGCACTCCTCCGCTGCTCTCGCGAGTGCCGTCACAGCCAGCTCGCTCGTCGGATAAGCCGCCGCAAAGTCCCGGAACGTTTTTCTCGCCTCTTCCAATCGGCCTTGCTTTAGCTGGCAATCCCCCAGCTTGAAGCTCGCCTGCTCGAAAAACAGCGATTTTGGGTATTTCACAACTACGGCCTGATAGTGAAACCGCGCTTCATCTATCTGATTCCGCTCGTAAAGAGATTCCGCCATCAGAAAGTGGATGTTGCCGACCTCCGGACGCGACGCATAGTTTTTGACGAAACTCTTTCCGGAAGCGACCATCTCATCGAATTTGTTCTGCAAGAAGAGGCAGAAGCAAGCCTCGTAGTCCGCACGCGGCGCGAAAACGCTTTTCGGGTCATTCCTCGACACCCTCCGGTAAGCTTCCAGAGCTTCGTCGAGCTTCTTGGTGTTGTAGTAGGAGTTTCCCAGAATGTACGTGGCTTCGGCTTGTGAATCCTGCGGAATAAACTTCTGGCATACCTCGTAAGCCTTGATGGTGTCCCCGTAACTCCCGGCCTTGTGGAGGCTCCATACCGCCCCAAACGCCGCCCGACCGTGGAACGGGGATTCCGCATGCTTCTCAACGAGTGTCTTGTATGCGGCGTACGCGCTTCCGTACTTTTTCATGTTGGCATAAGCCTCTGCCATCATGAACAAAGCCTCTGCCTTTGCGTTCTTTTCCGGCAAAGTCGCCTCTGCTTTTTGAAAGCGCTCGATTGCCTTGCTTAAGTCTCCCCTGTCCCGATAGGCCCGACCGAGGTAGAAGTTTGCATACGGCGCCCAGGGATTCTTTTTCCCGTCCGCGAGGGTTACCAATGGGGGAATTGCTTTCTCGGGCTGGTTACTCTCCAGGTAAGCCCGCCCGAGCCACAACGCGGAACTCTTCACCAGGTTCTCGTCAACTTGCTTCTTGTTGTAAACTTTGAGCAAGTATTGAACCGCCTCCGCATATTTGCCCAGCGAAAAGTAAATCTGTCCCGTTCGTAAGTTCGCCTCGTCCCGCCGTGGGCTTCCCTTGAACTTTTGATGATTCAGGAAGACCCGCAAAGCCTCCTCATAGCTCCCCTGCTTACGGAGGCACTTCCCCAAAAAAAACGTGGCCTCGTCGCACCGTTTGTCGTTCGGATAGCGATTCAGAAACTCCCTGTACTGGATTATCGCCTGGCGGTGGTACACCGGCCCCCGCACGTATAGACCGGTCGCAAGCCTCAATAGCCTGTCAGCTTCGTCCTCCGCCTCCTCCCCCGAAGACAGGCACGGCGCGAGAATCAAGATGGCACAAAGGGTGATTATTGTGACGGTTTTTACTGGCACCGGCTTGCGTAGGCTCCTTTCCTGCTCACGAAGGATGCGTCCCTTTATCAAGAGTCGCTGGCGGTTTACTCCGCCCCGGTCTCCTCGGGGAGCACAGAAAAAGAGACGTTCCAGATGTCCGCTCTCTTGCAAGCGTCGAGGACTTTGACCATGTTTCGCCATGCAGTCTCCTTGTCGCCCCTTAGAATGATATGGGAGCCCTTGTAAACGTCCGCAATCGTCTGGAGCATCTCATCGAGTTCTTCGACTGGTCTCTCGATCTGGTTGACGATGAATTTCCCCTCCTTGGTCACGTTGACGATAATCTCGGTAGGCTCTCTCCTCCCTTCGGCGGATTCAGTCGAGACCGGCACCTGAACGTTCAGTTCCGACTCAAACTGTGCATACATCGAAGCCGTCATGAAAAAAATCAGGAGGATGAAAAGAAGGTCTATCATGGAGGTGAGTGGGAAACCGTGCTTTTGCTCCCCGATTTTGCTCCCGAAGTTCATTCTGCGCCCTCCGCTATTACATCTGCGTATCTGGAACAAACCGCTTCGAGATTGACGATGATTTTCTGGACAACTCCTCTGAAGTAAGCGTAAGCCATTGTGGCCAAAATCCCGATTATCAGACCGGCGATAGTTGTGATCACAGCCATAGCCACCCCGCTGGTAAGGTGCATCGGGTTAATCTGCCCGCCGGTTGTTATCCCCGAGCTTGACACGCTCATGAACGCTTGAAACATCCCTATAACAGTCCCCAGAAGACCTACCATCGGCGCAATGGCGGCGATGTCGGAAAGAAAAGTTATCTTTTGCCAAAGCGACGCTGCCCGCCGGCCACCTTCGCTGTTCATAGATTCCAGCACGCCCGCCGGCCCCTTTTGCGACGCTTCCAGCCCGCTGCGGATGATGTGCGAAACGATGTTCCTGTTCTGCGCGCACAGCATTTTCGCTTGGTCCATCTTCTTCTCGCGCAGCGATTGTCGCAGACGTTTCAGAAAATCCGGGGGCATGATGCTCCTCGGATTGAAAGCAAGGAAAAAGTAAGTAACCATTGCCACCATCGCGATGGACAGCGCAAACAGCACGTACATCAGAGGACCGCCAAGTTCAATGATTCTCCATAAGGTCAGCTTCGCTTGGCCTTCCTGGGCCGCGGCTGCCGGTCCCGTCTTGCTGCTGCCACTAACCGATTCCGGCTTCGCAGGGACTCCCGGCGCCACGGCCGCCGTGCCTTCCGGCGAGCCTTCGCCAGCCGCGGGAACCGTCACCCGCAAGCATACGCCCACCATCGCCACCCATCCCACTACCAAGCCCCATTTCTTCAGTCGCCTCATTTTCTCTGACATCACAGCCCCCTGTGAAATTTCCGTGACTTTTATCGTCTCTTCTCAAGACAGCTCATTATTATTGTATTTCCCGCGTCGCATTCTGTCAATCAATTTCGGCTTCCCGTTGTATCGCCTCAGTCTCGGGCGGATACCCCGCCTTGGCGGTGGAGAGAAAAAGGGAAGAGAAGGGTAACCCCGCGAGACGCGGCGCAGAGTCGCAGAGAGGAGAAGGAGAAGGACTCCGTCGTCGTCTGCCGTGGCATGGGCATCTTGCCCATGGTCCCGACGGGCGTGGCGCCCGTGCCACGTGGGGGATGACTTTGTTTGCCGTGAAGGGTACAGCCCGAGCCCGTCGAGTGGGAGGGAGCCCCTCGATATCCCGCCAACGCCGGCGATACGTGTGCCTCTCTGCGTGCTCTGCGCACTCTGCGGTTCCACCCTCAGCCGCCGGTAACTGAGGCATTACTTCCCGTTCGGCTTCCTGCCGTGGCTTGCGAGCAATTCCTCAGTTTGTTGCCCATGCGCCGTGCGTTTCTCCGGCGGCACTTTCACCTCGCTCCGAGGAGAAGTTCGATAATCATCTGATCCAGCTTTTCGTAAGGCAGACGAGCCGCCATAAGCTTTTCGAGATCGTATTCGGTCGCCGAGATTTTTTCAGGGTAGGGGAGGGCTTTTTGCGCGCCGCGGATTCTCGTCAGAATCCTCTGAATCTGCGGGTCTTGCTGATATTCCTTAACTTTTTCCCTCAAGAGCAGGTAGGTTCGCATGTTCCCTTCCACGAAGTCCCACACTCCTCGTCGGTCTTCTGTCCGGTGAGGATGGCAATCGAAACTCTTCGTTCCCCGATAATCGGAAGTTTCGAGCATATATACGATGAAAAACGACTCTTTCAAGTCCTCCGCGCCGAAGCGGATGTCCTGGTCGTATCGCAAAGGCTTCTGGCTATTGAGGTGGATGCCGCTGAGTTTGCCGGATTCGAGAGCCTGGGCTACCTCGTGCACGCTGTTCAGCCCAGCCATTCGGACGTGCGCCAGCTCCGGAACCACTCCCCATTTTTCCGGATGGTCCAGAGTCGCGATGAACGCGAGAGCATGCCCCGCCGTCGGCAAGAAGATGTCTCCCCTCGGCTCGTTCGGCTTAGGCTCGATGGACAGCGCGTAATCCGGATAGTTCGTCAGCACGTACTCCGTGATAAGGTTGCAGCACTCCCTCAACCATTTCATGGCCTCTCTGGCGTCCTTGCTGCCTTCGACTTCCAGCCCGTCCCGCCCCCACCACAGATTGCACAGGCGGCAGCCCAGCTCGTATCCCATATCTATAGCGCGGATGTATCGTTGCACGGCAAAGGCTCGAATGTTGGGGTTGTTGTTTGTTAAAGCCCCATCCTTGAACACCGGATGCGAAAAGCAGTTGCTGCCGCAATTGGTGCACTTGATTTTGTGGCCCGCCATTCGCTTTTTCGCCTCTCGCACCAAACGGTCTCTTTCTCTCGCGCTCGTCCCCATCGGCACGAGGTCCTCCGCGTGCATCTCAAAGCTGTACACGTTCCGCTTCGCAAGCTCGACTATCACGTCAAGCGGGTTGATAGGCGGGCGAGTCGGCTCCCCGAAGGGGTCTCGCCCGGTGTTCATAATCGTCCATAGACCAAACGAGAAACGGTCGCTTTTTTTGGGCTTCAGCGAATATGACTTTGCCATTGCATCCTCCTTTTCTGCGGCAAGGCGATTCTGCCTTTCTGGAGCTTTTCCGCTCCTTGATCATACACGAAAGACCTTTCGTTACTTGCCAGAAGAAAGCGTGTTGGTCAAGAAGTTTTTGCGGCGGCGATACCCCAGAATAGATGGGATTTCTCGAAGCCTTTCCCTCCTTGCAGCGCTTGAACACGCAACCGAACTTACGAACCAGAACACTAAGGGGTCTTGTGGCGCCAACCAAATAGAATTATGCGTTGACGGCGCGCTGAATAGTTCAAGGAGAAAACCTCTCGCAAAGGCGCGAAGATGACTGAGAATCACATAGGGAGGATCCTTGGCGTCTTAGCGTCTTGGCGAGAGAAGATGGGGCAGAGATAGCGCCTCGATGCCATCGGAGTTCTACGCAACACGCAAAGGCGTCACGACGAACGGAGAGTTTTAGCCGGCTCATCCTACCGAGGGCACAACTGTGACTGCCAGCCGGAGCCTTCTCCGAGTCAGCGCCTTGTCGGCTGGCTTTCTAATGCGCGGCATCCCGCTCGCCGTTGGTTCGGGGATGCAGCACGGCTGACACAAGCCCAACGACCCCGCCTCGCACCGCACGGCGTCGTTCGGACAGAGAGGATTGAGGACGTCAATGTCGCTCGCTGCTGGAGAGAACCGTTATGTCCCCGCCCAATATTTTTTTAGTGATGCCGCTGTCAACCCGGAGGAGAAGACCGCCGTCCTCATCGAGACCAGTCGGATACCCGGTCAGTTTTCGGCCCTCGCTAACAGCTTCTATCCGCTGTCCGAGCGTGAGCGAAAGGTCCATCCACTCGTCAATGATGGCGGAAAATCCTTCCCTGAGAAGTCGGCGGTATCTTTGTTCCACTTCCTTCAACAGTTTCAGGATAACCTCAATCCTGTCGCACTCCTCGCCGGTTTCGATCCGAACAGAGGTACAATTGGGACGCAGCCTCACCGGAATTTCCTTTTTCTCCAGGTTGAGGTTGAGCCCTATCCCGACCACCGCATAGTGAATCCAGTCCAGCTCTGCGCTCAATTCGGTCAAGATGCCGCCGGCTTTTTTCCCCCGAATATAGACGTCGTTGGGCCACTTTATCAGGGCGGGAAGGCCGAAGAGCTCTCGCAGGCACACGGCGGCCGAGACAGCCGTGGTTATGCCGAGCTGCGAGACCCTGCCCGGTGCTATGGAGGGACGAAGAACCAGAGATAAGATGAGGTTCTTTCCGGGTGGAGAAAACCAATTCCGACCAAAGCGCCCCCGCCCTTTGGTTTGGTGCTCCGCGATGACCGCGGCGCCCTCCGGTTCCCCGTTCGCTGCAAGTTTAAGTGCAATGTCGTTCGTGGAGGGGACTTCGTCGTAATAATGAATGGTCTTGCCCAGGAAGCGTGTTTTCAGTCTCAGGCTGATTTCTTCTGGAAGCAGCTTGTCGGGAACGCCGACGAGCTTGTAGCCGATGTGCGTATGAGCGATGAACCGATAGCCGAGCTTCTTGAGGGCGCGGATGTGATTCCAAACAGTCGTTCTGGAGACGCCGAGGCTCGCAGCCAGTTCCTCCCCGGATAAGAACCTGCCTCGGTTTTCGTGGAAAAGTCTGACCAAATCCCGGTTCAGACCCATTCGGTCAACTCCATCTTCATATTGACCGCCCTGGCCGCCGTCGTCAAGGCGCCAACCGAGACGCAGTCAACTCCCGTGCGGGCAATCTCCTCCACATTCTCCAGGGTCACTCCGCCCGAAACCTCCAGAACGACTTCCCCTCGCGCCATTTTCACAGCTTCGTTTATCTCCGCAACCGGCATGTTGTCGAGAAGAATCATATCCGGCTGAGCTCCAATGGCACGCTCCAGCTCCGGCAGGCTCTCGACTTCCACCTCGACCTGCACGTTGGGATTGAATTTCCTTGCCCGCTCGATAGCGGTGGCGATCGCCCCCTCCTTCTCCCCGGCGATTGCGGAAAGGTGATTGTCCTTTATGAGGAACATATCGTAGAGGCCCATTCTGTGGTTCGAGCCGCCGCCGACCCTCACGGCGTACTTCTCAAGATACCGCAATCCGGGCGTGGTTTTCCGGGTGTCCATAATCTTCGTGCCGAACTGCTTCGTTATAGCCACAAACTGAGACGTTAACGTGGCGATGCCGGAGAGCCTCTGGAGGAAATTCAGTGCTACACGCTCACCGGTTAGAATACTCCTCGCAGACCCGTACAATCTCACAACAACCGACCCTTTCCGAACCTCCTTGCCGTCTTCAACCTCCTTTTGAAAATCGAGCTCCTCATCAATGGTCTCGTAAAGGAGCTGCCCGACTGGTATTCCTGCGACGACGCAGTCCTCCTCGACGACGATGTCGGCCTTCGCCGTACGGTTTTTCTCGATGACGGAGCTGGTCGTTATGTCCCCCGGTCCAACATCCTCCTCAATAGCCGTCGTCACGATGCGGGCAAGTATATCCGGATTGAGTTGGGGCATCGGGCGATTCTCCTGTTTTGCCTTGTGGCCTTGAGCCGAGATGAAAACTCCGAATGAAAAAGTCTTCCCGCCGAAGGAACGATTCGTCGTGGCCAGTGGGGCAGAATTGCTTGAGAAGCGGAGGTTTCGTCTCGCACGCAGAATCCCCCCCCCGCGGCCCTCTATTCGAGAAAGCTCAGATTCTTCCTTATCTTCTCGGCTCGGGCGGTCAACGCCGAAAGGCGATCCTTTTCTTTTTGCACAACTTCAGGCGGCGCTTTTTCGAGGAAATCCCGGTTTTCCAGCTTGCGTTTCACTCGGTCCAGCTCACCATTGACCTTCTGGTGCTGCTTCCGCCAGCGTAATGCTTCAGCCTCTACGTCAATTTCCGCCTTGAGGGAAAGATGAATTGCCCCCAGGGCCGTGATAGCTGAAGGAGCCGACTTCGCAGAAGGACGCTCCATCTCCACGGCCACCTCGGAAGCCCGCAGCATCTCAGCGATGTTGTCCCGCTCCTGAATCAGGAAATGATTTTCTTTTTCCCCGGAAGGCTTGATAGTGAACCTCACCTTTTTCCCCGCGGGGATATTGTACTCGGTGCGGAGATTTCGGCCCGCGCGAATCAGCTCGTACTTCTTCACGACGTTCTCTGCAACTCCCTTGTCGAAAGGTAGTTTGAGACGTTTGGGCCACGGCGAGATCATCAGCGGCAGCTCGTCATCGCGGGGCAGAAGCTCCCAGATAGCCTCGGTGATGAAGGGCATGAAGGGGTGGAGAAGTTTCAAGGAGTTGCTTAGCACGAAATAGAGGACGTTTTGCGTGCGGCTCTTCTGTTCCTGTGACTCGCCAAAGAGCCTGGCCTTGGCGTATTCGATGTACCGATCGCAGTAGTGATGCCAGAAGAAATCGTAAATGGCCGATGCCGCGTCGTTGAAGCGAAATTTTCGCAGTGCAGCGGCAACTTCCCCAATGGTGTCGTTGAGCTTCGAGAGTATGTAGATGTCATCGGAGGAAAGCGAATCGGTATCGAACTCCGCATTTCGCGAGCACCCCTCCAGGTTTAACAGGACAAACCGAGATGCGTTCCAGATTTTATTGGCGAAGTTCCGTCCGATCTCGAACTTCTCTTTCGAGAGGAACACGTCCTGCCCCTGGGCAGTGATGGCGATTATGCTAAACCTCAAGGCATCGGCGCCGAACTCCTCGATGACCTCCAACGGATCAATAATATTTCCAAGGGATTTGCTCATTTTCGTGCCGGAGTCATCTCTAACCGTCCCGTGAATGTAAACGTCTCGGAACGGAATATCCCCCACAAACTCCAATCCAGCCATAATCATCTTGGCTACCCAGAAGAAGATAATCTCCTGGGCCGTCACCAGCGCGTCAGTGGGATAATAGAACCTGAGGTCGTCACTATCACTCGGCCAACCCAGCGTGGATAACGGCCACAGCCATGACGAGAACCACGTATCCAGAACGTCTTCGTCCTGCCTCATATCTGTCCCCGAACATTTGGGGCAGGATTCCGGCCGCTCGAGAGAAGCGATAGCCTCCTGACAATCCCGGCAATACCAAATGGGCAACCTGTGTCCCCACCATATCTGTCTCGATATGCACCAATCGCGGATGTTCTCCATCCAGTTAACGTACACCTTCGTCCAGCGCTTAGGATGAAACTTGATCTTTCCCTCCAGCACAGTTTTCAGTGCCGGCTCCGCCAGCGGTTTCATTCTCACGAACCACTGAAGAGAGAGGCGGGGCTCCACGATTGTGTCGCACCTATAGCATCGCCCGAGAGCGTAAGTATGTCTTTCGACCTTTTCGAGCAGTTCCTGCTCGTCGAGGTCCTCGAGCAGCTTCGTGCGGCACAGGAACCTGTCGAGTCCCTCGTACGGCCCGGCGTTTTCGTTCATCACACCGTCTTCGTTCATGACGTTAACCGGGGGCAGGCTGTGGCGCTGCCCCATCAAGAAATCGTTGGGATCGTGAGCCGGGGTGACCTTTACGATGCCCGTCCCGAACTGTGGGTCAACGAACTCGTCTGCGATGACCTTCAGCTCCCTTCCCAGCACCGGCAAAACGACCACCTTCTCTCCGAGCTGCTTGAGCCTCTTATCTTTCGGGTTGAGCGCGACTGCAACGTCGCCCAGCATCGTTTCCGGTCGCGTGGTGGCGACAATCACGAAGTCCTCGCTGTCCTTAATCGGGTACTTGATGTAGTAGAGCTTGCCTTCCTGCTCAGTGCGGCTCACCTCCTCCTCGGAAAGGGCCGTCTGACATCGCGGACACCAGTTTACGATGTAATTCCCGCGGTAAATGTAGCCCTTTCCGTAAAGCCGCAGAAAGACCTCCTGAACCGCTTTGCTCAATCCCTCATCCATGGTGAACCGCTCTCGTTCCCAGTCGCAAGAGCAGCCCAGCTTCTGGAGCTGTTCCTTGATGGTATTTCCGTGCTTCTCTCTCCACTCCCACACTTTCCGGATGAACTTCTCCCTGCCGAGGTCCTTACGGGATACGCCTTTCTTGGCGAGGTTTTTCTCGACCGCGTTCTGCGTGGCTATCCCCGCATGGTCGGTCCCATACACCCACAACGTGTTGAAACCGGACATCCTTTTCCAGCGAATCAGGATGTCCTGTATCGTATTATTGAGGGCATGTCCCATGTGCAGGATTCCCGTAACATTAGGAGGCGGGATGGCAATGCAGTAAGGTTTGCCCCCTCTGCTCGGGTCCGAATGCAGGAGTCCTTTCTTCATCCAAGAATCGAGGATTCTGCCCTCCACCTCCTTGGGATTGTACTGTTTCGGGATATCCATGAAAACGCCGTTCCTCCATCAACGACTACTGGCGTTATGAAGCGTCCGGCCCCGCTGGCGTGTTGCCCGCGCATGCTCGGTATTCTTCATGCCGGTCGCTGGTTTTGCGGAGTTTCCTTTAGCTCGAACCTGTCATGTATCGCTCGCACGGCGGCTTCGGCGGCATCTTCCTTGACCAGGCAGGACATTTTGATCTCGGAGGTGCTTATCATTTCGATGTTAATGTTGTTGGAAGCCAGAGCATCGAACACCTCCGCAGCGACCCCAGGATGACCTCGCATCCCGATTCCCACGGCCGAGACCTTTGCGAAGCCTTCCTCAACAGTCGTTCCGCCCGCCCCCAGCTCCCGAATGACCTCCTCAAGCGCTTGCTGCGTTTTCCTCAGTTCTTGTCTGGGGACCGTGAACGACATATCAGGCTCGCCTTGCTGGTTCTGCGCCTGGACGATCATGTCAACGTCAACCTTGATTCTCGCTATGGCGCCGAAGATCTTGGCAGCTACTCCCGGCTTGTCGGGGACGTTGAATATGTTCACTCTCGCCTGGTCCCTGAGAAGGGCCACGCCGGTAATTTTCGCTTGTTCCATCTTGGTGCTCTCCTGCACTATGAGTGTGCCCGGGTCATCGGTAAAGCTCGACCTGACCGCCAGCGGCACATCGTATCTTTTGGCGAATTCCACAGAACGCAACTGAAGCACTTTTGCCCCGAGACTTGCAAACTCAAGCATCTCGTCCGCGCTTATCCTCTCCAGCTTCCGGGCGGAAGGAACGATCCGGGGGTCGGCGGTGTACACGCCATCCACGTCGGTGTAAATCTCGCACAGGTCCGCTTTAAGAGCGGCCGCGACAGCCACCGCCGAAGTATCCGAGCCCCCTCGACCGAGCGTGGTGATGTCTCCGCTGATATCCACCCCCTGGAAGCCGGCGATCACCACGATAAAGCCTTCCTTCAGTTTCTCGAGAACCTTCTCGCTGCCGATGTCAATGATTCTCGCCTTCGTGTGGGTGCTGTCGGTCAGAATACCGACCTGGTAGCCGGTCATGGACATCGCCTTGTAACCCAATGACTGAATAGTCATCGCCAGCAAGGCAACCGAAATCTGCTCGCCGGTCGAAACCAGCATGTCGTATTCCCGCCCGTGGGGATCATCGCTGATTTCGCGAGCCAGGGAGATGAGCTTATCGGTCGTGCCGCTGGCAGCCGAAGCTACAACAACCACGTCATGCCCTTCGTCTTTTGTGCGGCAGATCCTTTTCGCGACGTTCCTCACGCGCTCCGCATTCGCTACGGACGTGCCGCCGTACTTTTGAACAATCACTCCCATGACTCTTCTTCCTCACGCTTCTGGAGCGAACAGAATGGACATAAGCCGATGCCCCTGGACCGGATTGAGTCCGCCCTGCGCCGCCGCGAACTCATCGAACACCTCAACGTTATCTCTTTCAATTCCCTTGCCGCAAATGGCGAAGGGTACCGGGTCGGGCGTATGGTTTCTGAGGGAAATGGGCGTGTAATGATCGGGCATAGCCAGAACCCTATACTCTCCCCATCGCTCAAGCTTTTCCACGACTTTTGCGACGATCTTGGCATCGAACCTCTCTATCGCTGTTATCTTCTGAAGAATGTCCGCATTGTGTCCCGCCTCGTCAGCCGCTTCGACATGAACCACAACGAAGTCCGCCTTTTCCAGGGCATCAATCGCGTAGGCAGCTTTCGCATCGTAATCCGTGTCGTAATAGCCGGTCGCTCCCGGAACGTCCACTGCCCGCAGTCCGATGAGCTTGCCGATTCCTTTTATGAGGTCCACAGCCGCGATGACGATTCCCTCCACTCCAAACCTATCCTGAAACGATGGCGGGCGCTCGAGCTTGCCGCCGCCCCACAACCAGATCATGTTTGCCGGATTCTCCTGAAGGTCAATCTTCACCTGGTTTATCGGTTCGGCGCCCAGGATTTCACGAGACCTTTCCATGAGATCGCGGAGTAGGGGAGAGCCTTGCCCGGTTGGGAGGTTCGGTTCGATGGGCTGGCCGATGATGGCATGGGGAGGCACGCACCGCAGCTCTCCTTTCCCCTCCCGGAGAAGCTTTTCCTTGACCGTTGTGACATTGCGATAACTCACGCCCGCATAAAATGTTACCCCCTCAACCTTAAGCCGCTTGTTGAGGACATCTACGAGCACTTTTGCCTCCTTGGACGAAATGTGGCCCGCGCTGTAGTCCTCCATCAATCCATCCCTGACCGAGACCAGATTGCATCTGAAAATCACCTCGTCCGGGGCAGGTCGAATGTCAAGGCTGACCGCTTCCAGAGGCCCCCTCCCTCTGTAGTACAAGCACGGGTCGTAACCGAGGATGGAAAGAGAGGCGACATCGCTTCCCGCAGCCATGCCCTCGGGAATTGTCGTAGCCAGCCCCGTCGTTCCTTCCCGCGCCAGGCGGTCGAGATTCGGTGTTCTCGCAACCTGAAGCGGAGTTTTCCCCTGTAATTTCTCCAGCGGATAATCTGCCATCCCGTCGCAGATCAGAAGGACATATTTCATCCTCTTGCCCTCAAGACAGTTTACGAGGGCTGAACCGTTGGCCGTCGGGGAGGCGCCCGCTCCAATAACCTCCTCGGCAGCTTCAGTAGCGCCCTCGCTGAATCACATCCTGTCGTCTTCCCGACAGACCATTTTTCCAACCTAAGGCTCTCGCCGCTCAGGAAACTCTTTTGGCGTCGCACATCAACGCGTCAGAAAAAATCTTTATGGTCGGGACGACTGGATTTGAACCAGCGACCCCTTGAACCCCATTCAAGTGCGCTACCAGACTGCGCCACGTCCCGACCGCTATTTTTCAACTACGCTACCACAGCAACCGCAGGCAAATCAATAGCTTTTTTTCTTGCCAAGTAACGCCTCACTTACGGGCGGCTGAGGGTGGAACTGCACACCCCGCGGAGCACCCGAATGCGGCCTTGTACCGCCGGCATCTTGCCGGCTGTCTCGGGGGCATCTTGCCCCCGCCGAGGGCGGGACGCCCTCGGCACTGCCGCCGGGACGGCGGCGTTACATGGGTGGCAACACCGAACTCCCTTGGGCATCCCGGGCAAGATGCCCATGCCACGGCAGGGGACGTCAGAGTCCTTCCCATTCTCCTCTCTGCGACTCTGCGCCTTTGCGTTACTCCTCTGTTCCACTTTTCCTTCCCCCGCCTTGGCGGGGTATCCGCCCGAGACTGAGGCCATACTTTTTTCTTGTCAAGCCCGCCTCGAAGCTCAAGCGCCTTGCATTCCACACGCGTAGCTGTGTCGTCGGGGCATCATGGAGGCACGCCCGCCTTGCAAAACCCTGCGTGGAGAGCAGGAGGGCTTGCGCGCCGGTTCCCACCGTCACAAACGGAATGCGTTCTGGCCGCCCCATGCCAACAATGCCATAGCGTATCTTCGCGCCTCGCCCAGACGGGCATCGTGCAGAAAAACGCAACGTCTGATAAGAATACTTATGTCAACTTGACCATTCCACTCCACGACCTCTCCCCGTAAAAAACATTTTCACTCCGCCCTCAATGCTGTATATTTGTATGCGAGACCGTAGCTTTACGACCTTTGTGACTCGCCCCCAAGGCAAGGAGAAACACCAGGCATGGAAACCAAACAGACACTCTCCCTCGATACAAAAATCTCGCTCGGGCTTTTTGTCGTTGTATTCGTGGTGTACTTCCTCACGCTGTGCCCCACGATATATCCCGGGCCGAGCGCGGACGCAGTCTGCGATGTCAAAGGCATTGGACTGACACCGCCGACTGCTCACCCTATCTGGCTGATTCTCGGCAGGCTATTCGCACATCTTTCATCCAACACCGCTTACGTATTGAACTTCATGTCAGCCCTTTTCGGCGCCGCCACCATAGCTCTGCTTTACGGAGTCCTTTCGCAAGTCAGCCATACGAGGACAGCCGAAGAAGAAGCCCGATATCAGACTCACCCGCAATTGCGGCAAGCCGCAGCGCTGGCGGGCGCCCTGCTCGTGGCTTTCTCCCGACCGTTCTGGGAAAGCTCAGTTCTGGCAGGGTCAGACACTCTCAACACCTTCTTCCTGGTGCTCATCGTCCTTCTGATAGCGCGTTACGTCAAGACTTCCAAGTCCCGATACGCCCTTGCATTCGGGCTCATCTACGGGCTGGCGATTGGCAATTACCCGACCCTCTTCCTCCTCGCGCCGATTTTCTTAGTATTCCTCCTTGTGCGGTGTCGAGCTCTGCTTGACGACCCAATTGCAATCGTTCTGATGTTCCTCCTATTCGGCGTCGGTTTGCTACCAGCCCTTTATGAGCCGCGATTATATCAACTTCAAGGAAAGGATTTTGTCATTCACGCGAAGACCTTCGGGCTTGCTTTCTCTGCCTTCGTGGACACGTACTTTCGCTCCATGAAGCTCCTTTTTCTGGCCAAGAACGCCCTCTTCGATTGGACGCTCTGGCTTTTCCTCCCCACCTTCGTGCCGATCCTCTTCTTTATGATAGGACGGCGCGAGTACGAGCGAGGCAGCCCGACGGCCACGAATTTCACCTACCTGGTACGATACATTTTCGTCTTTTTGTTCACCATCGTTGGGCTGGCACACCTGTGCAGCATCCGCATCGGGCCTCTCGGCACAGCGGGTCTCGATTATCCCAGGTATCCGCGCTATCTCGGCTCATACGTGGTCGCGGGGGGTTGGTTCGCGTACGTCATCGGCTACTGGCTCATCGTCCTCACCGGCAACTTCAAAGCCACGGGAACCGATCCGGAGCCCAAGGTTAAGTACCGCAAGGTCGCCTACATCCTTGGCGTCATCATAGCCCTGGCTCTGCCGGTAGCGAGCTTCGTCACGAATTACGCTAAGAGCACCAAGCGCAGCGCCAGGTATGCCGAGCGCTTCGCCTTGGGCCTGCTGCGATCCAGCCCGGACAATGCCATCATCGTCGTCCCCGTGGCGCCTGTTTTCGCGTCAGTCGGTTCCCCCCTGAGGTATTTTCAATCTCTACACAAGGACTCCCCCCTCGGCCGAGAAAAAACCATCATAGACCTCAACGCAGCCTACTTCGATTTCCAAAGAGAAAAACGTGTCGAAACGGCACGCTATCTCGCCGAGACGGTTTTTGGGCGGAAGGTAGCTCAGCCGCGGACATTCTTTACCCCAGAACACCCTTTCGCGGCCACGTACGATGGCATACTGAAGTGTGAGACACTCAGGGCCCTGGAAGCACGCAAGAGGGAATCTGTTGTGGAGAACTGGAGGAAGCATCCCCGTCCGATATATGGTCTGGTGAATAACTTCTTTCTGTCACCTTTCCACGCCGGAAACGAGGTCATGAACAAGGATTATCGCGCCGAGCCTGCCGGCCTGCTGTGCCGCTACAGGAGCAGACTCGAACATCGTGACAACTCCACACTCATAAAGGATAACACGAGATTATGGAAGCAACTATTGAGTGACATCGGTGTTACGAATGACGCACATGCTCGGAAAAGGCGCGCGGACATCGAGGAAAAAATCATCGCCGAGTACTCGAAATCCGCTAACGATTTTGGCGTTTTCTGCCAAATTGCCGGGCGACTCGACCTCGCAGAGAAATTCTACCATCGGGCGTTAACGCTTGTGCCGGAGAATTGCTCGGCGGTGGTGAACATGGCGTCTGTCATGATGAGCAAAGGGGACAGCCAGCGCGCCGAGGAACTGAACAAAAAGTACGAGTCGCTCCTGAAGCAACCCGAAAAACAGCAGATAGATTCCCTCCGGACATTCGGGCTGGCTCTTGACGTCGCCCGCCTGCTGAACACGGCGGCAGCTCTGGCCTCCGAGCAGACAGCGGAAGCGGCAGCGAGGCGGCTCGGCATCCTCCGCCTGATCTCAGACATCGTCCCACGGAACGCGCGCGTCAGAGAAATGACGGGTGACCTTCTGTTGTCTTCGCAAGCCACCTTCTCCGTTGAGGAAGCGAGGAGCGAATATCTGGCAGCTCTCGAGCGAACCGACCCCAAGGACAAACCGCAAACCAAAACGATTTTAGGAAAGCTCGGTGACGTTTATGCCAGGCTCGACAACAACTCACAGGCGGAGAAGTTCCTTGCGAAAGCTCTCGACGCGGACGAGCCCATCACCCAGTTACGCCTCATGCAGTTTTACCTCAGCACCGACCAGAAGCCGTCACAGGTCAAAAAACTGGCCACGAACATTCTCGAAAAGGAGCCGGCGGACGAGGACGCTAAGAAAAAGCTCGCCCCTGCCAAAAAGGAGGCAGCCATCATCATGGCGAAGGTCCTCCTGAAATCGGATGGCGCGGAAAAGGCCAAAGAGTTCTTGAACCAGTACCTGACTCCCCGGCCGCAGGACGCTGACATACTCCTGGCTCTTGCCGCACAACTTCGGAATGATATGAAGTTGGACGCAGTCACGACCTGGCTTTTCGAAAAATACGGCGACATCAGGAAGGAGCTCCCCATATCCTGGATACCCAATCTTGCCGAACTCTATCTCCGCCAAAAGAAATATGACGCCCTCATGCAGATGAAGACGCCTGTCGTCACCGGGCCGAACACGGACCTGGCGCGGTTTTACTATTTCAAAGGAGTGGGCTACGAGGCATTGGGGAAAAGCGCAAACTCCACGGAAAACTACGAGAAAGCTATGTCTCTGTTGCCTCAGGACTACGGCAACTTCGGCGTAATCGTCGCCAACAACCTGTCCTGGCTCTACTTCAAGAGCGGGGAGCTGGGCAAAGCTTACGACATAATCGAGAAAGCTGTCGCGAGGGACCCCGCCAACTCCTTCATCTGGGACACCTACGGCTGGATTATATACAAAGGAGGTGGAGATTTCGACAAGGCTTTCGAGCTCATCGAGCATTCGCACCTGGCGAATCCTGATGTAGGGATCATCGCCTATCACTACGCGAAGCTCCTGATCGAGAAAGGCCTGACGGAGATAGGAATGGCCGTCTTGGAAAGGGCAATCGCGTCGGGGATTCAGAGCAAAGAAGAGCTTGAGGACGCTCAGAAGATTCTCGAGAGCGGACGGACAGAGAACGGCAAAGGTGATTCAGCCGCTTGATTTGCAAAGCGGTATCCCCTACCCCACCCGGCATCCTCACGGATGAAATGGGGTGTGGCGAGCCGGTGATGCGGAGAGCAGAATCCCTTTGCCGCGCCGGACTCAATTTTATAGTGCAATTGGCAAGGAGGAAACTCATGGCGGAAAAGCGTGGCAAAGTACGGCTCATGACCCTGAAACGAACGCAGTTTTACGAGATGGGCAAGGACCTCTTCGACCTGAGGGTCACCGAAATCCTGGAGAAGATCGGCGAGGAGAACCTCATAAGCGTTCAGCCCATTACCTACCAGCATATTGACATGGCTACTCGCGAGATCATGCTCGATTACGGGGTGATCATCGTTTACAGAGAAGTCGAGAAATAGAAAGGGCGACCGTCAGACTCTTTGTTCGCGACCTCTTTGCGTCTTGGCGCCTTTGCGAGGGGTCTTTTCTTTCGAGTATTCATCGGGCCGTCAACGCATAACTTTATTTGGTTGCGTTTATAAGCTGGCTTAGATCGTAACAGCGTGAAAACCTTAGTACACTCGTTCGCAAGCCCCGTAACGTATAGTGTGGGGTGAAGGGAATCCTTCGACAGGATAACAGGATAGACCGGATCCTTCGAGGAATGCGAGGTATCCAGTAAATCGGAACCCGTGTGGGGCGCCCTGAAAAACCAGGAAGAACAAGCAATCGGCTGACAAGTTGTCGCGGAGTTCGCAATCCCCGCCCCGGCGGGGTCGAAGGGTATACCGTCATTCTGGAACTGAAGTCCGCGCGGCCCCTGGTCACTGCTGATGAGATAAAGCTTGTCAATTATCTCGTCGCCACCCCGCGAGACGCGGGGTGGGCCCTGTCTTCAATTTCGGAGAACGGAAAGTGGATGTAAAGCGAAAGGTCAAGAACCTTTCGCAGGGATAGACTGGATTGCAAGAATCCCGTCCATCCTGTTATCCGGTCAAGAAAATACGTGACCGAATTTATGAACCACAGCACTTAGCGAGCCACGCGTATTATGCCACTATATTCCAAGCCAGTATAGGAGAAGAACATGATCCGTTCGAGACGCATAATCCTGCTTCTCATCTTAGTGGGCGCGTCATTACTCTGGGCAATGGTCCTCCCCAGACCCAGAATCCTTTTCGCCCAAGAGGCGCCGCGAATCCCCTTCGGTCTGAACCGTGTTCCCGCCTATCACAACGCCAGTGACTACCGAACGGCCAAGGAACTGGGTCTCAACTTCATTCACGAGATTACGCAGTGGATTGAACCGAAAGAGGGCCAATATATCTGGCGGCAATCGGTTGGTGAAAACAAGTTCCTGGCGCAGCTCATGGAATTGAAACAGCAGGGATACAAAGTCTCCATCACCTTTACCAACGTTCACATGGATCAAAAGCATCTTCCCGCGTACCTGAAGGGCAAGCGATTCAATGATCCCTATTTCCTGGAACGCTGGGAAGAATACTTGGAAGCATTTCTGCCCCGATACGGAAACTATATTGACTTCCTGAACATCGGCAACGAAGTGAACAACTATTTTGGCAAGCACTACAATGAGTGGAAGGATTACGTCGAGTTTTTCAAACGCGGCTCGGAAGTCATAAGGAGATTAAAACCGCAGATTAACGTCGGCATCGTTCTCGTAGAGGAACGGCGGGAACATTTCTGGAAAGCCGTCGAGCCATACTGCGACCACCTTGCTATCACCTATTACACCCCTTGCAGCATGTTCGGCAAATCTCCAACCGCCGAAGCGCTTGATAAGAAAAGCAGCAAGTATTTCGCCAGGCTCCTGGATGAGGCGATCCGCATCGCCGGCAAAAAGAAGTTGCTCATCACCGAGATTGGATGTGCCACGCATCCGGCGCTCGACTCCTCTCCTGAGCTTCAGGCTCAGTTCATCGAAGCGCTCTTTCAATGGCTTCCAGGAAAAGAGGGCAGGATTCTCGGCATCTCGTGGCTCGCGGCGATAGATTGGCCTTACGAGGGAACAAAAAAAGCCCTCAAGGGATACCTCGACCCGGCGCTGTTGGAGAACGAGCCGTTCATGCGATTCCTCACATCCCTCGGCCTGCGATACCAGAACGGCACCAAGAAACCCGGCTACCACGCCTTCAAACAAGAGATCGCCCGTTACCGCCAGGACGGACCTGATAAACGTGGCGCAGCGGACCAGAAGGACAAGCAGTCATCTTGTTCAGGGAAACCCGACGCGGCGCTGGCAAGCCTGTGGCGGATCAAGCCGTATCTTCCCCTCGGCCTTCCCAGCCAAGACGTCCTCGACTGGGCGAAGGAACAGGAGAAGTTTGGTTGACAGGGCGCGCGGAACGGGTTATCATTTTACTGGTCGGCGGCGGGTGTGTGAGCGCGCCGTGGTGGGAATCAACGCGGGCGCTCCGCCTGCAAGGCGCTGAAATTGGGTGGGGGGAAATGGAACTTGCCGGACTCTTACGAGCGCGAGCCGAGTGTCGTGACCCCGCCGCACGGAGTTTGACCCTGCGCGAGCACTACTGGAAATTGCACGGCTTCATGGAATCAGTCGGGAGGGTTCGGGATGCTTAATCAAAAAGAGTTCTTGAAGAAATATAACATAACAGAACGCCAATATCGAAAAACGCGATTGAAATGGGGAGAGCTCGCGAAAATATATCAAAACTACGTGCAGGTGCGGCCTTCGCTGGAGGCGCCGGCGTCCTTTATAGCAGAGTGCCTACGCCGCGTTCCCGACGTGCATTCCGTGAAGCTCCGCCTTAAGGACCCGGAACACCTCGTTGGAAAGATCATTAGACTACGTGCGGAGGATCGAAGGCTTGAGATCGATGCCGGCAATTACAGGGACGTGATTAGTGATCTTATTGGCATTAGGGTACTGCATCTGTTCAAGGAAGACTGGATGGCGATTCACGATTATATATCCGGAACCTGGGAGCTAAAGGGGAAGCCCATCGCAAACATTCGTGAAGGCGATTCTGAAGCGTTGGTTAAGCTTTTTAGAGAGAGAGGTTGCCAAATAAGGGGGCACCCATTTGGATACAGGTCTATCCATTATATCATATCGTCAAGTCCGGTGAAAGAGCAGCTGATTGCCGAGATTCAAGTGCGGACCATTTTTGAAGAGGGGTGGAGTGAGATAGACCACCGAATCAGATACCCCTATGAAACCGACAACGTGATCATCCGACAATTCTTGGTCATGTTTAATAGACTGGCAGGCAGCGCCGACGAGATGGGATCATTCATCAGATTTCTAAAGGCACAATTGGAGGCAAAGCAGCATGAGTTCGAAAAGGCAGTGCAGGACAAATCGAGGCTTCTTATCGAGCTTAGGGCCAAGTTGGATCAGATGAGAATCGAAAAGAGGGAAAAGGCGTCCATCAGGACAAGCCTGGATATACTGGACGAGATTAACTTTCAGCCCTTGCCCCTTAAACTTATGAACGACTTCCATGGCATAGAACTCCCCGGAATTGGACTTCTCCACTCCTATGGGAAAGCCTACACATTTGAACCGACACTGCCGAAGATTGTGATTCCGCCAGGCTCCCTTCTGGGTTCGGAGCGCGGAGACGAGAAGGAATCCCGCGAGGAGACGCACGGGGGAGGGCCCCTGAAGAAGGGCAAGGAGAAGTCAGGGGACGGTTCCAAAGAGTAGGCAGAGTTTTCCGTTGCGCCGTCGGCCGCTTCCGATTGCGTTCTGCCAATGCTTCTCCCTCCATCCCTCATTCCGACGTAACCCGTCTGCTCTGCACTATCATGACCGGGCCGGGGAGGGGGATTTCGATGCCGTGGTGCTCGGTGTCTGAAAGGAGGACCATGCGGTTGGAGCGTCGCTTCAACATGCTGGGGTCCACGGGGAGCTTTTGGTAGAGGATGTCGTGGCGGCACTTACCCGCGGAAGGCGGAGCGCATCATCATCTCTCTCTGAACCCTCGCCCGTGAGCTTGCTCTTGGAGGCGCGGGAGGGCGTCGTTAAGCTCCCGGTAGGCGAAAGGCGAGCAATGAATTGACAACTCTGTGGATGCAGGCTATCCTCTTTCCGAAGTCTCGTCACTTGTCGCGTTAGGGTCCGAAGCCTGCAGTGTTTGCCAGTCTCATCGCAGAATGTAAGTACGCAGCGTACTTTCTTTGTTCTGCTTCAGACGGAATTGGACATTTCCTCGTTTTCGGTTAGCAAAGAGGGAAGCAAATGATTTCTTCACTACGAGATGTCGTCTCAGTCGCGGCCTTGGTGACCGCGCTTTCCCTGAGCGCGTGTGCCGAGAGGCCGGTCCGCCTGCTTGAGAATGGATCATGCTCACACCGCATCGTCCTTGAGCCCGAGGCCAGTCCTTCGGAGAAGCACGCCGCCGAAGAGTTGCAGACGCATTTCAAGGCCTGCACGGGAGCGGAGCTATCCATTCTGGAGAAAGCTCCCGATGATGAGATGCCGATGATCGTCCTGGGATGCGGCCCGGTGGCCCGGGGTCTCGGTGTACACCCCGATGTAGCTTCCCTTGGGGAGCAGGGGTTCCTGCTGCGCACTGTGCCGCCTCATATAGTGATCGCGGGAACGCCCGAAGCCGGCACGCTTTACGGCGTCTATCGCTTCCTTGAGGAATACCTGGGTGTGCGCTGGTATGCTCCGGGCGTGACCAAAACCCCGCGTGCCACGGACATCGAGATTCCATCCACCGCCCGACTGGTGCAGCCGGCATTTCTCTGGCGACATACATCCTATGCCTGGCCAGGGAAAGATGCCGACTTCCTGGCCCGCGTCGCCGACAACTCAGGAGGGGGAAACGCTGACTCCCCTCATGGCATCCAGCATTCCCATGACGGCAGGGCCCACAGCTACTTTCGGTTCATCAAGCCGGGCGAGTTCTTCGAGACCCATCCCGAATACTTCTCAGAGATCGGTGGCGTACGTACTGCAGTGGAGACACAGTTGTGCCTAACCAATCCGGACGTGCTGGAAATCGTCACGGGGCGGATGTTGGCAAGAATGAAGAATAGCCCGAATGTCCGCCAGCATAACTTCTCGCAGATGGACTATTACAACTGCTGTGAGTGCCCGGAATGCCGCGCGATGAATGAAAAATACGCCACAGCCGGCGGAACGCAGTTCTGGTTCGTAAACAAGCTTGCCGAACGCACGTCGGAGGTCTATCCAGACAAACTCATCGGAACACTTGCCTATACGTACACGGAGGAGCCGCCGAAGGGAATCAAGATGCACCCCAACGTCGCCGTATGGCTGTGCCACATGTTCCCCTCCTGCGACAGCCACCCGATAGCTACCTGCCCATTGGACGCGAACTACAAGCGTCGGGCCATCGAGTGGTCGAAAATCTGTTCGCATCTCTACATATGGCATTACTGCGTGGACTACGCTCATTATTACAACCCGTTCCCCAACTTCCGCGCCTTGTCTGCCGACATGAAGTTCTATCGCGACATCGGCGTGGAGGGCATATACCTGGCGGGCATGGGCCACGGCGGTGGTGGCGGCGAATTCAGCCTGCTGCGTCCGTACTACGGAATGAAACTGCTATGGAACCCCGAACAGAACGCTGACACGCTTATTAAGGACTTTCTCCAGGGCTACTACGCCGCAGCGTGGAAGCCGATGTGGAACTACATCGTCATGCTGCACGACAAGGTGGAAAAGGAAAACATCCACATGCACCTCTACACAAACCCCGCCCAGGGCTACCTGACCGATGACGTTGTCGAAAGGGCCATGGCGCTATTCGACCAGGCGGAGGCGGCGGTCGAAGACGACCCCGAGCTGCTGGAGCGGGTGCGCGTGGCCCGGATGCCTCTGATTTACTCGCGGATGTTCCCTCGGAACGGCTACAAGATAAAAGGCAACAGGCTGCTCTGGCAGGGCCAGATCGCGTCACTGACCCAGGCATCGGATTTCATTAGCAGGATGCAAAAGCACGGCTTCCGGACCGTCCGTGAGGTTCTTGGCGCCCCAGAGCATCTGATGCTCGCCACCGTGATGCTCAGGACCAGCCCGAGGGTTGTGCACATAAGCAACGAGCACCTTTGGGTGGACGTGGTGCCGATGCTTGGCGGACGCGCGCTGCGCATTGTCCACCGGAAGACGAGAAAATGTGTCACAGCCTACAATGCCAAGCGCGATCTGTTCTTCCCCTTCTGCGGCGGCCTGGAAAACCGCGTTGGGGAGTCGTTCCGATTCTACGGCTGGATTGAGCCCGCCACGGTTGTGAAGCAAACCAAGACCTCACTGACACTCACGATTCAAACCGTGAACGGCTTTCAGTTGAAGCGTACGCTGAGGCTTAAGCCCAAAAAGCCGGTTCTGCACGTCGAGTCAACGCTGACTAACCCGGCTAAGAAACCGATGCGAGCCCGGCTCAGAAGCCATGTGCAACTGAACCTGGGTGAGTTGCAGAAGACGCGGGTGCGTTTCACTAGCCTGAGCGGCAAGAAAGTGGACAAGGACATCACCGACATCATCGCGGCACTGCGCGAGGGGGAGTACTACTACGACCAGGACAGGCCGCGTGGATCGTGGACCTTTATCGGAACCAAAGGCCTGCAGGTCACCCAGAGCTTTGATAATGACGTAATGGACTTCACCTGGCTCTACGCCTACCCGGACTATCTGGGCGAGCTTGAGGTAGAGCTGTGGGCCAAGCGCAAGGTGCTGGGGCCTGGTGAGAGCGTGACAATAAGTCAGGATATCGAGGTCAAACCAACCGAGTAGCTGTGGTGGTCTTAACCTCAAGATATGTTCGTCATCTGACACCTGAGTGCGCCATAGCGGATGCTGGCGGCCAACCCTGCCCGACAAGGTCTGGATGTGAAGGCCGTGCCAATCAGTGAGCTTGCCGTTCCCGTTCTCGTTCTCGTCGTAACGTCGGTAGTAACCGATGAACTCCACCGACGAGACCTTCTCCTCACTGGAGGAAAGAATCTTCAGCTCGATAGGGATGAGTTCCCGGTCGAGAATCATCGGATGAACGGCCACATCGGCCCTAAGGTCGGCAAGCCCTCCCTTTTCGAGGTCGGGATGGTCGTCCTTGAGTACGGCGCGCAGGCAGGCGCTATCAACAATGAAGTGTCCCCAGAAACTCTTTCCCTGGTCACAGGCAAACTGAATCGCATTGTAACCGTTGACGAGGTCGGTGATTTTCAAGGGAAGTGTCGGATAGGAATGGGTGCAATTGTTTTCCTCGGTGCCGACTTCTGGAATTCTGTACGTGGTTGTGCCGTTAATGGTGACTCGCTTGTTCGCTGTCTCCGGATGCCCGCCCCAGAGCTCCAGATAAAACTCGGCGGAGATCAATCGGCTGAGATTTTCCTCGATCAAGATTTGCATCATGCCGTTGCCGCGGACCTCGCTGCGGTGCATGAAGGAGGGGTGTAAGGACGCCTCGGGGGCATTGACGCGAAATCGCGAGTTGAAATAAGGATTCCCGTGCTCGATGCCTCGCTCGTGCCAGTAGCTGCGCACGAAGCGGCCGCGACCTCCGCGGATGTCGTTCGGCCATGCTCCGCTACTTGCGAACAGCGTCAGAAGTGCCCAGAACATCGCAACAAGCCGGAAGGAAGCGGCCGATTTCTGAGGACTTCCTGTAGTAAATTTCATGAGTACCTCCTTGACGGCGTGGAAATATACTCTCCCAGTGGCAAACACGAAGTCACATGTTCTGCAAGTTTCTGCTCCGGGAAACTGGCCGCCGCGTTGCCTTCGCCACGGTGCTTGTCGCGGAGCGCATCATCATCTCTCTCTGAACCCTCGCCCGTGAGCTTGCTCTTGGAGGCGCGGGAGGGCGTCGTTAAGCTCCCGATAGGCATCCGGATTCTCGGTTGCGAGTTTGGGGAGAGCGGACAGGATGGCGATGATGGCGGTGCGTGGCTCGCCTGTCTTCAGCAAGGCCTCCACGGCCCGGTCGCGGACAAAAGCATTGAGGTCATGAGCGACGGCTGAGACAAGCGGGCGAACGCTCTTTTCACCGCCAATGCTGCCCAGCGACCTCGCCACCTCAGCACGCACACGGTTATCCATGTCGTTCAGCAAGAGAGAAGCAAGCGAATCCAGACCTTTCTCGATTTCGTGGATTCCCAATTCCACCGCGGCAGCTCTGCGGACCGCGGGTCCGTCGTCCTTCAAAGCGGCGATGAAAAGGTCTGCCGCCTCCTTGCCAAGAGCCTTGCTCAGAGAGATGCACGCGGCAGCCCTGACCTCTTCATCCGGGTCGTGTCTCAGAAGCCTTGTCAGAACGGGGATACTCTCGTCGGAGAAATTATGTCCAGCGGCTGTGGCAGCCGCGGCGCGCACGTCGGCGTCTTCATCTCGACAGGCCCTTGCCAGAACGGCGGCGGTCGCGCTGTCACGCTGGTATCCGAGGGCTTCCAGGACAGCAAGCTTGATTTCGCGACTCGGTTCCCTCGCGAGGTAGCTTGCCAGCTTTCGCATGACGTTCCTGGCGCCTATCCTTCCAATGGACACCACAGCGGCTCTTCGAATCTTCACGCTGTTGGATGTTCTTCTATACACATTGAGCAACGCTTCTGCTGCGGCGCCCCCGCCGAGCTGCCCAAGGGTCTCTATCGAAGCGAGCCACACGTCTTCACTCCGCTCATACGCGAGGTGATTCAGAATCTCGCTGCAATTCTTTTTTCGACCCAGGAGGGAAAGGCCGATGACCGCTTCGCGTCGAACGCCGGGATCGGGATCGCTCGAATACGCCCTCGAGAAGCCATCGCGGACTCGCTTCAACAGACGCCCTGCCCTTGAGGGATAGTAGGTAAATGAACGCGGATAGAAACGGCTCATCCTGTCGGGGAGATAGGGATAGAAATAATGAACTCTCCCCTGGTGCAGCACGCTGCGGCGAAGCTCTTCGTTGTCCGCCTCGTCACCCTTGTCGAAAAGAGCCGCGAAAAGTTTGCAGAGCGATGCGGCAGCCTCCTTTCTGACCGGACCACTTTTGTCCTCCCGCATCCGGGAAAGGAAGCACTTCCCCACTCCGAGAATAACCTCGAGGCTTCTTGCCTTGAGCGAGAACGACGGCCCGAAAACCTCCTCTCCGAGGAGGAAAGTCGGGTACACTAACCTGGTCAGTCCCTTCACGATTTCCAGACGCACGGAGGCATCCGGCTCCTTGGAAACGAGGTTGATGAGCGAGGAAACCATCCTCTCCCGAAAAGAGTCGGGCCCGTCGCTCAACGTGCCGTAGAATGTCACCCGGTACTCGGCGCCCATAAGGACGGGGTAAGCTATCTCGACGATTGCCTTTGCGGCTTCCCTGCGAACCGCCGCGACGCTATCCCCTTTCGCAGCCTCAAAGAGAGCGTCGAGGTCTCGCTCGTCCCCGTAGTCGGCGAGCACTTGCGCTGCCCTCTGACGCACCGAGGCGAGCCTATCGGTCTTCAGCCTGTTCCGCAGGGAAAAAATGGACCGCCGATCGAACCGCCTGTAGTGCCTCTTCACGCGGTCGCCGAGCTGAGAGGTGCTCAGCTTCTCAATCAGCGCATCGAGGGATGCTTTCGAGGCTCTTCGCACGCCATCATCCGGATCGAGCCTGGAGGCTTGGAATAGTGCGTCAATTCCACGGTCGTCTCTGATCTGCGCGAGAACCCTCGCAACTTGATAACGGACTTTCGGGTTCGGATTAAGCCTCAGTGCCGAGACCAAGAAAGGGACGGCTTTTCCCCCCTTCTCCCCGAGCGCGCGAGAACTTTTGAGCAAAATAGCGCTATCGCTCGTGCTCAGTGAATTGATCAAAGCGCGGATTTCTCGCCTTTCTTCAAATGAAACTCGCGGCTGTGAGGTCACCCGCGGCGAAAGAAATGCAAGTGCGAGAACTGCCGCCAACAAACATGAGCGAAAGTAACGCCAATTCATCTGTCGCTCCTCCTTTCAGTCGGATGACCGGGTGGAAAAGGAAAGCTCCTGCAATCGCGGCTGAAACCGCCGCCGCTTCGCTCGCCCTCCCCTACTCCATTTTGCCATTTCGGATTTCGGATTTCGGATTGGGGATTTCCCATTTGGCATTCCGCAATCCGCAATCCGCACTCCCCAATGGAACCGGCTTGTCGGCGGTCAATTGCAGAAACACGTCCTCCAACCGCCCGCCTTCTCCGGACATCTCCTTCAATTCCTCGAAAGTGCCGATGGCAATTAGGCGGCCGTGATTGAGTATGCCGATCCTATCAGCCAACTCCTCAGCAACCGAGAGGGAGTGGGTGGACATGAATACCGTCGTGCCATTATTGCCTCTCTCTCGGAGAACATCCTTGACCAAGCGAGCGCTTTTCGGGTCGAGACCGACCATCGGCTCATCTATTATCATAACCTCCGGGTCGTGGAGCAGAGCGGCGCCGAACACAAGGCGCTGACGCATGCCGTGGGAGAGGTCCTCGATAAGAAAGTCGGCGAACTCCTCCAGGCCGAACAGGCCCAGAAAATGACTAATCTTTTCTCCCAGAAGGGCGCCGTTGACCCCGTAAAGGCTGCCGATAAATCTGAGGAACTCTTCAGCGGTTAGCTTTTCGTAAAGGTAGGGAAGGTCCGGCACGTAGCTGATGACCCTCTTGGCCGGGAGGGGCTCCTTTTGGACATCGTGCCCCTTCACCAGGACTCGCCCCGCTGTGGGCTTGAGGAGGCCCGTCACGACCTTTATCGTCGTGGTTTTGCCCGCGCCGTTCGGTCCGAGGTAGGCGAACAGCTCGCCTTTCGCAACCTCCAGCGAGAGGTTGTGGAGGACCTCCTTCTCCCCAAACTTTTTGAACACGTGTTCTATTCTTATCAAAACTCCTGCCTCTCTTTCTGGGCAATGGGCTCACGCACAAGGGAAAACCCGACGGGACTTTCCATTCGATACAGCTTCCCGTCTCGCCCGAGCAAAAAAGTGGACTTCAGCTCTCCGACGGTCATCTCCACTTCGAAGCCCGGAATCTCTTTCCCCTGGAAGAGGATTTTCCTCTCGGAAAGGACCTTCACTTTTGCGAGCTGGCGTGTCCTGGTGAGGCGATTGAGCACCTCGACGGTGTACTCTCGACCGGGACGGTATTCGCCACCGACAATCCACGGAGTAATCGGGTCGTACAAGCTGATACCTTCCCCCGCCAGCATCTCAAACGTCCTGTCGAATGTCCCCCATTTGACTCTCAATACAAGCTTCCCGTCGTGCAGATTTCCCACCAGCCTCGCATCTTGCTGGTCAAACATCTTCAGTTTGTATCTGACATAATAGTTGAACCCCTGAAGGAAAAGTCTCTCATCGGTCAGGGACTCCCCGGTGATGTGCGCCTCCCCAATGGGCGAGTACTTCAGGTGAAGGCTCGTCACCAACCGGTATCCTTCATCGGGGTAATCGAGCAGCGGATACGCGTTGAAACGGAACTCCCCTATCCGCTTTTCGCCGTAGTAAACGCCCATCCGGTATTCCGGGTCGAGAAGAGCGGGCTTCGATACGTGATGCGGATTCTCACGAAAAGAGTAGTGCTTTTTTATGAACAAGCCGGTCATCAAAGCCCAAAAGCTGATGACCATTAGTATCAGCAGTTTTCTTGCCATCTCCCTGCACCCTGACTCTGCGGCTGACTCAGCCCGACGCCTAAAGCGGAGCGGACAGCTCTCTCAATCTCCCACCGCCTTTGTACCGGCGGCAACGCACCTCCCCCAGTCCCCCTGCCAAACCGCTGTAAACGTCCTGCCTTTGTGGGCAAAAATGAACTTCGTCACCACGGTTTCCACGTCACCGCTGGCAGGCTCCGCGGTCAGCACGTTTCCGATGAGCTTCCCTTTGAATCGAGACCTCGCCCCGCTTTTTTTATCCGTGGCGCAGACGTGAATCTCGCCGTCTTTTTCCGTGAAAGTCAATATCCCTGTGCTTGCGTTGTTCTCCACCCAGAAATATTTCCCCAGAATATCCTCTTTCTGTAGCTGCTCAGTTGAATCAAAACCCGCCGCCTGAATACTTGCCAGAAGCGCCTTTTCTCTCGCGCTGGCGTGTCTCAGCTTCACAAGCAAAGCTATGAGGAGAATCGCCAACGCCAAACATAACAGCCAGCTTGCTGCGAGCCAGCCTTCCTGCCTCGCCAAACCTCTCCGCTCGCTGCCGGTAAGCCGAGACTGCGACTTGTTTCCCACCGCGTCGTTCGCGTCGCCGGAGTGAGCCGACACTCGTGAGCGCAGTTCGCTGTTTTCTTTCTCCATCGCTGAAAGCTCGGCGTACAAGCTCGAAATCTGCTCTGAAAGACTTGTTGTCTTCTTCCTCTCTTCGGCGAGGGCTTGCCTCGAGGCTCGAAGCTGCTCACGGAGAGTTTCGACGAGCTTATCCTCATCGGCGGTAGTTTCGCCTCCCGAGCCGCCGGCTTGTTCCTGTCCTTCGGCAGACAAGAGCCTGTCCGTCGCTTTCTCCGCCAATTGCCTGACCCACTTTGTCTTGCCTCCCCCGGCAGCCAGCCGCAAATACTTCTCATAATAGGAAACCGCCTCCGAAGCATCCCCCAGAAAATCGTCGTATATTGCCGCGATGTCGAGGTAGATTTCCGCGTTCGACGAATCGTACAACAGCGCTTTCTGGAAAAGAGACACAGCGTTTTTGTAATCTCCCCGACGATACGCCTCCACAGCCTTCCGGTAGTGCGGAGACCAATCGCGGATGCCTCCCTTCTTTCCACACCCCGAAAGCAAAAACCCTGAGATAAGAAAAACGGAGACAGCGATAAGAAATCTTCTTGCCACAACACTCCGAGAGCGCATGCTTCTCCCCTCGAGGCGAGTCAGTTGCCAGCCTCGTTTTTTCCGCCCACCCGCCGGGCATTCTTCTCCATAGATTGCGTCATCCGGGCGGGATTATCAGAACCTGCCCGGGCGTGAGCCTGCTCGGGTCCCGAACCTTGTTTCTGTTTGCCTCGTAAATGAGAACCCACTTCTTACTGTCGCCGTACACAGTCCTATACCCGGCAATCTTCTGCAGGGTCTCCCCCGTGCGGACAACATAGTACCGAACGTGGCTACCGCCTCCGGGCAATCGCGACCGCAGGGACGCGTTCTCCTTCCTCAATGCGTCGTTGCTCTTCTTCGCTTGCAGGGCCGCTTGCTCCTGCCGAAGGGCATTAGCTCTCGCCTCCCGGAGACCTTTCATCAACAACTCTTTTTCGCTTTCAAGGTCCCTAACTCTTTGCTCGCTCTCCGCAAGCTTCTTCGACGGGTTGGCATCCGGCGCCGCCTGAGCTTTGAGCCGGCGTATCTCCTCAAGAGCCGACGCCAGTTCCCCCTCGAAGTTTTTGTACGCAGAGGATTTCTCTACCGGGACCGGCAAACCGCTGAGCGACGTCCCTTCAGAGACGGCGCCCTTTGACGCGGCGGCATCGCCCTTGCTCGCGGCAACCTCCTCGCCGGGCGACACGGCCTTTCCCGCCTCCTTGCTTCTCTCCGCTGCCGAACGCTCCAACTGCACGATCCAGCCGCGGACTTCTTCCCTCTTCACGGCGTCTTTTTCGACCTGCTGATACTTGCGATAATACTGCAAAGCCCTCGCGGGCTCGTGAAGGCACTCCTCATAAATCAAGGCCAGCCGCATGTAAGGCCGGGGGGCGTTCGGATCGAGCCTCACCGCTTTCTCGAAACTCGCGATAGCTTGCCGATAGCGCCCTTTCTGCATTTGCTCCTGGCCGCTCTGGAGCAGAGAATTGAAGTCGCCACGGCCTTTGTTCCCCCCTCCGCATCCAGCTACGAGAGCGCAGGTTATGATAGCGATAAGATGTTTTGCTCGAAACCACCACTTTCGCTTTTTCATCCCGAATCTCCTTTACATCTCTATTTTACCAGATAGAGAGGGAAGAATCAAATAGGATGCAACGTAACCCCTCCGTCTCGGGCGGATAGCCGGCCGAGGCGGAGGAGGCAAGAAGGGAACAGCAGATTAACGCAAAGGCGCAAAGTCGCAGAGAATAAGGTGAGAAGGACACCCCGCGTCTCGCGGGGCTGTCGTTGCATGGTCATCTTGCCCATGAGTGTTCACGGGCGGAACCCCTGCGCCACGTGGGGCACGGCTTTTTTTGCCGTGAAGGGTGCAGCTCAGTGTTGCCGTCTATGTAACGCTGGCGTCTCGCCGGCAGTCCCGAGGGCGTCTCGCCCTCGGCGGGGGCAGGGGAGTTCCTCGACATCCCCCGCGGAACGCGGGGCGGGACAGGATGCAGGCGATAGGTAAACGTTTCTGCGTGCTCTGCGCGCTCTTTGCGCTTTCTGCGGTGAGCGCATCCCCGCCACGCGAGTGCAGCGACAATTCCTGCTGAATGTAGTGTTTTGTTTTTGCCGCAGATTCCATATAATGCCCGCGGGAAATTGTGCGGGAGCAGAAAGACCCGCAGATGAAATATCGGAGGGTGGGAAAGGCCTATTCGATGATTGCCGAGTACGAACAGAAAAGGCAACCGAGAGAGCAACAATAGTCGTAGAATAACGGTTTGCAACAACAGGCAAACTGTAAGAGAGGAGACGCATCATGGGCAAGAAGGAAATCAGCAGAAGGAGGTTCCTGAAGGACAGCTCTTTAATTGGCGCGGGAATGTTCCTCGCGGCAGCAGGCCCCAAGCCGGGCGAGGCAAAAGCGGTAAAAGTGGACGCCTCGAAGATCGTCAACTACAACCCGAAAATGGGATACCGCCGGCTTGGAAAGACCAATCTGATGCTCTCGGAGATCAGCCTCGGTGGACACTGGAGGAATCGCGGCGGCGGGCGCTACTGGGACAGGTTCGGCAACGACGAATGTCCACCGGATGTGGCGAAGAATCGGACGGATGTGGTGAGTAAGTGCATAGAATGCGGGATAAACTATCTCGACATCACCACCCGGGCGGAGTGTATCTCTTACGGCATAGCCCTGAAAGGGCGCAGAGAAAAGATGATAGTGGGCGCCGACGACCATGTCCTCGGACCGCGCAATCCCGCTAACCGGACGGTGAAAAAGCAGATCTACGACGTCGAAGAATGCTTGAAGACTCTTCAGACGGATTATTTGGACATCTGGCGTGTTCAAGCCCAGATGAACCCTCCGCTTAACACCGACGCGGAGGTCGAGATCATGATTGAAGCGTTCGAGAAGGTTCACAATCAGGGGAAGGTGAAGTGGTTCGGGGTTTCCTCGCATACGCGGCCCTGGCTTCAGCACATTATCGAGAAGTATCCGGTGATTTCGATGGTTCTTTTCCCCTACACCGCGCAGTCAAAGGTCATTGATGACAAGGAGGTGATCCTCGAGCGAGGCGCCGGCGAAGGCGGAACCGACCAGCGAAAGAGCATCTTTGAGGCGGTGAAGAAGTGCGACGTGGGCGTCTGCACAATCAAGCCCTTCGCGGGAGGCTCGCTTTTCAGTAACAAGACCTTCCCTGCGCCCGAAAGAGGTTCGGGCGAGGAGCACAAGCTGGCAAGGCTGACGTTGCAGTACATTCTTGCCAACGACGCCATCACCTCTCCGATGCCGGGGATGACCACGATCAGCGAAGTCGAGAACAATGCAAGAGCATCCTACGAGCGAAAAAAGAAGGTTTCCTGGGAAGACGTCCAATGGCTCAAGAGAAAAACGGACCTTGCGTGGGCCAATCTTCCGGAGGATTACGCCTGGCTGCGTGACTGGGAATGGGTCTGAAAAACTGTGTGAGTCGAAATGACCAACGAGAGGAGAGTGATGCGACCAGTGCGGACGAAAGCGGGCGTTGCAGCAGTCGCGGCCTCTGTGGTGTTTTTTATCGCGGCGACGGACGAGGAGAAGGAGAGAGCAAAGGAGGCAGAGGAAGCTGTCCTGAAAAGCAACTCCGCGTGCATGGTCTGCCACATAGATTTCGATGAGGAGGAGCTGACGGTTCAGCATCGAAAAGCGGGTGTAATGTGCGCCCGCTGTCACGGTTTCTGCCAGGCGCACATGAATGATGAGATGGCAGCTACCCGCCCCGACCTTATCTTCGGTCGAGCGGAAGTGGATAAGATGTGCTTTGAGTGCCACCTCTCGCATAAGCGCGCACATAAGGACAACAAAGCGTTCGAGGCGTTTTTCGGGAAGTGGCGAGGGAAGCGCCGCCCGAACGGGCAGCTCATTATGAAAGGCGCTATATGTACGGATTGTCATGGGAGGCACGTCCGTCTTCAGGCGCCGATGCCTCAGGCCAAGGCCGTCGGCCAGGAGCGAACGCAGTTCTTCAACGGGAAAGACTTTCTTGGCTGGAGGGCTGTCGGAAAAGCAAAATGCTCCGTGGAGAACGGCGTGTTGGACGGGCAGCTTTCTGACCAAAGTCGCAGATGAAAGCATCATCAACCGGGAGGGATGGAACACTGCCGACATCAGCGCCGTTGGCGGTCATATAAGAGTGAGGCTCAACGGCGTGAAGGTCGCTGATCTGAAAGACAGCAAAAAGCTTAGTGGCAGAATAGGCTTCCAGGTTCACCCCGGAGGGCGATACGCGAATATGAAAATCATCGTCAGGGAGGCGAAGCTCAGGGAGTTGTCGGTGAACTGAAAGAGATGGCAAAAGTTCTCCCGGACAGTCGTTTCGCGAAATGCAGCCCGGCGGTGTTGCCCTTTCGCCCGGCTTTACGATATATTGAGTGGTGTCGGCTTTGTAATCAGGTCACCTGAACTTATATTAAGGAGGTTTTCACAATGACAGAAAAGAAAATCACCAGACGTGAGTTTGTCCGGGGCAGCGCGATGGCCGCGGTGGGCATTGCGGCAGGTCTCGGAGGGGCAAAGTCGGCTTTGGGTGCGAAGAAGTACGGCTGGAAAGTTCTCAACTACAACCCGGACATGGAGTACCGCAGGCTGGGTAAGACCGGCTTGATGGTGTCAGCCGTGTGTTTTGGCGGACACTGGAAGCGGATTGATAAGATGGTGCCGGGTGTCTTCAAGGGCGGAGGCTGGCTGAGCGCCGACCTGAACGACCCGGGCTTCAGGAAGAACCGGTACGACGTGGTCAGCCGCTGCATTGAGAGGGGCATCAACTACATTGACGCGTGCACCTGGGAGGAGGTTATGGCCTACAGTGAGGCCCTCAGGGGGAGGCGAGATAAGATGTACCTCGGCTTCTCGTGGTACCAGGAGGAATTGCGGAACGCCAGGTTCCGCACGACCAAAGCGCTCCTCCAGACCCTGGACAAGGGCATGAGGTTAGCGAAGCTCGATTACGTGGACCTCTGGCGAATCACCATGCACGAGCAAAGCAGTCGGCACACTAAGGGCGAAGTCGAGGAGATGATGGGCGCTTTGGAGAAAGCCAGGCAGCAGGGCAAGGCCCGCTACACCGGCTTCTCCTCGCACGATCGCCCTCATATCAAATTGCTGATCGAGACCTATCCCGACATCGTTGACGTCATCGTCACGCCATACACCGCCAGGAGCAAGGTGCTGCCCAAAGATAGCCTCTTTGACGCGATAAAGAAGTACAACGTGGGCTTCTTCGGCATTAAGCCCTTCGCAAGCGCCTCGCTGTTCAAAGGCGACAGCTCCCCCGGCAACGCTAACGTGGAGGAAGACGACCGGCGCGCACGGCTGGCCATTCGCTACATCCTATGCAATCCCGCGGTTACGGCGCCCATTCCGGGCATGATAAGCGCTCGCCAGGTGGACAACGTCGCCAAGGCGGTCAGCGAACGCCGCGAGTTGGACAGCTCCGAAGCTGCCGAGTTGGAGAAAGCCACCGATGAAATGTGGGCCAAGCTGCCCGAGGATTATCAGTGGCTGAAGGACTGGGAGTACGTGTAGAAAACCATCTATCCTGTTTGACGAAAGCGCACGCGGATGGCGCGGGCCGTGAGCCTGCCCATCCGCGTTGCGTAACCTGGCGCCCGGACACCCAAGTGAGCTCGTAATGAGCGTGGAAAGGGTGCGGCTGCGTCTCCGTGGCATGCCGTGACACCTCGTTTTCAGCCTTTCACGCCCCACGTTGACGCCGTGCATCTGTCCAGCCTGTTGCTCCATCGTACAACGGAAAACGCCACGGCTTCCTTTTCCCCCCCTGCGCCAGCGGGACCTTGCCTGACAGAGTATAGGCCCTCGCTTGACCGTTGCCTTGTTCCAGGGCCTTCGGTACGGGTTCAGTCGGCGCGCACGCGGATGTACACGGCCGGCCCCGGCATCGGCATGGGAACAACCGCAGAGGTGTCCTGGATGGGCCAGACGGTGCCCTCGACGGGCTGCCAGTCGCCAGCCACGAGGCTGGCACAGCACTCGACAGTGTAGTCTCCGCCGCCGAAGTGGTTCCACGTCAGGTTGAGGCCCCCTTTTGCAGAGTCCATCGTTTGGACGGCTCCCCTTGCCGGGGCCGTGACCGTAATGCGGACATCGTCGTCGGTGGCCTCGTCGGCACCATCACTCGCTGTCAAGGAGAATACCAGGACCGTGCCCTCCTCAATTGCAGAGGCATCAAAGCTGGTAACAGCGGAGTGTTGGTCTGCGATGGAGACCGTCGGCCCGCTCACTTGCTGCCACAAGTAGCTGACAATGGGTCCTGTTGCTGAGAAGGAGTAGCTTCCATCCAAAACACCGGCGCCACCTGCGGGGGCCTCACCGTCCAGACCTTGAACTACCAAAGGACCACGGGTCTGGTCGCCGTACACTTCGAGCTCTGATATTGACGTGAATGTCGCCGAGCCGCCGGGCCTGCCGTGGATTCTTATGCCCTTGCCGCGCACAGTTGGAAAGGAGATGTCATATCGCTCATAGGCTTCCCGGCTTTGCTTCTCGTCCGCGAAATTGTATGGGGGGATAATCTGCACAGGTAGATCAACCCAGTTGGCGCCATCTTCAGTGTACTTAACCGTCAGGCTTGTGAACCACCCGCCATCCGAGAAGGTGTCGCCTGTGAAATAGGCAACGTGGTCGAAATAGAGGGGCTCGGCCCATAGATACCCCCAGTAATCCTCGCTCTTGAGCTCACCGTTGCGGCTATCGTTGTGGTCGTCGTAAGCCCCATCGTTCATCCGGGTGATATTATGATGCGAAACCACGTATGTGGCGCCCTCAACCGGGTCCAGAGGAGGCGTAGCCCCTCCCGCGGCTTCCCGCAAAGCCACATTCCGGATAATGATCACGGATATCGGCTGGGACTCGGCGCCTTTGCCATAGCTATTCTTGGCAACAACCCTGACAGTAACTTCGGAGCCAGTTTCCTGATCCGTTATCGCGTATTCAGCAGCATGGACGTTTGGGGCGATGGGTATCCAGATGTCCGGCAGATATTCTAACTGTATCTCGTAGAGTTCCGCGTCGAAAACGTCATCCCAATACAACCGGAACCCCTTGTTTGTCCGCAGCGCCCGCAGATTGCTTGGTGGAATCCGAGGCGGGTTGGCGGCAAGGACTTTAACTTTAACTTCATGGGGCACCGTACCCCAGGCTGGGGATTCCACTGTCAGCTCGAACGTTAAAACATAGCCCACTTCTGCTACGGGTGCATCGAAATGTACTTCTGCCTCATTCGCAGAAGGTTCCAAAGTCACCTGAGGTTCGCCCCCGGTCTGCTTCCAGGAGAAGTTGGTTGCGTCTCCGGGGGCCATGAGCTGGCCCTTGAGCGTTACCGTTTCGCCCGTCTCGACAATCCGATCGGCCTCGACAATCCGATCTGGCACCTCGAGTCCCCAGTTTTGATCGAAGAACCCCGCCTCCACCCACGCGTCCGGCAGGTAGTACAGTTGGGTTTGGTAGTAAGGAGGTGGAACCACCAGTCCAGCAATGATGCTGCGGTCGAAAAGAACGTAGTCCGGCCAATACCAGGGAAGACACTCCAGGTCTCTCTCGTACGAGCCCTGGATAGTCCCGTGGCTGATCACCACATATCTCTCCGGATTCAGCGGATTCGGGAAAATCATGTAAAGCCCGTAGTTCTCGTCACGGTACACGGTCGCTCCGACCTGGATACGATCGCGCCAAACGCAAATCGGAAGGAAGTCGGTTATCTCTTGGATCAGCGAGTTCGAGTCAGCGGTTCCGAACAGGATCAAGTTGCTCGAAGCGATGTCGTCCCCGGTGATTGATGTATCCGTGACTGGGGAAATGTCAGCGTGCATCCAGGTGTTCCATTCCGACTTGAACTTCTCAGCTTCCGCATTGTTCTGGTCGGTCTCGCCTTCGTCGCCGCTTGTGCCCACGACCAAGACGAACTTCGAGGTGTAAGCATGGCCGATGGGGCCTTCCATCTGGGCCGTTTTTCTCAGCCCACCTGGGAGAGTATCTTCGGTGGACCAGGCAACGACATTTCCAGACTCGTCCAGCGACGCGAAAATAGTGATCTCCCCCACCGGCCCGGTATAGCTAAGCTCACCGTTTGTATAGACACTCACCTGGTCCTTTCCCACAAGCTCCGGCGTGAGAAATAGGGTATACTGGAGCAGATTGCTCGTCGTGACTTCCACTCTGTCGCTCTGCTCTCCGGAGACTTCGGCCTCGATCGTCGCGAACACGTCGCTGGACAGCTTCTTCTCAAGCCTGTCAATGCGTACCCAGTAGATGGAGCCGTACTTCAACTGATTCGCTTTCAGGACAACGTGCTTCGGATTGGGTTCATTGACATGTTCGGCGAAGAACTCGTATAAGGCCAAGACGTCGTAGGTGGCCACGTGGCCGCCCGGATATTCATAGTACGAATGGATATAGCCCAGTTCGTCCAGCCTCGCATGTAACCTTTGCCCGTTTAGCGGCGGCACAATTGTGTCCTGCAGGTGCACCACGATGTA